>Ga0180438_10000053_pt1 | contig 228793 bp, 177 predicted proteins | sample SS_ome_12_FD_132455 | JGI IMG/M metagenome (GOLD analysis project Ga0180438, IMG submission 132455) | Hypersaline lake sediment archaeal communities from the Salton Sea, California, USA - SS_3_D_2 metaG | ecosystem: Environmental > Aquatic > Non-marine Saline and Alkaline > Hypersaline >...
CAGCAACGCACCGCCCAGGCTCAACAACAAGAGCAGCTCGACCAGCAACAACACGACCTGGTAGCACAGCAGGCCGAGCTCAGCGAGCAACTCGACTCCCTGGAGCAGCAACGCACCGCCCAGGCTCAACAACAAGAGCAGCTCGATCAACAACAACACGATCTGGTAGCACAGCGGGCCGAGCTCACCGAACAGCAGGAGGCGATGGAGTCGCGTCTCGGAGAGCTTGACAGGCAACAACAGTCCATCGACATGGAGCGTTCCGCCTCGGAAGAGCAACGGAAGCACCACACCGATGATTGCCTCGCGTTGGAAGAGCAACGACGAACTCTGAAAGAACAGGAATCGGCACTAGCGGAGCGACAGGAATCGGTCAGGCAGCAGCAACACTCCCTCGAAGAGCAGCGCGCCACGCTCGACGAACTTGTCCGATCGGTCGAAGAGCAACAATCGGCTCTCGACGAAGAGCGGCAAGCCAGCGAACAGCAACGACGGTCGAGCGACCAGAAACAGACCTCGCTGGCCGACCGCGAACAAGCACTCCTAAACGAACACGCGCAACGCTGCCGGGAATTGGAACAGCAAGAGACGGAGCTGACAGAGCGGCTCACCCAATTTGACAAGCAGCAACAAGAAATCGAAGACCGCACCCAGGCCCTCGCGGCGCGTGAAGAGGCGCTAGCCAGTCAACAGTCGCTGCTCGACGACCAACGACGCACCTACGACGAGGCGAGTCGTACCGCTCAACAAGCCGATCAGGATTACGATCTACGAAGAGAGACCCTGGAGAAAGAACAAGCCGATTGGGAAGAACGCCGGAAGACGCTGACCAATGAACAGAGTCTGAAACAGCAGCAGATCGAACAGCGTGAGTCGCAGCTGGCAGGACGCGAAGCGGAACAGAACCAACGGCAACAAGAAATCGACAGTCTGTTTCGTGCCCTCGACGAGATTCATACTTCTCTTGAAGAACAGCGGCAGACCATCGCCACACAAGAGGCCGATTTCGCGGAGCAACGGCGTTTGCTCAACGAACAGCAACAGGCGGCCGAGGAACTCCAGGCCACGACCGACAAACAGCGGAAATCTCTCGACGCCGAGCGACTCGCCTTGGACGCCCTCCGCAACGATGTGGAGCAGCAGCAGACCGCCTGTGCCGCGGAACGAGAAGCCATGGAAGACCTCCGGCACGATCTGGAGGAACGTCAACAGACCCTCGTCGATCAAGAGAAGTCAATCGTCGAGCGACGATCGGCACTCGAGGAAGAACAGCGACAACTCGAGGCCGCGTCGCTCACCTTCGCGGAAGAGTCGCGCGAGAACGACGTCGACGAACCGACCCAGCAGTTGCTCGACGAGCTGACGCGACAACGAGACGAGTTGCAGCGACAGCTTGAGGCCGCCTGGTCTGTATCCGCCGCATCGGCAGAGGAACCAAGTCAGCCAGTCGCCGCGGCAGAATTGTCAGAGGATGAACCGAGCCCTCGTCCCACAAACTTCGACCGAACACAGCGAGAAGGTCTTGCCGAGCAAATCCTCATGCTTCAACAAGAAGCCGCGCGGCGGCGTGGCAACTAATCACCCCGAATATTATCCCGCGTTACCTCACCCGAGAGACGACCTAACCGAACGCCAGCAAGCTGAACGAACGGGCCCCCGGAATACCGCGACCGGTATCTCCAGGAGTCACGGTTCCCCGCGTCCTAATCATTCCACCCTCGCCAGACCATCGCCATGTTCGACCTAGCCCAAATCAGAGCGAAGTGCCTCAAGTCTGCCCGCATCCGCCGAGCGCTGATCGCGCTGGCCGCGGTCCTCATTGTGGTGGCCTGGTGCTGGGATGTGCGTGTGGGCGTGGCCAGCTCGCTGATCCCGATCTTTCTGCTCATGAATCAGCTCGGCAAGGCCAAAGTTCGCCAGGCGATGCTCACCGCCCGCGCGGCGGCCATCGCCAGTCGACCCGCCGTAGCCGACCAGCACCTCGCAACGCCCAGCGAAGCGGACGCCGAAACCGAGTTGAGTCTTCCCGAGACCATGTTGCGACAGCAGCGCTATGCCTTGCTGGTGCGATCGCAGATCACCGAAACCCTCAGCGAGGAGCTCCGGGCACAGTCGAACCGGTTGTTGTGGGATCGCATGGGTCTCGTTCCGGAAGGAAACGTCGCGGTCGCGAGTATTTTCACCGACAACGAATTCCCGCCCAACGTGTGGGTCGATCCGGTGCTACTGGACCGACACTGCGTCAGCAACCAGGAGTTCTTCGAATTCGTGATTGCCGGCGGCTATCAGCAGCCCGCCCTATGGGATGCCGAAGTTGTGTCCGGACTGCTCGATTTCGTCGATACGACCGGCGCGCCGGGTCCCAGATTCTGGGTCGACGGCGGCTATCCTCACGAGTTGGCCAGCCACCCCGTGGTCGGTGTCTCCTGGTACGAAGCGGCCGCCTACGCTCGTTGGGTCGGCAAACGCTTGCCCTGCGATGCCGAGTGGGTCAAATCAGGCAGCTGGCCGATCGCGACGGGCAACGGCTCGCTGGCCCAACGCAAGTATCCCTGGGGAAACACCATGGACCGCTCCCGTACCAACTTGTGGGGTTCGGGTCCTCAAACAACCGTGCCGGTCGGCGACTATGCCAGCGGAGTCAGTGTTAGTGGACTCTATCAGCTGGTGGGCAATGTCTGGGAGTGGACCTCGACCAGCTTCGACACGCCGCCGCCACCACGACGTTTGACGGAGGAGACGGCCCCCCCCATCGCCGAGGTCCCGATGAAGAGTATCCGCGGCGGTGCGTTCGACACTTACTTCGACGCCCAGGCCACCTGCCACTTCCAGAGCGGCGAACGGGTGCTGGCCCGCAAACACAACATCGGATTTCGATGTGCCCTGAGCGCCTGTGACGTGGCCAATCTGTTCTTCACACCCAACCCCACACCGGCCGAAGCGCTCCAGGAGGCCCTCGCATGACCCCGCTCGTCACCCTTCCCATGGAGTCGTATCAGCTGGCCAAGTACGCCGAGCCGGTGATCTGTTTCGTGTGCGACTTTGAAAACAACTTCGACGCCGAATCGTGCCGCAAGTGCGGAGCGCCAATGGCGCTCACTCACCAGGCGATCGGTCATAAGACGCCACCTCAGATGATCACCGTCGTCGGTCCGCCCGGGGCTGGAAAAACCGTCTATCTCGGCATGCTGCTCGATCTGTTGGCTCGACGTACCAGCGGCATTCGTGCCCTGGCCCGGGGAGCCTTTAGTGTCTCCCTTCAACAGCAGGCGGTCGAATCCCTTTCCCGCTGCGAATTCCCCGGCGAGACATCGAGCGACCCGGACGACTGGAACTGGGTCCACTGTCAGGTCCATCTCTCTCGCCGCCGGGCCACGCGAGAAGTCGTGCTGGCCGACCCGGCGGGCGAAGCCATGTTGGCCCATATCGACGGCATGGTCCACCAACCGGCCGTGCAGGCCCTCTTCTCGCGCTCCATCGCCGCCCTGGTACTGGTCGACATTACCCAAGTCGAAGCTGGCGGGTCGGACGCCGAGTACTTTGCGGTCAAAGCGCTCTCCAATCTGGCCGAACATCACAAGCGGGGCCGCAGCACCTGGAGCCGGCGACCGGTGGCCGTGGTGTTTACCAAAGCGGACGACTGCGAAGCCTGCTGCGACGATCCGGCAGGCTACGCCGATCGACATTGCTCGGGCTTGGCCCAATTCTGCCGAGAGCGGTTCACCAAGGTCGAGTTCTTCGCCGCCTCGGTGGCTCGCAGCACGAAGCTGGCCAACGGGCTCGATGTGCCGCTGCGGATCGAGCCACGTGGCATCGTCGAGCCTTTTGAGTGGCTCGTTCGCGGAATGAAACGTTAGCCGATTGACCCGCCAGCCGGAGAGAGAGAACGCTACGACGATTTGTTTTGTCGTGGTGTGATCTCTTTGACCAGCTCTTCACCATCTCGCACGACGACCAGGCGAACTGGTTTCTCGGTAACGCGATCCATCAGCGCCAGCACGTAATCGGGACCCGTGCCGATCCGCATCGTGTCGAACTTGGTGATCGTGTCTCCCACCTTCACTCCGGCCGCCGCGGCGGGCGATTCCGCCGCGACCTTCGTCACCACCGCGGCGTCTCCCGCACAATCGACACCGATGCCGAGCATGTAGTCGTAGCGACTCTCATCCATAAACACCGTGGCAAACGCGTCTCGTAGATGGTCGACACGAATGTGCCGCGAAGCGTTCTTGAGCGTGTAGATCTTCACATGCACGTGAGCAATCTGCTCGCCACGCATGTTGTAGACCGGTCCGCCCGAATCGCCGGGGCGGATATCCGACTTGCCGATATGAATTTGGGTTCCGCCTCCGCAGGTCACCTTCTCCACGATGCCGTAGTTCACCGTGTGGGGTTCGCCGCCTGCGTTCCCAATCACCATCACTTTCTCGCGGACCTTCACCTCGTCGCTGTGTCCCAGCGTCACGTGTGGTAGCGGCTCTTTCGGCTCCACCTTGAGAATGGCCGTATCGTACGAACCGCCGGCCCGTCCGAGTACCTTGTAATCGTACTTGGTGCCATCTTGGAGCATCACGGTGTGGGTGTCGCCACTGGCGGTCACGTGCTCGGCGGTCAGTATGTAGCCATCCTCGTGCAAGATCGAGCCGGCTCCGTGCGATTTCCACTTCCCGTCGTCGTCATGCCCCAAGATTTCGATGTTTACGACCTGTGGCGCGCAATGTCGAAAGGCAGCCGTCTTCGACATCGGCTTGTCGGACTTCCCTTTCGGACAGTCTTCTTCGGCGACCACCACGGTCGCCAAGAGGGGTAGCATCAAGAACAGCGGTAACGCCGAGAACGACTTCTTAAGAAATGGGCAGAGGTATTTCATGGGGAGTTCTATTTTCTGACAGGCAGAGACCATTCGGTGGAGCAACCACACGGGGCAGCGGGAGGGACGAGTTTGGGGCAGGTAGAACGCGCAGCGCGAGAGCCGCCGATCGGCGTGACATTGGTCGGGTAGGCGATGATTTGCAGCGCCACGCGTTCAACCCGATAATAGCCCGATGCGAGCCCCTTCGCTAGGGATTGGCCGCCTGCGAGCAAGGGTCGAAGTCGCCTCCGCGCGCCGGGTTCATCAAAGCCTGGCAAGCCTTTAAGCCTGGAACAGCTTCTTCACGACCCGCCCCAGGTTCAGATCGATTCGTTCCGGTCGCCCTTCGTGAAGGTAAACGAGTTTGCGATGATCGACTCCCATGGCGTACAAAATCGAGGCGTGCAGATCGTTGACGTGGATGCGATCTTCCACGGAATGCAGACCGAGCTCATCGGTGGCGCCTATCGTCCTGCCTCCCGGAATCCCTCCCCCCGCCATGAACATGGTGAAGCCGGACGGGTTGTGGTCGCGTCCCGCCCCCTTCTCGCTGGTGGGAGTCCGTCCAAACTCCCCACCCCAGATCACCAGTGTCTCGTCCAGTAGCCCGCGCAGCTTCAAGTCCTTGAGCAGCGCCGCCACGGGCTGGTCCATTTCGCTACAGAGCTGCGTGTGATTCTGCTCGATCTTGCTGTGGGCGTCCCAGCGACTTCGCGCGCCGTGATAGGCTTGAACGAAGCGGACGCCCCGCTCCACCAATCGCCGCGCCAACAGACAACTGCGGCCGTACGCTTCGGTGCGATCGGAATCGAGGCCGTAAAGCATCTTGGTCGATCGCGTCTCTTGCGAGAGATCGACCGCCTCCGGCGCCATCGCCTGCATCCGAAAAGCCAACTCGTAACTGCGAATCCGCGCCTCCATCTCCGACCGTTCTCGATCGTCCATGGCCACCGCGCGGTCGAGTTTCGCGACCAATTCAAGGCGACGACGTCGGCGCTGTGGGGTCATGTCCTGAGGCGGTGCCAGGTTGGGAATCGGCGACGGCCCGTTGAAGAACCGGGTTCCCTGATAAGTGCCCGGCATGAACCCCGCACCCCAATTCCGTGCTCCATTGATGGGAGTCGCCTGACCGTCGAGTAGGACCACGTACGCCGGCAAATCCGCGTTCTCGGTACCCAGGCCATAGGTGACCCAGCTGCCCAGCGAAGGTCGCCCCGCCAGCGGAGAGCCAGTGTTCATCTGACAAACACCACCGGAGTGGTTAATGCCGTCGGTCCAGCAGGAGCGAATCACCGTTAGATCATCGGCACAGGTGGCGATGTGCGGCAGCCAGTCGGAGACTAGCAGTCCACTCTCGCCGTGTTGTTTCCACTTTCGCTTCGTTCCCAACAGCGGCGAATCAATCTCGCCCATGGCCGTAATGACTCGTTTGAAACTCTTGGGCAGCTGCTGCCCGGCCAGTTCTTGCAACTTGGGTTTGTAGTCGAAGGTGTCGAGATGACTTGGCCCGCCCTCCATGAACAAGAAGATCACATTCTTGGCGGTCGTTTTCAGATGAGGCAGCTTGGCCGTCGCACCGGGGATGGCACCCGCGGCAACGTCATTTGAATCGGCCGAAGCGGTCTCCGCCAGCGCCGGCCCGGAATCCATCAGCGACGCCAGGGCGAGGGCTCCAAAACCGGTCCCACCCTGGGTCAGCATCTGACGCCGGGAGAGATATCGAATTGGATCGGTGTGCGACATAGCGGTTTCTTGCGTCTTGTTACTCCCGGGCGTAATCAGCGAACGAAGATGAACTCCGCCGAATTGACGAACGCCCACGTCACATCCGAAATGGTCTGCTGGCGATCGCCACTTTCTTGCAATAGCTTGGCAAACACTTCCTCGTACAACGGTAGTTCGCGTTCGCTAAGAGGTCGATTGCGAATCAACAGAGATAGCTCTTCAAGCAGTTGCCGATTGTCATCTCCAGCGGTCTTGGCCACTCTCTGAGCCACCGCCTCGTTTAACTCCCGCCAATAACTGCTATTCATGACCATCAAGGCCTGCAAAGGTGTGGTCGTCATTTCGCGACGAGCAACCGACTCAATTCGTTCCGGCACATCGAACAGCAAGAAGAGTTGCGAGGGGGAATTCCGCCTTCTCTCGATGTAGACGCTTCTCCTCTGGCTGGTGTGTTTCACGGGCGGTCCGCCGATGGAAAGCTCCAACTGGCCACCAAGACTGAGCAAGGCATCGCGTAGCTGTTCGCCATCGAGGCGGCGGGGCAGAAATCGCCACAGGGTGTCGTTGCTCCCGTCGTTCACTTGACGGTATGTCGACGACAAGACGATCTGCCGATGCAACGATTTCATACTCCAGTCGTCCTCAACCAACTGCGTGGCCAAGTGGTCGAGCAACTCCGCGTCGCGGGCTTGCTCACCCGTGGTGCCAAAATTACTCGGTGTAGCCACCAACCCCTCGCCAAAGTGATGTTGCCAAATGCGATTGGCGATCACCCGTGCGGTCAGCGGATTCTCCTCGCTTGTCAGCCACCTGGCCAGCGCGGTCCGCCGACCGGTCGAGTTCGACAAACTCTCGGGGGGGACGATCTTTGCCGGCTGGGGATCGAGAATGCTCAGAGGACCAGGCAGAATATCCTCCTCGCTGGTGTCGCCGGGGATCAAAGTGCGAGGTGCCCGGTCGCCCACATCCATAGCGACATTGGCCACGGTAATACTCTTGGGACGGCTGGCGTCGTAGGCCGCCAATTCCTTTTCGAGCTCTCTCCAACGCTCTTTTTCCTCGCCCTTCATCTGCGCGGGAATATTGAATCCCTCGTGGCCGACCTGTCGCTCGACGAGGGCCGCGATCTGCAGATTCTTGGGCGACAGATCCTTCGGATCGGTGGAGGCGATTTCCACCAGACGCCGATCGAGCCGCTGCATCCGCGACTTGCGCATGCCCTGCATGTGAGGCTGCGACATCTTGTTCATGCGAACCCGCACTTCGCTAGTGGCCGCTTCCCACGCCACTTGCTGCGTTTGCTGCTCGGGCGTGGGGATCTCAATGGCGCTTTGCATCACCAAAGGAGACAAGTAGGCCTGCAATCGATAGTAGTCCTTTTGCAAGACCGGATCGAACTTGTGATCGTGGCACCGCGCGCACGACATGCTCATTCCCAGGAACACATCGCCGGTGACGTCGGTGATTTCGTTCAACAGGTCGAGACGTTGCGTCCAGATATCGGCCTGATTCGACTCGTAGATGCCACAATGGTAATAGCCGGTCGCCACAATCACATCGGGATCGTCCGGCGCAATTTCGTCGCCCGCCAACTGTTCGGTGACAAACTGATCGTAGGGGCGATCCTCGTTCAGCGCTCGGATCACGTAGTCTCGATATCGCCAGGCGTGGCGGCGCGGATCATCGCGCTTGAAACCGTCGGAATCGGCATAGCGGACCAGGTCGAGCCAGTGCTGGGCCCAACGTTCCCCATATCGCGGACTGGCCAGCAGTCGGTCGACCAGTTTCTCGTAGGCGTCATCACTCTTATCGTTAACAAATCGCTCGATCTGCTCCCGCGTCGGCGGCAGCCCCCACAGATCAAAACAGAGTCGCCGCAGAATCGCGTAGCGATCGGCCTGCTCGGCTGGCTTCTTTTCTTCCGCTTGCAACTGTCGCCAGACAAATTGATCGATCGGTCCGCGAGCCCAACCGCCCGTGTCGGCATCTGGAACTTGGGGCTTGGCAATCGGCCGCAGTGACCAGAACTGCCGATCGGCCTCGGTAAACTCGCGATGCTGACGAACCGAAGCGGTGCTCTCAGGCCAGGGAGCACCCTGAGAAACCCAACGAGCGAGCAGCTGAACCTCTTCAGAACGTAGTGGATTGTCGGGTGGCATTTCCAAGTCGATCCGCTGAATCGCCTCGACCAACAATCCAGGCCCACGACCATCGCCCAGAACCGATCCGGAATCGCCGCCGGCCAACAGGCCTTCGTGGCTGTCGAGCCGCAATCCCGCTTCCTGGCGATTCGGTCCGTGGCACTTGTAGCAGTTGTCTGCCAATAGCGGGCGGATCTGGCTCTCGAAATCGACCTGGTTGGAACCAGGGACGATGGGAGGGGAGGCCAGAGCGGAATCAGCAGCCCAGGCAAGAACCACCGCCGATAAGAACGATATCGCCGTCAGCAGAGGCCTTCGATGGCTCACAACTCCCATACTCACCACCTATTCGACCAAGGGGAAAGTCGGTAACCGGCCTGCTCGACGAGCGAATCGCCAGCGGCCATGCTTTCAAGCAGTATTCTAGCTGGCCGCCGAAGGCTGGATCAATTCCGAGAACCGCGAAAACAGATACTGGCTGTCGTGCGGGCCCGCCGAAGCTTCCGGGTGATATTGCACGCTAAAGGCCGGAAATTGGCGGTGGCGAACCCCTTCGATGGTGCCATCGTTCAGGTTGCGGTGAGTCACTTCGAGTTCCTCGGGCAACGACTCTTCGTCCACCGCAAACCCGTGATTCTGCGAAGTGATTTCGACCACCCCGGTGGCCAGGTCCTGAACCGGCTGATTTCCACCTCGATGGCCAAACTTGAGCTTAAATGTCTTGGCCCCACAGGCCAATGAGAGCAATTGGTGTCCCAGGCAGATGCCGAATACCGGGCACTTGCCAAGCAAGCCGCGAATCGTCTCAATGGCGTAAGTCAGCGGTTCCGGGTCGCCTGGCCCGTTGGAAAGGAACACGCCATCGGGCTGATGCGCCAGGACATCTTCGGCCGATGCGGTACCCGGCAGCACGGTCACCCGGAATCCCTCGTCAACCAGGTGTCTCGGAATATTCCACTTCATGCCGTAGTTGAGAGCCACAATGTGCGGACGATCCCCCGACTCACCGGCCGGATTCGATTCGCTCTCAAGTCGGGTCCAGCGGCTGACCGATTCGGTCCATTCCGTGGCGGCCTCCTCGTCGATCACCTCCCGAATCAGGTCGCGACCGACCAACCCGGGACTGGCCTGGGCCTTGGCTACCAGACTGACGTCATCCAGATCTTCGGTGGAGAGCACTCCCTTCATCGCCCCCTGCTCGCGAATTCGGCGAACCAGAGCCCGGGTATCAATACCCTCGATGGCCACGACGTTCCAGCGGCGAAGATAATCCGTCAACGACTCGTCGGAGCGGAAGTTACTCGCCACGCGGCTATTTTCTCGCACGATGAAACCAGATAGATGAGGGCGAGGACTCTCTAGATCCTCGACATTGACCCCATAATTGCCAATTAACGGGTAGGTCATGGTGACGATTTGCCCGCGATAACTCGGATCGGTCAAAATTTCCTGATAACCGGTCATCGACGTGTTGAAACAAACTTCTCCGTCGACTTCTCCAGAGGCTCCAAAGGAGACGCCCGTGAAGACGGTTCCGTCTTCCAATGCCAATTTCGCGGTAGCGGGTTGACTCATTTTTCTTTTTCTTCCCTGGCTATTCGATATCGTTATGTGGCTTCTTTGTGTGGCGAGCGCGCCACACTTTCGCTTCCCATGAACTCAAATCGATGCTCGTCTCGTACCGGCTACCCAATCTCAAGTAAAGTCGCACGGCATAATTGTCCGATAGGTTTCTTACGGCTGTGGGTCTCCGAACTGATTAAGTGCTCTTGAATAGTTCGGACAGCCAATTTTGGGAGGGTTCCTATCCCGGCGAATGGGAACCCTCCTTTTTTTATGCGCGGAGTCTGATGCGCCCGATCTTATACGCGGGGCGGCCCAGCACACTTTCTTGACCGGCCAACCCACGGCGGCGGTCGATTTCCGCCGCTCACCCGTCCCGCTCTCGCGGACGCGATGTCCAATATACTCGCCGGCGACTTTTTCGCCCAGCGGCCGCCAGCTGATCGATTTACGCAAGATTCCCCGCGGAGATCGGCGAGCGTGACACGCCGACCTCTCCCCTGATCAGCTCGCGGGAGTAAACTAAGCCGACGCGGGCCCTCTTCATCGGCCTCATTTTATCTGTCAAGATTCTCCGACGTGCTCCTTACCCTGGCACCCGACGGCATGAATGAACTTCGCAGCGACGAGCGGATCCTGTTCTATCCGACTTATGCTCGCCGTGACCCGGCGGCAACGGGCAGGCAGGACGCCGACTGGCTCATCGACATTCACGGCATCGTCTTTCGGCCCGAGCTGACATCCCGGAAGCGAGATCTGCTGACCCGGTTCGCAAGTCGCCTGTTGCCGAGAAACGACGACACGGTGGAACAGACGATGTTTCGGCGCCGCTTCTGGACCTTTCTGTTCGATAACATTGGCGACCGCACGATCCACGTCCGCGTCGGCACGCAAAGCTACGAGGTCGGCACCTCCAGCGCCGACGGGCACTTTCGCGGAACCGTTCGCCTCGCTAGCCAGACGATCGCCTCGGTCTTGGCCGGCTCGTCGGAAGCGTCAGCGGCTCGCCAACCGTCCGCAATCGATCCGCCAGGCGTCCACCCTCGCTGGCTTGACTTTGAGGCCGTCACGCCGGCCGCCTGTCGGCGTCGCTATCGTGGCCAGGTGACCTTGATCGAACCCGGTGGAGTCTCCGTCATCTCCGACATCGACGATACGATCAAGATCTCCGAAGTGGCGGACAGATCCAAGTTGATCACCAATGTGCTGGCGCGGCGTTACGCTGCCGTGCCGGGTATGGCGGAGATCTATCGCAGTGGGCGAGCGCGGGGGTCGCTTGCCACTTCGTCTCGGCCAGCCCTTGGCAGCTCTACTGGTCACTAGTCCGATTCTGTCGCCACGCCGGATTTCCGCCCGCTACGTATCACCTCAAGAAGTGGCGACTGAGAGAGCCGAGCACGCTCGACTTGTTCAAGGCATCGGCCGAGCTGAAAATCGACGCCATTGAGCAAATCATCCGTGACTTTCCGGGGCGGCGATTTCTGCTGGTCGGTGACTCGACGCAGAAGGATCCGGAGGTGTATGGCGAACTACTGCGCCGACGCGAGAGCCAGATCGCCCTGGCGCTCATCCGCAATGTGCCCGGGGCCGAAATGAGCGTCCAGCGGCTACGGAGCGACTTTCGCGACGTGCCCGGCGATCGCTGGCGAGTGTTTGATGAGGCGGTCGACCTGCTGGAAGCGTGCCGGCCTCACGTACCTTAGCCGGCCATCAGTCCTTCCCGCCGAAGAGGTCATCGAAACCCTCCTCGTCCTTGGAATCTCCATCGAGGACTGGTTCATCCCCGTCTTCGCCAGCTTCCTCTTCCCTCTCAGCGTTCCGCTGGAAAACTTCCTCCAACTTGACAAACTGATTGACTTCTTTGCGATCCATGTAGGAGTCGCGCTGGAACAGATTGCCTTGCTCATCCATGTAGAGGCAGAGCGTGGGAGAAGACACATTCTTCGCAAGCTCCTGATTCCCACGGACATCGATCAATGTTAGCGCGGTGTACATTTCCATCGTCGGGTCGCGGACGAAGTTGCGAGTGACCGGATTGATCGAATAGAGGGCTCCCGGTCCCGCGGCCATTCCGCCACGCGCCAGAGACATCCGCATCTGATAGAGAGTGTTCGACTCCAGATCGATGGCGCGGACGATGACTTCGGCCTCCTCTTCACGCACTTCAGGAATCGCTTCGAGAAGTTCCTGCGGCATCAACGACTCACCGGCCGGTACGAACACCGGGGCGGTCGGTTCGCTCCAGACAGTCGCTTTCCAGTCCTTTCGCTTAGGCACGTAGGGCTGGCTGCGAAGCTCAGGATCTTCAACGTTCTCGTCGCGAATATCCTCGAAGTCCGCGCTGTTGGGGTTTCGCATCGCGACGCCCAAGCGATAGACATAGCGCTTTCCTAGTTCCACATCGTAATCGAAAATCCGCACCAACCGATAAGGCACCTCGCCAGGGTCGGAGGATTCGACGGTTTCTTCGGCCACCTCTTCTTCGACCGGTTCATCGACCGACTCAAAGTCTCCTAGATCCTCATCCTCCTCATCGTCGAAGATCCCCTTCTTCTTGGCAGGCTTCGCTTCCGGTTTCTTCTCTTTCTTGGGAGCCTTTCCCTTTTGAGCCAGTTGGCTCGGACCTTGGCCCGCTCCGGCCTGAGCCCTTTTCTTGCTAGACACGGCCAAGGGAACTTCGGGATGACTGGCCAGACCGTTGGTAGTCCACGATCGGAACACACGCGGTCCCAAAGCCTTGGTTAATCTTCCGCCATAGGTTTCGTCTCGATCGGTGTCATCGTGAACATAGCGAGCATCGATCACTTCCTTTGCGGGAACAATCCAGTTTTCGATCTCGGCATCGCCGTTCATCCGCCTCACGGAACCGTAGTCGAGTTTCTTGGCCTTCGACCAGTCGAGATTTTCGAGATCGGCTCCCGGCTTCACCTCGAGCCGCCAGAGGCGGGCCTCGACATAGAGCGGACGGTCACGAGCTGGACGGAAGTGGTGGGCCGCCGCGAAGGCTTCGTCGTAGATCGACTGCTGCTCCTGGACTGGCAACAAGCCTTTGACGAGCACACACGGCCGGGCTTCAACCTGGACCTCTTCCAGATCGAAGCCTCGATCCTTGTTTCTCTTGCGTCCAGATTTCCCGGCCTTCTTGCCGTCATCGCCCTCAACATCTTGGCCCGGCAGACGGACACCCCCGAGACGGAACGCGGGCGGCAGCGTGAGCTCTTGCACCGTCGTACGGTCGAGGTCGTCCCGGTTCAGCGCATCCAACTTCTTCTTGTGATCGTCCTTCTCCTCGGTTTCTTTTTCCTTCCGCAGTTCGGGGTCATCGCCGTACTTCTTCTTGATGGCTCGCAGCTCGTCACGGTGTCTCTTCTTTTCTTTGGCGATCTTGGACTTCTTGATCGCATCCTGAGTCTTCTCACGGCGTTCCAGTTTTATCCTCTGCCGGATGTTGTATTGCTTCTGTTCTTCCGCGGTCCGTTCCGGGATCCGCCCTTTCCGCCCCGTGTGGCGCAAATCTTTGACATAGTAGATCGGAACATCGGCCACGGCAATCAGATCGCGGACTGGCCGCAAATCGGGGCTACCGCGTTTCTTGCGGGGCACAGGCACCAAATCCCAAGGGGCCATCGGATAGCCGCTGGAACGGAGCGTTGCGCGACCACTCCCGATCAAGTCCTCCGGCTTCAGCAGCGGCCGGGGAGGGGCCTTGTTTGTGGCCATCGTCGACTCGATCTTCCTCGCCCTCCGCATCAACTCTTCCGAAGTCTCTTTGGGCCTCGGTTTCAGCACATTGTAAGACGAGTAACCCATCCAGACCGCCAGCAGAATGACCAGAACGATGACGATCTTTTCCCCATGATCGATGAAGAACTGCTGGCCCCCTGAGCCCGAGGCTCCCTTCGGCTTCGGCTTGGCGACCGGCTTCTCGTCAGCCTCAGCGGCCACTTCTTCGTCGCCCTTGTCGACCGCTTCCAGATCGACGTCCGCTTCGGCGTCCGTGTCTTTCTTGCGTTTTTTTCCAAAACCAAGTTTCATCTTCTCGCTCCTGCTCTGCTCGCTCCGGTAGAGAAAATTTACCCCCCGGAAAATCAACCCACCATGGGGTCTCTCGCCTTAGGCGTCACTCTTCTTCTTGGGTGGTTTGGCCACGTAGATCAAGGCTTCAATGACCGTTCGCTTGCCTCGCGGCTGCGGGGCTTGAACGACCGCCGGTTTCTGTTTCTTCTTACCGCCCCATTTCGCCTTGCCGGCGACCATCGGACCGGCCTTCTTTTCTTCGCTGGCTTTCTTCTTGAATCCCGGGTTGCTCGTCAACTCGACATCGACGACTTCACAAGTCAAAGCTTCGTTTGCCAGTGCCACCAGCAAGGGCGCCACGTACTGATGTTCCATCTGCAGTTCCATCCGCACCGGCACGACGCGATAGTAGTCCTGCACCTGGGGGACCTTGATTCCCGGACCCGCTGGCAGAGGCGCCGCCTGAGCACCTGGGCGACGAATACGTCGCGTTCCCAAGGTCGTGGTGGCATTCTTTTTGGCGTCGGCGTCGGACCAGACCTCAACGTTTTCAATGGAGCGAATCGGCAGATTGAACGGATCGGATCCGGACTGTTCATTGACTGTCTTGATCGAGTTCAACAGGGTGCGGTAGACCCAAACGATTTCCTGAGCCGCGACGACCTTGGAGCGATTAGGCCACACCATCTTTTGCATGATCTCCTCAGCGATCTTTCGCTCGTCGTCCGCGGTCGCCTCGTCCTCGGCTTTCGCCTTCGCTTCGTTGTACTTGCTCCATTCTTCGGGCATCGCCAGTTCCACAATCGCGGCGTTGTCGACCCGATTCCAGATCAGTTTCCCGGTAGCGTTCTCATCCACTGAGGCGCCCACGAAGTCCTTGAGAGAGGCCATCTGCTGCGGCAGGAACTCCAGCCAGTAGGTGGCAAGTTGCTTGTTGTTCATCCCCTCACTGTCGAAATCGCCCCAATCGCGGGCGGCCGCCTGTTCCGCATAGTTGGCCTTGGCGACCTCCGCCAGCGCCCTCCCGACATCCTCCAATTCGTCCTTTTTCGACTCGATCCATTTATCATTGGGGAAAGGTGGCTTGTTGGTCTTCTTGATCTTCTTGAACTGCGTGTGGATGTTTCCCTTCCCCTCCTTGAACTTCTTGGCGATCTCGTGGTCCGAGATCCACCAGGAGTACAGCAGCAGCAACGTCGCCAGCGACAACACGATCCAGAAGCTGTGCTTCTTCACGTTTTCGATAAAGGGAGCTAGTTTTTCCATGATCTGTTCTCTTTTCCTCTTTCGCCTCTTCCGTGGAGTCGCATCGTTTCGAACCGACCTCAGCGAGTGACCGATCCCTCGGGAGCTTCAGCACTTTCGACTTTGCTCTCCGGCTCTTCGGCCGGCGCCACAGGCTCCGCCGGTTGCCAAGCGAACTGGATCACGAAGTTGTACTTAACCAACGAAATTTCCTTCTTCTCTCGGACCGTGTACTTGTTCGGGTTCGGCACCATGATCACTTCTGCTGGATCCTCTCGCAGAAAGACGGGGTACGATATCCCCAAACTCTCAGTGCTCTTGGAGACCACGTTCTCGGCGCTGCCGGGCTCGGGAAACTCGAGAACCATCGATTCAAGATTCTTGATCAACGTCTCTTTGATAAACCTCGCCCGCACCGCGTCGGCCGGTTCATCGCCGGGAGGGGCGTAAAAGTGATAGCCACTAAACTGGACAACGTAGCCAGGGCCACGCGGGGTGGGGCCCGACGAACTACCCGCCTTCTTGGCGCCCTTCTTCTTGGCTTTCTGCCTCTCTCTTTCCTTCTGCTTCTGGGCCAGCTTTGCCGCCTTGCCTTTTAGCTTCGGCGTCGCTTTCTTGGCCGCCTGCGCCGGCTTCTTGGCTTCCTTCGCCCGGGCCGATCCTGGTGGTGGGGCCTCCAGATCGATCGTGGCCGCGCGAGCCTGTTGTACCGCTGGCGTGGCCCACTGTCTCAGATCGCGAAATCGCTCCACGCGAAAATCGGTCAGGTGAATCTGCTGTCGCTTCTGAATGACACTGGGAATTTCGCCTTCGAAATTGGCCTGCGGCAGGCAGGCATTCACGGCCTGGAGCATTTCCAGCCAGCGGGTCCGTTTCTTGAAGTGAGCCAGCATCGCTTCAGCCTGCCGTAGCGTCTGGTCGTACTCCTGCTTTTTCTTCTGGTAGTCCTTCCGTTTCTTCTTGACGATCCTGTCAACTTCATTGACCTTCTGGAAAGCAAGGCCCCAAGCGTTATTCTCCTTCTTGCGAACGCTTTGCAATGGCCACCACAGAAAGACAACATTCATCAGGACGCCGATCAACAACACCGCCACGGCCGCCACGGCCCACGGCTGCTTCTGACGCACGATGCGTTCGTGAATCAGTTCGCGGGGCACCAGATTCGTATTGAGTTGCCCAACTCCCAACCCCTGAATGCCCAGTCCGTAGGCCACGCCAAAGCAAAGGGCGTTATCGTTGAAGGCCGGTGAGTCGACCACGGCGCTGCCGGTGAGCGTATGGAAGTCGCTCATTTCCTCGATATCGTAGCCGAGATTCTGCGATAGATAGCGTTTTAATCCGGGCAGCTTCATGGAGTTGCCCATGGCGACAATGCCGTCGATCGTGGCCGCCCGGTCGAGGCTCTGAAAGTAGCCGATACTACGTTGCACTTCGGTCAAGAAATCCTTGAAGACGGCCCGCATCGCCTGGTAAACCGCCTTCGGATCTTCCGCCTGAGCGGCGTTTCGCTTGAGGTGCTCCGCCTTGGCATAGGTCAGATTCAGGTCTTTGGTCAGAGCGCGAGTGAAGTGGCTACCTCCGATCGGCACGTTTCGCTGCCAAACCCGGAAGCCGTTGGTGATAACCAAGTCGGTCGTTTCCGTACCGATTGAGATGGCGACCAGCGACGGAGGCGGGTCGTCCGGATCGTAGTCCTCTTCCGGCATCATGTCGCCCAGCCGATCGAAGACGATCGCGTTATAAATCGCCAGCGGCGTAAGCTGGACGATATCGACATCGATCCCCGCGTCGCGGAGCGGCTTCACCGCGTCTTCGACCTGATCGCGTTTCATCGCGAACAGACCGACTTCAATCTCCAAAGCGTACTCGTCTTCTTCCAGCCCGCCGCCCATGCGCTGGTAATCCCAGATCACATCTTCCAGGTCGAAGGGAATCTGCTGCTTCGCTTCGTAACGGACGATGTCCGGAATTCGTTTTGTCTCGACCGGTGGAAGTTTGATGAATCGCGCCAGACCGCTTTGGCCCGAGGCGCTAACCACCACCTTGTCCCCCGTGACGCTATTGCGCGAAAGAAATAGCTTCAGGGCATCCTGAACAAGCTGCTCGGGATCCGCCTCCGGCTGGGTAAGAATCTTGGGATACTCGATATAGTCAAAGGCGTCGGCCACAACCTTCGTGGGGTCTTCATCGTGCAAACGGCAACGAAGCGCCTTCAGTCCACATTGACCAATGTCGATTCCCCAAGCGGCCGAAATCTTTGCCATCTTCGGATCCTCTTCTAATACTTTTTGGGCGCAGCGAGCCAGAGAGGGTCGCTGAAGCGCCGCGCGTATACGTCAGCAGCAAGGCACCTCGTTCCCGACCTTGCCACTGCTATGTCTGTTCCGATATTTCGGTTCCGGGCCATTATGAACGCCAAGGAAATAACGGCCAATCGAGGGTCCTATCAACCCTCTTTCTTACTCCTACTTTATCGAGCAGGGGCCCAAAATGTCAATAATCTCACACGTTTCTAGCCCTTTCCTGGCAACCTGTTGCGATCATCGTGGCTCGCACGACGCGCGGTTTTCGCCTATTCTGTTCGACAGTCGACCGTCCGTCTCAGTGGTGAATTCCAACGCGACTCCTCCTGGGCAGCCGAAACCGGGCACATATTGCCGTTTCTTGGCAACATCAGGCCCCGCTGGCGGCCAGCAAGACGAGACACGCTGCTGAAGCGAAGAAACCCGCCCAGAAACCACCCCCACTAACCCGCCCTACTCACACCCCCGATGGAGCACCGCGGGAAAGTCCCGGGCGGCTGGCCAGTCCAGCTCCCACCTGAGTGGCCGAGCGGCCCGCCGAGCGATTCAGAGTTTGGCTCCAGCGGCCCGCAAACCAGCTGATATCGAAACCACCATGCCGGTCTCCTGTTCCGGCACTCCCATTCCGGCACTCCCAGATGAAGATCGAAGAAACCGTACTGCTGTTGCCGTGCCATACGCTCGACGACTTCCCTTATTACTACGAGGGGGTCGAGGCGGATAACATTTTGGCAGGCTATAGCGCTCTGTGGCACCCGCAGCTAATCGCCCACACCGGCAAGACCCCCAGCTGGCAGACTTCCTACAACGACGACGCTGCTTTGCTGTCCGATCGCCTGGTGATTCTCTCCAAGGTGGCCGAGAACGATCTTCCCGGCTTCTGGATCGACCAAGCCCGCCACGAAGGAGCGACCGTCATCCCGGCGAGCGAAGCCGCCACGCGGGAGGAGATCGTCAGCGCGGCCTTGGCCGTCGTCCGAGAATCCGCTTCCCCCGACGCGCCAACCGAGCCGGCCGTCGTCGACGTTGAGCTGGTGAAGGACTTCCTGGCCTTGGGGCTGTGCCATTTGCTGTCGGAGTTGCTCACCGTCCAGATGCGCTACGCCAGTCTGGTCGACGCGGAATTCTTTCAGAATCAACTCGTCGAGTCTGCCAGCGCAGCCCTCGCCGGCGACACCTCCTTGGCCCGCGAGAAGCTGCAAAATTGTTTCGACTCTCTGGCCCAGTCACGCGATCACTACTATCCGGTCGACGGCTACCTGATCGACCTCACACTCATCGAGCCGACCACCATCGGCGCAGCGCTCCGTGAGGAATTGGCGAGCGACACAACCCGCAACTTGCTCGTCTCGGCCGAGACCCTGCAGATGATTGCCGACCGCCAGCCGGAAACGCTGCGGGCTATTCGGGAGGCCGTGGAGCGCGGCACCGCCTGTCTGATCGGCGGAGACGCCGCCGACGGCGCACCGAGAGGCGACGATTTCGCTCAGCTGGACAACGAGGCCCAGCTGCGGAGCCTGCGTCGCGGAGCCCATCTCTTTGAGTCGCTCGTCGGCGCGTCTCCGCGCATCTTCGGCCGCCGTCAATTTGCCCTCTCGGCGACATTGCCCCGGCTGTTGAGCGGGCTCGGTTACACCGGAGCTATGCACTTTACACTCGACGGAGGTCGCTTTCCCGAACCGCTGCAGAGCAAGACCATCTGGGAAGGTATCGACGGCAGCACGACCGACGCCTTCGCGCGACTTCCGCTCGACGCCGCCCTCAGTGAATCGTTCCTCTGTTTCTCGCAACGAATGGGCGAGTCGATGGATATGGATCACGTGGCGGTCGTTTGTTTTGCCCACTGGCCTGGTCAGTCTTCTCCCTGGTTCGACGACCTGCGACGCATCGCCAGTTTCTCACCCGTCCTCGGCAAGTTCGTCTCCTTGGAGCACTTTCTCCAGGAGACCGATACACCTCGCGATCATTGCCGCTATGGGGTCGACGACTATCGTTCGCCCTATCTCCGACAGGCGGTGGCGGCTGGTCGCTCCAATCCAATCTCCGCATCGGTGATTCGTTCTCAGACTTATTCAGGAATTGAGCAGTGCCAGACACTCGACGTCATGGCCGCGGCCATCGACCGCTCGGCGACAGCGTCGGCGGCGGAATGCAATCCCAAGGGCAGCGCGAGTTGGCAGGATTCGCTCCAGCGCCTGGCCGCCGCGCTGTTGCCAGCCAGTCAGGACAGTACGAGCGGCTATCTCGTCACCAACCCGCTCAGCGCCCCGCGCCGCCTGGCGGTGGATGTCTCCCAGCTTGAGCATCCGCCGGCCCTCGGCTCCCCGATCGAAGCGGCTTATCAGCTCCAAGACAAACGCGAGGTTCTCGTCGAAGTTCCCGCCCTGGGCTACGCCTGGATCGCCGGTGACGCCAGTCAGACCTGGCAGACCCCATCGGGCAAAATGCTCGCCGAAGACAACATCATTCGCAACGAATTCGCGGAAGTTACCGTCGACAAGAACACCGGCGCCATCAAGACAGTTCGCTGCCCCGGCTTTCGCGGCAATCTGCTCTCCCAACAGTTAGCGCTCCGCACTCCCGATGCCAGCGGAGGAAATCTTTGGGGTAACGACAACGCGACTTACTCGGTCATGGTAGCCGAGTCCGTCGAAGTCGGCTCGGCCGGCCCTCTGTCGGCCGCCCTCACCAGCCGCGGTCGCCTGGTTGACCACCAGGGCCAGTCGCTGGCCAACTTTCGCCAAACGATCTCGCTGATTCGCGGTCGGCCCGTCCTCGAACTCGATATCGAAATTGAGCCGCTGGAAGAGGCCGATTCCGCCTTTCCGGACGATGTCGATCCGTGGAATGCCTACTTTGCCTCGCGGCTGGCCTGGGCCGACTCGACCGCCGAATTGTTTCGCGGCATCGCGCTCGGATCCCATCCGACCGACTTGCGGCAGATCGAAGCTCCCGATTTCATCGAGATTCGAGGTGCAAAATTCCGCACTACGTTACTCACCGGTGGTCTGACCTACCATCGTCTTGTCGACGATCACGCGCTCGACACCATCTTGATTACCGGCAATGAACAGGCCCGGCGGTTCCGCCTCGGCATCGGGCTGAATGTCAATCAGCCCCACGCCGCGGCTCAGGAATTCTTAGCGCCGACAACGGCCGAGTTCTTTCCTGATCAGGCGGCCCCGGCCGCGGTGGCCGGCTGGTTGTTCCATATCAATGCCCGCAACGTCACCGCGACGCATTGGGAACCGATCAAAGAGGACGCCGCAACGACCGACGCCAAACGCATGATTGGCGTTCGCCTGCGGCTACTGGAAGTCACTGGAGCCTCGACTACCTGCTCGGTTCGCTCGGTCTATCCGATCGAGCGTGCCCAGTGCGTCGACTTCGCGGGCCACCTCGTCGCCGAGTTGCCTACCGAACAAGATCGGGTCATGATCGAGTTGCTTCCGCACGCCTGGAGCGAGTTGGAAATCTACTGGCGAGAATAGGACGCGCCAGACACAGGGACGCCAGACAGGGAAGAGTCGAGCCGCCACGCGAAAGCGGCGAAGCGTTAACAAGGAATCCTTCATGATCGTCACGATTGATGGCCCCGCCGGCGCGGGCAAGTCGACCGCCGCCAGAAAGCTCGCTGAGCGGCTTGAGTTTGAGTTTCTCGACACCGGCGCGATGTATCGGGCCGTGGCCTACGCGGCCACGCAGCGCGACCACCCGTGGGAAGACATCGACGGCCTCGCCACACTCGCCGCCGCGCTCGAGATCGAGTTGAAACCGGGCCAGGTGCTGCTCGACGGCGACGATGTGAGCGCCGCCATTCGTACCCGTGAAGTCACCGCCGTCACGTACCATGCGGCCGACAATGCGGCGGTGCGGGCGATCCTCGTTGATAAGCAGCGAGCCGCGGCCGCCGACAAGAACATCGTGACTGAAGGCCGCGACCAAGGCACGGTCGTCTTCCCCAACGCGGAGTGCAAGATCTTCCTCACCGCCACAAGCGAAGAGAGGGCCCGTCGCCGCGTGGCCGATCTGGCGCGGGCCGGCATCGAGGCCAGCTACGAGGACGTGCTGGCCGAACAGACGCTCCGCGATCAACGCGACGAGCAGCGAGCCTGCGGGCCGCTTGTCCAGGCCGACGATGCCGTGGTGATCGTGACCGACAACACGGAAGAGTCGGAGGTGGTCGATCACCTGGAAATGATCGTCCGCCAAAGAATGTAAATGGAATCGTCCCGTCCATCCCGGTCTGCTTCCCAGTTTCGCCCGCAATCGACCGACACCCCGCACCGGCCCATGGCATTCCTTTCCGCCGATCGATGCAAAGACCTATGGCACGACATCGTCCGGTCCGTAGCCCGATTGACATTCACGATCGTCTGGCGGGTTCGCTGTTTCGGCAGAGAGCGAATCCCCAGCGAAGGAGGCGTGCTGGTGGTCTCGAATCATCAGAGCCATCTCGATCCGGTACTGGTCGGCCTGGCCATCGATCGTCGCATGAGCTACCTGGCCCGCGATTCGCTCTTCTTCTTCCCGCTCAGTTGGATCATCCGCTCGGTCGGCGCGGTTCCCCTCGACCGCGAAGGTGGCGGGCTGGCCGGACTCAAGGAATCGCTCCGCCGACTCAAACGGCAGGAAATGCTGTTGGTCTTCCCCGAAGGCACCCGCAGCCGCGATGGCGAAGTGGCCGATTTCAAGCCAGGTTTCTGCGCGCTGGCCCGCCGCTCCAAGATCACCCTGCTCACGGTCGCCATCGACGGCGCCTATCAAGCCTGGCCAAGAACATCTCGCTTCCCCCACTTCGGCACCGTGCATGTTCACATTGGCGAGCCGATGTCCGCGGCGGAAATCGCCGCCTTTCCGACCGACGAGGAGTTGGTTGCCGAGGTCCAGCGCCGCGTCCGACAAGGTCACGCCGCCGCCCGCAAAGGCCTAGAGCGGGCTACCGGAGGAGGATAACCGAAGGAGAATGAGCGCAACCCGAGGCCGGTTCGACCGCCCTGGGTCGCTTCACTTGCTTCGCGATCCGATCTGCACGAGAATCAGGACATTCAACCCGCCCGCTCAGAAATTCGACGGAGAGATGAGGCATGTCGAACAGCAACGACAAACTCCCCAAGAACTATCGGCTCACACCCTGCGCAGTCTTGGCGATCGCGCTGCTCTCGCTCACTGCGTCTCGCGCAGCGGCCGCCGTGGTCACCTACGATCCGGGGGATCCGACCATGGCCTACCTGCAGCTGGCCGCCCCGCCGGTTCAGCTCGGCCCCACCGACGACCATCCCGGTATGTGGGAATACGTGTACGACTTCTATCATGCCGAAGGCACCTGGGAATCGCGGATTCAACTCGATGGTTTTGAAGCCGATCTGATCGCCAACGTGCACGACATCGGGTTCGGCGTGGGCGTCTACCAACAGTGGAGCAGTCAGGCCTACGCCCAGCCGCCGCTGTGGGGCGGGGACGTCGACAAACGATTCCTGCCCTCGTATGCCAATGGGGCCGGTTGGCAATTGCCCTCCGAGGGCGCCTGCGTCGGTTGCACCAACGAGACCTACGAGTACCTCAACGAGTGGCACAGCCCTTACGAGTACAACTCTTCCATCTTCTACGGCACGGGCCATTATCCCTTTGGCGAGGTGAATATCGGCGGCATGCTGTCCGATGCCGACGCCGGAATCACGGGCAACGACACCGTGATCTTCCCGGTTTGGAATCCAGGTTTTCCCAACCAATTCAGTGTGGGTGGACTGGGCATCACCTTTCGTATCGTTCATCCCAACGCGCCGGGAACCGTGCGGTGGAACACCTATCATTGGAACGCCAACGACATCGTGGGCGAAATTGTCGGGCCCTCGGCATCGGTCGCCGGACCCTGCGCGGCGGGCATCGTCGGAGACGCCAACTGCGACGGCTACGTCGACATCAGCAATGATATTCTGGTGGCGTTTACCAACTTCACCGGGCCGGGTTCGTTCGCCAAGACCCGCGCCCAGGGAGATGTCCATGGACCAAGTGAAGCGACCGCCACGAACGATCCGCATGACACCGATGTCGACGTCAGCGATATCCTCACCATGTTCGGCGCCTTTACCGGGCCCGCGCCGGACGAAACGGGCCAGCCGACTCCCGCGGGCTTGTTGGCCGCCGAGGCGGGAGATCCCAGCATTCCCGATCTGATCTACGATCCGGCCACCGGGGAAGTCATCTTTGACCTCGATGGCGCCGCGGGACTGATCGGCTACTCGCTGAAGAGCGCGGGCGGCTTTTTGGCCGGGGGCCACACGCCGATTCTCGGCGGGGTGACCACCAGTCTGCCCACCGAATTAGCGGAAGCGGCCCTCAGCACTCCGGCTCTGCCTGCGAGCATCGGCTTCGTCTTCCCGCTCGGCATGGACCTGGCCGCGCTCTCCGCATTCTTGACCGAGAACACGGTCAGCACTGGTCTCGGTGCTCCTCTGGTGCCGTTTGATCTGGTGGTTCTGGGCCCTGCTGTTCCGGAACCTGCGACGATTTTGCTTTCGGCCGCCGGGCTACTCGGCTTGGTGATGGTTGGCCTGCGAGGACGGAGTAGAGGTGCGACTCGACATAGTCCAAGACAAGCGTCGTCTTGAGCGGTGCTTCCCGGGCCTGCTCCCGAATTGACTCGGCCTTTTCGAATTGTCCGTCCGCCTCGTAAGCATCGGCCAAGACATCGAGATACATCGACACCCGATTCTTCGACAATTCACATAACCTGCTGGCTAGCTGGATCGCTTTTTTCGCGTCACGGTACTTCTCGTCGGTCGCTTCAAGTCGAAGTCGAGCAAATTCGTAGCGTGGCCGGGTAGCTTTCTCATTGAGCGTGATCGCCTTGCGGAAATCCGTGACTGCGTCCTGATACCGCGACTGTTTGAACCGGGCCATGCCCCGCACCGTGTAAGCGGCAGCATCATCCGGATCGATTTCCATTCCCCGCTCTATGTCCGATATCGCCTGATCGGACTTCCCTTCCATGAGCCGAGCCTCTGCACGATACAAGAAAGCTGTCGCGTCATTGGAGTCAATCTCTATCGACCGGGTATAGTCGTCGATGGCCCCCGCGAAGTCTCCTCTAGCGGCCTTGAACACACCGCGATTGAGCGGTCCGACCGGGTTTTCAGAATCGGACTCGATCGCCTTTGTGGCGTCCGCGACGGCCTTCTCGAAATCGCCCCGCAGGGCCTCACACGCTCCTCGCATGGCATTGGCCCAAAAGGGGTCTCCATCGACTTTGACCGACTTGTCGAAGTCATTGATTGCCAGATCGTAATCTCCCGCCAGGCAATAGACGGCCCCCCGGTGCTCGTAGTATTCCGAGACCTCCGGATCGAGACCGATCGCCGTCGTGAAGCTGTCGATCGACTCGCCAAATCGCTCCAGATTCCTCAACACGACTCCCCGGTCCTTGTGGGCTGACTCATCGCGAGGATTCAGCCGCAGCCCCCGATCGACGTCGGCTAGCGCCTTCTCGTGCTCTCCCATCGCATCGTAGATTGCTGAGCGAGTCACAAAGTAAGTTTCATTATTGCGCCCGAACTCTACAGCCCGATTCAAGTCCTCGAGTGCCCTGGCAAGCTCTTTCTTGCAGCGTAAGATCCCACCACGATTCGCGTAGGCAGTCCAAAGCGTCGGGTCGAGGCGAATTGCCTCATCAAAGGCCGCGATCGCTTCGTCACTCCTTCCGGCCTGAAACAACAGTCCGCCATGGACATTGTGAGCTTGCGCGTCGTCCGGCTGGAGTCGAATCGCCTCAAGAATGTCGGCCCTAGCCAGCTCAAATTGATTCTTGTTGACCCGCAACATGGAACGATTGGTGTAGGCTTGGGCGTGAGTCGGCTCCAGCCGAATCGCTTCTCCGAAGTCGGCGATCGCCTCGTCAAATTCTCGTAATAGGGCCTTCGCCATGCCTCTGCGAAAATAAGCCTGGGCGTCGTCCGGATCTAAACGGATAACTTCGTTAAAGTCACGGACAGCTGCGGGTAGCTGATTCAGTTGTAAGTGGGCGGATCCCCGCCAGTACTGACCTTCAGCATCATTCGAATCGACTCGTAGGGCAACATCTAGATGACCGATTGCTCCTTCATAATCCTCATCGAAGATTCGCACTCTCGCGCAGACTCTTCTGAGAAACACAGAATCTGGATCCTTACGAATCAGAGACTCCAACGCCCGCGTTGCGCGATAGTAGTCGCCCTGCCCTGCCATGGCGATCGCCCGGCCCAACTGCCAATCTTGGTCTTCGGGGTCCTGTTCGACCAGCTTGGTAAAGTGATCGAGAGCGGTGTCGGCGAGGATCACATCGTCGCGATGGATTCTCGAATTCCATTCAGACTCGATTTCAAGCCACTCGCCTTCGACCTTCTGCACCACACGAGACATGCCGGGCCGGGCGGTGTAACCTTTAGCATCGGTTTCGATCCGAGGTTCTTTCGATGCAACCACTACCCGATCGCCGGGCTGGAATTCCTCAGCGGAGATGAGCGAACCAGGAACGAGACCAAACAGCAAAAGCCAGAGGAAGGGGAACGCCGCGAAACGCATCGAAATGCCTCCTGCACCAAGACATCCATATCGGTAGGCCGAAAGAAACCGCCGCGAACTATAGATATCAGCTCGAATCTGTAGAAGATCAAACGTCCCGATCAGGCCAGTGGAATCCTCGCCCGTCCTCGTAGGCTGCGTATTTTGTCGCGGCCTGCCAGGCGCAACTGCCCTTCCCACACGCGGTGCGCCGAAAGCCCCTTTTGGGCTCGCATCGTGGCCCATTTTCTAGTTTTGAAATCGTCCACTTGGTGTGGTAAGAAGGTGGGTGGAAGCCAAACTTGCGCCTTCGAGGTATGGCCCCCCAATGCTCACGAAAACATAACACGGTATCCGTAAGAGCCGGATGCGAATGATGAGGCCCACGCCTCTCGCCGCCACACCGGTATCCAGAAGAGCCTGTTCGAGCCGCCGCGTCACCCGACGCACACGCAGCCGCTCGTACAGGCTTTTTTCTGTATGTATATGCCGATCGGGAGGGCGAGACTCCGGCCGAGCCGAGAACAACCATAGAGGTAACGCCTACACGTTGTGGAGTGGTCTCCCGACCTCAACAGCGCAACGCCAATCCGATCATCGCCCCCCCTCGCTCAGCCAGGAGCAAGACCAATGACCCCACGCGATAACAAGAACTCGGCCGCCGCGGCCACTTCGCCCTCCGCAACCTCCCCAAAGTCGACCAGCGCTGCCGGCCGACCAAAATTTCTCAACGAGGTTCGCAAGGCCGAAATCGCCGCCATGATCTCGGTCGGGTGCAGTCGGGAAACGGCCTGTCGCTATGTTGGCTGTGTGCCAGAGACCCTCCGCAACGAACTCCGCCGCGATCCCGATTTCCGAGAACAAGTCATCAGAGCGGAACGCCGACGACAGCTGTTGCCGCTGCAGCAGATTCAGCAAGCGGGCAAGCGGAGTTGGCGAGCCGCCGCCTGGCTGCTGGAACGGGTCAACCCGAAGGAATTCGCCCGCCGCGATCCCGATGTGGTCACACGCGATGAATTGGAAAAATACGTGAGACAAGTCATCGACACCATCTGCGAGGAAGTGACTCCGCAACAACGCGAGAGGATCTCCGCGCGTGTGAATGCCGATCGCATCACGGACCTGCGAGAGCAGATTCAACAGCTAATTGGCGAAGATCCAGCGCTGGCGGCTGATCCCTTGCTCCAGTTGGGAACTCGTGACGAAGAGGACGAGCTGTGCGATGGCAACAGGCTCGCGGACCCCTAAACGAAGAGTCTGTTTTTTTGGCATCCGCTCACCCGCCCCGCGAAAAAATTTAACCCCAAGAGATATCATGAGTTACAACTCACAGGCCTGTCTGACACGATCGCCCCAACCGATTGCCTGGCAACGGGTTGGAATTTTTTGGCAGAGTGCTCAAATCGTGCCGTTGGGGAGAAAGAATTCCGGGTGCAGAGGGCGGCGAATCTCCACGTCGCGGAGAGCACTGCCGGCATGTCTCAGCGGCCGGGATGAATCGCCAGCAGCGAACCGCAGCGAGCGAGGCTGCCGGGCATCTGGCCAGCCGATACCGCAACCTGATAGGCTACAAAGTTTGGGAGATTCACGCGGCGGTACCCCGGAAGAGGGCTGCCGTCGGTTCGAGTCCCCGCTTCCAATTCACGGACAAACAAGCTGCCCCAGGCGGATGCCTTGAGAGAAGGTAGTCAGGAAGATAATCGCATGGCCACGAAACATATCTTCGTCACCGGGGGCGTCGTCAGCTCGCTGGGCAAGGGATTGACCAGTGCGTCGATTGGCATGCTGCTCGAGCACCGCGGTCTGCGCGTGCGGATGCAGAAGCTCGACCCGTACATCAACGTCGATCCCGGCACGATGAGCCCCTTCCAGCATGGCGAAGTCTATGTGTTGGACGACGGCAGCGAGACCGATCTCGACTTGGGTCATTACGAGCGATTTACCAACAGTCCGCTAACTCGCGACTCGAATTACACCACCGGCCAAATCTATCAGGCGGTTATCAACAAGGAACGCCGCGGCGAGTTTCTGGGCAAGACGGTCCAGGTAATTCCGCACATCACCAACGAAATCAAGAGCGTTATCAGCAAGATCGGCGGCGACGACGTCGACGTGGTGATCACCGAAATCGGCGGCACCGTCGGCGACATCGAGAGCCAACCGTTCTTGGAGGCGATTCGCCAGTTCTCGCTCGATGTGGGCAAAGAAAACTGCCTTTACATTCATCTCACGTTGGTGCCTTACCTAAAGGCGGCCGGCGAGCTGAAAACCAAACCGACACAGCACTCGGTCGGACAGCTCCGCGAAATCGGTATCCAGCCGCATATCCTGGTCTGTCGCACCGAGCAGACTATCTCCCGCGACGATCGTGAAAAGATTGCCCTCTTCTGCAACGTGCCATTGGAGGCCGTCATCGAGGAGAAGGACAAGGATTTCTCGATCTACGAAGTCCCCTTCAGCCTGGTCGACAACCAGATCGATCAGTTGATCGTTAAGCAACTCGGTCTCGACGCGGGTCCGCTGGAGTTGGATGACTGGCATGAATTGATGCACCGCCTCAAGAATCCCCAACACGAGATCAGCATCGCCGTGGTGGGCAAATATGCCGAACATCGCGACGCCTACAAGTCGATTTACGAATCGCTCGACCACGCGGGCATTGCCAATCAGGCGCAGGTTCGCATCCAACCGATTCAGAGCGAAGACATCGAGCGCGAAGGCGCCAATCGACTGCTCTCGGGGTACGACGGAGTGCTCGTGCCAGGTGGCTTCGGGGAACGTGGCATTGAAGGCAAGGTGCAAGCCATTCAGTATGCCCGCGAGAAGGGAATCCCCTTCTTTGGCATTTGCCTGGGAATGCAATGTGCGGTGATCGAGTTCGCGCGGAACGTGGCCGGGTTAGAGGCGGCTCATTCGAGCGAATTCGACAAAGACACAGCCCATCCGGTGATTTGCCTGCTCGACGAGCAGAAGTCGATCACCGACAAAGGGGGCACCATGCGACTCGGCGCCCAACCGGCCAAGCTCGCAGCCGGCAGCAAGGTAGCCGCTCATTACGGGGTCACCGATATCTCCGAGCGACATCGACATCGCTACGAGTTCAACAACGTCTACCGATCGCAGTTCGAGGCTCACGGCATGCTGATCGCCGGCACCAGCCCGGACGATTCGCTCGTCGAGATTGTCGAGCTGCCGGATCACCCCTGGTTTGTGGCGGTACAGTTCCACCCCGAATTTAAGTCGAAGCCGACCGCCGCCCAGCCGCTATTCGCCGGTTTCGTGGAAGCCGCCGTACGTCGCCGTGGCACGGCGGGAGATGCCCAGCGTGGGCTAAGCTCGCCTCAGAAGGTACCCACGGAAGAATAGCGCAGGGACCGAGGAAACAAGTTCACATTGCGTTGCCAGTTCGATCGTCGACCTTCGCTCACGCAATTCACATTCGCATTCGTTGACACCCAACAACGGGAACACCATTCATGTCTGACGCGCCCGAAGAAAAGAAACTGATCATCGACGACGACTGGAAGTCGCAAGTCCAGGCGGAGAAGGAAGCCGCTGAGCAAGCTCGCCAGGAAGCACCCGCCGAAGACAAGCCCGCCGCGGCGGGTGAGCCGGGGGCCATTCCGCCCGCCGATTTCCGCACGCTGGTGAGCATGTTGGCCACCCAGGCGATGATGGCCATGGGCGCGATTCCACACCCCATGACCGGTCAGCCGGAAGTCCATCTCGATCAGGCACGGCACTTCATCGACTTGCTCATCGTGCTTCAGGAGAAGACCCAGGGGAACCTGGACGACGAAGAGAAGGGGATGCTCGACAACTTGCTCAACGAGTTCCGTGCCGCGTTCGTAGCGGGTGGCGCCGGCCCCGCTCCTGGATCACCGGCCACTGAATCACCGGCCACTGAGGACAAGTCGGAAGCGGACAGTTAAACGGCTATGTGAATCGCGTCTGTCGATTCCGTTTCGGAGCCGAATGGGCATTCCGCGCGAGAATTGCACGAAGAAGAAATGGGCGAATAAACGCGACATGCCCGGCCGGAAAGAATCAGCTGGCATCCGTGCCAATGTTCCCGGTCCATGGGTGACTTGCATTTCCCCCCGGGGTTGCACAGGCATGGTTGGTAACTGAATCGCTTCCCGAACCGAGCATGTTCGCGTAGTTCGCTATGGATGGGGCACACGGACTCAAGCCGTGTGGATGTTTCATGGGGCTATCAACTCGCCAGGCTGTCAAACAGTTGATTGAAATCTGGTATCTGCTCGTTCAAATAGGCGAACCAGGCATCGGGACGCCACAGTTCGACACACACCGCCGCTCCGACCACCAACAAATCGCCTCCCGGCTCGGTACCGAGAAATTCTCGAAATCCCTCGGGAACCAACAGGCGTCCGCGACCGGCAATCTTGACCTCCTTGTGACGGGTGGAGAGCAATCGGCCGAGCAACTGCACCTCGTTGATGCGGCCTTCGAGCTTGCCCGCCCGAATCTTGCTCTGCACCAAGTCGACGCCGCTGTCCAATTTGTCTCGCCATTGCTCCGCACTCCACAAACTCAAACAGCCCGGGCGTTCCTTGGCCAGGATGCAGGGCTCTCCTTCGGCAGCCAGCGGCTCGGCCAGCTCGGCTGGAATCGAAACCCGATATCGTTCGTCCAACGACCTGGGAAACTCACCGACAATCAAATCGAATTGTTTCGCCATCGTCGAAGTCACCCGACCGCCAAGAAATGGTTATGCCAGATTTTTTTTGGATTGCAAGGACTATTTGGGCAAAAAACCCACAATTTTTTTTCTCTTAGTATCCCAGTGGGCTGATTCCCCACATCTACTGATGGTAACCACTCTCCATACGCCTGGCAATTACCCGTCCAATTCGTGCGAGAAAAATCCGCAGGGAAGCCGACATCGGCCGCGATTTTGCCGGCTGGGCAGGGATTTCCGCCCGCCAAGCCGGATCGTTGCAGACGTGCGGGAGAGGGGGCACGAGTTACGTCGAGTCGCGATAGAGCGCCGCGAACAGCTCTCGAAAAAGACAGCATCCAAGCCTCGGCGATTACTCGCCCAGGGTCGACTTTCGCCGCAGGATGTGGTGATAGTGCTGCGCGAAGCGGTGAGCTTCGTCACGAACATATTGCAGCAACCGCAGCGCGTAGGCATGGCGGGAAACCCGCAGCGGCTCCTTCTGCCCGTGCAGAAAGATCTCCTCCTCTCGCTTGGCCAGCGAAATCGTCAGTGGCGGGGTGATATCGAGTTCCGCGAAGGCGCCGTGCGCGGCGCTCAACTGCCCCTTCCCACCATCGATCAGCAAGATATCGGGAAATGCTTGACCTTCTTCGTCGAGTCGGCGAAAGCGACGGAGCACCACTTCGTGAATACTGCGAAAGTCGTCGACTCCCTGGACTTCACGAATCTTGTAACGCCGGTAACCTGGCTTGAACGGCATGCCATCGATGAACTGCACCAGGCTGGCGACCGTCTCCCCGCCGCCCAAGTGCGCGATATCAACCCCTTCGATCGTTCGCGGAGTCGTCTTCATCTGCAAGATCGACTTGAGACCGTTGAGACCCTTATTGGGGTCGACAAAGAAGACTTCCGGCTGGACATGCGTGTCGATCTCGCCCCGCTCATCGAGCGTCTCCAGCATATGAATCTCATCGCGCAATTGCGCCGCCTTCTCAAAGGCCCGATCGTCGGCGGCCGCTTTCATTTCCGTGCGCAATTGTTTCAACAACTTCGACTTCTTGCCCTCCATGAACATCCGCAGCCGCTGGATATCTTTGCGATAGTCCTCCTTGGAAATCCGCAGATTACAAGGCGCCGTGCACTGGTCGATCGAGGCCAGCAAGCAGGGACGGAACCATTGCCAGCGCTCGTCGTCCTCGTCGATATCGAGCGTGCAAGTTCGAAATTTGAAGATCCGCTGCAACACCTGCATCGCGCCCCGCAGGCTCCCGGCGCTGGCGAAGGGGCCGTAAAGTTTCGTTCCCCGTGGTTTCGGCTCGCGGGTAACCTCGACGCGTGGAAAGTCTTCGCGAGTGGTGATTTCGAGATAGGGAAAACTCTTATCGTCCTTCTGTTCCTTGTTGTGCGGCGGTTGAATATCCTTGATCAGCCGCGACTCCAGCAGCAGGGCGTCGACTTCGCTATCCGCCTCCAGATAGTCCGCATCGGCCACCTCGCCAATCCAGTGGCGAGTTCGTCGCTCCTGTGTCGCCGCTTTCAGGAAGTAACTACTCGCCCGCGAGCGCAGATTCTTGGCCTTGCCAACGTAGATTACCCGACCGGCGGCGTCTTTAAAGAGATAGACCCCGGGAGTTTGCGGAAATTGCCGCACGGACTCGGCCGCCGTCGCAGAAGGTCGATCCGACTGCTCGGCCGACTCGTCGGCAGGCTTGGCGCTGTCCGATTCACCTTGTTGCTCAGGAAGATCCAACGGTTCACATCCGACCGGTCAAGAAGCTACCAGGGAAATTGTAGGAGTGCAGGACAAGGAATCCCAGCAGGAAGCAGACGCCGCGATACCGATTTGCTCGGGGGCTCCATTATCACCCAAAGAGGGCAGCCGACGAAGGGCAGCATTCGCTCTGTCCGGCCTAGTGGCATTGGTCTAGGCCACGATGCGACTGGAATGAAAGTCGTCGTCTTCGTTGACGTCCGTCGAGTCGGCCGACTCCTCGCTGGAGGTTGTCTCGTCGGCAAGAGCTTTGGGCGGGCGTCTGCGGAAATACCAAACCAAGAACAGCGCCACAGCCACAAAAACCACGGTGGTAATCACGTACTGCGAATTACGGAAGAAGTCCCCGATCTCTTTTCCGAAACGGAAGCTCAGCCAGTAGACCGTGCTGACAACGACCGTGGCCGAAATCGCATCAACAAACAAGAAGCGTCTCCAGGGAACCCGGAGCACCCCCGCCGCCAAATAGATCGGGGCGCGGACACCGACCATGAAGCGAGCCGCGAAAAAGATCTTCAAGCCGTGCCGCTTGATGAGCGTCTCCATCTGTTCTTCTCGCTCTTCGTGAAGAAGATGAGCAAACCACGGATGGCGACTGAAGAAGCCATGGCCCAAGTAACGTCCGATGACGTAGATCACCGTGTCCCCGAGAAGCGCGCCCGCCAGACAGGCCACGAATGCGCCGATGGGATCGAGCGAGCCTTCGGCACTCAGCACCCCGGCGGCGACGATCGGAATCTCTTCCGGAATCGGCAACCCGGCGCCGGTGAGAATCAGCACCAAGACGATACCAAGATACCCGTAGAAGGGACCGTAGCTCAGCAGTGTTTCTAACGATTCCATCGATGTCTGACAGGCGGGAGACTCAGAAGGCGGGTAACCCCTTTGGCTGGGGCGCTACATTCTATCTTCATCGGCCGGCGAAAGCAGCAAGGGACGGGGAATCGTCAATTCACCGCCGAGAATTCGCGACTTCGGGCAATCGAGTAGCAGTGGTGTCGATTAGGTTGACTTGCGACCGACCGAGAGAACTGCCCGGAATGAGCACTGCTTGCAGCCCTGGGCCGCCGTGGAAAAAGGAGAAGCAGGGCCGATTCCGCCGCGATCGTCTATCGATCAAGAAACTTCCAGTCATCAGCGGCCAGATTAAACGACTCCATCCGCACCGCGCCCTGCCGCTCATCCGGCACCATCAACGCCACTTGTACCTCGGGGCGAGATTGGCAGAACTCGCGGGCACGATCGACGCCCATCACGAACAACGCCGTGGAGAGCGCGTCCGCCTCGGCGGCCGACGCTGTGACCACCGTCGCAGACAGGACCCCTTCGGCCGGCCAACCGGTACGAGGATCGAGAATATGCCCCAGCCGACGACCTTGATGTGTTATCGATTGCGTCCCGGAACCGCTCGTCGAGAGGGCCTTGTCGATGAGTGTGACCTCGGCAAGTCTCTGCTTGGGATTGAGAGGATGCACCAGACCGACGACCCAGCCCCGCTCCAGGTCGGCGTTACGCCCTCGTGCAACCACGCTGCTCTTGCCGCCATGCAAGAGAACGTCGGAGAGTCCGTCCGATTCCAACGACTCCACCGCGGCGTCGAGCGCATACCCTTTGCCAATTCCACCCAGATTGATTTCCACTTGTGGATCGAGGTAATGAACCGTCTGTTGTTGACCATCGAGTTGGACCAATGGTCGACCGATATGAGCCAGCGCCGCCGACAACTCCGACGCCTCGGGCACACGCCCCTCGCGGCGTGCGAATCCCCAGACCTTGGAAAGTGGTCCAGCGGTAATATCAAACGCTTCGTCGGTTTGAGCGCCGATCTCAAAGCTGCGCTGGAGCAACTCGAAAAGATTCAATTCCACCGAAACGGAATCGTCACCGGCGTGGCGATTGAGTTGGCTCAATTCACTTTCGGGTCGATAGATGGTCAGCTGAGATTCAATCTGCTCAACCAGATCGAACGCAGCCAGGGCTGCCTCTTCGGCTTGCGTGTACTGACCCGCATTGAAATAGGCTTGAAATTCGCAAGCCATGGCCCGTCGACTGACCGTCATCAGATAGGGCCGTGTTGTCGGATCGGTCGAGGCGTCCTGGTTATCACCCGAGAGATTCTGCTTCGACTTCGCCGCCGAATCGCCACCACGGGCGGTGCGACCTCGAAGAAAATCGCGGCGGGATCGGGGTTCGCTCGGGCTCATGAGATCCATTATATCGCAAGAGCCGGGGCGATCGACGTTGCTTGCCCTGTATCGACAGGGGCTCGATAATGGCGGGAAGAGACCAATCCCAGCCAGGAGCGGCACCAGGAACGGCATGGTTCATGCGAAGCGGAGAAACATCCTGAGTGTCTTAGCGTTGGTAACGAGCGAATAGGATTTGACGATGACGACGCACACTTCTTGGACTCGCTGGCGGCTCTCCTGGGGGCTCGCCGCGATGTTTGTGGCAACCACGGCTATGGCTGGAAAAGATGGCTCACGACAGCCTCCCACACCACAACGAAGTCTGCCGCCGGAAGAGTTTGATCGCCAAACCGAAGAGGTATTTCAGGGCACCGCTCAAGATCGAACCCCAGGACCTCGGCCTTCATTGCAGCCTCGCGCGGAGTCTCAGCAGCCTGCCACGACTGCGGATGCGGAGAAATTGAACTCGGCGTTTGATTGGTCCCGACTCATCTCCGCCGATACCCTGGCCGACGAAATCAAATCGCACCGCACAGAACTGACTCAGGATGTGCGGAACGTGCGAACCTTTCGGGCCGGAGCGAATCGCGACGCCCGCATGCGGCTCTCGGTCATCGCGGTGATGTTCGGCCTGACCGCGGAGTACGACGGCCCGGTCCGTTGGCAGAAACAAGCCGCGGGAGCTCGAGATGCGTTTGCTTCGTCTGGCCGTAATTCAAAGGCGGCCGATGACAACACCTTCAAGGAGGCGCGACGACGGAGCGAAGACCTCGATGAATTGATCCGCGGGGGCTCGGTAGAATTCCCAAAGTCGGGCGATACGCCGAGGTGGGACGAGATCGCCGAGCGCCCTCCATTAATGCAGCGACTGGAGATATCCCTCGACAAGCGCCTCCGCCCCTGGACAGCCAACGCGCGAGAATTCCAACGACATCAAAGGGAAGCGGTTCACGAGGCGGAAGTTGTGGCCGCGTTGGCCGAGATTATCCAGCACGAAGAGTACGAGTTCTACGACGACGACGAGTACCTGGCGTTCTGCAAACGCCTGAGAGATCACGCGATCGCCGCGCGGACAGCGGCACGCGAGAATAACTTTGATTCTCTGCAGCAGGCGGTCGGCGAGATCAGCAAATCGTGTAGCGCTTGCCACGAGGATTATCGTTAACCGAACCAGATCAGAAGAGGTTGTGCTTCGCTAACGTGCGCCGGTGCGGCGAGACTTGCCGCTGATCTGCGTGTCGAACCGAGGAACCACAACCACCTGCTTCGCCAGTTGCGTGGCGGAATCGAGAACGACAACATTGTGCGTTTCGACCGTGACATGATACTCCTGGCCATGCAGGGGATTCAGCTTATACGTGTTTTCTCGATATCCGAGCGCCGTAGAGAGTCCAATCGCCCACATTTCCACACGAGCCCGATCGCTCGCCTGCATGGAGTGTCCTTGCTGGACTTGGGGTAGGAACAACTCGGCTGCCGCGAAAGGAAATTCATCCGCGTCGATCCACTCCTGTTGGGCTCGGACCAAGTCGACGAACACGCCCTTGCGTCGGTAGTAGGGAACGGGGCGACGCTCAGAGCCTTCTCCCTCGTTGCAACTGTGAATGATCCTCCGCATTTCCTCGAGATAGAACAATTCGTCCTTGTCAGCCCCCGCGGCGGCAATCTCATGAATCTTGCGAGAAGAGTGATTGATGACCAGCTTCCGAATCTCGGCTTCACTCAAGAGATTCAAGAGGAGCCCGTTGCGAATGACTTCGTAGGCAACCAGATCGCGAGCCCGGTCGCCAATCCAGGCATCCGCGTCGTTGGGCCAACTGGTGAGCTGATTCTCCAGTAAGTGGTAATATTCCCTGGCGAGCGAGGCATCGGCCGCGACATGTGTGAGTGTGGCCGATAGCACGCTCAAGGCATCGACGCGCAGGTTTGCGGCCAACAATCGAGCACGAGCGCCCTTTTCAAACGACAGAAGTTCAATCACGCGGAACATTCGCTTCAACGCCCCGCTGGCAGCGGTGAGATCGTTAGCCTCCAGCCGCTCAGCCGCTAGGAAAGCCTCCAGGCGAACATAGAGCGTTACCGCGTTGAGGATACTATAGTCGGCATACCAACTCTGGGCGTGGTCGAGACCAAAGTCACAGTGCTCTCGGTCGAGGGCCACGACCACCTGGGCTCGCTTGGGTTCGAGACGGCGGCGAAACAATTGAATTTGCTCCAACAGCGCTTTGTCGGGCGCGAACTTCGGACGTGGGAAGAGTTCGTCCGAAGTCTCCAGTTGTTGTGGCAGGAAGTTCTTGGGAAACAGATCGACAAAGACGGCCGCGATGTTCTGCTCGATAGGTACTGCGGGCTTCTTCAACTGAAGCGGCGTGGCCTTCTCCGTCTCAAGCAACTGGTAGTGGTGCCGCAGCTCTTCCAGCGTGCTCTTCTGTAATCCAGGCAGCTTGGCAAACTCGGCCAGAGATTCGTCATCCAACACCACGGAGTTGGAATCGCCGCAGCCGGCGAAGACCGCGAGCAGTAGCGCGCAACCAACCATCTTGGTTAGCGCAAGACGGCGGCCTTGGTATTGAGAAACGAGACCGTGAATGGGCCATTGGGTAGCGGAGAGCATGGGAGACCTCATGAGAGGTCGTATGCTACTGACAGTCGCCTGCCTTGACCAAGACCAATGCACTGAAATCGAGGGGAAGCCAGGGTGCTGGCATCGCCGAAAACTGGCGGCCCCTGCGCCAGGAGGCAGGCCTCCTAAAGCCTCTTCTCATTCCGATTTACCTAAACCGCGGAGTGGGAGCGAGGGCGTTTCGACTTGCCCTTGGAGTCCGCCTCTCCAGCCGCTTCCGCCACTGGCTGTAGTCGCAGGAGTTCGGCCAGCCCTGCTTTTGCTAGCTCGGGCCCACTCACGTAACGGCCAGGCGTGATCCACTTGTCGATTAGCTTGGCATCGACGCCAAACAAATTTGCCAAGAGTTGATCCATGTCGGTCTCGAGATCGGCGAAATGGCGTGCCCATTCGGCGGCCTCGGCCAGTCCCACGTTCTCTTCGCTCTGCCATTTCATGGGATGGAACAGAAGCACGCTATAGGGAGTCACAATCCGTCGCGTGCATGCGGCAAACGGCCACAATGCGGCCGACGAACATTCTCCGGTAACGACACCGGTGGCGCGGATCTTCCGCAACAGAATGAGTGACATCAAGGAGATCGCGCAATAGGGGCTGCCGCCGGGCGAATCGATGTAGAGCGTACACTCACCACCCGGTTCGATCGACAACAACTTTTCTGTCAGATCACCCTCGTTGTCGGTCAGATCGCCTATCAAGGCAATCTCGACACTTCCTTCCTCTTGTTTTTCTGCCATCACTCTGATCCTAGATGTCTGTCGAACTCGAATTCGACGCGAAATTTCAACTTGTGCTCTTCTCAGATGAACATTACCGATCCTTCGTCGGCCAAAATCTTCCCGTCAAGAACTCGAACCGGCAAACTGACCGTCTTGGCAGCAGCGAGACCAACGAGATCCTTGAACAATCAATCCTATTCTACACATTTGGGATTCGATTTGCACACCTTCGGCTGGGTGGATACCTTTCAAAATGCCATATCTGGGAAGGGCTTACGCATCCGATTGTAGTGATTACGCGGATCATCCTGCCCTCTCTTGAGGCAACTTTGCCGGCGATGAGGTTCCTGTGCCGTCGGCCAGAAGTTGGTTCAAAAGCGAATAAGTCCTCGTGGTCTAGCCTGCTCATGCGCGGACAGATCGGCGGCGGCGGAAAACTCATGCACCCGGGACCGCCACTCTCCGACTCGCACCATTCTGGCAATTGCTTTTCATGGGCCGTTGGCCCTCATATAATCGAAGGATCGTCGGAGCCGTCTGGGAGGAACAGCCAGTCGATCCCCGCAGCGATGCCGCTGGCACTTGGCCGTAAAACTCGGTGGCCAACTTGTTGCGCGTTGAATCCTTCGGAGAAGAGCATGGGCATTCGATTCTTCTGCCCTCAAGGGCACAAACTGAATGTTAAGTCCTTTCTCGCCGGCAAGAAGGGATTCTGCCCTCATTGCAATGCGCGGGTCGATATCCCCTTGTCTTCAACCCGAACAAGCAGCCGGGGAGGCACCGTTGAAGATACCGACTATGAGGACGTCGCTCAGCAGATTGAGACCTATGAAGCACAACAGGAGTTTGATACGCAGCCGACTAGCGGCGGAGAAACTCAGAGCGCCGCGTCGCCTCAAGCGACTCACGCTGGAACAACTCCGCAGCCGGGCGTGGCGGTCGCTCCCGGCAATATGGGCCCGCAACAGCCCCACGTTGAAACGACTCCCACGATCTCAGCTGGCCCAGCGACTCCGGCTTCCCCAGCAAGCCCGGCCGCCCCAGTAAGCTCGGCCACCCCAACAGCAGCGGCCACTCCGTCGACTCCGGCGGTCCCTGCTCAACCAGAAGCGGTGCAGGATCCCATCGCCGAGGCTCCCGAGGCGGTCTGGTATGTGCGACCGCGAACCGGTGGCCAGTATGGGCCGACTGCTGGGAATATGTTGCAACAATGGATCGAAGAGGGACGTGTCGCCTCGGACACCTATGTGTGGCGCGAAGGCTGGCCAACTTGGCAGCAAGCCTCGACTGTTTTTTCCAAGTTTCAAGTCGCGGCGGATGAATTCCAGATCACCACGACCGGTTTCAGTGGCAACCCCATCGCCGTGGAAGATCAAACGGCGAGTATTGCCTCGGTTACTGTGAACGAAGAGACATCCGCCGAGGCGGAGGTTATCCGCCGCCCTCGCGGGCGTGGCACCGTCTGGCTGGTTGTGCTCATGTCGGCCATTGCTGTCGCGCTTATCCCTGTGTTGATTTGGCTCGCCATGCGCTAATCGAGCGCTGCGCATGGCGAGGCGTTATGGTAGACAACGGGTAAATCAGAGGGGTGGGGAAGTGGCGTCTCCAAGCGGGAAAGAAAGCTAGAATAGTACTGTGGCCCGCGGTCTTTGGATCGAGGGTCGCCAATCCCCTGGGAGTTTTCCGAGGCGGCTCGGCAGGCTGGTTTGCCATCAGACCAAGGCCAGCCAGCCCCAGGACTGGTAAACGAACCCTGTCGCCCCCTTACCTTCGACGTACAACAACGGAAGGTCGTCGCAGATGAACGTCCAACAATTTTTTGAGCATCACGGCATCGCCAGCAATCCGTTCGCGGATGAAGACGCGCAGACCGACCTGGTCTTCAAGGAACATTGCCTCCGCGACGTTCATCATCCGACTTGGGACAAGATCTACGGGGACCCCAGTGAGCCGGCGACCTCGGTGGTGTTTGGCGAAAAGGGTGCCGGCAAGACGGCCATGCGGCTGCAGATCGTCGAAAGCCTGGCGGCCTACAATCGGGAGAACTCCGGAGAGGGAGTCTTCGTGATTACTTACGATGACTTGAATCCGTTTCTCGATCGCTTTCGCGATACGCTCAGTAGCCGCCGACGCCGCGCGGATCGGGCGCTGTCGGAGTGGAAGTTGTGGGATCATATCGACGCCGTGCTGTCGCTGGGAGTGACCAGCCTGGTCGACCGGATTCTGAAGACAAGCCACCCGACAGGTGTCGCCACCGAAGTTTCGCCATCTCGGGTACAGATGCTCGATCGAAATCAGGCCCGCGACCTGCTGTTGTTGACCGCCTGTTACGACGCCTCGACCGCCGAAACTGCCAAGGGGCGTTGGCACCGTCTGCGTCGTCACCTGAAATTCCGCACTTATCGGTCCTACTTCGACATGGCGATCGGGATCATCGTAACTCTGGCCGTTCTGGGGATCGTCGGCTACTCCATTAGCGTTGATTCCAGCAACACCAGCTGGTTCGCCTCACCCTGGATCTACCTGATGATCGCCGCCGGCTGGCTGCCACGGCTGTGGCGCATGACTCGATGCTTCTTTCAAGCGCGAGGTATCGTGCGGCATGTGCGCATCGGAAATCGAGTTACGAACCCGCTACGACAAGTGCTGATGCACTTTTCCTCCGCCGAGATTGCCAATCAACCGCTCCCCAACAAACAGCGGACCGACGATCGGTTTGAACTGCTCGACAAGTTCCAGGGAGTGTTGGCAACACTCGGATTCAAAGGGGTGGTTGTCCTGGTGGATCGTGTCGACGAGCCACACTTGATCAACGGTTCAGCGGAGCAGATGCGGGCCTTTCTCTGGCCGATGCTGGATAACAAGTTCCTCAAACACCCTGGACTGGGGCTGAAACTGCTGCTGCCGATTGAGCTGACGCCGTTCTTGGATCGCGAAGATCGAGAGTTTTTCCAACGATCGCGACTCGACAAACAAAACATGATTCGCTCGCTGGAGTGGACCGGAGAAGCGCTCTACGACGTAGCTTGTGCCCGAATTTCGGCCTGTGCCGTGGCCGATCGAACCCCCAACCTGACCGACCTGTTTGAAGAAGATATCACCGAGGCCCGGCTTGTCGAGGCGATGCGAATGTTGCGCGTACCGAGGAATCTCTTCAAATTCATGTACCAGCTGTTTGTGACGCATTGCAACGCACATACCGAATCTCATCCTGAATGGAAGATCAGCAGCGAACTGTTTGAATCGACCCTGGCAGTCTCGCTGCGTGACCAGGACAAAGTCGAACGTGGCTTGCGAGCCGGCTAACGCTGGAGATCGACAGGAAATGGCGAGCGAGACTCTCGCCTTCTCCGCCTTCGGGATTCTTCCGCTCGCCGGGTGCACCGAATGAGCTAGCCCTGCCAGCATGAGCCGGCCCCCCTGATGACGGTTCGCTACCCAACTTGCTGGCTGGACTCTCGCCCCTTAGTCTTGCCTTGACGTGTCCCGGTCAGACTGCGAAACTCGCCGCGCTTTGGACGACAGCGCGCCATCGCTCCGCACCAGCGGGCAGAATTGAGTTCCTGTGGAGGCCTTCCCGATGCGTTCCCCCATGCCCTACGTTCTATTGGCATTGACCCTCAACCTCTTCGCAGGAGGATGTAACAATGCCGAAACCGGGTCGCCCGATTCGTTGACAACGGCCGACACAGCTGCCGATTCGCTCGACCACCAGACGAATGGAGCAACCAACAAGGCCGAGCCAGAACAGGCCTTCGGGGTCGGAGAGATGCCGCTAAGCGATGACGATCCTGAGGCCGTCGTCCGTGAGTATCTGAATGCCCACCGGACCGGCGATCCGACGACTGTGAATCGATTGCTGACGGCGCTGGCCCAGCGGAAGATCCAAGAATTGGATATCGCCCTGTCTCCACCCGTCACAGAAGCCGCCGAATTCGAGATCTTGGGCCACAAGTACCTCGACGCGGAGCGGAATCTGTCCCACGTCGGCAGTCTCTGGAAGGACCGCGATTCAAGTGGCGAAATGGAAGAATTCTCGATCGTCTGGGTGGTCCGTCTCGAATCAGAAGGCTGGCGAATTGCCGGGATGATTCCCCAGGCGACCGCGGGAGCCGCCCCGCCAGCGATCAATTTTGAGGATCCCCTGGGCACCATCCGCCGTCTTGAAGCGGCCAACGAGGCCTATATTCGAGACTCTGGCACGACGGACTCGGATCAAACCGTTCGTCCGGCGCAATTCGCAGAACCGGCAGACGGCCCCTCCCCAGTGGCCCGATAGCTACTCGTCATGGTCCATGCTCGGTGACGGCGATCCTACTTTGGTAATGGTGGCCCCCAAAGGCCGCTTGGGCCCGAGAAATAGGGCCTCTTCTGCACCCCGACCAATCTGCGGGACTCCCTACTCCGCCCCGGCAAATGTGCTTGTAGCCACTCTGTGCGATCTTGCCACATACGTGATATGACGGCTCTACGTATCGCAGGGAATCCCGGGTTCCTGGGGCCACCCTAACGATAATCTTGGAGTTTGAGGGCAGATTTCTTAGACACGAAGGCCCTTTGCTATAGATAAATAAGCTAGGTAACATAGAGATCGACAGGAATCTCGTTAGATATCCCAGTCGACAAAGTTATCGCATAGCTCGTATGCCATCAGCCCCACGGTTGACAAACACACCAGCCATGCTAATTTACCAGCCTAACCTATGCATTCTTAAGAGACCTCCTAATCGGTAAAGTCGCTTATTGAGAGATGTGCGAGCCCTTTATGACAAGGCTTGCGAGGTTTGGCAAATCAGATAACCCGACGATGAATGCCGTCGCAGTCGTTCGGGGGAAGAGGAGACGGCATTGTTAGTGGGAATCCCTACTGTTTTTAGGTACCTGTTCTTTGGAGGATTCGAGGATGAATCGCACTCTAGTGTTTGGGATCGCGTTGTTCTTCGCGATCGTTGGTATCGCCCTGATGGGCGGTGAGAAGCAGGCCGTTGCTGGCCACGGTTGTCACGGCTGCAGTGGTTGTGATTGCTCGGCCGATTGTGATGGTGGATGCGACAGCGCTTGCAGCTGCCGTGGACGTCGTGCCCGCTGCTGTGGTCGTGACCGCTGCTGTGGTCGTCGTCAGCGTTGCTGCGGACGTCAGCGTTGCTGTGGTCGTCGTCACCGATGTGCTGGTGACTGCGGTGGATGCAGCGATTGTGGTGGCGCTACCGAAGCCGCCCCGAAGGACGCTCCCGCTTCGTACACGGCCTTCCGTCAGGTCCGTTTCGTTCGCTAGATCGAACGATCGAGCCGGCCGGGCCGCTATCGCGTAGCTGCCCCGTCGCTCATCGGATATGACAGATCGTCATGAGTACAAAGCCGGGTCTCGTTTATCGAGATCCGGCTTTTTTTATTTTCGGTATCGTACGGGTTGTGTCGATCGGCGATGCTGCGTCGGGCCAATCGACTCCCGCTAGAGAATCGACCACCATCTGGTCGATGCCACGAAGACGTGGGCGAATCAGATAGGCAGGAGTGAAGAAAACCTCTCCGCGGATCGCCGCCCCCCGTCTGAAGGCACCGAGCTCAAGGCACCAAGCTTTGAGGAATTGAGCTTAAGGAATTGAGTCGCGATATGACCCGCCCCGCCAAGGATGAGCCCGAGACGACCCCGCAACTGTCCCAAGGTGTGCGGACCTTCATCACGTTTCTGCTCTTCCTCCATTGCTTTGCCCTGGGGGTCACGGTTCTGTATCACACCGGGGCCGCTTCAGGACTGCAACAGGCTCTCTTCAGTCGCATCAGGACCAGCTACTACGTCGACCTGCTGGGACTGGACCTCAACTACGATCTTCACCTGACCCACAACACGGGTGCCGACTTCGATCATGTCTGCGATGTGGTTCTCGATACCCCGCAGGGTTTTCGGGGTGATGACGAGCAAATCGCCCGGCAGTCTCTCAAAACCATTGAACTGATGCCGGAAAGCACGTGGCCCGGCGCGCGGCGACGACGACTGCTAGGCTTGGGCCTGCGTGTCTACGTCACCGCCGAGCAAGAAGAAGTCGCGAGCAACATCCCCCAGGCCCTGGCCGAGGGCTTGCTGGCGCAGAATAACATTACCGAAGGCAAGCACCAGTTTCGTTGTCGCGTCCTCGAACCGCGCCACTGGGAGGAGCCGGGAAGCGAAATGGACCCTCGGGACCCCCGTCTCTATCGCGATGTTTATCGCGCCGACGTCATCTCGGCAGGGCCGGGCGAATGGAGCCTCGTCAAAGTGGTTAGCGAGGCGGAAACAACCCAATCGCAAGATGGCAGCTCGAACAACTCCACGGCCCCGCAGAGCAGCAATCAGGGTGGATCACAGTAATGGGCGCACTCGTTGGCAACTATCTGATTGTTCTGGCTACCCGATTCGGACAGGGATGGAATCGCTTCTGGTATACGCCAAGCGATCCCTACCCCTTGGGTGTGATGAGAATCGCGCTGGGCCTGCTGCTACTGTATTTGCACGCCACTTACACTTTTGATCTGGTCGCCTTTTTTGGCCCCAACGGATTGATCCCGACAGAACTCGTCGAGACGATGCGTTCTAGAGTGACGTTTAATCCGACTTACCTCTCTTATCTCTACGCATTTCAAGATCCGACTGCTCTGTATGTCGTTCATGCGATTGGGGCGATCATCCTCGTGCTGTTCACGATCGGATTCAAGAGCCGTTGGACCTGTGTGTTGGCGTTGCTTGTTTCCCTTGCCTACTACCATCGAGCTCCGTTTCTCACTTCTGGTGTCGAACAGATGTCCTGTATGATGCTGTTCTACATGTGTTTCGGGCCCTGTGGAGCAACACTATCGGTCGATCGCTGGCTGGCTCTACGTCGAGCAGAGAACGATCCGATCTTTGCCAGAAAGCTGGAACAACAATCGACTTCAATCGGAGCGACGATCTCGATTCGATTGATTCAGGTCCATCTCTCGATCATCTATCTTGTGATGGGTGTGGCAAAGCTGTCAGGACCGGCGGTTGTCACGGGCACCGGAGATTGGGTCAATCCATGGCATGCAGGTCATGCCGTCTGGCTGTTGGCTGCCCGACCCGAGTCTCCCTGGTTTGATCTGACGTGGATGGCCCATTCTCCGTACATCTTCCAGGGCTGGACGATGGCGATCATGGTGTTTGAAATCGCCTTCGGCGTTTTCATCTGGAATCGCCTGGCACGCCCGCTACTGCTGCTCTTCGCGATTCCGATGTGGTGCAGCCTGGCTCTCATTAGCGGCACCGCGCCGTTCTGCGTAGCCATGTTGATCGCAGGGCTGGCGTTCTTCTCGCGCGATATGCTGACCGAGTTCTCACCCGCAGAGGGCCGCCTAGAGACGGCCCCTGCCGCCAGCGGCTAAACCTCGGCGGCTAGAACACTCGATCGAGAGACTGGCCCGGCCGATAGAGGGCGCCCGGCGAGTCCTGCGCCCCGCTAACGACTACGGATCCTGCAGAGCCCGCGTGCTCTGTGTAGCCGGCGTCCGGCTTTCAGAGACAGCTCGCAGCGATTAGGCCTGGTGCTCGAACGTCCCACTCGCCATCGGCATCGACGGCGTTCCGACGGCCGCGACAATCTGGCGTCGCTCCTCCAGACCAAGTCGCTTCATCTTCTTGTAGAGCGTGGTCCGATTGATGCCGAGTTGATCGGCGGTCTCGTTGCGATTCCAGTCGTTCTCGTTGAGAACTTCCAGAATGATTTGTCGTTCGGGGCCTTCCAAGGCTTCCTTGAGGGTGCGACGACCCGAGCTGGCGGTCGGCTGCTGGGGCATCGAGAGCATCGGCATCGTGGCGCTTCCAATCGGCAGGTCCTCCAGACCGATCACATCGCCCTTGCCCAATAAGACCGCTCTCTCAACCAGGTTTTGCAATTCGCGGACGTTGCCCGGCAGTGGGTGATTTTGCAACGCTGCCATGGCCTCGTCGGTAAACCCTCGCATCTTCTTTCCACAATCGGCACTCACTTCGGCCAGAAAATGCTCGGCCAGCAGCGGGATGTCTGAGATGCGATCACGCAACCCCGGCAATTCGAGATTGATGACGTTGATTCGATAGAAAAGATCTTGACGGAACGATCCCTCGGCAACGCGGGCTGAGAGATTTTCGTTGGTCGCCAAGATGACTCGCGTGTCGACATGAAAGGTCTCAGCGCCACCGACTTGCTCGAACTGGAGATCTTGAAGAACCCGCAACAGCTTGACCTGCAGCCCCGGGCTGGCCGTACCGATTTCGTCCAGGAAGATCGTACCGCCGTCGGCCTGGGCGAACTTGCCAATCTTGTTGGTCCCGGCACCCGTGAAGGCACCCGCCACGTGTCCGAACAGTTCGCTTTCCAGCAAGGTCTCGGGCAGCGCGCCACAGGCGACTTCCACGAACGGCTGATCTCGCCGGCTGCTGCGGCGATGAATCGCCCGAGCAATCATCGACTTACCGGTTCCGCTCTCGCCCGTCACCAGGACGGTTGCACGCGTGTCGGCTACGGAGTCGATCATGTCGAAAATCCGTTGCATGCGGTGATCGTGGCCGATCACATTTTCCATGCCGAAGCGGAGATCGAGCTGAGCTTTAAGGTTGTCGTTCTCACGGATCACTTCCCGTTGCGAGAGTGCCCGCTCAATCGCCATCTCGAGTTCTTCGTCAATGAGCGGTTTGGTGAGAAAGTCGAAGGCGCCGGCTCGAATCGCTTCGATGGCTGTCTCGACAGTTCCGTAACCGGTCATCAAAATGACCGTCAGGTGGGGATGATTTTGGCGACAATGAGATAGAACGTCGAAACCATCGCCGTCGTCGAGCCGGATATCGGATAACACGAGATCGTAGGGCCGGGTGTCGATCGCCTTGATCGCCTCCCCATACTTGGCGGCCTCATCCACCGTGTAACCCTGCTCACGCAGCCAGTCGGCCATCGACTTGAGCACGTGACGATCGTCATCTACCAACAGCAAGGAGCCTTTGCTCTTCATTCGTCTATCTCCCCGTAGGCGAGTTATCATCCCGCCAAACTTGGCCCGACGTCTCTGCCTGTCGGTCGACTCGACCAAACTGGCAATCGTCGGGGGATTGTATTGCTTATCCGGCTTGGATGGCTGCTCCGACGCACATCGCGTTGACACGCAACGTGCTTGACCAGCACACTTGTGACCAAGTTCCACCGTGGGGAGAGATTTTGCGACGAGAACCGGTGGCTGTCGACAAATATCTACGTCACAAGACGCGGTCGGTCAACGTAGAAAGCCGTTTTCCGAGGAGGTGCTTCCCACTGGGCAAGTCGGGAAAACCCTCTCTATCGATACTGCCCGCCGGCACCCCCAATGGCCGAACCCTACCGCCATTAAGAGCTAGTATATTCAGGGGGGGTGCTTTTCCTTACCTGATCGCTACTATTGTCATTGTAGGGGCCACACATCAGGTGGCCCTCGAAACAGACATCACCGTCGTTTAAGTTGCTTCCTGGGGCTGAGTTAGGAACAGAGACGAGATGTTTCTCAGAGGTCCGAGGACAGGGTGGGCTGAAGTTTGCCGCGGGTCGGTCTAGACTCGGTGTCGGGATTCCCACAACCCACCATCAACAACAGAGAGGTAAGACGATGGGAATTGATGTTTTGATCGCAGATGATCATGAGGTCGTCCGCACCGGTCTGGTTAGTCTGCTGGACGGAACCGACATCAAGATCGTGGCCGAAGCAACCAACGGTAAGGAAGCGGTTACCAAAGCGGTCAAGCACAAACCGGATGTTGTTCTGCTTGACATTCGGATGCCGGGTGAAGACGGCTTGAAGGCCTTGGACCAGATTCATAAGAAGCTGCCCAAGACGCCCGTCATTATGCTGTCGACGTACGACAATCCGACGTACATCGCCCGCAGCGTGGCTCTGGGAGCGGCCGACTATGTGCTCAAGGGCTGTAGTCGTCGCGATTTGATTGCCACGATTCGCGCGGCCGCCGCGGGCCAATCGCCCACACGACGCGGTGAGATGCGGCGAGTCGCGGGGACGCTCGAGAAGCGTCTGCAGATGGAAGACGATATTCCGCTGACGAATCGCGAGACACAAGTCCTGCGGCACATCGCACTGGGTCTCTCCAACAAAGAGATCGCGATGTCGCTGGAAATCAGTGTCGAGACGGTCAAAGAGCACGTCCAGAACATCCTGCGAAAGATTGGCGTTTCGGACCGCACCCAGGCCGCCGTGTGGGCCGTGCGACGCAACCTCGTCTAAGAGCGGGTCGAGCCAAGCACCTTCAAGATCTTAAACTCGCCAACCGAGTGCTGGCGTTGCCCCGTCAGTTGGCGCGCGGATGAGCCCGTTCGTAGACTTCCTTGAGTCCCGCGGTGCTGACGTGCGTGTAAATCTGAGTCGTCACCAGGCTCTTATGGCCTAGCAACTCCTGCACACTGCGAATATCCGCGCCTCGGTCGAGCAGATGCGTGGCGAAGCTATGCCGGAGCGTATGCGGCGTGGTCCGCAGATCGAGATCGGTGAGCTTCAAGTACTTTTCCAGCATGCGGGCGACGCTCCGCGAACTTAGCCGGGTACCGAACTTGTTGACGAACACCGGTGCCTGATCCCCCGAGTCCTCCTTGTCGGAGAGTTCGCGTTTGGCCAACCAGAGCTGGAGAGCTTTGGCCGCGTAGGAGCCGATGGGAGCTAAGCGTTCGCGCCGTCCCTTACCGCGAACCCGCAGCACGGAACTTTGGAAATCCAAATCGCCGTCGGAGAGGCCGACCAATTCGCTCACCCGCAGCCCTCCGGAGTAGGCGGTTTCCAGAATGGCCCGATCACGAAGTCCCATGGCCGAGTTGGCGGGCGGCGCTTCGAGCAGTTTTCCCACCTCATCGCTAGAAAGAAAATGGGGCAGGCTGCGTCCCTTTCGCGGATTTCTTAGCGGCTTAGCTGGATTGTGATCGATCCAGCCCTCGCGCTGTCCGAAACGAAAGAAGCTGCGTAGCGAGGCCAATCGTCGCGCGATGGTCGTCTTGGCGTAACCATCTTCGTGCAATCGCGACACGTAACCGCGTAGATCGAGAGTGCTGATCTCCCCCGCCGCCGGGATCGCACCGGTCGATTCCTCGAGATACTCCGTCAGAGCAGCCAGGTCTTCGCGATAGCTTTTCAGCGTCAGGTCGGAAGCATTTCGCTCGACTTCGAGATATTGCAAGAAACGCCCAGCGGCATCTTCCATCGCTTTTTTCTCGACCGCCATAGCTCCCAGCTAAGAGAGCATGGCACAGGTGGCGTTGCTAGTGCAGCTCGTCCTTATCGCTGGCGAGCGGCAGATCGAAACGTGGCCTCGGCTTGCTGACCTCCGGTGTCTCTTGTCGAATCTTCTGGCTCAACACTGCGGCGTCGTACCAGGTGAAACTTAGATCGGGATTCGAAGCGTAGCGACCGAGCGTGCGGAGCGTGGCGGCTCGGCTCGTGTCGTCGAACAAGAAGACGTAGCGTTCTTCGCCTTTAACCAACGCAAGTACATTCAGATCTTCCGTCACAGCGGGGTTCCTCCATTCCATTAGAGCGAGGCTGGCGGTGGGGAGCGACTAAGGCGACTCCGCGGACCGGCTTCCTTCGTATTCGATCCGTCGAAATCACTGCGGGGTTGTTGTCGTGGCCAGGTTGGGTCCGCCGGGCTGTTTAAGCTCGGTGGATAGCCGACGACAATTCATCGCTCGCGGCTCTACGCTCTTATCGGTCTTTTCGCCACCGATACACCACTCGCGATTTGTCGGCGCCGCCACGGGCCGATAGCATTTCGGCGATGTGCTTGTGGCAGCAGAAGCGGAGAAAGTCATCGCTACGCTGGAGATAGCCCTGCCAGCCTCCAAAGCGAGCTTCGTCTCGGAAACCGTAATACGACGCCAGCGCGGCCGTAAAATCGGTGTCATTCCCGTGATATATGCGTGTGTGACGCATCACCGGCTCGTTCGTGGGACGACACCCCGGGCGGTTTGCTTGCGGTCCGGGGGGGACAAAGCCACGCGGATCGGGCCAGTCGGCCGGAAGTGTTGCGCCGGCTGGCGCAATAGCACCATCTGCATCGAACGTACCGTCTGTACCGATCATCTCGCCGTACGATGCGCTATCGACGTCATCAGCGGCAGCGTCGCTATCGAGCTGCGACATCCCCGCCCCATCAGGCTCAGGAAGTGGTAGCGGCGGATCAACGCCTTCGGCACTTGAATCCGATCCTTGTTGATTCGGCATCCCCGGCTGCATCATCCCCGGTTGCGGCATCCCGCGCATCGGCCCGCCAGGTCCCTGCATCCGCTGAGGCGGCAGAGGTGGCGCCGGCGCCAGCGGCGTCTGTGTCTTCATTTGCTCCTTGGCCAAAGCAAACTCCGCCTCGTAGATTAGCGAGTCGGGAATGAACTCCTCTTCCGACGTTCCCCAGGGTAGACCGTAGCCTGGCGGAATCGGATGGAAGCAGGGATTGGCCGCATACCAGTTGACCGACAGGCCACAGCGGGGCGGATAGTAGGGAGTGAACTCGGTAAGCGATCCGACCACGATCGCGTCGACCTGCAAGGCCTCGGCTAGTCGCCGACGTTCAAAGGGGTTGGCCAGATTCACGTTCAGATCGCGGGCCACATTCATCGTCACCGAAACCGGCAGGACTTCGAAGCCTTGAAACTGTTGTAATTCGTTGACATACATCTCGGCCAGCTGACGACCGTTCATGGTTGGCTCGCCGCTTTGATTCACGAACTCGACTACCGCAATCGTTGACAACTGCGGGAAGGGGTTGCGAATCACCGGCTGGTGAGAAACTTCGGGAAAGAGCGCGCAGCCAGGGGCGGTCGGCAGCAAGCCGACTGCAAGCAAGATAAGCGATAGCCACCGACGTGTATCCGTCATGCTGTGGCCGAACCTTTCGTCGAAGGAGTTAGCCCCCCCTTCGTCCTGTTGGTTCCTCGCGCCGCTGGTCCATCTCAACACGACGGCCGAGAGATGCAGCGGCGATGTCCGTATCGTCAAAGTCGCCCCAGCTTCTCCAATCGAAAACAGAAAACGGCCAACAAAGGTGGTGCTAGCTGCTGGCGCCAGCAAGACGATGACATTCGTCGATCGGGGACATCGAGCGCACCTGACCGCAGACAGCCGGTAGCGCAGCGTCCTCTAAACGAGCTGAGACATGCTCGCCAGACCAAGCGGCTCGCGGGCCGCAAAGGGCTCGCCGTAGCGAACGCCAATGGACTTGCCCCAGTAGGCCGCCTCATCACGAAGCTGATCCAAGAACGTCGGTGGCTCCTGCGAACGACCGGTGACGAACTGGCTTTGATAGCAGGCGATGCTTTCGAGTTTCCGCTCCCAGTACTCGGAGATGTCGAGCACGAAAGCCGGCCGCGGGGCCAGCTTGAGATGGACGCAGTAGTAGTTGTAAATTCGCTCTGGGTGACATGGCTCTCCTGCCAGGTCCGACTTTGTGAGCTTGGCCCAAAATCGGGCCGCCTCGACCAACTGCGTGGCCGCCACATGATCGGGGTGGGCATCGGTCCAATAAGGTGCAAACAGCCAACGCGGCCGCTGCCTACGAATGACCCCCGCCAGCTGAGCCCGCGCCTCGAGTGTCGCTTCCAGCGCGCGATTCGGCAGTCCCAAATTGTCCCGCCAATCGAGATCGAGAATCGCCGTGGCGGCGGCCGTTTCCTGGGCGCGAATCTCGGGCGAACCATGCGGAGTCGGCTCGCCATTGGTCAGATCGAGCACGCCGACGCGGAGCCCTTCCGACTTGAACTTCAAGATCGCTCCCCCCATGCCGAGTTCGGCATCGTCCGGGTGGGGTGCAATGACCAATACATCGAGCACGGCGGGGCCTTTCGGTTCCTGAGAACGAGTTGTCGAAGGGGCCATGGGACTGGCAGCGGCTTCCATTGTTTTCCTGGCAGAATGCCCGCCGGCGACGTCCATGGCGTACGAGTGTCATCTTCGTTCCTCTCGGCAATCAGATCAATCGGCCTCGATCTATACTCTTCTCCTCCCTGGATACTGAATCGCGGAGTTCGCCACTGCCCCGGGCGAGAATGGGCCCCAGGTGAGAACGGCTCTGGGTGAGAAAGGGCCCGGGGTGACAGTCGCTGGCATTTTATTGCATAACATCAGCGGTTCGTTGCGCAGGCGAAGCGCCGAGCAACAAACACTCACAGCACGTCTCCTCTCAGATCATCGAGGTCGTCCATGTCGGATTCCGCGGAACAGGCATTCCAAGAGCTTTGCGATTACGCGCGCCAGACCGCTACGCTCTCGTCCATCAACTCGGTCCTCGGCTGGGACGAACGCACTCAGATGCCGGCGTCAGACGCGGAGCATCGTGCCGAACAGATGACACTACTCTCGGGCATGGTCCACCAGCGAAGTGTTGATCCGCGACTTGGTGAATGGTTGGAACAGCTGGCCGACTCGCCATGGATGCAAGATAAGCACTCCGACAAGGCGACCACCATTCGCATGTTGAAGCGGAACTATGAGAAGCAACAGAAGCTGCCCCAACAGCTTGTAGAAGAAATCACACGAACCGCCGTGATGGGGCAGCAGACCTGGCAGGAAGCGCGAGAGAAAGACGACTTCGAACTCTTCCGACCGCTGCTCGAAAAGACACTCGACCTGAAACGGCAGCAGGCCGATGCCCTCGGATACGATCAGTGTCGATACGACGCGCTGCTGGACGAATTCGAGCCGCTGGAGTTAACCGAAAACGTCGACCGGGTATTGCGAAATCTGCGTGAAGACCTGGTGCCCCTGGTCGCCGAAATCGCGGAGTCGCCGCGGCGGCCAAACGTCGAATTATTGAAGGCCAGCTATCCGATCGAGCGGCAACGTCAATTCGGTCGAGCCGTGGCGGCAAAAATCGGTTTCGACTTTGACCGGGGGCGACTCGACGAGACCGTGCATCCATTCTGCAGTGGAGTCGGTCCCAATGACACGCGAATCACCACCCGCTACGACGAACACTTCATGCCATCGGCTCTGTTCGGCACCATGCACGAAGCGGGACACGGCATCTACGATCAAGGACTCCGCACCGATTGGTATGGGCTGCCCCCAGGGTCGGCCGTCTCGCTGGGAATTCACGAGTCGCAGTCGCGGATGTGGGAGAATCAGGTAGGGCGAAGTGAAGCCTTCTGGCAACACTTCTTCCCCGTCGCGCAGGATGCCTTTCCGGAGGCGCTGTCAGGTGTTGAGCGAGAGGACTTCTTCTTCGCCATCAACAATGTCGAGCCGTCGCTGATTCGAGTCGAAGCGGATGAGGCCACGTACAATCTGCACATCCTCATTCGGTTCGAACTGGAACAGGCTCTTCTGGAGGGGGATCTTTCGGTCGCCGACGCTCCGGCAGCCTGGAACGAGAAGTACCAGCAATACCTGGGCATTGAGCCGACATCCAATGCGATGGGCATCTTGCAGGATATCCACTGGAGTTTTGGCGCCTTCGGATATTTCCCGACCTACTCGCTGGGAAATCTGTACGCCGCACAACTATTCAACCAGGCGGACGAAGAGCTGGGAGGCCTGGACGCTCAGTTCGCTCAGGGCCAGTTCGAACCGCTCCGCGAGTGGCTGGGCACGAATGTACACCAGCGAGGTGAATGTTACTCCGCCGCGGAACTGGTCCAGGAAGTCACCGGTAAGGAGCTTACGCACGGCCCACTCATCCAACACTTGCGATCGAAGCTCGGCCCCCTCTACGGATTGAGCTGAACTGCTAGATCTCCCGAAGAGCCGTGCGACGATTCTTCTCGGAGCCAGGTTGGTCCCCGAGACCGGTCCGTCTGACCCGATTGGACCGGTTCTGCCGGCGGGACTCGTCTACAAGCACTTACACCGCTTAGGCAGGCGTGGGCATCTGGGCCAAATAGTTGCCCGATACCGAGACTCACCTTAGACTAGGAATCAGCCTACCTTAAGGAACAGAAGAGGTCTCACAATATGGCTGCTATTACATCTTGCCCCAAGTGCGAAAAGCACGTGGCGGTACCGGACGGATTGTCTTCGGAAGCCGAAGTCCGCTGTCCCCTCTGCGATGAAGAATTTCAACTCTCCGCCACCCTGACGGAAGTGCCACCGCTCGTCGTGCTAAGCGAGCCGGCCGGCGAGTCCGAATCGGATAACGAGCCCATCTCCGTCGGCGATTCCGAGGGCCTCGAAGACGCTTTCGAGGGGACCCTCGCGTTCGAGTCTTTGGATGACGAGACATCGGACGACGATGAATCGAAAACAGACGGCGGCGAGATTGATGAAGACGTGGACCTCGATTTCACCGAATCCAACGAAGACGAAGGGTCGACCTCGCTGCTTGGAATCTCCGGCTTGGAGAGCGACGACGCGGGATCGGCCGATCTCGATCTCAGCCTCGACCCCGACGAGAATGCCGACGCCTCCTCAAGTGGAATCGATTTTGCCTCCTTCGGAAGTGACGATGGCAAAGAAGGGGCGGAAGCGGACGACGGCGGGGAACTCACGCTTGCTCCGGTCCCCAGCTTTGGAGATGAATCGAGCTCGACTGGCGAGAAGACGACGGCGCCCGAACCCAAGAAGCGAAAAGGCCCCTCACTCGTCGGACAAATCATCGGGTTTGTACTGTTCGGCGTTGCCGGAATCTGTCTCGGCTACGTCGTTCTGTTGTGGTGGAAACCCGACCGACTGGCAACCTTTCACAGATCGATGCCCTTCTTGGATCACGTCGCCTCGGCAATTGGGCCGAAGGATGCCGTGGAATTGATCCGATCGGGACCACCAGTTGATGAGCTGGCGGACGAAGACGACCCGAACGCCTTACCGAAACTGGGCTCCGATTACGATAGTGAACCGGAAGACCAGGCAGATGGACGCGGCGATACCGAAACCTATTCATCCGACTCTCGCCCGGAAAGCGACTTTGACACGGCGCCAGCGAATTCATTCCATTCGGTGTTTCCCAGCCTCCCGGAGAGCAACTACTCCTTGGTAGATCTGGAGAAGGCTCGCAAGAAAGGCAGAAATCGAGTCAAGCAACTGGTCCAGGTAAGAAAGAAGGGCAAACAGGCGGTTGCCCAGGCGAGTGGAGATGAGAAGAAGGAAGTCATCGAGCAATTCAAAGAGAAGATCGGTGAACTTCGTGACGACGTCTTCTCGGCGTACTGCGAACTGGCCGATCCCGCGACTTACTATCTGGCCGATCTACCCGAGGAGACCGATGAAGAACTGGCCAAGGTCGCGAAGGAAATCGGCGTGGTCGCCTCCTCTTCATCTCGCCGTTTGGCGCTGCAAAAACGCGGCTACAAGAAGCTCTATCGAACCGACGACAGCTACGACAACAATGGCCTGCTGTTTATCGGCAAAGTTGTCAGACAACGCGACAAGATTGGCCGGGTCGATATCGAGGTCCAGGTCCCTGGCCGTAAGAGTGACGAACCGCAAACGCTCCGCGTGCTGGCCCCTAAAGGAACCGAAGTCCAACCCAATGAGACGGTGGCCGTACTCGGTACGATCGTCGAGGAATCGGACGGCGTTCTCGACAACTACTCGTTTGGCGGAAAGCCGGTTGTCCTGAGCCGAGTGGTGGTCCCCGTCGAATAGAAACGCGACGCCCGGACCCGCTAGAATTAGTCTTCCGAAACTTCGAAATGCGCCATGATCGCGGGCAAGCTGGTTTCCTTGCCCTCGAGTTCGATTTCGATGTTCTCGACGAAGACGCCGCTCTTCTCGCCGGCGGTAAAGGTCACCGGAATGCGGTGAAGCTTCTTCGCTTCGCTGGAAGTGCGGAATTCGAAGCAGTCGTCGGGGCAGTGGACTTCAGCAATCTTGAACGGCTTGCTGCCGCGTACAATAAGTTGCTTGGTGACTTTCTCGCCCGGTTTGATCTTTCCCAGCTGCAAGGACGCGGGGCTGACCGAAACCGATGGGCGGATGTAACCTCGCACTGCCAGGGGAATTCGCGACCGCTGGGGATCGTTGGTAACCAAGGTGAGCACATCGTCGATATGCCCCTGCGGAGCCGTGTCCTTCAAGCGAACAAGTAGATCGTAGCTGGCCTGACTACCACTGCCCTGCTTGTCACTCATCTCGACTTCAAAGTGCGAGGTGGAGCCCTCGATATCGACGATTTCCCAGTCGCTACGACCGGCGTACTGCACGGTGACTTGCTTCTCGGTCTGATTCCCCGAATCAACCGTACCGAGCTCGATCTGTCCCGGCTTGAAGACCACGTCTCGACGCACAAAACCATCGATCCGCAATCGCACTTCGGCATAGGTCGGACGGTCGAAAGTCACCGTCACCGTGGCATTGTGGGCGCCTTTAAACTTAACCGTGTCGAACTTCGCGATAAGCTCGGTCGTCTCACCACTCTTGAGCGTGTTCTTCTCGACACGAGGAGCCGTGCAGCCACAGCTGGAGCTGATGCTCGATATCTGAATGTCTTCCTTGTAGAGATTGGTAATCGTGAACCGATGCTCGGCCTCGGCTCCCCGAGCCAGATCCTGGAAGTCATGATGCAACGAATCAAACATCTTCTCGGCCCATTGCTGAGCAGATGCCTGACGTTCGCCCACAGCGACCGTCACAAAGATCAACGCGGCGACAATCGTCGAAACAAATCGCGACACGATCCAGATTACCTCCCAAACATGGCCCGCCTCGACACATCATCGACGACAAGCTAGCAGCCAAGAAATTATATCAGAGTAGTGCGCAAACTGTAGAAATCTTCGCCCCCCGAGTCAACTTCGACTCCGCCAATTATATCGCCCTGTCGGTGAATCGACTCCTTCAAAATCCGGGCAAGGCCGGATTCTTGGCCGGGAACGGGACGAAGTGCCACACTTCCCACTTTCAGGCGGCTCACTTCCGGATACAGCGACGGGGCTCCTGAGCCCCCTCGACCGCCCAGGCCTTACGGATTACCGGTTTTCCGCCTTCTTGGTTTTGCGATAGGATGAATGAGCCGCCGGTATCACGGACACCGATTGCTCGGGGCTCTCATGGTGGCACCCTTCGACGGCTTCATTGCTAGCACAACCCGCGAGATAAACGATGCTGATTCCCGATTTTCCACCGCAGCCGAGTCGCAAGCGGAACAACCGACTGGCTATGCCGCAGCTCCCCGCCCCGCGCCAAGTCATGGCTGGCATCCTCCTTGCCACCGCCTCGCTCGTCCTCACCCTGGAGTCGGCTGCCGAAGATGAAACGCCCCCCCAAGACGCCCCGACGAAGGCGGACCCGACCGCTCCGCAGGCAGCGCCAGGTGGGCATCCTTTTCCACGACGAGTGACCGCGCCTCCACTGGGCGACGGCAGCGATGGCGACGAGACCAAGTGGATCAATACTTCGGGTCCGATTGAATTGAGGGACTTACGAGGCAAGTTCGTCGTCCTCGATTTCTGGACCTATTGCTGCATCAATTGCCTACACATCTTGCCGGAATTGAAGAAGCTAGAACAGGCTTACCCCAACAACGTCGTGGTGATCGGCGTGCACTCGGCCAAGTTCGACACGGAGAAGGATTCACAGAACATTCGGGAAGCGGTGCTCCGCCACGATATTGAACACCCAGTAATCAATGACTCGGAACACGAAATCTGGCAGCGATACGCACTGCGTGGCTGGCCGGGTCTCCGCATTATCGATCCTCAGGGTGATGTCGTAGCCGGTGATAGCGGCGAAATTGACTTCGAGACCCTGGACCAGTTCTTCAAGGAGGTTCTCCCCTATTACCGCGAGAAGGGGCTCCTCGACGAGACGGCCGTCCGATTCGACTTGGAGCGCGAAAAGATGGAACGCCGCCCGCTCCGCTTTCCGGGCAAGGTGTTGGCGGATGAGGCCAGCCAGAAATTGTACATCGCCGACAGTGGTCACAATCGGATCGTGATCGCCGACTTTGACGGCCAGTTGCTCGACGTCATCGGCAATGGCCAACGGGGGCAGGCCGACGGTGACTTCGAGACGGCCAACTTTGCCCTGCCCCAGGGCATGACGATTCACAACGGTCAGCTCTATGTGGCCGACACGGAAAATCATTTGATTCGCAAAGTCGATCTCGACGAAAGAAATGTTTCGACGATCGCCGGCACCGGCAAGCAGAATCGAGGCCTGGCTCCCGGAATGGATCGCATCGATCCCGATGCGGGGCTGTTGGCGGGCCTGCCCGAGCGTTGGGTCAGCGATCCGGCGAAGTTCCCGCTGGCCAGTCCTTGGTCGGTACTGGTGCAGGGAGATCACCTTTACATCGCCATGGCCGGACGGCATCAGATCTGGCGGATGACGCTCGACGAGAAAGAAATCGAGGTCTACGCCGGCAGCGCCATTGAGAATATCTCCGATGGGAAACTGGTCCCATCGATGCCGATCGGCTTGTTCCAAGCGATGGGCCGCCGCTTCGATACTAGCACCCATTCCGCGTTCGCTCAGCCCAGCGGCTTGGCCAGCGACGGAGAGTGGCTATATGTCGCCGATAGTGAGGGGAGCGCCATTCGGGCAGTGCCATTCGACCAGAGCAAACAGGTGAAAACAGTGGTCGGGGCTACCGATCGCAAGATCGGGCCCGATGGCCGCCGGATTCGACCTCTATTCAGCTTTGGCGACCGGGACGGCCAAGGAGAGGACGTTCTGCTCCAGCATGTGCTCGGGGTTGCGCATCACCAGGGCAAGCTCTACATCAGCGACACCTACAACAACAAAATCAAGGTCATCGATCTGGAGAAACAAAGCTCGGAGAGCTTCGTTGGCGATCAAGAGCCAGGCTCGACCGATGAACCAGCCCGATTCGATGAGCCCGAGGGCATCAGCTACGCGGCCGGCCAGCTATTCGTGGCCGACACCAACAACCACCTGATTCGCAAGATCGATCTGGCCACCCGTCGCGTTTCGACGCTTTCGATCGCCGGATTGAAACCTCCGGTGCGTGAGGAGAAGGCGACCGGACTGGCGCCCGCGAAAGAGGCCATTGAGGTCGGAAAGGTCACCGCGCGACCGGTCGACGGTTCGCTCCACTTGAACGTGAAATTGAGTCTGCCGGAGGGATGGAAGATCAATCCGCTGGCCCCCACGAGCTATCAGGTCGACGTGGCGGGTGACGAGGGTCCCCTGGAGCGCTCGGAGCCGGTGGGCTCTGTCGTCCGACTGGCGAAGGAGCAGCGAAAGGCGGAATTCTCGATCCCCCTACCCCTGACATCGCAGCAAGGAACCGACGAGCTCTCAGTGACGGTCCGGTATTACTACTGCCAGGAGAAACAGGGCGGCCTCTGCAAGGTTGGCGATGCAACCTGGAAATTGGCCGTGACGCTGGCGGCGGACGGCCAGGAGGCGGTCCAATTGTCGCAGTAGATGCGGATCGACCGGCTCGCCCCCCGGCGGCCCCGACCCCCGGCAGACAGACCGGTCTCGACGGGGGAACTTCGCTGGGCTGGGATTCCATCCTCCAGGGCAGCCTGAGATCCTCTCTATTTCTGGCCGGTAGCGGATTGCCCTGGGCCCTCTAAATCCGCTAGAATCGAGCGTTTACCGAAAATCTCTCTCCGCCCACGGGTGGTCTGCGCCTGGCTTGTGGACCGACGTGCCGCGTGAGGGCTGCGCGCCCCAGACGACTATGTTCGATTCACTCCAGGAAAATCTGTCCTCCGCATTTCGCTCGCTCAGCGGCCGTGGCAAGCTGACCGAAGGAAATATGCGCGAAGGCTTGGAGCAGGTGCAGACAGCGCTGCTGGAAGCGGACGTCAGCATCTCGGTCGTCAATGACTTCATGGAGCGGGTCACCGAACAAGCGGTCGGTGAACGCGTGCTCAAGTCGCTCAAGCCGAACGAGATGGTCACCGGTATCGTCCATGAGGAACTCGTCAAGCTGATGGGCGAAGAGGACTCCGACATCAATCTGCACAGCGGATTGAACGTCCTCATGCTCTGCGGCCTGCAAGGTTCCGGTAAGACGACTACCTGTGCCAAGCTGGCCCGACTGCTCAAGAATCGCAGTCTGAAGCCGATGCTGGCCGCGGCCGACTTGCAGCGTCCCGCGGCGATCGACCAATTGCACGTGCTGGGCGAACAGGTTGGGGTACCGGTCTACAGCGAGCGTGACCACAAGGATCCGGTCAAGGTTTGCAAGGCGGCCGTCAAAGAAGCCAAGTCACAGAGCGTCGACGTTCTGATTCTCGATACAGCGGGTCGACTGGCCATCGACGAAGACCTGATGAAGGAGCTCTCGGCGATCGATCGTCAGGTGGAGCCCGATCAGGTCTATCTGGTCGTCGACGGCATGACCGGGCAAGACGCCGTGAACAGTGCCCAGGGCTTCAACGATGCCCTGGAACTCAACGGCGTGATCATGACCAAACTCGACGGCGACGCTCGCGGTGGAGCGATCCTGTCGGTGCGAGAAGTCACCGGCGTTCCGGTCAAGTTTGTCGGCACCGGCGAAAAGATCGACGAACTTGACGACTTTAGCCCCGAGCGAATGGCCGGGCGAATCCTGGGCAGGGGCGACATGGTCGGCCTGTTCAAGAAAGCCCAAGAGGAGTTCGACCAGGACGAAGCGATAAGAGCCGAAGAACGGCTCCGCAAAGGCGAATTCACGCTCGACGACTTTCGCAAGCAGATGAGTCAGGTCACCAAGCTCGGCCCCATGCAAAAGGTGATGGGCATGCTCGGCATGGACGGTGGCATGAAGGAGATGATGGATGGAGTCGACGCCGAGAAGGACATGCGCCGCATGTTCGGCATCATCGACTCCATGACGGCCGACGAAAAACGCGATCCCAAACAGCGGATCGACCAGAGCCGGCGCCGCCGCATTGCCGAGGGAGCCGGCGTGGCCCCCAGCGAAGTCAAGGGCCTGATCGAACAGTACGACACGCTGGCCGGCTATATGAAACAAATGGCCGGCATGGGCATGCGAGATCGGATGCGGATGGCCAAGCAGATGCAGTCCGAGGCGATGTCCAATCCTAGTGGTGCCATGGCTCGCAAAAAGCAAAGCACCGGCAAGCGGCTCTCGCCCAAGGAAAAAGCGAAGCAGAAAAAACAGCGAGCCAAGGAGCGGCGACGTCAGAAGCGACTCAAGGGCAGCGGCTAACACCGATCGCCCGACGCGGCTGACGATTCAAATCACAACGACACTCAATACAGACGAATACAGACACTTCAACAAGCGAGGGAGATTCTAGTGGCAGTTCGCATTCGCATGAAAAAGATGGGCCGAACTCATCGGCCGTACTTCCGCATCTGCGCGGTGGATGGACGTCGACCGCGCGATGGACGCGTGCTCGAGGAACTCGGAGTTTACGATCCCATGTTGCGTGACGTTGATGCTCGCGCGCAGCTCAACGATGAGCGGATCAGCTATTGGCTAGGCGTCGGGGCTCAACCCTCGGACAACGTCAAGGTACTGATCAAGAAGTACGGACCCGAGGGAACCCACCGGGAAGCCCAAGCCCAGGCACTCGAACGGATGGCCGCCCCGCAGGCCTTGCCCGACGTTGGTGAGCCAACCTACGTCCGAGAAGAAAAGAAGAAAGAAGAGCCAGCGGCTGCCGCTCCGGCCGCCGCGGAAGAAGCCCCGAGCAAGGAGGCTCCTGCGGAAGCTGTCAAGGAAGAGGCCGCCGAGGCCCCCGCTGCGGAAGAAGCCGCGACCGAAGCTCCCGCCGAGCCGGAAGCCGAGGCAGCTGCTGAAGAAGAGAAAAGTGAGTAACGTGCGCCTATGCGTTTCGACGTTCTGACCCTTTTCCCGGATATGTTTCCCGGTTACCTGGGACAGAGCTTGCTGAAGCTGGCCATCCAGAAAGGTCTGGTCAACGTCAACCTTCACAACATTCGAGATTGGGCCACTGACAAACACAAATCGGTCGACGATCGGCCGTTTGGCGGTGGTCCCGGCATGGTCCTCAAGGTCGGACCGGTCGTCGAATGTGTCGAAGCCGTACAAGGAGAGAGCGAAAAACAAGAAACAACATCGACGGGAGGTCGCGGGCGACTGATCATGCTCACGCCCCAAGGTCGTCGGCTCGATCAACCCTTGGTTGAAGAGCTGGCCACCGAAGAGCGACTCACCCTGTTGTGTGGAAGATACGAAGGTTTTGACGAGCGAGTACGAGATATCCTTGAGCCGGACGAGATTTCGGTAGGCGATTACGTACTCAACGGCGGGGAAGTCGCGGCGATGGTACTCATCGACACGGTGATCCGCCTGATACCAGGCGTTTTAGGAGACGAACAGAGCAGCCAACAGGATTCATTTTCGGCCAATCGCAGACATCTGCTCGAATTCTCGCAATACACCAGGCCGCGAGAGTTTCGAGGACACGAGGTCCCAGAGGTTCTGCTGTCGGGCGATCACGAACAGATTGAAGCCTGGCGAGAACAGGAAAGCATTCGAAGAACCAAGCGACGTCGAGCCGATTTGCTCGGACCGCAAGACCCCAGCTAGAACCCAACCTGTCGGATATCCAACCGGCGAGAAGACTCACCGCAACAAGAACATACCAGCAAACCAACCCGAACGGCCGTCACTGGTGGTGCCCTCCGAGGCCACGGCAGTTCGGCGACGAGACGAGAAAGGATCGAACGATGAGCCAGGAACTACTTGATTACGTTCAGAACAGTAGCTTGAAGACCGAACCGCCCGAATTCGAAATCGGAGACACGGTCGATGTCCACACCCGGATTATGGAAGGCGAGAAGGAGCGGATTCAGATCTTCTCCGGCACGGTCATCGCCCGCAGTGGTAGTGGAACCAGCGAGATGTTCACTGTCCGCCGCATCGTGCAGGGTGAGGGTGTGGAGCGGAAGTTCCCCATTCACTCGCCTCGTATCGCCGCGGTAGAAGTCAAACGTCACGGCGTGGTCCGTCGGGCCAAGCTCTACTTCCTGCGAGATCGAATCGGTAAGGCGGTCCGTCTCAAGGAACGTCGCGTCGACGCCCGCGCGAAGAAGTAACGCGGGGGCGGTTCAGACCGCCCCAACGGAACTCGCCTGACAAGCCGACGCGGCCGTGTGTCGTAAGACGGGTTCGTTTCGCATAAGTTTTGGCGACAGGGAAGGACGCATCATGCTCCGCCAGTGGTTCGCGCGAAGACGGCAGTCCAAGCCGCTCGGCGAACGTGGAGAGGATGCGGCTACCCGCTATCTCAAGCGACATCGCTACAAGATTCTTGCCCGTCAACGCCGCGCCGGCCAGGGAGAACTCGACATCATCGCGGTCGATCCACGCGATACTCGGGGTCGAACGATCGTCTTTGTCGAAGTGAAGACCCGCAGTTCCCTGGCCAAAGGGCATCCGGCCGAGGCGGTTCACGTAGAAAAGCAACAGAAGCTCACCGAGCTGGCCTTGGCCTACCTCAAGCAACACGGTCTACTCGATTACCCGGCACGATTCGACGTCATCTCCGTTTTGTGGCCGGCCGACGATTCTCAACCCCAGATTGAGCATTTCCAGAATGCCTTCGAGGCGATCGGGCGGGGACAGACTTTTTCCTGACCGCACCCCAACGGCAACCGGCGTCAATTTACCAGGAATCGCTCGGCTAGAAGGGCCACTGCTTTCCGAGCGCCTGTCTCTGCTCGCCACCCAGACGTTTGATACCTTTGCGGGCCAACTTCAGCAGGGCCGACAGTTCATCTTCGCTGAATGTGGCCTCCTCTCCGGTCCCCTGCACTTCCACGAACTTTCCGCCACCGGTCATCACCACGTTCATATCGACCGCGGCATCGACATCTTCGATGTAATCGAGATCGAGGACCGGCTGGCCTTTGACGATGCCGACACTGACCGCCGCCACGCTGTCGATCAGGGGCGAACGCCGCGGATCGGGCAACTCCTTGGCAATCGAACGGACACCGTCGACCAGGGCAATGAAGGCACCCGTGATGCTTGCCGTCCGCGTTCCCCCATCGGCTTCCAACACATCACAGTCGACGGTGATCAGTTGCTCGCCGAGCGCCTCCAGGTCGACCACCGCGCGCAGACTGCGACCGATGAGACGTTGGATCTCGGTCGTCCGCCCGTCGACTTTGCCACCGCGATCGCGACTCTTTCGGGGACTGGTGCTACCGGGCAACATGTTGTATTCGGCGGTGACCCAACCTTTGCCCTTCCCTTCGAGCCAGGGCGGAACACGGCTGCTGACGCTGGCGGTACAGAGCACGGTTGTTCGACCGGCCTGCAACAGCACGCTACCGGGAGTGGCGCGGGTGTAGCGGCGTTTTACTTTCAGCGGACGCAGTTCATCCCGCTTTCTCTTGTCGTGACGCATGGTGGGAGTTTCTTCCTTGCTTCTTCTTTTAGTAAGTCCTTCAAGACGCTTTCCTAGTCGCCGACCGCTCAACTTTGAGAGGCGAGCAACCAGGCCAGAATGCCCTTCTGGGCGTGCATGCGGTTACCGGCCTGCTGAATGACGACGCTCTGCGGACCGTCGATGACCTCCGCCGTAACCTCATCGCCTCGATGAGCTGGCAGGCAATGCATGAAAATTGCCCCCGTGGCGGCTTGCGACATGAGCGACGTGTTGACTTGAAAATCGGCGAAATCCTTGGCTCGCTGGGCCTGCTCGCTCTCCTGTCCCATACTGGCCCAGACGTCGGTATAGACGATATCCGCACCCTGGACCGCCGCTACTGGGTCGGTCGTTTGCGAAAACTGAGCGTCCGGCAGCTCCGCACCGAGTTGCTCGACGAACTTGTCTTCAAGCTGATATCCGTCGGGGCAAGCGGCGACAAACTTCATACCCGTCTTTCCACAAGCGGCGGCCAGGCTCCGAGCTACGTTATTGCCGTCGCCAACCCAAGCCAGCTTCAATCCTCGCAGATCACCAAATCGCTCTCGGGCGGTGAACAGATCGGCGACCGCCTGGCACGGATGTTCGAGGTCGCTCAGACCGTTGATAACGGTCGACGTGCAGTGAGCCGCCAGATCGAGAATCGTCTTGTGCGCGAACGTACGGGCCACGATGACGTCTACATATTCGCTGAGCACTCGACAGAAATCCTCGACACTTTCCCGTTTACCAAAGCCGACGTCGTCGCCTAGGAAGAGCGTTCCGCCGCCTAGCTGGATCATTCCCGCCTCGAAGCTCACACGAGTTCGCAGTGAGGGCTTCTCGAACAACAGGGCCATCACACGGCCGGGCAGCAGGGGCTCACGGAGGCCTGATGTGAACTTGGACTTGAGGTCTTCACTGACCGCGAAGATGTGCTCCAGGTCGGAGGAACTGACATCGAAAATGGAGGTCAAATGCCGCATGATAAGTCGCTTCTTTCGTTTCTCCGCTTCTTCGAGAGAAGCGGTATCCTTCTGAGATAACTTCAGGCTCGCCGGGCCTCCGAGCCAAACTGGCGAATCACCTCGCAGAGGATCTCGCTTCCTTTATCGGCCAGGTCGTCGGGGAGGGTCATTGCCGGCAACAGTCGAATGACCGTCTCCTGGGTGCAGTTAACAAGCAGCCCCCGTTCCATGCAAGTCTGCACTACTTCCGCGCCAGGCTGATTCAGCTCGATCCCGATCATCAACCCCAGAACCCGCACTTCGCGGACCTGCTCGCACTCTTCCGCCAATTGGCCGAACTTCTGCTCAAAACGTTTGCTCAATGAGGTCGCCCGTTGCAGTAGATTCTTCTCTTCGATGGCCTGGAGTACGGCGATCCCCGCCTCGGCGGCGATCGGGTTGCCGCCGAACGTTGAAGCATGCATGCCGGGCCGCAGACTCTTGGCGATCTCGGCGGTAGTCAGCATCGCCCCCCCGGCGATACCTCCGCAGATCGATTTAGCCAGAGTGATAATGTCGGGAGTGACACCGAAATGTTGATATCCGAACCAGTGCCCGGTTCGCCCGCAGCCGGTTTGCACCTCGTCGAAAATAAGCAGTGCTTCGTGCCGATCGGCCAGCTCACGCAACCCACTGAGGAAACCCTCGGGAGGAATTCGAACTCCCCCTTCCCCCTGAATCGGCTCGATCATGATGGCCGCGGTCTCGTCATCGATCAATTCCGCAACGGCGTTCAGATCTCCGAAGGGAGCATAGGTGAATCCGGCCATCAGCGGCCCCAGCCCCTCATGGTACTTGGGCTGGGCCGTAGCGGTCGTGGTAGCCAGGGTGCGGCCGTGAAACCCTCCCTCGAAGGTGATGATCTTGTAGCGCTCGTTCGGTGTATGAAGACGCGCCAGTTTGATCGCCGCCTCGTTCGCTTCCGCGCCGGAATTGCAGAAGAAGGCCTGTCCGCCGAAGCTCCGTTGCGACAGGGCGGCGGCCCAGCGTCCCTGGGACTCCGTGTACCAGGTGTTCGGCACGTGGATCAACTGTTCGACCTGCTGCTGAACTGCCTGGACGACCTCCGGTGGACAGTGTCCCAACAGATTGCAGCCCCAGCCCGGAAAGAGATCGAGGTACTGTTTCCCGTCTTCGTCCCAGACGTGCGAACCGCTACCACGAACCAGCGTCACCGGAAACCGCGTGTAGTTGGGCACCACATACTGTTCGAATTGCTGGATGACATTGCTCACGAGGGAAAGTCTTCTGGTTCTCAGATCATGATTCTTGTCAGCTCGGACCGACCCGGACAGGGCTGGGTACGGGGTGGGGTGAGCGTGCGGTGGTTCAATCAAGTCGAGACGATCGAGAATCGAGAATCGTCCTCATCCGGCTGGGACTCGGCACAGCGGGACCAATTCTCTTCGACACTCAGTTGTGCACAATCTCGGTTCCCACGCCCTTGTTCGTATAGATTTCTAACAGCAAGGAGTGCCGCAGGCGGCCGTCAATAATATGTATTTTGCCGACACCGCGATCGAGTGTCGCCAGGCAGGCTTCCACCTTGGGAATCATGCCCGACTGAATGGAGCCAGAGGCGATCAACTCCTGGGCATCGTCGACAGTCAGTGAGCTTATCAAGCTGTCGGGATCTTCGATATCCCGTCGCACGCCGTTGATGTCGCTGAGGAATACGAGTTTCTCGGCACCCAGCGATTCGGCGACCGCCATGGCGGCCGTGTCGGCGTTAACATTGAGTTTCCCCCCCGCGGCGTCGTTGCACATCGACGGGATGACCGGCACCTGGCCGGCGTAGCAGAGGTTGTCGATGGCCATGCGGTCGACCTGGGTCACCTCGCCCACGTTTCCCAGATCGATCGGTTTGCCATCGTCGGAGGTGAGCTTTAGAGGCTGGCCTTCCAGGACGCTGCTACCGCGAAAGTTGAGCGGCATCGCCCGCCCTCCGAGACGCTCGATTTCGCTGGCGAGCCACTCATTCGTTTCGTACGCCAGGACCCGCTCGACGACTTGGAGTGTCGCGTCATCGGTCACCCGTCGGCCCTGGATAAATTGGCTCTCCAGGCCCTCTTCGGCCAGGGCCCGATTGATCGCTTTACCGCCCCCGTGGACGACGACCGGGCGCATCCCCACCGTCTCCATAAAGACAATGTCGACGAGCACGTGCCGTAGCGAATCGGTGTCGTCGAGCAGGCTGCCGCCGAGCTTGATAACGGTCACCTTGTCGCGCAGACGGCGGATCCACGCCATGGCCTCGATCAACACATCCGCCTTTTCAATCGCTTCTTGCACAGTCGCTCTACTCTCACATCTTCGTTATTCGGATGGATGACGGAACTCGTTTCGCCCCCTGCCGACCGTCAGAGGCGGTGCTCGGCCAATCGCCGCTGGCGGCCGAGAGAACCGCTGATTGTAGGACTGGCCTGGCGAAAGATCAACGAGAAGAGGGCCCCGCCAACTTCCCGCTCGCCGTGGGCGTCACTGGAAGCGAGTCGCGATTCGTGTCAAGATAGCGGCCTTGCGTCGGTGCCAAACAGAGCCCGACTACATTCCCAATTCCCAATTCCCATCGATTGACCATCATTCGAGAAAATCCATGAGTGCAGCAGTCGCGGTTGTTATGGCAGCGGGTAAAGGCACCCGCATGAAGTCCGATCTCCCCAAGGTCCTGGTTCCGGTCTGCGATCGGCCGATGGTCGAGTACGTACTCGAAGCCTTGGAGCGAGGCGGTGTGGCCAAGAGCGTTGTCGTGGTCGGGCATCGAGCGGATCTCGTCCGCGAGTCACTCAACGGCTGGCCGGGCGTCACTTTTGCCGACCAGACCGAACAGCTCGGAACCGGACATGCCGTGATGATGTGCCGGGAGCAGCTGAAAGATCACGACGGGGCGGTCCTGGTCGTGGCCGGCGACTCGCCACTGATGCAGAGTGCCTCGATCGCGGCCCTGTTGGCGGAGTTCGACAAGGTGCCAACCGGCTGCCTTCTTGGCACGGGCTATCGCGACGATCCCCACGGTTTTGGGCGAATTGTTCGAGATAGTGAGGGAAACTTCGACCAGATTGTGGAAGAAAAAGACGCTACGCCGCAGCAGCGCGAAATTACCGAAGTCAATCTGAGCTGTTACGTCTTCAATTGCCAGGACTTGCTGTGGGCCCTCGATCAACTCGGCAACGACAATAATCAACGGGAATACTATGTGACCGACTGCCCTGGTATCCTGAAGGATGCTGGAAGAGTGGTGAAAGCGTTGGATGTGCTCCAGCCATGCGAATCACTAAGCATCAATACCATGGATGATCTGGCGGCGGTCGAGGGCGAAATGGAACGTCTCTCCGCCGGCCAGTAGGCACCAGGCACTGAACCGACATCATTTCTAAGTACACGAGCGGACCGGATAGACAAGAGCGGGCTTTCGTCAGCTGGCGGATGGAACAGCGTGACACGAGTTGCGTGAAACACGAGGACCTCTGAGGAATGAAAGACATCAAGGTTTTCAGCGGGCGGGCGAATCCCGATCTGGCGCTTCGTATCTGTGAATACCTCGCCTTGCCCATGGGAAGGATTACCCTGGGCGATTTTCCCGACGGCGAAACCGCCTGCAAGATTGAAGAAGACATCCGCGGACGCGACGTCTTTCTGGTTCAGCCGACCTGTCCGCCCGTCAATCAGAACCTGATGGAGCTCTTGATCATGATCGAGAGCTGCAAACGGGCCAGCGCCGAGCGAGTCACCGCGGTGGTGCCCTATTTCGGCTATGCCCGACAGGATCGCAAGGACGAAGGGCGGGTGCCGATTACGGCCAAGCTGGTGGCCAACCTGGTGACGCGTGCCGGGGCCGACCGAGTCCTGGCGATGGATCTACACGCCGCCCAGATTCAGGGGTTCTTTGACGTGCCGGTCGATCACCTCTATGCCGCACCCGTACTTAACGATCATTTCCTGGCCATGAAACTGGACCCTGAGGAGATCGTCATCGTTAGCCCCGACGAGGGCAGCATCAAGCGGGCCTTGGGACACGTAAAACGACTGGGCGGGGAGCTGGCCATCGTCGACAAACGCCGCAGTAGTGCCGAGAAGACCAGCCAGGAAAATATCATCGGGGGGCCCGTCGACGGCAAAATTGTGTTGATGTTCGATGACATGATCAGCACGGCCGGCTCCATCTGTGGAGCCTCCCACGTGCTGGCCCAGCGCGGGGCCCGTGAGATCCACGTAGCGGCAACCCACGGGGTGCTGTGTGGCGAAGCCCCGGAACTGCTGGAAAAAGCCCCCATCACGAGCGTGGTGATCACCGACACCATTCCGCTGGCCGAGGATCAGCTGATCGACAAGATCGAGATTCTCTCGGTGGCGGCCCTGCTTGGGGAGGGTATCAAGCGGATTCACCGGAACGAATCGGTCAGCCGCTTATTTGACCAAGTTTCGGGCGTTAAGTGGGCTTGAAATTCCGCGCAAAACCGGCAAAATGGCGGGATTATCAATTGCTTTTCCAAGATGAGTGTGGATTGAGGTTGCGCTATGGCGGAAGTCTTACAGGTCGAGAAACGTGAATGGCTCGGAAAGCGGCGGGTTCGCCGACAGCGAGCCGAGGGTCGGATTCCGGCCGTGCTGTACGGGCACGGTGAAGAGGTTGTCCATCTCTCCGCGGCGACTGCCGATCTGGCGGCCGCACTTCGTCACGGAAGCCAGCTCGTGGATCTCTCCGGCGCCGTGAAAGAGAGCGCTCTGATCAAGGACATTCAGTGGGATACCTATGGCCTGGAAATGCTGCACGTCGATCTGGCGCGGGTTTCGGCCGACGAGCGAATTTCGGTCACTGTGGGCGTTGAAGTTCGCGGTGTGGCCCCAGGCACGAAACAAGGTGGCGTGGTCGAGCATCTGGTCCACGAGGTTGAGATCGAGTGTCTGGCCGTGGCCATTCCCCCGTCTCTGGAAGTAAACGTGAATCAGCTTGAACTGGACGAGTCGATCACCGCTGCTGTTTTGGAACTTCCCGAAGGGGCGACTTTGATTACCGAGGGCGAGACCGTTCTGGTGCAATGTAGCGAACCGGCACCCGAGCTGGATGAGACGGAAGGGGAACCCGCACCGATCGAACCGGAAGTCATTGGCGCCAAGAAAGACGAAGAGGAAGAAGGCTAGGGAAGTTGAGCCCGCCGGCGTTGCGACTCGTTTGAAATTGTCGCTCGACGCTCGGTGCTCCGCCACCGGCCATTTGCATACCGGTCATTTGAATATCGTCCCATGAAACTCGTTGTTGGTCTGGGGAATCCGGGACGCAAGTACGACGGTACAAGACACAATATCGGTTGGGCCGTGCTCGCCAAGTTGGCGGAAGACTACGGAACGAGCCGACCCAAAGGTAAATTTCAAGGTGAGGTTGTGGAAGCGAGACTGGGCGGTAGTCCTGCCCTGCTGTTGGCACCCCACACATACATGAATCGGAGTGGACAAAGCGTCGCGGAGGCGAAAAACTTTTTCAAAATTGACGACCACGACCTGCTCGTCGTTTGTGATGATTTCAACCTGCCGCTTGCCAAACTGAGATTTCGCGGACAGGGTTCCGCCGGAGGCCAAAACGGCTTGGCCGACATCATCCGAGCCCTCGGCCACGATCAGTGGGGTCGGTTGCGAATCGGGGTCGGCGAAGTACCGGAACACTTTAACGCCGCCGATTTTGTGCTTTCCAAATTCAAGAAGGACGAAAAACCGGAAATCGAAAATGCCGTCGCACGTGCCAGCCAGGCGGTCGAAGCCTGGGCGGCCGAGGGAATAGGCGAAGCCATGAACCGATTCAACTAGGAACCGACTAGGGACGGTCGTCGAGTTTGGTGTGCCATCGGCAAGACGATCAGATCAACGACTCAAACAAACATCCAGTAGCCAAGAAACATTCGATCCGACTCGAGGAGTAAGACATTGTCACAGAACGTCTATGAAGGCCTGTTCATTCTGGACTCGAACCGCTACGCCCGTAACCCAGCCGAGGCATCGGGCAAGGTCGCCAGTTTAATCGAGGCACAGGGAGGCGAGATGCTCGTCAGCCGACTCTGGGAAGAGCGGCGACTGGCCTACCCGATCAACGGACAGCGCAAGGGAACATACTGGCTGACCTACTTCCGCATGGAGGGCCAAGGGCTGACCGAACTGACCAAACTGACGGAACGCAGTGACACGATCCTGCGGCACCTGTTCCTCAAGGTCGACCCACGAATCGTCGACACCCTGGTCGCCCACGCGACGGCCGAGCCCGCCGCCGCGGCGACTGAAGCTGGTGAAGGCGGAGAGACCGCGACTGAGGGCGAAGCCAAGCCGGTTGTCGAGGCCCCCGAGGCAGCCCCATCCAGCGATGGCGAGCCGGCCGCGGCCGAGTAACCAGACTCCTGATTCTCCCAGCTTTTGGCGGAGAATGGGCCCGGTTGCGGCGGCTACCCGCATCGCGCCCGCAATGCGATAGATACCAAAGACAAGCGAATTAAGAGCCGGTGGTTGCTCCAATCCACCACGATGTGTTAGATTGCGAAGTACGGTACGTCTGTGCATATACTGATTTATGCAGCATCGCATTCTGGATTGTCCAGAATCGTGCCCCTGCGGCGAACGACGGAGTTCCGCTAGGGCGTGAGGCGTTTCGCCCTTTTTGGAAGACAGTCTGAATCAAGACGGAGGCGAACATGGCGAGCTACAACCGAGTCGTATTGGTCGGCAATCTCACGCGCGATCCGGAATTGCGTTACATTCCCAGCGGTACGGCGGTCACGGACCTCGGTCTGGCCGTTAACGATCGTCGCAAGAATCCGAGCGGTGAGTGGGTTGAGGAGACGACCTTTATCGACGTCACCCTCTGGGCCCGCACGGCGGAAGTCGCCAGTGAGTATCTCAGCAAAGGTTCATCCGTGCTGATTGAGGGCCGTCTAAAGCTCGATCAATGGGAAAAAGAAGGCCAGAAGTTTTCCAAACTGCGTGTCGTGGGCGAGAAAATGCAGATGCTCGGCGGCCGCGGTGGGGGTGGTGGAGGCGGCGGGGGTGGTTCCCGTTCGCAGTCGGCCTATAGCGAGCCGGCCGGCACGGCATCGTCTCAGCAGGGACCTCCTCCCGACAGTGACCTGCCGTTCTAGAACAAGAATATTCGATCCAGGTAAGTAGCAGCATCTCTTCAAGGGAAGATGTCCTGCTTGTTGCCGTTAAGCAATTGTGAGTGATGACGATGGCCGTTGCCAAGCAGACAAAGAAGAAACGACGAGATAGCTCTTTCAAGCGTTTGCCCAAAGGGCCCAACGGCGGCATCGAATTGCTCCTGATCCAATCGGTCGATCAGCTCGGTGCCCAGGGTGATGTGGTTGAGGTGAAGCCCGGCTTCGCCATCAACTACCTGCTTCCCCAGGGTCTCGCGACATTCGCCACCGATCATCACAAGCGGATGGTTGATAAACACCGCGCCCGACTGCTCGAAATCGAAGAGCAACGACTCGGCAGCCTGCGTGCCTTGGCCGAACGCATCAGCAAGCAGAGCGTGACGATCGAAGCCAATGCCAACGCCGATGGGCATCTCTACGGGAGCGTCGGTGCCGCTGAAATCGTGGCCGCTCTCAAACAATTTGAGATTTCCATCACGGACGACCAGGTCCGCCTGGAGGGCCCCCTCAAGGAATTGGCCCTCTACACCGTCAAGATTCATCTCGGCCCGAAGGTCGAGACCGACTTGAAGGTCTGGGTCGTACCGCTGGCTGGCGAAGAGGCGTCCAAGTCGGAAGAAGAAGCCGCGTCGAGCTAGCTCCGTGCTCAACACGGCCCAACGGCGGGAGTGATCTCGCTTGTAACTGGGTCGCTTGGTCGTGAGCGTTATTTGATTCAAAGTCAGGCAATTACCAGGAAGGTGCCGCGGCCGGCGTGGCGCCGGGAACGACACGGAGGATCATCGAGCCATGGCCTCGGCGTCGCCATCTTCAGAATCGGCTGCTGCCTCGCGCGTTCCCGCTCGTCGAGAGCGAAGTACCGCCAGTCTTCTCGACCGACAACCCCCGGCCAACCTGGAGGCCGAACGAAACATCTTGGGCAGCATTCTGCTGCTACCGGAAGCCTGTGACGACGTGGCTTTGATTGTCCGTCCCGAGGACTTCTATGACGATGCCCATCAGAAGATCTATCGCCATCTCCTCGATCTTCACGAGAGTGGTCAACGCATCGACGTCACGCTGCTTATCGAACGGCTCAAGACGGCGGGAGAGTTCGACGTGATCGGCGGCGCCGCCATGATCGCGGAGCTCGCGCAGAGCGTTCCCACGGCGGCCAACGCGGAATACTACGCCAAGATCGTCAATGACAAGGCGGTGCTGAGAAATCTCATCCTGACGAGCACCGAGATTGTCCGCGACGCCTACGAGCAAGCTGACTCCAGCCGTAACTTGCTCAATCAGGCGGAGGAGAGAATTTTCGCGATTCGTGACGAGCGCGACACCGGAACCGTCTCCGACATCAAAGATGTCCTGATGGACGCCTTCGAGCAGATCGACGCCCGCATGGAACATGGTGGCGCAACCGGCGTCTCGACTGGATTCTCCGACTTGGATCAACTCACCGGTGGTCTTCATCCGGCGGAAATGGTGATTATTGCCGGTCGCCCGAGTATGGGAAAAACGGCCCTGGCGGCCAATATTGCTGAGTATGTCGCGGTCGAGGCAAATGAGCCGACGCTGTTCGTGAGCCTGGAAATGGCGAGACTGGAACTCGTCCAACGTATCATGTGCTCGGCGGGTGAAATCTCGGGCGAGAAGTTCCGTAGCGGGTATCTCTCAAGCGACGACCATCAGAAGCTCATCGAAGTCTCCGCGAAATTGGGCAAGAGCCCGATGTTCATCGACGATTCTCCCAGTCGGACCGTGACGGAAATCGCCGCCACTGCCAGGCGGATAAAACGGAAACACAAACTCAGTCTGATCGTCATCGACTACTTGCAGCTGATCCAGCCCGACAACCCCAGCGACCCACGACAAGAACAAGTCGCCAAGATGGCACGGCGCCTAAAGGTGATTGCCCGCGAGTTGGAAGTCCCCTTGATCTGTCTCGCTCAGCTGAATCGACAGGCAGAGATGACGAAGGATAATCGCCCCAAGCTGAGTCACCTGCGGGAGAGTGGTGCCATTGAACAAGATGCCGACGTTGTCATGATGGTGCATCGCGAGGAATACTACCTGAGTGCTCAAGAAAGACAGGCCATTAAGGATCAAGGCAATCCGAATGGGATTCTCGGCGAAGCGGAAGTTATCGTCGCCAAGCAGCGTAACGGTCCGACCGGGGACGTCAAATTGCACTGGTTCCAGCAATTCACCCGATTCAAGAACGCCGAGATGCGTACCCACGACGAGTTCGAGCAGTACGGTGTCGCGGACGAATTCTAGTTTCTTTTCTCGATGATATCAGCGTTGCAGCGATAGCAAACGGCGGTCCATATCCATCGCCAACTCTGATTGATTAGCCGCAATTTATCGAGTCTGCGGTCGCTTCCCGCTCGTCCTTAGACGCTAGCAGCATGCGCCCCGGAGAGTCACATATGGTGATCTCTCGCCACTCGTCCAACAATTCGGCTTGCCCCCGCGGATCACATTCGCTATTTCTACCCGACCTTTCGGCGGGATCACGAGGCGGCGACCCCGAGCATTCGCTCAACTGCGATCTGCAGACGCCCGACTCACATCTTGTCTCATGCTGCTCAGATTCGAGGATTTACACCTGATATGGTCAGGGCTGACATAGTCGCTGCCGTTTTGCGCCGCCAGATCGCGATTGGTTTGTGCTGGGGAATCATGCTCCTGGCGAGCACGACCTTTGCGCAACCACTTGGCCCGCCTGCCGCCGGTCCGACTCCGTCTCTGGCCGGACAGCAGATCGTGGATGTCCGTATTCAAGGCAATCGGGCGGTTTCGATCCCGCAAATTCGTGCCGAACTAAGAACCCGCGTAGGGCAGCCATTCGATCAGAGTACGGTCATCTCGGACGTTCGCTCTCTGACACAAACCGGTAAGATCTTCGACGTAAAGGTGCGCACCCAGCCGGGACCTCAACCCAGTACGATCATCGTCATCTTTCAGGTATTCGAGTATCCGAAAGTGGAGTACATCCACTTTCTCGGCAATGGAATTCGAGATAAGTCGCTATTGGACGCCATCGCACTCAAGGTAGGCGATCCGCTCGACGTCGTTTCGGTCGAATCGGCCCGAGACACGATCGTCGACTTCTATAAAGAGCGTGGGTTCAACAAGGCTAAAGTTGAGATCCGAGAAGGAACAAAACCGTCCGACCGCGGCGTCGCCTTTATCGTTAGCGACGGCCCCCAACAGCAGGTCTGGAACGTGAAGTTCGTCGGCAACAAGATCGTGTCGGGCGGTCGCCTTAAGACTCAAATCGAATCGAAGCCGAGCCTCTTCAAGTACACATTTTTCGGCAAGGGCTATGTCAACCTGAAAAAGATCGATGCCGACGTCGAAAAAATCGAGTCGTACTATCGTGATCTCGGGTTCATGCTAGCCCGCGTGGGCCGAGAACTGACGTACAACAAAGACGAAACCAAGTTGGACATCACCTTCGTAATCGACGAAGGCCCTCGCTTTACAGTACGCGACGTCGTCATTCGCGGTTCCCATGTATTTAGTCCACAACAGTTGGAATCGCTGATTGAATTGAAGAAAGGTGAAGTCTACTCCGGCCCTGACATGCGTCAGGATGTTGCCAAGCTGACGGAGATTTACGGCGCGGTCGGTTATGTCATGGCCGATGTCAAACCGTCACCGAGAACTTTGCAACATGCACCGCAGGTCGACTTGATCTACGAAATCGAGGAAGGCAAACGGTACCGCGTCGGGAAGATCAACGTAAATATTGGTGGCGATGATCCGCACACCAAGCTGGCCGTAGCGCTAAATCGAATCTCGCTTCAACCTGGCGACATCATCGACATCCGAAAGATCCGCGAAAGTGAACGTCGGCTGAGATCATCGGGTCTCTTCGCCGTCGAGCCGCTCCGAGGCATCAAACCACAAATCGTGTTTAGCCCTCGAGAGGGCCAAGATGGATCAGGAATCGCCAAAAACAAGAAAAAACGAGGAACGGCGGTGCGCGGACAAAGCCCGGATGGCTCTGCCCGACCGTGGTTTGAAATCGAGATGATCCCGACGGCTCCACTTCCCTCTTATTATGACCGATCGCCCCAAGACCCCGTGTGGAGGACTCGCTGATGTTGCTCCGCACATTTTTATGGATGATGGCGACGGCATTGGTTCTCGGCACACTCGTCATCGCGCCCACAGTTGAGGCTCAGCAGGGCGCTTACGGTGGGCGAGAGAGCCATCCACTACCGCCTCGAAACAACCCTTATTGGGAGCATCCAACCGCGCAGCCAAGGCAAGCACCGCCGCGGAGCTATGCCGGAGCTGTCCAACCTGCGGCGCAACAATCGGCATTTCGTCCATTGCCTGCGAGCCACCCATCCCACAATCCTTACGACAATCGACAGTACACTCGTCCGTCCGTCGTGCGAGGTCAGCAACCTCAGTTCGGCGGCTCGCGGCCCCACTCGCTGCCAGGCGAAGGCACCTATCCCAATCGTCAGGCCATGTTCGCGGGCCCGCCACACCCTGGTCAACCGAGTGGTGGTTTCGCACCGGTGAATCACCAGCCGGTTCCTCACATGGTCGGCCAGTCAGTCAACCAGCCACCGGGATATCCCGTTCAGAATCAGCCTCCTCAGCCCGCCGGTTCAGGACTGGGACAGTTGTGGCAAGGTCACCCTTGGGCGCAACCCGTCTCGCAGCCACCGTTTGTCCCTCAATCACCGCTCGTCATTCCGGATGGATATGCCGACCTCAACGTCGATCTGCGGGAGACTCAAACCGGCCGTTTTGTCATCGGAGCCGGTATCAACTCGGACGCCGGTCTGGTCGGTAACATTGTGATCGACGAGCAGAACTTCGATCTCTGGCGGTGGCCCAGGAACCTCCAAGAGTTTCGCAACGGCACGGCGTTCCGTGGCGGTGGCCAAAGGTTCCGATTGGAAGCACTACCAGGAACGGAAGTCCAGCGGTATTCGTTCAACTTCTCGGAACCGTATCTGTTTCAGACATCCGTTAGCTTTGGTCTGTCCGGCTTCTACTACAGTCGGATCTATACCGATTGGGATGAAGAACGAAAGGGAGGACGCGTTAGCTTGGGTTATATCTTCCCACAACGTCCTGACCTGTCGACGACATTTCAGTTCCGCTACGAGAACATCAACATTTCCGATCCGTCGGTTCCCTCTCTCCAGGACTTGGCGAACGTGGTCGGTAGCAATGACCTTCTCGGATTTCGCTGGCAGGTCGCCCACGACACGCGGGACAGCACCGTGCTGCCGACCGAAGGTCACCTGATTCAACTCTCGTTCGAGCAGGTGGTGGGAACCTTCGACTACCCGAAGTTCCAAGGTGACTATCGCAAGTACTTTGTCATGTCCGAGCGGCCAGATGGTTCGGGTCGACACATCCTTGGCTTGTCAGGAAAGTTCGGAGTCTCCGGAAAGAACACGCCGATTTACGATCGATTCTTTGCTGGCGGTTTCAATACCATCCGTGGTTTTGACTTCCGTGGAGCTTCGCCAATGTCGGCCAGTGGCGTCATCGTCGGTGGTGAATTCCAAGCGATCGGAAGCGCCGAGTATCGCTTCCCGCTCACTGCCAGCGATCAGGTCTTTGGATCGTTCTTCCTTGATGTCGGAACCGTGGAAGAAGTTGCCAATATCACGGCCAGCGACATTCGCATCACGCCCGGTTTTGAGCTGCGGGTGAATATTCCGGCACTCGGCCCGATTCCGATCGCCGTCGGAATGGGCTTCCCGGTCCAGCACGAGCAAGGCGACGATATTCGCAACTTCCACTTCTTCGTGGGCATCAGTCGCTAGACGATCACGCTCAACTGAGCCTGGCTAACTACCAGTCGGTGCGCTGGCGGAAGTTTCCGTAGTAGCCGTTGTGATAATAGCTGTTGGTGTGGCGAGTTGCACCAAACCAACCCCAAGCATAGCCTTGCCCTTGAACCGGATAGGCGCGTCCGGGACTAACCCATCGGCCATGGTGTCCGCTCTGAGTACGGAGGATCACATAGCCGGGCTGTGCGGCGTGAGCCTCTGAAAGGGACCAGGTACTAAGAGCCAAGCCGAAAACCAGGGCTACCAAAAGACTTCTCATCGCGTGCAACTCCCACATGAGATGATTCTTGCTGATGCAAACGTATCATTATCATGTGGAACTATAGCTTACATCTTGGCACCGCGAGCCGGTCGAGGCAGAAGCCTGAGGCGTCGTCATCTTCGTAACGACCCGAATCAGTCGTACTGCAGGAGACTGAAGCTCTCATGAGGAGCGATCCTTTTCGCGCCCCCCAGTCCCGTCAGCTCAACGACAAACGCACAGCCCGCGACGTTTGCCCGGGCCCGCTCGATGAGTCGACAGCAGGCCTCCATGGTCCCCCCTGTCGCAAGCAAATCATCAACGAGGAGCACGTTCTGTCCCGGCTCCACGCCGTCGATGTGAATCTCGAGCGTATCGGTGCCGTACTCCAATTCGTAGTGAAAAGCGTGCGTATCGAAGGGCAGCTTGCCTGGCTTTCTGACGGGGACAAACCCCGCGCCCAACTCAATCGCCAAAGGGGTGGCAAAGATAAAGCCGCGTGCCTCGGCGGCGGCCACCAGATGAATCTCGCGATTTCGATAGTGATCCGCCAGCTGACTGACCGATTCACGTAACGCTTCCGGTGAAGAGAGGAGCGGCGTGATATCGCGAAACAAGATCCCCGGCTTGGGAAAGTCCGGTATCGAGCGGATATAATCGGCCAGTTTGACGGACGGTTCGCTAGGCATGTGCGGCAGTATAGGTTTTCGCGGGGCACGATGAAAGTCGCCGCTCGGCGGTCCTTTCATCCTTGAATACCCGGAGTCCTCACTCCCTACCGAGGATCTTGCAAACTGTCGTGTAGCTTGCCCAAGGCTTCGGTCTCGATCTGTCGAACTCGCTCGCGAGTCAGTCCCAGCGACTCACCTATCTCCTTCAGCGTGCGTGGCTCACCACCGCCCAGCCCAAATCTCATTCGCAGCACCGTCGCCTCGCGCTGATCCATCGTTTCCAGCATGCCCATCACGTGCCGCAGGCTATCGCTCTCCAGCAAGACGTCCTCGGGGCTCTTCAAGCCTTCGTCCTCGACCATCTCGCCCAGCGACCAACCGGCCTCGGTCTGGTCGGTCTGCGGTGCCGAGTTGTAGATACGGATCGCCTTCTTGATGATCGGCAGCTTCTTCTTCGGCAGTCCCAATACCCGTGCTACTTCCTCGGGCGTCGGCGTGCGGCCCAGTTCTTCAATCAGTCGGGCACTTGCTCGTCGCCACTTCGAGAGCAGTTCGACCATATAGGCGGGTATGCGAATGGTCTTGGCGGAGTTAATCAGCGCCCGCTTGATGGATTGCTTAATCCAGTAGCTCGCATACGTGGAGAACCGGGTTCCCATACCGGGGTCGAAACCCTCCACGGCGCGAAGCAGTCCCAGGTTGCCCTCTTCGATGAGGTCTTGTAGACCCAGCCCCTTACCGGTGTAACCCCGGGCAATGTTCACCACCAGGCGGAGATTGGCCCGCACCATGCGGTCGCGGGCTCGCACATCGCCATTGCCGATGGCCACGGCCAGTTCCTTTTCGTCGGCGGCGGTTAACAAGGCCGTCTCGTTAATCTCACGGAGATAGGTCTCCAGTGGAGATTGCACGGAGGCGGAAGAGCCGCGTCGCGGGGCTGTCTTGGTCGTGCTCATAGGGCTCATCTTCGGGCAAGCGTTCGCAGTCGTATCGTAAGAGCAGGCAGTCGCTAAGCTCCCCCTCACGCGTGGTCATAGGACCGTCGCTCTGCGGGCAACTCGCTACTATCCTGCTGGGACAGACTGAGATATCGACGCGCACCCTGCGTTATCTGCAACCGGTGAGCAAACCGTGGAGGTAAACCGGATGTGACTGCCAGTCGGGCGGTAGCGAATAGACCGGCGCGCACCAGCAGCGCCTACCGATTCCAATTCACTGGATTCGCCTGAGGTCTGCCAGCTCGCCGCTTGGCCGTTCTGATCCGAATATCCGACGCGTCCAGGTGGACTAGGCTTCCGGTTCTGACGGCTCTTCGGCCTCTGCCGTGTCTTCGGTCTCTGCCGCCGCTGGGGCCTTGATCAACGGTCCGCTGTCATCGCCAATACCACCTTTGAGTGGTCCGGAAGGCTGCGGTGCCGGGGATGGGCTACTTCCCCCGGAAGCTCCAGCATGAGCCTCCGCTCCCAAGTCGTCGTCGGCCCAATCGACGCGCTTGCGAGAGAGACCAATCTTCCTTTCGTCGGTGTCGACTCGCAGCACTTTAACCTCGATTTCCTCGCCTTCTTTGACGACGTCTTCGGGATTCTCGATCTTCTCGTCCGAGAGTTCCGAGATATGCAGCAGGCCTTCGAGTCCGTTCTCCAAGCCCACGAAGACACCAAAATTGGTCAGCTTGGTGACCGTTCCCTTGATGATCTGGCCAGGCTGGTACTTCGACGGAATATCGTTGGCCCAGGGATCTTCGCTGAGCTGCTTCAAGCCCAAGGCAATCCGGCGTCGCTGTTGATCGACCGAGATAACCTTGCACTCCAGCTCCTGACCCTTTTCGAGCATCTCGCTGGGATGGCTGATCTTGCGGGTCCACGACATGTCGCTGACATGCAACAGGCCGTCGATGCCCTCTTCGATTTCGATGAAGGCACCGTAGTTGGTCAGATTGCGGACCGTACCCTTGACCATGCTCTCCGGCGGATATTGGTCGGCCACCTTATCCCAAGGATTATCCTGGGTCTGCTTCATACCGAGAGAAATTTCTTCTTTCTCCTGGTTGATGCCGAGCACGACCACCTCGATCTCGTCGCCGATGGCGACCAGCTCGCTGGGATGATTGATCCGGCGGGTCCACGACATCTCGCTGATGTGGACCAGACCTTCAATACCCTCTTCGAGCTTCACGAAGGCACCATAGGTCATCACGTTGACCACGGTTCCCTTCACGCGGGCGTCGACCGGATACTTGTCGATGGCCGCGGCCCACGGGCTGGGCGTCTTCTGTTTGAGGCCCAGGGCAATCTTCTCTTTCTCGTAGTCGATGTGCAGAATCTGCACTTCGATCTCCTGGTCGATAGCAACCATCTCCGACGGGTGCCCAATGCGGCCCCAGCTCATGTCGGTGATGTGCAGCAGACCGTCGAGACCGCCGAGGTCGACGAAGGCACCAAAGTCGGCGATGTTCTTAACCACGCCGTTGCGCAGTTGACCAACTTCCAGCTCCTTGAGCAGGTCGTCCTTCTGTTTCTTACGCTCGTCTTCAATCAGCGAACGGCGGCTGACGACAATATTGCGTCGGGCCTCGTCGATCTTGAGGACCTTGCACTGAATCGTGCGGCCTTGATACTCGCCAATGTCGGCCGGTCGGCGAATGTCGACCTGACTGGCGGGCAAGAATACATTCACGCCGATGTCGACGAGCAATCCACCCTTGATCTTTCGCGTAACGGTTCCGGTCACCACATCGTCTTCGTTGACGGTGGACATGACCTTTTCCCACTCGCGGATCTTCTTCGCTTTCCGCTTGGAGAGGCTGATCATCCCCTGTTGGGCGTCGGCCGGCATCGAGGCATCTTCCATCTCCTCGATAAGTACGTCGACGACCTGACCGATTTCCGGGTCATCGTCATCTTCGTCCCACTCACTGCGGCTGATGACACCTTCACTCTTATAGCCGACATCGACGAGGACGACCTCGGTGTCGACGCGGAGGATCGTGCCCGGCACGATTTGATTGACGTTGAGATCGTCGCCCCCAAAGTCGAAGGAATCCGCATCCTCGCCACCGAGTGCTACGGAGAGTTCTTGTTCCCAATCTTCGGACGCGAGGTCCAGACCCCGAATTAAATTGCGATTGACCATGAAGTGATTATTTAACCGAAACGTGTTGAAGTAACGTGGCAAGATTCGCCGCGGCGTCCACCATGGGCCAGCTTATGAAAAGCGAATATCGCGAATCCCGTGAATATATCAGAGGCCTTATCGATTCACAATTGCGGTGAGGGGTCCCGGGGCGGCATTTTATGGCCTTTCTGCCCTGTTTTACGCCGATTCCTGTCCTCATCCGCTCACCTCTCCCCTGGATTCCCTGACTCCCTACCTGCCCCCGCTCTCGTCGGTGATCGAGCTGCCTCTGTCGGCCGCTCGTTCCCATCATGCTCGGGACCTGTTCCACGGACTGTTCGCTGCATGTTCGCTGTTCATTCGGGAAGTGTTCGCCAGCGAGGGGCCATGTCGGTTGATGGCGTTCCCCGCTCACGGATGGACTCATGTTGCGATGGTCGTTGGTCGTTCTCGCCGGTTGACGGGTGCCGGCGAAACGGCTCCGCCGGAGCGTCGCCCTCTCGATCGTTTCACCCGATCACCTTCTTTCATTTTTCCGGTCTTCTTTTCTTGCGGTTACAAAAAAACCCACGCGGACTCGGTTCGCATTTCTGCCGAGTCGGCGTGGGCTCTCACGCGATACCCTGGGACTATCTCCCCGAAGGCTCACGTCGATACCGCTTACGCGCTACTTCGTATTGTCTTGGTCGGCGACCGGGTGCCGCGCGTCGATCGCTACGCGGGTGCTATCTCCTCTCGGTCGTCATCCCGCTGCGGAAAGAACGGCGGATCCGGCCCCCCTGCACTGGCTGAAGAGCGGCCAGTGGCGCCGCTCGATCTGCCCTCTTTCACACGCTATCCAGCCTAGCAAATCGTGCCAAAAATTCAAGATTCAAAATCGTCCACCTGCGTCGTTCACTGCCGCACACCAGCGCTACCAATGACGCTTGAAGATCATGCAACGTGACCGTGGGACGATTCGCCTACACCGCTCGTCTACACCACTCTTCGGCGGCGCCTGCCGAGCAGGCCGAGTCCTGTCAGGCCCAGAGCGGCCATGACGTAGGTTGATGGTTTCCCCGTCGCGGACGTGCCGATTCTATGTTGTGGCATCGGTTGACGGCCTTGAGCACATGAGCGCCCCGGAGAACTTGGCCAAGGGAAAAACTGACTAGGACCGGGAAATCAGACGGTCTCGCTTCAAAATGTTAGTTTCGTCCTCAACCTCAATGATTCTCAACTTTTTGAATACGCCCAATATATCTTGGAGGCGGTCATCGGCTTCCGTCCCCGCTAACGCTTCATGGAGGTCGGCCATGGACACGGGGTTTGTCTCTTTGTGAGTGACCCAGAGCGCTTCGACGACCTTCCCTTCGATCTCGCCGAATTTGACCGTCGCATTATCGGACAGCACGGCCAGGGCACCGAGAGAAGCGACATACCCCAAGTAGGGGTTGGCGACAAAGGCTGCTCCAGCTCCGACCAAGGTGGGAATTCCCTCCGTCACCAAAGCCGACCAGTTCACGATGAGATTGTGTGGTTTCACGCAGATGAATTCGGCTTCGATCGACCCCGGATTCTTCTTACGCAGGATGGCCTCTAAGGCCATCTCGGGTTTCTCGTTGTCATAAGCTTCGGTGTACTCCAGGAAGAGTTCCACGAATGCTTCAGAGTCCCCTGAAAGCACACCACTCTCCATAATCTCTTTCCTCAAGTCATTCATTGCATATTGTCCTCAAGATAGTTCTTCTAGAACCTAGGCAAGAGATTCGAAAAATGGAGCGTCACGCCGCTCCCGTCAAAGCCTGGGAAGTCAAATACCCTTTCTCCGGCCTCAATGCACTCCGCGGGAGCCACCGACTCATCATGATCTGGATCGTGCTGACACCACGTCCTGAATATTCCTGCATGCGGGCTCAACAACTCGTACAAGCGATTCTCTTGGAGCATTTCGAGTTCAGCAGCATCTGATATGAGTTGGCTGGCGAGCCAATTTCCGCATGAACGAATATTCGCACTCAAGCTCGGATGCTGCTCAAGGGCAGCTGCAAATCGCTGCCGTTGGCGAGGCGACTGCTGTAGCCCTCCGCTCATCACTGCCCGCTCCAAGTCGTCCGGCGGGGAGTTACCAACGATGGGTGACAGTCCGACGAGCTGGTCATCAACCCACATCGCCAAGCCGGCCGTGCCATCTGTTAGGGTCATGAAATTGGCGAATGTGACAGGGATCTGATCGTCCAGATCTTCAATTCTTGGTATCAAGAGAGGGGCCAGGGAACCAATCGAATCTAAGTTGAAATCCTTCGGCTGGCCGTGTTCCCAAGCCAACAGAAAAACACTCGCGCTGCCGCGTGCGAACATGATCTGCTGAACAAGGGGCTCCTCTTCTGTCGTCCGGGCAAGACCTTCCTGGTCGATGGGGAAATAGTTCTGCAGCATTTCCACGCCCGGATAATTCGGTTGGCCCAATTCGTAAGGATGCTGTTTGGTCCCCACGATGTCCGGATAGGGACTCCAGTGGTCAAATTTATATTGAAACTCCGCATCGCCCAACGCCAAGTCACTGTATGCTCTTAGATCGTCACTCGATATGGAAATCAACGTGCCGTGAAGTTTTTCCAAGAGTTCATGCGGCTGGATCGTCTTCTCGGGATCGAGCGTCTCATCGAGTAAAGGGGAATCGCAGATGAGCTTCATCGCCAAAGGAAGAAACAATCGAGGCTGACCGAGAGACTCACAGCGCGCTCTAAACAGGCTTTGCAGCGATTTAATATACAAGTAGCCGAGACAGTAGTAGTTGCAAGACACCTTGGATGTGTCGAGAAAGAGCGTCTCGGCGATGGAGATGGAATTCTCGACGTCGTCGGAGCGTGCCTCGTTGCGAATCATCTCGAGTAATTGTTCGCGGCTCAGGTGCTGGTCCCAGTACGCACTTTCAAGCATGGAGGTGATCAAAGACAATGGCGAAGCTAGCAAGTCGACCTCTCGGTCGGTCGTGTAGTCCAGCTCCGTATACATCGCCAGGCCCTCGAGTAACGGCGTATAGGCTGCCAACACCGAGATAACATTGTCCCTCACGGACAGAGAGGTGTCTTGGTTCTCCGCAAATTCGAGCATCAACTCACCAGCGGTACGAGCCATCAAATACCCGAGTCGCGTCGTTCGCGCGCACCACTTGTGGGTGACCTCATGTAATAGCGTTGAGTAGGCGGATCGCGGAGAGAGCTCAATCACGGGCAACAAGACAAGCTCGCGCGTCGAAGCCGTCGACTGGTACTGGATGAGCGAGGTTAAGGGGTGCCAGAAAGCTCCCCCGCTCGCGGACTTCAGATCCATAACCCCATAACCCATTCTCGAGTGTTTTCGGAGACGCCGCATCACCAGAACGCCGGAGCTGCCGGATGACACCAAGATTCGAATTCCTGACTCCCTCAGGGCATCTCGCATGCGTACCGCTGGGAGGAAGAAAAAGAGGAAGCCGGGTACTTATGCCTTCATCTCTAATCGATACCATACCATCGAGGCAGCAACAACGAGCACCCCTCTATCAAGGTACTCCCAAAGAATCGAGAAGATACATCAACGGCGATCCATGACTTCACGACATGAATCGAACGTGGCGCAGGAACGCCGAGGCGGAGGACAGTCGAAATATCGTTCGGGGTTGCAGCAGGAAGACCGCCTGAATGGCACGGAAAACAATGCTCAGTAGGGTCACGCCAGACCCAACCGACACGAGGCAATACCCAGCAGAAACTCGACCCGACGAAACCCCATCGTCCTCTTCGTCATCGTCCTCTTCGTCATCGTCCTCTTCGTCATCGTCCTCTTCGTCATCGTCCTCTTCGGCGGCGCCAGCCCAACAGACCGAGTCCTGTCAGGCCGAGTGCAGCCATAACGTAGGTTGACGGTTCCGGGACCGGGGGAGGAATGACGATCAAGTCGAAGGGCACCAGCGGACTGCCGAGACCACGACTCACCTGATTGGAGCTCAGGAAATGAAAGAGCTGTACCACATCCATGCCGGTCGGGAAGATATTGCCTAGGCTACCGAAGCCAGGCGACAACGAGGCCTCGGCGATCTCGCCAGCCAAGCTGGTGGCGACGCCACCGAGCACCGGGGTGTGATTGCCGGGCAGGAAGCTATCGGTGAGATTCTTTAGCGTGTAGCCAATGATCGAGCTGCTATCGGGATCCAAGATGACTTCGCCCGTGGCGGCGTTGTAAATCAGATCGGGAATGTTGGGGTCGTCGGTCAGCTGAACCGCACCACTTACGTTCAACGTCAGTTCCTGCAGTGTTCCCAGCACGTCGGTGAAGGACAACAGATAGGTGGCTTCGAAGTCGCCGGGTGCGCTCGTGTCGAGCAGGGCCTCGAAATTGAGAAAGTCGCCCGTCGTCAGATCGGCGAAGGGCGCCAGATCGGTCGTGAGCGTACCGGTATCGCCGGAACCCGCGATGCCGACCAGGTCGAGGTTGGCGGTCGTGGAAGGCGAGAAAAGATTAGCCAATTCAAAACCGAGCGGGGCCACCACATCGTTGAGTGACACCGATCCAAACTCGACATAGAGGACGTCTTGGTCGGTGTTGACGTCGAATGAGGCGTTGGATGGTAAGGCCGGCAGCACCGCCTCGCCGGCGATGTTCAGCGTGATCGTCTGGTTCGTGCCCAAGACGTCGGTAAAGTTCAAATCGTAGGAGGCGTTGTACGTTCCCAGCGTGCTGTTATCAAACAAGGCGTTGAAAGGCAGCGAATCGCCGGCGATCAGGTCTTCAAAGGGCGCCAGGTCGGTGGTCAACTCGCTGGTGTCGCCTGAACCGGAAACCGACACCAGGTCGAGCAGGGCCTGGGGCCCGCCGGCGGCAAAGTTATGGACATCGAAGGCGATGGGGGCCGCCGACTCCTCGATCGAAACAGCGCCGAAGTTGAGATTGATCGAATTAACGTCCGAGGCCCCGCTGAACGAAGCATTGGACGCCAGCGGAGTGGCCAGATCGGCCAGGTAGATGGCATCGGTGTTGTCTTGAAACCCTACCTCAAAGGCGAGCTGCGAATTGCTCATTCCCTCTCGAGAGAGATGGACCGAATCGACGATGCGGCCGTCGAGCACGTCGTGCTCCTCCACAATCTTGACGAGCACGCCGTCGAATTCGACGTAGAGTCCGGTGATGGCGCCCGAGTTGTGACTGTCCCAACCGGTGAAGGCGACGTTCGTACCGTCGATAGCCGGGTCATCGAAGGCCACGAACGTATCGGTGCGGCCGGGGATCATCGTGGAGGTGTTGGCAATCAGATCATAGGTTCCACCGACGATCGAGTAGACGCTGTCGCCCGCGTCGACCGCCATATTACCACCGCGCGCGGAAAAAGCCCCCACACCCGAACCGTTGGGCGCGGGATTGGCCCCGTCGACGACGACGCTGATGCTCGAAAGATCGTCTTGGTAGAGGCCAAAGGGAGTTACGTGATTGAAGTAGGTGGCGTTGCCATCGACGACGACGTCATTGAATTGGGAAAAATTAAAGGCCTCGCCGGGCAGAGGAGTCGTGGAGTCGGCCACCGCCTGAATTGAGCCGCTGCGGTCGGTATAGACGCCCCCGGGAAAGGGCGGGGCACTACCGTCGCCCGTAAAGGCAACCACGCTGTTACTGATCGAAAAGTCGCGAAACATTGAGTAGATGAACGTATCTGTTTCGCCAGGCACAACGGTATTGGTGTCGACAACGGTTCTTGAACTGGGGCCGGCTCCGACATCATGCACGAACAGACCGCCGACACCGGCCGCTGAAACACCCGCCTGAAAGGCGACTTCATCGCCACTGATGGAGACATCGCCGGCAAAGGAAGTGTAGAGAGAAGGGCCATCGGGGAAGGACGTATTCAGGTCGGCGACGACATCCAGACTACCTGCCTTCCATGTGTAGGCACCGACACGATTGGAAGCCGAACCCGGTCCGGCGCCGGTGAAGGCGACACGACCGTTGTCGATGACCGGCGTGTGGAAGGTTTGAAAATTGTCGCTCGTCCCAGGAATCGTGGTGCTACTGTCGGCAATCTTGGTGAGCGAAAAGAACGGGTCATCGGCCGCCGCGCGGTCAATTGTCCCGGCCAGCATCAGACCCACAGCGGTCGCCCCAACAGCGGTCGCCAGGAGAAGTCGTTGTGAGAATTGCATGGTGCGCCCCATATGCGGAAGTCCTTCCGGTAACCGAATCGACATAGGTCAAAGGTTTCGACGCTGGGCCCCCGCGGCGACGAGACTGGTATCGCCTGCGAGTCGGTGACAAGCGTGAATAGAGAAACGAAAAAAGCTGTCGGGAACCTTACGCCAGCGGAACGTTGCCAGAGATGGCTTCGATCGACCGGAAGGGTCCTGACAGCTTTTTCGTGGGCAGGATTGGCGATTCCTAGAGTGGCAGGCGGGACTATGATCTTGGCTCAGAGCGATCTTGGCTCAGAGCCGGTCCCGTGTCAATAAAAAGCCCGTGACAAAAAACAGAAACGGCGGTGCAAGCCCGACCTACGAGCGCACTTTTCGACCCTGTCGTTCGACACTATCTAGTAAACCGACGTTTAAGCCCGTAGCCCTTGACGAAAAACCGGCTTCGCGACTAACGACATGCCCCCGAACGACAACATGCCCCAACTAAATGGCGGTCTGGAACAACTTCATTGAACCAGACGAAACCCTATCGTCCTCTTCGTCATCGTCCTCTTCGGCGGCGCCAGCCGAGCAGGCCGAGTCCTGTCAGGCCCAAGACGGCCAGCAGCAACGTCGACGGCTCCGGTACGACCGGGATGAAGTCGTGATAGGTCGGGTGCCCCTGCTGGAGGCGAATGCCAAAATTCTGCGGGTCGTTGTCGATGTAGCCGCCGGCGTAGGCTCCGCCGATCATCCGCAGTCGAGCCGCTTCGATGCCCTCAAACGGTGTGTAGATGTCGCCGAACCACATGCCGTTGATCCCTTCCTTGAAGGTGCCATGCGCTTCGATCGAAACGAGGTGGGAGAGCGCCGGGTCGATGCCCGGGTCATCCATCGGCAGGTACGAGAGTCCGTCGGAGGAGATGAAGATGTCAAGTGGATCGTTCGAGCCGACACCAAAGAAGGCATCGCCTTGAACGAGGATCTCGATGCTCTGGCCCGACGACAAATCGAGATAGAGCTGGGTATTGTTTCCGGTTCCGATGCTGTTGAACGTGTATGTGCCGGCGGTGAGATAGACGTCGAATCCGCTGCCACCGATCAGATCTCCGTACTCGCCGGGGGCCAACGGGTCGCCGATGCCGGTGCCGGCCTGACCGTTGCTGATGGAACCGACGCCAACACTAAATACCTGAGCGGCCGGAAGCGTGAGCAAACCGAACGTGTCAGGATTGGTGGTAATGCTGGGCACCAGCGGTGCGCCAGAGGTGCTGGTACCGTTGATGGTCGCGCCCGAGGCGGAGTCGTCGATGATGCCACTGCTGGTCGCGTCACCCTCGATCAGCGCGTTCTGTCCCATCAGAATATCGCCGTTGGCACGGGCATCGCCGTAAATGACCGCCGACTTGCGCATGTCGATCAGGCCGTTGGTGGTGACGTTGCCGCCGATGAGCGCTCCGCTGACACCCACCTCGGCCGCTTGTTGCAGGAGTACATCGCCGCCGGCAAAAATGTCGCCTTCGACGGTCGAGTTCGACTTGAGTTCGACCGAGCCCTCGGTCTCAATGTTCTCGACGACCAGCGAACCGGTCGGCAGGACGACGTCGCCTTTGGCCAGGATCGTACCGACAACGCGCTTGTTGTCCGGACCACTCACTTCGTCGTCGTCGAAACTGACATCGGCGGAGCTGTGGACGTCGCCAAAGATGTCGTGCCCCAAGCCGAGATCGGCAGCCAAGTTGACGATAATGTCGCCATTCACGTCGCGATTGGTGCCTTGCAGTGTGAGACTACCGCCGGCACGAATGCCAGGCAGCTCCGTATTGCTGGCCTCGATATCGGAATTGCTGCCGACCAGACCGCCGACGATGAACCGGTTCTGCAGGTCGACCGCCTTGTCACTAAAGATGGCGAACTCGGCCAGATCGTGGGTGATGATGGCCCCACTGGCCGGCGACGTGAAAAGCGAGACTAGTAAGAACGCGGCACAAACGAATCGCATCGATGTCACTCGGAGAATCTCTTCAACGTTGCTAACGGCAATTGGGAACGTTAACGCAGGCGATCGCAAACCGTCGGGCCAATAAAAAAGCTGTCAGGAAACTCGCGTAGCAAACGTTGCGCAATTCGCGCACCGATTGACTGGGAGAGTCCAGAGAGCTTTTTAGTTGGCGGGATTGGCAATTCCTGGGCTAAACGAGAGGCACTCCGTCCCAAACACCGGGGCCTCTCTGACTATTTCAGATAGTCTACGAGGGGGGTGCGCCGAGCGTCAAGGAATGTGTTGAATTTCTCCGTCGGCACAAATACCCCCAAAGAGGGGTCCCCGGCCCCGGGCGTCACTCACCGCGCCACTGGGCCGAAAACTTCTCCACCGCTTCTGCAGAGAGCGGGCCATCGTGGACAACCAGGCGATAGCGGAGCTCGAGCGGCTCATCCTTGGTGAACGTCACGGCGGCCGGGGCCACGATGCACGGATTGATCATGGCAATCGACTTGAGATTGTGCCACATCGTCGGTGGATTTTGCGGATGGTCGATGACCGTCACGCCGATCTGTTTGGCTGGCTCCGCACCGGCACCTTCCCGAGATTCGTCGCCCTGCAGAGTAATCGTGTAGTCGTACCACGGCTGCGAAGGCCAATCGGTCTCCGGCTTGAGATGATGCGGCGCCTCGCGCTCCACCGGACCGGCGGCATCGGCATAGACTCCTTCGCCATCCTTGCGGGCTTTCACGCAGAAGCCGCCGAAAGCGGAACGATCGAGCGTGACCGACTCGGTGGGGGTCAGTCGAAACACAAGGTCGACGAGATAGGCGTCCCCCTCCTGACGCACCCGGACGGTGGTCTGCTCGTCGATGACCTTCTTGTCGTCGGCCATCCAGTCATTCTGGACAGCGATCGTGGCCTGCAGATCTTTGGCCGCGGTTAACTCGACCGAGCGGTTTTCGATCACGCGACCAGAGGTCGGTGCCATTTCGCCCCAGCCCCAGAAGTCAGCCCGCTCGCCGGCGTCCATGGCATGCCAGGCGAGGAAAACTCCGCGATGATGCGGATGGTCGCCCGGGGCGAAGTCGACGACGCGCTCGCCCGAGGGGGTGTTGAGCGGGAACAGGCAGCAAACGCTGTTAGCGGTCAGCTTGCTGTCGGCCGGCTTCTTGGTCATGTAACGCAGCACGGTGCGGCCGTCGGGTGTCTTGAGCACCTGCCCGTGATCGTCGGCCTCCAGCGAGTAGCTGGTATGCGGCTCGTCAGCGGCGCTGTTGGCATTGATGTTCTGGAAGAACTGAATGCTAAGGTTCCATGTCAGGACGAGGAATACAATTGCCGTAACAATGTTGACCGCTTTTCGCATCACGACACCGGCTTTCTGATCCTAGAATGAATCGAATGGAAAGGGGACGGGATAGATCTTGCCCGACGCCCGATCCCATCAGTCTACGTGGCGGGCATGATGCCAGCAAACGGGGAAGCTGGTAAACTGGCGACCGAAAGGACTTTGACATATGACCCGGCCAATGCCCCCGTTCAGCTCAGTGATCCTCTGCCTGTTGGCGTCCATCACGCCAACAGTCGCGACCGCTCAAGAAACCGTGCGCTACGAGATCGAGGTCGAGGCGGGGGAGCACGATCGGGTTAACGTGCCGGTGAAGGTGACGATTCGTTATCAACCAGCTGACCCGCAGGTAACGCTCCAGGGAGACGACGGCTCGCAAATCGATGGACAGCTAACCGAATCCGGATCGCAAAGCCGGTTGCGACTGTCAGATCTCCATTTCGTTATTCCGTCTCTTCCAGCAGGTGAAAGGCGGACATACCAACTCGATCTGCCCCTGGCGCCCTCCTCCGTACGACGTCCGCCGCCAGAGCAGCCGGTTGAGAATATCGCCGGTCAATTCACCTGGCACGACACGCCCGGCGAACAATCCGATCTCCGCTTCGGCGATCGCTCGGTGCTGCGTTACATGCACCACACGTACGACGGTACGTCGAAGGAGTCGCACGAGAAGACCAAGAAGATCTTTCACCATCTGTTCGATCCGGCGACCGGAAAGCAGTTGTTGACCAAGGGCCCAGGCGGGCTCTACTCGCATCATCGCGGCGTCTTCTACGGCTTCTCGCAGCTGCGTTATGGAGATGGCCAGACGGCCGACATCTGGCACTGCCACAACGGCGAGAGTCAAAGGCATGTCCAATTCTTTAGGGTAGAAGCCGGACCGATCTTCGGTCGCCACCAGATGCAGATCGCCTGGCACGGCACCGACGGCCAAGTGTTCGCCAACGAAGGGCGGGCCGTATCCGTGTTCAACGTACCGGGCGGAACGCTGTTGGAATTCGCGTCTCGGCTCGTCAGCACTGACGGTCCGTTGGTGATCGACGGCGATCCGCAGCACGCCGGCTTTCAGTTTCGCGCGGCGCAGGAAGTCGCCGAGTCGACCAAAGGCGAAACCTACTACCTGCGACCCGACGGCCGTGACCAGCCGGGCAAGACGCGCAACTGGGATATCAAGAACACCGGACAAGAGAGCAATCGCCAGACGGAAAACCTGCTGTGGAACGCGATGAGTTTTGTCGTCGGCGGCAAGCGTTACACCGCGCTCTATATCGATCACCCGGAGAACCCCAAACCGGCCCGCTACAGCGAGCGGGATTATGGGCGGTTCGGTTCCTATTTTGAGAAGACTCTCGATAGCGCCAGTGAGCAGCCAGAGAACCGGTCGCTGGATGTCCGTTATCGACTCTGGATTCAAGAGGGGGAGATGACGGTCGAAGAAGCGGCCTCCATGAGCGCCGCCTTTGTCGAGCCGCCCAAGGTGAGCGCCCAACTCAATCGCGCCGAAGAGTAGCGTCCGCCACCTAAGAGCGTCCTCTTTCTGGGCCAACAATCGTGGCAATCGCTGGCGAAATCGTGGCAATCTCCGACAAAATGGTCGGATTCTTACGATTGCCGGGCGAATGAAACGGTCCCAGGCAAGAAAGGCCTTTTTTTCTTGCCGCGACCGCTTTTCAGGCCTGGGGCAAAACTGTTACGATTTTCGCTAACAGCCTTCGACAGGAGGCCGCCGCGTCTGTTTCTGGGAGAAGCGACCCGGCATGGAGCCCATGTCGGAGAAGATGGCACAGCAACTTTTCGAGGAAAGGCAACCGTAATGTTCACGATGTGGAATATGATCCTAGCGGTTCTTCTAATCGCCCTAGTCGGTGTCTTCATCTATCTACGCAAGAATGCGGAGTAGCTAAGCGTCTCATTCGAGACCGCTGCTGATTGACGCTCTGTTGCGGCGATTCTAAAATCACAGACTCGCGATGTGATCGTGCTGCGCGCCGAGCAAGTAACGATTCAGGCAACCATGCACCGGCGACGGGCGCGAGCCTAGTTAATCGAAATCGCTCGACTTCGCGCGGCGTCTCGAGGCGGATTCAGCAACCGGTCTGGCTAGCTAGGCCCTCGCTACAAGAAAAAGAAAAGGAGGCGGTGTTCATGTCCGATGCGCCAAGTGGGTCCGATGCACGAACTGGCCAGATCGATACGGTCATGCAAGAGGATCGGCTGTTCCCGCCGTCGGCGGAATTTTCGTCCGACTCCCATATCCCTTCGATGGAAGCTTACCAGCAGCTGTGGGATGAAGCGGAGGCCGACAGCGAAGCGTTCTGGGGCAAACTGGCCGAGCAGGAACTCCACTGGTTCAAGCCGTTCGACAAGGTCCTCGACTGGCAGGCTCCGCTAGCGAAGTGGTTCGTCGGCGGGACAACCAACGTCTCCTACAACTGCCTCGACGCCCATCTCGGTACCCCCCGACAAAACAAGGCCGCCATCATCTGGGAAGGCGAGCCGGGCGATCAACGCACGCTCACCTATCAACAACTGCACCGCGAGGTTTGCAAGTTCGCCAACGTGCTCAAGGGCCTCGGCGTCGGCGAGGGCGATGTCGTTTCGATCTACATGGGCATGACCCCCGAGTTGGCCATTGCCTGCCTGGCCTGCGCGCGCATCGGCGCGGTCCACTCGGTCATCTTTGGCGGCTTTTCCAGCGAATCGATTGCCGACCGCAATAACGACGCCTCGGCCAAGTTGCAGATCACGGCCGACGCGGGCTGGCGCCGCGGTTCGCAGCTGCCGCTCAAGGAGACCGTCGACGCGGCGTTGGAAAAATCGCCCACCGTGGAGAAGTGCGTGGTGCTACGGCGGACCGGAGCCGAGGTAACCATGGTCGAGGGTCGCGATTTCTGGTGGGACGAGCTGATGGAAGAGGCGTCGGCCGACTGCCCGGCCGCCGAGCTCGACAGCGAAGCGCCGCTGTTCATCCTTTATACGAGCGGATCGACCGGCAAACCGAAAGGCATCAAACACACTACCGCCGGTTACAACCTCTACACCAAGATGACTTCCAAATGGGTGTTTGACCTCAAGGAAGAAGATGTCTACTGGTGCACGGCCGACGTCGGTTGGATCACCGGACACAGTTACATCATCTACGGCCCCATGTCGAACGGGGCCACGGTGGTGATGTACGAAGGCGCGCCGAACTGGCCCGACGAAGGCCGCTTCTGGGAAATCGTCGAGAAGTATCGCGTGACCATCTTCTACACCGCGCCGACCGCCATCCGTGCGTTCATCAAGTGGGGCGATCATTTTGTCGAGCGCTCGGATCTCTCCAGCTTGCGACTGCTGGGAACCGTCGGCGAAGGGATCAATCCCGAAGCCTGGATGTGGTACCACAAGACGATCGGCGGCGAGCGCTGCCCGATTGTCGATACCTGGTGGCAGACCGAAACCGGCGGCATCATGATGTCGCCTCTGCCGGGTGCCATTCCGACCAAGCCGGGCAGTTGCACGAAACCGCTGCCGGGCGTCGTGCCGGCGATTGTCGACGAATCGGGACAGCCGGTCGCGGAGAACAACGGCGGCATGCTGATCATCACGCGACCCTGGCCCGGCATGCTCCGCGGAATCTGGGGTGACGACGAGCGCTACCAGGAGCAGTACTGGTCGACCGTGCCGGGCAACTATCTTTGCGGTGACAACGCCCGCTGCGATGACGACGGTTACTACTGGATCATGGGTCGCATCGACGATGTGCTCAACGTGTCGGGCCATCGTCTCAGCACGATCGAGATTGAGAGCGCGTTGGTAAGTCATCCTCAAGTCGCCGAGGCAGCGGCCGTCGGCAAGCCGCATGAACTCAAGGGCGAAGCGGTTGCCGTGTTCGTCACGCTCTGTGGGGTGGAAGCGAGCGACACCCTGCGTGACGAGCTGAAGCAGCATGTCCGCCAGGAGATCGGAGCCTTGGCGCAACCGGACGACGTGCGCTTCACCGGCGCGCTTCCCAAGACCCGCAGCGGCAAGATCATGCGGCGTCTGTTGCGAGATATCGCCAGTGGCAAGGAAGATGTCGGCGATACAACGACACTGGAAGATTACAGCGTACTCGCCAGTCTGCGCGAAGACGAAGAGTAAGGGGAGGCCAGACTGGAGTGGGTCGCCTGTGCGGTGGCCACCTGTTGGCCAGCGAAGCAGCCTAACTCCATGCCTACGGCGGGCCTGATCGATAGGCGCTAGCGGCCCGCCTCACTTCTAAGCGCCGTCGGCGAACTCGGCCAGAATGTCCATCGTCGAGACGATTCCTGTCAACCGACCTTTGTCGTCGACAACGGGCAGATGATGCACCTGACTTCGCAGCATATCGCGAGCCGCGATGGCCAGCGTCGTGGTGTCGTTCACGGTCAGGACATCCTCCGACATGTAGGACGCCACCGGTTCATGCCCTAGCGATTGCACCAACTTGTCGACCAACCAACGACGAGATACCGGATCGACCACGTCAATCTGGTGCACGTCATCATCAACGTCCCGAGTCAAATCGAGCAGATCGGTCGTCGTGAAGACGCCAACGCAACGATCGCGACTATCCACGATGGGCAACGCGGACACCCGGTTTTCTGTCATCATTTTCAATGCGTCGTGTATGGTCGCGCCCGCCGGCAAACTGACCGTGTCGCGGCTCATCACATGTTTGACACGTCGTTGTTGGTCCGCGTTACCCATGCTCATGGCTCCTTGTGAATAACAGGTTTGGTCGATCCAAGGATAAATTGATTCGGATCTAACCAAGTCTGCAACTCGCGGGCCAAAGTGAGTCCCCTTCAGAGAAAGCCGCCAGAGGGCCGAGAAACCGTTCTTTTCTCCGCTCCCCACGCCATTCGAGTGCCCGTCTGCGTGCAGATAGCACCAGAGACGTGCGATTTCGCACGACCATCAGGATTAGCGAGCTAAGACTTGCTCACTCAGATCTGCGAACGCCTGTGGGACGGTGCTGCTTCCATGCCCAGTTTGGCAAGCGGATCGACGCGGCGCAGAGCCGGCACGTTCCCGCCAGAGCGAGACGACAGGAGGTCTTAAGGCGCCGGAAGTCGAACTCGCTGTCGCCGCTTAGTCACCCCCGGCTAAGTCAGCCGGGCCTCAGTCGCCCATGAGCCAGGCTTGGGCTTCGGACAGTTGGTCGTGATCGAAGTACTGGATCTTGGCGGCGGTGAACGGCTTGCAGAAGACGGCCATGCCCTCTTCCCATTTCTTCTCGCCCACAATCGCCAGACGCTCGATGTCTTTCCAGTGCTTGAAATCGAACTTCATGTCCTCCCACAGGCCGCCAACCGTCCAGCCATGGAAGTCCCGCATCTCGAAGAGCACGCGAAGCTTACCATGCTCCCCGATCTTGTTGTCGACGATGGGGCCAAAGGCCTCGTAATCTTCTTTCGTCAGCTTTCCCGTGGCGGTGACGTGCAACATCGAACCTTGTGAGATGAACTCCAATCCGTTTTCCATGGTCAGGGGCCTCCCGGTGGGACTGAGCTAGAAACTTGTTTCTTGAATGGTGCTACTGGCAGTGGGATGCGAGGCGGTTCGTCATCCGCGACAGCAGGGAACCGAGTGCTGAGTTGTTCCGATTTTGATTGTCTATGAGATTGGTCCAGTTGGCTAGAGCCGGGAGGCGATTCACCTCAGTTGTCGGATAAGGCCTCTCATTTTCTCTTTTTTTGGCAGATCGAGCCCTGGCCGCGTAACGGGTCAGCCGCCATTTACTGAAAGCTGGAATAGGTCTTGTTCTCAACCGCGAAACACAGGTGACCGAGGCAAGATTCGGCGACCGCATTCCATCGGTGCCGGACCTCCTGAGGATCGCTAGGAGCGGCCGTCCTCAACGGCCATAATGACGGCGGTGTGGCGAGGTGACTCACTGTGACTCAGGTAGACAAGCCCTTGGTACAAGATCCAAACGGAAAACATGGCAGACGTTGGCTTCAATTCCGCCTGCGCACTTTGCTAATTGTGATGGCGTTGTTGACGATTCCGTTCACTTGGGTTGGCCTGAAAATGCGCCAGGCAGAGCGAGAAGAAGCGGCGGCGGCCTGGGTCGGGAAACTTGAAGGTACGGTCGAACTCGAGCAGTCGTGGTTCGGCAACATCGTTCGAGGTGTCCAGCTCGATTATCGACAACCGAGTGATCTATCCCCGCTCGGCGGGCTTGCTCATCTAGAGGAGCTGTATCTCGACCACACCTACGTGACCGACATTGCACCACTGAAGGGGCTTTCGAGCCTCAGAGAACTACATCTCGACGTCTCGCAGCTAAGCGACCTCTCGCCTCTGGCGGGCCTCGAAAACCTGGAGGTCTTACATCTAACAGGAAAGGTATCGCAAGAGCTTGATATCTCCGCCCTGGCGAACCTGGAACACCTCCGAGTACTCCTACTATATCGTTTCCGGGTTCACGATCTCTCGCCACTCGATAAGTTAAGCCGCTTGGAGTGGCTCCTCGTCTCCTGCACGCCCTCGACCGATCCCGCGCCACTGGCCAAGCTGACAAATCTCGGTGGACTCGACTTCAGGGGCGGCCAATTGAACGACTTGTCTCTCTTCACGGGCCTCCTCCGACTCGAAAGCCTCCGGCTCTACGAAACGCAAGTGAGCGACTTGTCGCCGCTCACTCGGCTAACGAGGCTGGACGAACTCGCCATCGACAGTGAGCAGCTGACCGATCTGTCGCCGCTGAAGGAACTGAAGAATCTCGACACACTGGTACGTACATGCGAGCGATTGGCCGACTTGTCGCCGATCGCAAATCTCACAGAGCTGACAAGTCTGACAGTCCTAAGCGAAGAACTGACCGATCTGTCGCCGCTGAGGAATCTGTCCGACCTCGAATGGCTGGACCTCTCGGGTGGGTCGGTGACGGACGTTTCACCACTGCAAGGTCTCGATCTGTTGGAAATCCTCTCTCTCTCTGATACTCAGGTAACCGATCTGTCGCCGCTGAGGAATCTCGTGCAACTCGACGCCTTGTATCTACGAGAGGTTCCGGCGACCGACTTGTCACCGCTGGCGAATCTCGAATCACTGACGCTCCTCGACCTCTCCAATAGGGAAGAGGCGGGGGACCTGACACCCCTAAAGGAGCTAATCCAGCTCCAGGATCTTTGGCTCGACAATACTCCGGCCGACGAGGAGCAGTTGGAAATGCTCCGGCAGGCGCTGCCAAACTGCGACATCTCCCATGTCGTGCCTCAGTTGATCTCACAGCTCCAGCAGCAGATCGAGCGAGACAGCCTGGCTGTGTGGTCAAACAATTGACATCACCCCCCAATTGATGGATAATCCTAAGAGTCGTTTCAACTAAGGAATTGCCGAAGCTCGACCCTAAAAAGCTGTCTGGACCCTTCCCAAGATGCGATCGCTGGTGCGATTGTTGTCTCTGGGAGGTTCCTGGCAGCTTTTTTTTGTTCGGCCGCCCGCTAAGAACCCACACCAAGAGATTCCCCTCCATGCGTTGCCTGCTCGCTATTTCGTCTTTCTTGCTGTTCATCGCCCTGGCCCTGCCCGCTTCCGCCATTGAACAGCGGAGCATTTACCTGGCATTCGGCCAGGATGAAACGGTGCCGGCGGGGTCCAACAACACCGGCCTGCCGATTACGGTTGGCGACGAAGATATCGCTTTCTTTGACAACAAAGCGACGGCCGATCACAGCGACAACTTGGCCAGCATTCTGCTCGACGACGGTGGCGATCAGATTCTGGGCGCCAGCCTGGCCGACGACATCCTCTATTGGTCGCTGCAATCCTTCTCCGACGTGAATGTGGGGGGCGTTGTCGGTGGAGCTTCTGATATCTTTCGCGCGACCGGTCAGGGATCGGGCACGGTCAGCCTATTGCTCGACGGAGGCGCCAACGCTTACTTCCCCGACAATGCCTGGATCGACGGGCTGACGGTGCTGCCGGACGAGAGCGGTGTCTATCTCTCCTTCTGGAGCAACGTCACGTTGGGAACGAACAGCCTGGCCGTGGCCAGCGACGACGTGATCTTTTTCGACCTCAACACCTTCGAAGCGAAGATGGTCTTCGATTATTCCGCGGAGAACCCGGGCCTCACCGCAGGGATCATCGCCCTACACGCCTTCAACGATCAGAAGTTCCTGGCCAGCGGGCTGTTTGAAGATGAGATGTGGGTCCTGGAAGAGACCGCTCCGGGAGTCTGGAGCCAGGAGCTGTGGGCCAATGGCGAGACGTTCGGCTTTCCGGCCAACAGTCTCGATGTGGCCGCCATGGCGCTCGATAGCACGGTGCCCGAGCCAGCTACGCTGTGGATGGCGACCTTGGCATTGTCGAGCCTGCTGTTGATCGGCTCGCGTCGACTGAACTGAAATTCTCCTGCGTTTGGCAACGCGGACGGCCCGGCTTCGTCCCCCCTGGGACGCGCCACAGCCAATTGCTAATTATTCGAGCGCACTCAGTTGTCCCGCCACCGATTCACAGCGTTCGTAATCTTCGGCCGCCAGCAGGATCGAGAGCAGTTGCTTCAGGCAACAGCGACAACGTAGCTTCGAGAACTGCGCGCCGTCGATTCCCTGAAGTGCCTGATAGGCTTCGTCGACCTGGCCGTCGGAGTCGAGCAGTCGCGCCAGACTGATGCGATAGGTGACACAATCGGGCGCCAAGGCAACCGCCCTCCGCATGACGGCCAGCACCTTCTTCAATGGATAGGAGAGCTTGGACATATAGTAGGCCATGCCAAAGATCGGCTGATCGTCTTCCGGGTAAGCGGTAGCCGCCCGGCGACAGACATGCAGCGCCGACTCGCAGTCTCCCAATTTGCCCAGCAGGGTGGTCAGCCTGGCAAACAGAGATTCTTTGACATCAGGAAGAAAAGCCAAATGGTGGCCAATGGCACGCGCCGACTCCTTCGCCCCGCTGGCGACATAGCACTCAGCCAAATACAGCTGAGCCAGCGGCGAGAGCGGGACCAGCGTGGTCGCGTTCTCCAAGGCATCCCGAGCCGAGTTGAACTCCTGGCGGACGAAGTGGACGACGCCAAGCTGCTCCCAGAGCCGGCCGTTCTTGCGGGCGGAGGAGAGTGCTCGAGAGACCACGACCAGCGCTTGATCGTAGGCCCCCTCTCGGAGCAACGCACTCACTTGCCCACAACAGTTCTGACATTCTTGCTTATCCATTCCGAGTGTTCCTCATTACGCCAGGAGATGACTCTGATAGTTCGAACTTCCTAAGGATCGATCTGGGAAGGCTCGGTATCTGGTGTCGCCACGTTCCACTGAGAGTATCCGGGCACGGAGCGTCCCCGGGAGCATCGAGTGGCAGCCGGCCAGGGAGAAATCACTGATACTGAGTCTCAATATCAATAGAATCCTATTCTATTCCTGTTGTATCGGTCAAGCCCGCCCTCAGATCCCCCTATTTTCTGGCATTCTGAATTCGTGGCGAGGCCTCGAGCGGCCGTGATACCGGCCAGGGTGGCGTCGCAGCCCGAGGGGCAAAGAGCCCTATGAGAGGGCCGAAAGCAGGGATTCAAACGAGCCGAAGCGACTCGGAATCGACACCTCGGCGCATAAAAAAACGCGTCGCGGTCGGTGATGACCGGGACGCGTTGTGAGACGTCAGCCACCAGAGGCGGCTGGTCTCGATCGCTTCTCTGCCGTTCCCTCGGCGTCTGCCTCGAGACCTTACTGATTGACGATTTCGTCGAGGATCAGTTCGGCCACGTCGATTCCGTAGGCGGCAGCCAGTTCGGCTTCGTCGAGCTCAAAATCGATGCCGGCGACTTCGGTGATCTCGCTGTCGGCCGTCTCTTCGGTGGATTCCGTGGCGGGGGCTTCCTCCTCGACGGCTTCGGCTTCTTCTGTCGAGCCTTGGGCGTCTCGCAGGTCGAACTCAATCGTTTCGAACGAGATCGTCTCGGGCTGCTCGTCGTCGACAGCGGCGACTTCTTCGCTACTATCGGCGGTAACGCCAACAAGACCTTCAGCGGCCTTGCTCTCGAGTTCCGCTCGCTTGCCCTTCAGGCAGAACGGGCAGGCCTTGGAAGCCTTGGCTTTGCCGCCACACTTGCCGCAGCACTTCTTGGCCTTCGATCCACAACACTTGCTGGCGTCAGCGCCACAACACTTCTTGGCCTTGGAGCACTTGCTCTTGCTGCAACCACTCTTGCTGCACTTGCTCTTGCTGCACTTGCTCTTGCCGCACTTGCTCTTGCCGCACTTGCTCTTACCACACTTGCTAGCACGGACCTTGCCACACTTGGCAGCCTTGCTGCGGAGCTGAGCCGCCTTGAGACGATGGAGGCCGTGGGCACGCGAGCCGGCTCCGAAGTGGTAGTGGATGTTCACGACCTTGGCGTTGATGACACCGATCGAACCGGGCGAGATCGCCGGACGTCCATGACGCATGGCTCGCATGGCCATCGAATGCGGCTTATGAGCTCGCTTGGCATGGTGACCGCGATGGCCATGATGTCCCTTCTTGTGAGCATGATGACCGCGCTTGGCGTGGTGACCCTTCTTGTGATGATGGCCACGCTTGGCATGATGCTTGTGATCGTGCTTACGAGCCGGCGTCAACTTCTTGGCGGGCACGGACTTGATCGTAGCCGTCGCGGTGTCGCCCTTCTTCTCTTCCAATTTCTCCTTCATCTTGGAACGGAAGGCCTTCATGCGTTCCATACGCTTCTTCAGAGCGTTGTGAAACTCCTCTCGGCTGACGTTGCCGTCGCCATCGGCATCGGCACGATCGAACATCGCGTCGGGGCTCCAGCGGCTCGCTCGATCGCCACCTTTGTGGTTGTCGGCGAGGGCTTGATCGCTGGCCATGTTTCCAAAGAGGGCCGCAACGGCGACCAACAGAGTGAGTCGGGCGACTCGATCTAGAATCAGCATCATGTGCTCCTGTTGCTGTAGGAAGGGTTTCCCCAGAACCGCAGGTCCGGCCTGCGACATCGGCGGGCCGTCCGGTGGCCCTAAGAAACGAGGGGATCTGTTCCGAAAACTCTCCAGTCAAGGTAACTCGGCTCGGCGCTGGGGTCAACGCGCGGGGTGGAACGGGACGCCGGCGAATGCTGGCAACTCCGATACCTTGGTCTCCACCCGGTACTTGTACACCCGGCGCCCTAGATCGGTTACACTTCATCCGAACATTTGGATCTCCCCCCCAGCGACCGGGCTCCATGCGACGGAAAAATTGGCTCGTTTTCGTGAATTGAACCTGATAGCCAGCTCTCGCCCCCGAGCCCGCGGTGCGGCGGTTAGCCGATCTGCAATGGCGAGTAACATTAAGAATTGAGGAGCGCTGGACTCTGGGCCGGTATCCAGTCACGCGTGCTGGACTGTCGGCCGAGATCCAACCAAGGAGAAATCATGGAGAGCGATACACGATATGACCCGCTCGTTGACTGGTTGCGCCAGAAGAGCCATACCGACAATGAAATCGATCGGATCCTGAGTCGGGTCCGAGAGTACGAGAACCGCGTTCAGCACGACTCGCTAATGGACGCCATTGGAGACGGTTCTCTCGACATCGACGCCCTGGTCAAAGAGGCGTTGGGCGACGATTCCAATTCCCCCGAAACCTAGTCTTGTCGGCTTCCCGTCACACCTCGGCAATGACCTGGCCCGCTTCGTCGCAGATGGCCTGGGCCGCGGCGGCGTCGGCCGCTTCGGCCATGATCCGCACAATTGGTTCGGTGTTGCTGGCCCTCACCAGTAGCCAACGCCCTGGCCAATCGAACCGCAGGCCATCCAGGTCGTCGGTTTCCGCATCGGAGAAGTGGGCCTTCAGTGCGTTGAGTGCTGCCGGCAATCGTTCTTTGGCGAGCGCCACTTTGGCCTTCACCATCTCGTAGCGCGGCAGTTCGGCCGCCAACTCGCTGATCGAAACTTGCCGCGCGGCCATGGCATCGAGCAGCAGCGCCATGCCGACAAAACTGTCGCGAACGTAGACCACGCGAGGGTCGATCGTGCCACCGTTGCCTTCGCCGCCGATGACCGCCTGGTGCTCGATCATCAGATCGGTGACATTGGCCTCTCCCACCTTGGAACGATAGAACGGCGCTCCGTACTTTTCGGCGATGTCCTGCGACATGCGACTGGTCGAGCAGTTCGTCACGACCGGGCCGACTTTCTGCCGCAAGACGTGATCGACACAAATGGCCAAGGTGTATTCTTCGCCCAGGTAATTTCCCTGTTCGTCGATGACGGCCAGGCGATCGGCGTCGGGGTCCTGGCAAAAACCTATCACGGCCCCGCGGGCGACCACCTGGGGGGCAACCTCCGCCAAATTCTCCGCGGTCGGCTCGGGGGTATGTGCGAAATGTCCGTCGGGCGTGCCACCAAACAATTCCAATTGGCAGCCGAGTTCTTTCAGCAAGTGGCGGCCAAGCAGACTACCGGCTCCATGGTTCGAGTCGAGCAGTACGCGGAAGTTTGCGGCGCGGATCCGCTCCACATCGACAATCTCCTCGATCAACTGCAAATGGGCGGAAAGCGTCTCGTCGAGTTGTCGAATATTGGCGTCGCCCTCGTTGCCATTCGCGGTGAGCTTAACTGGTTCTGCGGCGTGAAAACGCTCGATGACCGCCTCACCGGCGGTGGCCGGTATCACTCGACCATCGGCGCCAAACAGCTTGAGACCGTTCCACTCAATCGGATTGTGGCTGGCGCTAATCTGGATGCCCGCGGCGGCGCCATGACTCCGCACCAACACGCCGGTCGTGGGTGTCGCCGCTACATCGGCGTCGAGCACGATCCGTCCCTTGGAAGCGAGCGCCGTGGCAATGGCGTCGGCCAGCATCCGGCCACTGCCCCGGCCGTCGCGGGTAATGACGATCGGGCCCATCTCCAGCCCCGCCTCGTAGGCCAGGGCATAGCGGGCCGCCACCTCGGCGGTCAGCGTATCGCCGACAATGCCACGCAACCCAGACACACTGATTATCAACTCACTGCTCATACCGCTCCGCCTAGCTTCGCCAAGAAACGAAAAACAACATCGCAAACGTCGCGCGACCCGTTCTGGGCCGCATTCACCGCTGTGCGGAACGGTCACGCCGCACAGGCGAACCGACAGCATAGAGCAGCCGGCGGTGGACTTCACCCCCTGCCGCGATTGCGTCACAATACGAACGGTCTTGGACCATCGTCTGGCAGTCGCCTCGCGTAGCGAATCACCCGCCCTAGTAAAACCCGAGAGACGAAATGAGCAAGACGTCCTCCCCGCTCGACATCCTGGAATCGGCCGCTCGCGATGAAAAACTCTCCCCGGTGGCGGTCGACAATATTCGCAGCTGGCTTACCGAAGCCCGTTTTGCCGCCTATGCCGACGACGTGGCGGCCCATCTCGAAGCGGGTCGGTTCGAGGAGCTCTCGGCCGCCTTTTGGACCACCATTCCCTTCGGCACTGGCGGACGCCGAGGCATGATGTACCCCATCGGCTCGGCCGTCGTCAACGATCGCACGATTGGTGAGAGCGCTCAGGGGCTGGCCGATTACGTCAAGAGCCAGGCTGGCGAAGGGACCAATTTCTCGGTTGCCATTGCCCACGACACCCGCCATCGCAGCGACGACTTCGCCCGACTTTCCGCGGAGGTGATGGTGGCGGCCGGCTTCACCGTCTATTACCTGAGCGATCCGCGAAGCACTCCGGAACTTTCTTTCGCCGTGCGAATGAAAAACTGTTGCTGTGGAATCATGATCACGGCCAGTCACAATCCTCCTTCGGACAACGGATTCAAGGCTTATTGGAAGACGGGTGGGCAGTTGGTGCCGCCCGATGACCGGGGTGTGATCGATCGTGTGATGCAGGTCGACACCATCGACCGCGTCGATTTTGACGAGTCGGTGGCGGCCGGCAAGATTGTGCTCTGCCAGGACGAGGTCGACGCGGCCTTCTTTGCCGAACTCAAGCAACAGACCTATCCCGGACCGCGCGAACTCAAAGTGATCTTCTCGCCGCTGCATGGTGTCGGCTCCTCGGCGGTGCTGCCGGTGTTGGCCGCCGACGGCTTTACCGATGTGGAAGAGTTTGCCCCGCATGCGGCTCCTGACGGCGATTTTCCCAACGTACCGGGGCACGTCTCCAATCCGGAGAACCCGGCCGTGTTCGACACGATGATCGAAAGGGCGCAGCTGGTGGGGGCCGACCTGGTCATGGCGACGGACCCCGATTGCGATCGGCTCGGCTGCGCCGCGCCGCTGACGAACGACCCCGCCGGCCCTTGGGGAACCTTTACCGGCAACCAGATCGGGGCATTGTTGACCGACTTCGTGCTCGAACAACAGCAGGCGGCCGGCCAGCTCTCGGCCGACAACTACGTCGTCAAGACACTCGTCACCAGCGAGTTGATTCGCCGTATCACCGACAGTTACGGCGCGCGAACCTGCGGCAATCTGCTGGTGGGGTTCAAGTGGATCGGCGAGATCATGGACCAGGAGGACCCCGCCAAGTTCGTGCTCGGCACCGAAGAATCGCACGGCTATCTGGTCGGACAGTATGCCCGAGATAAGGACGGAGCGGTGGCGGCGATGTTGCTGGCCGAGTTGGCCGCGACGGCCAAGGCCGCCGGGCAGACGCTGCACCAGCGACTCGACGCACTATTGGCCAAGCATGGTTGTCACGCGGAGCGGACGATTTCAATCATGATGCCGGGTGAGCAGGGAATGGAAAACATGAAGAAGCTGATGGCCCAGATCCGCCAACAGCCGCCCACGGTGCTGGCCGATCTGCGGGTCGAGCAGGTGCGTGACTATCTCAGTGACACGATCACCGCCGCCGACGGATCGACGCGACCGCTCGATGCACCGAAGGGGGACATGGTCATTCTCGATTTCCAGGCCGAGGGCAATTACGTGGCCGCCCGGCCGAGCGGAACGGAACCGAAGGTGAAGTTCTATCTCTTTGCCTATCACCCGCCCGAAGATGGAGCCGACTTATCGGCAACGAAGGCGATGCTCGAGCAGCGGCTGGACGCCCTGGAACACGATTTCCGCCAGCTGGCCGGTTCGGTGACTTAGACGAGTCGCCCGGGGTCGCTTAGCCGTCCACGTGCTCAAAGATGTAGAAGTCGGCGAAGGAGGTCTCGTCGGCGTCGGAGGCATCGAAGGGAAAGCGGTTCGCGATCCGCTCCTGAAATCGCCACTGCGGGGCGTGCGCCTCAACCCAGTCGGTGAAACGTCGATGGCGAACGTGGGCCGCCGTGAGACAGGCCTCGGGATCGTTCGAGGAATAGACGATGACAAAGCGCCGTCCGGCGGCAAATAGGTGCCGCATGTAGGTATCAAACACTTTGTCCTCGACCAAGTGATAGATAACGTCGAGGGAGAGAGACAGGTCGGCCTCAAGGGGCGTCCCATTCTCGTCCGTGACGGCCGAATCGTGCATCACCGGATTGTAGTGCACGAATCGCTTGGCATCGTCGCCATCGAAGCGTTGCCGACAGAGGTCGATAGCCCGCTGGGAAACATCGAGCCCGGTATAACTGGGATACTGAGCGAGCGAAAGTTGATGGCCGTCGCCGCTACCGAATTCGATGACCGAGTCGATATTGTGCTCGCGGACAAAGTCGTTGAGCACTTCGGCCTTGAATTGCGCCAGTCGTCCGTACGATCCGGCCCCGGAATTCCCGCCGCTTTGGTAGCGTTGTTCCCAATACGACTGGGAGTCGTTGAAGTTGAGCCGCGAGTACCAGCGATAGAGACGCGGCACGAGCGGAAGTCGACGGGCGATATTCTTTAGCTGGGTGAGCACGCGCTATCCCCGATTTGGAAACTTGTCACGCGCAGGTCATCCACCCTCGCATCCGGGATCGCGCCGCGCCGGCCATCTATCTTCGCAGGTTCGCCGGCGATTGCGAAGCGGGAGTCGCAAAACGGGGAATTCCCGCGAACCTGGTGGCTAGGCAGGTCGCCAAGCGATCATTTTTCTTCCAGCACTTTTTCCAGGGCCTGCTCGGCCTGATCGACTTTCTCGTCAATCGAATCGCAAGAAAGGATCGCTTCAGACGACCAATGCGCCAGATCGGCGGCAATCTGATCGGCCGAACGGTCCCCAAAGCTGATGCCCAGGGCGCGGGCTGCCTGGACGGCGGCCCCCTGCGGATCGACTCGGGAGAGGCGATGGATCGCCTCGGCGATCGGCACGCTGTCCATCGCCGGGGGATCGTAGCAGATCATTTCGCCAAAGCGCCGTTGGTGTACGAGTCGTACGGCGTGGGCCCCATATTGGGTCGCCAACACGCGATCGAAGGTGGTAGGCGGACCTCCGCGTTGCAGGTGTCCGAGAACCGCGGTTCGCGTCTCGCGGCGGAGCCGTCGTTCCAGTTCCTCTGCCACGACCATTCCGATCCCGCCCAGCCGCGTCTGTCGTTCGTGCTGTTCGTTCTCCTGCGAGACCGTTTCGCCATGAGGCAGTTCGGCGCCCTCGGCGACCACGACGAGAGTGAATCGCTTGCCCATGGCGTCTCGCTCAAGCACCTTTTGGCAAATGTTCTCGAAGGACCAACCAATTTCAGGAATCAGGATGACGTCACCACCCCCGGCGATGCCGGCGTTCAGCGCGATCCAACCAGCGTGACGGCCCATGACCTCCAGGACCATGATGCGCTCGTGGCTGGCAGCCGTTGTATGGAGTCGATCGAGGGCATCGGTCGCACAGGCCACGGCGCTATCAAAACCGAAAGTGAAGGCCGTGGCCGAGAGATCGTTGTCGATGGTCTTCGGCACGCCGACGACCGGAATTCCATATTCGTGGAACTGCTGCGCGATGGCGAGTGAGCCGTCGCCACCGACACAGACGAGACCGGAAATATTGAGCTGATCGACCGTACGTTTCACTCCGGCGAGCAGTTCAGGGTCGATTTCGAGACGATCGTTGATGCCCTTGGTGGCGGCAAAGCGTCCCTTGTTGGTCGAGCCGAGAATTGTGCCACCTTGGGTGAGGATGCCCGAGGTGTTGCGATTGTTGAGCGTGACGTAGCTCACCGGGTCGACAAGCCCTTCGTAACCCTTGTGGAAACCGATGCATTCGTATCCGAGTCGCATCGCGCTCTTGGTCACGCCACGGATGACGGCGTTCAATCCGGGGCAATCTCCACCACTGGTCAATACGCCGATGCGCTGTTTCTTATTGCTCATAAATCGTGGACTCGCTGTCGCGGGTTGTTGGGCTGTTCGACGGAAGTACGGCGCAGCAGAAAGGAGGTTGCCGCGATACAAGAGAAGTCTAGGTTACGGCCGATCCTTCTGCCGCCTGGTGTTGCCTGGGCGAAAACAACATCGCAGAGGTCCGACAAGCCGGCAAAACCGGTACAACGGAACGATCCGGTCGATCACCTGTGCTCGACATCGGAGGTACACCAGGCCATCGGTATAGGGATATTGCCTGATTTCCCTGGAGCTCGGCATGCGGTCCACGAGAGCTAGATTCTAGCCAGGGCCCGACAGTGAACAAGAGGAAAATGAACAAGAGGAATTAGCCGTAGGTCTGCACGTACCACGCGACGTATTCCGGCACGCCTTCAGCAAAGGTGACCTTGGGTTGGTACCCGAGAATGCGTTCCGCCTTGGTAAGATCGGCAAAGGTGACCGGCATTTCGCCCGGCTTTTCGTCCTGATAATCGATAACGGCTTGTTTGCCGAGGGCGTCTTCCAGCATGGCGATCAGTTGGCGAACTTCGATCGGTTCGCTGTGGCCGAGATTGATGCACTCGCCTACCGCGTCAGGTGCGCTCATGGCGGAGTAAAGCCCTTCGCAGATATCCGAGATGTGCGTGAAGTCGCGGCGGATCGATCCGTCGCCGAACAACGGCAACGAGCGCCCCTCGTAGATGGCGGCGGTGAAGATCGTCATGGCCAAGTCGGGGCGCAGCCGCGGACCGTAGACGCTGAACGGCCGCAGGCAGACGACTGGCACTTCATGCAGTCCGAAATAAGTCAGGCCGAGCAGTTCGGCAGCCCGCTTGCTCGCGCCGTAGGGAGAGAGTGGCGTTCCCAGCGGCGCGTCCTCCTGAAAAGGGACCGCGGCTCCGCCGCCATAGACGGTGGAACTGCTGGCCAGGAGGAATCGATCGACCGGATGTTGTCGCGCCGCTTCGAGCAGGCAGAGCGTTCCTTTTACGTTGGCTTCCTGATACCAGTGCGGATTGTCCACACTGGGGCGCACGCCGGCATAAGCGCCCAAGTGAACTACCGACCGTACGTCATGCTCGGTGAACAGGCGATGCATCGCCTCCTGATCGCAAAACGTTTCTTCGACGACGGTCACCTGCGGGGAGTCGGCAAAGCCGAGGATGTTGGTGCGCTTCAGCGCGGGATCGTAATAGTCGTTGAAGCTATCGAGCGCCACGATGGGGGCATCGGTTCGCTTCAACAACATCTCAATGAAATGGCTTCCGATGAAGCCGGCACCGCCGGTAACAAGTATCGACATAGGTTGGTCTTACGTGTGTTTCGTGTGAAGGGATGTCAGCTGGCGGGGGAAATGGTCGAGGATGTCGACCGCCTTGATGTCTAACGCCAGGTCCAATTCTTGAGTCCTAGTGAGAATATGATGCGGAGCGCGGCGAAGGCCTCTCCGCCGTCGATCTTCGAACTGCCACGCGTTCGATCGGCGAACACAATCGGGGTCTCGCCAAAGCGAGCACCTAAGCGTTTGAGCCGCCAAAGGATCTCTTCCTGGAAAGAGTAGCCGTGCGAACGCATCTGCTGGAAGTCGAGTTTGGCCAACAGCGAGGTGCGATAACAACGGTAGCCACCGCTGCAATCTTTCGGAGAGAGCGACAACAAGCCGCGGGCATACAGATTGACGCCGCGACTCATGGCGTGACGAATCAGCGGCCAGCCTTCGATGCCTCCGCCCGGCACGTACCGCGAGCCGATCATCACGTCGATCGCTGGCTGGCCCTCGACCTGCATTCCCGCGAACAACTCGGGCAAGTAACGCGGATGATGACTGAAGTCGGCGTCCATGTTCAGAACGTAGTCGTATCCATGGTCGATCGCGTATTGCATGCCAGCGATAATGGCGGTGCCGAGGCCCAGTTTCCCCTCTCGATGCAGGCAGTGGAGCCGCGGCTCGTCCTGTTCCTCACACCACTGGCCTGTGCCGTCGGGGGAGTTGTCGTCGATGATCAGCAGGTCGGCCTCCGGCATGGCCTTGAAGATTTCGGCCACGAGTAGCGGCAGATTCTCGATCTCGTTGTACGTCGCGATGGTAATCAGCAGCGGCTTTCGCTCGGAGACATCGACCTTGGCGTCGGCATGGGAGGTCGGCCCCAGGCTGGGATCTTGCGGAGACGAGAAGTCGGATTGGAATGAGGCGGAGGACATGCTGGCTTCCTGACTAGTTTCTGGCAGACCGAAACGCGTTCCTGGCAGACCGAGAGGGGGACCATGGGCGCGGCAATTGCCAAAGCCGCCGATCAGACTTGGCTGGCCACCAACTCTCGGTAGTATTCGATCGAGCGACGGATTCCTTCCTCGAAGCTAACCTGCGGTTCGTAGCCGAGCACGTCGCGGGCCAACGTAATATCGGCCAAGCTGGTGTGGATGTCACCGGCGCGGGGTTCGGCGAAGATCGGTTCGACTTCGGTGCCGAGTTCGCGATTCAGCGCGGCGAGCATTTGTAACAGCGAGACATTTCCGCCCCCGGCCACGTTGAAGCTCTTACCGCTCGCCTTCGGCTCGTCGGCGGCCAGCAAGTTACCATGCACGACATTGTCGATATAGGTGAAATCTCGCGACTGGGTGCCGTCTCCAAAGATGGTCGGCTGGCGACCGGCCAACAACGCCGTGATGAACAGTGGAATGACCGCCGAGTAAGGGCTGTCGGGATCTTGTCGCGGGCCGAAGACATTGAAGTATCGAATCGCCACGGTTTCAAATCCGTAGGTAGCCGTGAAGGCATGGCAATAGTACTCCGCCGCCAGTTTGGCCACACCATACGGCGAAATCGGCGCCGGCACGTCGATCTCGCGTTTGCTCGAAAAGGGTTGATCTCCGTAGAGACTACTCGAAGCGGCGTAAACCAGACGCCGCACTCCCGCGCGACGCGCCTTGTCGAGCAAAATCAGCGAACCGGTAACACAGGCCGCGTTGGTATCGAGCGGCGCCTCGACGCTGCGAGGTACCGAGGCCAGGGCCGCCTGATGAAAAATGCAGTCGACGCCTTCGACCGCCTCGGCGACCAGCGATTCGTCGAGTAAGTCGCCCTCGACGAACGTGACATCGCTTTCGATATGCGCGAAGTTCTTTTTGTTGCCGGTGCTGAGATTATCCAGAATCCGCACTTCGTCACCACGCTCGACCAATGCCGTGGCGATGTGGGACCCAATAAATCCAGCACCCCCGGTTACCAAGAATCTCCGCATACTATCGCCTCGCAATTTCGGTATTAGTGATCGTGGCCGCTGGGCCTCAGGTTCGTTACCACCGTCCGCCTCGCGGACCGCTCGTTTCGCGCTGCCAATTCGCTCTCTGCCCGTTCAATAGTCGGCGGCCATCCCTCATCGAGAGAAATCGCCCTCGAACCAGACCTCATAGTGTAGATCATATCCGCGGGCGTTTCACTTGGCACCGACGCGTTTCACGAGCAGGCTTCCCAAGACAGGTGGCCGAAACGCCGAAAGGCAGTGCAGTGCGGATACGGCATCTTCCACCGGGGTATTCCCGACCTCCAACATCAGGATTGCGCCGTCGGAGACGTTTAGTAGAGCGGTGCAGAGCGTGGAATCGCAGCCGCCCAAGTCAATCAGCACGCAGGGATATCGTCCGGTGATCGAGGAGAGGAGACGCGTCATCGACTCGGGGTTGTCCGAGGGAACCGGCCCGGCGCAGAGCGGCAGAACGCAGAGACCGGGGGTCGTCGTTTGAACGACCAATTCCTGCCAGGAAAATCGCCCTACCGCCAGTTCGTCGAGACGAGGGGCGCTGCGCACCCCGGCAGCTCGGCTGAAGGCCAGCTGGGGTGCTCCGTCGACGACCAGCACCGGATCGTCCATCTCTTCCGCCATTACCGCCGCCAACTCTTGAATGGCGAGCGCATGGACTTCGTTTTCCGAGACACCGGCGAATGCAAGGATGGTCCGATCCTCGTGGGGCAGCCGGGCAAACAATCGGTCGCAAACACCGAGCAGCCCCTCTTCGGTGAACGAGTCCACATCGGCTGCCGAAGATAGCGCGGCACCCGCGTCGGGGGATGTTGCTTTCGAATCGACAGGCGCACCGGCCGCTGCTGAGGCCGGACCCTCCGCAGAGCGCGAAGTGGCAGGCATTGTCTGCGGGGATCCCGCGACTTGCGCGGCGATCGGCTGTGTCATGGATGGGGCGGGTGACGTCAAAGCAGCGGGAGACGAACCCGCCGCGGAATGGCCGGCAGCCGACCCTGGCGAGGACGACTTGGTCTCGTAGATCGACCGCAAAGAAACCGGAGCCGTCAATTCGGCTTGGGCTTCCGGCCTGACAGTTGCGGGCCGGGAAGTGCGGGGCGTGAACGGCGAATCGAACTTCGAAGGTGGTTCCACCTCCGAGGACACGGCGGCCGCCGGTGGAAATGACGAATCGACACCTGCGGGCGAAGTGGCGGAAGAGGCGGGTGAGTTGTGGTCGGCCGGTTGAGGAGGCACGCACCGGGCTGCAGGGGCAGGTTGCTCCGGGGGATTCACTTGGTGGTCGGTCGAAGGCACCCGACTCGGACTCTCCGCAAGCGGAGGCGGAGGCGAATCGGCAGATTGAGTGAGCATCGGCGGCTCCGGCTCCGACGCTTCGATCGGTGGCGACACGGGCGACAACTCAGGCGACACCGACACGCCGGCCGAGGGTGGCGGTGTCCAAGCCGACGGCGCAGCAGCCACGGCAACCGTATCTTGCGAATCGGGAGAGCGAGTTTCCAGTCGCTTTAGTGTATCGAGCAGTCGCGTCATCTTTCGATTCCTCTTGTCGCCGTTAGCGACCCTCTTTCCGCATGTTGGAAAACAGCTGGCTGTAGCGGCGACGTCCAGCGCTCTTGGGTGTCGAAGTGGGCGGCGGCATTGGTGCCGGATCGCTCGTTGCGGTCTTCGGCTGGGACGCGGCTTCCCGAGACAGTTGCCCCGGTTGAGGAGCCTGCTGTCGCTGGGGAAGCTCACCGCCTGGAGATCGCTCTAGCTCCGCGGGTGAGATCTGCTCGGGAACCGGTTCGCGCGGAATCGCATCAGCAACAGGAGCGCTGCTATCCGCCTGCTCGACCGGCTCTGCGGCTCGCACCGATTCCGCTGCAGGTGGAGAAGTGTCGAAAGATGGGGCCGGCGACGATGGAGCGCTTAGGTCTTTCAGAGGTTGTGCCGACGGGATGACGATGTCGGGTTGAGCCGCCGGCGACTCTGCAACCTCTCTGGCGCCCGCCGCGGGGGGCAACACGGGATCGCTACCCGGATCGAACGCCACCACGTCGAGTTGCGAAGGAGCCGACGTGCTGGGCGGCGGTACGATATTGAACTGGGATTCTGGTTCGTTCTTGGAATATCTCGCCTGGGGGCTCACCGTTTCCCATCCCGACTCGTCCATCATAGGATCTGCCAAGGGATCCGGTTCCGATGAAGCCGGGTTCGAATCCGCATCCGCGGAATAGGCCAAACCTGCGGCATCTTCCTGGTCGAGGGGGCTGCTATCTTTCCCAGTCTGAGGATCGAAGCGAAACCTATCGGACGACGCAGTGCGATCGTAATCTTCGCCGAACGGATCACTTACATTGTCGAAGGCCAGTTCCACCTCGGGACCAGCCGATCCGACGGGTTGGAAGTCATCTTCGACCTGATCGAGTTGTCCTTGGATCTGATCGAGTTGATCGGACGGATCGGAGATGGCCGCCTCAGCCGGCGTGAAGGGAACGACCGGTGCCGACTGCGAACTGTCATCGTCGGAGAAGTCCTCGAGATCGTCGTCGAGTGATCCAAATTCGACAGTTGTGGCTGGTTCTTCCCCTAGCGGCCCTTCCGGGGCGCGATCCATGTTCCACGGCATCGGCAACTGTTGTAGATCGGCCCACGCTTCGTCGACGCCCGGCTCGTCGATCGCCTGGGGCGGCTCGCCACCTTGCGAGCCAGCGGCCGCCAGCAGCAAGGCATGATCGCAGAGCTGGTTCACCAACCGCACGACGCCATCGGTGGCACGATGAATCGCCCGGAGCGCCTTCTCGGTGAAGATCTGATCCGGCTCGCCACCGGCCGCCGCCAATTGAGCCCGAATAAATTGGAGAGTTTCATCGCTGGAGAATGGTTCGAGATAGCCGCGGGCGGTGAGCCGTTGATTGAAAGCCGCCAATTTCGGGCTGGCAAATCGCTCTTCTAGCACGGCCCCTCCGGCCAGTACGAGCCGCACCCGGGGACTGCCTTGCCGAACTAGATTCGTCAACAGCCTCAGCTCCTCCAACAATTTGGGGGAGAGGGTGTGCGCCTCGTCGACCAACAGCAACATGCCCTGTGGGCCGCCCTCGCGCGGAGAGAGGTGATCGATGAGCGAGAGCCGCAATTCACCCTCGTCCATGCGACGATAGGGTAATCCCAGTTCGTAGAGAATCGCCTGCAGAAGCGACTTGCGCGAGGGAAGTCGTCCGCCGGCCAGTAGGACGCTGTCAAACTGATCGCGAAACTGCTCGGCCAGCACATAGCAGAGCATCGTCTTGCCGCTGCCTGGGGGACCAACGATCAGCGAACAGCCCTCGGCACGCTCGATGGTGCGGGCGATGGCGACGCGGGCGTTTTCGATCGACTCGCCGGGAAAGTACCTCTCGACGCGAATGTCGGACGAGAACGGTCGCTCGTTCAAATTGAAAACGGTTTCTTGCATGGTTTGGCTGCCAAGGTTGTGAAAAGGCAGTGAATAAGTTGTCGGTTGGTCGAGTCGACTCGATTGCTCTACCGCCCCACGAGGAGCTGCCAAAGCCGAGCCACGCCGTCCGCCAAGGCGGAGAGCGGATCGGTACGAAATTGCGCGGCGAAGTCGTCTGCCAGCATGGCCGATAGCAGCATGCCGAACAGGAATACGCCCAATGTGATTTCAAAGAACAGCATTGTCAGCTTGACGAAACGCAATCGAATCCGTGTCCCATCGGCAGAGGGCGGGGCTACGACCGGGACCGTTCCTACCACCGGCACGCCAAGAGCCTGCTCCGCGGCAGCCGGACCCTCGATCGTCCGCACGATGCCGCTGGCGGCGAACAGCATGCCGCTACCCGCGACCATGGCCAGCGCCGTCGAAAAGACAAGCAGAGTCAGAGGTGTCGATTGACTGCGATAGCGTACTTCCTCGGCAGGCGTGGCTGCCCAGGTCTTGGTAGCGGATAACTGCTGGAGTCGATCGGCGAGTTGTTGCTGCTCTCGATCTCGCAGATCGCACTGCTGCTGGGCGGCTTGCAATTGCTCTTCCAGAGCGGTCCGCTGGGCATCGTCGTTGTCGACCGGCGCGGGCTCAGCCAGTTCCGCCTCCTTCTGGGCGATGAACCGCTGACGCAGATCATCGAGTCGCGCCCTGGCAGTCTGGAGTTGTCCCTGGAGTGCCTCGATCTTCTGGTTGATATCGACAACCTGAGGGTGCTTCACCGTCATGCGAGACTTCAACTGACGGCGATATCGCTCTTGATCCTCAATCTGTCCGATCAGCATCTGCACGTCGCGCTTGATCTCGTCGATGGGCTCCTCGGCAGGAGAACCGGTACCCTCGGTGGTGTTTGCCGTCGCATCTCCAACCAGGGAGGCTCGCGGAAACTGGACCGCTTGTTCGGGTTGTTCCACCGGCTCAGGTTCATAGTCGTCGAGAGCCTGTTGGGCCGCATCCCGCGCGGCGGCGGCCTCGGCGGCGGCTCGAACGGCGTTCGTTTCTTGGTCTCGGATCGAAGCTGCCACTACCCGCTGATCCGCTTCGCTTCGAGTCGCAACGAACAGTTCGGCCAGCCGGCCGACGACCAGCTTGGCCGAGTCGCGGTCATGGGTCTCGAAGCTCAAAATCACCGGCCCGCCTTCGAGCGACTTGACTCGCAGGCCTTCCAGAATCGAGGTCTCGCTCACCAACGCGGCGTTAGAGCCACCGCTAGCCATCAGTTCGCCATGGACCTGATTGATTGCTTCTTGAGCAAGAACGGCTCGGCGAACTTCGCTGAGATCCAGCGGGCGGTATGCCGCGACTTCTTGAAGTGGCTGAAGCTGAGCCTGGGCGGTGTACTGACCTCGATGATCTCGACCAAACGCTAGCACCAACAAGAACACACCGAGCGCCACTACCAAAAAGTAGTAGATGCGAGTGCGGTTCGTAGTTTCTGGCCAGAGCGACATGACGAGGTTCGCAATCCGTAGAGAACGCGAGTAGGGACTGTTGTCTAACAGTGACGATTCGGTGCGACGACCAATTCGGAGGAGCGTGGACAAATCACGCGGAGAATCCGGTCGGCGCAGAGAACGGGTTATGGTTCGACATCGACACCGCTTGCCGCGCACCTTTAGAGTGGTCACAACAATCGTGCCGATTAGGTAAGATTGAGTCGGCATCGCTAGCAATCGGGCAGGCGGTCGGGTAAGTTGCCGAGCGACGGCGAACGCGACAAAGTTGTCCGCCATCATCTGTTTGTCTCTCCAGAAGAGCTGTATCTCCAGAAGAGAACGGCCGGTTTGTCCGCCATGTTTCAGACCAAGATCTGCGGAATCACCGATCGGGCCAGCGCGGCAGCGGTGGCCTCCGCGGGCGTCGACGCGATCGGGCTCAACTTCTATTCGGGGAGCCGGCGCTACGTTTCCATCGAGCAGGCCGAAGCGATCGTCGTCGATCTGCCGGGCGACATCATCCGAGTCGGTTTGTTTGTCGACGCCACCGATGACGAGGTGTCGGCCACGTACGATCGACTGCAACTCGACCTGGTGCAATTGCATGGCAGTGAGCCGCCCGAGTTCATTGCCTCGCTTGGTGAGCGGGCCGTCATGAAGGCGTTCCGGCTCGGAACCAATGGCCTGGCCCCGATCGCCGCTTACCTCGATCAGTGTCGATCGCTCGGTTGCTCACCTGAGCTAGTGCTGATCGATGCCGATGTGCCGGGACAACTTGGCGGCACCGGACAGACGGCCGACTGGAACTTGCTCGTCGAAGAGCGCGAGCTGATCGCCGGAGAGCGACTCGTCCTGGCGGGAGGGCTGACAGCCGAGAACGTGGGCGATGCCATCCGCCAGGTGGCACCGGACGCGGTCGACACCGCCAGCGGCGTGGAGCTCGATTGTCCCCACAAGGACGAGGAGCTGTCAGCCCGATTTGTGGCGGTCGCCAATGCCGCCTTTTCGGAGTGAAGTGGGCCGCCTGTCAGGCCCACGGCCGGCTCGCTGCTCCGCCTGATCGCGGGGGGCAAACCCCTGTCAATCGGCGCTCCGGAAGTTTATGCTAGGAGGTCTGACAGAGAGCTGTCGGAGCCCCTCTAACAACAACGACGATTTCATATTCCGCAGGAGAAAATTCGTGGCACAGGTAGAAACGAGCAAGGTTCCGTACAAAGTCGCAGACATGTCGTTGGCCGAGTGGGGCCGCAAAGAGATTCTGTTGGCTGAGAATGAAATGCCTGGGCTGATGGCCCTGCGTGAGAAGTATGGTGATACGAAACCCTTAGCCGGTGCCCGCATCGCCGGCTGTCTGCACATGACCATTCAGACGGCCGTGTTGATCGAGACACTGACCGCGCTGGGAGCCGAGGTCACCTGGAGCAGCTGCAATATCTTCTCGACCCAGGATCATGCCGCGGCCGCCATCGCCGAGACCGGCGTGCCGGTCTACGCCTGGAAAGGCGAGACCGACGAGGAGTTCTGGTGGTGCATCGAGCAGACGTTGATGTTCCCCTCCGGCGAACCCTTGAACATGATTCTGGACGACGGTGGCGACTTGACTGCCCTGGTCCATGACAAGTTCCCCGAGTTGCTCAACGACATTCGAGGACTCTCCGAAGAGACGACCACCGGTATCAAGGCCCTCTACAAGATGCACCAGAATGGTGAGTTGAAGGTGCCAGCGATCAACGTCAACGACTCGGTCACCAAGAGCAAGTTCGACAACCTCTACGGCTGTCGCGAGTCGCTGGCCGACGGCGTCAAGCGAGCGACCGACGTGATGGTCGCCGGCAAGGTTGTCGTGGTGGCTGGCTACGGTGATGTCGGCAAGGGCTGTGCCCACTCGATGCAGCGGTATGGTGCCCGCGTGATCATCACCGAGATCGATCCGATCATCGCCCTGCAGGCCGCCATGGAAGGTTTCGAGGTGACCACGATGGAGGAGGCCGCTTCTCAGGGTAACATCTTCGTGACCACCACCGGCAACCGCGACATCATCTGCGGCGAGCACATGAAGGTGATGCCGAACGACGCCATCGTTTGCAACATCGGCCACTTCGATCTGGAGATCGACATGGCCTGGCTGGAGTCGCAGTCGGACGTCACCAAGGTCACCATCAAGCCGCAAGTCGATCGGTACACATTCGGCGACGGCCACTCGATCATCGTGCTGGCGGAAGGTCGCCTGGTGAACCTCGGCTGTGCGACGGGCCATCCCTCGTTCGTGATGTCGAACTCCTTCACCAACCAGGTCCTGGCCCAACTCGCCCTGTGGAACGAAACCGACAAGTACGAGGTCGGCCTCCACATGCTCCCCAAGGAGTTGGACGAAGAGGTGGCTCGCCTGCACCTCGACCACCTCGGCGTGAAGCTCACCAAGCTCACCCCCGAGCAGGCCGACTACATCAACGTACCGGTCGATGGCCCCTTCAAGCCGGAACACTACCGCTACTAAATAGCCGGCCTCCGGCTATAGCCCGCCCGCGGGTTTGACAATCTCCAATGACTCCGTGATAACTCACGGAGTCATTTTTTTTTGCGATTCACCCTGCACCGCTCAACCCTCTGAGGCCCCGTTTCAACCATGCCCGCCATCTCCGCCTTCCCTGGCTTGCGCTATGACCTTGGTCACATCGGGAACCTCTCCGACGTTGTCGCTCCGCCCTACGACGTGATCGATCGCACGCTCCAGGACGAGCTCTATCAACGACACCCGGCCAACGTGGTGCGGCTGATTCTGAACCGGGAGGAACCGGGTGACGACGACTTGAGCAACCGCTACAGCCGGGCCGCTCGCTTCTTGACCAACTGGCGTCGCGAGGGAGTCTTGTCACGCGAGCCCGACCCGGCCATCTACGTCTACCACCAGGTGTTCACCGATGACGGCATCGAATACACCCGCCGCGGGTTCATGGCCCGTTGCCACCTGGAGCGATTCGGCGAGGGCAACGTCTACCCTCATGAAGAGACGATGTCCGGCCCCAAGGCCGATCGGCTGAAACTCACAACCGCCTGCCGGGCCAACCTGAGCCAGATCTTTGGGCTCTACCCGGATGAGGAATCGGCCGCCCAGGCGGTCCTGGAGGAGGCCACCGCTGGTCAACTTCCCCTGGAAGCGACCGACCACCTGGGCGTTGTCCACCGCGTCTGGCCCGTCACCAACGTTGACGTGATTGGCAAAGCAAGTGCGCTGCTGGGGCCGAAACCGGTGTTCATTGCCGATGGGCACCACCGTTACGAGACCGCCTGTAACTACCGCGACCAGGTTGCCGCGGAGTTGGAGGCGAAGGGCGAGACCCTCGACGCCGCCCATCCGGCCAACTTTGTGTTGATGATGTTCGTCGGTATGAGCGACCCAGGCATGATCGTGCTGCCCACCCACCGGCTGTTCCGCGGAGTCCCGGCGCTCGATGCCGACGAGCTGGCCGAGAAGATCGGTGGCTGTTTCACCACCAAGATGGCCGGCGAAGGGAGCGACCTGGCCCAGTCGATCTGGGACCAGATCGCCGTGGAAGACAATCAAGGCACGCTCGGGCTCTATACCGCCAAGGACCAAAGGTGGACCCTCGCGCGCATCAAGCCAGAGGGCCACGAGCGACTCAAGACGCTGGCTCCCGATCAGAGCGACGATTGGCGAGGCCTGGGCGTGAGCATTTTGCATCGGCTGTTGATCGACGATTTGCTCGACTCGGCCGGGCATCCGAAGCCAGGCTACGTCCGCCTGATCGACGATTTCGTGGGAGGACTGGAAGGCCGAGCTGGCGGCGAAGGAGGTCGCGAGGAAGGCGAAGCCTACCAACTCGGCGCGGTCGTCATGCCAGCCACGCTGGAGCACATCCGCCAGATCAGCGGCCACGGGGAACGGATGCCGGCCAAGAGCACCTACTTCTATCCCAAGCTACTCTCCGGTCTGGTCATCAACCCTCTGGAGTAAGCTGGCCCCTGGAGAAAGCTGGCTGAGAAGTCGGAAGGTTTCACGTGAAACGGTGGAACCCAAATTCCCAATCTGAGAATCTGCGCGTTTCACGTGGAACAGGCAGCTTGAGTTGCGGCGTCGTTTCACGTGGAACATGCCGACGCGGTACGCCGGCCGGCTCGCTTACTGAAGCCGAGTCCGAAGTGCACTTGCTGAGTCTTCGCAGTCGAGAGTGGAAGCGACGCAGCGCGTGACGGCCGGGTTGCTAGCGTGCTCTCAGCGATCTCGATTTACAGCGGGCGCCCCCAATTGGCATTCCACCATCTGCCCGACCATTGGTAGAATCCTCCGCCGCGCCGCGGTCGGTTGCCCCATCCTTCTCCCAGGCAACCTGCGCCGGCGGCTGCCAGGAGTGAATCGAAGTGGGCCGAATTCTCTGCATCGCGAATCAGAAGGGCGGCGTTGGCAAGACCACCACGTCTGTCAACTTGGCCGCTGCGCTGGCCAAGGCCGGTCAGAGAACGTTGCTCGTCGATTTCGATCCGCAGTGCAACGCGACCAGCGGGTTGGGATGCACTCCGGTCGATTCCCATCCACTGGTCTCCCAACAACCGCTTCGTGAGGCGATTGTAAAAACGGACATTGAGGAACTGGAATTGCTTCCCGGCAGTCGTCGCTTTCAAGATGTGGAGTCGCTAGCACGTGGCGAGTTGACTCACTCGGAGATTGTCGCGCGACACCTGGCCAGTGGACTGACCTCCTACGACTACGTGTTGATCGACTGCCCGCCATCGCTCGGCGCGCTGACTCAGACCGCTTTGTCTGCGGCCAGCGAGGTACTGATGCCGATTCAATGCGAGTACTTCGCCATGGAAGGCCTGGCACAAATGATCGAAGTCATTCGCAACGTAATGGCTCGCGAATCGAGTCGACTGGAGTTTGGCGGCATCGTGCTGACGATGTATGACGAGACACTCGAGTTGACACGCGAGGTCGATGAAGAGGTCCGCGACTTCTTTGGAGAGATTGTTTTCGATACGGTAATCCCGCGCGACGTGGCGCTCGCCGAGGCCCCCAGCCACGGCCGTCCCGTGATGGAGCACTCCCCTCGTTCGAGGGGTTCCCGCGCTTACACGGAGTTATGCATGGAGGTGTTAGAAAGATGAGTCGTGAAAGAAGACTGGGACGCGGACTCGAAGCCCTACTGAGCCAGACCGATAGCGGTGCTCAACAGCCAGATAGTGGCGCACTCTACAATTCTCCCGAAGGCTCCGAACCGATCGCCGGACAGATTGGCCCCGAAGGGCAGCCGGGAGATGCCTTGGCCAAGCTTAATGTCTACGAGATCGACACCAACCCATATCAGCCCCGAACCGAATTCGACGACGAAGAGATTGCCAATCTGGCGGCCAGCATTAAACAGCATGGTGTCTTGCAACCGATTGTCGTCCGCCGCTCGGGCGATCGGTTCCAGTTGATTGCCGGTGAACGCCGCTGGCGGGCATCGATTCAGGCCGGTCTGTCGGAAGTTCCCGCCACCATCCTCCAGGTCGAGGACCGCGAAGTCGCGGAATTGACGATTGTCGAGAACCTCCAGCGTCAGGACTTGGGACCGCTGGAAAAGGCGGCTTCCTTCCAGAAGTATCTAGAACAATATCAAGCGACTCAGGAGGAACTGGCCGGTCGACTCTCGATCGATCGCTCGACGATCGCCAACTTGATCCGGCTGCTGGAACTGCCGGAGCCCGTTCAACAGGCCCTCCGCGAGAAGAAGATCTCGGCCGGCCATGCCCGAGCTTTGCTGCCGCTGGGAGAGGAACGGGAACAGGTCTCATTCTGCCAGCGAGTTCAGACCGAGCATCTCAGCGTGCGGGCAACGGAGAAGCTCGTGGCCGAAACCAATCGAGCGGAGGATCAACCGCTGGGAGTTGTCGGCGGAAGCTCCGCCACCTCGCCGCGGAACAGCCAGTTGGCCTCGCTGGAGCAGGAACTCCGCGCGGCGGTCGGCAGCAAAGTCGACCTCCGCCAGAGTGCCACTGGCAAGGGTCGCATTACGATCCACTTCAAGAACCATGAGGAATTCGAGCGGATCCGCGAGTTGCTGTCCGGCCAGCCGCATCGCCACTCCCACGCCGGTTAATCGCAGACCGTTGGTACTCAGCCGAACCTGTCGAGTGCGGCCGTTGTCTTATTGACCGGCCACCAGGTCGGTAGGCAAGGGTGAGTCCGACGTAGAGCGGTGAGTCGGTTGGCGGGGGATAGTCCGGCGTGCGGGGCCGAGTCGGTTTGCACGGTCGTTCGCGGACCTGTAGGATGGACAAGCTGTGGTCACTGACCACAGACAAATTGAGTCGCGGGGCGTGGCGCAGTCTGGCTAGCGCACCTGCTTTGGGAGCAGGGGGTCGAAGGTTCGAATCCTTTCGCCCCGACTTGAGATGCGAAGTTGTTCGCAGAAAACAACTTATTGAACCCCGTTTGGTAGTCGCCAAGCGGGGTTTTTTTGTGGGAAGCGGGGCGAATGAGCGTCCCTGAGCTAGCTTCAGTTGTCAGACGTTGGATCGGAATAGAGCTCCAGGCACAAAGATTGTCCAGCTGGCCTGGCGTCTCCCCCTGTTTTGAAACAAAAACCGACATCCAATCCAAGTGCTCTCTTTGCGAGCCCCCCGGAGAGAGTCTCGAGGAAGCGTTCAAGCTCGTCGTAGCTTCGATCAGGAAATGACATCTGGCAGATGGCGGCAGCGCGGCTATCGGAACAATCCAGTATCGTCAGTCGATTTTCTTCGACGACGAATCGCGTGGCCAAAATCGCATTGTGGCCGATCCATTGTGGACGACTCATTGCCGATCCCAAGGCTATGTCGGCGGCTTCCGCGAGGTTGCCCGGAGGTCCCGCAAAGATCCTGATACCAAACTGCTCCTCCGAGTAGAAGAAAATGTCGCATTCGACGATACGCTGTCCATTGTCCCCTCTGGACTTCTTGATTTCGCCGGTCGTTGTGCCAACCATGTCCTCGGTAACAGGTTGGATCTCTTGGAAGATTCGCTTCGAGAAGGGACCAAAGAAAACTCCGAGTACCAGTGAGACTAGCAGCATCAATGCCAAGAGTGAGCGAATACGAAATTGGAATCTCCCCATTCCAGGTTGTGATGTCTGCGACGCATGCATTGTTTGCTCCTACCGACGGGCGAGTAATGCAGGGGTGTCCCAGTCTATCACGGCTGGCCATGACGACGCGACCTGATACTTCCCAGGAAAAAACAGCCGCGAACTGCTCACTCTGCGGCCTTCCACACTTCCTTGCCGGGCGGAGATTCCTGCTCCGGTTTCGCGCGGTTGGGCCCCTCACTTAACCCTGGCGGCGCTCGCAAACGGCACTGCCATCCGAGGGTGCCGAGGGCCGACAACCCGAGACCGGCGAGCGCGTCTGGAGAGGGTCCGGCGCTGCTTCTCGCATCCTTAAATAGTTCGCGACGTGACCGAATCGGACGAGAATTGAGTTGTTTCGGCCAGCGGATCGATGTTCGTAAACATCTGAGTGTTCGTGATGAAGTGGGCGGTGGTATAATTACCAGCGGGCTCTCTGGTGAGGAAAGGGATCTAATGCAACGTATCCTGCTGCTTTCGTTGATCTTACTGGCAGTCAGCATGGCTGGATTCGTATTGGTCCCGTGCATTGTGGCTAAACCGAAGGAGCCAGAGGTAGCGGATCGCAAACCGGCGCCGCCAGTACGAAAGTGGCGCGCGCCATATGATTGGCATCACGATCCTCCGCCTACCAAACCGGTTGAAGAGAGCAAGTTTGTTTATGACCGCCCAGCGTTGAAAAAAGTCGTCTCGCGATGGCAGGCAGCGGCCGAAACGGTCGCGGGCGAGGCGTTTCACTTGCGCTGGCATGGCGCCCGGAATACCGCCGTTACCTGGTGGTCGCCAACACCGCAGCATGTCAGCTCTTCCGGCTACATCGATGGCGGGGCACTCTCGAAAGAGGGCGAGGTGCACCTGATCCGGCTGTCGCTCGTGTCGAACACAGATATCTATCGACCTGAATTCATCAAACTGAATGCCACATGGAAGCCGGCCGGTAAGGGTTGGTCTGCCCACCTCTACACTTCTTCGAAAGGGGACACATCCGGACAAACGTTGATTTCGTTCACGCCGTGCGGCGAGATGGGGACGGAGCAGTACTTCGACTTTTTTCCCGGCGTGACACGCGGCCAGTATCAGGCGACATTTGACGAGGTGAGACACACTTTTTGGGTTTCGTTGCCGGAGGTCGACATGGGAGGCGTATCGGCTCCGCTCAATCATGGCAAGTTGATCGAATGGATGGCTTCTCGAGAGGCTTTCCGCGCGGCAGGCCTGCAAATGCTCGATCGCCTCGATAAGACCGTCCAGGAGAAATTCAACGACGAAGGGGCTGAGTTGTTCGCGACCATTAAGGTCACCGAGGGGGGAACGGCAAGCGATGATCCGCCTCGCACTTTTGAAGAACCGGTCATGCGATCGCTCAAACCGAATGAGAGTGAGCAACTGCTCAAGATCGCCACGGCTGATATCGCCCTGCGGCGCGACTTCTTCTCACAACACGCGGACGGCAGGTACGAGGCCTTGAAAAAAGTCTTTCCACTCGAGCAACTCGCGGAATAGCTCCCCCGGCACGGATCTTCGCGCAAGCCGGAAGGGGTAGACACAACATCCTTGGACACGGCACCTAAGGCAAGGATGTGCCGCTCTCCCCAGGCCAGTTGGAGCCTCGCTGATCGCTCCGCTTACTCCCACGGAATACTCACGGCATATTTCTACCGGCGCCGCCGACCCAAAAGACCGAGCCCAAGCAAGCCGAGGGTGGCCAGGGCGTAGGTGCTCGGCTCGGGGACCGGCATGCCCAACATGAAGGGCGAGAAGCTGTCCGTGCTGACGGTAATCGTGTTGTTCACCAAGTCTTGAGATACGACCGGCAGCACCTCCCACATGTCATTGACGTAGTGGCCGATAATCAGATCCTCTTCCGCTCCAAATAAGAAGGCTGAATCGTCGTAACCGAACGTCAAGTCGACGGTGCCCGCAAACGTCCCGTCGAAGTTGATATCCCATACCAGAGCCGGGTCGGTCGGGCTGGCAAAGACCGTCGGGCTGGTGGCCCCCAAGCTGGAAATGAAGCTGTCAAAGTCGTCGCCATCGATGCTGTTCAGGTTAATCGACATCGTGCCGGCGCCCGTGACGCTCGCAAAATCAAAATCGACTCCGCCCGGCGAGGAGGAGCCTCCGCCGGTACTGCCAGTCACGTCGGTTCCCAAATCGACGGGAACGATCGTTCCGGGATCGCTGGCCGCAACGACAGAGATCGCACTGAAACCGGCTCCTTCCAGCACCGGAATCTCCGAGCCAATGAGCCCCTCCAGGAAGTCTTCTCGGTCCTGAGACATGAAAGAGTAGTCGTGGAGCGTACCGTCAAAAGTCCAAGTGCCGAAATTGGTGTCGGCAGTTTTAAACGAAATCAACATGGTCGACTCGTCCATGCGAAATCCCGTCGAGATGATTCCGGAAGAGGTTACTGTCGGCGAAATGTCGCCCAGAATGTCTATACCACTGGTACCTATCGAGTCGAACGGCCCAATTTCCCAGGCAATCCTGCCTTTCCCCTTTCCGGCATCGATCGGCGTTCCGGAATCGGAACCGGTGAAGGACAGATTCTTCGTATCGGTGTCAACGATCAACGTCACCGTGCCAAATACCGCAGAGGTCGATGCGAACATCCATAACCCCAATAGCAGGGCTGAAAGTTTGGCGTTCATGGGAGATCCTTTCGGAGAACTTGGTCGCGGAGAGTAGGTGAGGGAACGGAAAGAGATCTGGTTACTCCACCGGCCGCAGTGTGCCGGCAGTTTCTTGGGCGGTCGTCAGAGCGCCTCCGGTCGCAGACTCGCTTTCGATTCTCAGGGCGGGGGAGCCACGTGGGCGGCCCCCTCGAAAGCTCCCCCTCAATCTAATCCCGCCAAACCCGGTGTCAACAAGAATCCGACTCTTGGGTGGAGAAACCTCGATTCTTCACCATCGGAGCCGGGCGATCTGCCAATCTGGTTGGCTTGCTGTGGGACGGTTGCTTGCCCGTTTGGCTTGGTTTCTCGGTCATGCTAGCGGTTCACTGGCATTTGTGACGCTTTGTTGAGACGGGACGATTGCTCTTTCCAATCGCGGGGGGTCGAGGCGAGGATAGGGGTATGCGTATGGCTATCCCCGTCCGACCACGAAATCGAATTGCGGCGACGACATGATCGAGAACCTCGTCGTCGTTTATGCCGCGGCAGGAGTGATTGGACTGGCATTGGGCCTGTTTGGTGGCGGCGGCAGTGTTCTCACCTTGCCGGTGCTGGTCTATCTGGCCGGCATCAATCCGGTTCTGGCGACGGCCTACTCTCTATTCGTCGTCGGCACGACAGCGCTGATCGCCACCGTCAGTTTTGTGCGGAATCAGCTGGTTGACTCCACCGCCCTGCTGACCTTCGGGTTGCCTTCGCTCTGTGCCGTCTATCTGACCCGGCTCTATGTGGTCCCGCTGTTGCCCGAGGAGATTGGGACGGTGATGGGCATGGTGATCACCAAGAACGCCCTATTGATGCTGACCTTCTCCCTGATGATGGCGATCGCGGGCCTCTCGATGATTCGTCCCGGCGAGCAGGCGCAAGCAGAGGGGGCAGCTGACGGGGATCGGAGCGTGGGACTGGCAATCGCGGAGGGGTTGTTTGTGGGATTCATTACCGGACTGGTCGGCGCCGGCGGCGGATTCATCATCGTGCCGATGCTGGCGGTTCGCTGGAAACTGCCGCTGCGGGTCGCCATCGGCACGTCTCTGGGAATCATCGCGATCAAGTCGCTGTGTGGGTTTGTGGGCGATTTGCAACTGGCGCGGTTGATGGACTGGCCCTTTCTACTCCGCTTCTCGGCGGCCGTTATCGCCGGCATGGGTTGTGGAATCGCCCTGAATCGGCGAGCGCCGATCGGTCTGCTCCGCGTCGGATTTGGATGGTTTGTGCTGCTGGCCGCCCTCGGGATCGTGATTATGGAATTGAATGTCGGATATAATCCGGGAGAGTAATGGGCCTTGCTCCTGACACATCTCCCTTAGGAGCGCTGCTCCGGTCGGACGAGGCGCGACTTGATCGGTTTGCGAAAGGAAGTGAGACAGCGATGCCATTTGAGGAAGTGCCCGAGATCTATTTGGATGCCAACGCGACGACCCGCACGCTGCCTCAGGCTGCCCGCGCCGCGCAGGAGGCAATGGAGCACCTGTTTGGCAATCCAAGCAGTTCGCACATCACGGGGATCCGAGCACGCCAGCTGCTGGAGTCGGCTCGCGATCTGGCGCAGTCGGTGCTGGGAGCAAAGTCGGGGCGAATCATCTTCACCAGCGGTGCCACCGAGGCGATCCAGTTGAGCATTCTCTCGGCGCTGTTTCATGCTCGAGAGCAGCGGGCGCGGGAAACTGGCGGCGACTCGCGGCGGGTGCTGTTGTACGGAGCGACGGAGCACAAAGCGGTACCGCAGGCCCTGACCCATTGGAACAATCTACTCGGTGTGGCCGACGAAGTGCTGGCGATTCCGGTCGATAGCGGCGGCAAACTCGATCTCGGTTTCGTGCGAGAACATGCCCCGCTGGCAGACATGGTCTGTACCATGGCGGTCAACAACGAGACCGGCGTGGTTCATGATCTTCGGGCCTTTGAAGATACCCTGCGTCTGGCGAATGAGACGGCGCTGTGGATGGTCGACTCGGTTCAGGCGATCGGAAAGATCGACTTGGCGCTCTCCGAGACAACCATCGACTACGCCCCCGCCAGCGGTCATAAGCTACACGCTCCCAAAGGCATCGGCCTGCTCTACGTTCGCGAGGGCGCGCCGATTACGCCGCTGATTGCGGGTGGTGGCCAGGAGGAAGGTGCGCGATCGGGGACGGAGAATCTACCAGGCGTGGCGGCCCTGGCCACCGTGTTGGAGTGTCTCGAGGATTCGTCGGACGCAACCATGACGAGCGTCGAGGAGCTGGCGACCTATCGCGATCGGCTGGTCGAGAGTCTCACCAAGGCGTTCCCCTCGATCGTGTTCAATACGCCATTCGAATCATCGGTGCCCACGACGATTAATTTTTCTGTGCGTGGATTTACCAGCAAGGAAATCCTCGATCTGTTTGACGCGGCCGGCATTCGCGTTAGTTCCGGATCGGCCTGCGGCTCGGCACTGCGAGGCTCGTACGTCTTGGACGCGATGGGCATGCCGCCGTGGCAAAGCGAGGGCGCCATTCGCATTTCATTCAGTTGGCTGACCGATGAGAACGATATCGACATGGCCTGTCGACGGATCGAGGAAGCGGGGGGCGCGATTCGCCAGTCTTGTCTCGTGGCGCCGGACGATCAGGAAATGTCTTCACTCGTCCAGCAGGAAGGACTTATCCAACTCAAACGGGGATCGATGTGTTCGTGGATCTTTATCGATCCGGATACCAGAAAGTGCCTGATTATCGACCCCTTTGAAGAACTGGCCGACAGGATTGAGAATCTGGTTCGCTGTCAGGGGCTCACCGTGCATGCGGTCCTCGACACCCATCAGCACGTCGACCACGAGTCGTGCCGCAGCCGCCTGCTACGCTCGCTCGCCGATCATCTGGGAAATCGAGCCATCACCGACGATCCGCTCGGCTGGCCGGACGAGGCCGACGGCACAGTGCTGCTCGACGACGAGAGCGAAGCGCCGCTGATGCAACTCTCCGAGAATCTCGTCTTACTTCGCATGGATGCGCCGGGACACACGGTGAGTAGTCGCGGCTATCTTCTGGCCAAGGCACCATCGAACGGACGAGTTCACCGGGACGATATTCAGACAGCGTTCACCGGCGACACACTGTTGATTGGCGGATTGGGAAGGTCCGACTTTCCTTCCAGTTCCGTTTCCAACATGTATCAGTCGCTGAGGCGCTTTCCACAAGTGCTGGCCGACACCACAATCATCTGCCCCACGCACGACTACGACAACGGCTTCGTCACCACGCTGGGAACGGAGCGGCTGCAAAGTCACCTACTAGCAGGCTTACTCGATCCGATTGCGCCGATATCTCTGGAACACTTTATTGATGAGAAACGGAAGATCGACGCGGAAATCGATGATGAATCGAGCTGCGAATTGATCTGTGGGCTTATCCAACACGCCGACAAGTCGGAGTCGTCCGTCGATCTGCGGCCAGACGAGTTGAAGGACTTCTTTGCTCGTCACCACGACTCGTTGATCATCGACGTTCGCGAGTCGCACGAATACCTGTTCCCACAAGACTGGATCGGACTGGGTTTGAATAATCCGCCCAAGAATGTCCCGCTTTCGAAGTTCGCCAACTTTGTGCAGCAGCTACTGGCCGACACCGAAATGGCGGCTGACAAGGACATTGTCTTCGTCTGTCGCAGCGGCAGACGGAGCGGTCAGGCAGCCGAAGTCTTGCGGCGACTCGGATTCGTCAACTCCTGGCACATCGCCGGAGGCATCGCGCTAGGCGGAGGTCGCCACAACGACGTCTCGCTGGACTGTGCCGAGATGGAGTACATGATCTAGTCGGCCAATTGAGGCCGCCAAGACCCGGACGAGCCCGCTGGCTGGGACCTGGCCTCGCTAGGAACCGGCAATTCGACGATCACGCGGGTTCCCTCTCCTGGTGTGCTGAGTATCTGAGCCGTACCACCCATGACCTGGGCCCGCTCCTCGAGGCCTCGGATACCGTAACGCCCCTCGGGGATATCTTCGACCTGGAATCCAACACCCCAATCTTGCACTTCGAGCCGCACCGTTCCGGACTGCTGTGTCAGCGTGACTTCCACACGGTCGCTACGACTGTGTTTCTTGGCGTTCGTCAAGCTCTCTTGGGTGATGCGATAGAGGGCGTTCTTGAGAGCCGGCGACAAATTGCCGAAAGCCCCTTGATGATCGAATCGAATGGCCATCGTCGAGTCATCGTTTTCGCTGATCAGGTGCTCGACGGCCTGGAGGATGCCCCCTTCGTCAAGAATCAAGGGCCGGAGGCCGGCGATCAAACGACGGCCTTCGCTGACGGTTTCTTGCAGTAGCCCCACGAGCACCCCGAGTTGGCCTTGGAGCGGCTCGGCCCGAGAATCGGCCTGCAAGCTCTCGGCCGTCATCATCGCTCCGGTGGCGTACTGAGTAATCCCGTCATGGATCTCATGGGCGACCAGCTGCCGTTCGCTCTCTTGAGTTTCAAACAATCTCCGCAGCGATTGCTCCATCCGCCGGCGCTCGGCGATCTCCAGTTGTAAGGAATCGTTCATCGAGCGGAGCTCGCGAGCATGTTCCTCAAGACGGTCGATCTCTTGTTGATGGCGGTGGAGTTCGACTTCTTCGTTGGGCAGCCAACGACGAATCAGTATGCCAATCACCAACGCGGCCGCAATAATGTTGATCACCTTGGGAATCAGCACCAGTTCCGGTCGCACCAGAGTATCGTGTACCGACTGAGGCAAAATCCCGGCCCGTGACGTATACCAACCACCGAAATAAAAGCTCTCAAACAACGTCCGGAAGGCGTCGATCGCCAGGATCCAGATGAGCGTATTGAAGAGCGGATTGGGTACCTTGGGATCCCTTAACCGGTGAGCGTAAAACAACAAGATCCCTGACCACATCAGGATCAGGACCCAGTAAGAACCGGCGGCGGTAATATCCATGAAATTCATTGAAACAGACTCCAGGCAGTGGAATCGCGTCGTCATTCTGCACAAGCCGACCGGTGCCGGCTACGACAGACATTAGATGCTCGGAGAACCGAAGACGCAATCCAGTTATCCGCCTTGGAGAGAGGCGCAAGGAGGTAGAGCGAGAGTCTCGGCTCAAATTCCGAGGGCCAATGCGGCCTTGGATTCCGGGCAGCCCCCCAGAGAAGAGAGATATGGCCGGAGGCTTTAGACGGTCAGCGCGGACGAAGTCTCGACCGGAAAGCGATGTCGGTGGACGATACGATCCCACCAGCGAGCATGACGCAAGTTGCGATTGCCAACGGCAAGCACATGTTGCTTACCGCGGCGGGTTTGCACGACGACTTCGTCCCCTTGAGACTCGACAACCAGCCAAAACTTGTCGACGAAGTAGGAGTAGTCTTCGCCGCGCTGCGACGGCATAACTTCCTTGGCTCGCGGGCCCGGTCGAGTGCTTCGCTTAGGCTTGCTGTAGATGACCCAGTCACCCGGCTTATAGCTTCGGCTGTCCATGGCGTCCCCCCCTCCTAGAAAACTCCTCATTTGTGCTCGAAGTCTAGCAACTTCGGTTTGTATACGTCAACAATACTTCCCTGTTTAACAAATAATTAACGGTTCTCGTCGAGATCAATTCGCCCGGTCGACCGCGGATTTCGGACGGTGCAGATCCGCGTGGCAAAGCCGTTCAACGGCGGCGCGCGTGTCCGCTAGAAACGCTCAGAAAACGACGCGGGGACAGACCGGCTCGCAGATCATTGGACTCATATCTTGGCGGCTGAAGAGATGTTCTCTTATCCGCGAGCCTCGGTTCACCACGAGCCGGGTTGGACATCGGCGGTGGCGGGCTGCGCCAATCGATCTATATCGATGGTCGCATGAGATCGTGCTCGTCGATCACATAACACTTGCCAATGCCAGGGTCGAAGAGTCCTCGCAGACCAAGGTGACGCTGATCGGAGCGTACGAGTTTTCGGGATGACAGGGCCAATTCGCAGTACTCCCCGCGTTCCACGAACTCCATCGTCACGGAGTTGGGAATGCCATGGGGTTCATCCATCGATCGAGACATCATTGAGACGCTCCACTGGCTAGAACGGAGAAGCTGATTCCTGTTCCGACGCGTTTCCAAGCTCTCTATATCGGCATCCGGCCGGTATCCCTCCGTTGTACCTTCGGAGATGGGGAACGCAATGCCCCGTTCGGACGGTCTTCTAAACGCTGCCTTAACACCCCTTCTCGCTAGGCTGCGGTCTCACTGGCCCTCTTCATCTGCCACGAGATCGCCCCGACAACCACTCCCTGGGGCCCTTCCTTTGGGGTAGTCATCAGGTAAAGTTCTTACAGGGCTCCCTCGAGAGGGAGATACTGCCTAATGGAATTCGCCCTGCCTGAATCGGCTCAATAGAAATCAATAAGAAGAAGTCCAGCAATACGAAGGAAGCATGCGAGAATATCGTTGGAGCCCGCCCTCTGCCGGCCAGATGTCCCCACCGGTTCTTGGCTACTACATCAACATGGATTCGAATCCGGACCGGGAGCAGCGTTTGCTCGGTTCGCTCCAAGCGCAAGGTGTGCGGCACTGGTACGCGCGCGAGCGGGCGGTCGATGGCCGGACTGTCGCCGAACGGCACGCCACCGAGCTCGATCCGGGTAACCTCGGCTGTTGGTTAAGCCACCTGAGTATCTTGCAGCGGCATCTGAAATCTGACCGCGATCTGCATGTCTTTGAAGACGACTCCGTCCTCTGCGAGAGCTTCGCCTCGCAGTTCTCGGCCGTATGTGCCTTCCTGGAAACAGTGCGAGATGCTTGGGACATTGCCTTGACGGACGCGTACATCGCTCCCAACCTCGATCAGTACGGTCGCTTTTCCAGATGCATGAAGCGATACGACCGAGACCGGGCAGTCAGCGTCATCCCTCTGCAAGCGGCCGCGTTCGCCGGAGGAACCAGTTCCATCTTGGTCAACCGAGACTCGATTGAAAAATACTTCCAGCTCATGCGCGACGGCTGGAAGAGCGGTCTCCCCATCGACATCTATCTGAGAAAACTAATCAATCGTGGGAAGCTGTCGGCTAAAATCACGGTACCGTTTCTGACCAGCGTATCGGAGTTGAGCGCAGCGTCCGATATTCGCGGCCAATTTGATCCTTCGAGAATCGTGTTGCAGGCTTACCGAAGAACCTTCTTCGTGGATGCCAATCCGCAAGAGTTGCTTCACGATTTCCCGCAGTTCTCGACGGAAAGCGTATCGCAGCGAGACCGGCTATTTCTCAAAACAGTCGAATTTCTACTCAGCGATGCATACCGGTCGTTTTAGCGGCAATCCTCCCGCCAATCTGCGGAGATGACCTATCCAGCGGACGGAAACTGCTCGCCCGAGACAGCACTACTGTTCGAACGAATCGATCCCGCCGAAGACTTGGGTCCAGACATCGTTGTGCAGCCCCACGCCGATGCGGCGGAACTTGGGATGCATGATATTGGCCTTATGCGGTGGGCTGTCGAGCCAGTACTCCACGATCTTCTCGCCCGTGAATGGCGCTTCGGCGATATTCTCGCCATCAGCCCGCGTGTCGTGGATCTTACCCCGGTCGCGAAAGGTCTTCTTACCTGGCAGCGGCGACTCGTGAGCGCGGAAATCGTGCTCGACCATGTCCTTGCTGTGCATGCGGGCGGAGTTGCTCAACTTCGGGTCGGCCCATAGCAGTCGCAAACCATGCTTGGCTCGCGTGCGATTCGTCCACAGCACACAGTCGATCTCACGCTGACTCATGCCAGGCGCCCCGATCCCCAGCGCCACGTACTCAATCATCGGAACCTGATCGAAGAGAGCCGGCTTCGGCTCCTCGGTCGCCTTTTCCTTTGCTTCCGTGGGAGAACCGGCGGTGGTCGCGGCAGCCGGATCGGCGGTCTCCGCCGGCGCGTCCGCTTCGCCCGTTAGCGCGGGGGCTCCTCGCTCGACGACTTCAACAAGGCGGGCGTGCATGGCCGACATCTTCTCCAACTGATCGCGTGACTTGATCAACTTCTTGTCCCGGCCGACGAGCTCATCGGCCGAAGTGATCAGCCGATCGTTGCCCAGTTTCTTAGCCGCCTTGCCAACGGACTTCTTGTACTTCTTCAAGGCGCCTTTGAAGCGGGCTTCAACGACACGGACCAAGGGCGCGGCCGCGTGCGGACCGGCGGCGACCGCCATTTCGATCGCCTTCTCTTGCTTCTCGGGATTCTTGCCCGCGGAATTAAATACCTGGCGAACGGCGCGAACTTCGGCCTTCTGTTCCGGAGTCAGTTCGACTTTCTTCGGTTTCGCGGAATCGGCAAGCGTGGGTGCCACGCCACTGCTGAGAGCCCAGGGAACCACTAGACCCAAGAAAATGGCGCACCACACGTATCGATCCCTAACAAATCGCATGTAATTATCCACCGGTTTGTCTCCTACCCCAATTGCGGTGTCTAGATCATCGGCTCGCACTCAGCTGGCTGCTGGGTGATGCCCCGAGTCGTGCCTCCCGTTCCACTGGCTGCCAGTCTAGCACAGGTATTGTTGATATCGCGAGCTGCGAAATGGCTACCGAGGCCTGGATTAGGCCTTCTCCCCCTTCCCGAGCCTCATTGCCAGAGGGGGCCTGAAACGTGAAAATGAGCAACATTGGAGGACCTCGTTGGCCGCCCGGTCGGCGTCGGCGGTGTTCTTTCCGCGCGGCGGCATGTCTGCTTCGGATAGCGGCCCTTGATCGTCAATGAGCAGGAGGCTCTCCGTCATCCTCTCACGATGATAAGTCTCCGTCATGTCTGCTGCCTCTGAGAAGTCGAGGAATCCGAAGCGTTCCACGCTCGAAGCCTCGTTAGCCAAAAGGCTCGAGGTATCTGAACCCCAAGTGGCGGTCCACAAACTTGTCCGCCGGGCACTGAAGGCGCGGCTGACCCGAGTGTTCGAAGAACTCCGGCGGACGGGCATGCGATCTCGCCCTTCGGCGGAGGATGTACATCAGCTACGGGTTGCTACCCGGCGAGCGACCGCGGCCCTCGACACTTTTGAAGACTGCCTGCCCAAGAAACGTCGACAACGCCTGCGGAAACATTTGCGAAACATACGTCAGGCGGCCAGCACCATCCGAGACCTCGACATCGTGGTGATCAGCCAGAAGCAGACTGGCCTGACTCTCAAGGATGCGGACCGGCGACGCCTGAGACGCCGAATCAGTCGCTGCCGTCGCCAAGAACAAAAAGCCCTCAGGAAGCTCACCTGTCGGCGTCAGCGCCGAAGATTTCGTCGGGAAGCCAAACAGCTTGTTCGACGTACCCGCTGGCGAGGCTCGGGAGCGGAACCGAGTTTCTCCGCGGCAGCCCAGCTTCTGCTGGGGCCGGCCGTCGAGAAGTTTTTCCAGAGCGCTGCAACCACCAAGTGGCAGACCGCTTCGCTACATCGACTGCGGATTAGCACCAAACGGCTGCGTTATACCTTGGAGTTGGTGCGTCCGGCGATTGAAGACGCCGCCCTTGAAGCCGTTTATCCTGAGCTGAGTGAAATTCAGCGTCGACTGGGCGATCTTAACGATCGCGCGATGTCTCGCTCGACCTATGAGCGTTGGCTCGCCGAGACGAGCCACACTGCTCGGCGGCAGCTTTGTCGAACGCTGATCGATGCCGAAGAGTCGCGACTGGAAGCCGAGATCAAGTCGTTCCGCGCATGGTGGTCGCCCCAGCGACAGCACACCCTGAAGAGAAAGTTCGCGGAACTTGAAACGCATCGACGAACGGCGGCGAGTTTGGCCGAGAGTTCGCTTTCTCGCGACAAGAGCCTGCCGGACACTCCCCCGGATGGTTCCAACCAGGTTTCTTGGAATGGTACGCCGGTCGACTCGACCGCACGGATCGGCGGCTTGGGTGATCAGCCTGCGACTTAGACGACATGAAACAGACAGCCAGTTTGTGGTATCCTGCTCCCACAAGCCCGTACATTTCAACGCGCCTTCCGCGAACAGTTCTCGCGATCGCGTGAGTTCATATCGCAGCGGAGTTCGGAATGGAAGAATCGGCGAAGCAACATTGGGTCGGCTTCGATCTCGGCGGCACCAAGATGCTGTCGATCGTTTTCGACAAGGAATTCAAGACCGTCGCCCAGAGTCGGAAGCGAACAAACGGTAAGGAGGGCGTCGAGGCTGGCCTGGAACGCATCGAAAAGACGATTCACAAGTCGTTGGCCGAGGCCAAACTGGAAGCCAAAGACTTGGCCGGTATCGGAATCGGCTGTCCTGGCCCTATCGACCTGGAACAGGGAATTCTCTGTGAAGCGCCCAATCTCGGTTGGGAAGATGTGCCCATTCGCAAACGACTCGAAGCTGCCTTCGGCTGTCCGGTGGTGGTCAGCAATGACGTCGACGCCGGCGTGTACGGCGAGTACCGCTTCGGAGCAGCCAAAGGATCCCGCTGTGCGCTGGGTGTGTTTCCCGGCACGGGGATCGGCGGCGGCTGTGTTTACGAAGGCAAGATCATCCGCGGGAAACTCAGATCTTGCATGGAAATTGGACACGTCCCGGTCATGCCCTCGGGCCCACTGACCGGTTCCGATCGTCGAGGCACGTTGGAGTCGGTAGCCAGCCGTCTGGCAATTGCGGCCGCCGTGGCCCAGGCCGCCTATCGCGGCGAAGCACCCCGTGTCGTTGAACTGGCCGGCACGGACCTATCCGAGATTCGTAGCGGCGTTATTTCCAAAGCGATCCGTGGTGGCGACAAAGCGGTCGAGAGGATCGTTCGTCAGGCGGCAGAAATGATCGGGATCGCCGTGGCGGGGGCGGTGTTGCTTATTTCGCCCGACACCATTGTGCTGGGGGGAGGGTTGGTCGAGGCCATGCCGGAGCTGTTTGTTAAGGAGGTCCGAAAGGCGATTCAGCAGAATGTGCTCGAATCGTTTGCCGATTCGTTCCAGGTAATCACTGCCGAACTGGGGGACGATGCCGCAGCGATCGGAGCCGCGGGCTGGGCGGAGCGGGAAATCGCCGCGAAGTGAATCGCGGATCGACGATCTCGCGGCAGGATGCGAATCCCCCTGTTTTTGGGGTGAATTCGGCCAATCGCGGGCCATTTCACCGCCCAAGATGGCCAATTTTGAAGCATAATATAGGTTTACATAGTGGCCGAAGGCCCCGCCTGCCCCGATTCGACTCTCCCACCGCCATGTTTTCGCTGACCTCCGACACCGCCGCCCAAGCTGCTTCACGGAGCGATTCGATTCGCCCCGTGGCGGTGATCGACGTTGGCTCGACCTCGATTCGCATGGCGATCGCCGAGATCGGAGAGACCGGTGTGGTCCGCCAGTTGGAGATGCTCTCGCAAGCGGTCAGCCTAGGTACCGATTCTTTCACCAAGGGCGCGATCGACAAGTCGACTACGGAACAATGCGTCCAGGTTCTCAAGAGCTATCGCAAGGTTCTCGAGGAATATCAGATTACCAGCGCCGATCAGATTCGGGTTGTGGCCACCAGCGCGGTTCGCGAGGCCGATAACCGGCTGGCCTTTCTCGATCGCATCTTTATCGCCACGGGTTTCAACGTCGAGACACTCGACGAAGCGGAAGTCAGCCGGATCACCTATTTGGCACTTCAACCGCTGTTGAGCCAAGAACCGGCGCTGGCCAGCGCCAGAACAATTGTGGCCGAGGTGGGAGGTGGAAACACCGATATCCTACTTCTCCGCGGCAGCGACGTCCTTTACTCCCATATGTTTCGCCTCGGCTCCCAAAGACTACGGCAAAACCTGGAAGGCTACGACACGTCGGAAGGACCAGGTCGACAGATCCTGCAGTCCCGTATTCGACAGACGATGGAACAACTGCATCAACAGCTACCCTCGGCGGGGCCCGTCCAACTGGTCGCTCTGGGTGGCGATGTGCGATTCGCGGCTTCACGACTGGGGGCCGAATATGGTCCACATCGGCTGGGAGAGATGAACGTCAAGGAACTCGAAGCGCTAACCAACAACATTCTGGAACTCTCCGTCGATCAACTCGTTCGCACTTATCATCTGGCCTTTCCGGAAGCCGAGACTCTGGGGCCAGCCCTATTGGCGTACGTGGAGCTTGCGCAGACTTTTGGTCTGGAGCAAATCTACGTCGCCGACGTGAATTTGCGCGACGGATTGTTGCAAGAAATGGCGGTCAAGGAGCCGTGGACGGAGGCCTTCCGCGCTCAGATCGTGCGGGCGGCCGTCGCCCTGGGAAGAAAGTACAAGGTCGACGAGCGACATGCCGGCCATGTGGCGGAGCTGTGTCAGCTGCTGTTTCAAGCCTTGCAGGAAGATCATCAGCTCGGCTCCCGCTACGAGCTCATGTTGCAACTGGCGGCCCGACTGCACGAAGTCGGTCTCTACATCGGCACACGAGGCTACCACAAGCATTCGCTGTACTTGATTTCTCACTCCGAGATGTTCGGAATGAGTCGACTCGATCATCTCCTGGTCGCGCTCACCGCGCGTTATCATCGTCGCGCCAATCCCAGCCCGTCACATCAAGGGTTCGCCAACCTCGATCGTGATCAGCGCGGCGCCGTGGCCAAGATGGCCGCCATCCTTCGCGTGGCAATAGCACTCGACGAATCGCGCAGTCAGCGTATTCGGGAATTGCAATGCACGCATGAAGGCGGTCGGTTCGTGATCTATATTCCTGGAGCGGCCGATCTGTCGGTGGAGCAGCTGGCGATCAAGCAAAGCGGCTCCTTATTTGAAGAGGTCTTCGGAACCAAGGTGTTCTTGCGCCGCGCCACGGCGAAGAACGATTGATCGGAAGCAAGATTGACCTAATATGAAGATGGAACCGACACGATTCACGAATCGCGAACTGAGCTGGTTGGAATTCAATCAGCGGGTGCTGGATGAAGCGAAGGACGGCCGCATCCCCCTACTCGAGCGGCTGAAGTTCCTCGCTATTACCGCGTCCAATCTCGATGAATTCTTCATGGTTCGCGTCGGCGGTCTTGAGCTATTGGCCGCGCAAAAAAACCGCAAGCTTGATCCCTCAGGGCGCACCCCCGAGCAGCAGCTCGAAGCGATCGGCGAACGGACTCACCGCATGACCGCCGATCAGTACGAATGCTATACCAAGGACCTGGAACCGGCCTTGGAGCAGGCCGGCATTCGACGTGTCCGTGCGGATCAGCTTTCCGATCGACAGGCCGAGGCGGTGGCCGAGATCTTTGAGTCGGAAATCTACCCGGTGTTGACACCCGCCGCGGTAACTTCCGCCGACGATTTCCCGCTACTAATAAACCAGACACTCAATCTCTGCGTTCAGTTAGCGCCGACCGAGGAAGAGCCCGAGACACCCCGGTTCGCTATCATCCCGATCGGTCGCAGCGTGGCGCGTCAAATCACGCTGCCTTCGGAGGGCGGTTATCAATACACGCTGATCGAGGACATTATTTCGCTGCACATCTCCCGATTCTTTCCTGGCGAGTCGATCGTCGATGCGGTGCCTTTCCGCATTAGTCGGAACGCCGACCTGGCGGTTGAAGAAGACTCGGCCGCCGATCTGCTGCAAGAGATGGAGAGTATCCTGGACGCTCGCAAACAGAGTCATTGTGTGCGATTGGAGATCGCCGACAACGCCTCGGAGGGGACCCGGTCGTTCCTTCTGGAGGTGCTCGGTTTGCGCGAGGCGGGTGTCTATCCCGTTTCGGGGCCACTCGATCTGGCTTCGATGATGCGACTAACTGGCCTGGAGGGCTTCGGCGAGTTGCAATACGAGGAATGGAAGCCCCAACCTTCTCCGATGGTCGACCCGGCAGCCAGTATGTTTGAGAATATCGCCCATCAGGACATCCTGCTCGGCCATCCCTTCGAGAGTTTTGAACCGGTCGTCCGTTTTCTCGAAGAGGCGGCTGATGATCCCGATGTTTTGGCGATCAAACAGATCCTTTATCGGACGAGTCGTGTCAGTCCCGTCGTCGCCGCGCTACGCCGTGCGGCGGTCAATGGGAAGCAGGTCACCGTGATTGTCGAACTGAAGGCGCGATTCGATGAAGCACGAAACATCGAATGGGCGCGGAATCTCGAGCAAGCCGGCGTTCAAGTCATCTATGGTATTCGCGGGCTCAAGACGCACGCCAAGATCTGCATCGTCGTCCGCAGGGAACCCCAGGGCATTCAACGCTACGTTCACTTTGGAACTGGCAACTACAACGAAGTCACGGCGAAGCTCTATACCGACATCAGTTATATGACGTGCGATGAGCAGCTGGGGGCCGACGCGACCAACTTTTTCAACACCATTACGGGGTACTCCCAGTCGCAACGCTATCGAAAGATCGAAGCGGCACCGATCGGGATGCGTGACCGTATCATTCAGCTTATCGAACATGAAACCGAGCGAAGACGCCAAGGTCAAGAAGGCCACATCATGGCGAAGATGAACTCGCTGGTCGATCCGCAGGTTATCGAAGCGCTTTACAGAGCTTCGCAGGCCGGGGTGAAGATCGAACTGAACGTTCGCGGGATTTGCTGCTTGAGGCCCGGCGTTCCCGGTCTCAGTGAGAATATCTCCGTCGTGAGCATCATCGATCGCTACCTGGAACATAGCCGCATATTCTACTTCTATCATGGCGGCAGTGAGTTGGTATTTATCGCCAGTGCCGATTGGATGCAACGGAATCTCGATCGTCGCATCGAGTTATTTGTCCCGGTGGAAAACCCGACCGCGCGTTCCCGGCTAATCGACATCCTGAAGACATGCCTGAGTGACAATGTCAAAGGTCGCCGGCTGCTGGAAGACGGGGGATACGAACGGCCCTCGGAGGAGTATGGCCCGACGGCCGCGCGAAGTCAGGAGATTCTCTACCGAGAAGCCCGCGAAGCGCAGCGGCGCGCCGAGCGAGCGACGGGAACCGTTTTCATTCCGGAACGGGCCCAAGGAGAACCAGTCAAACGGACCACGGGGCTGCAACGGGTCCCTCAACAGACAACCATGAAGACGCTTCTTGTTCTCCGCCATGCCAAATCGAGTTGGAAAGATAGCGAACTGGCCGACCACGAGCGACCGCTGGCCAAACGCGGCAAGAGTGATGCCCCCAATATGGGACGATTACTCTACCGAAAGAACCTGGTGCCGGAACTGATTGTCAGCTCGACCGCCAAGCGAGCGCGCAAGACCGCCAAAATCGTCGCCGAGAATTGTGGGTATCGCCGCGATATCATTTTGAGCGACGATCTCTATCTGGCCCCGCCGGCTGCCTATGTCGAGTTGATGCGGCAACTGCCCGACAACGTCGACCGTGTGATGTTGGTGGGACATAACCCCGGCATGAGCGATCTCCTCTACGCGCTCACCGACGTCGAGGAAGAGTTCCCCACATCGGCACTCGCGCAGATCGAACTCGATGTCTCCCGCTGGCGGGACTTGGAGTTGGAAACCAAGGGCGAACTGGTCGACCTCTGGCGACCTCGAGAGCTCAAGTAGTCGCTTCGGCCGAGCCGCTGGCCCCGGCCTGGCGAGAGCCGCCTGGCACTTCATATCAGGCTGTTCCGAGGTGCGTTCCACGCCGGCACTCGCGAGCGTGTTGAACTTCTACAAGGCGCCCACTCTGACTGCCTTCGATGCTGTCATATTGCTTCTTGGTTGATGTGAAAAATACCTATCATTCTCTACGCTTCGAGTTCCGATATGAGAAAGGGAAGCACCCCTCATTCGACTGTCTAACCCAGGACAATACCGATGCAAACTTGTCGCCAATTGTTTTGTCATCCAAGACTGCGCGTCCTGCTTTTTGCCGGCGCGTTTGCGAGCATTGCTCTCACCAGCCAACGAAGCGAAGCCCAGGCCTTTGTGCCGGGCAGTGGGAATTTCATTCCACAGGTCGGAGATGATTTTGAAGATCCCGAGTGGAGCTTCAAGATGAACTGGCCCAAGAGCAGTAAGAATATCGACGAGGTGAGTCGCTATCCGACCGGCATCTCCAGCAATCGACGCTGGTACGAAGGCGCGAAGCGTGGCATGCCCGACTACATTCGCCGCGTCGAGACTCCCGAAGGAGGAATTCCCGGCAGCGAGGGTTCGCTACTACTGCAGTCGATGCTGACAGGCATGCCGAAGCAGAAGACCTACAAGATGCAGCAGGACGATTTCGTAGCCGACGTGATGTACAAGCTTAAGGGGCCGATTCCGATTCGCCGCTCCCCAAGTGTGGTCACACGGGTGTATGTTCCCCCTTTTGAAGAGTGGGAAAATCGCACGGGACCCTCTTTCGCTTTTCGCGTGGCTCTCGAACCGCGTGTTCGTCGACCCAACACTCCGGACGATGAACCCGACACGTACTGGCCTGGCTTCTTGATCGACTTCCAGAGCAAGGACAACGGCCACAAGGAGGACGTCGCCTTCATCCGCGTGCGTGCTCGCAGTTCGGGTACCGACTATCGTCGTATCCAGATCAAAGAACCGGGTTGGTGGACGCTCGGCTTGTCGTTCTCGCCCGACGGCTTTGTGCATTACTATGCCAAGCAAGGTGTCGAGGATCTGACGGAGAAGGACCATATCGCGTCGCACACTCCCTATGGAAGCCGAGCTCGGGCGTTCAACACCTTCTTCTTTAACGTCTGTAGCTTCGACGATGGGAAGACGTGGTCGACTCCCTGGATCGTCGATGATCCTTCGGTCTACGTGCTTCGCTAGAAGCGGTGCCACTAGAAGCGGTGGCAATGCTGGCACCATGCGGGCCGGCGAGAATGTCTTGACGGATCGAGGATCCGCTGCGCACAATTCCGCCCCAGTTCAACCGAGGCCGGCTCCCCTTGAGGGGTCGGCCCCTTTATTGCGCTGGTTGGAGGCAATTTGCCGCCATGGCGATGCGTGCTCCGGCTGAATAATTCTTTCGAGGGTTTGCGGTATGTTCTCTGATCGATACATCTTGGGTCTGACGATTCTCGCAACCGCCGTGGTGTCGAGCGGATGTCGTTCGCCTTATCACGCCGACCAGGACGCTCTCGGCGGCGGGCTCATCGGCTCGGGCATTGGAGCGGTGATTGGTAATCAGTCTGGGAACACGGCCGAGGGCGCGATCGTCGGGGGCATTGCCGGCGCGATGATCGGCAACGCCGTCGGCGAAGAAAAGGACTACCTCGAAGCTCGGAACCGGCAACTCATCGAACAACAAATGGGCCAAGCGGTTCGAGTCGGCAGTGTGACACACGAAGAGATTATCGCCATGAGCCAATCGGGCGTCGGCGCCGATCTGATCTCCAACCATATTCGTCATCACGGTGTCACGCGGATTCCGAATTCCGACGACCTGATTCGACTCAAACAAGCCGGCGTTTCCGATACCGTGGTCCGCGTAATGCAGGAACCCCCCCAGGTTGCCGCCGCGCCGGTGGCTGCCGGCCCCCCGGTGATCGTTGAGGAACACTACTACGGAAGGCCCTACTATCCCCATCCGCACTGGCGACATCCCCACTTTCGCCACCGCCGTCACGGCCCCAGCTGGAGCGTCGGCGTCGGTTTCGGCGGCTAGCCGACCTTCTGACTTCGGCTCGCTTGCTCCCCGGCGAACGACTACTGGTCAGCCCCGGCAGCGTTGAGCTCCAGGGTCGACCACGGTATAAGAACGGGCATGCCCTTCCCTGCCCCGTCCAGCTTGTCACGCGCCGCAGCTTCATCTGAGCCCCGGCTGCCCACTCCGCTGTTGATCACCGGGATCGCCGGTGTCGCCGGGTACAACGCGTTGGAGTACTTTCAGCGTCGATATCCGGGAGAAGTTTTCGGCATTCGGCAGCGCAACAACTGGCGACTCTCGGGCGAAGGTATCGTCGCCTGTGACGCGGAAGACCCTGACACATTGCGAGAGCTGTTCGACCGCTACCAGTTTCGCGCGGTACTCAACTGCGCAGGCAACTGTGCACTCAAAGCCTGCGAACTCGATCCGGCGCTCGCCTGGCGAACCAATGTCGAGGGCATTCGCAATCTTCTCACCGTCACTGCAGGGCGTGACGTGAGATTGGTCCATCTGTCGATCGACCTGGTCTTCTCGGGGATAGGAGACGGGGGCCATGTCGAGCGGGATCCGCCCGATCCGGTAACGCAGTACGGGAACACAATGGTCGCCGCGGAACAGATCGTCTCGCTGTCTCGTCCCGATGCGTGTATCCTGCGCATCTCACTGCCGATGGGCGTCAGCTTCAACGGTCATGCCGGCGCGATCGATTGGATTCAATCGCGATTCCAGAAGTCCCTGCCCGCGACACTCTACTACGACGAGATTCGCACGCCTGCCTATACCGACTGTCTAAATGAGTTGGCCGAGTCAATGCTGGGCAACTCGCTGAGTGGGTTGTTTCATGCCGGCGGCCCGCGCTGTTTGAGCCTGTACGAGATCGCCCAGATCGTGAATCGGGTGGGGGGCTACGATCCGGATCTTTTGCAGGGCTGCTTCCGTGTGGAGGCAGGCCCCATGCCACCGCGGGCCGGTAACGTCACGATGGACTCGAATAAGCTGGCCGAAGCGCTCGGCTATCAGCCCTTCGATCCCTGGCCGCTCGACCCGCGTTGGATTCCGACCGATCGAGACTGGCACCGCGAGCGATCGGCGGGTGAAGAAGGCTCGCCCGAATTCCTAGCAGAGGTGCTTTGCCGCAATCGCCGCCGGGGCGACTACCAGACCCATTCCAGGCCGCCGGTGAGTCCCTGATAGAACACATTCCCGTTGCTATTCAAGAACTCCGGATTCGGCGTGAACGGGGCTGTCGTGTTGGGGGCGGTGAAGTTTCGGTTCGGATTGAAATTCTCCATCGCCAGCCCGACTCCCTCGACATACAACAGCGTGTAAGCCGTGCGAAGTCGCATTCGCTTGGTCAGTTGTACGATGCTGACCAGGCTCGCTTCGGCGACCAGCGCAAAGTCGTCGTCATCGATCTCACTGACAATCGGATCGGTAACAGTCGAGGCCACGATACGCTCGTAGTTCTCCACGTGGTTAAGATATCCACCCGCTTCAAACTCGCCGCCGAGCATGACTCCCGGCAAGACGCAGAAATAGATATCGCCACCAATCTGCATACCGAACAGATCATTGGTGGTGTTCAAGTCATAGGTCAACGACTCGCCTACCGCCGCCGCCACCGTGTCGTGGCCCAGCTCTTCGTCCAGGCGGAAGTAGCGGAAACCCCAGAGGGTCGAACCTTGTGCTCGAAGCTGGGGATTGGCCCAGCGACGCCGAAAGTTGATTTCGCCGTTGTGAATTCGCGAGGCGTAGTCGATGCCGTGAAAACTCGCGCTGTCCGTTTCAAGAAAACCGCCCGCGGGATTCGTGGCCGCGTCACTGAACGCCGAATTGAGGTTATTTGGACCGGTCACCGAGGCGGAATCGTGAAACTTGTCAAAAGTTCCGAAGTAGGTGACTTCGAGATCGTAGCCAGGTGTAAAGATGAAGGAGGCCGTGAGCCGCATGCCCGCTTCCTCCTGATCAAAATCAAGGGAGTCGGAGGAGAGCACGACGTTACCACCCTGCTGGGTGAACGCCACGCGGCGCGAAACGTCCTGACGTTCCAGGGACATGTATTCGGCGTGGAAGTCGAACCAGTGCGCGTTGCAGGCGGGGCCTCCCAGGCCCAGGCAGCTTGCACAAGCGCCACCGTCTCCATCGCAATCGGCACAATACTCGCCGCCGTATTCGCCCTCGTAGGTCTCATCACCTTCGAAGTACTCGCCGTCGAGATAGCCTGCCGGCATGATCGCCGCCGGATCGTGATAAGGCATTCCATGCGGGGTGTAATTCGTAGGCATCATCATGGCTCCTCCACCAGCTTGCAACAGCTGCGGTGGTGCCGCCGTCTGAGCCTGAGCCGAACCGGCCATCACCGCCAAACAAGCAGCTATCGTGGTAGCAAGCCGCTGGGAAATCTTCATTCCTACGAACTCCCTGGATATATCACGGGCAAAGTTGATTCGTCAGTCAGGCAGATCGGCCCAATACAACCGTTGAATTGAGAAAAACCGGCATAAGATGAAAAATCGACACTCTGAACTGACTCGCCGCAGTCTGCCTACCTTGAAATGCCGTCGTGAGGAATCGCCGCTAATCCGCCTCTTCAACCGGCTCGGGTCTGCTAGAGCAGGAAAACGTGCTCGTTTCACTCCGCCGCTGCTCGAACGTGGCCACCATTGGCCTTAGCACGTGTTGGCCTTCACATGACGGCCATCGCCAGCGTTGCTATCCCGGCAAGAGTGTTGCTGTCCCGGCAATTAAGTCCCTCGCGCCGCGTCTCCCTAAGAAACCGAGGAATGGCCACCAGGCAAGCACAACGAGTCGAGGCGAAGGCGACTTGCATGCAGTCGGAGGCCTGTTTCCGTTGACGCTTTGCAAGCACGGCTGCTATATTGCTGGCGCAATTGGCATCCTTCCGAGGGGTTCCTGCCATTGCCAGCTGGTCCTCGCTGATCAGCATAAGATTTACAAGCAACGACGGACACTAATCCCTATAGACGAGGTAGATCATGGCCACTGCATCCTCCCCTGGAATACGAGATGACGTAACCCAATGTATTGGAAATACGCCGCTCGTTCGGCTCCGCCGCGTCACGGAAGGATGTGTCGCCACCGTGGTCGCCAAGTACGAGGCAACCAATCCGCTGTGGAGCGTCAAGGATCGCATCGGCCGCGCCATGATCGATGCCGCGGAGCGCGATGGTCTGATCAAAGAGGACACGGTCATCATTGAACCGACCAGCGGTAACACCGGCATCGGACTCGCCTATACTTGCGCCGCGCGGGGATATCAGCTGATGGTCACCATGCCGGAGAGCATGACACTGGAACGACGTCGCATGCTCAAGGCTCTGGGTGCTGAACTGGTTCTCACCCCTGCGGGCGAAGGCATGCCCGGCGCGATCCGTAAAGCGCATGAGTTGGAAGAATCCAACGACAACTATTTCATGCCACAACAGTTTAAGAATCCAGCCAATCCCGAGATTCATCGCAAGACGACAGCCGAAGAAATCTGGCGTGACACCGATGGGGCCGTCGACATCCTGGTCAGCGGCGTCGGCACCGGCGGAACGATTACCGGCTGCTCTGAAGTCCTCAAGAGTCGCAAGCCGGAGTTTCAGGCGATTGCGGTCGAGCCGGCCAACAGTCCGGTCATCACGCAGCGGCGAGCCGGTAAAGAACTTCAACCCGGCAAGCATACGATTCAAGGCATTGGTGCCGGCTTCATTCCCGACGTGTTGAACGTCGACATCATTGACGATGTCATCCAAGTCAAAGACGAAGACGCGGTCGAAACGGCCCGCAAGCTGTCTCAGATGGAAGGTATAATGTGCGGAATCAGTAGCGGGGCGGCCGCTTGGTCCGCTCTGGAAGTCGCCAAACGACCCGAGAACAAAGGCAAGCTGATTGTCGTTGTGCTTCCCGACCTGGGCGAGCGTTACCTTTCGACCGCCCTCTATCCGGAGTAGTCGCTGTTCGGCCCTGGCACCGAAGAGAATTCAAGGCTCGCCTCAATGGGAGGCGAGCCTTTTTTTGTGAGGCGATACGACGAACAGCCGCCGACACCGACAATCGAATCGAGAGGGCCCAGGAATTCTTAGCCCCGCGGTTCAATTGAGTCCTTGCCGACATAGGGCCGGAGAACCTTCGGGATTTCCACCGAGCCATCGGACCGCTGATGGTTCTCCAGCACCGCGATCAGTGCTCGGCTGATGGCGACGGCCGTGCCGTTGAGCGTGTGCGCGAAGTGGGTTCCCTTCTCACCCTTCACACGATAGCGAATTCCGAGCCGACGAGCCTGGTAGTCGGTGCAATTGCTGGTGCTCGTCACCTCGCCATATTCCCCCGCGTCGCCGCGGCCCGGCATCCAAGCCTCCAGATCGTACTTGCGATAGGCCGGTCCGCCCAAGTCGCCCGTGGCCGTGTCGACGACACGGTAGGGAATACCCAACTCGTCGAAGATGCGACACTCCAGACCACAGAAGTACTCGAGCATCTCGTCGCTCTGCTGGGGAGTGGTGTAGGCGAACATTTCGACTTTAGTGAACTGGTGAACGCGATAGAGTCCTCGCGTCGCTTTGCCGTGGGCGCCCGCCTCCGTTCGATAACAATGACTCACCCCGCACAATTTGATGGGCAGTTGTTCCTCTTCGAAAATCTCCTTGGCGTACAACCCACCCAGCGTAATCTCGGCCGTGGCAATCAGGCTGAGGTCGGAGTTCTCGACGCTATAGATTTGGGTCTCAGGTCCGCGCGGGATAAACCCGATGCCCTGCAAGATTTCGTTGCGGGCCAGGTCGGGGGTAATGGTCGGTGTGAATCCTTCGCCCACGAGCATGTTCAACACAAACTGCTGCAGGGCCAGTTCGAGCAGCACGGCTTCGTTCTTGAGGTAGTAGAATCCGTGGCCCGCCACCTTGCCGCCCGCCTCGAAGTCGAACAGGTCGAGCTTCTCCCCCAACTCAACATGGTCGAGCACGGGAAACTCGAAGGAGGGGATGACGACCTTTCCCTTGCGTAATTCTAGATTGGCTTTGTCGTCGACGCCGATGGGTGCCGCGGCATGCGAGAGATTGGGGATCAGTCTCAGTAGATCGTCCGACTCGGCTGCCAGGCGATCGACCTCCGCCGCGGCCGCATCTTTCTTCTCGCGAAGCTGGCGTGCCTCTTCCTTGAGAGCCTCGCGCTGGTCGCCATCGGCCGCTTTGCCAATCTGTTTGCTCGCCTGATTAGCCAGTCGATTCAGCTCTTCAGTTTCGGTCTGCTTCTGGCGGCGAATCTCTTCGATCTCGACCAGACGCCGCACGTCGACCTCGACACCACGATTGCGGCAGTTCGTCTCCACCAACTCAACGTTCTCGGCTACGAATTTTCGATCCAGCATTTCCTTACCAATCCATTAGAGTCGCATATTGTTCTTGGTTTCGCGTTTAGTCCGCGGCGGGCAAACCACATCGATCGCGGGCAGGGTCCGCGTCGTCTGCCGCCCACATCTCTTTAGCTGGAGAGCTTGGCCAGCTCGGCCCAAAGGTGCGCACTGGCTCTTGTACCGCGGTGAAAGTCTGCCAGGCAAAATTTCTCGTTCGGACTATGGGTGTTGTCGTCACTCAAGCCCCAGCCTAGCAGGAGTGTATCGGCCTGTAATTTATCGGAAAATGTGGTGATGATCGGAATCGAACCACCTTCACGAATGAAGAGCGGGGCCCGACCGAAACCATGTTCGATGGCCGCCGCGGCCGCCTCGATATAGGGACTCTCCAAGGGCACCAGCACGCCAGGCGACCCGTGAAAGTCTTTGAGTTCCATCGTTATACCGGGTGGTAATCTCTCTTCGAGAAACGGCTGGAGCACCGCGGTAATCTGTTCGGGCGTCTGATTCGGCACGAGTCGGAAACTGAACTTGGCCCCCGCACGAGCCGGCAAGACTGTCTTGGCACCTTCCCCCTGATAACCGCTCCAGAGCCCGTTGACGTCGAACGTCGGCCGAGCCCACTTTCGTTCCAAAGTCGAGTAGCCCGATTCCCCCGTCGCCGCATCGACCCCCACTTGAGCAAAGAACTTTTGCTCGTCAAACGCCATCGCCTGAAAGCCTTCGCGCTCACGCGTTGTCAGCGGCTCGACGCTGTCGTAGAAACCAGGTAACTGAATGCGACCTTCTTTATCGATTATCGCCGAGAGCAACTGACTCAAGACATTCGCGGGATTGGTCACCGCTCCTCCGAACGATCCGGAGTGGAGATCCTGGGAAGGTCCACTGAGGAGCAGTTCGTAGTAAGCAATTCCGCGCAGTCCATACGTTATGGCTGGCTGGCCTGGCCCAAACTGACAGGTGTCGCTGACCACGACACAATCGCAGGCCAGTCGGTTCGCGTTGTCGGCAATGAACTGTTCCAGGTTTTCGCTACCGACTTCCTCTTCGCCCTCAATGATGTACTTGACGTTTACCGGCAGCTGACCGGTTGTCTTCACCCAAGCCTCGGCACTCTTGATGTGCGTTAGCATTTGTCCCTTGTCGTCGGTCGCGCCGCGAGCGTAGAGATTGCCATCCCGCACGGTCGGTTCGAATGGGGGAGAATGCCACTCCTCGAGTGGATCGGGCGGCTGGACATCGTAGTGCCCGTAGACGAGCGCCGTGGGAGCCCCCGCAACGTGGGGTGATTCGGCGAACACGATGGGGTGTCCGGCGGTTTCTACCAATTCGGTAGTAAATCCGAGTGATTCAAATTGAGACACGATCCAGAGAGCCGCTTTTCTGGTGTCGTCATTGTGTCGACTGTCGGCACTTACACTTGGAATGCGCAACAGATCGCATAAATCCGCTTCAAAGGCGTCTCGATTCGCCTCCAGATAATCGTCAATCTTTGACATCGGGACTGCTCATTTTTCTATAAACTTGTGGGACCTATCTCTTTTCCGCCAGGGCAGCGTTCCAATATAATGCCAGGCTGCCGAAGTGGCCATTCCCACCCGGTCACCGCGAGCATGACATCTAAACGGATTTGGAGACGATATCCATGGAAGACCAAAGTGCCGCCGCTGTCGTCGCCCCTGCGAAGGGAAAGACGGAGGAGAAAACTCGGCCTAAGAAGCAGCCCCCCTACCATGTCATCCTATGGGATGACGACGACCATTCGTATCTATATGTGATGGTGATGTTGCAGCAACTGTTCGGCCACAAACCGACCCGCGGGTATCAGATTGCCGAAGAGGTGGACGCCAACGGCCGAGCCGTAATCCTGACAACGACCTTGGAACACGCGGAACTGAAACGCGATCAGATCCACGCCTTTGGCAAGGACGAATTAATCGATCTCTGCCAGGGGGCCATGTTTGCCACCATCGAGCCGGCGCCACACTAGGCTTCACTTGAGAAAGTAACCCGGCGCCTTATCGGACTTCATCGTTCATGAGGTGCGAGTCCGAAATTCAACAAGCATGTCGACGCCCAAACTGCGAACGCTTACGCTTGGCTGCAAGGTCAATCAGTACGAAACGGAGTACGTTCGTGAAGGGTTGGTTGGCGCAGGGTACTCCGAAGCCGTTCAAGACGAGCCGGCCGACCTCTGCATCGTCAACACTTGCACGGTCACAGCCGAGGGCGATTCCAAGAGCCGACAGCAAATTCGGCGCCTGGCCCGGCGAAACCCCGACGCGAAAATCGTCGTCATGGGCTGCTATGCCACGCGAGCGCCCGAAGACGTCGCCGCGCTGCCTGGCGTTAGCGAGGTGGTCACCGACAAGCGAGAACTGCCCGATCTCTTGGGGCGATTCGGCGTCGCCGACGTCCCGACGGGAATCTCCTCGTTTGGCTCCCGCCATCGGGCTTATGTCAAAGTGCAAGATGGCTGTCTCCTGCGGTGCAGCTTCTGCATCATCCCCAAAGTGCGACCTCACCTGGCAAGCCGTCCCGTCGAGCATATTCTCGATGAAGTCAAACGATTGACCGAGAACGGTTACCGAGAAATCGTCCTGACAGGTATTCACCTGGGGCACTACGGAATTGAGTGGAATCGTGGCCGCGCCAAACAAGACTGGACACGTCTGTCGCATCTGATCGAACAAATCGCCGAGTTGCCTGGTGACTTCCGCATCCGCCTGTCGAGTATTGAGGCCACCGAGGTCACCCGAGAACTCATCGAAGTCATGCGGCGCGGCGGAGACAAGATCTGCCCTCATCTGCATATTTCGATGCAGAGTGGCAGCGACTCGGTATTGCGGCGAATGCGCCGTCGCTGGGGCGCCCAACGTTTTGTCGACCGCTGTCAGCTGCTGAAGGATGCCCTCGACAACCCCGCGATCACGACCGACATTATCGTCGGATTTCCGGGGGAAACCGATGCTGAGTTCGAGGCCACCTGCGAAGTCTCGCGGCAGGTCGGGTTTTCCAAGATTCACATCTTCCCCTTTAGCGCCCGCCGAGGGACCCCGGCAGCGGAAATGAGCGATCAGGTTTCCCCACCCGTCAAGCAACAGCGAGTCCAGGCACTCGCCCATCTGGAGACGGAGCTGCGCGATGCTTATTTTGAGCAGCTGCGAAATCGCGAACTACGGGTATTGGTGGAACGCCCACTCGATGACGACGCGGGGAGCTTCCTGGGCACCTCCTGTCGATATGCCCCCGTGGTACTTGCCGCAGGTGAAGAAATTGTCGGCGAAGATCCATCGGCCGTTAACCCGGTCGGCGATTTTGTTGACGTCACGGCCGGGGATGTAAGCGAGGGTCGCATTATCGCCCTGCAACAAGCGATGCTCAACCGATGCTAGCGATGCTGCAGTGGGGCTCTCGTTCTCTCGGTTTGGTCTAGCCGCCTGGGCGCGGGTTTGCTAATTTCCGCCCCACGTTTGAGCCCCCGCCACATTCGATGGCGGTTCTTCCCATTTCCAACAATATTGCTTTGATGCGACGCCGCGTTTTCTCTTTACGCGCCGACGTTTCGAGGAGTCCCACTATGCACGACCGTCGGATCAGCCGCTCGATGCTCTGTCTCATCGTCCTCGCTATGATCGCGTTGCACGGAGTCACGGCTTCCGCGCCGGTCGCCTCGGCCGCTCCTCCCTGGTCAAAATTTGTCACGTTCAAGCGAATCGAAGCCAAGCAAGGTGAGGCCTACCCGATCGGTGAAGAGCAGGGCCCCTGGCTGATTCTGGCCACGACCTTTCAAGGCCCCGATGCCCAACGCGACGCCCAAGCGCTGGTCTACGAACTGCGCAAAGATTACAAACTGAATGCCTACACCCATCAGAAAACGTACGATTACTCGAAAGGGTTTGTTGGTCGAGGAGTGGATAAGTACGGCAATCCCCGTCGCATGCGACATCAAAGCAACAATCGGGTCGAGGAGGTGGCGGTGATGGTCGGAGACTTTGTCTCGATCGACGACTCCAAGGCCAAGAAGACGCTGGATCGTATCAAGGCGATGCGGCCCAAGACGCTCGACCCCAAAGGCCAGGGCGAGGGCAGTCAGTCGTTCGCCGCCATTCGCCGACTTCACGAGAAGGTTTGGGGTGGAGGAGAGGACAAGACCCGAGGTCCGATGCGAATGGCGTTCGTCATTCCCAATCCGTTGCTGCCCAAGGAGTACTTCAAGCCGAAGGGAGTCGACAAGTTTGTCGAAAAGCTGAACGCCGATCGACCTTTCAGCCTGCTCAAATGCCCCAAGGCATACACAGTTCGCATCGCCACCTATACGGGCGGAACCACTACCAAAATCAAGAAGAACGATCCGTCGGCCGACGGTGCCATGGCGACCAGCCGCCTCGATATGGCCGCCAAGAGCGCCGATCGGCTTACCGAAAAACTACGGGCCAAAGGCGTCGAGGCCTACGTCTTCCACGACCGTTCGCAGAGCATTGTCACGGTAGGCAGCTTCGATTCTCACGGCGCACAGCGCATGAGTGACGGATCGGTGCGGTTCAATCCCGCCATTCAAACCGTGATTAGTAACTTCTCCGCCATCCGACCGGGCGGTTCCGCGGTCCAGCAGGCAAGCCATACTTCGTCGGGCCGAAACGCCCAATGGCGAAATCAACTCTACGACGCTGAAGTGGCGTCGAACGTTCCGGGCCTTGGGAGTACGCGATACCGCACTTTTGACGGAACGCCGCTTGATATTCAGCCGACCGTGATCGACGTGCCAAAGCGTTCGATCGCCAGCGACTACGCCGCCGGACTGCCGCGATTGTTCCGCTAGGTCGACTTGGCGTCACGCTTCGGCGCTTCCCCTCAGCCAGCACACCCTGGCCGATCATGAAGACCTAAACTAGACTACTCGGTCAGACGCGTCTTGTTCACTGACCGATACGGTTCGGAATGGCTTCACTATCTTCGCTCGTACTGGGCACCCACAATCGCAAGAAGGGTCTCGAACTGGCCGACCAGCTGGCGCACCTGGGAATCGAGGTGCGCACCCTGGCCGAATTGTCGCAGCCTTCGATCGATGTCGTCGAAGACGGCGACTCGTTCGCTGAAAATTCTCGCAAGAAAGCCGTCCAACAAGCCCGGCATCTGAAGGCCTGGGTCATCGGCGAAGACAGTGGAATCTCAGTCGATGCCCTCGACGGTGCCCCGGGAATCTATTCCGCCCGCTTCTCCGGCGAAGGGGCGACCGACGAATCGAACAACCAGTTGCTGCTGGAGAAGCTTGGCGACCTGCCCCCCCAGCGGCGCGGAGCCCACTACGTTTGCTACATGACCTTGTCCGATCCGCAGGGGAATGTGCGTGCCGAGAGCGAGGGGCTTTGTCGCGGACGGATTCGCAAGGTCCCGGCCGGCTCGGCCGGCTTCGGGTACGATCCTCTGTTCGAAGTGGTGGAATACCACCGCACGTTCGGCGAACTCGGAACGACCGTCAAGCGGATCTTGAGTCATCGAGCCCGAGCCGTGGCCCTGATGATCCCCCAGTTACGATCGCTGATGCAATAGCTATCCTGTCGTTGTAAATCTGAATCGGCGCTTGTGTCGAGAGAGCATGTAGTGAATCCGCCCTCAAAAGGAAACCAGAAAGCGGCGAAGCGATTCAACATCGCCAATGTGCTTTGGTTTTGTGGCTATCTCATCGCCATGACCTGCGTGGTACTCTGGATGTTGGAAAAACGAGATGAGGTCCGTCTGCAACGTGCCGACAGCCAGGCTTTGGCCGATTGGCAAACCTGGCGAGAGAGTGTCCGCGAGCAACAGTTGCAGGAACTGCCAGAAGATCGCGGTCCTGTCGAGCGGACCGTGCCCAAGTCGAAAGTGCCTCCGCACTTCGTGCTTTTGGAGAATCATTTCATCACGATGCTTGTCTCGGCGCTCGTCGCCGGAACGGCCCTGTTTGCGCTGCTGGTATTCTCCGTGAAGGGGACGCTGGCGCGGGTTGAGCTAGCCGGCGACACGGAAGGCGGAGGGGATGATGATCCACAAAATAGCGGCACAGGCACTAATTCTCGTTGAGTGAGTACAATAGAACGCTATGCCCGCCCCCTCGACCAGAACCGCCCTTGAGTTCTCCAACGTGACCTCCGCGCCGCGGATGCGGTGGACTGTCTGGCCATTGATCGACCGCCCTTGGGCGTCTCTCTCCCTGGGAGTGCTAACTTTGGCGATCGGCTATGCGGTCTATGCGACAAGCGGAAAATGGTACTGGACAGCGGCCGCCTCGCTGGCGATTATCGTCGCCGCCTGGCGACTTTTCCTGCCGGTGACATTTGAAGTCACCCTCCGCGGACTCAAGCAAGAGTCGATGATCCAGTCGGCACGAACTCCCTGGTCGGAGATTCGCGCCGTGAGAAAATGCTCCGGTGGCCTGCTACTGCTCTCGGGAAACGACGACAGCCCGCTCGACGCGCTACGCGGATTGTTTCTGCCGTGGGGACCTCACCGGACCGAACTCCTGCAGCTGACCTCGCTTTATCTGACCGGCATCGACTACGAGTCTTGAGCGAGTTGGCGTTCTCTTGCCGGCCCCGAATGTCCCAACGAGGACGATTTACTCGCGTGGAGGTTCGTCGGCGTCCAACGGATACCAACAGGCCACTTCGTGCGGCGCCCCTTCGAGTGACGGTGATGTCTCGTCGCACTTGGATTCTCGCAGTGGACAACGATCCGCGAACTGGCAACCCGAATAGACCTGCTCGGGAGAGGGAACTTCGCCTCCTAGAATATGATGGGCCCGCTGCCGCTCCAGCACCGGGTCAGGAATCGGCACACTCTCCAGCAAAGCTCGTGTGTAAGGATGCCGAGGATTCTCGTAGAGCGAGCGGCTCTCGGCCACCTCGACAAGTCGGCCCAGATACATCACCCCGACTCGATCGGCAATGTGTCGTACCACGGAAAGATCATGGGCAATGAAGATGTAAGACAGCCCGAGTTGCTGCTGAAGATCCTGCAGCAGATTGATGATCTGTGCCTGAATTGACACATCGAGTGCCGACACCGGCTCATCACAGACAATCACCTGGGGATCGACAGCGAGAGCGCGTGCTATCCCGATTCGCTGCCTCTGGCCCCCCGAGAATTCATGCGGATAGCGATTCAAGTATCGCGGATTCAAACCGACGAGGTCCAGTAACCGCATCACTTCCAGACGACGATGAGGTCGATCGTATAGGTCGAATATATCCATCGGCTCGGCGATAATTCGGCCGACCGTCATGCGAGGATTCAACGACGCAAAAGGATCCTGAAAGACCATTTGCAGTCGCGCTCGATAGGACATCATCGCGCCCGGCGACAAACGGTCGATTCGCTTCCCTTCGTACCACACCTCACCCGAAGTCGGTTCAACCAGACGAAGAATGGCCCGGGCGAGCGTCGACTTTCCGCAGCCCGACTCGCCAACCAGTCCGAGTGTCTCTCCGGCGTGCAGCTGCAAGCTGACACCATCGACGGCTCGGACCGCGCCCCGTTGGCGATTGAACAGGTGACCGCGAACGAAGGGAAAATGTACTTTCAGATCGCGAACATCCAACAGCGGCTCCGTAGTCGTTGCCTCGGGAGCAGTCATCGTGTTCGTGGAAGTGGCCATTACGTAACTCTTCAAACTTGCTTAGGAATGTCGCTTGTGCTCAAGGGCTCACCCAGCCGAACGATTGCTGGACGATTACGATCCGTTCTCGGAAATCTCATGTCGCTCGGCCGTGGTAACATCCACCAGACAGGCATGACGATGATCGCCTTCCGATTTTAGTGGGGGATCCTCCGTTCGACATCGATCGATCGAGAATGGACAGCGCGGCGCAAAAGCACAGCCGACAATCGGCTGCATCAAGTCGGGTGGCTGACCCTCGATCGGCGTAAGACGATGGGCCTGTTCTTCGTCCAACCGTGGTATCGATTCCAACAAGCCGAGCGTGTAAGGATGTTTCGGGTTGGCGAATAAATCGCCCACGGCCGCCTGCTCGACGATCCGTCCTCCGTACATCACACAGACGCGATCGCACATGTTGGCAATCACTCCCATGTCGTGCGTGATTAACAGGATGGCGGTCCCTTCCTGCTTCTGCAGATTCTTCATCAATTCCAGAATTTGGGCCTGAACCGTTACATCGAGCGCGGTGGTCGGCTCATCGGCAATCAGTAAGTCGGGCTGGCAGGAGAGGGCCATGGCGATCATCACCCGCTGTCGCATGCCGCCGGAGAACTGGTGAGGGTAATTCGTAATTCGACTGGCCGCGCTGGGAATGCCCACCTGATCCAGCAGGTTGATGGCATGCGCCAGAGCTTGTTTGCGAGTATATCCACGATGCAGCATCGTCACCTCGCAGAGCTGATCGGCGACGGTCATGAACGGATTGAGAGCCGTCATCGGGTCCTGAAAGATCATGGCGATCCGGTCGCCTCGGATCGCTGACAGTTCGCGCTGCGACATGTTCAAGAGATCGCGATCGCCAAAGATGGCCCGCCCGCCGACGATTTTCCCCGGAGGCTGAGGAATCAGTCCCATAATGGACAGACTGGTAACCGATTTTCCGGAGCCCGACTCCCCAACGATCGCCAGCGTCTCACCGCTCGCGATGTCGAACGACACCCCATCGACAGCCCGCACGACTCCGTCCTCTGTATGGAACTGAGTCCGCAGGTCTTCGACTTGTAGAATGGGCTGGCTCACGGAAACGGGTCTCGCTCTCTAGAAATTTGGACGAAAACTTCGACTACTTGTTCTTCAATCTTGGATCGAGCGCGTCGCGGAGTCCGTCTCCGAGGAAATTGAGCGCGTAGAGCGTCATCGCCAGCGCCAGACCAGGAAACAACACCAACCACCAATAGATCTTGATCGGGGTGATGACATTGAAGCCCTGATTCACCAGCAAGCCCCATGAAACATCCGGCGCCTGAACACCGAGTCCCAGGAAAGATAAGAAGGCCTCGAACAGCATCACGCTAGGAATCGTCAGTGTGAGGTAGACGATGACAATACTGAGGACGTTGGGCACCAAATGACGAAAGATGATCCGCGCCGGCGATGCCCCGATGACGCGGGCCGCCTCAACAAACTGTTCGTTTTTGAGGGAAATAATCTGTCCACGAACAACCCGAGACATGGTCAGCCAGTATATGGCGCCAACAACAATGAAGAAGATAGCGATCTGGTTGATCCCCCAAGCGTCGAGCTGAGCCTTAATCTTCTCCTCGTTCAAGATGGAAATCAGCAAGATCACCACGCAGATGAACGGAACAGAATAGAGGACATCGACGATTCGCATCATGATGTTGTCAACTTGGCCTCCCAGATACCCAGCCACCGCTCCATAGGTCACGCCGATAACGAGCGAGACCAAGGTGGCGACGACGCCGACAGCCAGTGAAATCCGGGCACCCCAGAACATTCGCGCCAACAGATCGCGCCCCAGTTCGTCCGTCCCACAGATCGAAGGTACAACCCACTCCCCAAAGATTGCGATTCGTGCTTTTACCATCGCCGAGCTGACGAAGTCCAATTCTCCGAATTGGGCCGAGACCTTCTCCGTGTCGAGTGGCGCGCCGGCAGAAAATGTTGGTGAAGCGAAGATCCGATCAAAATCGACTCGCTGAGGAGGCTGCAGAGGTAGCAAAGGAGTCAGCAACGCCAAGACGACAATCGTCACCAGAGCGATCAGAGAGATCATCGGCCCACGCTTGCGACGCAACCGACGCCAGGCGTCCTTGCCGAGCGAAACTCCACGCATGTGGCGCGCCTCCTCCCACAAGGCGACGTACCGTTCTAGCTCAGGTTGTGCGTTTGGCTCAGCCATGAGAAGTGTATTCTGGCAATGCGCTATTCGAGTTCCACGCGCGGATCAATGTACATGTAGGAGAGGTCAACCAAGGTGTTCATGGAGAACAGGAGCACGGTATAGACGAGCACCATGCCTTGCATCAGGGTGTAGTCGTTCTGCGTCGCAGCATTGACCAGATGTACGCCAAGTCCGGGGATAGCAAAGATCTTCTCGACCACCAAAGACCCTGTCAGGATTCCTGCGACGGCTGGCCCAAGAAAGGAGACTACCGGAAGCATGGCTCCCTTCAAGGCGTGTCGCCTCAAGACGCTGGGTGTGGAGAGCCCCTTGGCGTAGGCGGTACGGATATAGTCTTGAGAAAGAACTTCCAGCATTCCGGTACGCATCAGCCGCGAAATGTACGCTGCGTAGGGTGCGCCTAAGCAAAAGGCGGGCAATACCAAATTGATCGGTCTTCCCCAACCGGCAGCCGGGAACATGGGCCAGGTAAATACAAATAAGATGATCAGCACGCTGGCGATGACAAAGCTGGGGACCGCGATGCCGAACGTGGCAGCCGTCATCAACGAGAGATCCCAGATACCGCCCCGCTGAACGGCAGACACGATGCCCGCCGCCACCCCCAAGACGATCGCAAAGAGTAAGGCCATCAGTCCCAAGGATGCCGAAACTGGGAACCCGGCCGCCACGACTTCGAACACGGTGAAGTCGTGCATCTTGAAACACATGCCAAAATCAAGATGTGCAAGATTGTAGAAATAGTCGACATACTGCTGCCAAACCGTGTCGTCGAGGTTGTACTTGGCCTTCCATTGCTCCTCGACGTGCGGGGGCATGGCCCGATCTCGCGTGTAAGGGCCCCCTGGAGCAGCTCGAACCAGGAAGAACGTCGCGGTGAGGACCGCCCAGAGAGTGATCACGAACCAGATCAGTCGTTTGCAGAGAAAAGCCGTCACTGGTTACCTCGTCCCAGTTCACGGGCTTTCGCCGCCTGATCAACCTGTATGTCCTTCAGCGGATGCACGTCGAGAATGTTTTCGTGATAGTTCTTTACGTAGGGCCTTACCATCGATGTGCTGACTCCATAATACAGAGGCAACACAGGCAACTCATCGAGCAAAATCTCCTCCGCCTCCCGCAGTAGATCCATGCGAGTTTCTCGATCGGCGGCAGCCGGAACACGATTCTTGATCAGATCGTCATACTCGCGGTTGCTCCAGCCGGTCTGATTGTTGCCCCCCTCAGTGGTAAACATATCGAGAAATGTATTCGGATCGACGTAGTCCCCGATCCACCCCGCCCGAGCAATGTCGTATTTCAGACCGCGCACTCGTTCCTGGAAAGCAGACCATTCCTGGTTGATTAACTCAACTCGAATTCCCAGAGTATCGAGCCATTGATACTGGATGGCCTCGGCAATCTTCTTCAGATCTTCGCTCGTGTTGTACAGGAAGGTGAGCTTAGGAAAGCCCTTGCCATCTGGAAAGCCTGCCTCCGCTAAGAGTCTTCTTGCTTCTTTCGGATCGTATTCGCAGCAAGCTGGCGACTCGTATCCCTCGATGCCAGGAGGAACGAAACTCGTAGCCGGTATCTGCCCTCCCCGAGTCACCTTCTCGACGATCTGCTTGCGATTGACGGCCAGAGTCAAAGCACGGCGGACTCTCGGATCGTCCAGCGGTTCTCGCGTCACGTTGAATCTGAAAAAGGCAATCGTCAGATAGGGGGTGGCGTGGAAATCAGGACGTTTCTGCTTTATCAATTCGGGAACAATGGCCGTTGGCACGGTCGCAACCCAATCGACCTGCTTGTTCTCGTACATATTCAGCCCGGTAATGCTCGACTCGACTGCCAGAGCATCGATCGTATTGACCTTTACATTCTCGGCGTCCCAGTACTTGGGGTTCTTTACCAATCGAATACGATCACGAATATCCCGGCTCTCTAATAGGAATGCGCCGTTGGAAACCAGGTTTTCCGGCTTCGTCCAGGCCGGATATCCCCAGCGTTCGATCGATTTTTGATGCACCGGATAAAGCGGGTAAAAGCCGGTCAGGCTGACAAAGTAAGGAACCGGATTCTTGAGAGTAAATTCGAGCGTATGTTCGTCGAGCGCCTTGATTCCCACTTCGGCAAAGTCGAGCAGCACCTGCGAGGCTGGTTCGTACTCGGCAAATTGTTCTCGATCTCGATAGTTCTCTCGACCAATAATAAAGCGATTTGGTGTCCCGTCGACATCAACGACAAAGAGACGCACAGTGCGGCGTCGCTGCTCGTCGTCGTCGAGAAGACTCTTTCCTGCGGCGTCGAGTTCATCATCGACGACCACTTCTCGCTGCTCGCGGAGGATCCCGCGAACCACTTCACCCCGCGCGAACTCGGGAGCACCGGCGGGCCGCTCAGGCAACTCGACCTCTACCGCATCGCCGATGTCCACTTCTCCGCGATTGTACTTTTCTGCACCGGTCACGTAGTACAGCTGATACGAGTATTCGGCGGCAAGCACAGGATCGAGAAATCGTCGATAAGAGTAGACGAAGTCGTGCGCCGTGACTGGTGAGCCATCGGACCAGAGGGCATCATCGCGCAAATGAAACGTGATTGTCTTCTTGTCGTCCGACACGTCCCACTTGTAGGCCACCCCGGGAATAGGACGCAGATCTTCGGGATGCCAGTTGACGAGCCCTTCATAGATGGAGCGAATAATCCGTCCCTCGGGCTGGCCGGTGACAATCGCCGGATCGATCGACTGGATTTCCGTCCCGTTGACGAACGTGAAATCGGCGGGGGGTCGCTCGTCAAAAGTGAGCGCATAGTACGTCGCCAGGAGCAGCAACGCGACGAGAAGAATGGGGAACAGCTTGCGCCCGAAGGCGTACATCGGTCGCAGACCCTCGTAATAAACCCCGGTGAGCAGGCACCCCGAACAGGGTATCGTATGCCCGGAGAGTCGCCAGATCAACGCCCCCGACTGTGCTATTTCTGAACTTCCTTGTGTGCTGCCATGCAGCTAGCGGGGTTCTTCTCGATCCTAGAATGGGCCGGGAGATCGACGATTTGGCGTCGATCTCAGGTCGATTTAGCTGGCACATCTCCGCACTGGCAGCGACATCAAACATTTTTTGGATATCCGCGCCGCCAATCCTTTTCCGATCACCTGTCGGCCGGTTAGAATGTCTGCGGTTCGGGTCAGGTTGCAGTTGCTTGGCACGGCCGTGCGATACCGTTAAAATTCGAGAACGTTGGCAACGGAATGAAGAAGGACCTCGATCGTGACATTAACCGCACAGGACGATACCGGCCGAGAGGATGCGATTCGCAAATCGCAGTCGGCCGAGACGGCGCAAGACTCGTTCGCGCCCGTAATTCAAGACGAAAAAATTCGTACGCTGGTCAAACGATTCAAGTTACTCTCTGACGAGACCCGACTGCGAATTCTCTTCTATTTGGCGAATACGGATGAACTCCATGTGCGAGCGATTTGCGACTTGCTGTCGCAGAGCCAGCCCGCGGTAAGTCATCACCTGGCCATGCTGCGAACCGCCGGTGTAGTCGACCCGCGTCGTGAAGGCAAACACAATTTTTATCGACTGCTGCCTGGCAGCTTTGAAGAATTGCTCCGCATTGTGTTTGCCGACGAGCAGACATCGGACGCGATCACTCAGGATGGAGTGGCGGCCTCCGACGATGTGCCCGCCGCGGAAGTCCCAGCAGCCAATGCTGAGACCTGGTCGCGGCCCCGACCCAAGTAGCGTTGCTTAAGTTAAGTCGCCGGTGAGGCTCACAGACGCCCGCGCATACTAAATCAGTACAAGAGAGCCGAGCGGCCTTTTCACGCTCGGCTTTCTCTTTGCGCGAATTCGAGTTGTTTGCACGAATTCCAGCTCGACCCACCAGGCACGGCTCGCCCCGCAGGGCCAGTCGTCGCCCAACCAGAAGTCGCAGCGGGACGAAGACAACCGCCGTCCCCTTCCAAATCGCAGGGGACCACTTCGGTATCGCGATGCGCGATCTCCCGCCTATTCGATCGATCCTTGAGGTACTCCTAGATCACGATTTGCAGGACATTTTTCTTTCACATGATAGATAAAAACCCCTAACCGGCGGCCGACTGCCTTCCTTGCTTAGCCACTCTCCGACGGCTAAACTCAAAGGTTTGGAATCGATCGAAAGCGATCATCAGGGAGAACCGTACTGTGTCTGGCACTTGCGTCATCGGACTTCAATGGGGCGACGAAGCCAAAGGAAAGCTCGTCGACCTGTTAACCGAACAGCACGACATCGTCGTGCGCTACCAGGGCGGCGCCAACGCCGGGCACACCGTGGTTGTCGGACCAGAAACCTACAAACTCTCACTGATTCCCAGCGGCATTCTCTCCAAGGACGTCAAGTGCATCATCTCCGGCGGGGTGGTATTGAATCCGGCCACGATTTTGCAAGAAATCGCCATGCTGACGGAACGAGGAATCCTGGCTGGGGAGAATCTCCTCATCAGCGACCGGGCTCATGTAATTTTCCCCTGGCATGCGGCTGAAGATCGGGCCTTCGACGAGAGCACCGCCGACGGCGAGAACATCGGGACCACGCTTCGCGGTATCGGCCCCTGCTATCGCGATAAGGTCGGCAGATCCTACGCGATTCGGCTAGGAGACATGTACCGAGATTCCTTCCCGGAACGGATCGAGCGAATCGTCGAATTCAAGAATCAGGCCCTGTCCAGCCTCTGCCCCGACGGGTTCACCCCGCTCAATGCGGCTGCGATTCTGGAAGAATACGAGCAGTATGCCGAGCAACTCCGGCCCCATGTGGCCGATACCACTAGCTTACTGCTTTCGGCCATCGACCGAGATCAGGCGATTCTCTTTGAAGGGGCCCAAGGCTCATTGCTCGATGTCGATCATGGCACCTACCCTTTTGTGACCAGCAGCAATAGTTCCGGTGTGGGCATCGCGGCGGGTGCCGGCGTGCCTCCACGATTTGTGCAGCGGGCCATCGGTGTCGTGAAGGCCTATGCGACCCGAGTCGGCGGGGGCCCTTTTCCCACCGAACTAGATGACGCCATTGGCCAGCAGTTGCGAGATCAAGGCAACGAGTACGGCACCGTCACCAAGCGACCGCGTCGATGCGGCTGGTTTGACGCCGTGGCCGCACGCTATACCGCGCGAGTCGGCGGAATCGACGAAATCGCGGTCATGCTGCTGGACGTGTTGAGCGGACTTCCGGAATTGAAGATTTGCACCGCCTATGAAGTGCACGGCGAACGCGTCACCGACTTCCCCAGCCATGTGGAGGATCTCCGCGAGGCGATACCGATTTTCGAGACGCTGCCGAGTTGGCAGGAAGACATCACAGCCGCCCGCGAAATGGCCGATCTACCTTCGGAGGCCCGCGCCTATGTCTCCCGCCTCGGCGAGTTGCTAGAACGACCCGTGTCATTCGTTTCGGTTGGCCCCGATCGAGAGCAAACCATCTTTGCCAATCGACCGACCGAGGTGCCCGTGGCATGACAGGAGGGCTCCCTGAACGGCGAACGCCTGACAACGACCAGCCTCAGCCCCATCCGAGTTCACGACCGACTATCCGTGAACGGCGCCGAGACCGACTAGCTCTATCCCTACTTACTTGCTCCGACTTCATTCCTTGCCGATTCGATCTGAAATGACGTCCGAAGCGAATGCAACATCGGCCGACCGCTTGCCACTGGAAGTTCCAGTCGACCGACGCCCCCAGCACATCGCCGTGATCATGGACGGGAACGGCCGTTGGGCTCAGCGTCAGGGTCTCCCCCGAATAGAAGGCCATCGCCGCGGTGTCGAGAGCGTCCGGCGTGCCACGGAAGAATGTTCCCGGCTCGACATCGGTCAACTGACGCTGTACTGCCTTTCCAGCGAGAATTGGAAACGCCCGGCCGAAGAACTCGACTTCCTGCTCCATCTCTTGGAGCAGTACATGATCGAGGAACGGACTCAGATCATGGAGAATAACATCCGGGTCGACGTCATCGGCCGTCGACAGGGGATTCCTGAATCGGCGCAACGAGAACTCGACAAGACCATCGAAATGAGTCGGGCGAATACCGGCACCCGGCTCTGTCTGGCCATCAATTATGGTGCTCGGGCTGAATTGCTCGATGCCGTCAAGAGTATCGCACGGGACGTCGAGGCGGGAACCCTGGAGTTGGAAAACGTCACCGAGGAGCTGCTCAGTGGCAGACTCTACACGGCGGGAATGGCCGACCCCGATCTGATGATCCGCACCGCGGGAGAGATGCGGATTAGCAATTTCCTCCTCTGGCAGATCAGCTATGCCGAGCTGTGGGTCACCGAACGATGCTGGCCTGAATTTCGCGAAGCCGATCTCCACCAGGCGATTCGCGATTTCGCGAGTCGTGAGCGACGCTTCGGCGGTCTGACCAATTCGACCGCCACCCCACAGCTCTAGCCAGAGGTCGACACTTTGCTCCGCTGGAGACTCATTCTTGGCACGGTTTTTGTCCTGGTGCTCGGTGCGCTCGTCTATCTCGATTACAAGTCGGGGAAACCGGGGCTCTACTTGCTTCCGGTCGCCCTACTATTCGCCTTGTTGGCCGCCGGGGAAATGGTCCGTCTGGGCACGCGAAGCGACCGCCAGCCACCCCGGTGGAGTATCGGACTTGGCACTCTGCTGGTGGTGGCCAGCAACTTCATTCCTCATCTGATGCCGAACTATCCGACGAACTGTCCGATCGGACAGCTCGGATGGCCGCTCCTCACCCTCGCCGGGGTGATTCTGTTGGTTGCCTTGGTTCAGCTCGTTCGATTTGAATCGGCGGAAATGGCCTGCGCGAATCTGGCCTACTCGATCTTCGCCATCACGTACGTCGGACTTCTTCTCAGCTTCGTGGTTCAACTGCGTTACCTTGGCGACCGTGGCTGGGGAATCCTGGCCCTCGCGTCCCTGCTGATCGTCGTGAAGATGAGCGACATTGGCGCGTACTTTGTCGGTCGAGCGTTGGGGCGCCACAAATTGGCTCCCAAAGTTAGCCCCGGCAAGACCATCGAGGGTTTCGCCGGGGGTCTGTTATTTGCTGTGATCGGTGCCTGGCTCTCGTTCGAGGTCCTGGCCCCGCGAGCGTTCCATATCGAAGTCGCCTATCGTTGGTGGAGCTTGATTCTGTATGGGGTGCTGTTGGCCACGGCTGGAGTAGTGGGTGATCTGAGCGAATCGGTCTTGAAGCGAGCCGCCGGGCAAAAGGACTCCAGCGCCTGGATGCCAGGCTTTGGCGGAATTCTCGATATGCTTGACTCCGTTCTGACAGCCGCACCGGTCGCTTTTCTGCTGTTGGTGGCGAAGTGGATCGCGGCAGCCGACGCTGGCCCCTGAGTCCCCATTCTTTTTATTTCCACAAATCGTTTCGCTAACAGTTGTTACGCCGATTTCTACTCATCCGCTGGTTATTCCCGGCCACGATTAGCTATATTTAAGATGTACCGACTGAGCACCGCTCAAAGCATTCACGTTGGCCCTGGGTGCCGGCGTTTTTTTATTGATGTACCAAGCCATAATTCCGGTCGCTGACCACGAGTCGCTTCTGCCGCTGTTCGGCCCTCGCGACCAGAACGTGCGATTAATTCGCGATTTGCTGAAGGTCTCCATATCGGCTCGAGATGGAGAAATCCGCGTCCAAGGTGCCGAGCAAAAGGTGGCTCAAGCGACCGAAGTGCTTGAGCAACTCTTGAGACAGTTGAATCGACAAGGTGCCCTTCAGACGGAGGACGTCTCTCAGGTCATGGCCCGCGTCACGGGCGAAGTCCCCGACGTATCGGATGCCCCGGCCATCGACGTTATGCAGACCGGCCGCGAGGTACGGCCCCGGACCCCCGGTCAAGCAACCTACGTCGACGCCATACGTCGTCACGACCTGACGTTCGTGATCGGTCCCGCGGGCACGGGCAAGACCTATCTGGCCGTGGCGATGGCGGTCGCCGCACTGAAGGAAGAGAAGATTCGTAAGATTGTCCTTGTCCGTCCGGCCGTCGAAGCGGGAGAGAGCCTGGGCTTTCTACCCGGCGATTTAGCCGCCAAGATCAACCCCTATCTACGACCTTTGCTGGACGCGCTTCATGAGATGATCGATTACGATCAATTCCGCCGCTACATGGAGCAAGACGTCATTGAGGTCATTCCCCTAGCCTATATGCGTGGCCGCACCTTGAACGAAGCTTTTATCATTCTCGACGAAGCGCAGAATACGACCGTCGCTCAGATGAAGATGTTTCTGACACGAATGGGGGCAGGATCCAAGATCGTCGTGGCCGGCGATACGACGCAGATCGATCTACCCCATCATCAGGCCAACGGCATGATCGACGCCATCACGCGCCTTCGCTCGATCGAGGGCTTCAGTCGTGTCGAGATGTCCGCGACCGACATCGTGCGACATCGCCTCGTTCAGGATATCGTTCGCGCCTACGAAGAGACGACCCCATCGAACACCAAGAAGGGCCGTCGAAGATAGCTCGCCCAAAGACACAACGTGGCCTCTGACCACACACTCTCAACAACGAGTAGCATACCGACATGTCCACCGGGGGTAGTAAGAAGTCGCGCCGGAATCGGGTTGCCGACCTGGATCCCACGACCAAGTTGACGAAACGGATCTGGTCCCAGATCCGTAGCAGCGACGTCTTGCTGCGAGTCGGAATGTGCCTGCTGGCAGCCTTTGTGATGATGCTGCTCACCCGTGCTTGGCTCCCGCCGCTGTCGTATCGGGCGGGCGATATCCCTCGACGCGCGATCACGGCCCGCGTCAACTTCGAGGAGCCTAATGAAGATGCCACGCAGCAAGCTCGAGATAGGGCAGCCGGACAAGCCCGACGGGTCTACGCGCACGACCCCGAGCCGCTGGATCAAGTTCGAGCCGCGCTTCAGAATGTCGTCGCCGACCTCCTCGACGAAGAAGAGTACACCGAAGAAGTCGACTCGCTCTGGACTGAGAACTTTTACGTCACGACGGAAACGCTACAGCTCCCCGACGAAGCCGATCGCCAGGAACAGTTCAAGCAATTCCAGCAAGCCTTGAGTGGCGAAGGCGACTTGGAGAAGTTTGAGAAGGCAATTGAAGAGGCGCTGAGCGATGTCGAAGATCACGGCCTGCTCAAGTCGCTCATCGATTTGGAAGCGGAAGATGACTCCACCGTCGATTCCGATTTCAACCAGGTGGAAATTCGCGTCTACCCAGCGAATCGCCCTGACGATCAGATCAACGAACGGGTCGATCGCGTTCGCGTGCGAAACGTATTGGCCGCGCTTCCCGAGAAGCTCAAGGCCACGCTGCAATCGGAAGATGTCGTGGCCCGCGTTGATGCCTGGCTGCAACAGAAGCTGCGGCTGCCCGAGGCAACCACTCTGACACTCGACCCCGACGCTTCGGCATTGCGGAGGAAGTTGGCTATCGAGAAGATCGCGGATGTCAAGGATCTTGTCGAAGCCGATACGACCATGGTTCCGGCCGGGAAGCCTATTGATCAGTTCGCCATGATGGAACTCGATCTGGAACATGCCGCTTTTTGTGCTCAGCTAACCACCCGCGACAAGATCGGCCGAGCCCTGGCCACGATGGGTATGTACTTCGCGCTCTACACGCTGTGTGGTTTTTTCATCCACTTTCGTTACCCCAAGATTCTGGAAAACCTGGGCCAATTCACCGGCATCTTAGTTCTCTCCAGCGTAACGGTCGCGGCCTGTTATTGGGCGAATCTCTGGAACGCCGAGATGATCCCGCTGCTGCTGTTCGCGATGACCGTGGCAATCGCATTCAATCGCGAACTGGCACTGCTGTTCGCTTCCGCGGTCGGTCTGGTCGTCGTGTTATCATTGGGACAGGGGCTGAGCCCGTTCGTGATCCTCATGGCCGCGGCGGCCACCGCCATCTTGTTACTCGGGCGAGTCCGTAGCCGAACCAAGTTGATCTATGTCGGCTGCTGCGTGGGCCTCGTGGCAGCGTTAACAACGATCGGCGTCAGCGCCGTCGACAGTCAGTCATTTAGTGTCAGCCTACGAGATGCCGGTTACTTCGCGCTGTGGGGCGTTCTCTCCGGATTTGCCATGGCCGGCCTGTTGCCGTTCGTCGAGTACCTGTTTGGCGTCATCACCGATCTCAGCTTGCTCGAATTGGGCGACGCGGCCCATCCCCTGCTGCAAGAATTGGTACGCCGGGCTCCCGGCACCTACAACCACTCCATCAATGTCGCCTCGATGGCCGAGGCCGCGGCCGAAAGCATCGGAGCTCAGGGCCTGCTGGTCCGTGTCGGGGCCTATTTCCACGACATCGGCAAGATGTTCAAGCCGCAGTATTTTGTCGAGAACCAGAGCGAAGGAGATAATCGACACGATTCGCTGGTGCCGGCCATGAGCACACTGATCATCATTGCCCACGTGAAAGACGGGGCCGACTTGGCCCGCCAACATCATCTTCCGCTGCCGATGATCGACTTCATCTTGCAACACCATGGCACCACGTTGGTCGAGTACTTCTATAACCGTGCCAGCCAGCAGAGCGAAGACAACCCCGACGGGGAAGCGGTCGATGAGAATACGTTCCGCTATCCCGGCCCCAAACCGCAAACGAAAGAGGCGGGCATCTTGATGCTGGCCGACGCCGTCGAGAGCGCAAGCCGCGTCCTGGTGGAACCGACCCCTGCCCGTATCGAGAGCCTGATCGAAGAACTCACGATGAAGCGCCTCCTCGACGGGCAACTCGATGAGTCGGGTCTCACGCTACAAGAAGTGCGTACCGTTCAGGAAAGTCTGGCCAAGTCGCTCACCGCCGTATATCACGGACGAGTCAAATATCCCGATCAGAGAACAGCATGACCTCTCATCCGCGAGGATATACCGTCGATTTTGCGGTTGAAGTCGACGACGCTCCCGATGACCAGTCGCGTCTGCGAGAGGCCGTTTCCAACATTCTGGAAGACTCCGAATACCAATCGGCGCAGATCAGCGTAGCGATCGTTGACGACTCAACAATCCACGACTTGAATCGGCGCTACCTGGAACACGACTATCCCACGGATGTCCTCAGCTTCGTCCTCGCTGACGACCAGGGACATCTGGAGGGGCAACTCGTGGTCAGCCTCGATACGGCCACGGCACAGGCCTCGGAGTACGGCTGGAGCCGGGAGGACGAGTTGCTGCTTTACGTCGTGCACGGCACACTCCATCTAGTCGGCTACGATGATGCCACGCCCGATGATCGCGCCGAAATGCGAGGCCAGGAAACGCGAGTCCTCAAGCGGTTTGGTCTGGCGCCACGATACGATGAGCCCGCGCCACCGACAGCCATGCCGACCAACGGGGTCGATGAGAAGGAGAGGACCTAAGTGTCACCCGATAACTTTTTCTGGATCGCTGTCGCGAGCCTGGTGGTGACCTGTCTGGCATCGATTGGTGCCCGTTCGCTGCGCGAGTTCTCGCGTCATGCCCTGGAAGATTACAGCCGCAACCGGCCAGACGGTCCCCAATTTGGCGAAATCCTCAAGCATCACGACGAAGTCGCCATCGGCATCGAGAGCCTCCACGTCATCTCGACCGCGCTGTTTGTCACGGCAACGAGTTTCTGGTTTCTCGTCAGTGACGACGCCCGTGGCACAAATTGGTCTTCACTACTCATCAGCGCCGGGGGGGCGGCCCTCTGTCTGTTGATGGCCAAGATCTGGATTCCCTGGGCGGTCGTTCGACTCTGGGCATCTCCGTTTCTTTATCGCACCTGGCGCATCTGGCGATTTATTAGCCGACTGTTGGTCCCGTTGGTTTTCGCCGCTCAACTGGTCAATGTGCTGGTTCATCGGCTGGCCGGCCGGCCATTGAGCGTTCCCACGGAAGACATCATCGAGGATGAGATCCGCACCATCGTTAGTGAGGGTCACCGCGAGGGTCTCCTGGAAGAAGACGCGCGGGAAATGATCGAAGGCATCATGGAACTCGGCGATGCCGATGTGGCTAAGGTTATGACACCGCGAACCGACATGGTCATGATGCCGGTCTCGATCACCTGGGGAGAAATCCTGGACTTCGTCATCAAGGCCGGCCACACTCGAATTCCAATCTTCGAAAACACGCGTGACGACATCTTGGGCGTCCTCTACGCCAAGGACCTACTGCAAGTATTCAAAGATGGCATGAAAGAAGACTCCTCGCCTTTGAGGGGAATTCTGCGGCAGCCCTATTTCGTGCCGGAGACGAAGCGCCTGGATGACCTGCTCGAGGAGTTTCAGCAGACCCGCAACCACATGGCACTGGTCCTGGACGAGTACGGCGGTGTCTCCGGTCTCGTAACGATTGAAGACGTCCTGGAGGAGATTGTGGGCGAAATCGTCGACGAGTATGACGAAGAACTGGTCGAAGAGATTCACAAAATCGACGAGCAGACTTACGAAACGTTGGCCCGAGTACAAATCGACGACATCAACGACCGCTTCCATCTCGATCTTCCGGACGACGATGATTTTGACACCATCGGTGGGTTTGTCTTCAGCCAGCTAGGGCATGTCCCCCGAGCGGGCGAAGAAATCGAATGGAACGGTACCTGGATCAAAGTCGTTGAAGCCAGCCGTCGTCGCATCGAGAAACTCCGGATTGTACTCCCCCCCGTGCGTCGCGAGACGGCGTAGCGTCGTCGCGATCAGATTCTCGTGCCGGATCTCTGGGGCATTGCTGGCCCTGCTGTCAGCGGTTGCACGCCCCAGCCTATCAGGCGAAGTCCGGAGAGAGAAAATCCGCCGACGCTGACCTTGACGGTGCCTCTCTCTGTCGCGTACTGTTCCCCCGCCAAAACCCAGCCGGCTGCCGCTGCGCTTGTTGCCAGCGAGAGCCTTTGGGCGGCCTTTGCGCTGGCAGGAATTGCTGTCGCGCAAGACCATGGGCAACCATTTCCCTTCGAGAAGTCATCTCACAATCACGGCAACGCGGGCCAAGACGCACGATCTTCCGTCGTCCCACCGGCTTGCCAAATCAAAGTTCCAATCGGACAGACGGCACATGAAGCGAGTACGATACCAGGCTGTTCTGCTGTTGATGCTGTGGGGAAGTTTCGTTTCCCAGACACAAGCGCAATATGTCCCTCCTAACGTCGGCGGTCCGTCGACACCGCTGACACCGCAGCAAGCGCAGTGGTGGAACGCGAATCGTCATCTGGCCCAACATGTTCCCGGACACGGTTACCAGATTCCTGGAGTGTCGGGGTACTTTGACGAACACGGTCGCCTCTTGGCCAATCCCGCGGTCGCGACGGGCAGACAGATTCACAGTGATGATGACGAGGGCCTGCCGATGAGCGACAGCTTTGCCAACAGCGTCTGGCGGCGAGTCACCGGTCGAGATTCTTCCTCTTCCGCCGCCGCGTCTGCCGGCTCGCAACCGGCTTACACGCCGACAGGCGTGCCTGGTGTCACTCCCGAACAGGCCCGCTGGTGGGCTGAGAACCGGCGCTTCGCACGGCCCATCTCCGCGGGCGTCTACCAGATTGATGGTCATGGCATATTCAACGAACAAGGCCGTCTTCTCGGCCCGCCAGGATCTCGCAGTTCTGTCACGCCCTCGAATGTGTACTCTCAGCCGACCGGCTACTCGGATTCGAACCCACCGTTTTCCGACAATTCGACTCCCTACAACACGCCCGGGTCCAACATTGGCGAGACACTGGCGAATCAGTACAGCAGCACCGATTCCGAAGATGAAGAAGAGAGCCTCTTGAAGTACCTTCCGGGGCAGGGCAAGAAGAAAGTCAATCAACCGGTCGCCAGGCAGGCCTTTGCCCAAGCCGAGGCGGCGATGCGGGCCGGGAACTTCGATGAGGCCCTTTCAAATTATGAAGAGGCGGCGGAAAACTGGCCTGACTCGCCTTTGGAAGAAGACGCCATGTTCATGATTGGCGAGTGCCACTTCTTCTCCGAGAGATTTCCGAAGGCGTTCACCGCTTATGAAGAACTGCTGAAGAAGTACAAGCGATCTCGTCACCTCGAGAAGGTCGTGTTGAGAGAATTTGAAATTGGCCAGTACTGGGTCGCTCGCCACGACCAGGATCCCAGTTACCCGTTTACCCCCAATTTCACCGATAAGCGACGACCGCGACTCGACACGCTCGGTCAAGCACGTCGGGCCTTCTCACGCGTTCGCCTGAACGATCCCACCGGCAAGCTGGCCGACGATAGCCTGATGGCTACCGCCGGTTCGCACTTCAAGCGCGGCGATTTTGATGACGCCGCCTACCACTACACCTTGTTGGTTCGAGAGTACCCCAAGAGCGAGCATCAATACGATGCCCACATCCTGGGAATTCAATCGCACCTGCGTGTCTATCAAGGTCCGGAATACGACAAGACACCGCTCGTGGAGGCGGAGCGACTGATGGAACAGGCGTTGCGACAGTTTCCGCAACAACCACCAGAACAACGCCGCCGACTAGAGATCGTGCGCGCACAAATCACCGAAGCCCTCGCCAAACGCGATCTCAACACGGCCGAGTTCTACCAGAACAAGGGTTTCACCGACGGTGCCAGACAGTACTACCAAGAGATCATTCGCGATTACCCTGAAACCCCCATCGCACAACAGGCACATCAACGCCTGGCCGAATTGCATGGAGAACCTGGCCTGCCACCGAATCGGTTCACCTGGATTTCAGCGGTCTTTCCCGAACAGAAAGACGAGATGACCGATATGATCCGGGCCGCGCGTGCCCCGAGCCAAGGCCCTGTTCGTAGATAGTTGGCGGCATGAACGACAGGCAGAAAACCGCGAGAACCGATATGAGTGATTTCCGCGATCCGTTGACTCTCCATGGCCAACAGAAAGTGCACCTGGCACAACGGACGCTACTCATGCGCAAGCTTGTTCTCCTGGCCGCCGCCTTGTGCTTGTCCGTTTCCGGTTGCGCCGGATATCAAGTCGGCACGCGCAGCCTGTATACGCCACAGGTACGGACCGTTCACGTCCCCATCTTTCAGTCGGACAGTCTCCGCCGCTATCTGGGAGAACGATTGACCGAAGCGGTTGTCAAAGAGATTGAACTCAGGACACCATACAAGGTCGTGCCTCGAGAAAGGGCTGACACGGTACTTAGCGGACGCATTGTCGAAGACCGAAAGGAGGTCGTCGCGGAGAACCGCTACGACGATCCTCGAGACCTGAATATCGGGATGCAGGTCTTGGTCAACTGGACCAACCGAGCCGGAGACCCCATTCATGGCGGCCAGATGTTGACTCTTCCCCAGCAACTCTGGGATGTCTCGGCCACTTCGCACTTGACCCCGGAAGTAGGCCAAAGCTTGACGACCGCCCAACAACAAACCATCTCCCGTCTTGCGGAACAGATCGTATCCATGATGGAAGTGCCGTGGTAAACTGCAAGGCATGAGTGCTTCCTCTCCCGCACCCCCCTCCGAACGTTTCCCTTCGCGAGCCACACGTTGGCAACTCAAGACGCAAACGCTTGAGTTACCCCCCATTCCTCGCGTGATGGGGATACTCAACGTCACACCCGACAGTTTTTCTGATGGTGGAGATTTCTTCGATCCACGAGCCGCCATCGAACACGGCAGACAATTGGTCGACGAAGGCGCCGATATTCTCGACGTCGGTGGGGAGAGCACGCGTCCTTATTCCGAGCCTGTCAGCCTGCGAGAGGAACTCGATCGTGTTATTCCCGTGATCGATGTGCTCGCTACTGAATCAAACGTCCCGATCTCCATCGATACATCGAAAGCAAAGGTTGCCCAGGAAGCCCTGGCTGCCGGCGCGGAGATTATCAATGATGTGACCGCCTTGACGGGCGATGCCGACATGCTGCCGGTCGCCTGCGACTCGAAAGCGGGCATCTGCGCCATGCATATGCAGGGCACGCCACGGACGATGCAAGATAACCCAACCTACGCGCATGTGGTCGACGACATTCGCGACTACCTGGCCGAGCGCCATGCCACTTTGATCTCGGCCGGAATCGCGACCGCGAGACTCTGCCTCGATCCGGGTATCGGGTTCGGTAAGACCCACGAACACAACTTGACCTTGTTGGCCAATTGCTGGCAGTTTCACTCGCTCGGCTCGCCCCTGCTGGTGGGCCACTCTCGCAAAGGTTTCATCGCCCGGGTCCTGGGCGATAAAAAAGCCGATCGAACCGCGGCGACCATCGGCATCTCGCTATCACTAGCGGCTCAGGGGGTGCAAATCCTCCGGGTTCACGACGTGCGAGCGACGGCCGACGCCCTCCGCCTCTACGGAGCGACAGGCGGAATCGGCCCGGCAAATGCGGCCGTCTGGCCGGCGGAACAGCGGCGGTAACGAGCGTCTCACGGTCGCAGTTCATGAGGCCTCAAACTGCTAGCAGCACTCTCCTCAGGGATACAAGACGTTGACTTGCCTGTTGTATTCATAGATACTTGCGCGTCGGTCTAAGTCCGCTCAAGACAAGTAATATCAGGCTTCGATTCGCGTCATGTCCGTCATCGAAACACAAGATCTGAAAACCTACTGCCAGCTGGTCGCGCAGCGTGCGCGAACCGCCTCGTGTGCATTGGCAACACTTCGCGGTTCGACCAAGATCGAGTGGCTACGGCGGTCGGCCGCTCGACTGCGTGAACAGACGGCCGCGATATTGGAGGCCAACGAGCTCGATATCGCAGCCGCCCCGGGTTACGGTTTGACCGATGCACAGACCGACCGACTGCGTCTGGACGAAGCTCGCATTGAAGATATTGCCAGCGGCTTAGAGGACGTGGCCGCGTTGCCCGATCCGGTTGGTGAGGTCATCGAATCGTCGGTGCGCCCCAATGGACTGAACGTGCAAAAGGTTCGCGTCCCGCTGGGGGTCATTTTCTTCGTCTACGAATCACGCCCGAACGTCACGGCCGACGCTGCGGCACTCTGTGTGAAGAGTGGAAACGCGGTCATCTTGCGCGGAGGCAAGGAAGCCGCCCATTCGAGCCGCGCGATCGTCGATATCCTGACCGAAGTGGGCGCGGAAGTTGGGCTCCCCGCCGACGCCGTACAGTTGGTTTCGACCACCGACCGTGACGCCGTGGGACACTTCCTCTCACTCAATCAATACATCGATCTGGCCATTCCTCGCGGTGGCGAGAGCCTGATCCGTCGCGTGGCCACCGAGGCCACCATGCCGGTCATGAAGCATTTCTCCGGCAACTGTCACGTTTACGTCGACGCGGCGGCCGATCTCGATATGGCGCACGATATTGTTATCAATAGCAAGTGTCATCGCATGGGTGTCTGCAACGCCACGGAATCGTTGGTTGTTCATGCCCTGATCGCGGCAGAACTATTGCCGCGCTTGGCCGCTTCATTGGCCGACAACGGAGTCGAGATTCGCGGAGACGAGCAAGTTCGAGAATTGGTCCCCTCGGCCGTCGAGGCCACCGACGAGGACTACGCCACCGAATTCTTGGGGCCGATTATCTCGGCCTGTGTGGCCGGATCGCTCGACGAGGCCATTGAACATATCAATCGCTACAGCTCACAACACACAGAATCGATCGTGACCGATTCGATTGAGGCGGCCGGACAGTTTACGGCTCGCATCGACAGTTCCGCGGTGATGGTCAACGCCAGCACGCGATTCAACGACGGCAGTCAGTTCGGGCTGGGAGCGGAAATTGGCATTAGCACAGACAAGTTTCACGCCCGCGGACCGTGCGGGCTGACAGAATTGACCAGTTACAAGTACCTGGTTTTCGGTGAGGGCCAAGTGCGGCAATAACGACCGTATCTGGGTGCCCTTCGCACGGAGGCGAACATGGGCGACGACATTCTTGGTAAAGACGAAATCGAAAGCCTACTCAGTGCCATGGGCACGGGAGAAGGTGAAGGGGCACCCGCTGCCGCCGCGCCGCCTGGAGCCTCCGCTCCATCGCGGCCGCGCGAACGAGTCACCACCTACGATTTCAAACGGCCCGAACGCGTCGGCAAGGAGCAAATGCGGGCCTTGCAGACCTTGCACGAAGGTTTCGGACGCAACTTCGGAGCGGCTCTTTCCGCCCTGCTCCGCTCGATCGTCGACGTCAAACTTACCAGCGTTGACCAGCTGACCTACAACGAATTCGTCTTCAGCCTGGAAAACCCGACCTGCTTCAATCTTCTCAAGGCGAAGCCGCTCGAAGGCAACCTGATTCTCGACATCAACCCTTCGATTCTCTATCCAATCATCGATCGCCTGTTGGGTGGCGGTCGCGAGAGTAGCTCGTTTGCCAAACGCCCGCTGACCGAAATTGAACTGCGATTGGTGAGCCGCATCACGTCGCTATTCCTGGTCGAACTCAAGAATGGCTGGGAAAACGTGCTTGAACTCGAACTCTCCGTCGAGCGAGTCGAGAGCAATCCGCAACTCGTGCAAATTGTGCCGCCGAATGAAGTCGTCGTGCTGATCAGCTTTGAAGTCAGCATCGGCGACGTCCGGGGCATGATCAATCTCTGCATCCCGTTCAACTCCATCGAGCGGATCGCCAGCAAGCTGACCGCCAATAGCTGGGCCGCCTATGGCAAACATCAGTCGACACCCGAGAACGCCGAGAAGCTAACCCGTGGTCTGCGAGGATCGGTCGTGGAACTGGTCGCCCACCTTGGCAATTCGGCCATTACGACTCGCGACCTGCTCGGGCTGCGCGTCGGGGACATCATCACCACAAAGAAAGATACCGGCCAACCGCTGATGATCTCGGTCGAGGGTGTGCCCAAGTTCCGCGCCAGCGTGGGACAGCTGAAAGGGCACAAGGCGATTCAGGTGGAAGATCAAATTGAACCGGAAGATCCGGTCGGTTCCGGCGATGGCGACTCGGAAGCGGCCTAATTAGTTAGCGCCGACTCCGCGATCAGCGGTGGAAGACTCTCCTCCAGCACCCCCTTGGCACGACGCCAGGTAAGGATCGCCTCGACCACCATCCAGGCTTGCAGAGCAAGTATCGCCGCACCAAACCAGAACAGCAGCGGGTTACCCCACACAAATTCTCCGGTCGCCGGGTCGACGCCGCCGTACCAGCCACTCTTGGCATTGAACATATTCCAGAGCATCGCCCAGGCTGGCAAGATCACCATCAACACCATTGGCACCGCGGCAAACCAAATCGGCTTGTTGCGTCTCCACAGATAGAACACGATCACCATGAAGGCCAACCCCGCCAGGAGTTGATTCGTGGCGCCAAACAACGGCCAGAGTAGGAACCCGCCGGTGCCAGGTCCTTTGTCTGTCGGGAGCATGGCCACGAGGCCTCCCAGACCGACCGCCAATGCCGTGGCAGAGTATTTGTTGACCAGTGGTCGCGCGTGGAAAGTGATCGCCAGTTCCTGAATCACATAGCGTTGTAGTCGTGTCGCGGTATCGAGCGTCGTGGCGGCAAAACTGGCCACCAGCACGGCGACAATCGCGATTCCAAACTTGAGCGGGATCCCGATCGAAGTCAGGAAGTTCGCGCCACCTTCGACAAACGCCCCCACTTTGGCTCCCAAGTTGAAGTTATTCCAGCCGATTTCCGGATCGTATCGAGCATTCCAGGCAGCCCGACCGGCCAGAGGAACTCCGTCCGCATCGTGGAGTTGCCGGTAAGCAATATGCCCTGTCGCAGCGTCGGTCGACGGCTTGAATGCTCCCATTCCCACACCGGCGCAGCAAGCGAGAATCACGACTACCGCGAGACCTCCTTCGAGCAACATGGCGCCGTAGCCGACATACTGCGCGTCGCGCTCGTTGGCCAGCTGTTTACTGCTGGTGCCGCTGGATACGAGACAGTGAAAACCGCTCACGGCCCCACAGGCGATGGTGACGAACAGAAACGGCCACAGGGGTGGGGCCCCCATTTGCTTCATCACGGCCTGGTCCGCAACATCCGGCGCACTGGCCACCAGATCGGCCTGGCCCGTCGCGCTAGCGACCAGCAGACCAATCACCAACAGGCCCAGCGCCAATACCAGCTGATGACTATTGATGTAGTCGCGAGGTTGCAACAAGGTCCAAACAGGCAGAACGGAGGCCACGAAGCAATAGCCGAGCAGGATCAACGTCCAAATCACAACCGGACTACCCCAGGCCGTCGGTATTTGGATCGGCCAGTGATATGCGCCAACATAGATCGCCACGTACATCAGCGCCAGCGCGATGAGCGAAGGGATCAGAAGCCCTCCACCGCGACGATAGACCCAGATGCCGATGGCCACCGCGATCGGGATCTCGATCCACACCGACAGCACCGACTCGGGGTAGATACTGAATATCGAAGCGATCACCAGCCCGAAAATTGCCAACACGATCGACAAGGCCAAGAAGAGCACGAGCAAGAACAATATCTTGGCCCGCGGCGTGATCATGCGGCCGGCAATCTCGCCGACGGTCTGCCCTCGATTCCGCAGGCTGACCATCAAGGCACCAAAGTCGTGGACCGCTCCGATAAAGATGGAGCCGATCAGCACCCACAACAGAGCAGGTAGCCAGCCCCAAAACACGGCGATGGCGGGACCGACGATCGGCCCGGTGCCGGCGATACTGGTGAAATGATGGCCGAAGATGACCTCTTTGCTGGTGGGGACATAGTCGACATCGTCGCGCAGCTCTTCGCTGGGGACGGGGGCCTGGGGATCGATTTGGAAGATCCGGCGAGCCAACCAGCGACCATAAGTGTGATAAGCCACCAAGTAGCCGACGAAGGCGCCGACTGCAATGAGCAAGGTAATCATACTTTTCCGCCTCGATTTTCCACGGTCAAACCAAGCGGTCCGGCCGATTCATCGCTTCTTTCCTGTCGCCTACGATAACTCTGACCGGTTGACGAGCGAGGACTGAGCACACCATAAGAGAGCCACGAACTTCTCACAACCGCGACCATAGACGATGACGGCCAGTATTCTATAATATCCGCTTCCATTAATCGCTCCGTCTCGTGGTCTGTCCGTTTCTGTGGCCTACCACGACTCGCGGCGCCAACATCGACCTTGTGATAGGAGGCCTCGCTGACCGTGGCTGAAAAAGTTGTCGTTATCGGAAGTGGACCGGCCGGTTGGACGGCCGCTATTTACGCGTCGCGAGCCTCGCTCGAACCCTTGGTCTTTGAAGGCGCTGTCACGGAACAAAATCGCCTCGACGGAACGCTGCCCTTGGGCCAGCTCGCCTTGACCACCGAGGTCGAGAATTTCCCCGGCTTCCCCAGCGGCAATATGGAGTCCTACCTGGACGACTCGATCCACAAAGACCGCCGTGTGATGATGGCCATGCACGAAAAGCAGGGAGTGAGTGGCCCCGAGCTGATGGAACTCATGCGTCAGCAAGCCCTCAACTTTGGCACGCGGGTGGTGACCGACGACATTGTCGATGTCGACTTCAGCCAGCGGCCGTTCAAACTGACCGCTTCGAGCGGAGAGGTCACCGAGGCCCACACCGTGATCATCGCCACGGGCGCACGAGCCAACTATCTCGGTTTGCCCTCGGAAGAAGCTTACAAGAATCGTGGCGTGAGCGCCTGTGCCGTCTGCGATGGCGCACTCCCCCGCTTTCGCGAGAAACCGTTGATCGTGGTCGGTGGCGGCGACTCGGCCGTGGAAGAAGCGGACTACTTGAGCAAGTTCGCCTCTCGCGTTTATCTCGTCCATCGTCGAGATGAACTGCGGGCATCGAAGATCATGGCCCAACGCGCCATGGACAACGAGAAGATCGAAATCGTCTGGAACCACACGATGGTAGAGGTCCTTGGTGACGACGAAACCGGCGTTACGGGAGTGCGACTGCAAAGTACCGTCGACGAATCTCACAAGACTCAAGATGCCACGGGCGTATTCTTGGCGATTGGGCATACGCCCAACACCAGGTTCCTCGAAGGCAAGCTCGACATGAACGACAAGGGCTACCTTGTCTGGACCACTCCGCAGCGGACCTATACCAGTGTGGAAGGCGTGTTCGCCGCGGGCGACGTGGCCGACGACTACTATCGGCAGGCGATCACCGCCGCCGGTACCGGCTGTATGGCCGCCCTCGACGCGGAACGCTATCTGGCGCACCACGGCATTTAATCGCGAACCGGAGCGAGACCTCGACATCGCCTGTCTCCACACACCGGTGGACGGCGACATAACAAGAATTGCTCTTCCAGCACTGAAGCGGGGATCCTGATGGCGGATAAGAAGTCCCAGAAGAAAGCGGCAGCCGAGAAACCGAGTCCGGCCGACAACAAACTTGAAGCCGACCGCGAAATGCTGGCCGAAGCTCAAGAAGCGGGCTTCATGACGACGCTCGGTGCCTACGTGCGAATGTCGGGGCCCGGTTGGTTGCAAAGCGCCATCACCCTCGGCGGCGGATCGCTGGGATCGTCTCTCTATCTCGGTGTCATCGCCGGTTTCGGCATGATGTGGGTCCAGCCGTTGGCCATGATCCTGGGCATCATCATGCTCAGCGCGATTGGCTACGTCACGGTTGTGACCGGGGAGCGACCGTTCCGAGCCATCAACGAACATGTCAATCCGGTACTCGGCTGGGGCTGGGCGTTGGCGGTCTTCGCGGCGAATATTGTCTGGTGCTTGCCGCAATACTCGCTGGCCCATGGTGCAATCAGCAAGAACCTGATGCCTGGCTTGCTCAATGACAAGACCGGCTCGCTCAGCACTTGGGCCGCCGAGAAGTTTTCGAAAGAGACCTTCTTGGGCAATTATTTTGACGAGTTGGTCGTGGCGGTTCCAATTCTGATTCTCGCCACGATCGTCACCTGGAGCTACGATCGTGGTGGACGAGGCCTCAAGATCTTCGAAACAATCCTGAAGCTCATGGTGGCGGCCATCGTGCTCTGTTTCGCGGGGGTTGTCATCACTCTGAGCTTCTCCGAACCGGGACTGGCCTGGGGCGAGATCATGAGCGGATTCGTGCCCGATTTCTCCCGCTTCTTCACTCCAGCCGATTCGTTCGTCCCTCTGCTCGACAAGATTGGCCCTGTGGGTGACGCATCTCGAGAATTCTGGGCTTCCTACATCGTCGATCAGCAGCAGGATGTGATCATCTCGGCCGCCGCGACGGCGGTGGGCATCAATATGACATTCCTGTTCGCCTATTCGCTGCTCCGCAAGGGCTGGACGCGGGAGTTCAGTGGACTGATCAAGTTTGACCTGGCCACCGGGATGCTGATTCCCTTCATGCTGGCCACCAGCTGTGTCGTGATCGCGGCGGCGTCGCAGTTTCACATGAAACCACCACAGTCGTTCAAGATGGTCGGGGCCCAGGCGAACATGAATGAAGCTGACGCCAAGGGCTTTGATAAAGTCATCGAAACTAGCAAACGAATGGAGAACAAGGATCTCAGTCCGACTCTCTCGCCTGACGAAAAGATTCTTGCGGCAACCCTGATTCGACGGGACTCCGACAAGTTGGCCGATGCACTTTCCCCCGTCACGGAGCTTGACGAGGAGACCGAAGATAGTGGGGATAATACTGAAGCGAATCCGACCAAGAAGAAACGAAGTGTCGCCGACTATATTTTCGGCTTCGGCGTGCTCGCTATGACCTTCTCCACCATCACGATCCTGATGCTGATCTCCGGGTTTGTGTTCACGGAAATCATCGGACTGCCACCGGGTGGCTGGCCTCACCGGTTCGGCACCCTGTTGGCCGGTGTCGGTGGTGCCCTGGGTCCCTTTATCTGGAACGACGCTCGCGTTTATCTGGTCGTGCCGACATCGGTATTTGGGTACGTGCTCTTGCCGCTGGCTTACCTGACGTTCTTCATGCTGATGAATCAGAAGAGTCTGCTCGGCGACGATGCCCCGCGCGGTTTCCGCCGCCTGGTGTGGAACTTCATGATGGCCCTGTCCGCCTCGGCGGCCACCGTCGGCAGCATCTACATGGCGAACAAGAAAGCAGGCGTCAACGGACTGTTGGCGATTGCCGCCTTTACGTTGCTGGTGATTCTCGTACATTTCTATCGCCGAAATACCAAGAAGTATGACGAAGCCGCGACGGAGCGTGGCTAACCAACGGTTTGGGTCGTGGCGCTGCCGGCTACAGATGGCCCGCTACGATCATGCACTGCGGAACAAGGAGGATCGCCATGGATAGGATCAGCGTCGTGGAAGCGCGACAAGCCGATGCGGTCGGCCGCCAAGGCCTGTTGCATGGCTGGGTTCGGACCCGCCGCGACTCCAAAGCGGGTTTCAGTTTCGTGGAATTGAACGACGGATCGTGCCTGGCCAACATTCAAGTCATTTGTGACGGCGATCTGCCCAACTACGAACAGGAGATTCGCCAGCTCTCGCCGGGCTGCAGCGTCCGCATCCAAGGCACGGTCAAGGAGTCGGGTGGCAAAGGGCAAAGTACCGAGGTCCAAGCCGAAGAGGTCACGGTCTACGGTTGGGCCGATCCTGAAGAGTATCCGCTGCAGAAAAAGCGCCACTCGTTCGAGAAGCTTCGCGAATGGGCCCATCTGCGACCACGCAGCAATACCTTCGGCGCCATCGCTCGGGTTCGCAATTCCATCTGTCGCTCGATTCATGACTACTTTCAGGAACAGGATTTTCTCTACGTTCACACGCCGATCATCACCGCCAGCGATTGCGAGGGGGCTGGCGAGATGTTCAAGGTCACCACGCTCGATCTCGACGCGCTGGCCAAAATGGAAACGAAGTTGAATTACAAGTTCGACTTCTTCGACCGGCCGGCTTATCTGACGGTCAGTGGTCAACTCGAAGCCGAGATCTTCGCCACCTCGCTCGGCAAAGCGTACACGTTTGGTCCCACGTTTCGCGCCGAGAACTCCAACACGTCGCGACACCTGGCCGAGTTCTGGATGATCGAACCGGAGGTCGCCTTTGCGGAGTTGCCGGAGAATATGGATTTGGCCGAAGGGCTTATCAAACGCATCTTTCGCGATGTGCTCGATCGGTGCGCCGAGGACATGCAGTTCTTCAACGATCGCATCGACGATACGGTGCTCGCCACGCTCACCGCGATTGCCGACAGCCAGTTCGAGCGGCTCCCCTACACCGAGGCCATGACGCTCCTGGAAAAGGCCGATCACGAGTTCGAATTCAAACCTCATTGGGGGGCCGATCTGCAAGCCGAGCATGAACGTTATTTGACCGAGCAGGTTTTCCAAAAGCCGGTGATCCTGTACGACTATCCAAGTACGATCAAACCGTTCTATATGTATGTCAACGACGACGATAAGACGGTTCGTGCCATGGACGTGTTGGTACCCAAAGTCGGCGAGATCATCGGCGGCTCGCAGCGTGAACACCGACTCGACATTCTCGAACGCCGCATGCGCGAGCAGGATCTCGATCCGCAGGAGTACTGGTGGTACCTCGACCTGCGGCGATTCGGCACTGTGCCGCATGCCGGGTTCGGCCTGGGGCTGGAACGAATCGTGCAGTTTACAACCGGCATGGCCAACATCCGCGATGTGATCCCCTTCCCTCGCACGCCGGGCAACGCCGAGTTTTAGTCAACCGGCCCAACTTTCGATTCTCCCGCTGGGCGCCGGGCGCGGGACGACCTCCATTTACGATCCGAAACCGAGCCGCCATAATTCATGGCTCGGCAAGTCTCCTCCTGTCTGGTGCGCAAGATGAAACGGCCTGTCATTGCGATCCTTACCCTGACGTTGATCCTCTCTATCACGCTGATCCTCACCATGTTTCCATTTGGTAATGCCGCGGAACCGACCAAGGACACCCTTCCACAGGTCGAAAGTAATCTGACCCAGAAGAAGGCGGTGCTGGTCGACGTTCGCGAACCCGAGGAAACCGACGAAGGTTACATCGAAGGAGCGGTTCTCGTTCCGCTCAGTCTGCTGGCTCAATCTCGCGACGCCGAAGGCTTTGGCGACGCCCTGGCCGAACAGATCCCCCCTGAGACGATCGTCTATACCTACTGCAAGGCGGGCGTCCGCTCCGCCACGGCGGCCGATATTCTGGCCAAGTTCAAGTACGACGTGCGAGCGCTGCCACACGGCTACGACGATCTCGTAGCGGCCGGCTTTACTCCGGCCAAGTCGAAGAAGTAGTCAGCACCTCTCCCGAGCTGAGCACGTCGACAGGATGGATTCGGCGGCCGAGTTTTTTTGGCCGAAACGCCGATATTCGCGTTGACCGCCAAAAAATTCAATCTCCTGGTGGCGCAACGACTTACGGATCTGCCACTAATCGGGGTAGTGCCGGATTAGTGTGTGGCTGTCTCTTCGAGTAGCTCTCGCACGGTCCACTGGTGATCGGCCAGGCCCGATTCTACAGCCGGCGTCGTTTTAATTGTGCCGTGAATCCTGCAAAAATTATAGTAGGCCAGATACAGGGCAGTTGCGGCTTCGTGGTTCTCCCATTTCTTGCTGAAAGCATTGGTCAACCGGGTCATGCGTCGCACGCCCATGCGGATATTGAGGTTCTGTCGTTCGACGTGGCTGGTCGAAATTCGATCCCATCGCGGGTTGCCCCGAACCGGCTTTTTATTCGCGTCCCGTATCTTTGCAGGAGAGTAGCGGGCCTCACTGCTACGGCCGCCGCTGCCACCGTATATCTTAACGAGCTGGGCATAGTCGACGAATAACGGCAGATTGTAAAACGTCGCTTCGGGATATTCTCGGAAGCCGTCCGTCGTCAATTGATACTTTCCCTTCGCTGCCTGCGATAGCTTGTACATCATGGCGTTGGTCGATTCGTGATTTCGTTTGCCTAGATGCCAGCAGAGAACTAGCTTGGAATCTCGCTCGAACGCGATGAACGTGTAGGCATCGCCTTTGTCGTAGCCATGTCCGCGACGCTTTGCCGTCGCCTGTTTACAACCAACAAATCCCCAGATCTCATCGACCTGGACATCGCTGACGGCCACGTTGCGAATTTTACGACGCATGAATCGCTGACAACGCTGACCCACCAACACCATGAGTCGAGCGATTGTCTTTTCGTCCAGGCCCGTGATGCGGGACGAACTGAGGATAGAGTTGCCTTCCATCAAGAGACGCAGGGCCAATTCGGCCTTGTCGATTGGAATCCGCATATCATCCAGGAGCGCACGGGGAGTGTCGGACCACGTCTTGCCACATTCACGACATTTGAACCGTTGGTGCCCCTTGCGGTCTTTGCCGTGTTTTTTGCGATCCGCGTGAGCACATGCTTGTACTATCATCAGGAAACGCCTTGATTTCTGCGGCGTTTCTGGTAGACTTGTACTTGCTCAGTCGCAGTCTAGGTGGAAACGCCTGATTGTGATTGTCCCCGGCGCTGTTAGCGCAGCGCTGGGATTTTTTAGAACGCGGAGGCCAGGGATTACGATCCCATCCGGTGTAAGCCGGCCCGCACCGACCGCTTATAAGGCGGCTGTGGCTCCAATCCACGCGGCTGACCTCCGCTCTCAAAAGTGGCCGCCTTGCCGTGGCCGGATATCTGTCGCTGCGAACGTTTGATATCCGGCCCGACTTGGCCTCTCGGCCCTCGGCACCCTGCCTTACGGCAACCACATCAGGCAGGGCTCGTAACTCTTCTCACTGGGTACCTCTCGGGAGCTTCGTGTTCTCGATCCTGCTGTATGGTATCCGCATGGCATCCTGTGGTCAAGTACGGCACCGCCGTATTTTGCTAAAAAGTTTCCAGCGGGGTTGACGGGGCTGTTGGCTGCCGCCATAATACAGCAGTTGAATGCGAATCCCACTGCCCGATAGGAGAAGAGAGGATGTCGGCGACGCCAGAGAAAGCCCGCAAGCGAGTAAAACGAAGCCCCAACTACCCATATTGCGGCCTAGCGGACTGCGTGACTAAGGCTGCGCGACTCTACGAGGCGAACGACGATCATTTCGCTGGAATTGAGGCCATAGCCCAGCAGCTCGGGTATACGAAAACAAGCAGCAGCCTTGGAAAGGTGGTCGGGGCATTAGGGCAGTTCGGACTCATTGAAGAGAAAGGCAAGGGGCTAGCTCGGCAAATCAAGGTATCTGAAGCATTCCTCGACATCCATCTTCGCGGAGAATCCTCCGAGGAGTACAAGGCTGCGATTCAGGATGCTGTGCTAGGGCCGAAAATCTACAAAGAACTATGGGATAAGTATGAGGGCAAGCTGCCCCCTCAGAATGAATCAATTCGCATATATTTGCTTCGCGAACGGCCAGACGGCGTCTTCAATAAGGGGGTTGTGGATGGTTTTATCAGCCAGTTTCGCGCAGATTTAACGCATGCTGGACTGGACGGCACTGCTGAAAGTATAGATAATAGCGTCGGAACTGGCAGTCGTGGCCGGCCGTCAGTTGGTGACTATGTTCAATGGACGAACCAAGGCGTCGACCAGTTCCCCGAACCACGCCCCGTCACTGGGGTTTCTGAGGACGGCCAATGGGCGTTCGTTCAAGGAACCGAAACAGGTCTTGCTATGAGCGAATTAACAATTTCAGAACCTCCGTCTGCGGAGTCAACGCCAACACCACCTCGAAACCCCACCTTCCAACAGATTGTCGAAGACCGCCCCGGCGTTGCAAGGGAACGGCGGACGCTAGATGAAGGGCCGGTGATTCTTGAGTGGCCTGATGATCTGAGTGCAGAAAGCGTCCAGGATTTTGAGTATTGGGTAAGCGGGCTTATCCGAAGTGCCCGGCGGAAGGCTGGGATGACAACCGACGATGCCTAGCCTTCACTTGACTCTCGCATTCTTCCCGCGACCTTCTTGTCATGTGTCGGCGAGCCGGCCACACACTAATCCCGGACCACCCTAATCGGGCGTTCACGGCGCAATGACTTCGCACCATTCAAGTTACGTTTATTGGCTCGACTTCGCAGGCACGCCCCAATTAATTCGCCATGGCAAGCCGGGCTCTCGGCCCCCGGCGAAGAGGGATTCAGGTCACGGTGGTGTCGCCGCACCACCGACCTTGCACTGTCTGATTCAGTTGCCAAAGAACGAGCGAACCTCGACGGGAACGGGGCAGCCGACTCTTTCGCGACCGGAAACTCGCTCTGGTCGCGAGAAAGCGATTCGGAGATCGCGCCGGGGTGCCCCGCGTCGCCTGAGACGCGTTACTGCCGAGAACCGACAGCTCCCTCCAACCTAGCGAAAACGGCAGAAAGATCAAGTTTCAAAATCGTCCACTCGAAGACTCATTGTCTAACCGTTCGAGCGTCTGCTGATCGCTCGCGCTAATCTTCGCTCGGCTCAGGTTCTTCTTCCGCGGGCGGAGGGGCATGAACTCTCACCGTGCCGGCGACCGCATTGGCCTGGCGGGCGAGCTGATGTTTTCGAGCCAGGACGAGGGGAGCGCGAAACATGAGCACCACATGGCGTGTGGCCGAAACGTCCTCCTCGGTGCCGCCGTCGATATCGCTATCCTCGACCGGAAGAACCGTGTGATACAGGAAGACCTGCCCCCGATAGAACTTGGGTTTGGCCACGTCTTGCTCGTCCCCACTTCCGTAAACGTGGAAGGCCTGCTCCCCGACCGCACCAAGTCGATGCCATTCGATTCGTTCTCCCGTGCCGTGGGGAGTCGGCAGCGAGAGTTGCTTCCACTCCTTGTCGACGCCGACCTGGAGATTCTTGACCTGATCGGCTGCCCCTCGAGGCTGCGCCGAGCGACGTTTTCCAAACGCGTCCAGAAGCTGCCGGTAGAGTCGATCTCGAACCTGCTTGGCGGTGTCATCGGAGGCGTCCTCCGTCTCCGACTTCTCCGCGGAAGCCGCTGGCTGATCCGCGAGCAGCTCGCGGACCATCTCCTCGTCGAGCACCGCCATGATGCCATACAACGGCCAATTGTAAGTTCGGCCTCGCGACTGTCCCTTCTCGTCGAATTCCTCGTACGGCAAGATTCGCTCATAGGTCCGCAAGTGGCCAGGCAACTCCAGAAAATAGGGCTGAACCCGATACTGGTCGAGCGGTTGCTCCGCATCGCGAGGCTCGGGCGATGCGTCGTCGAGCGCGTGGCTGACACGACTCTTGTTGAACAACTGCGGGAGACGAAGCGTCAGTTGGCCGTCACCCAGTTCCGTCTCTTCTTTCCAGAGCTGCAGGAATGGCTCGGCCGCGCGGGCTTGAGCAGCCGTTTCCTTGTAACGCTCGTCGTACTCCTGTTTGCCACAACCGAGCAGCAGCGAGAGACCGATCAGAGACAGGCAGACCCGCGACAGACCGATCCGCCTTCGAGCGATGGCTCTTAGATAGCCATGGGCAATCTTGTATTGGCATTCCATAGCTGGCTATTGTCGAAGGCGAGTCGGGCGGCGTCAAGTTTGGTCTCCCGCTCGATATCGACGGAATAGCTCATGCCTTTCGTCGTGGGGCAAAGACCGGCCGAGCTTTCGACCTGCTGCGCAGAAAAAAACGCACCTGCCGCCGTCGGGGTGTTGGCGACCGGTGCGTTTCCATGCGGCGCCGGGGCAGACGCTGCGAAGAGACTCGTATGGGAGCGGCTCAGTCGGACTAGGCTTCGTTCCGATCGGCCTGACGGCTTTCTAGTTGTTGCTGAAGAACGCGAACCTGTTCGCGCAGTCGGCGAATCTCACTTTGCAACTGCTCGGTCGACCCTTCATGTTGGGCTACACGATTGGCGATGATCTCGGCTCGCTGCCGAGCTTCGGCCGCCAGGTCGGGGAATCCGGCATCCTCGAGGTGATTGGCGGCCGCTTGCAGCTGACGCTGACGACCACCCCCGCCTCCTCCGCGTCGACCGCGTGGGGGAGGACGACGTCGGCCACCGGAGTCGGCATCTCCGCCGCCTCGTCGGGGCGGAGGTCCACGGCGACCTTCGCCCTGCTGCGAACCAGGGGGTCCCCGACGACCCTCGGCACCTTCGCGAGCTCCGCCGCGTTCACCGCGTTCACCGCGTTCACCGCGAGCACCACGAACGAGGTCGCGGGCCTCGCCATGCAGTTCGCGTAGTCGATCCTTGTCGCCTGCTTCGCGGGCTTCATTGATTTGCTCGCGAAGGTCCTTCAATTGATCTTGGACATCTTCGGGAAGATCGTCGAAATCGCCTCGTCGCCCACGACCTTTCTTGTTGCCCGGTCCTTTGCCGCGGCGACCTTCGCCCTCTCGTCCTTCGCCCTGTTCGCCATCGCGACGTGGCGGTCGTCTGCGTGGGCCGGCGATTTCACGTTGTTCGCGCATCTCGGCGCGAAGCTCTTCGATGCGGTCCTGATCTCCAGCCTCCTTGGCTTCTCGCATTTCCTGACGGAGTTCGCGGAGCCGCTCCCGGGCTTCGAGTTGTTCTTCACTCGGCGGATCCTTTTCCGCACGCCGGGCTCCGTCAGGTGGACCCGCATCATCTTCGGCCCAAGCCGACGCGCTGGTGACTAGAACACCCAACAGAACGATGACTCCCAACAGAACGATGCCGAAGATCGAGCTTAGCTTTCTCATGTTCTTGTTCCTTTCCCGAGGGACGACGATGCTTCATCCAGAATAGATAAATCCGCCAATTCTGGCTGGTGATTCTGGCTGGTGTTTTTTTATCCGGGGGTGACCCTCATCGGAGAGAATCGGCCGGGTCACTTAGTAATACCCCGCCGGGGGCCAAGAGTTTCGCTCGAGGGACAGTTCGAGCCGGACATTTTCACCACACCCGTGGCAAAACCGGGGGCAAGACCAGCGAATTCCGGAGAAAGCGGCCCGATTATGAGGGGCCGAGATGGGGGTCGAAACGAGGGTCGTGCGGAACCGTGGCCGCCCGGCCCGGGGGCGTTACTCCAGCAGCGGCTGGGCCATGCCGGCAGCAATCGGCATGAAGATCAGCATCGGCAGCCAGGCCGCCAAGGCGGGGCTGATCGAGAGTTGACCGCCAAGGTATTCGCAACCCATCACGACGACCAGGAAGAGTACCACCAGCAGCACGCAATTGCCTACGGCCAGCAGCATGTTGCGAGTCTCTCGTGTCAGCACCAGCGGCAAACCGAGAAACAACAGTGTGACGTCGAGGAAGGGACGCACAATGCGTGAGTGAATCTCCGTTCGCACATCGGCTCCGTAATCGTTGCTGGCGTTTTGGATGCTACCGATAAGCTGGAACACGGAGGCGTACTGCCGCCAATGCGTGCCGCCGGTGAGGCGGTCGATATTGACGCCGGTCGCCATGAAGCACTGATGCGGTTCGAGCCAGTCGTGCTCGTGGGGAGTTAGCAGCACGAGACGCTCTCCCTTTCGCAAAGTCGGTTTGTCGCGCAGCTCCTCCGCATTCTCCACCGCTTGCAACAGATAGCCGGCTGGATGTCGATCACTCGCGGCACGGTACTCGGCCGAAGCGGCGGAAATCTGTCGACCGTATCTTTCCAGCGATCCAGCGGGCATGTGGAATGTCGGCTTCACCAGGATCTTCTCGCGGACCCGCGCTCCCTCGGCCATGACAAACACTCGCGTCTCGTTGTCGTAACGGGGAGTGACCTTGCGCACGGCGCCATCGGTCAAGTCCTGGGCATTGAAGCTGAGATGATCGATCATCGAGGGAATGAAGACTTCCCGGTTGATAGTCGCCAGCAGGCACATCACGATCCCGGCGACCATGATGCAACGAACAATTCGCGATTTTCGTACCCCGGCGGCCATCAGAGCCGTCATCTCGTTGTGCCGACGAAAGGCGGCGATGGTAAACATGGCCGTGATCAAGACGAGAACGGCGGCGACCTGATCGTAAAAAGCCAGGGAGCGACAACCATAGTAGGAAATAACCGTCAGCAGAAAGCCGCCATTGTCTTCGCCATAGCCGGCCAGCTCGTCAAAGTTATTGACGCTGTCGGCGATGATATAGAGGCCCGTGAAACTGCAAAAGAAGATGCAGAAAATCCACAGAAACTGCCGCAGCAGGTATCGATCAATCGTCAGCATGAAGATTAGGCTCCCGTCACGCCAGCACGACGCGATGCGCCAGCGCCGGAAGTCGAGTCGGAGAGCACATCGGCGACTGCCCGGGCCAAGGCCTCGATCCCGGTCGTGATGCTCTCGGGTGACTGCACTCCAAAACTAAGTCGCAGAGTATTTTTTTGCACGGGGGCTCCTTCGTCGGGATAGCAATGCACGCCCGGAACGTAGAGCACGCCTTCGTCGAGAGCCCGCTGAAACAACGGGCCATCCGAACCGGTATCGATCTCCTCGGGCAGCGTCACCCAGACGTAGAGCCCGCCGCGGGCCTTCAGCCAGTGGACGTTGTCAAAGCGACCGAAATGTTGATCCATGGCCTCCAGCGTCGCTTCGAGTTTCTCGCGATAGCTGCTGCGAATTCTTGCCACGTGGCCGTCGTACAAATTGCGTTCCAGGACGGTGGCCATTAAGTGTTGATTGAAACAAGGCGAGCCGAAATCGACATTGCCCTTTTGATTGCAAAGCGGTGCGACCAGCTCGTGGGGAAGAATTGCCCAACCGACGCGAACGCCGGGAGAAAAACTCTTCGAGAACGAACCGGTGTGAATCACCGTGTCACCATCGTCATCAAAACGGCTGAGACTGGGGAAGTCGTCGCCGTAGTAACCGAGTTCGCGATAGGCGGTGTCGTCGATGACGTGAATGATGCCTGAGGTGCGAAAACGCCGGGCGATGTCGACGATCTGAGCGCGACGCTCCGTCGGCAACGTGGCACCGGTCGGATTGTCGTAGTAGCTCGTCACATAGATCGCCTTCACCCGCGACAACTCGCCCGAGTCTTGCAGTCGCCGCAACTCCGCTTCCAACGCTTCGGGTATCAATCCGTCGTCGTCGACGGCGACTCCGATCATGCGGGCACCCAAATTGTGAAGCGTCCCCAAGTAAACGAAATAGCAGGGCGACGCGGAGAGCACGATATCTCCCGGGTCGATGAGCGTTTCACCCAGCAGGTGCAACATCTGATTGCTGCCGGCGGTCAACACGACCTGATTGACGGAGAACCGCTCTTGGGAATCGGCCAGGCCGTCGGCCGCCAAATGCCGACGAAGGATCGCTTCGCGTAGTTTCAGGTATCCGGCCGTGGTGCCGTACTGCAGGGCGGCCTGACCGCGAGCTGGCTCGGCAAACATGGCCTCGGTCACCTCGGCCGCAATCTCGACCGGCAGCGTCTCGGCATCAACAAATCCCGCGGCCAATGAAATCAACTCGGGCCGGGCGATGGTCTTGTGCATCAGGTAGCTAATCGGCTGCTCTGCCGCCTGACGCGCGCGTTGACTAAGACGACATTCTTCGGACATGGGCATACCGGAAAGGACTGCGCGGGTGGTGGCGAGACCGACCTCTTCCAGTGGAAGCTGAAGGCCACGCTCTGCAGCGCAAGTATAGGCAGGTTTGGGATTTTGGGTCAACGTCGACACGGCCCTGCACCTTGCGCGTTATGATAGCGAGCCAGAGGCTATCGATAGCGATTCGATTCTCGCGAGAGGGCGATTCGACGGTCTCTGATTGCCGCCGGCTCCAAGGTTGTCCGTTATCGATCATGAACGAAGTACCGCCAACAAGAATCGGTTTGTCGAGTCGATGTCGAGCGAGGCTGGGGTGGTTCGCCAAAGCGGCGTTGGACCTGGTCTATCCCTCGGCCTGCGCACTGTGTGGAAGTTCGTTCGACGAGGGGGAGCGCCCCGACTCGCGGACTCAAGAGTCGCCGTCGTTCTGCGAGTCTTGTCTAGAGCGTCTTGTTAGCCAGCCTGCGCCGCGTTGCGGTCGATGTGGTGCTAAGGTGTCGACCGCACCAGGTGACCACAAGCCCCGCTGCGCCGGTTGTCGCGAGCTGTCCCTCCATTTTTCATTGGTCTGGCCATTGGGAGACTATGCTGGCGAGTTGCGTCGCGCGGTGCTCGAGATGAAGGAAGTGGGGCACCGTCCTTTGACGCACTCCATGGCGAGGCTGCTGGCCGAGCAACGTGGAGAAGAGATCGACCGCTTCAAGCCCGATTTGATCGCGGCGGTGCCAATGTATTGGTCGCAGCGACTGCGGCGGGGTGTGAATAGCGCCGAGGAGATCGGCGAGACGCTGGCGCGCCGGCTGCGTGTGCCTTGGGGACCACGACTCTTGATCCGGCGACGCAACACACCTCCGCAGAGTGAGCTGTCCAGGACGGGCCGCTTTGAAAATGTACGCGATGCGTTTCGTGTATCGAAGTGCTACCAGCTCAAGGCGACGCGCGTGCTGCTGGTGGACGACATCCTCACGACCGGCGCCACCTGCAGCGAAGCGGCTCGGATGCTGCGACAAGCTGGAGCGGCGGAGGTGGCCGTGGCGGTAATCGCCAAGTCGGTCCGCCCTGGCAGCCAGTGATGAGTGAAGGCGGCTCCTCTTTTGCAAGATCCGAAGAGAGGTAGCGAATCTATCGTGATGGCCAGCGGTCAGGGTCGAGTGGCGATTCTCCCCCGGAAGGAACTATCCGCGGAAAGACCCAACCTCTAGGATTGTAATTCAGCAGCAAGTCTCAATAATGGGGTATCTCGACGGCTGACCCGACGCTGGCAGTCCCCCCGTCGGAGTCCCGGCTCGCGAATAGATAAGCGGAGTTCTTTCGATCCATGTCCACCGACTCAGCCTCCTCCGACCCGAAGCCGCCCAAGTCGCACCCCTTTCGGCGCGCGGTCATTCGCGGTTTCGGGGTGGTGCTTCCGCCGCTGCTGACGGTCGTGATTTTTCTCTGGATCGGCAGCACCATCAATCACTACGTCTTGCGGCCGGCCAAGTGGATCGCCCGCGAGACCCTGGTGTGGGTCAACAACGATACGGTGACGGTCGTGCCGGGTGGGGTCGCCCCGCCCGACATGAAGAGGCTGCCGAGCAAGGACGAAAGCGCTCCGCAACAATACGTCCCACAGCAAGTCTTTGATATCGCGGCGGAAAACCTCGGTAATCAGACGATGCCGTACGATGGCGACGAGGTGTATCGGATTTACATCGGCGCCAAGTACCTCAAACCGACCGTCGTGATTCCGGTCTTCACTTGTCTGTTCATCTTGGTGATGTACTTGCTCGGCAAGACGATGGCGGCCGGCATCGGTGGCTGGGCCGTGCAGAGCACGGAGCGGGGAATTCAACGAATACCCGTCATTCGCAACGTCTATTCTTCCGTCAAACAGGTCACCGACTTTGTCTTTAGCCAGCATTCGGTCGAGTATACGCGCGTGGTCGCCATTGAATATCCACGTAAAGGAATATGGTCGCTGGGAATGGTTACCGGCGAGAGCATGGAGGACATTCGCTCGGCTGCCAATGAACCCTTGCTCTCGGTTTTGATTCCGACCTCGCCGGCCCCCTTCACCGGCTTCACCGTCACGATTAAGAAGAGCGAGGCGATCGACCTGAATCTGACGATCGATCAGGCTTTTCAATTCATTGTCAGCTGCGGCGTGGTTGTTCCTCCCCATCAGACTTCCGCCAAGAGCGACGACGCGCTGCCCGCGCCGACCGACACGGTTGGACCCGACACGGAATTACCAACCACCTCGGGCAGCTAAGCTCTCCAGGGCCCGCCACGATATTCGCTCGCTGGCGCGGTGGCTCGACTCCATGGTCCTCACCGCCCGACCCGCCGCTTACCCCCTATCTGCTCCGAAAATTCGATGACCGACACCTGTTCCATTCGTCTCGGCACCCGCGGCAGCCAGCTGGCCCGCACCCAATCGGAAGGAGTGGCCCAGCAGCTCCGTGCTCTCGGCCATGAAGTCGAGTTAGTGGAGATTCGCACGCAAGGCGACGAGCAGGGAACCGCTCCGGTGGCGTCCCTCGGGAGCGTCGGCGTGTTTACGAAAGAAATCCAGAGTGCGCTACTCGACGAGCGAGTCGATCTGGCGGTTCACAGTTTGAAGGACTTGCCAACCGACGTCATTGAGAATCTCTCGCTCGCGGCCGTGCCGGTGCGTGAGAATTGCGGCGACGCGCTGATCTCGCGAGGCGACGTCGCGCTGGCTGACTTGCCCGCGGGGGCGCGGATCGGCACGAGCAGCTTGCGACGTCGATCGCAGCTGTTACACCAGCGACCCGATCTTGAATTGTGCGACATTCGTGGCAACGTCGACACCCGTCTGCGAAAACTGACCGACGGTCAGTTCGATGCGATTGTGTTGGCCGAAGCGGGTCTCAAACGACTCGGTCTGTCCGATCGCGTTACCGAGGTGTTGGCCAAGACCTGGATGCTGCCGGCGGTCGGACAAGGAGCCCTGGGACTGGAAACCCGCACGGATGATCGGGCCACACGCGCCGCCGTGGCGGAACTCAACGACGAAGCGACGCATGCCGCGGTGCTAGCGGAGCGGGCGATGCTGTTGTCGTTGGCCGGCGGATGTCTGGCCCCCATCGGCGCCTGGGGCCGAATTGAAGACGTGCGGCTGCGCTTGACCGCGGCCGTATTGAGTCGCGATGGCAGCCGGCGCATCGAGGCGGACGCCAGCGATGATCTCTCAGCGGCCGAGGCGCTCGGGCAACGGGTAGCCGGAGAGTTGCTCGATCGGGGCGCGGCGGATCTGATCGCCGAGTCGCGAGACTCAACCTAGGCGCGGACAGCTAGCCTTGCTAGCTGTTGTGGCGGCCACTTTTGTCGAGCCGCGACCGGCAGGAATTGCTTCTTCTCAGTCCGCCGGCAACCGGCGAACTCTGCGCGGGCGCCTGCACAAATCGGCCGGTTTATCTCTGGCCAGTTCGCTAGCAGATCGACCTCGCCGCCGGGGTCTTCACGAAATCGCGAGTCGACGAAACCCTACACCCCAAGCCTTTCGCCCGACGCGCGCGGCACCCGTGTTGATCTCTTGCGGAAGCTTGGCACGCACTTTGCATTAAGCGACGAGCGTCGACGCGACAGACCGCGGGGGGGCGAGATGTCAAGCGTGCGAGCAGATCATGTCTTACGGACTCTACATGGCCGCGGAAGGTGCCCAGGTTCAATCGAAGATCCTGGAGGTCCTCTCCAACAATCTGGCGAATGTCGATACGGCCGGATTCAAACGCGATCTGGCCATCGCCCAGGCCCGTAATAGCGAAGCGATTGAGCGCGGCCTCGACTCGCCAGGCTCGGGCAGTATCAATGACATCGGTGGCGGCGTGATGGTGAGCCAGACCGCCACGCAGTTTTCCTCCGGACCGCTCAAATCGACTGGCATTCCCACCGACATGGCAATCGTCGGTGAGGGCTTCTACCAGATTGAGAAAGACGGCGACAAGTTCCTCACACGGGCCGGCAACTTCCTTCTCGACGTCGATGGTCAGTTGGTGACGCAGGAAGGTCACAACGTGCTTAGCGACGGTGGCAGCCCGATTCGCCTCGACACGACCCAACCTTGGACCGTCAAGGAAGACGGCACGATCGACCAGAACGGCCCCATCGCCAAGGTGGGACTCTTCCGACCGAAGTCGCTGGGTGATCTGGTCAAGGTCGGCAGCACGATGTTCTCGTCGTTAAGCACACCGGAAGCCGTTCCGACGGAAGAACGAAACGTTCGAGGCGGGTTCCTGGAACTCTCCGGCGTCAAGCCAACTGAAGAAATGATGGAACTGATCAAGGCGAGTCGCGCATTCGAAGTGAACGTGCAGATGATTCGTAGCCAAGACGGCATGATGGGCAATCTGATCTCTCGCGTGCTCGGCAAATAACCAACAAGACAACTAGCGTTCGATATCGAACGACCTCCCCCCATCAACGGAGCAACAAGACGATGAGCGTTCAAACACTTTACACCGCCGCGACGGGCATGGAATCGCTGCAAACCAAGCTCGACGTACTGGCGAATAATCTGGCGAATGTGAACACCGTCGGCTTCAAGAAAGGCCGCGCCAACTTCGAGGATCTGTTCTATCGCCAGGAGAAACTGCCGGGCTTGGAGGATGGAGGCGACGGCGGCCCCACTCCCACCGGAATTGCCATCGGTCTCGGTTCGCGAGTCTCCAGCACGCAAACCAACTTCAGCCAGGGCGCCTTTCAGCAGACGAGTCGCCAGCTCGATCTGGCTATCGAGGGAGAGGGCTTCTTCCAGGTGCAGTTCGATGGACAGCAGTATTACACGCGAGCCGGTAACTTCAATATTAACGCCAACGGCGACCTGGTAATGGGATCCGCCAACTCGGGTCGTATCCTGCAACCGGCAATCAACATTCCGCCAGAAGCGACCGACATCGTGATCACCAGCAACGGCACTGTCGGCTTTCGCCAGCCGCCGGAGACCGAGTTGACGAACGCGGGACAAATTCAGGTCGCCTTGTTCCAGAATCCTGAAGGGCTGCTCAAGCTCGGTGACAACCTGTACCAACGAACGGACTCCTCGGGACAGGAGTCGCTTGTCGTCCCGGGTCAGCCGGGTGCCGGACTCATCCACCAAAACGCCCTGGAAGCGTCCAATGTGGAACCGGTACAGGAGTTGATCGACCTGATCACCACGCAACGGGCCTTTGAACTGAATTCACAAACGGTCCAAGCGGGTGACCAAATCCTGCAATTGATTGCCAACCTCAGGCGATAACACGGCGAGGCATAACCAGCCACGCGACATCCCCTAAAACACTTCCTCAAACCTCAACAACTTCACGCAAGAACAACGATGAACCGACTCCCGCAAATTCTGCTGACCGTCACTCTTGTCTGGGCCACGTTCCCAGTCGGAACCGCTTGTGCCGCGGAGATTCGCTTGATCGATCGCGTCACCGTGGAGCCGGGCATCGTCAAACTGGGCGACGTCGCCGAGCTGTTTGGCGCCCCGGAAAAGGTTACCGATCGTCTGGCGGAGGTCGAGTTGTTTCCGGCTCCCGTTGGCAAGCGACAAGAGACGGTTTCCGCCCGCCGGGTCATCGACATCCTGGTCCGCCGGGGAGTCAGCTTCGGCGAGCATCGCATCTCCGGTTCGAGTCGCATCACGCTGGTTCCTGCCGAGAGACGGGCCGCCGAATCGAAAAGACAAAGACGCTCGGATCAGATCGTCGAACAGCACGAGTTAGAAGCGGCTGAAATCGCCGTTGAGCGTGCCCTGTTGCGACTTCTCGATCGCGAAACGCGGTCGCTTGACGCGGATACGGAAGCGACCGAGTGGCAAGTCGAATTCAAACTGACGCCGCAACAAGCGATCTGGATTTTGGAATCGGAATATCGCTTTTCGGTTTCCGGAGGCGTGGCCCCCTTCGACGGATCACAACGGTTTGAAGTGGCCGCGGTGGTCCGCGACGGTCAGGTTCATCGCTTCCGACTTCAAGTCAAGACGAAGCGTCCCCGTCGTGTTGTCGTCGCCGTGCAGAATCTGCCGCGGGGTACGGTCATTCTGGACTCCGATGTGCGGATGGAGACCTTGGACGATTCCAACAACCTCCGTGCAGTCGCCACCAGCCTGGAGGAAGTCGTTGGCAAAGAATCGACCGGTTCGCTGCGGGCCAACAAACCGATTCCTACTCGCAGTCTGCGGGAGCCGATTCTCGTGCGACGCGGAGAGTTCGTCACGGTGATCGCCATCAGTGGCGGTATCCGAATTGAGACCCAAGGCAAAGCTCGCCAAGACGGCAGCCTGAATCAACTGATCGCGGTGGAAACCATGGGTAAGAAGCGCAAGTCGTATCAGGCTCGCGTGTCGGACCTGCAGGAAGTCCAAGTTTATGCCGGCGCCGTGGCCAAGCGCTAGAACCGCTTCCCGATGGGATCAAGACTCCAGCTCCGCGGAAAGAACCACACCACGGCTGACAAAGCCGTGAAGAAAGGAACCTCACCATGACGCTCTCCCTCACGGGCAACTCGACACGGACCGCGGCTCTCCGCCCACGATGGTGCCGAGCCTTGCTGGTCGCCGTTGCGGCGACGTTGCTTTCCGCCTCCGCCTCGACGGTTGTTGCCCAGGAATCGAGTCTGTTTCGGGCAGGTACGGTGGCCGCCAGCCAGCAACCGCAGCGCCGTCCTTTGACCCAACAAGACCTCAGCTTCATCTGGCAGAAGCCACTCCCGCCCAACGAAGTCAAGCTGCACGACTACATCACCATCGTCGTCGACGAAAAGTCACTCTATACGAACCAGGCCCTGCTCGATCGCGAAAAGCGGGGCGTGATTGACGCGGTTTTGGAAGACAACCCGATCCTCGATAGCCTGACCCTCAAACCGTCCAAGCAGACGGGCGGCGATCCCGCTTTGACCGCCAGCTACATCTCCCGGCTGGAAGCGGACGCCAATCATCGGAGTGACGGCCGCATCGCGTTTCGGATTACGGTCGAGGTCGTCGAGATTCGTCCCAACGGAAATCTGGTCCTCGAAGGTCATCGCACGATTCGCAATAACGAAGAGGTTTGGGAGCAATCGTTGACCGGCATCATCCAACCTGACAAGGTCGATGCCGGGAAGATCGCCAAAGCGGAAGACATCAACCATTTGTGGATTGAGAAGCGGGAGCGGGGTGAAGTTCGCGACGGTTATCGCCGCGGTTGGCTACTGCGATTCCTCGATCGGGTGCAGGCCTTCTAACCAACCTGAGACTCGCTGAGAGCTCTTCTTCATCTCCCCTCAACAACACTTATCGAGCTAACACGACCCTCAAGGATTCGCGTCATGTGCAAGTCAGGCCTCTCCAAATTGATCACGACGGTTGTCCTATTAACGCTGATGACCAGCGTCACCTCGGCCCAAACTCGGCTGAAGAACATTTGCCGTGTCAAAGGTCAAGAAGAAAACACACTGCAGGGCATCGGCTTGGTGGTGGGCCTGGGAGGCACGGGTGACAGCAGCTCTTCGGTTTCGACAGCACGAGCACTGGCCACGGCGATGCAGTTCATGGGCAGCCCTGTCTCGCTGGAAGAAATCGCCGAGCCCAAGAACGTGGCCCTAGTAATGATACAGGCCACCGTACCGTCGGCAGGTGCTCGCCAGGGCGACCTGGTCGACTGCGTCGTGAACAGCATCGGGGACGCCACGAGCCTGGCTGAGGGAACGTTGATCGCTGCCCCGCTGCTCGGTCCGCGAACGACCGGCGACCAGGTGTTTGCCATCGCCTCGGGCAAGATCACGATTCCCAAGCCGCAGACCGCAACCGCCGGAAAACTCATTCGCGGCTGCCGTATCGAAGAGGACTTCCGTAATGCCTTTCACAAGGACGGCAAGATCACGCTGGTGCTCGACAAGAACAAGGCCGACTTCCAGCTCGCTCAGGACGTGGCTTATCAACTCAACCTGTTGCTGAGCGTCGAGAACAACGACGTCACGGAAGTACGGCTCGCACGAGCCCTGGATCAATTGAACATCGAAGTCACGATCCCCAATCATTACCTCGATGATCCGGTGTCGTTTGTTTCCGACATCATGGACTTGAAGATCTCCAACCCGGAAACGGGAGCTCGGGTCGTCATCAATCGCGCGGCGGGCACGGTCGTCGTTACCGGCAACACAACGATCGGGTCCGCGGTGGTCGCGCACAAGAATATTACTGTCGAAACGGGTCTCGGTGCGAGTTCCGATCGCTTGATCGGCATTGAAGCCCCCAAGCGGGAAGATGCCCAGCTCAAGGCACTCGTCAACGCTCTCGAAGCGGTTCAGGTGGAACCGGAAGATATCGCCGATATCCTGCTCGGACTCAGCCGCAGTGGGCGACTGCATGCCCATGTGATCGTTGAGTAAGTCACCTCGCGGGCAACACATCACTCCGCCGTGACAAGAACAAGTCAGCCAGCCTCCAGACCAGTAAACCCAGGCAAGAAAACAAGGAACGAGACATGATCAGCTCGTTGGGCCAACCCTCGAAGACCGACATGGCAGCTCCCTCGCCGCTGGAGGCGTTGCCCACCTCGGCGACAACGGCCAAACCCCCGACTGGGGACGAGAAACCGGCAGAGCTTCGCGAGGCCTTCGATCGTTTTGTCGGCGAGTCGTTCTACGGCATGTTGCTCAAGACCATGCGACAGAGTGTCGGCAAGCCGGCCTATTTTCATGGCGGACAAGCGGAAGAGATATTTCAGGGACAGTTGGACCAGATGCTCTCAGAACAACTGAGCGCCGCCAGCGCCTCGACGATCACCGACCCGATGTTTGAATTGTTTCAGTTGGGACGCCCCTAGACGTTCGCCACCCCGAATTTCGGCCGCGGCGGCAAGGCCCGCGCAAGTCAGCGAATACTTGAAACCTCATCTAAAGACTTCCTTAAAAATCAACTATCCAAATCTCGATCGCCTGGCGATCGAGAAATCGTTTACAAGGCACGGACTGAACATGGATACCAACTTCGCTCCCGACATCTCCGCTCTGCTGCTCGAACTCTCCAGCGTGCAGTCGGATCTGATTGCTCTGATCGACGAGAAGCGACGCCTGCTGCTGGACAAGAAGGTCGAGCAACTCGGTGAACTGGAGACCCGAGAGCGGGAATTGATTGGTCGCTTGCAAGATTGTCACAATCGTCGGGCGACGCTACTTGAGCAAGCATCGACAGCGAAGCTGCCGTGTGACAGCATCCGTTCGCTGGCGGCGGCAACCTCCGCAGCCTCGGATGATTCACTGAATTCGGAAGTTCACGACGCCGCCGTTCGCGGACGACTATTGCAGCACAAGAGCCTCTCGAATTGGGTTCTCGTGCAACGCTGGCTGATTCATCTCTCGCAGTTGTTGGAGATTATTGCTACCGGCGGACAACTCCAGCCGACATATGGTAAGGATGCGGGCGCGGCGACGAGCGGCGGATCGCTAGTCGACCAGGCGGCATAAGCATGGTGGGCAGTCCATCTCCAAGTACACACAATTGAGCGACCATGTCCCTCTTCGGTTCCATACGTATCGCCAACAACTCCTTGCAAGCGCAGCAAATTGGGCTGCAGGTTGTTGGCCAGAATATCTCGAACGTCAACACTCCTGGCTACATTCGCGAGGAGGTGGCCTTCGAGACTGCGCCCGGACAGCGCAAGGGCGATTTGATCATCGGCCTGGGTGTCAACGTAACGGGCATCACCCAGAAGATTGACCAATTCCTGGAAGACCGAGTACGCACGGCCGCTAGCGACGCGGCCAATTCCCAAGTCCAGCAGGACGCCTTTTTGCAACTCGAAGGTCTGATTGGCGAACTCGGTGACGCCGATCTGAGCACATCGTTGAATGCTTTCTTTGCCAGCATCGCCGAAGTGCTCAATCAGCCCGAGAGTGCCGCGATACGAGACCTGGCGATACTGCAGGGGCAGACGTTGAGCGACGATTTTCGCCGCCTCGAAGATCGAGTGACTCAAATTCGCGATGAATACAACGACCGGGTCATTACGGCCGGCAACGACATCAATCGCCTCACCGAAGAGATCTTCTCACTCAATCGACGGATCTCGCTGCTCGAAGCGGGAGAAATCTCGCGAAGTGACGCGGTGGGGCTACGAGACCAACGCAACATCGCGCTCTCTGAATTATCCGATCTGATCGATATCCGCGTCGATGAACAGAAGAGTGGCATCGTAACAGTCGCTGTCGGAGGTGATACGCTGATCTCTGAAGTATCTCGACGGATTGTGGAAGTCAAAAACGTTGTCAACCAAGGACAGCAGGTTGCGAGCATTGAGTTCGTCGACACCGAATCGCAGCCGGAGTACCGCAGCGGTCGATTGGCAGGCCTGATCGAGGCGCGAGATGACGTGCTGGGCGGATTTCTCGAAGACCTCGACACGCTGGCCGGAACCCTGGCTTTCGAATTCAATCGCCTGCACGCATCCGGCCAGGGGCTGACCGGTTATCAATCGCTCGTTGGTGAGTTTGCTGTCACCAACGCCGCGGAACCACTCGACGCGGCCGGACTGACGTTCACGCCGGAGAACGGTTCGTTCCAGGTACTCGTTCGTGATCGCTCGACCAATGTTACGCAGACAACGGACATTCTCGTCGATCTCAACGGACTCGACGAAGATTCGTCGCTCGATGACATCGTCGCCGCCCTGGACGCTATCGACGGGATCTCCGCGTCGGTAACGAGCGATCTGACCGTTTCCATTCAGTCCGACTCCTCCGACATCGACTTCAGCTTTGCTAACGACACGAGTGGGCTGCTCTCAGCCCTGGGCCTCAACACCTTCTTCTCCGGTTCCACGGCGGGGAGCCTCGGTGTCCGCGACGAGTTACGGAGTGATTCGCGATTGCTGGCCGCCAGTCAAGGTGGAATTGCCGAAGACACGAACAACGCCGTGCTGCTAGCCGGTTTCATCGAGTCTCCCCTCGATACTGCCAACGGGGAGTCGATCGACACGTTGTACAAGCGTCTCACCGGCAACACGACGCAAGGCGCTTCGGTAGCCCGCGCTGTCGCCGATGGCGATCAAGTCTTTTTCAACAGCCTCGAGGCCCAACGATTCGCGGTGAGCGGTGTCAATCTGGATGATGAAATCGTGCGGATGATTTCGTATCAGAGAGCCTATCAGGCCGCGGCGAGATACATTTCCGAGCTCAACGAACTGATGGATATCTTGGTGAACTTGTAACCTACAGAAGAAGGTGAGTCGGTTCGGTCACGACCCTGGCTGGATACCCGTCCGAGATCCGACGATTTCAGACATTCGCCTTCTCAAAACTTCGGCCTGAACCTCCACGCTCCCAATAATCACTCATGACCTCCCCGCTTTCCGGTATCCCGACGTCGCGATTGTCCAATGCGTACATGCAGCAACAACTGCTGGCGCAATTGAATTACGACCAGCAGGACTTGTTCCGTCTGCAGACTCAGATCAGCACCGGGCAGCGTCTGCTGGCTCCTAGTGACGACCCCAATTCGGCGGCTCGGGGCCAGGCCCTGCAGAGCCTGTTGGAGCGTAAGACTCAAGCAAAGACCAACCTGGAGACGAGTCAGTCGTTTCTGGGGGCCACCGACACCGCGCTGGCCGCGGTTTCCGGATTGCTGGCATCGGTCCACGGATCCGCGCTGGGCGTTGTCGATACGATCAGTTCCGACGAACAACGCAATTCCGTGAAGGTCGAAGTCGATCAGGCGATTCGCCAACTCGTCGACGCCGGCACACAGAGGTTCCGCGAACGCTACCTCTTCTCGGGATCGCGAACGACAGAGCCCGCTTTTGAACTGGTCAACGGCTTCGTTCGCTACAACGGGAATGAACAGCGAATGTTGAGCTTTGCCGATATCGACTCGCTTTTTGAAACGAACCTCGATGGCCATGAGGTGTTTGGCGCCCTTTCGGAACCGGTGCGCGGCTCGGTCGATCTGAACCCCGAGCTGACGAGCAATACTCGACTGGCCGACTTGCGCGGAGGGCAGGGGATTGAACTCGGACAAGTCACCGTCTCAGATGCCGTCAGTACGGTAACGGTCGATCTGACGGGCGCCGAGACGATCGGCGACATCGTCGCGCAACTGGAAGCCAATCCGCCTACGGGTCGGACGCTTACGGCGACCATCAGCACCACGGGCCTGTCGATTTCTCTCGACGCCGGAGGTGGCGGCAATCTGACCATTCAAGACGTCGGAGAGGGTAGGACCGCCAGTCAGTTGGGGATTCGTTCTTCCGCTGGCATCGGCACCGGACCACTGGTGGGCTCCGATTTGAACCCGATACTCCGCAAGACCACGGAACTGAACAACATTCTCGGTGGCACTTTGGATCAAGCTTCCGGGCTGCAGATTACCAACGGCAACACAACCTACACGATCGATCTCTCGGCCGCTGAGACGATCGAGGATATTCTCAATACGCTGAACAGCTCCGAGGCCTCGGTGCTCGCCACCATCAACGATTCGGGCACGGGTATCGACGTTCGATCCCGACTCTCCGGGGCCGACTTCTCGATTGGCGAGAATGGTGGTAGTACCGCCAGCGACCTCGGCATTCGCACATTTGACGGCGAAACCGATCTGACCGATCTGAATTACGGTCGCGGCGTGCATACCGTCAATGGCAGTGACTTCACCATCTTGCGACGAGACGGGACGAGGTTGGAGTTCGACGTCTCGGACTTGACGACAATCCAGGATGTCATCGACGCGGTAAACGGTCATGTCGACAATCAGGACCCGACCACGCAAGTCACCGCCCAACTCGCCGAGAACGGTAACGGCATCGAACTGGTCACGACCGACACGTCCTCCACGGCAACGTTGACCGTGCTCAAGCAGAACGGCTCGCAGGCGGCGGAGGACCTGGGACTTATTCCCGTAGGTGCCAGCCAGAGCGATGCTCCCACCGACGGAGGCAGCCGCTTGGTCGGGCGGGATGTCCATCCGCTGGAAGTGGAAGGGGCGTTCAATTCGTTGATTCGCCTGTCGCAAGCACTAACAGAAAACAATCTGCAGGAAATCAGCCGGTCGGTCGCCCAGCTCGATGATTCGACGTTGGGGGTGAATTTTGCCCGTGCTGAACTGGGAGCCAGACAGCAATCGATCGAGATCCTCCAGGTTCGCCTGGAAGACGAAGAAGTCGAGCTGCAGACCGCTCTGTCGGATGAACTCGACGTCGACCTGGCCGAGGCGATCACCAACTTCACTGCCCGGCAAGCCGCGTTGCAAGCCACCTTGCAAACCTCGGCGGCCATCTCACGTCTTACCCTGCTCGACTTCCTCTAATCCACCTTTTTCCTCACCATCACGATTACCGGAATCCGATGGAGAGTAGAGAAGTCGTCGTCGTTCGCGAGTTGGAGCGACAAACTGCCGTCATAGAGGGTGATCTGCCGTGCAAGTCCGCACCACTCGATTTGGAACCATTCGCGTCGACGCGCGCGATATCATCCGCTTTCCCGAGGGCCTCGCTGGCTTCGAGGATTGCCAGCAGTGGATTGTCTTGGCCCAACATGCCAAGTCTTCGCCACTATGGCTGCAATCGGTCACCCGCGGAGAAGTCGCGCTGCCGCTGGTGGCCCCCAGCCGCTTTGTCCCCCAGTATCGCGTGCGGATCGACGCCGCCGAACTGCAGCTGCTCGACATCGAGCGAGATCGGGATATCGAGGTATTGGTGGTGCTGAACCATCGTGACGGCATGCAATCGATCAACCTCAAGGCTCCGCTGGTAATAAATATGACCAGCCGCCTGGGCCGCCAGGTCGTCGCCTCGGGGTCCTGGTCGACTCGCCACCTGATTGTCGCCTCATCGGGTGACCTACGACAAAGCGCCTAGTTCCCCGCCTCCGTGAAGAAGAAGTAGTCGGAAACGCCTCTCATGCTCGTCCTCTCCCGCAACCGCGACGAATGCATCATGATCGGCGACAATATTGTCGTCACGATTGTGGATGTCCGTGGCGACAAAGTCCGTCTCGGCATCGAAGCACCCACGGAAGTGCCGGTTCACCGACAAGAAGTTCACGAAGCCATTGCCCGCGAGAATCAGGCCGCCAGTATGGTTCGCCCGGAAGATGTCGGTTAGCCGCTTCGCCAACGCACCCTTCTGTCTTCTCTAGAGCCTGACGGCTCCTCTCCAGTGGGACGACTGAGAATCTCTCCTTCTCAGCAGGTCGGAACGGACAACTCCCCCCGGCCCAGACAACGACTCACCGGATAGAACGGTTGAAGCGTTTCTAACAGCGAGCCAGAGCTTAGCAATCTCATCCATCGACTGGACGATTCGCCCTCGAACGACCTCTCGACGCGTGCGAGGTGGAATGGGCGACCATGCCAACGCATTCGTGCGGTTCAGGTTCTATCAGCTAGTCGGAAGATTCCATCAACTCGGCCGGACGCTTGTGGTTTGCCCAATGCGAAAATCTTCTGCCGCCACTCCCCCGAGACAAGTTTTTTGGTTCCGATTGTGATAGGCCTTAACGATTTTGCCGATTTTTCCGGAGGCATCGACAAGCGGCACCAAGTTCATAGCCCTTTTGCTTTTACTGAATGCTGCGACGGGCCGAAATGAACATTACTCACATGATCCGCGCCTCCAGAACACAATTCCTCCAGTTTACCTAAAGGGCTTATGTTAGCCTGTCGATACTTCTTCGTAGATGTCCCGGACCATCATGCGTACGCCCGTGCTAGCTGTCGATCAGTCAGCTTGGGCTCGGGAGACGAATGATGGATCGAGACAGAAACAACCTTACTCAACACAAAACGATTCCTTGATGCTTAGCTGCCCGGTGAGTGGCAGAAAGCCAAACGTGACACATAAGGCTGACTCCCCGCCAAGTGTTTCATGTTTGAGAGTGAACTAACTTTTTTTTACCGGGAGGGTTCTCTGGCATGACTCGTATTAACACCAACGTACCGTCGATCGTTGCTCAACAGACGTTGCAGCGATCGAACACTCAATTGAACGAAGTTCTCACACGATTGAGCACGGGTCTGCGAATCAACACGGGTAAGGATGATCCTGCCGGTTTGATTGCCAGCGAAGTTCTCCGTAGTGATATCATCAGCGTCGAGCGGGCCATCACGAATAGTGAACGAGCCAATCAGCTGATCTCGACGGCCGACAGTGCCTTGGGTCAGGTCTCTTCGCTGTTGAACGACATTCGAGGTCTGGTCTCGGAAGCGGCCAATACGGGTGCCTTGAGTGAAGAGCAGATCGCAGCCAACCAGTTGCAGGTCGACTCGTCGCTCGAAGCTATCGACCGTATCGCTCAAACGACCGTCTTCCAAGGCCGTCGTCTTCTCGATGGTAGCCTCGACTTCCTGACCACCGACACGGGTGCGAGCGCCTCGGGTACGGTCGACGGCGGTACGATCACGGGTGCCACCGCCTCGAGCGATTTGCAGGCCGTATACACGCTCACCGCCGGTGCCAACGGTGCTGAAATTCAGATCACCGCCGCTACGACGGGAACCTCGGCAAACGGTTACACCTTCACGTTTGCCTCCGGTGGTAGTGCTGGCGATGTCGTTATCAATGGCAAGGACGTCACCATCGACGTCGCCTTGTCGGCTGGTGCTGCAGATGCGGATACCATTTTGGCCGCTCTGACTGGCGACGCCACCTTCTCCACCTTGTTCGACGCGTCGCTGGTCCTGACGACGACCGGTGCCTCGGGTTCCGATACGCTTGTCGCGGCCTCCGCCTCGACGGCTCAGCTGGGCGAATTCAGCAACGAGATCACCATCTCGGCGGCTGCCGCGGGCACGGACTTCAACGCCACGACGTTTGCCTTCGATCTCACCTCCGGTGGTACCTTGGGCGCCACCTACGATGAGTCGGCCAACGCTGTTAGCGTCACGCTGAACTCGGCCACCACGGCGGCCGATGTCGCCTCGGCCATCAATGCCCTCACGGCATTCAATGCCGCGGCCACGGGCTCCGGACTCGGCACCTATGCTGGCGGTGGCAGCTCGGACCTCGCCATCTCGGCTTTGGCCGGCGGTACCGACGGTTCGTCCGATATCAGCAACCTGGTGATCGAGCAGGCCAACTTTGGTACCGCTTCTCAGATTGCGGTTCAGGTTGACGTCGACACCCAGGCCACGCAGGCCCAGTTGAACTACAGCGGTGGCACGCTGGTTTCGGATCTGATCCTGGAAATCGGTGGTGCCAGTGGTTTTGAGGTGTTCAACTTCGGAACCGGTACGACGATCGATCAGATCGAAACCGCGATCGACTTAGTGAGCGACTCGACTGGCGTCGACGCCAGTGTTTCTGGCGGCACGCTGGAACTCACCTCGGCGAACTACGGATCGAACGAATTCGTCTCGGCCCGTGCCCTGTCGGGAACGTTCGACACGCTCAACACGAGCAACGCGGCTTCGACCCGAGAATCGGGAACGGACGTTGATCTGCGAATCAACGGTGTCAAGGCGACCGGTGACGGTCTGACCGCGACGATCAACTCGTCGACGTTGGATCTCTCCTTCAACATCGCCTCGACCGTGAGCGATGGAGCGACGCTTGGGTTCAACATCACCGGTGGTGGTGCGACCTTCCAGCTCGGTCCCGACGTTGTGTCGAACCAGCAAGCCCGCGTCGGTATCCGCGGTATCAGCTCCGCCACCTTGGGCGGCGTCGAAGGCACGCTCTTCGAGCTTCGCTCGGGTAGTGCCAAGGCCTTGTCCACCGACGCCACGGGAGCCGGTAAGGTTGTGGAAGAAGTTATCACGGCGGTGACGTCACTTCGAGGTCGACTTGGTGCTTTCCAAAAAGCGACCTTGGAGACGAATATCTTCTCCTTGACCGAGCAGCTCGAAAACCTGACCGAGGCGGAAAGCTCGATTCGCGACGCCGACTTCGCCGCGGAAAGTGCCCGCCTGACGCGAGCTCAAATTCTCGTGCAGTCCGGTACCTCGGTGCTCTCGATTGCCAACCAGAACCCACAAAACGTGCTGTCGCTGCTCCGATAAGCGACGCCCCTTAGGGTTCTCTAAGCGAAAACCAAAACCGTCGGTGGGCTTCGTCCCGCCGGCGGTTTTTTTGTTGCGCGATTGGGGATTTCTTATTGCACGATCAGGGAATCATCTCCAGTTCGCTGCTAGCGGTGCCAGCGGTACCTCAATTTAGCTGGCATCCTGCCGGTCCGATCGCCGATGAAAGAGGAGACCTTACAATCCGCAGGACCCACCTATTTGGCACGATCGTTCAAGTCCATCTTGGACTCGTACCGTGCGGTCACTCAGTCCGGGGTCCCTGGAATTCGTGATCCTTAGGAATCGAATATCGTGGAAGCGACCGAATTGAACGCCCATATGCAGAAGCTCCAACGCGCGGTCAATCTGTTTAACCAGGGCGAGTATGTCCAAGTCGAGCCGATTTGTCGTGAGTTGATTGCCGAGATTCCAGATGACCATCAAGCGCTGCGGTTGCTGGGGGCTTCGCTGCGGTTTCTCGATCAATTTGAGGAGTCGATGGAGCTGCTAGAGAGAGCCGTTGCCATCCGCCCTCGTCACGACATCTATCATTTCGAGCTAGGGGTCACGTACAAGATGGCCGACCGGCTTCAGGAAGCGTCCGCCTGCTTTTACAAGTGCCTTGAAATCACCCCCGGCTTCTGGAGAGCGATCAGCAATATCGGCAGTATTCTGGATGGATTCGGCCGCCACCAGGAGGCGATCGAGTGGGCACTCCGAGCACAACGGCTGGCACCCGACAACGCCTCGTGCCACTACAACGTGGGCAACGCCCAGCTCGGTCTGGGACATGTCGATTCCGCGATCCTCAGCTTCAATCGCACTCTGGAAATCGATCCCGACTATGCCAAGGCCCACTGGAATCTGGCGATTTGTCACCTGTTCAAAGGGAATTTTCGCCTGGGCTGGGAGTCGCACGAGTGGCGAGAAAACTCCGGGCAAGTTCAATTCGACAAGTACCCTCAGCCGCGTTGGAACGGCGAAGATATCCGGAACAAGACACTGCTCATCCACGCCGAGCAAGGCATTGGAGATGAAACGCTCTTCGCCTCTTGCTTCCCCGATGCGATCGAGCGGGCGGGAGAATGCGTGATCACCTGTGACAAGCGGCTCTCCGAATTGTTCATTCGTTCCTTCCCTCGGGCCATGGTCTACGGGATCACGCGACGCTCGAACCAACAACCGGCCGATCTTCCGGAGCAGATCGACTACCAATCTCCGGCAGGTAGTCTGCCACGATTCTTCCGCAACGAGTGGAGCGACTTTCCAGACCGTCGCTCGTATTTGATAGCGGACACCAAGAAGACGGCCATGTGGCGGGAAAGATTCGATGCCCTGGGGCCGGGGTTGAAGATCGGCATCTCCTGGCGAACCGGCGGGATGCCCGCCTCCCGGCGACTGCGGACGACTTCGTTGGCTCAGTGGCGTCACCTGTTCGCCATGCCGGGCGCGCAGTGGATCAATTTACAATACGGCGATGTGAGCGATGACCTGGCTACGGAACAACAGCAAAGCGGAACGGTGATTCACGATTGGGAGGACGGCGACCCGCTAACCGATCTCGACGGCTTCGCCGCACGTCTGTCGGCCCTCGACCTGGTGATTTCCACCGGGAATGCGACCGCCCATATGGCCGGTGCTTTGGGCGTCGAGTCGTGGGTGTTGCTGCCCAAGATCCCAACCTGGCGGTGGCTGCTCAGTGGCGAGAGAATCCCCTGGTACTCGAGCGTCAAGGCCATGAGACAGTTGGATGCGGGCGACTGGTCTCCCGTCTTTCGAGAACTGGGCAACATGTTGAGCGCCCGACTGGGCATCGATGCGCCGCAAGAGTGGTCGTTGCTATCGGAAGTGTCCGACGAAGAAATCGATTTTGTCGGCCCCGATGGCGTTCCCTTGACGAAAGATAGTGTGCTGGCATATTGCCAACGAGCCAACCAATTACAGAAGGAGGACAAGTTTGAGGAGGCCGAAGCTATCTGCCAATTGATCCTCAAACACTTCCCACGCGATCATAGCGCGACGCAAATGATTGCCGTCATCGCACTGCGGACGGGCCGTCCGGAAATGGCCGTGCGCCACCTTCGGCGTCTCCTCCAAGTCCTCCCGCACGATCCCTTGGCCCACCTCAGCATCGCCAACGCCTATCGCAAGCTCGATAAGCTGGAACCGGCCATCGAGCACTACCGCAAGGCGATCTTGCTGAAACCAGAATCGACTGACGCCTACATCAATCTGGGCGTCACCTACAAGCTGGCGGGACAACTCGATCTGGCCCGCCAGATGTATGAAGAGGCACTGCGGATCGATCCTTCGCTGGAAGTCGCTCAGAAAAACCTCGCCAAATTGGACGACTCGCGGACCAGCCCTCATTTTCCCTCCGTCGCTGCGACGCCACAGGGAGATACGGCCGCTTCGCCGTCCCAGCCGTCGTTAGATTCGCCGGCGAGGACAATCGGGCGCGCCGCTGGCGTTGAGGCTCTTGGGGGCCCCGCTGAGGGATCTCTGCCACGGCGAGCGACGAGATGAGCGGGACCAATTCTTGGCCACAACGCTCATATCCGTTACCGCGCAGGTTTTTCTAAACGTTACAACCGGCCCTTGTCGATGCCGGAAGAAGCGGAACCGTGCGCTCCCGTTGCGCCCGCGGGAAGCTGACAAAGTTGACCGCCTGCAAGCAACGAGGGAGCCGCCAAGAAAAGATGCGGCTGCTAGCAGAGATGCGGCCCTTGGCACGAGCGACATAGCACCACTTCAGAGTATCGACGACCGAGCGACGTATGGGACGAATTTCAACCAACATCGGCCTGATAACCGGGTTTCCTATTAAGGACACCGTGGACCAGCTGGTTGCGCTCCAGGAACGTCCTCGTGATCTGCTCATCGGTCGTAACACCGAGCTACAAGAACAGCAGACGGCGCTCACCGATCTCACGGCTCTGTTGGTCAGTTTGCAACTGAATACCGATCAGCTGGCCCAAGCTAGCTTGTTCAACCAGCGCACGGTCAACAGCAGCAACACCAGCCTGATCACCGTCGACGCCGGCTCCGATCCACCGCTTGGCTCGTATGAATTCACGGCGGTTCGCCAGGTACAGAATCAACAGCTGCTCAGCTCCAAGTTGGCCAGCGAGACCGCGGCCCTGGGGGGCGGCGACCTGTCATTCCGCTTTGGCGGTGAAGTCGATCGGGCCATTTCGCTGGATCTATTGAACAGCGGCGACGGCATCGAAAGGGGCAAACTCCAGATCACCGACCGGAGTGGGTCCTCCGCCGAGATCGACCTGACTCTGGCCCGCGATGTCGACGACGTGTTGCAAGCAATCAACAATGCGACCGGCATCGACGTCACGATTGAGACCTTCGGCGACCAATTCTTGTTACGAGACTCGTCCGGAGGCAGCGGCAATCTGAAGGTGGAAGAGGTCAACGGGGGTTCCACGGCCGCCTCGCTAGGCCTCGCGTCGATCGATGTGGCGTCCACCATCGGCCTGGGCGACGACGTGCTGGCCCTGTTTGAAGACGTCAACCTGTCGCTGCTCAACGACGGCCTCGGTATCCGTTTCGATTCCCTGCTACCCGACCTGCAATTCAGCTTCCGCGATGGCAGCAGCCTGGAAGTCGATTTCGCCAAACTCGAGATCACCGGCTCGCGGGCTCAAGGCACGACCAACGCCAGTAACGGTATCAACGCGGAAGTAACGGTCACGGCCGACACCGAAGGCTCATCGCAGGACGGCATTATCGTCGCCTATCAAGCTCTGCCGTCGATTATCAAAGGCAATGAAGTTGCCAATTTCGACGAGGAGAACGGTATTCTGTTCGTTCAGATCGCCGAAGGAGAAACCACCGCCGCGGATGTGGCCTCGGCGATCAATCGAACCGAGGGCGTGCGAGATCTATTCACCGCGACACTTGCCTCAGGAAGTAGCGGCGAGGTCCCGGTCAGCGCCAGCGACACCGCGGTCTTGCGGGGACCGAAGTCGACCGCGACAACCGCCGGCACGCTCGATCCCAACGCGGCGATTACCTTCGACGCGGTCACCGGCGGGGAAGCTGCCGACGGATACGCGATTTCGTTCGTCCATAACGCGGGCGTTACGGCCGGCAACGAAACCGTAACGGTCGACGAGGGGCTCAAGACGATCGTCATCGAAATCAATGAAACAACATCGACCGCCAACGATGTCGTCGCGGCCTTCAATGATGAGCCGACGGCGACCGCCCTGTTCAGCGCGGAGATTGCCACGGGGAGTGATGGCAGTGGGTTGATCGATGTGGCCAACGACGGGGTCACGACAGCTGGCGGCGCCTACGTGGAGCCTGTCGCCGGCGGAGAAGAAGCGACGCTGGCCGAGTTGCTCGCCACGCTCAACGCCGCCGATCCGACGAAACTCAAGGCGGAGATTGCCGCCGATGGCGAACGGATTGTCTTGACCGACCTGACCGCCGATAGCGGTGGGTCGTTCACCATTACCAGCCTGAACGATTCGCGGGCCCTGGAAGACCTGGGACTCACGACCTCCGCCGCTGGCGATACGATCAGTGGCGAGCGGATCTTCTCAGGGCTCAAGACGACGCTGTTGTCGAGCCTCGACGGCGGGGCCGGCTTGGAACTGGGACAAATCACAATTACCGATCGAGCGGGAGCGAGTGCCAATTACACTCTCTCGACACTCGATACGCTGGAAGAGGTCGTCAACACGATCAATCTGGCGACCATCGGTGTCGAAGCACGTATTAACGATGGCCGCGACGGCATTCTGCTCACGGACACAACCGGTTCCACGAGCGGTAATCTGATTGTCGCCAACGGCGCCGATGGCCTGCTGACGGCCGATAAGCTGGGACTCACCGTGGATGACGCTGTCAATTCAATCGACAGTGGAAACTTGAATCGCCAGACCGTCAGCGAGAACACGCGACTCTCTTCGCTCAACGGAGGAAGTGGCGTCTCCAACGGCTCCTTCACGATTAGCGACACGCTGGGCGCGACGCAGACGATCAGCGTCGGCTCCGACATCAACACCATTGGCGACCTGATTCTGGAAATCGAACGCGCGGGACTCCAGATCGACGCCCGCATCAACGACACCGGCGACGGCATCGTGATTGTCGACACGGCCGCGGGCGCCGAAACCCTGACCATCGCGGAGGTCGGGGGCAACACCGCCCGCGATCTCCACATCTTGGGTGAGTCGACCACCATCGACATCGGCGGCACGCCGACACAAGCCATCAATGGATCGACAGCGCACACGATTACGCTCGATGCGACCGACTCGCTGCAAGACCTCCGGGACAAGATCAATGAGCTGGGAGCCGGCATCACGGCCGCCATCATCAACGATGGTTCGTCGATCAAGCCGTATCGCCTGAACATCGTCAGCGACACCGCCGGCGAGCTGGGCGCGGTTCGCCTCGACGCCAGCGGACTCGGCATCAGCTTCGAAGAAACCGTGCAAGCCCAAGACGCCTTGCTGTTAATCGGCAACGATGCCTCGGCGGGCTCCAGCATTCTGGCATCCTCTTCGAGCAATACCTTCGAAGACATTGTCACTGGCATCGACGTTACCGTGAACGGCGTCTCCGAAGAAGAAGTCACGGTGAACGTGGAAGAGAGTGACAGCGATCTTGTCAGTCGCATGATTGCGATTGTCGACACGTTTAATCGCATCCGCGAACGAGTCGATATCTTGACCGACTTCGACGAAGAGACGGGACAGAGCGGGTTACTGCAAGGCGACAGCTCTATTCTGCGACTGGAATCGGATCTCAATCGAATCGTCACCGATCGAATCCTGGGGGCTGGTTCCATCCAGTCGTTAGCCCAGATCGGGGTTTCGCTAAGCCAAGATGGCCGCCTGTCGTTCGAGGAATCAACGCTGAAGTCCCTCTTTGAAGAAGACCCGGACGCCATCGAGCAGTTCTTCACGTCGACATCGACGGGAATTTCCGATCGTTTCAATCGTGTTCTGGAACAACTCGCGGGCGTCGAGAATTCGGTTCTCGTCAATCGTACGCTGGCTTTGGGCGAGACGATCTCGAACAACGAGATCCGCATCGCCCGACTAAACGATCGGCTTGATGTTTCGCGTGAGCTACTGCTCAACTCGTTCATCAACTCCGAACTCGCGATCGGTAGGATTCAAGGAAACCTGAACGCCGTTCAATCGATTCAGGCCTTGCCGCCGCTCGTATCAACAAGAGACAACTAAGTCGTGAGCTAAGACAGATTCGTCTCGCGACCGATCTTTCATTCGACATCCATCAACTTACAAGGAGGTAAGTTATGAATCACGCCACTCCCGGCGATTACCTGGAAACGGAAGTCATGACCGCGGCGCCACAGAAGCTGCAACTCATGCTCATTGAAGCCGCGCTCCGACAGTCCAATGCCACACTCGAACATTGGAAGGCCGGAAATCAGGAGCAGGCAGCCGAGACACTGATTCGTGCCCAGCAGATCATTACCGAACTGCTCTGCAGTCTGAATCCGGAGAAGGACAAGGATCTGACCTCCAAGGTCGCGGCGGTCTATCTGTTCATCTTTCGCGCGCTCCAGACCGCTCAAGCCGAACGTAGCGAAGTCAAGCTCCAAGAGGCCATCTCGGTACTCGAGATCGAGCGGGAAACCTGGCAGAAAGTTTGCGAACAACTGGGCACCAAGCTGGCGGCCCCTGCCCCGCACGGCGGTGACTCGATGACACCTTCCACTTCGACCTCGTTCGAGGCCTAATTCGAGCCAGCCCAGATCGGGCGGGTGCCTGTTCGCCTCCCGATCGGCTCCCAGCCGGGGCGATTCACGCCGGCCGGGCGCGTGGCGAGTTGACGGTGTGAGGCCAATTCGCGAAACTGACCGCTTCAGGCGCAAGCGGCGACGTGGACTCCGCGGCGGCGATTCCGACAAAGGCATCGACCACGGCAACTCCCACGCGGGAGGGCTAGTGGTCCGCCGGCGGTTAATCATGGCCGCCGGCCACGGTTAGATCGGCGCGGCCCGGCCGCCTGAACCATGCTGTCTTCGGCAGCGTGGCGTTTGTTTCCCGATCTTCCAACATCGCCGACTCCGTCGCGAAGGAGCCCGTTTTGACCGTCACCAAGCAATTGATCCGCGTGGGCCACAGTCCCGATCCCGACGACGCGTTTATGTTCCACGCATTGGCCAACGACAAGATTGAGACGGGCGACTACGAGTTCGTTCACGAATTGGTCGATATCGAGACGCTCAATCGACGCGCGGCCTCCGGCGAACTCGAACTGACGGCGGTCAGCTTGCATGGATACGCCTATCTGACCGATATCTACATGCTCTGCCCCTGTGGAGCGAGCATGGGAGATAACTACGGGCCGATGGTCGTCGCCAAAGAGTCGTGGTCGCTTGAGGAGTTGCGTGGCAAGACGATTGCCGTGCCGGGAACGCGCACCACCGCTTACCTTTCGCTACGTCTCTGTCTCGACACCGATTTCAATCATGTCGTTGTACCGTTCGATGAAATTCTCAACAGCGTCGACCGCGGCGAGTATGAAGGCCAGTCGATCGATGCCGGACTGATTATCCACGAGGGCCAGCTGACCTATGGCGATCACGAGTTGAAACTACTCGTCGACATGGGCAAATGGTGGATGGAGGAAACCGGGTTGCCCCTGCCATTGGGTGCTAACGCCATTCGCAAGGATCTGGGACCCGATCATATTCGCGAAGTTAATCGCTTGCTTTACGAGAGCATCGAATACGGCTTGAATCATCGTGACGAGGCGCTCGATTACGCTCTGCAATACGGTCGCGATCTGGACCGTGGCAAAGCCGATGAATTCGTCGGCATGTACGTGAACGATTGGACGCTCGACTTTGGCGAACGTGGCCGCGAAGCGGTGGCCTTGCTGCTCAAGCGAGGTTACGAGGCGGGCGTCATTCCGCACTTGTGTGTGCCGGAGTTTGTCGAATAGCCAATGCCACGGCTCATCGGCACCGAACCAACCAGGCGGACAGACGGATCCGCTATTCGTTGTCCGTCTCTTCTTCGAGCAGCTCCGCCCGTTTGGCGGTGACATGCGGAGTCTTGAGCTCCGGTAGATAGCTGCGGATGCCGCTGATCCCGAGGACCTGGCCGACGTAGGAACCGAGCTGCAAGCCTGGCGCCGGTGTAACGAACATCTTCACACGCCCTTGTTCGTCGGTGAGCGCGAACGGGGGAGCTCCGATACGTTTGGAGCGGACCGGCGTCAGCCGACCGATGCCGTCATAACGCTCCTCCGGCGATCTCGGTCGGGCCGCTTCCTCTTCGAGTACTTCCTCGGCCGAAGCTTGAATGACGGAGTCTTCGATATTCTCGTTTCGGCGGTCGGTCTCCTCTCGAATCTCTTCCGCCTCGAAGTACTCCGCCTGGATCGCCTCATATCGCTTGATCTCGCGAAGCACCAGGCGGGCCCGCCCCCGCAGCAGCGCCGACTCAGCGTCGGCAAGCGCCTGTTGAGCGCGGGTACGGAGTTCCGTGAAATTCCAATCGGCCGGTTCCTCGGCGACGATCAGGGAGAGATCGACATCGAGATCGCCCTGGCTGGTTCTCTTCTTGTTTGAGGATGCCCTCGGCACGCTCCGATCTCCGTCGTCGGCAATCTTGACGGGCTGCTCCTCGTCGAGATTCCTCGGGAGCTTGGCCGGTTCCGCTGCCTTGGCCGTTGGTGCTCGATTGTCTTCGTCGAAGCTGGCCACGATCACTTCTTCGCCATCGGCATGCGCCGCTTCAGGTTCCAGATCGATCGGTGTCGGCTCGAAGTCGGCAACCGCCCCAGCCGGTTCGGCATCGATGGGAGTCGGTTCATGCGATCTAGTTGCACCTGTCGTATCGCTGGCCACCGCGTCGGCATCTTGCTGCTTGATCAACAATTTGCCGTAGACCCAGCGGAACTCTCCCGCCGGTGGTGAGATCTTGTACCAAGTCTGAGCGACCTTCTCCCCGACTTCTGAGAGTCGTTTTTCGCCGACGATACGCACCGCTTCGCCCTGGTCGAGTTTCACTTGTCGCACATCGTGAACGTCACGGAAGCGGCTACCAACAAAGGCCACGGCCTCGTCGGAGACAACTTCGGCGATATCATCATCGCCCAGCCGCAAGTGCTCGCCGGCGACCCACGAAAAGGCATCCGCGGGGGGACGAATGGCGGACCACCCACCCGGATCGTGGCGATAGACTTCCACCACGGTGCCGCGTTGTAGCTTGTCGGTCGGATAGTAGTTCTTGCCAGGTCCGCTACGGACATAGACATCACTGCCGCTGATCGTCGCCTGGTAAGGAAACGTGGTCTCCGCCGCGAGAGGCGAAGACATGGTTAACAGTGCCACCCAGAGACCTGTTGCGCATAGCATGCGCATGGCGAACCTCCCACAAACATTGAGCGTCATATATCACCGAGAGAAAAACGAGTCGCGGATCGGAACAGAAAAGAGAAGAAGAGGGGCGGCTTATATTGAAAATCGTCTCCGCTGACAAGACGAATCGCCACGTCGCCAAACCCCGACTAGGCCGCCAGCAATGCAGGCAGTAAGATTGACGGATTGGCCACGGCACGGATACTGCTTTCTGCCCAGAGCGAAAGCGCCGCCACCAGCTGGAGTGCCGTCAGCCGTGGCCGAACGCTTCACAAATCGTTAATCATTACGGTGAGATCGCATGCCTCGCTACAATCCGGCCAAGATCGAGCCGAAATGGCAACAATACTGGGACGACAACCGCACCTTTGCAGCTCCCCGTCTGCCCGAGGGCGATAAGCTCTACGCCCTCGACATGTTCCCCTACCCCAGCGGCGACGGCCTGCACGTCGGCCATCCAGAAGGCTACACGGCGACCGACATTGTGAGCCGATACGCGCGCATGTGCGGCAAGAGTGTGCTGCACCCGATGGGCTTCGACTCTTTTGGACTGCCGGCCGAAGAGCATGCCATCAAGACGAATACGCATCCGCGTGAAAAGACCGAGGAGAACATCGACAACTTCCGCCGGCAGCTGAAGATGCTCGGATTCTCCTACGATTGGGGGCGTGAGCTGGCGACGACCGACGTCGATTACTTTCGTTTTACGCAGTGGATCTTTCTGCAGCTGTTCGACACCTGGTTTGACAGCGAGGCGCAGCGAGGCCGGCCGATCGGCGAGCTGCCCATTCCGGCCGACATCGAGGCGGAAGGATCCCTGGCGATAGGCCAGTACCGCGACGATCACCGGCTGGCATATCAAACCCATGCTCCGGTGAACTGGTGTCCGGCCCTGGGCACCGTGCTGGCCAACGAAGAAGTCGTCGACGGCAAGAGCGAAGTCGGCGGCCATCCGGTGGTCCGCATGCCGCTGCGACAATGGATGCTGCGGATCACAGCCTACGCGGAGCGACTGGAACAGGATCTGGAAGGGCTCGACTGGTCCGAGAGCATCAAGACCCTGCAACGAAACTGGATTGGCCGTAGCACGGGCGCCGAGGTCGACTTCTTCATGGGATCGGCGTCTGAGTTTTCACAGTGGCAGACCGATCGTGCTGACTCCAGCTTTCCCCGCAAAGCGGACGACGACGTTCTGCGAATTTATACGACCCGACCCGACACCCTGTTTGGCGCGACCTACATGGTCATCGCTCCGGAACATCCGGCCGTAGGGCTGCTCACCACAGCGGAACAGGCCGCGGCGGTCAAGCAGTACTGCGAGGCGGCCGCCGCCAAGAGCGACATGGACCGCACGGAGCTGGCCAAGGAAAAGACAGGGGTCTTCACCGGGGCGCATGCCGTCAATCCGGTCAACGGCGAACCGGTGCCGATTTGGATCGCCGACTATGTCCTGATCAGCTACGGCACCGGCGCCATTATGGCGGTACCCGGTCACGATGAGCGTGATTTCGAATTCGCCCAGCAATTCGGTCTGCCGATTGTCGCGGTGGTCGATCCACAAAAAGATACCGAGGCGGGAACGCGCGCCGATGTGCTGGCCGCGAAGGCGGTCTTTGCGGGGGAGGGTGTGGCGATCCACTCCGGCAAGTACGACGGCATGAATACCGCCGAGTTCAAGAAACAAATTGCAGAGGATCTCTCCGAGCAAGGTCTGGGCCGCAGCGCGGTGAACTACAAGCTCCGCGACTGGCTGTTCAGCCGACAGCGATTTTGGGGCGAGCCTTTTCCGATCCTGCATGAACTCGATGCGGAAGGGAAACCGACCGGAGTGGTGCGGACGGTGCCAGAGGACCAACTGCCTGTCGATCTCCCACATCTCGACGACTTCAAGCCGCACGGCCGTCCCGAGCCGCCACTCGACAAGGCGGACGCGGAATGGCTGTTTCAGGAAATCGACGGGGTGCGCTACAAGCGTGAGACAAACACCATGCCGCAGTGGGCCGGTTCCTGCTGGTACTATCTCCGCTTTCTCGATCCCCAGAACGACCAGCAACTGGTCGATCCCGAAATCGAGAAAGCCTGGATGCCGGTCGACCTCTATATCGGCGGTGTCGAGCACGCCGTGCTGCACCTGCTGTATGCCCGCTTCTGGCATAAGGTGCTCTTCGATCGCGGCGTCGTCAGCACGCCCGAACCGTTCCAGAAGCTGGTCAACCAGGGCATGATTCTGGGCGATGTCGAGACGACCGGCTTTCAACTTGCTGACGGCAATTGGGTCAGTTGCGATCAGGTGACAACGAACGCCGCTGGTGCGACGATCGATCGCGGAACGCAACAGGAAGTCAGCTCGGTTCGTCTTGATGAACACGACATCGAGAAGCGGGGCGAGTCGTTCGTGCTCAAGGCGGACAACTCGATCAAGCTCGATAGTCGCGCCTACAAGATGTCGAAGAGCCGCGGAAATGTCGTCAACCCGGATGACATTGTCCGAGAATATGGCGCCGACGCGCTGCGGCTGTACGAGATGTTCATGGGCCCGCTGGAAGCGACCAAACCGTGGAACATGGAAGGGGTCAGCGGAGTTCGCAATTTTCTCGACCGTGCCTGGCGGATGATCGTCGACGACCGTAGCGAGACTCTCGCGCTCAACGCCGCGATAACGGACACGGAACCGACGGAGGAGCAGTATCGGGTGCTCCACAAGACGATCAAGGCGGTGACCGAAGATCTGGATCGGCTCGGCTTCAACACCGCGATTGCCCGCATGATGGAGTTCACCAACTTCTTCCTCAAACAGGACGCGCGCCCGCGGGCCGCGATGGAACCGTTCGTCCAGCTGCTCTCGCCGCTGGCGCCCCACCTGTGCGAAGAACTTTGGCAGCTACTCGGTCACGAGAAGACCATCGCCTACGAGCCGTGGCCAAAGTTCGACGAGTCACGGATTCGCGAAGAGACCGTCGAGATCCCGGTACAGATCAACGGCAAGCTGCGCAGCAAAATCAAGATTGCCACCGATGCCGACAAGGAGACACTCCAAGCGGCGGCTCTGGCGGATGAGAAGATCGCGGAGATGGTTGCCGACAAGAACATTGTGAAAGCGATCGTGGTCCCCGGCCGAATGGTGAACCTGGTCGTGAAGTAGGGTTCCGGCGAAACGATTTCGACGACTGCCGCCGAACCAAGCTCCCAACGAATCGGACGAAGTTAACTGACACGCTATGCAAACGTTCTAGACGACTTCGACATTCCCAAGACATTCAACAGAACGGAACGACTCTCATGCGAAACGTGATGTCACTCGTCCTGGGCGGCGGTCGTGGTACGCGGCTCCATCCGCTCACCAAGTACCGCAGCAAGCCGGCGGTACCACTGGCCGGCAAATATCGACTCATTGATGTGCCGATTTCGAATTGTCTGAACAGCGGGTTGCGGCGAATCTATGTTCTGACGCAATTTAACTCCGTCAGTCTGCACCGCCACATACGCAAGACCTACTCGTTCGATCGCTTCAGCGGCGGCTACGTCGAGATTCTGGCGGCACAGCAAACCATCGAGGACAATCAGTGGTATCAAGGAACCGCCGACGCCGTTCGGCAGAACCTCCGCTACATCAACGAGCACGACGTCGATCACGTCTTGATTCTCTCCGGAGACCAACTCTACCGGATGAATTTTGAAGAGATGCTCAAGACCCACGTCGAGAGCGGCGCCGAAGCGACAATCGCCGCGATTCCGGTCTCGCGAGAAGATGCTTCCGGATTGGGCATCATGCAGCTGGACGAAACCGGGCGTGTCTCCGGGTTTGTGGAGAAACCGCAAACCAAAGAGGAGATGGATCGCGTTCGCATGGACCCGGCTTGGATCGATGCCCGGGGAATACCCAGCAGAGGCCGCGATCTGCTAGCCAGCATGGGCATCTATATCTTCAACCGCAAGTTCCTGGTCGATGTCCTGCAAGAGAACCATTATCAAGACTTCGGCAAAGAGGTGTTTCCCGCCTCGTTCCGAGCCAAGCATGTGCAGACACACCTGTTCGATGGCTATTGGGAAGACATCGGAACCATCGGCTCCTTTTATCGTTGCAACTTGGAGCTGGCCAGCTCCAGTCCGCCGTTCTCGTTCGTGACGCCTGAAGCTCCGATTTACTCGCGGGCCAGGCATCTTCCGCCCACGCGCTTCGACGGGGCGACCCTGCGGGGCAGCCTGGTGGCCGACGGCTGTATCATCGGCGAGGGAGCGGTCATCGAGAACAGCGTTATCGGACTTCGCTGCCAAATCGGGGCGGGAGCCGTGATTCGCAATTCAGTCATTATGGGAGCCGACTTCTACGAAACTCCGGAGGAGTTGGCGCAAGACAACTCGGAAGGGCGTCCGCCGCTGGGTATCGGCGCCGGAGCGCACATCGAAGGAGCCATCATCGACAAGAATTGCCACATCGGGAGCGATGTTCGCATTCTTAACGACCAGGATCTGACCGAGGAGGACGTCTCCGACGACGTCGTCGTTCGCGATCGCATTCTCGTCGTCCAGCGCGGCGCAACATTATCGAACGACTGGAAACTGTAGTCGCTCGGATCGCGATCCCTGGTCACGGAAGTGCCGCTACGGACCGACGGGTACCATCTCCGGCGTTAGCGGAGCGTTGGTCGAGTTGCTGTAGTAGGGCTGACCAACCGTCTGGGGTCCGCACGTCGAACAACCGGGCCTTCCTTGGACAACCGGGCCGTGCTCGTAGCAATTGTCGCACGAGCGACAACCGACATGGGAAACCAGGCCGATAAGGACGAAGACCGTCGACATAAGTAGTCGCATCGAATCACCTCGATTTTGGGCAGAACTGCCACATAAACAGAAGATGGGATCTCGCGGGGGGAATAGACCCTCCGCGCCTTGTGCTTGATGAGTCAAGCGGGGCGGCTTCTACCAAAACGAGATTTGAGGCGCCAAGGGCAATTTCGAGGATTCGCGTGTTCCAGCGGCGCAACAAGAAGGGTAGCAGGCAAGAGCTAGCCGAGGCACAAGAACCGCGATGGCAATGCTATCGCAAGATTTATTCGACCGCGTCACGATTGAGCGTCGCCATCCGCTCGCGAAGTCGGGGCTGATGTTCGAGAAACTCCGCGATCCCCTGCCAGTCGAGACTATCCGGACTGAGCGCATCATAAATCGCTTCCGCATGCTCCCAGTCTTCACTGGAGTCGACTTGCAAGCGGAGGTCGTCGCGATCAAGCGGCGGCGGCACGGGGATCAGTCGCACCTGAAACAGTTCCGGATGCGATTGGATGTATCGTGAGATTTCATTCCGCTCGCGAGGATCGGTCGATTCTCGATCGGCCCGTTGAAGTGCCTCGGCGGTGAACCACTCCGAAAACACACCTACCGGACAGAACAGCGCCGGCCGACCATCGCTGGCACAGTATCCGATGTAATCGAGCCCGGGTCGTTGGTTGGCCGTGGTTATCAACCGATCGATTAAGGCTGGATCGGTAAACGGATTGTCCATGCAGATACGGACCACGTGCTCCGGCTGATACGCATCGAGCGCTTCGCAAAACTGACCAAGATGATCGTTCTGTTGACCAACAAACAGCGAGACATCGGAGGGCACGGAGGATACCACCTCGTCGCGATGTCCCTCCCCGGTAACGACGACGACCTCGTCCAGCAATTGGCTTTCGGTCGTGCGGCGCACGACCCATTCCAAGAGTGACATGCCCGCCAACTTCCGCAGTCTCGAATTTCCGCGAAACGGAGCGTGGCCCTCGACCTGAACGATGCCAAGTGTCTTCATCCTGAAGTTACCTTCCTCGCGATATGAGTCCATCCGATCGGTTCAACGATCCATCGGCCTCGTCGTCAACTCCCGACGGTCGCGGCAGAACCGACCGACTTCCGGGCGACCGCTGGGCCGCACAGCCACGACGTACCTCAGTCTATCCGCTTTCTCGAAAATCGAGCAAGACGAAAAGCCTAGGGAGCGCTAAACTACGCCCTGTTCAGCCCCAGGGCCTCGTAGACACGGGTATCGGAGAGCGTTTCGGCCACCAGGGCGGCCCCCTCGAAGTCGTGCACCAGGCTGCGGGAGGCGGGCACCGCGACCGCGAATGCTCCCGAGGCGACGGCCGCCTTGCAGCCGTTTTCGCTGTCTTCGAGCACCATCATTTCGGCCGGTTCCACGGAAAATCGCTCGGCCGCGGTGAGATAGATTTCTGGATGTGGCTTGCCATGCTCCACGTCTTCGGCCGTCAAGAGAAAGTCAAATCGCGAGATCAGATCGAAGCGGCCCATGACGTTCTCGACGAATTCCCGCCCACTACTGGTCGCCACCGACTTCGGGATGTCGGCGGCCTCCAGAGCGGACAACAAATCGATGAGCCCCGGCATGGGGGCCAGCTTGGCATCGAGAATGGGGACAAAGATCTCCTTCGACTCCGCGGCCAACTGTTCCACGCTCGCTTCCAGATCGTGCCACTCGATCATGATCGCCAAAGCCTGGGCCGGGCGACGCCCCATCATGGCGTCCAGCAAGTCGGTCTCCAACGACTTGCCGCGGCGGCGCAGTACCTCGGTGCCGACCTCGCGATAGAGATCTTCGGTGTTGAACATGAGACCATCGAGATCGAATACCACCGCACGCAACGCCATAGCTAACCTGATCCTTGAATTGATTGAGGCACACTTCTAAATGCCGACTTGGATCTCGCCATCTGGTGACCTCGTGATCGACGAGGGCCGACGAGACCATGACATTCTAGGCGATGTCGCACTCGGCCAACACCGCCGCGAACTCACCCAACATCATGCTGGTCGCGCCCCAGACGCGATGTTCGCCCACCCGCAGGAAAGGAACTTCAAAGTCGATCCGTCCCGCCCTCCTCAGGTAGCGCTCGATCGCCACCGGTTCCTGCAGCCGGTCGAGCGGCAGCTGGATGACCTCGGCCACCTCTCGCTGGTCGGGCACCCACTCCGGTTCATGATCCAGAAAGCCGACCCAGGGAGTCACCAGATAGTTCGTCACGAAGACGTAGAACGGCGACAGGGAACCCAACAGTTGAATCTCTGTGGAGGCAACACCCAATTCCTCTTCCAATTCGCGAAGCGCCGCTTGCTCGCTCGTCTCGCCCGTTTCGATGGCACCGCCAGGTAGCGATACTTGTCCGGCATGGGCGGCCATCGTCTGCGGACGGAGCGTGAGCGGCAAATGCCATCGGCCGTCACGAGGATAAAGCAACATTAACACCGCCGCTGGATATGCCGAGGAAGGAGCCGGACCCCAGTGGCGGCCATAACTCAACTCGGCTTCAAAGCGGGTGCGCCCACTGGCCCCGCGGTGTCGGACCTTCTCAGAATTAGCGGCCTGCAACCGCTGTCGCAGTTCACTGGGCAAGCGTGGGGATGCGAAAAAGGAGATCATGTGTCACTCTATTGGCCCGCGAACGGTCAATTCTGGTTGCGCAGCGGGAGTTGGTTGACTCTTTCCGCGAAAATTCATTTCCGCGGTAATTCGTAGACCGCGAACGACTCGTTACGATACCAAACCGGCAGCTCGAGCGCCGGCTCGGCATCGGTGACCACAAAGTCGGCCCCGTATTGCCGGCCCAACGCGCGCACCAACTCGACATCAAGATGGGCCAAGGACACGGTTCGCTTGCCGTCACGGCGGTGGATGTCATGATAACGATGCCACCAGGCGATCACGCTCTGAGCGTCCTGGGGCATTTCCTTCCAGGTAACAACTTCACCCCGGTCGGTGTACCACTTGAAGGTTTGATTGTGGGGCGGCGTGATGAACAGCGCCTCGGCCGGAGAATCCTTTCGCACCTTGTCACACAGGTCGCGCCAATCTTGATACCGCCGCGCCGCGGTCTCGGCATCGCTTTTGCGACCGACGACCTTCGCATCGGCCGACGGATAAGGAAACCCAATCCAACGCACCGACTGAGCACCGAGATGGGTGAGACCGACCACAACCACCAGTGCGATGGCCCCCTTGGTTAGCACAGGTCGCACCGGTTGTAGTCGAGCCACGAGCGCTACGCTGGCCAAGGCCGTTCCGAGCGGCACGATGGAGTCGGACATGCGAAACCAGTAGAGTCGCAAGATCTGCGCGGCGATCCGTGGATTGGCGAGCAACCCTTCGCTGTAGACAATCCGCATCAACACGCCGATGGCGGCAAAAAGAATCACGCCCAGCACAAACATCCGCAGCCGCTTCAACGGCATTTCTACGGGAACCGCAAACGACAACAGCGCCCACATGGCGACCAGCGCCAGGTGTCGAGCCGCGAACGCGGTCAGGTAAGGAAAGCCTTCGCCTTGAATCATAAACTTGGCCGGATCGAGATGATGGGGCAGGCGGCCAAAGACTTGAATCTCAGCGGCGGTGGCAATCTCCACCGCGGTGGCGCCTTGATTGAGCCAGAGCATGCCGATCCAGGCGGGCGAAGCGAGCAGGAAGCCGAGCAGCAGGGACGGGAACATTTCTCTCAGGCTCGGTGCGTCGTCGTGTCTCCAGGTCGTCCACCAGGCGAGTCCGGCCGCGAGAATCGCCCATCCGCCAACCACGATGTGGAGCGCCGAGGCCACTCCGAACAGCGGCCAGACGGCTCGCCAGCGACCCCGGACCATGGCGGTCAGACCGAACCACACGAAGGCGTAGGCCAGGCC
>Ga0180438_10000054_pt1 | contig 228447 bp, 267 predicted proteins | sample SS_ome_12_FD_132455 | JGI IMG/M metagenome (GOLD analysis project Ga0180438, IMG submission 132455) | Hypersaline lake sediment archaeal communities from the Salton Sea, California, USA - SS_3_D_2 metaG | ecosystem: Environmental > Aquatic > Non-marine Saline and Alkaline > Hypersaline >...
AAAATGCTATTTAATCTTATGACGTTCCATGCTCCTGAAGCTTCGTGGTATGCCATCTTACCTTCAACTTCAAGGATTTCATTCCAGGGAGATATCATCTTCTTCATGTTTAACACCAATATCCTAGAAGTCATCAAGCAATATATCTTGTTAGGAAACAGAAACGGTTAAAAAATTGTCCCACTTTCTGTCCCAGACTATAATTATCACTAATTAATGGCATACATTTATAAAGGATGATGACTTATAATTATATATGGGGATGTTAAAAATGTATACTCAAAAAAACAAACTAATGGATTTCTGTAACGACGTAGTGAGAATACCAATAACATCAAGGGTTGTTGTTCAATAACCCAAGAGTTTCATTGATACAGCAACTCAGAAGACAACTCTAAACTATTTTTATTTTTCAGGTGAATTTATGGTTAAAAAAAACATAACGGAACGGTGGAACCATGAGAAAAAAACCAATCCAAACACTGAACAAGGCAATCTTGGTAGGTGGCAGAGTATCATGGACAGACCACAGGCAAAGGATAGACCTGAAAAAGCCCATACGAAACCTGCTGGACCAAGAAATGCAGGACATCTGGTACATAATGGAACTGTGCCTAAGCAAAGAAAAGCTTATGGAAAGGACAAAAGAATTAACGCAAAAAAGCGTTATGCCCGTCCTCCTGTACTTTACAAAGGAGGAACCAATACTCCTTCCAGAGGAGGGTCTGCTAAAATGAGATGCACAGATTGCGGAAGCGATATAAGGCTGAACTTTGAACGAGGAGAGAAGTACTGTAAAGTCTGCGGTTTAGTCATAGAAGACCAGCTTCCAGAACAGCACCATACAAAGCCAGAGAATAGGGTATTCCACCGTCCAAGCACAATAAAAGCAGGAGGATTCATGCCTAATGGTAATGTATTCAAAGCTACATGGATGCTTACATCAAAAGAAAAGAATATCTTGTCAGCACGTAAGAAAATCGGAGCTATAACTGCAAGGCTAGACCTCCCAGAATACGTCTATAAGGAAGCTTGCAGTCTCTACAAGCAGGCAATTTACAGAGATTTAAGCGTCGGTAGAGACAATAATAGCTTGGTGTATGCTTGCATTTATGCAGCATGCCAGATAACAAGCCTTCCAAAAACAAAGAAAGAGATTATAAGATATGCAACAACTGTTCCACGAGGAATGATGAAGTCTTACAAGCTGCTTAGAGAGAAGTTCAATCTGAAAATAAACCTTTGCGACCCAGTTGAACTTTTGCATCAGTACACAACTAAGCTTAACATTAGCCCTAAGACTGAAATCAAAATCTGCAAGCTTGTTGAACGAATCAAGAAAACAAACCTTTTTGCAGGAAGACAGCCAGAATCAATAATAGCAGCAGCTATTTACCTTGAATGCAAACGTAACAACGAATTCAGAAGCCAGAGAGAAATCTCAGGAGCCGTCGGAGTTATAGAAATCACGATAAGGCACAGGTATCGGGAGATAGAAAAAGTAGAAACTTCTTAAAAACAATAGGAAAATTTAAATAGTACTTTCTTTGGGTACATTTGTAATCATTTGGGGTGATACTTATGGTAGATAATCAAAAAAAGAATGTTACTTTATATATGAATTCTGGATTATATGAAAAATATATCCACTATTGCAAAAAAGAAGGGTTGGCTCTATCAAGGCAAATAGAGAAGTTTATTGAAAAAGAGTTAATGAGAGAGTCAAAATAAGATGATAAACAAAGATATTGAGCCAAAAATATTTGAACGTTTAATTAATTCTGCTAAATTAACTAAATATAAAAATAAGTGTGAGTTTTGGGATATTAATGGTTCAAGCCAGAAGCTGGCATATCTTACACATAACTATTTTAGATATTTTGGAAAGTTTCCTTCAACTGTTGCGAAAAAACTTATTGAAGAATATACTTCAAAAGAGGAGGATGTAGTGGTAGATACTATGGTTGGTAGTGGAACTACTTTAGTAGAATCTGCACTAGCCAAGAGAAAAGCAATAGGTTTTGACGTTAATCCATTTTCAATATTACTCTCAAAAGTTAAAGTCACTAAAATAAACACAAAAAAATTAGATTTGGCTTTTGAAGAAATTAAATCCCGATTCAACAATATCAATCAAAAGAAAAGAAGTGACCTTATTCCTGATATGAGAAATATTGACCATTGGTTTGATAAGAAAGTACAAAAAGAATTGGCTAATATCAAATCAAGCGTGCTTAAATTAAAAGATGAGAAAGTTCGCGATTTTTTCTTAGTTAACTTTGCAGCTATATTACGAAGAGCATCGTGTGCAGGGTCTCAGACTGGTAGAATATTCCACGATAAAAACTGGGAATACCGGAACACCTACGAATTATTTGAGAAACATTATAATTTAATGAGAAATAGAATGGAAGAACTCAATGACCTCAAATTCCCAAAAATTAGTGCAAAACTATCAAATGCAAAAAAAGTATCTTTAGAAAATAATAGTTCTAAGTTAGTTATTTGCCATCCTCCATACTACAATTTGTACAAATTTTCACACACTAATAAGTTTGAGTTAGTATGGTTAGATTTTGATACAACTAAAGTAACTTCTCAGGAGGTGTTTGAAGGTTTTAAACTAGGGAATGTAGAGAAACATACAAAATATTTGGATGATATGTATGAAGTAATTGATGAAATGCATAGAATCATGTCAAAGGAGGGTACTGGTGCATTAATGTTAGGAGATTCTATAGTGCAGAAAAAAAGGGTTATAATCGCGGAAAGGATTGTCAAATATTTAGAGAAAAAAAGAATCCCTCTTAAGAAAATAATACTAAGAAAACCAAGATTTGCAGAAGCTTCGTACGCTGCTTCACAAAGAAGAAATGGTGAAAACTTAGGTCATGACCTCACTGACTTTATAATCATTTTTGGTAAATCAAATGGCAAGCCCTAATAAACTAATTGTAGAAGATGAATCATGTCTGAATATTGATTGGGATTTCCCAGATGCTCGTAGAGAAAAAACTAGTTACTTAACTCATGGTGCTCACGGCTATACTTCTAAATACATACCTCAAATCCCATACAATCTAATAAAAAAATATTCAAAAAAAGGGGATGTGGTTTTAGACAATTTTGTTGGTTCTGGCACCACATTAGTAGAAGCATGTATTTTAGGAAGGAATTCTATCGGGATAGACATAAATTATTATCCTTGTTTGATTTCTTCTGTAAAAACAACTATCCTTACTGATACTGATGGAAAAGACTTGAATGAAAATATTGAAAGAATAAAATGTTTTATTAGCGCATTTAGGGCAAAAAACATAGATGACTCTGATTATGATGATTTAAAGGTGAACAATAAGTTAGAAAAATTAAATTTTATCTCTAGATTGTATTCTTCCTCAAACCTAAAAGAGTTGTTAATTATAAAATCTCTTATTGATGCAATCAAAGAAAAGAATGTAAGAAATGTTTTGTTAATCTCATTTATAGGGATTCTTAGGAAGGTTTCTTATTTAACTAGCAATTTTGCGAATGATTATGTTCCAAGGAATAAAGATAAAGTATCAGATGTTTTACAAGAATTTTTATCAGAATTTGAGAAAGTATATGGGAGAATAAAAGAGTTTAATGAGGTAGTTGATACAGAATGTGATGTCAAGATAATAAATGAAGACACTAGGAACCTATCCCTTGATGACGAATCAGTAGATTTAATTATCAATCATCCCCCTTATATATCTGCTGTCCCATACGCAGAATATTTTAAGTTGGAGATGATTTGGTTAGGGTTGGACCCCAAAGAACTAAATGCTACCATAATTGGTGGAAAAAGAAGCTCTGCTCAAGTAGTTGAGAGGTTTAACGAGGGGATGCAAACGGCTTTTAAAGAGATGTATAGAGTTTTAAGAAAAGGAAAATATGCTTGTGTAGTAATAGGTAACGCGAGAGTAAAAGGAAAAATTATTGAATCTAATAAGGATTTTATAGAATTTGGCACTAAAGCAAAGTTTAAGTTCATTAAAGATATAGAAAGAAAGAAATTAGATTGTTCTCATGCGTGGATGAAGAAAGAACATATCCTTATTTTCAAAAAGGAATGATTTTCTTAAGAGGTGCTAGGTTTTTATCAGTAATTTCAGTTTTGATTTTTATAATAAGATTTTCTCCTTCTTTAACTACAAAAAAGACCAATAAATTATCTGTTTTTTTGTATTTCCTTTTGATTTTCTCATAGTCTTTTTCAATATTATCGGAAAAGAAGACCAAGCCATTTACACAAAAAAGTGTTGATAATTCCTCCTTAATAAAAGGCAAATGTGATAGTTTATCATATTCCTTAGCAAAAGTTTCTTCAATTTTATCATGATTCTTGAGCAACTCAGGCAAGTAATCTTTTGCTTCAATAATAAATAATAATTTATGAGTTCGTGAAAATACTATTAAATCGGGTCGTTTCTCTTCCTTTTCGTAACCTCCTATCCTAACTGTCTTTCCGTCTTTTGTAATGAACATAATTTTCTTCCACGGACCAGCCGTGGGGTTTGAGAAACTAATGAACCACTCCTCTTTAGTCTTAGAATTAACAGAAAACTTTACTTCTAATGTTTGCCTCACTATTTCCTCATTAATTGTATAAACCTCAACCATCTTAATTCAAAACCCTCCACGTTTTAGGGTCTAATACAATTCCATTATTAGTGATTACTAAGTCCACGTTTGCAGAAATAACTTTAGTCCCTTTATTTTGTTTAATTTTTCCATTATTATTGAAAAATTGGCTATATATCTGATGAGGGTAATATATAATAAATGTTTTATCTTGTATATTCTCAAGATTGCAACAATAAACTTTACTGAATGCTGCAATTTGTCCTGTAAACGGGTCCCCACTAAATGCCCTCCCTCCACTTTCTAATGAGTCGATTTCAAATAACAATAAGGGTTTCTTACCCACTAAGTTTTTTATTTCATCATTAATCCTAAATGAAGAATCAAAACATTTTATGAAATCGCGTGCACTATCAATTAAGAACAATTGGTTTTTTGAGGTTGTTATTGTGAGAGTGCCTTTGCCTGTATTTGATTTAGGGAAATGACTCTTATCTAGATTTGGGGTTCTTTTAGATTTTAAGGTTTTTGATACAATTTTCAAATGTTTATTTTGTTCTTTAATCCAATTATCTACTTTGTCATAAGATTCGGTACGCCGCGTACCCCCACTAATTGGGCAAGCTGCTTTCTTTTCATTGACTAATTTATTTATTTCTCTTAAGAAGATATCTTCTTTATAAATCCCTGGCTCTGCTGAAGAAATATCTTTAGCTAATGGCCAAGTAAATTCCTTGATATAATCTTGTTTTTTCATTTTACAAACGGCATTACATAATCGATTCCGCAACATATTCAATATATTTCTTATCGACAAGGATATCACATCCAGGTAAGCTTTTTGAGATATTGTCTTTATGAGATAATATAAATTGGTTCATATCTTGAATAATTTTGATTAAGAGGCTCTTTAAGTCTACCTTTATATTTGAACCAAGGTCTTCTTGAATATAAAGACCCATCAATTCAGATAAGAATCCAACACCGGGACCAAAAGCATAATCTTCAGGATGGTCTTTATCTCCAAAAAGCATAGTCAAAGAAGGTGTATCATATTGTGAACATAACTTTAGACCTAAATAAGCTGGCCAAATACTATTCTTTCTTAGATTACCATCCTTATGAACCCCATATTCAGTGATTAAGTATACAAATGGAATCTTTAATTCAGCGGCCCACCATACTCGCTCTAATCTTTGTAGAGATTGGTTACCTGTTGGGACTGCAGCAGTTTCTTCTATGGCTAAAACAACCTTATCCGTATTCACATTGTATACTATAACATCTGGTCTAGAGATTTCTAGGAATTTCTCAACCGGTTCTGGCTTGTTAGCCCAAGCTTTATATCCCCCATATACTGTGCACCTTATGATTTTTTTACTGTATTTTATATAGAAAACTGGCTGGAAATTATACCTAAATTCTAAATTAACTAATTTAAATTTAGAGTCTCTTATTAATAGATTGACAGCCCACTCTCCTTCCTTAAAAGAGTCAGCCCATATCATATAATCTTCATCATATTTCATTTAAATCTCCTTTAGAATTTTATGCCCTAGTTTTGTTAATTGATAATAACGCCCCATGTATTCCTTAGGGGTTATGCACTTTACTAATCCTTTTCTTTCTAATGCAAGAATGGCTCTGCTAGTGGTAGACCTGTGGGTTTTGATTTTTTCAGATAGTTGAGTGGGTGTCATTGGCTTGTCTAAATTAGACAAAACTTTCCTTCTAATCTTTCCCCTTGATACAAAACTCACTAAATCATACATACGTAGCAAATAAGTAGCATTTCTTTATAACTATTGGTAGCAAATACGTAGCAAAAAGAAATGAAGTAAAAAAGAAAGAAAATATCCCAAAAGGCTTATGTTTTGCGTTTTGGGGCTGTTCTGGCTTTTTTTCGTTTAACAGGGCGTTTTAAAGGCTTAGATTTTGCCCTGATTATAGACTTCTTACTATGCTGAAAATAAGCCTTTATTCGTCGAGAAATGTCGTTTCTAGTTAACATTTCCCTGCCGTAAATTTGGTATTTTTTCTTGTAAGTTGCATCTGTTAAAACTAGGTGCCATCTGTCCTTGAACTTCTTATCAAGCCTGAAAATTTTCTCCTGGAATCTTTTCTTGTGCTTGTCAAAGCCTTCTCCTGTTTCAACTTCTATTGCAATCTCATTTCCTTTCTTGTCTTTGAAGATTATATCTGCTTCTACTCCATCATTGACTTCTACTTTCTTAGTGTACTTCTCTATCTCAGCTACGATGTTATGGACAAGGAAGATGTGGTTAAGAGTATCTGTATTGTCTTTGTTCCGCTTAACATAAAACATGCTTCCCCTCACATCCCCAATCGGAACGTTATTTGAAATCTCATAGCCATGATTAACCAGATAGTTACCTTCCTCTAAGCTCAGCTCACTCTTTTTGTAATAGGGTTTATTGACATCCAAATCTATGTTTATGTCCTGTGTTTCAACTTCTTCTGTTTCTGGTTTCTTTTCGTTGCTCTCTTCAGGGTTAGTTGTTATGATTTGGTGTTCTTTTGGCGAGGCTATTACTCTAAGTTCCTGGTGTTCTGTTCCTAAAATCAGGATTCCTGTTCCAAGGTCTGCTGTAAGCAGGTAATTTTTCTCATGCTCTGAAAGATGGAATGTTTTTACAACTGAATCAATAACTGCTGGTTTCTGCCTTAACAGGAATGTGTAAGAGCTGTTTGCAAGTACAGCGTGCCCTGCCTTTGAGTTAACAAGGTCTGCAACGTCCTGAGTAATAAGCAAAAGTCCAAGGTTAAACTTTCTGCATGTCTTGACTATCTCAAAGATATATGAGGATTCTTCAGCCTTTCCAAGCAAAGCCCAGGCTTCATCTATGACAAGCAGTTTTCTTTCCTTGCCCTCTTTCATTCGCATGTACACATAGTCTAAAATCAGGAACATGACTACTGGCTTGACTTGTTTTGGCATTTTGCCTATGTTAAAGCATACAAAGTCATTGTCAAAGTCAATCTTGGTCTGCCTGTCCAGGAATCCGAAAACTCCTCCTTGAGTGTACATTCCAAGCCTGTTGAGTAAAGCCCTGTATGTTGTTTTCTCCATTGATGTTGCTTTCTTGTCCATCTGTTGCAGGGTTTTATACAAGTCTGAGAATGTTGGGGGCTGTTTTCCTTTCCATTTCTCATTGGTTATTCCCTTTTTTGCATAGGTTTCTTTCAATGCCCTGTCAAGTATTGCTCTCTGGATTTCAGACAAGTCGTTAAACATGACATTAAACAAATCCATAAGGCTTAGTCTTTTTTCTATGAATTCGTGTCCCATAAGGTCCAGAGGGTTGATTATTGTCTTAGAATCCTTCGAAATGGTTATGACTTCTCCTTTGAATTGCTGGGTCAAGGCAATATATTCTCCTTGAGGGTCAATAACCATGACCTTAGTGCCGTTCATTAGCTGCCTTGAATTAAGCAGTTTTGTAAAGTAGCTCTTTCCGCCTCCGCTAGTAGCGAGAACAAGCCCGTTTGCGTTTGGCAGCTTGAAAATGTCTTTAATTAAAGGCACGTTATTCTTGTTCAGTCCAAGTATAACTCCTTTGTTCTCTATGCTTAAGTAAGGTGATGTGAAAGGAAAGAATGCACTCAGAGCATCAGTTGTGATGTTCCTTTTGTCTTTAAGAACATCTTTGGCTAATGGAAGCATGCTTTCATAACCCTGGCTCATCCTGAAATAAGGGATGTTTGGAATTATCATTATTGAGTTCAGTTCTGCCTCAACTTTCTTGCTCAGTAAATTAACTTCTTCCTTGCTTTTGCCCTTGCAATTCACATATAAGCTTACGTTAAAGAGCTTCTGGTTGCCTTTCTGCAAGTCGGCAAGGACCTTAAGGGTATCTTTATGTTTTAACTCAAGAGAAGGGTTTATTTTGCCTTTGCTTTGCTCTGTGAAAAGGTCTGCTCTTTGTTTTTGCAGTTCTTTGTTTAGCAAAACCATCATAGTGTCGATTGGAAACGGCTCTACATGTATGCTAACATCAAAGTCTCCATTGCTGGAGATAATCCTATCAAGGAATCCTGATTCAACCATTCTTGGATAGCCCACAGCGCTTACAATCCTGCAAAACTTCTTGTTTACATTGATATGGTCAAGGCTATTTTCTATGAAATTAGGAGCTATCAGATAATGCAGGCTGTTATCAGCATCTCCTTCAAAGTCTCTTTTGTCGTCAAGGTCATTAAAGTAATCGTAAAGTGTTGTGAGTATTTTATTCTCTTTCAGTCGTCTTACCTTAAGACCTAGCTGGGACAATCTTTCCTTGCAAAGAGCAGTCTGTATTTCCAGGTCGTTCTTTTCAGGAATTATAACATAGAAATTCCTGTTTCTCATCTCCTTATTCTTGATTACGCTTTCAATGTATTCCTTGTAATCCTTGAATACGTCCTTGAACTGGCTTTTTACATTGCAGGTCTTAAAATAGTCATTCAGATTAAGCGTCTTAGTGCTTATGACAAACTGGATAGGGAAGTCAAGACTATTAAGGAATTTCTGGAATGCAGAAATTATTGACTTTCTTTCATCATCTGGCTTGATTGTGAAATTGATTGGCTCAACTTCAAGTATGCTTAGTTTCTTGCTTGTAACAATTGTATCATCCTTTATTGCTTTGATACCAAGCAGTTTCTTCATGCCAGAACTCATCAAAGTAGCTTTTCTGAACTTCATAAAAGAAACAATGTTCTTGACCCACTTTGAAACATCGAATACAACAAACACTATTGCTAAAAGGACAGGGATGCTTGCCAGGGAAAGCTTTAATGTCAGACTACCGTCTACCTTGACTATAATGAGGCAGGCTATTATGCCAAAAAAGAAGGCATAAAGCAGCTGTCTCAAATTAAGCCCAAACATGATTTTCTCCTGATACTGGAGTTGTTGTGGTATTTCGTATGCCATTTTATCTCACTCATGCAGCAAACATAGCGATGTATTTTGCAGCTTCCATAGCCCCTTGCCTTCCTGTTTCAAATGTTGAGGTTTTTATCACCATTCCTGCAATCAGGACCATTGTAATGTCGACTATAAGGAAGCAGACAATCATTACAATTATCTTGAAGCTTTCAAACAGAGCAATATCTATCAGCATTGAGCAGGCCAGTATGATTATAGCGTCAATAAACACTATTACAGCAAGCAGTCCCAAAAAGTGAAGTATGAACTTGCCATAGCTTTTCAGGGGCGGTATGAAGTAGAGGAATATTCCAATTGGTATGAATACAACACCTATTGAAACCACAATATACCTTGCTACAAGCACCAAAGCAGTTATCAAAAGCACAAGCACGTATGCTGGGACAAATATGAATTCCAGACCTATATTCACTATATTGTCTGCTGTAATCATGAAAAAATGCTCATTGACCATTGACAGCACAGAGCTTGTTAAAGTGCCTACAATCTGCAAAAACAAGTCATAAAGGTAAAATGATGCCTGTATCAAAACTATCATTATAACAGTGTTCTTTAGCCATTCCTTAGCCATTTCCCTCCTGACAACGTCCATTCCTGAAAACAGGAAATTGAATCCTGAGTAAATGAACAATAGCCCATAAAACATGCTCAATACGTAAATCATTATGGACCAGATTCCCTTGAATATGTTGATGCTTACTGGCTCTGAAATCAGGCTTTTGATAAATGAAAGCAGAGGCTTGATTGGCATGTTGATTATGCCTATGAAAAACTCATAAATCTTTTTAGGGATGCAGCTAGCCAGATTAAGCAAACCGCATTTTTCTTCTTCTTCGTCCTCTTCTTCTGCTAATGCTATTGTGGGGAACAGCAGCAAAAACAAAAGCAATATGGCAATTAACTTTTTCATCTGAATCTCCCCCAATAGTGCATGATTGTCTTGTAAATGACATAATTAACAAAAAGGAAAATGCAAATGCTGAAAGCAAAAAAAATGTCTCCTTCAAATCCCTGCACTTCAAACTTGTTGCTTTCGTTAAGCAGATGGATTGTTAAGTCGCATTCCTGCTCAAATGTATTGAAATGGCTTCTTGAAATCAGCTTGCAATCGTCTGCATTCCCGACGTAAAATGTATTATTGTAAATACGGATGTTATTGATTATCTGATTGGGATACGGGCTTGATTGCAATGTTGCAATATGGTTTGGTTTTCCGCTAAAGGACACTTCATAAACATTGGCACTTCTTTTCAGGCTTGAATCCTGGAATCTCAATTCAAATGTTGAGTAATTGTATACTCTTACTTGACCTTTTGTTGTCCCATAATAAACATCATTAACTTCAAAATCAACAACAGGAGTTTTATTATGGAGCTTGACTTCAGCTGAATCTATGAGTTTTATCCTGTCAACTTTTCTCTCATTACCATCATGTTCGCATTTGTGGCAGTATTTAGTGCATCCATGCTCTCCACGCCTGCAACAATAGCTGTCCCATTTGTAATGCTCAATTTCAACATCAACATTGACAATTAATTCTGATTGGATAACTGAATCATCGCTTATTTTCAAGGAAACAAGCTTTCCATTTCCTTTCAGGTCTCCGTTTGAATAAACGTTCAATGCCTCTTCTTTCTTTTTCAAATCGTATTCAGTTCTGCAGTCTCCATTCTTTGTAATGGGATATCCGCTTGATTCGTAATCATCAGGAATCACAATGTTATAGCCAAAGCCTGTCAAAACTTCAATATCTCCAGGAGAGTATAAAACTCCATTTTCAATTACTGAAGGCATTAAAGCAAGCTGGTCAAGCCATACATTCTTGGCAAAATACCCATTGGCTCTCTTAGCTTCATTTGTCTTGACAAGTTCCTGAGCAAGATTCCATTCCCTTATCAAGTCAAAGTCTGGAATAGTGGTGCTTCCATAAAGCAGATTTGCAAATAATTCGTCTTGCTCATCCTCTGAATAATCGCTATTGACTATTTCAATGCAGTTTTCATTCTCAAATCCGTCAAAAAAACCGCAGTTGAAAGCGAATACTGGATGTATAACTAACAAAACGAATACCAATCCGATTATTTTTGCTCTGCTCATGAAAGCAAAAACTCCACTACCAGAGGCGCAACCCAAATCACAATCAAGCCGATTATGATGTAAGCACCCATTGTCTTTGCCTGTTCTCTTTTGCTTGGGTCATTGCTGGAAATAATGAAAGTAACTCCTGCAAAAACCAAAAACAAAACTGCGAGAACTGTCGCTGAATACTTGACAAAGTTGTAAATCTTCATCACTGGCTTCAATATCTCGTCGAACTTCTGCTTATCGCTGCTGCTAATGCTGTCGTCAAAATCTGCTGCAGCAACTAGTGGAGTTGCTATTATAAGCAGCATAGCCAAAATTGCAACCCATTTCATTTTTTTACCTCCACAATTTCTTTATTTTTTCACATATCTCCTGGAAAGGACCCCTGATTCTCACAATCTCGCAATTTTCAGGAATCCTTTCAGGATGTTTCCTGTAACGCAGGAAAATGATTAAGTTGAATGGAACAGCAATTAGCACAATTACCAAAAGACTGGCCTTGCTTTTTGAAAGAAGATAAATCAGCAAAGCAACAGCTAAGTAAGATGCGCTAAATATCAAACAATATTTTTTCCAGGGTTTCATTTTTTAACGACCTCTAGCCTTTTCTTGGCAGTTTGAATGTACTCCTCGCAAATCTCAAATCCTATGAAGTTCCTGCCTGTAATTTTTGCAGCAATTGCAGTGGTTCCTGCTCCCATAAACGGGTCGAGGATTGTGTCTCCTTCCTTGCTGCAAAGCTTGATGCACAGCTCTGGAAGTTCAACAGGGAACATGGCACAATGACCTAAAGTTGTAAACTGGTTGAAGCTTATCTTTGGAATCTGCCAGACATTTGTCCTGCATTTGAGCTTGTCTGAATGGATACAGGGAACTCCTATTGCATACTTGTCAAAGGCATAATTCTTGGATTTGGCAAACATGAAAATGAACTCATAGGCGTTTGTGAGCATCCTGTCTGTGTTGTAATAGCGTGGATTTGGCTTTGCCCAAAGGATGGTGTCTATGAGCCTGAATCCTGTTTTACGTGCCAGATATGCTATGTCAAATGCCTTGAACTGATTGTCACGGCAGTTTGAGATATTGACAAACATGACGCCTGATGAGGAAAGGACCCTGAAACATTCGCTGAATACCTCTCTCAGCCAGGCTTTTTTCTCATCATAAGCAAGATTGTCCTTGTAAGCAGTGTACGGCTTGCTAACATTGTAAGGGGGACTTGTAACCACTACCTGAACGCTGTTTGAAGTCAGCTTCTTCATTCCAGCTACGCAGTCCCCCTTATGGATTTGATTCAGCATTTTCTCAAAAACTCCAAAACCTCTTTCTTCATGTCAGGCTCTTTCATGTAAACAAAAGCGAAATAATCCCTGCACGTGGAGCAAAGCTCAAAATCCCCTTTCTCAAGTTTTTTCAGACATACAATGCAGTTCACTTTGATTCACCTAATCAGCTAGAAGTCAGCATACTACATATACGGTCTGGTGAAAAATTTTCAGAAAAAGTTCGGAAAAAGTATGATAGTTTATTAAAAGAAAGATTATGTTATCTTATAAAGAGAGACTTCTTTACTGAAGTCGGGTTGTTTTGATTTTTTAAGTTCTTCTTTTCTTTTATTTATCCTCAATTCTTCATATTCGTCTAAGATAAACTCATAGTTTGCATGCAATATTCCTTTATCTCTAAGAATAGATAAAGCAAGGAATGCCTCTGCAGATACCCTTTCAAAAAGCTCACTTTTGCCAAAATGTTCTATTGAACGAAATGACCAAAAATCTAAGTCTTTAGGATTATAAACAAAATTAAAGCAGAAATTCAGGAGAGCATTAAGGTCTTCATCATCAGGTATTGCAAAGACATTGTCTTTAAAATAGGAAAGAGACAAACCATTATTGACACTGCCAATCATCCTAGTTATACAAGCATAACACTTCCCACAATTACCTTTCCATCTACCTGTTATACATGAATGAGTTTTGGACAAAAGAGAATCATCTGGTCTTACTTGTATTAGCTCAGACTTTGTAAAGTCCTCAAAAGGGATTATAATTTGAATATCCCTACCTATTATGAACTTGATTATAGTTTTTGCTATCTGGAGTACATAAGGATGAGTGGTGTAAGTAATAGTATCTAAAGGTGCAAATTTGGGCTGAAACATTGTCTGACCACATTCAGATACAATTACTCTTTTAGCGTCAGATAATAATGAAAGAATTCCTGCATACAATATGTACACAAATCCTCTTGTCTGAGAATACCCCCTCCTCCATTCAGGAGCCATAAACTTTTCTAGATTGATATTTGAGGGTTTTAACAATAATTTATTTAAATTTTCAACTTTGTTATCTATCTTACCAGTATATCTGTGAGCCACATACAATCCAATTATTTTCTTGAATTTGGCAAGAGACTCTAGGATTCCAATTGAACTGTCAATCCCTCCTGAAAATAAACAGATTGTTTCGCAAGAATCAAATTTTCTATCCCCTTTTACATTAGGAAGTGCTTTCTTATTTAATATAAATTGGATATCTTCACACAAAACATCTTGAATAAGTATGTTAAGCATCTTTTTGACGAGGTCGGCAGTATTCTTACCCATATCAATATAAACGTCGACAATCAATGATTTTGGAAATGTTTCTTCATTTTTTATTTTATTTTCTAAAATATAAACACTGTTTGCGATTGAATACAGTGTAGCTGCTTCGGCATTCTTCCAGACAAAAGCCATCCTATCTGAACCAGAAAATAGTCTACTTGGCATTTTTCTCATTTAACTCAGCAATAACCTCTTGGCAGCACTTTGATTTAATTTCAAGTATTTGTTCTGCTGAAAGCTTATCAAGAATATTGGCGTAATCCTCCTTTGATTTTACCTTATATTTTTGAATATAGTAGTTTATCTCCTTGTCAATAGCATGGTCAACGAGATTATCAATGTCTCTCTGGAAGGTTCTTCTATTGGATGGTGAAATCTTGCCTAAAGGTCCAGTCAATTCTTTTGAATTCAATATCTGAGTAAGCATAGACTTGATATTATCTTTAGCAAATTCAAACCATTCCCTAAGTTGTTTATAGGTAGCAGCTGTGTTATCCACGGCTACCACCTCTTAAGAATTTTAAAGCATTTTCTACAACGACCCTATCAACTTCCTTTGGAACAGAGATTTTATTAGACTCTTTAACCGTAGACCACGATTTAGATATCTCTCGTCTAAGCTTATGGTCATTTTTTTCTGATTTGAGTTCAGAATACCTGCGAATTAAAGTAGGGGTAAGTTTCTCTGCATAAGCTGTATACTGCAACGGCTTTTTTGCCTCAGAATAAACCCTAAACGCACTTTCTCCAACCTTATTTATGTTGTCTTTTTCTAAGAAGTCTTTAAGGTTGCTAACTGCCTTTTTCACAGGTTTAGAACCCCCAATAAGATTGCTAGTTTTGTATGATTTTCTACCGCCCACTTTGATTATCTCCAATTTCGGTTGTAAGAATTATGAGATTTGCTTGTATCTTAGATTCTGCATTGGTTATATCAGTATATATACTCACTCCAAAAAGGATTATAATGAACAAAACCGCCTGAGATATTATGAAAGACTCAAGTTGATATAGTCCAAAGTTTTCTAATAGGACAAGTGCAGAGCCCGCTATAAACAAGAATAAGAAAAGCACAATGAAATAAATTTTTTTGTTTCGATTCTGCTTTTCAAGCTTTCCAAGATTGACGCTGTTTTCTTTCAGCTTTTTCATTATGCTCTTGTCTTTACCTTTTATGGCACTACCTTTGAGCAAGCTGATGAGTTTCTTTTGAAATTTACCAGGATGCGCAGTCTTATCGCTTGAAATTAATCTCATAAGTTCAAGATAATTTTTATAGCTCATCTTGGCTTTCTCACAAAAAGCTAGAATTGACTGGATATGCTTGCTTGAGAGTCCAAATATCTTTTCACTCCACCCAAATATAGCTAGGAAAATTGCAAGTGCAGATGCTATATATATTTCCCCCAACATAGTGATAAAGAACGGGCGTGTAGATATAAAATTTTCTATTTATAAGGGTTATAAGCGGTTCTTTTTGCAACCACTGCCCCTGTGTGAAATTATTGAAGAATTGAAGTATTCATCAAACCTTCTTTCTATTTCTTTCCACTCTGAAAGTTCATTGATTGCGCTGTCACGCAAACCTATACCTTGAACTGAGGTTCCAAGACTTATTGCCCCTGTCTCATGAATCATAAATCTATCATGAAAAGGAGCTGACATCCTTGCATTTATTGAAAATACTTTAATTCCCATACCCGATTTCCTAAGAAGTTCTAATTCTCTTTTGAAGAGAGTTGGGTTCTTCCCAAAAGGTCCTAAGAGAAGTTGCACTTCTACAGAAGAAGGCAAGCCATCTAATAGCCGAAGCAGTTCTACATTTGGATATGGCTCTTGAATCTTGATATATTTCTTTGCCCCTTCCAAGAATCCCCTTATCATATCTCTGCCTTTAAGGGGCTCCCCTGCTTTGATTAAAGCTACTTTCTTTATGTGCCCGGGTTCATCAAGAAAATCTAAAGCAAAATCAAGAGCAGAAATAGCGGACCTTATTTTTGTTTCAAGTTTAGCTTTTTGCTTGGATTCCCTTAGTTTTTTGAAGCATCGAGTAGAGTTGATTGATTTAATAGCCTCTTCAGCTGAAGAAAACCAGGCTTTGTAGCCTTCCTCCAATTCCCTCCTTTTTTGATTAAAAGTGTCCCAAACTCTCTGTACCTCCTGGTTTATTTGTCTATCTTGTTCTTGTTTAAGAGAATCCAATGCCAGTTTCTTAACGAACCCTTTGCCACCCCCAAATATAGAAGTTGCAAGTTCCCCTGCTCCTACACTAATTAAACGCCTCCCTTCGCTGGCAAGAGGTCGTTGATACTGTTTTTTTATCAATTTTTCTTGTTCCTTAAAATGCTTTTTGAGAGGAATTTGATTAATTAACTGTTCTCCCTGATTTTTCAAATTTTGAATGAATGTTTTTAACTCTCTCATATAATAAATCAACAATAGCTAGACTAATTTAAATCTTATTGAAACTTTCCGTAGATTTTCAGAATTCTCTTCCAAATACTCTGCTTCTTGATTTTAGTGCCTCTCCTGATATTCCGTTTTTTAGAGCAGTATTTATATAGGTGAAGCGCTTTATAGTCGAGTATGCAAGGAACATTGACGACAGTGATGAGAGTAACATTATAAGAGAAGCAAAAAATTACGTCTTGCAGATTCGCACCAAATTTAAGCATTAGAAAAAGCAGAGACAAAGAATTTAACCGAATTGGGACTGAGCTTGTTGAAGTCTTAGAAGAATAAATATCGGAAGTTCAATTTGTCAGTCCCAAACCGATTGGTGCTATGTTCTGCTACAATAGTATAGGGTTTGCCACACAGTTGCATAGGTTTATTCCGAAAAAAATAGTTGCATAATTTTGACAAAAATATGCACAAAAGAAGTATCCAGACCCTATATTAACAAGGAGGAACCTAAGATGTTTGGAATGAAAAAAAACATTTTTCAGAAAGCAGACATGCTAAGGCAGATGGTAAAAAACTGCCTAGGCAGGGACTGCACAGATAGGGAAATTTTGAGTCTTTTTAGCAAAGCCAATAGTTTTGATAAGGGCGTTACTAAAACGGCTTCAGATGAGGTCAGAGCAGTTCTGAGCATGCTTATGAGCAAGGGCATAAATGCAAATACAGCGTACAAGTATGTCAAAATGTCGCTCTTGCCAGTGCATGTCAAAAAAAGGCTGTATGGACGGAAAATAAGCACTCACAAGGCTATGAAAATGGCTTCTGATGAGGATTACAGGAAAAGGATTGAATTGGAGAATACAATCTTTGAGCAGGGAATGAAAGCTATAAGGGGGTTGGTAAAATGCCATTAAAAATACCTGATGTTTTGGAACCCGAAATGCTTGAGAAGTTATTTGAGCAGATGAGCAACCCCAAATACTTTGTTGGCTGTCTGCTTGGATTCTTCTGCGGTATGAGAATTAGTGAAGTCTGTAACTTGAGACTACAGGACGTAAATCTTAATAAGATGACTTTGAAAGTTGTACAGGGAAAATTCTGCAAGGATAGAATAATTCCAATCCCTTTGCAGCTAAAAGAAGTTCTTGAAGCTCATCTTGAGATTTACAAGAATGAAGAATATATGTTCCCTTCAAGAGTTCAGGCAACGGATCATGTATGCACAAGACAGATGTCACAATATTTTACCACAGCATTAGAGAAAGCTGGACTTGATTACAAAGCTTACAAAGACAAAACAGGAAGGACCAGAAAAAAGTACAGATTCCATACGCTTAGACACAGCTATGCTACACATCTTTTGAACAACAACGTCGATATCAGAGATATTCAGGCGTTATTAGGACATACAAGCATCCAGGCAACACAAATCTATACTCACGTAAGCTACGAGAGAAAGAAAGATGTAGTCAGGAGGGTATTCGAGGACTTGCCGAAGAAAGAAATAGTGCCTCAACAGCCACAAGTACAGCAAATGCCTCAAATGAATATGTTTGCTGCCAATGTTGACGAAAAAGAAATGATGGTAATGATGATGAAGATGATGGCTGGAATTGTGAAACAGAACAAACCAATGGAATAAATATGCAGGAGGCAGGATTTGAACCTGCAATAGCTGGCAAATCAGACCAGTGAGATGCCTAGTTACTCTACTCCTGCAAAAATAAAAAGAAAAATTATTCCCTGTACAAATACAAGAACATAGGCATTCCTTTTTTCTGCTCTGTAATTTTAGCTACTGCTTCTGCTAATTTTTCAGGAGTGCCATAATATTCCAGCTTGAATTTGATATTTGCTTGCTTATCTCTAAGCAGAGGGAATTGGTCAAGGAATATTCTTTTGATCCTGATTGTATTCCATGCCCCAATAGCCTCGTGATAGGTCACTTTACCTTCACATTCTATTTTTTCATTCCAGGGTTGAAGCATATTTTCCATGTTTAACACCATAGATATAGAAGTCATGAAACAATATATCCTCTTAGGACAAAAAATTGATAACAATTTTGTACCCTTTTTTGTACCCATAAATTTCGGAAGCTCTCCGCTGAGATTTGCATACCTTTATAAATAATGATGACTTATATTATTATAAGGGGATGGAAAAAATGTATCATATAAAACCAATGAAGTTCTTGAATGTCTGCTTAGATGACAGAATCTTCCCTTGGGCAGTAAGGTAATACCAAACTGCTCGCAAAAATTACTGTCACTACAATAACTACAAACTAATCGAAAAACTATTTTTTATTTTTACCCGGGGTGAAAATGCCAAATCAACTAAAAACAGGAGAATGGAAAAATGGTCGTAAAACCAATACCAACTCTAAAGAAAGTGATATTCGTAGGAGGAAAGGTGTTTTGGAGCGACAACAGGCAGAGAATAGACCTGAAAAAGCCAATAAGAGACCTGTTAAGTCCGGAAGCAAGATACATAATGGAGCTGTGCTTAAGCAAAGAAAAGCTTCTGGAAAGAACAAAAGAGCTTATTCAAGGCGACGTTATGCCTGTCCTGCTCTACTTCACAAAAGAAGAGCCTCTAAACAGCGCAAGCTCTCTTTTGAAGGAGGTAAGAGAATGAAATGCCCTGACTGTGGAAGCGAAGATATAACTCTGGATTATGAAAAGGGAGAGAATTTTTGTAATGAATGCGGCCTTATTATAGAGGATCTGCTCCCTGAAAAGCATGAGGTTTTACCAGAGGGCAGAATATCACATTCTCCTGGGAGCATTAAAGCAGGAGGATTTATGCCAGACGGCGCAATAGTAAAAGCCTCTTGGATGCTCAGCTCAAAAGAGAAGAACGTAATGAAGGCAAGAAAAAGCATTAATTTCATAGCTTCAAAAATGAACTTGCCCAAGTATATAGTCAGCGACGCATTCAGGCTCTATAAAGAAGCAATTTATAGAGATTTAAGTGTAGGAAGGGATAATGCCAGTCTAAAATATGCATGCCTTTATGCAGCTTGTAAGATGTGTGAAATGCCTAAGACTCCAAAAGAGTTAATAGAATATGCTACACAGACAAAAAAGAAGGATTTGCTGAAAGCATATAAGCTAATGAAGGACAAACTAGGATTAAAGATTAGACCATCAGACCCTGTAGATTATGCACATAGATATGCTGCTCAGCTAGATGTAAGTCCAAAAACAATAACTAAGATTATGGAACTAGTTGAAAAGATAAAGAAAACTAATCTCTTTACAGGCAGACATCCTGAATCAGTGATAGCTGCTGCAATTTACTTAGGCTGCAAACTAAACAATGAACCTAAAACACAAAGGGAGATTTCAGCAGTAGTCGGAGTTATAGAGATTACAATTAGAAAGCACTACAAGGAGATAGAAGAGAAACTAGGCTTAACTAATTAATTTTTTATTTTATTTCTTCCATTAACTTACTAAGTCCTTTCTTATCAAGATATTGAGTAACATCATATTCTTTATCACGCCATTCTGTAGCAGTTTTCTTTTTAGGGTTAACCCAAAAATAGAAACTGTATCTGCTTGGATGTGGTTTCTTGTATTTTTTACATAACTTAATCAATTCTCCTGTTGGGATAGTGATTATATGAGGAGAAATTTTTCTTCTTCCTTTCTCCTTGTCCTCAGATATAGCATATACTAAGAATATAAAATAATCAGCAGAACATCTATGAATTATTTTCTTTTCTAAGAAAAACCAGCCTGTTGAACCTTCCCCATACCTCTCCATTTCCTTTTTCTTAGGTTCATAAGCTCTGCTTCCTTTGACTTGAATAGTTTTAAATTTTTTATTTGTTGTATTTATCAGCATTAAATCAATATCTTTCATCTGAGCATTAACAGGAATGAAAACTTCAATGTTCTTTGGTGTTGCACCCCTCAATTTTCCTGTAACAACTGCTTCATCTGTATTTAATGACCATATATTCTTGTAAGAGACTCCCATTTTATTTTCCTCCTGCTAATCTTTTTAATTTATTTATTATCCAAATCATGCCTTCTGTATCTAAACAACAGTATTTAAGCAGATTTTTTCTTATTTCTTCTTTGTTCTTTAATTTGTGTTCTATATGGCTGTAGAAATATTGGGCACTTGCCTCTCCACCACCCGAAATGTCTAAATTGTCATAACTTTTTCCGGTAATTGCTGGAAGAACCTTTTTTATAGAGTATTTTCCTTTTTGTGAAGGATTATAATAATGATAATTCTGGAATGGAATTGCTAAATCCACTATCCTGTCAAGAACGTCCTGTATCCAATCCTTATGCTCTGGGAAATCTGTCATCAGCTCCTGAAGTCTGCCCACTTCAAATGATTTATTAAATACAATTACACTTCCTTCTCCTTTCATCTGTTCTTTTAGATTTTTAAGAAGCCCCGGTCTTGGATCTTTGCCGTCCTCTGCCAAAAACTCAAAATGGTCTGTTTTTCCGTCCGCCTGCTCGATATGTAAAGAATATTGGAAAGGTATCTTCTGCCAAGGTCTTGATTTATCAAATATTGGTACAGCAGTATCAAACGTTTCAAAATCCAGATGATACAAAGGGTAGTGTAAAGAATTTAGGAAATGTTTAATATGCTCTTTTGAAACATAAACTCTATTTTTTGTGACTGATTCAAAAATAACTTCATCCTTGGGCTTTAATGGGATATCTTCAGGGGTGTCTTTAATATCTGTTATTCCCTGCTCTAATAATTTCCAGTACATCCTCCAGTTTGTAAACTGCAAAACATTGTTTTCTGGCAGAGTTCCCCAGCATTCTTGTTTTAAAGCACATTCTCTTGGCTTTCCGCATTGCATAGAGATGATCATATCAGGCTCTGTTTTTTGGTTCATTATCTTTAAGAAAAGTTTGGTGTTTTTCTCTATATCATCAACCAAATTTACTTTTTCAGTCACTTCTTCTATTGTTGATAATTCTTTAGGGTCGATTTCCCCATCTTTTATAAATTCTTTATTTAAGATTATAACAAAAGTCCTGTTTATCTTCAATCCTGCTTTTTCACATACATATTTTTGGAAAGCTAGATCAGGGATATGTTCTGGCTTAACTTTTGTTGAAGCTTTTATCTCTATAAGATTCCATCCGTCTTTGTCTGGCTGTAGAACGTCTGCTCTCAAGAATAGATCATCAAATTCGATTCCTGCTTCAAAGATAGTTTTCTTTTCTTTGATTGACTGCTTTGTTTTTTCTAAGTTTTCTTTATATTCCATTCCAGCTAGATTAATGCCTTCTGGGAATAGTTTGTGAGCATATTCTTCAAATATTCCTCCTTGCTCCATCTTCATCTTATCTGCAAGAGATGGCTCTGGAAGAAGTTTCCTGGCAGCAAGCCATAATAATCTAGGGCATTGCCATCCTTTCATGTATAGGGATTTTGTTAGTTTCATTTTAGAATTAGCTCAAATCTAATTTTTCATTAAATACATTTATAAAATTGGTTTTGGATTCTTCATTATAAAAAGGCATACCTAATAACCTAAATTTTTTATTTTCTGCAAGAACTTCTAATTCGTGATTATCTTCGATTTCTTTTAAGAAATCCTCTTTCCATTGATCCGTTTTCAATAAATGACTTCCTTTTGGTTCTACAAATATCTGATATTGTATCACCTTTTTTTTATCCTTCTCTTTTAAGAATAATACAAAATCAGGTTCCATAGGTTTACCATCAGAAAACCTATAAATTTTGAATAAATTAGCATTTCTTAGAAGATAAATCTCAGAGTATTTATTCTCTAATGACTTTAAAGCTCCATTAATAAATTGTATAAAATGTTTTTCTTCAGAAGTCCCATAATTTTCATCATAAATATACCAATCTTTATCATTCAAATTGAGTCTCAAATCATCTTTAGTCGTTTTACTCATCTCTATTCCATATTCTTGGTCTGAAAAATCACCAACATTGATAGTAAGTTGTTTATCTTCAACTAATTCTTTTATTTTGTTTTGTACAAATAGCTTAGTACCCTGATACTCCGTGTAACCTGTTTTAATCTCCCCTTCTAATTGGCCTAAGATATCTAAACAAACATCTAGTTTATCATCCGGGCTAAGATTATCCAATCTTCTTTTCGAACTTCTTATATCTACCTTTAGTTGTTTCAAGGATTTTAAGAAATCTTTGGATGAATTTAGCTTAGGAAAATATTTTTGTAAGCTGTCAAATTTATAGAAATCATTTTTAGACATAGCTTTTCTTAAGATAGAATCATTAAACTTTGATAGACTAAATGACCTTGTCATTCTATCTTGCTCCCCATTTAACTCTTCAGCAAATATTGTTTTAACTTGTGTAAAACCTGTCCTCAAACTATGTTTATATGTTTTAGATACATCAAGGTCAGTTATATCTTTAATTTTAGATCTATCTGTTTCAACTTTTTTATTAATAAATATAAAGCCTTTCTTCCAAAATTCTGTTTGTTTTATGCTATCTTTCACTTTCAAGAGTATTTCTTTAGGTTCTTGTGGAGGCATAATGCCCGTATCCCTTAATGCAATTTTCAACTCTTGGATATATCTTGGATTATGAGAACTATGATAATATAATTCTTCAATAATTTTCAAATCATTTTCAGGTTCTTGGTCATATTTTCTCTGAAAAATATTATTTTCTTTTTTTATTTTAAATGGATAGTATCTTGCTCCACGCCCTATTAGTTGTGCCTCTTGTATGGTCGTTTTGCCAGGACGATTTCCTTTTGAATCTCTCGTATCATATAATCTAACTATATCAAATAAATTTAATACATCCCATCCTTCATTAAGCATATTAACAGCAAATATGGCTCTAACTTCATTATTCTTGTCTTCAAGAGAATTCAGTTTTAATTGTTTTTCTTCATTAATATTATTTGAATCCAAAAGCATACATTTTTCTTCTGAAAAATCCTCCTTTAGCTCAGTGACCAAATTATCATAGCTTATTTTATGGCTATCAAAATAGTCAAAAGCCTTTCTTAATACATTTCCATTTGTTGAAGGTCTTAATCTTTTAATATCTGCAACTTTTAGATTTCTGATTGTATCATAAAATTCTTCCTCAAACTCTTCAGATTCTTTAATTGTTTTTGATTTGAACAGAATTACTGGTTTAAGATGTAATTTATATTTCTCAGCAATTTTTCTCCTATATTGACTTAAGAGAATTGCTTGTAATGCTCTATCAATATTTGATAAATCTGCTTGTAATACTTTAACTTCCTTTGAATAGCCATCTTGTCTAAATTGTTTTAAAGAATATTCATAAAGTATTTTGTTCTCATATTTTTCCCTTATTGAACTATCATCTAAGTCAACGGTGGCAGTGTATTCAAGCATTACATTCTCTGTATTGGAATTAAAAAGATTATTTACAGTATGTTCCCACGTTGTTTTAGCTAATTCTTCATCTTTAGCGAGATTACTTTTTGTCCAAGTATTAATATGGTGGGCTTCGTCAGAAATGATTACTATTCTTTTGTCCTTGAAATCTTCAAATGTTAAACAATTCTCTCTATGGGTAGTCATTGAGCTATGCAATCCTTGGATTGTTGTAAAATTTATATTAATATCATCTTTAACTGACGCCTCAAAGTTCTCAACTTCATTAATTCTAATCTCTTTGTCATTAAACTTAATTTTCTCATTAAACAGGTACTTTGCCGATAAGGGATTTAAGAAATTTTCTCTTGTTTTCTCAATGATATTGGTACTATTTACAAAAAATAGAAAATTTCTATATCCACTATTATATAAGTATAGAATATTCGCTGCCATTAAAAGAGTTTTTCCGCTTCCAGTAGCCATGTGGAATAATAGTTGAGAAGGTTTTATTCTATTTGGATTCTGGTCCAAATAATGAATAAATCTAGAGATTGCCTCTTTTTGATATTCTCTTAGTTTAAGATTCTGATTTAAGTTATCTAAGATAAAATCAGGAATCTCTTTAGGGACTAGATTTTGTTGTGATAATACATCATATGTTTCTTTCAAAGTAGGCATTTACAAGCCCCCATAAAACTTCTTGTTTAGATCCTTGTCATCTTTAGATACTTTATATTGCTCATCTTCCATTTCGCTAAGATTAACGTATAAGTTATTCGTATCCAAGCAATTAATAAGAAGTTTCTTTTGCTCATCAACAGATAATACCTTAAACTCTTTGATGTTTTCATCAAATAGTTTTTCGTTAACTCTATAGCTCAAGAAAGCGTGTTTTTTCATTTCTTCCCAAACCTTAAGAATTTCTTTTGTGTCTTTACTCTTTTTAATTTGTTGAATAAACTCTTCATTCAGTTCTTTTATCTCACAATAAATAAAACTGACATCCTTTTGTTCTTTTTGTTTCTTAAATTCATCTATCAATATTTTCATTCTCTTATTTATGACTTTGATATGTTCATTTAGTTGCTCTACTAATATAAACTGCCTGTTTCCTCCGTCTTCTCTATTTAATTCTAAGGTTGCGTGCCCAGTAGTCCCAGAGCCAGCAAAGAAGTCCAAAATAATATCGTCTTCTTTCGTAATTAATTTTATTGTATCCTTTACAGAATATAGTGATTTTGGGTAACTAAAAATATTTTCTCCTAACATCTTCTTTAGAAGAAGGGTTCCATGAAACTCCGCAAAATATTTGGAATCTGTCCAAACATTATTAATTCTTTGTTGTTCTCTAAATTTATGCAAAATATTTACTTTGCCTTTTTCAAGAGAAGCACTAAAATAATCTGGTTCTTCTTCTAATATTTTTTTGAAAGAAGATTTAATCAATTTCCAAGAATATTCTTTATTTGCTGCTATTGGCAATATTTTATGAGAATCTTTAAGGGGTTCCAAACTTATTGTTTTCAAATCTTTACTAACATAAATAGGATACCAATGATTTGGTCTATTCTTTCTTAATGTTCTTGTTCTTGCATTTATGAAATTCTCCCAACGATATTTGCCTTTTTCATCTTCTAGATTAAAAGTAGCTGCAACTTCTTCATCTAAAACAACATTATTAAATCTCCCTATGCTTGAATCTTTAGCATATATAAGCATGTACTCTCCAATTGCACTAAAATAGCGTGGATTTTGCCTACCCTTTGGGTTGATTATAATTGTGACAATTCCTGCCCTATTTTCTTCACCAAAAATTTCATCTGCTAAAACTCCTAAATAAAACAATTCTACATGGTCGATAGTTATTGCAACAAAACCATCTTTTCTTAAAAGTTCTTTTGCTATTTCTAATCTATTTCTCATAAATGTGAGCCAAGTAGAATGATTAAAATTATTATTATATGTGAAAATCTCATTGGCTCCCCCTGTATTATAAGGTGGGTCAATGTAGATCAATTTAATTTTTTCTGCATATTTCTTCTTTAATGAGTGTAGAGCAAGCAAATTGTTACCATTAATTATTAAATTATCATAGGGCTTTATGTCAGAAACCTTGTGTTCTCCTTTTGTATCAATCCTCTTGAAATTAGTAAAAACTTTGGGTTCTAATAGTCTATCTATTTCATCAGGAGCAAGAATTTCATTATGGAAAATTTCATTTCTTTTCTCTTTTTCTTTTTCTTGTCCGCCTTCTAAGATACAATCTTTATATGGCCAAGATAAAACAACTTCTTTATTTTTTGATAGATACCTTTTATCTACAGTTAATCCTATCTTATTTTTAAAAGCAGTATATGAATCTGGAAGGAATTCTTTATTATCGATAAATTTCATAAATTTTTCTTTATCAAAAACCAATGTTTTATCTATTTCAGTAAAAAAATGCTCTTTTATTTTTTTATTAGCTGAAAGTAGTTTTATCAAATCCTTATCTAATTTGAGACCTAATTCCACAATTTTATTTTTTAAGAGTTGGTCATCAGAAACTAATCTCTCATCTTTTTTTAGAACTGATTGTAATTCTTCCATAAGTTTCATTTTTTCGCCTCCTTCATCTGGTCTTCCATCATTATTTCAAATTGTCTAGAAGCAACTAAGCCCTTCTTCCTGCAAAACTTTCGATAATCTTCATAAATCTTAGAATTAACCTTTAATGTAACATTCTTAGTATCCATAAATAACCCTCTTTTAGACTACAAATATTAACATGTATTAATAAATGTTATCATTTTAGAACAAGAAAAAGAAAAAAAGCAAAAACCCTTATTTTTTTGAAACAGGGCATGTTTTGGCTTTTTTGCGCTTAACAGGGCGTTTAAAACCCTTATCTTTTTTATCATATTTAGTACTTTTATTACGTTGAAAATAAGGGTTTATTAGACGAGGAATATCATTTCTGGTGTACATCTCCTTGCCGTAAATTTTGTATTTTTGCTTGATTTTTGCGTCTACTAAAACCAAGTGCCATCTGTTTTTGTACTCTTTATCCAGCCTGAAAATCTTTTTCTGAATCCTTTTTCTGTTTATATCAAACTCGATTCCTGTTTCTACTTCTATTGCTACCTCTTCTCCTTTCTTGTTTTTGAAAACTATATCTGGCTTTACTTCCTGGAACACTTCAACTTTCTTTGTAAACTTCTTGATGTAATCTACGATGTTATGGACTAGGAAGATGTGTCTCAAACTTTCTGTTCCGTTCTTCTTGACATAGTACATGCTTCCTCTGTTGTCTCCGATTGCTCCATTCATTGAAAGTTCATAGCCATGATTAACCAGATAGTTTCCTTCTTCCAGTGTTAATTTGCTTTTCAGATAATATGGCTTGTTCAAATCCAAATCTATGTTAATGTCTTTTACTTCTGTTTCTTCATTTACAGCTTTTGTTTCTTCAGGATTAGTTGTAATTATTTCATGCTCTTTTGGTGATGCAATTACTTTAAGCTCCTGATGTTCTGTTCCTAAAATCAAGATTCCATTTCCAGGATCTGCTGTAAGCAAATAATTCTTTTCATGTTCAGACAAGTGGAATGTCTTTACAACTGAATCTATTACAGCTGGCTTCTGCCTCATTAACAGAGTATAAGCAGAATTTGCCAGAACTGACTTTCCTGCTTCAGAAGTCAGCAAACCTTCTACTTCTTGATTAATCAGCAATAATCCTAGATTGAATTTTCTGCAAGTCTTAACTATTTCAAAGATATAACTTGCATCTTCTGTTCTTGATAACAAGCTCCAGGCTTCATCAATAATCAATAATTTTCTGTCCAAGCTTTTTCTCATTTTCATATAGACATAATCAAGAACAAGAAACATGATTACTGGCTTGACCTGCTTAGGCATTCCCCCTATATCAAAGCAGACAAAATTATTATTAAAATCAATATTTGTTTGAGTGTTTAAGAAACTGAATACTCCATCAGAATACATTGAAAGCCTGTTGATTAGGCTTCTTATGCTTGTTTTTTCAAAAGTTATTGCTTTTTTTTCCATGTCTTGCAATACTTTTACAACATAAGACAAAATAGGGGGCTTGTTTTTCCAGGATTTCCTATCTTCTGTTATGTCTTTGCTTGAATACGCTAATGTCAAGGCCTTGTCTAAGAAGCTTTTTTGCGGTTCTGTAAGCTCTCCAAGCATTACAGGCATCAAATCCATCAAGGACAATCTTTTTTCTGTATAATCATGCCCCATCAAGTCTAAAGGATTAATCATTGTCTTAGAATTCATGCTCAAGTCCACCCTTTGACCGCCAAAATGTTCTACAAGATCTGCATATTCTCCTTGAGGGTCAATGACCATTACTTTAACACCATTTAATAAGTATCTTGCTATCAAAAGTTTTGCAAAATAGCTTTTTCCTCCGCCACTTTGTGCTAAGATTACTCCATTTGGATTGCTGAGCTTGAAAACATCCCTTATTATAGGAATATTATTCTTGTTCAAGCCCAGCCAGACACCGCTTTCATCAACCTGCAAGAAAGGGCTAGTAAATGGAAAAAAGGCACTTAGCGCTTCTGTTGTTACATTTCTGTTCTTTTGAAGCTCATCTATTCCTAAAGGAGATACGCTCTTGAGACCTTGGGCCATCCTGTAACTCGCCACTCGGGGGATTACGAGTATAGAATTCAATTCAGACTCTACCTTTTTGGTTAAGAGGTCCAGCTCCTCCAGAGTCTTAGCTTTACAGTTAACGTATAATCCTACGTTAAACAATTTGTGATGGCCCTTTTGCAGGTCCTCAAGAATTTTCTTAGTATCACTAAACTTAATTTCCAAGCTTGGATTGATTATCCCTTTTTGCTCTTGTGAGAATAAATCTGCTCTTTGTTTCTGTAGTTCTTTATTTAAGTTTATTAGCATTGTTTCTATAGGATATGGATTGATGTGTATGCTTATGTCAAAATTTCCTAAACTGCTTATTATCTTATCAAGAAATCCTGCTTCCACAACTCTTGGATAGCCATGAGCATAAATTACTCTATTATATACATCATTAATCCTTATGCAATTCTTTTCATTAACAACTGTTTCAGGCAAAATTTTTTTGCCTTTGGCAAAGAAAAATTTTGCCAATACATTTTTAAGTTCTTTTCCTTTAACTCTCTTGTATGCCAGATTAAGATTCTTCAGCTTTTCTTCGCATAATTTAATCTGTATGTCTATATTATGCAGTTCTGGAATCACGATATAGAAAGAACGATTCATAATGCCTTTATTACTAACAACACTTTCCAAAAATTTCTTATGAGAAGCAAACAAATCAGCATAATCCTTATTTCTCAAAGTCATATCTTTAAAATAATCCTTTAAATCAATAGTATCAGTATTCATGACTATTTGAATAGGAAATTCAATGCTATTCAGGAATTTCTGAAAAATACCTATTATAGATTCTTGAACTCCAGAAGATTTTATGCTAAAATTTATAGGAGTTATTTTTATAACCGCAACTTTTTTGTTATTTGTTATGATAAAATCCTTTTTTATTTCTTTGAAACTGAAAAATTTCTTGATTTTATAAGTTCCATACGCATCTCTGAACTTTCTCCACGCAAAATAATCTCTTATCTTGGTTCCTAAATCAAAAAACATGAACAAAACCGCTAAAAAAGCAAGCAAAGAATCAATGATAACTACCACAGACAATGGAAGTTTAAAAAATAAGAATAATCCAACAGCTCCAAAACCAAAAAAATAACCTAACTGACTAAAAGTCAAACCAAACATAATCTTTTCATGATATTCCAGTTTTTGCGGGATTTCATATGCCATTTTGATTACCTCCTAGAATTTTTTAGCAAGATTTTTATATTAAACAAAATTTTTCAGAATACTATGGAGAAAAAATATTGTTTAACAATTATTGATATGCAAGAAGATTTTGTTTCTTCAGAAGGATATTATGCAAATAAATCACATGAGATGGCTCCAATAAATAAAATTACAAGAAAGATAAAAAATTTTCTTCCGACTTTAAATGAAAAGTATCCAATTATATATGTTATCTCAGAATTTAAAGATAAGCAATTTGGAGATAACAAAACAATTTGTGTCAAGGGGTCTAAGGGATGTAATCTTATATTAGATAGAAAATTTGCATCAAAAGTAATTTTAAAAAATGATTTAAGTGCTTTTTCAAATAAAGAATATGCAAATTTTCTTAATAGAAATGAGATTAAAAGCGTTATTATAATGGGTGTTTTGACAGAATATTGTGTAAAAGAAACAGTATTGGATGCTTTGAATGAGGGATTTGAAGTTATTGTAATTGAGGATTGCATTGCAACAGGGGGAGATGAAAAAGAAAATCGTATCAATACTATCAAAGAATTAAAAGAGAAAGGGGCCATCTTTCAAACATTACAAAATCTTCTTGCTGATTCTAATTAGGCCAACTCAAAAATTGCACATAATCGGTGTTAAATTCCCAAAAGTAATCTCTTAGTCGTTGGGCATGTTACACCTTTTTCTCTTGAGCCATACCTAAGCTTTAAATACCGTTCTTAGCTATATACTTAAATGGCTGATTTACAGAGGAAGCTGAGTATTGAAGATGCAATGAGTGCAATAACTGAAGTAGTAAGTACTGCTGAAGATTTATTTAATGCTCGTTATAATAGATTGCCCTCTCTTGATCAACGAGATGATTTAATAGGTCTTTCAGATTTTCTGGATGCATATTCTTTCGGAGAATCAACTTGGCATAGTGAAGGGTATGGAATTAAAGATACTGATGTTACTTATGTATTATTAAGAAGATTTCTTGAAAGAAAAGGATTTTTTGATGGATTAGGAGTTGAGCAGAGTAAAATTTTTGATGGGTTTATGGGGCGGCTTGCGTTTAATCCTCCAAAAAGAGAGTATCAATTTAGATTAAATGCAATAGATTATGTTAAAGAAAGAATAGAATTTCCGGAAGATTTTCGAGTATTTACACAAAATATTGCGAAGATTGATAAAACAGTGAGATCACTGCCAGACGGACAGGTTATGATGCGGATTGGACCACTATGTCATGTTACTGCAAGCCTTTGCACTCTAATGCATAATAAATCAGTTAGTTTTGATACATTCGCAGAAAGATGGAAAGAAATAATCGCTAGTTTAGAACAAAGAGACGGTTATGGCGCATATTCTTGAATATTTTATTAAATAAAAAAAGTAATCTCTGAGTCATTGGGTCCGTTGCACCAATTATCTTTCACCATAACCTTTAAAAAGAAATAACGGTATTTAAGTAGTATGACCAATATACCTAGTATATTTAATGATAACGAAGAGAACTATTTTAAGATTAAAATAGATTATTCTTCTAGTGAAAAATATATCAAAAATTTAATTTTATTTCTTGATAAATTAGAAATAAAAAGTCATTTAGATGCAGAGCCAGAAATTTTATCAAACAAATATTCTGATTGGATTGGAAGGCATGAATTCTTTAGAACTGAAGATTATGTGATTCATATTATTTTTGGAAATGATTCTCTTTATTTGATTGTTAAGTGCAGTTTAGAAAAAAGAAAAAACTTAATAGAAATTTTACAAAAATCCATGAATTAAAGTTATCCCTTAGTCATCGGGCACATTACACCTTCGTTCTCTTGAGCCGTAGTTGTCGCCTATGGCTCGCTATTTTGTTATATCAAATATTTTCCGTATTTGACTATGACTGAGCTGATTTTGCCTCCTGTTTTGAAAGCAGATTTTAGTAAAGCGAAAAATAGGAAGTAGATTATCACGAATATGACTGCCCAGAATGCGCTTATCATTACCATGATTTTTAGACTGCTAAAGATAGTCAGATCAATCAGTTTAGAGAATGCTAAAAGAATTATTGCGCAAAAGAATGTTATGAAAATATTTATTCCTAAAAAATTTAGTATTAGTTTTCCATATCCTCTTAATGGTTCAACAAAGTAAAGGAATATTCCTATTGGAAATAATGCAACTCCCATGCAGACAATGACATATCTTAATATCAAGAGCAAAGAAGTTAATAATAAAGTGAAAACATAAGGTATTGCAAAAAAGAATTGCAGAGGTGCATTGATTAGATTATTCAAAGTCAATTGGAAAAAACTATCATCAATCAGTCCTAATACTCCATTAGTCAATACTGCACTTATCTGCACTATAATATCATAAAGAAAATAAGACGCTTGAATAAGAACAATCATTATTATGATATTTTTTAGCCATTTCTTGGCATTATCTCTTTTTGCAGGATCATGTCCAGAAGTCATAAAATTAAATCCTATATATAGGAACAGTAAAGCATAAAATATGGAGATTATGTAAGCCATTATTTGCCATAAGAATTTGAAGACCGAAACAACTACGGGTTCTGATAGTAATGTCTTGACTAAGGATATTAATGGTTGTATCGGCGCGTTAATGATTGAAGTAGTATGCTCGAATAATTTTTGAGTGATGCAACTCCCAAGATTAAAAATACCGCATTCATTTTCTACAGGTTCTTCATCATCTTCCTCGTCTGCAATAACAAATGTTGATGTTAGCAAGAGAGCTAACACTAACAAAACAAATATTTTCTTCATAATCTTACCTCACAGGATATAATTTACTGCTAGCGGAGCTACCCAGATAACAACAAGACCTATCACTACATACATCGCAGTATTTTTGGCAACATCTCTTTTTCTAGGATCGCCTCCTGAAGTCATGAAAGTTATTGCCGCAATCAAGAATACTATTCCTGCAATAAAGCTCGCCGCATATTTTATTAGATTGTATATTTTCATTACTGGTTTTAGCATTTCATCAAACTGTGCCTGATCTTCCTGGCTGATTCCTTGGTTAAAATCTGCTGCTTTTGCACTAGTAGATATTATCGGCATTACAAATATCACTAGCAGGCTCAGCACTTGCAATAGTCTCATCATTATTTTCTTGTTCATATTCTTTCCCACCTCCTTCTTGTTTTTCGTAAGACTTGATTATTGATTTTTTCAAGTTCTTGTGCATAATCACAATAGTTATGATTCCGTTAAATATCAAACAAATAAGCAGTATCACAGGTATTGTTTCTGGCGTGTCATTTGAAATTAAATAAATAAAAACTGAACAGACTAAGTATGACAATGTAAACGCCAAATTCCACTTGATTATTTTACTCATCATCTTCATCAACCTCCTTGTTGAATTCTTTCATGAATTCAAACTCAGGATCTTCGAATTCTTCTTCATCAGGTTCAATTCCAATTTTTTGGTGAAACATTTCGATGCACTCTTTGCAAAATATTCTGCCTCTCGTTCTTTTGCGTAGTTTGCAAGCTACGCATCTTGCCTTTCTCACTCCTACCACCTCTGCAATTATGGATCTATGATTTCTGGTTTGGTCTTGTAACGCAAGATAATCGTATTACAGCCCCAGCTTTGTATTGCTTCATCAACAGTTTTGCCGTCAGTCCTGACATAAGTTCTCAAAATTCCTTCAAGAACACTTTTTTCTTGCTCTGTTGGTGTTCTGCCGAAAAAGAATTCTGCATAATTGCTAACAAAATTACTGAAAGGCCCTTTGCATTTGTATTCTCCATGAACTTTTGTGCGTTGAATTATTTGTTCTTCAATTAATCTGAGCATTTCTGAATCTTTTGATCTGATTGACTGGCTTAATTCTGTTATTCTGTCTGAAAGAACTGAACTGTTTTCTCTTAATTCAGAAACATTCTGTTCTAAATCAGAATTTTCCTGCTTTTTCTTTTCAAGTTCTGATTCGAGTTCAGAATAATTTTGTTGCAATTGTGTTTGTTCTGCTGAAAGCGTTTCATAATCTCTCTGCAGAGCAGTATTTCTTTCTCTTGCTTGAGAATTTCTTTGTTTCTCTTGACTTATTGTCTCAAGACTCTGTTCATAATCTTCCTGCAAATTATTAACACGTTCTTGCAGTAAAAGATTATTTTGTCCTTCTCTTTTCTTTTGCAATGCAACAAAATTTTTTTCAGCAGTCAATCCTTGGATTCTTGCATCATATTCTTGCTTGCCAAAATAAGTCAATGCTCCCAAATAAGATGCGCCCATCAGGCCAGCAGTAACAATTGCAGTGACTACTGCTCTTTTGATTCTCCCAGGTCTCTTTGCAGGTTCTCTTTTTCCCGCATCATATAATATCTTTACTTTGTTATGGTCGTCTGCTCGGGAAATGACTTGCTTGACTGCTTCTGCTTTCATAGCTCTATTAGTGAAAAAATTAGTCAAAGTCGCTGCTTTTCTAGTGAACTCTTTTTCTATTTCTTGACAGTCTGCGATACTAAATTCCAAACCCTGATTATTGTTGCTCATTGTCCTGGCAATAGCCTCCGTCCGCCGTAGTTTGTATCAACAGCTCTCTCAAGTTCTCTCAAGAAATCAGCAAGTTCTCTTTTTGCATCATATCCTTCAAAGCCTCTGTTCTTTATGTGCTTCATCTTTGAAGCGCTTTCCTTGCATTGGATGCTTGCATCAACAACTTGCTGTAAAGCAATATTGTATTGTTCAAGATCTCCCTCTCTTCCAGCACCAATAACTGCTTGAGATAATACTTCAAAGACTTCTGCTTTTTCAGCCATGACTGAAGCCTGCTTATCTTCAGCAGTCTGATAAAATCTTTCTATCAACTGTGCAATGCCTCTGCGCATTTGTTCTGCTCCTTGAAGCAAACCATCAACAGCCTCTTTATTAGGCACGCCGTCAATGCCTCTTGTAAGCTTTCTGTAAACAGTATCTACAGAAAACTCTCTTTGCCCATCATACTTTTGTATTTCATCCATTTCGCAACACCTCGCAAATTTTGTTATCCTTAATAGAGATGATTTTGCTTATATTTTCTCACGGACTTTCGTAGACACAAAAAGAACTAAAAACAATTGAAGGGGGTCGAAAAGGGGGTAATAACCCTCTGATTCATTTTAAGTTTTAAGCAATCATTTAATCCATTATGCTAGACACAAAAGAACTTAGAGTGCGAGTAACTGAAGAACAATATTCTTTCATAAAAACCAGATCTCAAATTAAAGGTTTCAATACTTTAAGTGCATTTGTTCGCGATAGAATATTAAAAACTAATTTTCAGACCAAAAAAAAGCTTATTGAAATTTATGATAAACTGCGGAGGGCTATTTAATGGCATTAACAAGAGATATCAGGATTAAAGTAACACCATTACAGCAAGAAATAATAAAAAACAAAGCTCAAGTCGCAGGTTACAAATCAGTCAGTGCGTTCATTAGAGATACCATAATCAATGAAGAAAATACAACAGAAGATCTAATTAAAGAGATTCATGAGATTGTTGTTAAGGAGAAAGAAACTTAATTCAATTTTAAAAATGGATCTCCTATTACTGTGAATCCCATCGTTCTGCTCGTATCACCTATGTTTTTACCTGCCAACATTTGTCCAATCATACGTTTAGCCAGAATACCATTAACATCTACAGAAACAACTTCGCTTCCAATACCTGCTAATGATTCTCCTCCAAAAATGTATGATAACATGGGGGAACTATCTTGCATAAAATAACCGATATTACACGAAACTGCGATTATGAAGGGAATTTTTGTTGGATTTTCACGTATAAATTCAGAATGCACGCATGCTTGCCCGCAAGGATAATGAGTTTCTTGAGATCCATGTGCATTAATTACAAGGATATCATGATTTTCTTTTAATTTTTGTTTATATTGTGTTTGCCATGTGTTTGCTTGTTGCACGTTTCCATAATCAGTAATTCCTCCAAAATAATCCATATTCTGAAAATTATAATTATTAATGCTTGACTCTGCAGGAATCATAGCATCTGCTAATAAAATTTTTCCAGAATACGTTTTTGGTGATTTGTAATGATTAATTACTCTTTGAAAATAATTGTTTAGTTTAGTTTCATCATCATATTTTATTACTGCAATAGTTATTTCATTTAATGGATTTGTAGGACCGAAAAACCCACTATCTTGATTAGTTGTATCGAATGTTAAAGAACGAAGAGGAAATGAAAAAGGAATTGGTTCTTCATAATTATACCATTCATTTTGTAATGTAATCATAGGCATCGGAAGGTCTTGACCAATAAAGACAGTATATAATAGGTTAGATTCTGCATATTTTGTTCGAAGTAAAGAATATACATCATTTCCATTTGTTTCTTGGTTTAAATTTTGTTTTTCAACTGAAATTCCTGTCTTTTTAACTTCATTAATCCATTCATCTATAAGATTTCTTGTTTGAGAACCCACATCATAATTCACAAAAACTATTGCATGTTTTTGTTTTTGATTATGAGTATGTATGGTTTTACAATTAAATAGTCCAGTGCTTGAAAAATCTTTAAACATGCCTATCAAGCAGATTTCATATTCTGAATTAGGATTTAAATTTGAAACTGAAGTTTTATATCTTTTTTTCTGCAAAGGTGCCTTCACATCATTTCCAATCCTGAAGACCTCTCCACTAGGTTGAAATAATTGTTCATTTTCTTTATATACCCAAAAACCAAGTGCATGATAATCATCAAAATTTTCTAATTTATCTAGGTTTAATTGAACAAAAATTGCTGAATCTTCATGATTTGGAACAAGAGATAATTCTAATGATTCTGTATGAGAATCATAATTGCATTCAGGAAGTTTTGAGTTAGGATCATCGCAAGGATATGTTTTGCCGGTAAATGGAACAACTTGCCTAACTGATTGAGCGGGCGGATTATTTTGAACCGGAGTTGTATCTTGAACTGGTGTTGTATGTTGAATCACTTCTGCTTGTTGAGTTATTGGAGTAAATACACATTCTGCCAGTTTTGTGCCAGGATTATTGCACACATCATAAGTTGTTGAATCAGAATCATCACATTGATCATTTGAACAACAGAAATATTCTTGACAAACATGATTTTCTGCGTATCCACAAGAACCGCAATTTAAAGCTACACATTGATGATTCCTGCATTGTTCGTTATTATCACAATCCCAATTATCACAACATTCATAATCAACACATTCACCATTTCTGAGATACTGACATTCTCCACAGATTTTTAGTTTTTCAGCAGGCGGTTCTATTTTATCTGAAGTTGTAGTAGTAGTTGAAACATCCTTAGCAGGTTTTGCTATTATTTCATTTGAACAACCAATTAAGCCTAGAAATAATAAGAATAATACACATAGAATAAATCCTTTTGTTATCTTTTTAATACTCATTTAACTATATAGCGAAATAAGTATATATAAAGTTTGCTGAGTATTTTGAATATTCAAATATTATAGTAATGTTTAAAAAGAGAGGAGAATATATAATATATAATGAAAACCCTTATCAAAGTCTGCGTATTATTGACGTTTATGCTTGTTCTAATAAATTCTGTTTCTGCTTTAGAAATGTCCGATTGTTTGAAGATCAAGGACGATATTCATAATAATATTATTTGGTTTGGTATTAGTTCAGGTTCCTTAACTAGCGATCCTCATGTTGTTCGTTATTGGGAGCGTATGGAATTTTCTAAGTGTGTTACAGAAGTTGCTATTGAAAAAGGAGATGCCAGTTTATGTAGAAAAGAATATAATCGTTTTACTTCAGGAATAAATCCCCCTACTGATTTTTACCATTATTTTTGTGCTGCAGAAGTTGCAGCTAATGAAAAAAATATTGCGTTATGCAATTATGTGCCCGAGGCATATTACTCAAATACTTGTTCGCAAATGGCAAGAGAGAAAATAGAAAATCCTGATTTTTGTGGAGAGCCAACGCCTTCTAAGCCAAAGGAACTGGGCGGAAGATTTACATCTTGCCTTGAACAATATGCCGCAGAATCTAATTATGATTTATCTATTTGCGATATGTTCGGCGGAGGATATAATACTGAACACTGCATAAGAATTTTCTTAAACAGGGAGCTTAGGGATATTACAAATCCAGAATATTGTCTTAAATATCCCGAATATGAAAAAAGAAATTGTTTATTTCATGTTGCATCTATGAATATTGATGAATCTGCTTGCAATTATTTTAAAGAAGCGAGGGATACACAGAGATGTAAAGATGATTACATAACTAGTTTAGCTATTTTTGAGGGTGATGAATCTATTTGTTTACGAAAGGGTTATTTTATTGACACTCAGGCAGAGCAAGATCCTGCAAGCAAGACAATCATTTTGGATTATATGGGTGCTCATAGACAGGATGAATGTATCACAAAAGCGAAACACACCAAAATAGCTATGCAATGCTCAAAAGATTTATACATTCCTGATGTCCCCCCCTCAAAAGTTTTTGAAATAGTTAAAAATGCGCCTATTGAAACCAGAAATCTTTGCATACCAAAAATGGGTTACACTTATTATAATCATTCTAACCTTAATCAATTTTATCCCGCAAAATTACAGCTTTGTTCTTTTATGACAAAAAATCAACTACGTTGTGTTAAAACAGTAGTGCCAGGAACTATTGGTGGAGCTGGCGAATTATGGAAACTTAGCAATACTTGGATTGTTTTAAGTTTGTGGATTATTATTGCGTTAATTCTACTGCCTATTTATTATTTTAAGAGAGATTCAGATGAAAGAATAAGTTTATTTTTATTTGGACTGTTTATTGCTTCAATTGCCGAGGTAATATTAACAGTAATTAACCATATTACAGAATTAATACGCCTTCCTTTCTTAAATGTAATAATTTCATATGATGCTTGGTTATTATATGCTATTTCGCATATAATCAATTACCTATCTATTGCAAGAATTATCGCAGGAATACTCTTTATTCTGCTTAGTTCAATCATTGCGTATTACATCAGCAGACATTTATCAGATATTGAATCAAAACAAAAGATAATCACGATTATAACAATAATCGCAATCAATATCATCGCAATAGTGTTGTATATTTTATCGGCTTTTATAATGATTATGCTCGCCATAGGTGCATCTTAATTTCAAAACCCTGCTTCTTCCAATGCTTTTCTCTTTTTTATGAATATCTCTTCGTTCATTTCTCCTGCGACAAACCTTTTAGCTAGTTCATTTAATGGGTTGTTATCTTGATTTGTTTCTATTTTTTTAGTTTCTTTTTTTGGTTTCTTTCCCTTCTCAAATGATCTTCTGAATGCTTTTATCATGTTTCCTGTTGCCATGTGGCCGTATACTCCTACTGTTGTGTCCATTTTTGAGTGTCCTGCGGCTCTTGATACAAAAGCGGCAGATACTTCATTTTCTAAGTGGTGTGTGCAGAATGTATGTCTGAATGTATGAAATGTAAATTTCTTTTTAGGTATGCCATTTAATTTGTATCTTTCATCTTCTCTTTGTAAATTAGCTTCTTTGACTACTTTATTGAATCCATCGCTGATTGTTTTTGATGATATGTGTGGTGTTTTTATTGTTGCTATGCTGTGGCAGTTTTGGCTTTCAAACAAATAATCTGTTGCTCCTGAATATTTTATCCATTTTTCTATGATAGTTTGTCCTTCTCTTAGAAAAGGAGCTATGCGATCTTTGGATCTTTTGCTTTGAACTATTTTGATAATCTCTCTTTCAAAGTCAAAATCTTCAATTTTTAATTTGATTACATCTCCTATTCTAAGCCCAGACCATAGCGCGATAAATGAAGCTACTGCGGTTCTGGGATTGTCAACTGTTCTAAAATATGCTACTAATTGCTCTTTAGTAAATCTGTTTGGAATTCTTACTCCTTTAGTTGTTTTGGAAATTAGTTTGTTTTTGTCAACATATCCTTCTCTGAGAGCCCATCGTAGAAATTTTAAGAATTGCTTGAAATATGTTGGTTGTAGTAATCCTCTATGAATTAGTAGTTCATATAACTCATGGGCTGAATAATTTTGTTCTTTAAGTATCAGATTTACTTCTTCTAATAAAGAAGTATAAGCTTGATACATTGCGTTTTGTATGTTGGATCTTTTATCTACTTTTGGTTGATTAACAAACATTAATGTTTGCATGGATATCACCTCTTAATTCGTTTTTTAGTTTAATCATGCTTTTGTCAAATACTTCATCTGACATGATTTCATTTTGTTGCGCTTTTTTCAGCAATTCTGGAGAATTCTTTATAACATAGAACCATTTGAGTGCAGTCATTGCTTTGATTTTTCTTTTTTTTAATGCTGTAATAATATCGCCTGCTTTATTTGGAAGTTCTATTTCCTTACGATAATAGTCTTTTTCAACAAGACGGCGCAGGCAAGTTCTTATTTCTTCTTCTGTCCAAGTGTTATTTAATTCATTTCTGAATAATTCTATTTTTACAAGAATCTGTTGTAATCTTTTGGTTACTAGCTCGTATTCATATTTATTATTTATTTTTTCGATTAATTCTTTAGGAACCGTATGTTCACACAAATGTTTTATGCTACAAGCAGAACATTCTGATTTTAATGTTTGTATTGGCTTTATTTTTTCAAATGTGGAATAATACCATTTATGGCAAGTTGATGGAGATAAATTTAATTCTTTGAAAATTTCTGCAAGTTTTTGCTCATCTTTTGTAAATGTAAAGTTTTCTCCATGTTTTTTTCTTAAAGTTTGAAAAGTCAATCTGGTTAATATTTTATGGATTCTTGCTTCGCACTCTATTCTTAATCTTTCTTTTACTAGTTTATTAAATAATTGTCTTTTTTCAATATCACTCATTTTTTGGAATTTTGCATAATAATATAGCATTTTTGTTTCCATTTTACATTGCCTCCACAACTTTAAGAATATCTTTCATTATTTCTTTGCGTAATTTTTCCTGTTCAGGATGCCGCTTTTGTAGGAATCCTTTCATTCTGCGCTTCATTTCGTTCTGAGAAATCTTGTCATTTCTTCCTAATTCGCATACATCTTTTGGCGCTCTTATCAGAATAAACCAACTGTAGGCGGTTCTGGGGCTAATTTCATTGCTCTTCAAAAGTTGGTCCAAAACTAACTCTCGCTGAGACAATCTTAGAACTCCGTACCTGCTGAATTTAGCAGTGCCTTTCGTGCGTAATTTACTAAGCATCTTTCTGATAATAACCTCATCAGATACGCCTATTGCCTCAGAACACATCTGTTTTACCCATTCTACCTTATCAAACAAGTTAGTATTGTTTCTAAGATATTTTTTCATTTCCATGCCTCCTATAAAGAAAAAGTGATATTTAATTTCTTGCGGACATTTGTAGGACAAAATTGATATGACCTAGAAATAGTGACGGCTAATTTCAGATAATTGCCATTTTTTACATTGGTGCCACAGTTCTTAAGCTCTGTATTGCCCGAATTCGACAATATCCGCTTTTAAGACGCTGTTTCTTCCACCTTTTAGGACCATTGAGCGTAGGTTATTTATAAAGCTTGCTACCGATTTCATCTAAAAACGGAAATAGGACCACGATTTCATGCAAAACAGGAAAAGGTTCCACAGTAAAAGAGAAATAGGCCCTCATTACTTAGACACAATAAAAGAACTGCCTTTTAGCTTGATTAGGTCCTCTCCGGGCCGCCCGTTTCCATCTAGGTATATCAGTATAGCCTTGCGCTTATTGCACTCTACAAGGTAATAGAACAAGGAATCTCCTTTCTTTAAAGCATTTCCAAGAACTATTTCTTTGACTAGTGTAAGAAAATAATTTGTTCTTTTTTGCTGTAAAAGCACTTTCCAGCCAAGTCCTTGAAAAGAGACCTGCATTTAAACCCCCAAATAATCAAAAAGAACTGCTTATTTATTAATCACACTCCGTAGCCTCATAGAGGACGCAGACCGTGGCCTTTGAACATGCTCCGTGGCCTATAATCGGACACGATGCGCGTACGTATATAAAACAGTTCAATAAAATTTATTAAGACTGTTAAATTCATGAATTTAGTATGATTAGAATAGCAACCGCAGAAGATTTGCCTTTATGTAAAAAATTAATGCATTTAACTGTGGGCGAAACCAATGCAAAATATTATCCTCCTAACATAATACACGCTTGGCAAAATCATGCTTTTCAGCATGAAATGAAAGAAGAGGATGTTCTTATTTATGAAGAAAATAATGTTATTCTTGGTTTTGGAGTAGTTGAAGGATCTCATATTAGAAGAGTGTATATTCATCCTGATTTTCAAAGAAAAGGTGTTGGTAAAAATATTGTTAAAAACCTTGAAGAAATAGCTAAAGAAAGAGGTTTTGAATCATGCACTCTAAATTCATCATCAAATGCATTAGACTTCTATAAGTCTTTAGGATATAAAGACAATGGCAAAAAAGTAATAGAGCAAGATGGACTGACTGTAACTTTTACTAAAATGAAGAAGACACTTACCTAATATATTTCTCGCCTAAATTGCCCCTTTTAAGCCTTAAAAGGCATTCAGAAAACTATTTAAGTATCCAATTTTTTTGTCTATTAATGAAAAAGAGAAATCTTAGAATATTCACGTTTTCTAATTCTTTGATAGCTCTTGCTTTTGGACTATTCGGACCGTTTTATTTAATTTTCATTAATAAGATTGGTGGAAGTATTGAGAATTTTGGTATCGCAGTTGGCTTGGTTGTCTTATCTGGAGCATTGACTTCTTTAATTGTTGGAAAATATTCTGATCGATTTGGCAGAAAGCCCTTCTTGATTTTTGGCGGTTATGCCTCTGCCTTAGTTGTTTTTCTATATACCATAATAGGTTCTCTTTGGCAATTATATCTATTACAAATTTTTAGCGGTTTGATAGCAGCTCTTTTTGAAACATCTGAAGCGGCCTTTTTAGGGGACATGACTGAAAAAGAAAAAAGAGGCGCAGACATCGGAAAATATGATGCATTGGTTGGAATATCCGAAGCAATCGCTATTTTTGCAGGCGGGTTTCTAATCGGCCAGTTTGGCTTTGAAATAGTATTCTACATTGTTGCAGTAATTTTCATAATTTCAACTACCGTGATGTTTAAATTAAAAGAATAAAATCAATCATGTTCTCGTCTTAACCGTCCGAATATCTTCCGGAAAATTCTCGATAAGACATATAAAGAATAAATTCAATCATATTTAGATGCAAAAAGATTATTTGGCTGGTTTAAAGGAAAAGCTTTGCTCTTATAAAGAAGAAAATATTGAGTTTAATGAGCCGCATTTTTCACAGCAGTTAAATCTTAGAGAAGGCAGTAAAAAGGAAGTTGTTAAAAATCTCCTTAATCCTGAAAAATTAGTATACTCTTACAAGGAAAAAGGAAAATATGGCGATATTATTCACTGTCTTCATTTCAAGATTAGCAATACAAGAACTATGCGCCTGCCGGTGATATTCTACCAGAAAAGCTTATATATCATCACATATATACTGAGATATAGACCCTGGCAGAGCATGATTAAGAGGAGGCAAAAATGAAACACTTGAGTTATGACAAGGAACAGGATATTTTGGCTATTCATAAGGGTTTTACTAAGGATGAAAAATTCAAGGGCAATATTGATGCAGGGCAGTTGATTCTTGATGTTTCAACTAAAGGAAGGATTAGAGGCATAGAAATACTTGATGCTACTGGGTTTTTCAAGGATTTCAAAATAAATAAGGATATTCTTGAAAATTTAATAGACGCCAAATTTAATGCTAAAATAAACCCAAACGGAATAATCCTGGGAATTAACTTTTTGGCAAAAGAAAAAGAAATTCCTGCAAAAGTGGCTGTTCCCTTGCCAGCAAGATAATCATAGAAAAGTTTATAAACAAGTAAGTTAATTTTTCTATATATATTAGTATTAAAAAGAGGTGTAAATCATGAACAAAAAAGCAGCTTTACAGCTTTCTATAAATGCTATTGTTATCTTGATTCTTGCCATTACTATATTAGGTCTTGGCTTAGGTTTCATAAAGTCTCAATTCGGGGCATTGACAGAGCAGTTTGGCGCTGTAAGCGCAGAGATAAAGACATCCCTGATTGAGAAAATCAAGGAATCAGGAGAGCTTCTTGTTTTCAACAGGGCTGAAATCAGCGCAAAAGTAGGAAAGCCGGAGGAATTTTACATAGGCGTCAAGAATACTGTGCCAAAGGCAGAAGGTTCTGTGTGTTTCAGGTTAGGTGTTAAATGCATCCGCGCATTAAGTCCAGACAATACCTGCCCTGGAGGCGGCCCTGGACTGGTCGGCGGGATGGATGTTGAAGGAATCAGGCCAGATACTGCATGGTTCAGCATGTTTGATCAGGTTGATATAAAGCCTGGCGATGTTGGTGTTTTTCCTATCAAGCTGCAGATTGCATCTGCTATCCCAGACACTTATTTGATGGAATTCAATGTTTATAAAGATGGAGACGACTCTGACTGCGAGATGGCTGCATGGGGTGTTGACAGTTCAATATACCAGTCAAAACAATTTTTTATCAAAGTGACATAAGGTGATAAAATGGCTAAAGTAAAAAGAAGGCTTACTGAACGCGAAGAATTTGAAATCATGAAGCTGGTATTAGACAAATTCCTGTGGATTGGCATGATTATTCTTGGCATCGGGTTGTATCTATCGATAACAGACTCTTTCAAGTCAGGCATCTGGTATATTGTCGCAGGAGCGATAGTGTTGGTTTTGTTTGCCTGGTTCATCGTAAAGGAATTTGAGTTTATCAGATGAAAGCAAAGTATTTTTTCTTGTTTTTTTTGATTGCACTTTTGATTACTTTCGGCTGCAAGAAAGCAGAGTGTGAGACTAATGCAGATTGCGTCAAGCCGCATTTTTCAGGAACATGCATCAATGGAATATGCGCTTATGATCCTATTCCTAATGAATGTGGAAACTTGAAATGCGAAGCTGGAGAGACTAAGTGCACTTGTCCGCAGGATTGCGGCATCTGCGCAGGAACTTCTGGCTCTTTTGAATTGATATGCATGCAGGATAAGTGTGTTGAGGTGATTCCTGCCAGCATGGTAGAACCGGCATTATCAACTCAAGAGCTTTCTGCCGGCGGGGACAAGCTTCGGGTCACCACGACTTTTAACCAGCCGTTTAATCTGCGTATGGATCTGTTTAATGTCAAGTTTTCCTTGACAAGCGCTTCTCCTAATAATGCTGACAGAAAAATCAGCAAATTGACACTGATTGGAACAACTAAAGACAAGCAGACTGTTCCTTTGTCTGAACTGGATCTTAACAGGCCTTTGTGGCCTGGCTCTGAAGTAGATGCAGAGATGATTCTTATGCTTCCTTTTTCAGTAGCATCTGGCTCATTGACAAGCATTGAACTGCAGATAACATATGATTATCTGACTGGAACAACGACAAAGATTCCTAAAAGCATTGTCTTGAGGAACAAGTACCCGCGCATTACTTTTGATTGGGTCATGCCTTCAACGCCGTATCCCTGCCCTGAGAGCTGTGATGACAATAATCCAGGGACAGCTGATGTCTGCGATGCTTCAACAGGTTTCTTTTGCAAACACATCCCTGTTCCAGGAGCATGCGGCAATTATATCTGCGAAGCTAATGAGAATCCCTGCACATGCCCTTCTGACTGCGGCCCTTGCCTTGGCGACACAACTTACACAAATTATGTCTGCTCAATGAATAAGTGCATTGCCCAGCTGAAGCCAGGACTTTCTCAGGCACAGCAGTCATTGTTTGATGATATGAAATTATCAAAATTCCATCTGCAGAACAATTATGAATTCTTGAATCCATTGGATGTTTCTAAGGACAAGCTCAAGCTTTCATTTACCTTGTATGACAAACTGCCGGGCGTGAGTGATTTCAAGATTGAAACTATAAGGCTGTTTGAGGGCATTAATGAGATTGCTGCTGCAACTCCTAATCTTGCTTTGCCTGAGGTTGACAGCACTGGAACTGTCGAGTTGAGCATGCCTTTGCAGTCAATGCCTGAGATGACAAAGACTCTTGCATTGAAGATCTGGTATGAATACAAGGAAGGTGATGAGACCAAGAAGGCAAGCTACACAAAGTCTCTTGGCAAGGTCACCTTGTTGAGCCCTGGTCTGGAAAAATGAATAATAAAAAAGGTTTTGAGCTTTCTGCAACAGTCATTGTCTTATTGGTTATCACCATAATAATTTTTACCGGCTCACTGTTCTTTGTCAAGAAATTCTTCACAGAGGCAGAGGAATTGAAGACAGAGATTGAGCGCTCTACCCAGGAGCAGATTGAGTCATTGCTTCGCTCTGGAAATGTTGTTGCAATTCCGTTGAACAAGAAGATTATCAAGAGAGGCAAGGATGAGATATTTGGCCTGGGAATCAGGAATGTTGGTGCTGACAAGACCTTTTGGGTGAGCACAAGCTTCTACAAGGCGTTTGGCATAGACGGCAAGACCCCCATCCCTGCAAACAAATGGTATATTGATGAGAACTGGCTCTTGTATTTTGAAGGGCCTTACAAGCTTAAGTCTAATGAGCTGAAATTAGTGCCTGTTTCCATAAAGGTCGGCAATGCTGCTGACTATAGTGTGGCTACACAAGCAGGGACTTATGTCTTCAATGTCTGCGTGTTCACAGGAGATTCTTACATGGACTGTGATTTAGAACAGTTCACGCAGAGCGGAGCTGGATTTCCTGAAGAATTATACAGCCAGAAAGCGTATCAGATTTTAGTGGAAGTTCCTGCTTAAAACCAGTTCTTTTTTCTTCTTTTTCTTCCTTTTGGAGGTTTTGTTCTTGGAGGCGGCGCTCCTGCATATACTTCCTTGAATATGCTATAAAGCCAGTCAAGGCTTTTGCTTATTCTTCCCCAGCCAAGGATATCATGTATTTCTACAAGATTCTTAAGGACAGCATCATAATTGTCTAGTGTCAGTTTTCCTCTGATTGGCCCGCCACATAACACACCCACACCATAATAAATATGATTTGTCTTTTTGTCTAGTTCAGGCACATTAAAATTGTTTTCTGCAAGGATTTTTTCAATATTGTCATTTCCCAGGTATGGGGGATATTCCATCTCAAGAATTATCTTAAATTGATTATCCTGTTCTTTTGGAGGAAATCTTGGTTTGTCTTTGCCCACTCTCCCTCTTGGATTGTTAATTATAAGATTGATGACAGGAAAATATCTTTCTCCTTCTGCTGTGATATAATCTGCATATATTGCATAATTCCTGTAGACATAGCCTTTTGGATGATAATCTAATTCATCATCAAGTCTTTGCATTAAAGTTTGGACTTTGGATTCCATAAGAAGAAAAAATAAAAAAGCTTTATTCAAGCTTCTTGTCTATTACTTTCTTGAAGTTGTCAAAAGGCTGTGCTCCGACAACCAGCTCGTCTTCAACCAAGACGCTTGGCGTGCCTTTTACACCGACTTTTTGTCCTTCTGCCATGCTTAGCTTGACTTTTTCAGCGTATTTGTGCGTGTCTAGGCATGAATTGAAGTCATCCATGTCAAGCTCAAGCTCTTCTGCCCAGGTTTTCATCTGTTCTTCATTGATGTCTGCCTGGTTCTCAAACATTAGGTCATGGTATTCCCAGAATTTGCCCTGGTCATGAGCGCATTCAGATGCTTCTGCAGCTAGCTGCGCATGTGAATGGAATCCTAATGGAAAGTGCTTGTAATAGAACTTTGCTTTTCCTGTGTCAATGTATTTTTCTTTTATCTCTAGCCAGGCCTGCTGCTCAAATCTTGCGCAGAAAGGGCACTGGAAGTCATCGTATATGACCATTGTTATTTCAGCGTCTTCTTCTCCAATAAATGGAACACCTTCAAGGTCAACATCATCAACAGTCAGTTTCACTGCTGGTTCTGCAGGCTCTGCAGGTTTTGCTGCTGGTTCTGCTGGTGCTGCTCCTGTTGGAGTACCTCCGATTCCAAAACCATGTGTAAATATGCTCACTAGCAATAGAACAAACAATATGCCGGATAGTCCCTGCCATAAGGTTATTTTGCTTATCTTTATTTCCCCGTTGCTCATTATGTACTCACCCCATATATTTTAGTGGATTAGAGAAAATGATATCTATTTATAAAGGTTATGTATTATTTAGCCGCCACCCTACATAGCTTGCCATGTAAAAAAAGTATATCTCCCATCCATGGTCGCTTACGTCATGCCCTTCGCTTATCACGTCTGACAAGAGAAGCACACCAATATCATCCTCTATTTCTTCAATCTTCCATTTTAAGGTCCTGCATAGAAAATTCATCATTGCTTCTTCCTGGAAAATAGGCTTGTGCGGCGTTATTATCTCTTTGTCATATCCGTCAAAGTGCCTTTCATGATAGACCGGCCCGTGGCACACATATTCCAGGTCTTTTGAATCAAATGTCCTTGGATGCTTTATGTCTTTGAACCAATTGTGCACCCCATTCTTCTTCTGGTTCCACACTAGCTTGACTTCTCTAAATAATCCTGTTTCCTTGTCCTCTCTAGTAAGAATTATGTCCTCCCAATCTGCCATGAGAATGTATAAGCTTATCTTTTATTTAAGCCTTTTGTTAGCTCTTTTAATACTTTTCCAGGATTCTTTGCTTTTGCAACTGCAGATGCAACGAGCACGCCTTTTGCTCCTAATTGCAGTGCTTTTTTTACATCTTTTTTGCTGCGTATACCTGCTCCGCACAATACTTTTGTCTTCACTGCATCAACTGTGTTTTTAATCAGTTCAGGCCTTGCTTGAGATACAGATATCTTCCCCCCAATAAGCTCTTTTGGCTCTACTGCTATATAATTAGGCTTCATCTTGTCTATCTCTTTAGCTCTTTTTGTGTTTGTGCAGCAAACTATTGTCTTTAGTCCTGCTTTTTTTGCCAGTCTAATTCTTCTTTTTAGAATTTTGTTTGAGATTGGATGGTCAGAATGATTCAGTAAAGTCCCTTTTGCTTTGTAAGGCACTTTGTCTTTTATGTATTGATAATAAACAGGCGTCTTTATTGATTTAGAGACAGCAGGAACATCTTCAGGCAGCACTGCAGCAATTGCTTTATGTTTCTCGCAAACTTTTGCCAGCTTTACAGCTGCTTTGCTTTTCTTGTACTCCTTGAAGTTGATTATTATCATTTTCCTAGTATTCAAACATTTAAATTTATATACTTTGCCTTTATTATATAGTATTATGAAGCGATATTTGCTGATAATAGCACTATTTGTTTTGGTTGTGCTAATCTGGAGTCCAGAGTTCACTTATGATCCTGACTTGGCTGTCTGGCCTGATTTTGTATTAAAGGCAGTTGGCGCTGATAAAGAGCAATATATAACTAATCTGACAAGTGAATTAAGTGTAACAAAAGACCCTTGGGCTAAAGGAGACACATATTTGGTTCTTGCAAGATTAGAGAACAATACTAAATATTACAAATCTGCGTGTGACAATTTCTTAAGATATTCTCCAAAGACAACAGAAGAAAAAGCATTGTTATATGAAACCCTTGCAAGCCTTGATTGCAGGGGAAGAAAGATTCATTACTTGAGGCAGGCTGCGCAGTATTGGAAAAAATTAGGTGTTAAGTGGCGTGCAGATATTCTTGAAGCATTGGCAAGCAAGAAAAAGCTGGAATTTCAGTTTGAGACATCTGTGCTTGAGTCTGCGCTTGATCTTTCTGACGCAAATGGAATAATAATCGGAAGCACCACTATTGAGATTGGAACTGGTGATACAATTGTTACTCAGACTGACAGGGTATTAAGGGACTGGCTTGGTCTTCAGTTAAGGCAGTCGCCTTTCAGAGGAGAAATATTGAAAGTTTTTTCAGAAAGACTGGGTTATTCTGAAAGAGAATTGCTTGCGCCAGTTGGCTGGCATGAAGGCGGAAGATTAAGGGACATCATGAAGTATGTTGATATAACCCATGTTCCTGCTGTTGGAATATTAGTTGCAAAAAAAGGCAATAAATGGTATGCAAGTGATGAAAATGGTGTTTTCAGGTTTGAGATACCTAAAGACAAGATTTCTTATCCTACTAACAGGTTCTTGGCAGAGGATTTGGCTGTGGTTGTTGATTCCCACGGCATGAACCTGCTTGTTGAGCCTGCAATAAGGCATGGTGCAGATGTGGTGATTGCATGCTGTGACCATCCAGACAAGATAAAGGCAATAAAATATTTGTCTGGCAAGGGAATTGCTGCGATTTGTTTTACTGACCTTGAATTATACCGCGCATTAGGGCATGACACAAAGGCAGTCGGCAGTGCTCCTTTTGAGTTCAGGGATGGAAAGGTTGTTTTTGGCAATACTCCTGTGACAATCTACCGCAATCAAAAGGTTGTTGCAGGTGATGCAGATATTGGAAAAGTGTTTGCCATCTGGTATTACAAGACGCCCAGGCTTTATTTTGAGGAACTGAATAAAACTTTTAACATTGATTTGCATTTTGCTGCTGTTGATGATTTCAGGCAGACAGGCAAGGTTTATGAAAAAGCAAGAAAACTTGATGCAAATATTGTGGGCGCAAGAATCTATGAAGCAGAGGATTACATAGAGGCAAAAGAATGGCTCAAAGAATCCCGCAATCACAAGCTTGTCTTGTTTCACTCAGTCGCTTATCCATACGGCCTTCTGATTTCACAGGAGTTCAGGAACCAGGTTAGTTTTGGTGATCCTAATGTTGTTGTTATCGATTGAGATTATCGAAAAACTTATATAGCTATTTTCTAAAGAATTGAGTAAAAGAGGTAATAATGAGTTATTTAATCCTTGTAAGGCATGGAGAATCTATGTGGAATCTTTCTAATAGGTTCTGCGGCTGGGTTGATGTTCCTTTAAGCGAGAATGGCATTAAAGAAGCAATGAAATGCGCCCAAAGGCTTAAGAACTGCAGCATTGATGTTGCTTTTACATCCACACTTGAGAGAGCTCAAGAAACATTATTGATAATTCTTGCAAAACAAAAATATACTGGTATTTTTGTGCATGAAAAGGGCAGGATGGCCAAGTGGTCTAAGCACAAAAAGCTGGAGAAAAATGAAATACCTGTGTATTCTAGCGAGGCTTTGAACGAAAGGTATTATGGAAAACTTCAGGGCATGAATAAGAATGCTGCTAGAAGAAAGTGGGGGAAACAACAAGTCTTCAAGTGGAGGAGAAGCTGGGATATTGCTCCGCCAGGCGGCGAGGCATTAAAAGACACTTACAAAAGAGCGGTTCCTTATTTTAACAGAAAAATAATGCCAGAATTAAGGAAAAATAAAGACGTGATTATCTCAGCACACGGCAACAGCTTAAGAGCTATCATAAAATATATTGATAATATCTCTAATGAAAATATTCCGCATTTGGAATTGCCTACAGGAAAACCTATAATATATAAGTATACAAGAGGCAGGCTCATAAAAGAAAAGCACAAGCATTCTTTCAAGAGGCCTATTCACTGGTAAGATCAGTGTGCCAGAATTATTCCTATTGCAACTAATATTCCTGCCAACAGTGCAAACAAGGTATATTTTTTCCCTTCTTCTTTCACTTCAGGCAATAAGTGTGTTGCTCCTACATAAATCAATGCACCAGATGATAATGCCAATAATGCTCCTAATGGCGCGCCGTGCAGTTTAGAGATAAAAGGATATGAAACAAGAGCGCCGAGTGGTGTTGAGATTGCTGCTGCAATAAAAGAATACCATACTGCCTTGTTTTTCTTAAAACCGCCTTTCAATAACAGCAGGTATGTTATTATTCCTTCTGGAAATTCGTGTAGAACCATGCCTATTGCTGCAAGTATTCCTGTGTATATGCTTACGCTGAATGTTACTGAGTATATTATGCCGTCAATAAAGGAATGAAATCCTATGCCAAGCATCGGAATTATTCCAAAAGCTCTTTTTCTTGTTTTTGCAGGCTCTCCATGGCTGTATCCTATCACCAAGCCGAATACATGAAGAAGCAAAAATCCTGCAAGTAAATATATAGGGCCGCGGGCATTCATCATGAATGATTCTGGAATAAGATGCAGGAATGATACTGCTATGAGAACACCTGATGCAAAGGCCATCACATATGCAATATATTTTTTTCCTATTTTTGCGTGCTTGTTTATGATAAATATGCCTAAAGAAGTTATCAAGCATGCTGCGATGCTTGCTATTGCTACTGCCCAAAATTTGCTTATCATTCTATAGTTTTCCTAATATTCCGTCAATCTTCTCTTTAAGCGCTTCTTTTGGCATGGACCCAACTATCCTGTCTGCCTCCTCGCCTTTATTGAAGACAATTAAACAAGGAATTCCCCGAACACCAAATTCTTGCGCAAAATCCTGGTTATCTTCTATGTTCAGCTTTGCAAATTTTAATTTGCCTTCATAATCCTTGCTTGTCTTTTCAAATATAGGCGCAAGGTTCATGCAGGGGCCGCACCATGATGCCCAGAAGTCAACTATTACTGGGATATCTGAGTTCTTTACCTCTGCTTCAAAGTTTTCTTTTGTCAGTTCTAACATTTTTTGTCTCCCTCCGCTTTATCAGGTATTTTTTTTGATCTTTATCTAAGTCCGTGAATTCATCTGCAGAATCTTTTATCAGTCTTGACGCGCTTTTTCCAAAGGCAACCACTTCTACTCTGCAGCCCATTGCTCTTCTCAGATGCTGTACCAGCGGCTCAAAGTCTCCGTCTCCTGATACTATAACTACAGTGTCCAGTCTTGGGGCGAGCTCTATTGCATCCATTGCAATCCCCACATCCCAGTCTCCTTTTTTTGCTCCGCCTGCAAAAATCTGCAGTTCTTTTCCTTTTACTTCATATCCTATGTTTGTGAGAGCATCAAAGAATTTCTCTCTTGTAACTTCTTCTGATTTTATTACATACGCGATTGCTCTCACTAATGTTCTTCCTTTTACAGCTGCATTCAGGATTGCCTTGAAATTCACTTTTGAATTGTACATGAATTTTGCGCTGTAAAACATGTTTTGTACATCAACAAAAACACCCACTCTCTGGGCTTTTGGGCTTCTTAGTTTAACTGCCATATCATTTCACCTTTTTTACACAATATTCAAATCCGCAGTTTGTGCACCTGAAGCATCCTTTTTCTGGATCAAATTCAAGGGTTTGTTTCATGCATTTAGGGCACCTGCTTTTGGTCGGAGGTATTTCTACCTCTCTTTTTAAATCAAAATCCTTTAGTTTTTTATCCATCTCTTTTTTCCAATCTTCAAAAACTTCGTCCATGAGAACTAGCTATAAAGTAGACTATAAAAATGTTTTTATTGCTGAAGAACTTCTTCAAGAACGAGTGTGACTTTTTTGCCGTTTGGATTTGCTTTCTGCACAGCTTCTTTGACCAATGCTCTCAGGCCTTCAACAGTCTCATGAGAATATTTTTGGCCAAGCATGCCGTTTGGTACTGTTTGATATGCTTTGCAATTCATCTCAGCATTGATGTGCACTTCACCATCAGTGCCAGGATATATTTCTTCTGTAAAGCGAACTGCAACAGAGGGATTTTTTGGTATCCCTGTTTCTTCATGGTGCGGCAATTGCAGGCAGTCTTGGATAGATTGTAAAATATCTCTCTTTAGTTCCTCATATGTATCTCCTTGCGCAGCTATGCACGCGCTTCCTTTTTCGCAGCCAGGTTCTGCGATTGCAGTATACCATACTTCTCCTTCATCCTCTTCTAAAAATGCATTATAAACTATGTCTGCCATATGCAATATATGCTGTTTTCCATCTATATAAAGCTTTTGACTAAACCTCATATTCTGCCTCAAATTTTTTTATATATTTTTTATAAAGTTTGCCGCTTCCTTTGATATATACTGCCAGATATTCTGCGGGTATGCCTGTCGCTTCGGCAAGCTTTGCTACTTCACTATTAAAAATGCCTGTCGAGATGACTGACTCTGATCCTTTCTGCTTTTCACAAATACGCAAAATTTTGTACAGCCCATCTTTATTCTTAAACTCTATCTTTCTTCCACGGGAATGCCCGCCTGTTGACGTATACTCTGCGGCAGCATCATATTTTTTTATAATCTTCAATGTCCTTTTTTCAAAGGTGTTTAAATCTATAAATTTAGGCAAGCTTTTACTCAGCTTCTTCACCATCTCTTCCAGGCTGTCTTCTGCCATAAGCAATCACTATCTTAATTTGCTTCTAATGACCTTGATGAATTCTTTTATTCTTTCATATTGCCAGTCTTCAGCATCCTTAACTTGAGGACCAAAGCCGCGCCGCAATAATTTCTTCTTTATTCCTCTTGGATTTCTTTTATACCTGTCAAGCAGGCCTTCTCTTGGAATTTCCTCGCAAATCTCTGCAAGTTTTTTTCTTAAGCGCAGTATTCCTTCTTTAACTGGAGCAATATCTGGGCATCTTTCATCTAACCTGTCTGTCTGGGAGGAGAAAAGAACTGTTATGTCTTCCAGGCATATAGGTCCCTGGATTATAAGCCCATCTCCCCTGCTGGACTCGCATATACGGTCTTTATATTTTTGTGCATTTATTTCAAGTATAATAGGAAAATTAGAAAACAGGGGCGTTCCACAGAGGTTATGAAAGAACTGCTTGAATTCTTCTAAGCTTGAACCTGGACTTACTGAGTCACCCCCATACTGGATCATAGTTGCGAGCACATCGTCTTCTAAAAGCACATTTGATTTTATTGCTTTGTCTTTAGCATAAAAAATACCTGTTAAATAAACTGGAGAGCAAAAAGTGGCTTTTTTGATATCAGGATCATCATATCCGTGATACGCCTCTAATCCTTCTGCCATGTTCTGCAGGACACGCTCTTCAAACATGCCTTGATTATGTCCTCTATAAAGAAAGCCTTCATTTCCATCAGACCAATTTATGGCATCATAATCTATTTTTGTGTAGCTCATTTTCCTGAATTAAAAACAGAATAAACCTTTTCTGGATTCTTTATGCAGTATGCTGCTCCGCCCGCGATTGTTGCTGCAAGCAGCGCTGCTGCACTGATTATAAGCGCCTTGACTGGCTTGCTTTGCCTCCTGAAGAAGCCTAACTTTCTCTTTGACTGGTTGTACATGATTTTTGCTCTTTCAAATGCAATCCTTTCTTCTGCTCTTGTCTGTTTTATCTTGCTGTTGTCCCAGTCAACATATCTTTCTGGCTCTGTCAGGTTCTCTCCGAGGTTGTATGAGAAAACATCTTCAATGAAATGCTGTTTTTTCTTTCTGTGTTTTTTCAGGTTCTTGTATGCATTTCTTGGCTTGTGGCCGTATTTTATTGCTGAAAGGTCTTCCATGCATTCTTCTCCAGTGGCGTATCTTTTCTCAGGATCCCTGTGAAGCATCATTGCAAGCACAAGATCTATCTCCTGCGCAGATTCTTTTGCCAGTCCTGCCTCATCTAGCACTTCATGCAGTTTTTGTGTCTCGCTGAGCATCAATGGCTTTGTGTAGCCTGTATCAAGATTTAACTGCACTGCAAGCGGGTCACCGCCCCCGACAATTATGTTTGGAGACACTCCAAGTATCATCTCATATAATACTGCGCCCAATGCATACATGTCTGCTTTGCAGGTTACTTGTATACGCTTTTTCTTTCCTTCACGTATCTGTATCTGTTCTGGCGCTGCAGAGACCAGGCTTCCAAACGGCCACGCCCCCGCTGTCTTTTCTGTTTCATCTGCATAATCAACTGACTGCAAAATTCCATAGTCTATGACATGCGGGTTAAGTTCTTCATCAATTAGTATATTCTGGAGCTTGATATCCCTATGCACTAATCTCCTTGCGTGAAAAGGCTTCAGTCCTTTCAGCACTTTTTGAACAAGGTCTACTTGTGTCTTGAAGTCTAAAGCCAAAACCTTCTCTCTAGGCAGGACATTCTTTATTTTGTGGGCTATTTCCCAGTACATGTTCTTGCCTAGTTTTCCTTTTGCAGCGATTTTTCCCATTGCAAGGACCATTGACAAGTATCCATCTTTATCTCTCAGACACTGTATCTTTGATTCACGATTAGGAAGATGCGACCACTCGCCTGTTGCATAATAAAGTTTCAGCGCGCATTCTCCGTCTGGAAATAGATACCCTACTCTTTCAGTCACTCTGCCTATTACACGCCAGTCTTCTTCTATTTTTTCTACTTGTTCAGATGCGCTTCCTTTTTCATCAAGAATTTTGCTGACATCTCTCCTGAGGTCTTCGTGCTCGTCTTCGAGTTTCTCAAGATCTTTTTCTTTTGCGCCTTCTTTTATTGCTCTCCATGCGCTTCCTGGCAGGCGCGCCTCATCAAGAGTATCTTGTGCAATCATATTCTCAAGCACCTGCCTGCTGTTGACTATATTGAATTCAAATTTTGCGCCGAATGCAGCTCCCTGCGCCCCGGGTTTTCCCAGAAGGTCGTATTTTTTTGTTCTTCTGTTAAATGGTATGAGAATATCCCATCCTTTTTCTGCTGTCCTCACTCTTCTGCATAATCTGCCTTTTTCATCTGTGCATTCGTCTGTGCCGTGCAGTATGAGCTTCTTGATTGCGCTCACTTCCTTGCCTACATTATCTGCTTTGAGTGGTTTTGTCTTGACAACAGTATCTACTAATTGGACATCACTTATGTCGCTGAACATGCCAAGTATCTGTGTCTCTAGCTTTGACTCAACTTCCTTGTTCATGCTCTCTTCTTGTTTACGCTTTTTCTTGCCCATTTTTCAAAAACTGTGTTATAGCATACTCTATCACATGGCTTTTGTTCCTGAAAAGGCCTTGTTTTAGCTCTTTCTCTATCTTTTTCATGAGCTTTTCTTCCACTGTGATAGAAATTTTCTTTTTCATGGTAGTATGAAGTAGGATATTGTCATACTTTAAAAAGATTGAGGTATTTTACTATTAAAAAGTGATTACTAGATTATGCTCTGGCGCGTCTAAAATAATTGAAGATTTTGCCAATATTAAATCGCGTCTTATCAGCAAATCGAGTATGCTGTTTTTCCTGCTTTCTTAAATGATTAGAAGCTACTGCAATCTTGTTTTTTATATATCTCAGGGTTCTTCCAGCTTCTGGATTGTCCTGAAACAGATCAGCCACAATTTCAAAGTCATCAACTGTGCCTTTGAAATCGCCAATAGCATACCTTGCCAGTCCCCTGAAGAAATACGGTGCAGCAACACTCGTTTCTTCCTTAATAAAAGCAGTGAAATCGCGTATTGCATTGTTCATTAATTTTTGTTTTTCAGTTGACATGAAAAAATCTGTTTTATATTTTCTATCTGCCTTCTTGAATTTTGCCAGCCCTCTGTAAAAATGCGCCACTTTATAATTTTGCAGTGTTTCTGCATTTTCTGCAACATGTGTGAGATCCTTGATCGCAGTATCTAACGTCTGAAATCTTAATTCGCTTGAAGTATCATGTGTCTTGTTTCTTTCCTGCTCCATCCATAATTTTACACTAAAAACTCCTCTGTTTCTATACGCTTTTAGATTCTTAGGGTCTGCTTCAATAGCTTTAGTAAAATCCTCAATAGCGCCTGTTTTATAGCCTCGTTTCCAGTTAGCAGAACCCCTGCAATAGTGCGCAAATGATTCATTGCCTGCATCAAGAGCAGCCTGGATTTCAGCTACTGACATGCTTTCTGTTCCGCATTCCTGTAAAGCAGTGCTTTGCATGTTGCTTTCTAAAGTCATTTTATTTTGCCTCACTTATACTAGAAAAACAAAGGCCATTTATAAAGCTTGCGGTTTTTAACTACCAGACAGTGACTATTATTGTCTAAAGTTCAGTCAGCAACCAAAAAGCTTATATACAAACTAGTACATAATAGTTATAAGTTAGTAAATTTTGGTGATAAATATGTTACAAAAGCTTAAACACGCTCCGACACTGAATACAATTCGTATGGTAGAAGAGACTCTAAAGAATATGGATGAAAGCGTTATCAAAATCGCAGAATTAAAGAGAAGGCTTCCAAAACAGGTTAATCACTATACTTTAAAAGCAATTCTTGAATATCTTGACGAAAGCAACAAGATTGTTATTGGAATTAGGGGAATCACATGGATATTCAATACCAACCCTAACTTAAGAAAAACTATTTCTAAAGGTCTGAAATTATAGTCGGAAATCTTGCGGAATTTTTTGCACAAAAGTTATAAAGACTATTTTGGAATACAATATTATGAAAAATCCTGCACAAGTTATACTTTCACCAGAAGCAGAAAAACAATACAGAAATCTGATTAAACTAGCATCCAGCTATAAAAAAGAAAGAATGATTTTAGATGCATTAAATAAAAAAATAGAATTAATTAAAGAAAATCCCACATATGGAAACCCTATTGCCAAGAAATTGATTCCAAAAGAGTATAAAAAAAGATATGCTGTAACAAATTTATTCAGGGTTAAGCTTCCTGATTTTTGGAGAATGCTTTATACGCTTGTTGACGGAGAAAATAGAATTGAAATTATTTCTTTTGTTCTGGACATTGTTAATCATAAAAAATACAACAAAAAGTTTGGTTATAAAAAGAAGTAATTCAAACACTGTCTTGCTTGAATTCTTTATTGTCTTTGAGGCATAGCTGTGCTCTCATCAGTTCTTTTCCAACATAAGCTGCATGGTCCTGTCTTGAAATTAAGTTCTCATGAATTATTTCCTTGTACATCTCTTCTGCATTACTGCCTACAAAGATATGGCCTGTCTTCTTGTTGTCATTTGTAAAATGCTCTACAATGATTTTAGAGTCTCGCAGGTATATCACAAAATAACCTCTTGGATCCAGAACCAATATCTTGTTCTGCTTCAGTCCTTCTTTTATTGCGTTTTTCACTTCTTCCCAGTCTGTTTCATAGATGTGCGCAGAATTAGAGACAACTGTCAGGTTGCCGTATTTTATGTCAGTCTCTGTGCAGACATATCTTAATAATTCATTAAGGGCAAGGGTGTTTAATGGCCATGCCTTAAACATGTCATTTGACCGTATCACTGCAGTCAGGTATAATCTTCCATGCCTCACAAGAAAATGGTGGTATACTAAACAAGGAGGATGCTTGCTGTTCCTGTCTTTCTCAACATTCCATGTCATTGCAACTGCTCTTCTTGTGAAAGGGGTTTTCTTCAACTGCTCTATTACGCCTTGTATCTGGTTTATCTCTGCATATTCTTCTATTTTATAGGAGAAAAGTCTTTCTCCATATGTGTAATTCAGGCCAACTGGCTTGTTTGCAGTGAGGACAGTGGGCAAATATTCTGCAAGCCGTTTTTTAGAGACTTTCAGCATCGGATGCAGCTCCTGATGCTCGTCTTCAATGATTATCACTGTGTTCAAGAGCTCTTTTTCCTTCATGCCGTATTGTGTTTCCTTTATCTCGCCGAATTTCATGATCAAGTCAAGCATCTTTGGCCAGGCTTCTGCAATCTGCTTCTCCCTGATGATGAAATTCACGTTTTCATTAGGCAGTTCTGGTATCTGCTCTGCTTTTTCCTCAAGAATGATCGGTTCTCCAAAAGCCCCTGTTTGTTTTGACTTTAATTGCTTTAATGTCTCAAGAACATCATCAAAAGATTTGTTTCTCAGGTCAATCACGTCAACCTGCTTCCTGAATATGTCTAGATGCTTTTTTTCTATGCCCAGGTCAATATCCTCGCCATTAACAAAATTTATGAACTGCTCGCCAGACTCTGCAAGGTCTTTACCGAAAATAACAATATACCTTATCTTGGGGTTTGCCAAAGTGTTTCTTACAAGATATGCCATTCCTTTTGTGGAATAAAGATTCCCCAGTATTGCATAAAGCTCTTTTGGAAGTCTTTCAACTAATTGCTCTTTCTCGCTCCAAAGAGTGCACACCCCTACATTAGAGTCTGGATTTCCGACTATAAGGTTATGCTCAAAATAAAGAGGCCAGTTCATTTTTCAATTAAGTCAAACGCTCTCACTACTTGTTTGCTGATGTAATCATCAAGCGGGATTTGGTCAAGCTCGTCTTTGGCAAACCATTTAACATTCTTAAGCTCGCTCTCCCTGAATTTCAATTCTTCAGGATTCAAGGCTTTGCATAGATAAAAAACGCAGCAGTGGTCATGGTCTCCCACAGAGTGAAGGTTGACATCAAAAGGCAGTGCAAGAACTTTCTTGACATGTGCAGCAGGTTCTAAACCACTGCTATTCAATAATTCTACGTCAAGATTAGTCTCTTCCTTTATCTCTCTCTTTATTGCGTCATCAAAAGTCTCATTCGGGTCTATATGCCCCCCGACAGGCAGCCACATATCCAGCTTTCTATGATGCACAAACAACGTCTTATCTTTCCAGAATACAAACGCCGCAACAACAAGATCAATCTTCATAAAAATTTAAAAAACACAACTCCTTAAAATACTTTTAGCGTGACTAAAATATAAACCAAAGAATTCATATGACTACTATTGAAAGGTTAACTTTATATACCCAGAATACATCTGAAAATCCATGGCCAAATTTCAATTTTATCCTTTAGATCTGACCTATAAAGTAGTAGATGGAAAGCCGATAATCTACATATTTGGAAAAACTACAGATAATCAGCAGATTTGCGTGCTGGATGATTCTTTTGAGCCATATTTTTACGTGATTCCCAAGGCAGGTGCAGACATAAAAGACAAATTACTGGGAATTTCTATTGAAAAAGACAATGATTCTTATCACATAACAAGGGTTGAGAGTGAAAAGATGAAGTTCAAGGAAAAAGAGGTTGATGCTTTAAGGTGCTTCACTAATGTTCCTAGGGCTGTTCCAGAGATGAAAGACATAATCTATGACTGGGATTCTGTTGAGTCTGTCCATGAGTATGACATCCGCTTTGTAAGAAGGTATTTGATTGACAAGAACATAACTCCTTTGACATTGGTCAATGTTGAAGGCGATGTAGTTCCTGAAAAACTGAAGGTTCCTGCAATAAAGGCAAAGAGCATTGAGCAGTTTTCTGAGGATACTGTGAAAAACCTGAAAATTCTGGCATTTGACATTGAGACATATGGTGAAGTCGGCCGCAGGATTGCTCCAGAAAAAAATCCAATCCTGATGATTGCCTTGTATGGAGAGAATTTCAAGAAAATCATAACCTGGAAAAAGTTCAAGACAGAAGAGGATGTTGAGGTTTTGCCTTCTGAAGCTGACGTGATTCAAAGATTCCAGGAATTAATTGATGAGTACAAGCCAGATGTAATTACCGGATATTTCTCAGACGGGTTTGATTTTCCTTACATAAGAACAAGGGCAAAGAAATACAAGCTGAAGATGGATCTTGGCCTGGATTATTCTGAAATAAGGATTGGCAGGGGAGCCCAGAAGACAGCGCAGTTAACAGGGATATTGCATTTTGATGTTTTCAAGTTCATAAAGAGGGCTGTATACAAGACCTTAAAGACAGATGTCTATACTTTAGATGCAGTTTCAGAGGAGATTCTTGGAGAGAAAAAGATTGATGTTGACATGAGCAGGCTCTCAAGTGCATGGGATGAGACAAGCGATGAGCTGGGCCTTTTTGCAAAATATAATCTTCATGATGCAAGATTGACATATAAATTATGCCTTCAACTTATTCCAAACCTGTTTGAACTGGTCAAGGTCGTGGGGCAGATGCCTTATTCTATCAACAGGATGAGCTTTTCGCAGTTTGTTGAGTGGTATATATTAAAGCAAGTCAAGAGCCTGAAAGAGATTGCTCCTAACAGGCCGGGCTATAATAACCAGATAGCAAGGCAGGCAAAGAGATTAAAAGGTGCGTTTGTTTTTGAGCCCACTCCTGGATTGTACAAGGATATCATTGTATTTGATTACAAGAGCCTGTATCCTACAATAATCGCCTCGCATAATATCTCTCCTGGAACAGTCAACTGCTCTTGCTGCGAGGGAAAGAACAAAGCCCCTATTGATATGATTGATGCATGGTTCTGCACAAAGAAAAGAGGTTTTGCATCAAGCATCATAGAAGACTTGATTACAAGAAGATCAAGAATTAAAGAGATGCTGAAGGAAAAAGACGATGTTTTGCTTAATGCAAGAAGCCAGACCCTGAAAGATATGGCAAATTCATTCTATGGATATCTTGGTTTTTCAGCTGCAAGATGGTATTGCTATGAATGCGCAGAATCAATCCTTGGCTGGGCAAGGCAGTATATCCATAAGGTGATAGACCAGGCAAAAGAGCAAGGTTTTGATGTCTTGTATTCTGACACTGATTCTGTTTTTATCAGGCTTAAAGACAAGACTAAAGAAGATGCTGTCAAGTTTGTTGAGAAGATTAACATGGACATTCCAGGCGTAATGGAACTGGAATATCAGGGCTTTTATCCTGGCGGAATATTTGTTTCCACAAAAGCAGGGGAGTCTGGCGCTAAAAAGAAATATGCCTTGATTGATGAAAAGAATAATGTAAAGATAACTGGCTTTGAGACTGTGCGGAGAAACTGGTCTTTTATTGCTAAAGATGTGCAAAAAGAAGTGATTACCCGGATTCTTAAGGAGCAGAAGGCTGATTCTGCTGTTGCTTATGTAAAGAAAGTCATTATTGACTTGAAAGAAGGCAGGATTCCTGTTGAAAAAGTCTCTATCCGCACTCAGCTGTCAAAAGATATTGATGAGTATGACAGTATCGGCCCTCATGTTGCAGCAGCTCAAAGGATGAAGTCAAAAGGGCTTGTTGTCGGTCCTGGAAGCATGATAACTTATGTTGTCACAAGAGGAAAAGGAAGGATAAGAGACAAGGTCAAGCTTCCTGATGAAATAAAGCAGGGTGATTATGATGCAGAATATTACATTGACAACCAGATAATCCCGGGTGTTGAAAGAATTTTTTCTGTAGTTAATGTCAAAAAAGAAGAATTGATGGGCAAGGGTTCTCAGAGCAAGCTGGGAAGTTTTATTTAAGTTTGAATGATGCTTGTGCCATCCTTTTGCTCGTCTTCTTTCATCCTTCGCAGGATGTCTTGTACTCTGAATTCAAGCTCTTCTTTTGAGCTTGGGCGCAAATCTGTAACTATGTCTTTCTTGATTTTTCTAGACCTTTTCTCTTCTACGCAAGGCTTTCCTTCTTTAAAGCAGAGATACGGCCGTAATTCTATGTGGTCTTTTTGTATCTTGTACAGTCTTCCGTGAGCAGGATTTCCATTTACATTTATTGCGATATACTTGCCGACTTCAGAATAAAACATGCATTGGTGCCGGATATATGCGCGTATATCTGATTCAGTTGTTGTTGCATGCCTGCCTATGTCGCTTATCATGAAAGCAGCAGGTTTTTTTTGCGAGTAAGAACATAGCCTTTTTTAGTATATGCCCAGTCCACCAGCTCGCTAAAAGTTATTTCTCCTTTTTTATGGTCAACTTTCTCGAATTTTCCATAGAGACGGCTTGCCTTGAAACCAAAGTCCAGCCAGGTTCCTGGCGCATATTCTTCCAGTCTCCCTTTTTCTTGGGTCATTTCTCCAAAGCCTTTTGCTCCATTACCTTCTGCCATGGTCATCCTTTGATTTTGATAGTTTTTAAAGCTTCACAAAATAATCACTTATTGATAACAATAAATGCATTATATAATTTATATAAAAAAGCTTATATATTTAGAAATACAGTATAACATAGCAAGATTCTAGATTGGTGAATAAAATTAGAATAAGAATCAAAACTAAATTGACAGACCCGAGCTAATGGAACCTATATTCTTTTTCAATTCAATGGAGCACTTAGAGCCCAAATGCCCGAAGTGCGAGACCAAGATAGAGTATGGTGTGACAACTGAATGGGATGACAAGAAGAATGCCCACAAATGCAAGAAATGCGGGGAAATCCTGAAGTAATTTTATATAGTTCTTTCTTTTATCGTGAAATATGAAGCGCCAATACACAAGACTTCACAGGCTTGCAGTTGATGTTGCATATGATCTAAAGATAGACTTATCTCCCACATCCTTGTCAGAGGATTTGTATGATGTGAATATATCTGGCGAAAGAGCAGGACTTTCCCTGGAATATTATATGGAATACAGCAACAGGGAAAGCATAGAGGCAGAGCGTGGTGATGATAAATTCTATGTCATGAAAAAAGAACTTGACGGCTGGTATGTCTATCTGGAGTTGCCTGGAAAAAATATCATTTTGGCGCTGGAATCAAACAAAAAGACGTCTCTTGACAATAAGATAGCAGCAGCAGTAAAGAAAAATCCTGCCATCCAGAGCTGGCCTGAAAAACAGCACGAGCTTGAGATTCAGATTGATGATACTGACTTGAAACACATCACAGGACTTCTTATTCTGAAATATATGCTTCTAAAATCACCAAACGGTGACGAAAACACGAATCTTTAAATAATTTCAGGTCCTAAACACAGATATGACAGAAGATTTAAATACGCCAAACCCTTTATTAACAACCACAGTGGGGGAACTTGAGAATACTGCACAACGTCTCGCAAGAGAATTTGATATAGTTTTAGATAAAACACCTGCTTCTGGAATCTCTTATGAAACAGAGCTTGAAGGCAATAATGATGAAGTCTCAGTCTATTATTTCAAGGATATTCACGCAGATTATGCTCGTGTTGAAGTGCAGAGACAAGACAACAAGTTCAGCATTGTTGATTGCGAAGGAAGTTATTTGGTTGTTTTGAATGCATATGGCAGGAATCTTTTGGATGCATTGAAGAAAAAGCCTCACAAAAAGGGTGTTGAAACACAATTGCTTGCTGGAATTGCAAACAAATTAGTTACACTCAAAAGGCGTCCTGAAGAACAGCAAGAGCTTTGTGCGGATATAGATAAACAAGAGCTGGATAATATTTCTCGCACAACAATTGAAAAATATATTTAACTATCAGGCAGGAATTCTTAGTTCTTTATGCGTGCCCAGCCTTTCAAAAAGCACTGTTTTGCCGTCCCAGACATAAACAATCCTGTGGTTTCCTAAAGGATATTTGAGATATGCATGCCAATGCCTCTTCCAGGGACCGGATTGTATTAGAGATCTCATTGTTTTGTTAGGAGGCCTGTTGTCTCTGAGGTATACTCTTATTTCTTGTTCTGTATTATCTATCATTCGTTTGTTTTTTTCTTCTTTGTATGTCTTGTCATTCTTTTTTGCCTGCAGGTATTGCGGCGTATATGCGACTTCGGGCAAAGGTTTTAGTTGGGATTTTTTAGTTATGCTTTCTATCTGTCCAAGTATAGTCCGAATACATGAAAGCATGTCTCTGGTCTCTGTTACAAATTCATGGCGCAAAAGTTCTGAATAGCCCGGCGTTTCTCTCACCTCTTCTTCAGTCAGATTGCGAATGTATTCTGTGACTGCAGCATTCCATTTCTTGAACAAGCTTCTGATAGTTTCCCAGTTAGCTGCAATTATCTTAGTTTCATCTGGAAAGCTGTCGCCCATTTCCTCTAGATAAATAGGCATGACATCTGAAATAAAGTTATAGCGTTCATTGATAAAGCCTACAGCACGCATTGCATCCCACACCTTATCCTGTTTTATTCCTTTATAGAAACTGCCTAAAAGGGCTGCTTTCATTGCTGTCAATGTATTTTCCATACTATAAAATTTGACGTCATAGTATTTAAATATAATATATCACCTTTGAGTAGTCAAATTCATCAGCTTTATAAGGTATGACCAGGTAATACTCGGTATGAAGAAGAAGATCAGCATTTCTATTGATGAAGAGACCTTATTGAAGATACTGGAGAGTATTGACAAGGGAAAATTCAGGAATAAAAGCCACGCAATAGAGTATGCTGTGAACAATTTGCTAAGAAAATGAGTGAGTCAGAAATAGTAAGCATTCCGGATTATGAAAGACCAAAAGATCCAAAGGATTATACAGGCAGGACTATCAATGGCTATAGAATTCTTGAAAAATTAGGAGCAGGTACTTTTGGTGTTGTTTACGTTGGCGAGAGAGATGGTAAAAAATTTGCTCTGAAGCTCCTGCCTACAAACGATCCTTTGCTTGCCAGTACACTGCAGAAAGAGCTTGATGCGCAAGAAGGGCTTAAGCATCCAAATATCCGGGAAATATATGAATTCTGTCCAGATGCGCGCTTTGATGATAATGGCAATGATCCTTTGTCTTTGCTGGTAATGGAATATGTTAACGGAACGCACCTGAAAGTTGCAGAAGTTGATAACAATGCGTTCTATCCGATTGTTTTACACGTGAAAAATGCACTTAAGGCCGCCCATAATCAAGGCATAATTAGCAAGGATGTAAAGCCGACAAACATTCTTGTTACAAAAGACGGCCAGGCAAAAGTGTGTGATTTTGGCCTTTCAAAAAAAGTTGAGGAGCACTCTATGCAACAGCTGGAGTGTTCAGAAAATCTAGATAGTACGGAAGCTTCTGCTGCAAGAAGCCTCCAGAGCCCTGGAACATACGGCTACTTCCCTCCTGGAGAAAAGGCAGATTCTCCTGCTTACGACCTCTTTAGTTTTGGTATAACTCTTTATCAGATGGTCCTGCAGAGGATAGAATTCCCAGATGCAGATGTTTTTGATGATGTAAAGAAAAAAGCAGAAGAAAGAGGATTGATAAATCCTGAAGGTCTTGCAGAACTTATCAAGAATCTCACCCTGAAAAAGCACAAGAGGCCTAAAGATTTTTCAGAAGTAGAAGAAACAGCAGGCTGGAAGGCGATTGATGATGTTGAAAACAAATTCTGGAAAAAAGTTTCTACATACTTGAAAGAACAAATAGAATATTGTGATGAGCCTGTTGAAAATCAGGAAGAGCTTGTTGAGAATTTGGAAAGCTACCTAAAAGCGCCAAGAAGCCAGCGCTTAAATGCAGCAAAGAATGTCTTGTACAGGTTCTCTCCAAAAGACAGGGAATTCTTGGCTAAGCAGATAGCATCTCCTAACTTTTACACTTCGCTTGATTCAGACGAGTTGTTAAGGCTGTCTTTAACACTATTCTCTTTTGAAGAACTGGTCAAGATTTCAGATTTAACTGACCCTGAACAATACCAAAAAATGTGGGACCGGTTCAATAAAGCGTCAGAATTGTCAACTGAACTGGGTTTTGAAGATTATTTTGAACAGCAAGAGATGGAGCTCTGGGCAAAATACGCAGACAAGTTTGACCAGGCAGAAGCTGCTGAAAAAACCCGTAAAGAGCTTGAGACAGAACAAAGTCAGAATATACAAGAGGCAAATTTTCCGACATACCAAAAATATATCCAGCTGATTAATCAGCTAAATCCTGCAAAGATAAAAGACGAACTTGCAGACAACATTGCTTATTCTGCCTGGAAAGAAGGCCTTGCTCCAGAATATGTTGATTATATTGTTGAGTCTATTGCTCGCAGGAGAGAGAAAGGATTGCTCAGGAGAGTGGCTGAGGGATTATATGAATTCTTTGGCAAAACAAACCCTGCTGGATTAAGTGATATACAAGACCCTTTTGCTGACAAGAGCAAGCAGGAGATAAGAGAAGAACTAAAAAAATATGCTGAACAATGCGAACAAGCAGATGGACTGAATAATCCTTTTGGATTTAATAAAGACCTTAAGCTGATCAAAAAAGCAGGCAGAAAATACAATGTTTTTGTCGAGGACATTATTGAAGAAACAGTTCGCAAGGCCGCAAAAAGAACTGCCTGCGCTGCAATTAAAACACCAGTTGGCGAAATTGCCTCATTGTTCCCTATCAGTTTCAGGGATATAACGAATCTTCCCCAATTGCAAAGCATAAAATATCTTGGGCAAATCGCATTGTATAGCCACAAACAAAATGTTTTTATTGGCGACATTTTCAGAGAGGCTTCTGATGAAGTTTATCGTAAGAACCACCTTAAATTTAAGAATATGATTGATATATCAAATAAGCTGGAAAACACATTCCCAAAAGCCTTCACAAAAAGACCAGACTATTCTCAGCTTGAACGCACTGTTTCAGGGATAAGCAAGAGCAAGGTTGTTGAATATCGTAAGAGCGAAGCAGCAACACATACATTCATTGTAAAAGGCTTGGCAGCAAGTTTTTCTGCGCTTTGGGCAGCAACGTATTTTACAGACTCTTTTTTAGCAGGTGCTCTTGCAGGCGTGGCAGCCGCTCCCATATGCGCTTTTGATGAGTATTTTAAGAATATAAAAACAATGCGTAAATGGGACCAGCAAACAAAAGTACAGGAATCTATTGATGCAACAGTCAAGAAATTAATGCAGGGAAAAGATGGAACTGCCAAGTATGCGCAGCACAAAAAAACAAAAAAATCCAGAAAAAAGACACTCAGCTCAATTCTTAACAGATTGAAAGCAAGATTCTCTAAAACAAATGATTCAATAGACTTGGAAAACCTGCAGGAAAGATACAAAAGCAGCGTTGAAAGCGGGCTTTCTTTCAAGCAAGCACGCAAGATGCTTGACAAGATTGCAAAATACAGGAGATCTGATGTTAATTTCAACAATAAAGACCTCGATGACTTAGTAAAGCTGCAGGTAAATAATATATTGTTTGACGGCGAGATGCCGCATAATGTTTTTATGCCTGGAATTGCAGGAAAATACATACATGATGCAAAACAATTCGCAAAAAGATATAACACAGACATCACTGACATGATTCAAAATTTAGTAAAAACCAAAGCAAAAAATAAAATCAAACAATGCCTTCCAGACCCTCTTCCTCCGTACTCAACTCATTTTGAATATTATGAGCAGCTTGAAGAATTATTGGTTTTTGCAGAGAGAAATAAAACAGATATCAAGCAGATTATTGATGAAGAGCTAAGCAAAAAAGCAAAAAAGTTTGTGCAAAACGCACATACTCCTGGGAGACCTGAAAGCATAGCAGACCTGCAGCAGCTTGCAAACTTAAATGAGCTGTATGGCGGCTTTGACGAAGAGCTTGAAAAAGCAATGATCTTTTTCAAGAAAAGCTACGTTGACGGCTCTCCAAATCCGCCTTCAGAAATCAGCGAGATAGAAAAGCAAATCAAGGAAGGAAGAAAAGGAATCCTTGCAGACAAATATCCTGTTGCAATGGGTCTGGAGCAGAATCTTGAAGAGAAAGTTAAAACACCTGGCAGCTGGTTCCGAAGTTTCTGTTTTGGCGGCGTACCAACAGGAATGGCTGCGGGACTTGCAACTACTGTAGCTAAATTTACAGCAGATCCAGACTTTCTTCAGTATTGGCCGGCTGCATTCTCTACAATCTTCGGAGTACTTGCAGGAACCGCAGTCCATAGGGGATATACTGCAATAAGAGAGCATATAAAACCTGCAGAATCTCTTAAGAAAAAAACAAGTTTGCTTAGCAGGATTAAAAGTTATTTTCTTCGTGATATTGTTACGGATTTTGATGGTATCAGCGCTGCATCGTATATAATCGGTTTGCCGATCATGGGCGGAGTAATATCTACTGCAATCGCAGCCAAAATGTATGACCTGCCAACTGCAGGCACTGCAGGCGCAATAGGGATGGGCATAGGTTTGACATATAATGCTGCGCGAATACTTAAACCGATTATACTGCCAGCAAAAACAAAAAACAAAGAAACCCTCACAGATAAAGTTAATGAAGCAGAACAAAAAGAAGAGCCTATTGCAGAAGAACCTGTACAAAAATCCTATCAAACTGTAGACATTACAGGAGTATTTGAAAAGATAAAGGAAAGAACTGGATTAAGCATGAAGTATATCAATGAAATAAATGCTGACAAAAGCAAATTTCTGAATTTTGTTAAAATTGGTGATGTTGAGAACGCAATAGAAGAGGTTCTTGAGCTGGATGAATTATATCGGCAAAATAAAGCACCAAAACCTCAAGTGAAAGAGCCTGCCGACTTTGTTGAAATTGATGTTAAAGAAGATCAAAAACCTCCTTCTGAAGAAAAACCTTCTCCTCAAGTCAGTTATGAGCCAGGGCCCTTGCCTGCGCAATTGGGGAAAAAGCCTGTTGAACCTCCTGCAGAGGACCAAAACAGCTCTCAGGAAGAAGACCCTCAAGAAGAACCCATGACAGAATAACTGCCTTCGCAAGACATACAAGGGGCTTATTGCCTAAAAGTAATGCAAGTAAAACTGACTTTAAAAACTTTTTGTCCGCAAACCTTCCGCCTTCTAAACCAAAAACCTTATAAACAAAAGAATCTTCATGCGACACATGGAAAGCATTGCAGCTGAAGATAATAAGGAATTCTCAAAGGCTTTGCAGAGGGATTCTGAAAAAATGAGTGATGAAGAATGGCAAGAGTATGCCCTAAAAGGGCTTGAAAAGCTTTACGGCACTGCAAAGCTAAAAAAGAATCGCTTATCAAAAAAAGAATGGTTTGCGCGATTTCTTAAGAAAAAGCCTTCAGAGATTTTCAGGAAATACGGTTTGTAAGTCAGGAAAGTCAAAATGCTTAATGTTTCTAGTGACTAGAAATTCTGCACCTCCTTTTTTGGCCAATAAATAGTGCAAGGCATCCTCAGAATCTGTTCTTGATATCTGTCTTGATTTTAGGATATCTTCTTCTGTGATGCCTAATTTCACTGTTTTTTTCTTTATAAAGTTTAATAATTGCGATATTTGTTCTTCGCTCGCATTATTTTCAAGCTCATCTATTACAAGTTCAGAAATAAGTATCTCAAACTCGCATTTTACAGCCCTTCTTATCAGCTCAAAAGCAAAATCTCCTATTGGCCTTAATCTATCATTTCGCCCTAATAAGTAATCCAAATACACGTTTGTATCAATATAAATCAGTCTTGGCATGCAAATATTGCTGATTTTGCTCTTTATATGCCTTTACCAGAATTTTCCGGAAATATTTCATCCCACAAACTCAAACCTTGGCACTTTCTTTCCTTCTATTTCAACGTCTTCTAAGAACATCTTTTTTGGTCGCACCCACAAGCTGAAATCCCCATATAAGCACTTGTACACTACAACTTCCTCGCCTGTCTCGCTGTGCCTTGCCTCTCCTATTACTTCATAGTATTTGCCTTTGTAGTGCTTGTATTTGCCTTTTTTCAATTCTCGCATATTCTCCAACAAAACAAACCCATATATATACCTATGCAAAAAGTTTTTAAACCATTACTAGTTTTTCTCCTCTATTATGGCTATTACTAGATATAATAAGGAAATAGAATTAGAAATCTTGAAGTTTTGGGAAGCTAATGATATTTATGAGAAGGTTAAAAGCAAGAACAAAGGAAAAGAAAAGTTCTATTTCCTGCAGGGTCCGCCTTACACTTCTGGAAGACTGCATATTGCCCATGCCTGGAATAACAGCGCAAAAGACATTGTGATGAGATACAAGAGGGCTAGAGGCATGGATGTCTGGGACAGGGCAGGATATGACATGCACGGCCTTCCGACTGCAAATGCAGTGATGAAAAAGCTTAATCTGAAAACAAAAGAAGAGATTGTAAAATACGGTGTTGATAAGTTCATAAAGGAATGCATCAAGTTCTCAAGCGATAATGCATTATTGATGGATAAAGACCTGTGGCGGGTGGGCATCTGGATGGATTATGACAAGGCATATTGGCCTATCAAGAAGTATTATATAGAGGGCGAGTGGTGGCTTATCAAGAAAGCGCATGAGAAAAAGAGATTATATAAGGGAAAGAAGGTCATGACCTGGTGTTCTGAATGTGAAACAGGTCTGGCAAAACATGAATTAAGATATGAAACAGACAAAGACAATTCTATCTTTCTGAAATTTCCAGTAGAAGGCAAGGAAAAAGAATACTTGATCATCTGGACAACAACTCCCTGGACAATTCCATTCAATCTTGCAGTGATGGTAAATCCAGAACTGGACTATGTGAGAGCAAAGGTTGATGATGAAGTGTGGATTATATCCAAAGCATTAGTCAACGTATTAATCAAGGGCCTTACTGATAAAGATTACAAGATAATTGAGGAATTCAAGGGCGACAAGCTGGAAGGAGTGCATTACAAGCACCCGATGATTGATGAGATTCCAAGCATGCAGGAGATAAAAAACAAGCACAAGAACACGCATTCAGTGATAATGAGCACAGAATATGTTGACGTTACAGCAGGCTCTGGATTAGTGCACTGTGCCCCTGGCTGCGGTCCAGAAGACTTTGAAGTTGGCAAGGAGCATGGCCTGCCAGCATACAACAACCTGAATGAGCAGGGCGTGTTTGAAAACATGGGCCCGTATGACGGCAAGACTGCAAAAGTTGATGACCAGTTCTTTATTGACAAATTAAAAGATATGGGTGTGTTGATTGAAGTCACTCCTGTTGAGCACGAGTATGCTCACTGCTGGCGTTGCCATAAGCCTGTCATTTTCAGGGCAACAAAGCAGTGGTTTATGAAAGTTGAAGATTTAAGAGAAAAGCTCATTGAAGAAAATAAAGATGTATTGTGGATTCCTAAAGATATCAGCAAAAGATATGATAACTGGATAGATAATCTTAAAGATAATTCGATTACAAGGCAGAGATTCTGGGGATGCCCTGTTCCTATCTGGGAATGCAAGAAGTGCGGACATGTAACTGTAATCGGTTCTGAAGAAGAATTAAAGAAAAAATCAATAGATAATAAAGTTCCAGAAGACTTGCACAGGCCTTGGATTGATGAAATTAAGATAAAATGTAAGTGCGGGGAAGAAGTAAGCAGGATACCTGATGTCATTGATGTCTGGATTGATTCTGGCACAGCTTCATGGAACTGCCTGGAATATCCTGCTAATAAAGAGTATTTTGAGAAGTGGTGGCCTGCTGATTTTATCTTAGAAGCAACAGAGCAGGTCAGATTATGGTACAGCATGCTTAATATCTGTTCTGTGATTGCTTTTGATAAGAAATGCTATGATGCAGTCTACTCGCATGGGATGCTTTTGGATTGGCAAGGCGTAAAAATGAGCAAAAGCATTGGCAATATTGTCTCCCCTTATGAAGTCATTGACAAGTACAGTGCAGATGTATTAAGATATTACATGAATGAGACCACTGCAGGAGAAAATATCAATTTCAATTGGGAAGGAGTCAAGATAAAGAACAGGAACCTGACAGTCTTATGGAATATTCATAATCTTGTAATCAACCTGGCCAAAGAATTAGGCGTTAATCCAGACAAGCTTGAGCCTAAGGAAGATTTGTTTGGAATAGAGGAAAAATTCATTCTCTCAAGACTGCACAGCACAATCAAGACTGTTACAAGTTTATTTGAAAAATACAGGCTTGATGAGACAATCACAGTTATTGAGAAATTATTCCTTGACTTGAGCAGGATTTACATACAATTAGTAAGAGAAAAGTCTGCAGTAGGAACTCCTGAAGAAAAAGAGGTTGTATTGCACACCACATACAATGTCTTGTTTGAAACAATGAAGATGTTCAATGTGATCTGCCCGTTTATCTGCGAGAAGATGTATCTTGATTTCAAGGAGGCATTTGCCCTGCCTGAGGAATCAATCAATCTTTTGTCTTGGCCAGAAGAAGATGATGAGATGATGGATGAGGAAGTTGAGAAGAACATGGATAATGCTTATTTAGTGATCCAGTCTATATTATATGCAAGGGAGAAAGCAGGCCTTGGCGTGAGGTGGCCTGTGAAAGCTGTTGAGGTTGTCACAAAAGATGAAGGAATAACATTTGCAGCTGAAAACATGGATGCAATAATAATGCGCCAGACAAATGTTAAGGAAATCAATACTCACAAAGAATTTCCTGCAATAAAAAAGACTGTTAAACTTAACACCACTCCACTAAGAGAGGCTTTTGGAGAGCTTGTTCCTAAGATAATTGCAAAGTTCAATACAGAGAGCCCTAAAAAAATTTTAGATAACCTTGAGAAAAAAAGCAAGGTTGAATTGACTATTGAAGCGCAGAAAGTTGTGCTGCTTCCAGAGCATATAACAGTTGACAGGGAAGTTCCTGATAATCTTGTTGAAGTTGAAGTAAAAGGAGGCTTCATCTATCTAGACAAGACAAGAACTGATGAATTAGAATCAGAAGGATATGCAAGAGAAGCCATGAGAAGGGTTCAGGCTGCAAGGAAAAAAGCAGGCCTGCAGAAGATGGACACAATCACTTTATATCTTAAGGCTGATGAAGAGCTTGTTAAGATGCTTGAATCATGGACAAAGCAGATTAAAGAGAAAGTAGGGGCAGCAAGTATAAAGATTGGTTCAGAACCCCCTGCCAAAAAGATGCAGTTTGAATCAGAAGACAATATCAAGGGCAAGGTCATTGGAATTTTCTTTGACAAGATGTAATTCTAATATATATTTTAGAGAATAATAATCTTTAAAAGCAGACCTTTTTGTTTTAATAAAAATCAGAGGTGAGTCGTGAGTGAACATAGCAAATGCACTGATTTTACTTAATGTTGCTGTCAATCACATCAAAATAATCGCAGCAAACAGAAAACAGCTGGAAAAAAGAATCAAAAAGCAGAAACAAGGGATTGGCTTCTTGATGATAGTATTATTATTAGTTGGTGCAATAGCATTGACCAGCATGTTCTTCATGTATTGAAATGACGCCTGGCGAAGTTCTCTAAATATTAGAAAAATATATAAACTAGTTCTTAAAACTTTTAAGCAGATGAAAAAATTACTGTTATTTACACTTTTTGCGATTCTTTTAGCATCAATTGCATATGCAGACTGCTATGATTCTGATGCAGGCCCAACCGATTTAGACCATCCTGCAAGATACATCGGCATTGACGGCTTTGTCACAGAAGGAAATGATACTTATTATGATTCCTGCGTAATCAGGAAAGGCGGGGATGAGACAAATGAGAGCAACTGGATAAGAGAATATTACTGTGACAAGGATGGTGACATGGATTATATAGATTATTTCTGCCCTTCTTATCATTACAAGGAGTGCCTTACTATTCACAAGGCAGCTGCCTGCGATGACTACACGGGCCCTGCAGATTATAATGAGACTGTGCAAAACACCACAAATACAACAAACACTACAAACACCACCGCAGTAAATCAGACTATAAACAAGACAGTTCCAAAGAACTGCGGCGATAAAAAAGTGAATTTTGGGGAAGACTGCGACCCGCCTGGCAAAGAGTGTTATACAAAAGGCTTCCTTAAAGGTGTTTGTGATTTCACTTGTGTCTGCGACTCTTCCTTGACACCAGATTTGTTCAAGAAGCTTAATGCAACCCTTAATGAAGATGAAGAAGAAAAAGAGATAGAAGATACAAAAATCACTTTTACAGTTAATGAGACAAAAGAAGAAATCAAGATTAACAAGACACCCAAAATCACAGGCGCTGCTGCTTCAGACCCACTAAATCAATTGATTGAAGAAGCAAAAGAGCCGCCAGAAGATTTCAGTGACAGCTTTGGGATAAAGATAACTTCTGCGATAACTGATGTTGTCATGAAAGTCTGGGATTTGATTATGGGAATAATCGGAGGTTGAAAATGAGAGCAATTATTTTGTTAATAGCAATGATGATGATATTAAGCGCTGCTGCAAGTGCGCAGGTGCTTGTTTCTGTTGAAGAAAAAACAGTCTGCGGAGACGGCATCCGCGAAGGCCATGAGATGTGCGAGCCTGATACAGACCAGGACTTGTGCGAGGAGGCTGGAAAAGTCATAGGCATCTATATGGCATGCGATCCAAGAGACTGCACATGCCTTCCTAAAAGGATGGACTGCGGCAATGAGATAAGAGAGGGCGTGGAATACTGCGATCCAGGAGAAAAAGAAGATCCTGAAGAAAATGATTTTTGCGATGAGCTTGGCGAGATATTCAATGAGACCTTTACCTGCGATCCAGATACCTGCCTGTGCAAGCCTGAAAAGCTTTACGGAGTTGTCCCTCCAGATGTCTGCGGCGATAAAAACATAACTGGCTCAGAACAGTGTGAAACAGATGAGGATTGTGAAGAAGGCGAGATCTGCCAGGATTGTATTTGCGTATTGAAGGTGAGGCAGAACATAACTGAAGTAATAGAGAAATTCAAAGAAGAGCCTGCGCCAGAGGAAAAAAAGAAAGAAGAAGGCCCGATGGATTATCATGATCTTGTCGGCACTGTGCTGCCTTCATGGCTCATGGATGACTTTGAAGAAGAAAAAATCAATGTTGTCGTGAACATGACAGACGGCTCAATAAAGGTTGTTGGTGTCACCACATCACACGGAGTTGTGCAGGATATTGTTGATGAGAAGCTGGATGGCGCAACATATGATGCTTTTGCGAACCAGAAGCTTGCTGAAGAGATTCTTGCTTCAGATGACAAGGCAAACATGCTTAAGCTGGCAATGGATGAAGAAGACATCACCTACAAGCCGAAAGGGTTGTTTGCAAGGATCTGGCAATGGATTACAGGCCTGTTCAAATGAAAAGACTTGCTATTTTACTTATTTTTTTATTTCTTGTCAGTTGTGTTCCTAAGCCAGAGATTCCTGCAGAAGAAAAACCTGCTGAAAAAATAGAAGAAACAAAAGAATTGCCTGAAATAAAAGAGTTGAAAGCAAAAACTTTTGTTGAACAGGTATTTGATGATGGTTCTGTAATAAAATATGGCTATACAAGCGGCAAGGTTCTTGTGAGCATTGATAATGACGGCAAAGTCACTGAGTTTTTTTATGATAATGACGGCAGGCTGATTAAAATAAATGATATAAAGCTGGAATATGACAAGAATCTAAGGAAAATAGGCGATGCTGAGTTTGAATTCAATGCTGCAGATCAATTGACTGCTGTTAAAGACAGCCAGACAACATATTTTACTTATACGGGCGACCTGCTTTCTGAATACAAGAAAGGCAATACAGGCGCTGTAACATCTTTTTCCTACAAAAACAAGAGCATCTCTGAGATAAAGAAAGGAACTAATGTATATGCGCTTTATTATAACGATAATAATCTTTTGGATGACATCAATTTCAATAAAGACACTGCCCATTGGATAATCGGAATAGGCAAGAACAACAGGATTGCCAATATGAACGGCAAGTTATTCGGGCCAGGAGAGACAATTGATTATGTCTCTGGCAAGATCAAGATAATGTCAGGCAATGATTCTGAATTCACAGGTACTGATGAGCAGCTAAGGCTTGATGCACTGCATAAATTCCTGATTTGCACAAAAATAAAGAAAATGCCTGTTGAGTTTGATGCAATTGCATATGCAATATTGAGAAGCCATTTTAATTTTGATTTGCAGGATTATTTTATCAGCAATTATTATTGTGAGGCATTCAAATGAAAAAACAAATTGTTGCAAAAGAGGTTCCACTTGCAGAGATAACTCTGCGAAAATATGAGAAGCCCTATAACTTGAAAAACCGAGATTTAGTCAAGAAGCTGTGCTTGAGCATCGGACTGCTGCAGCCAGGTGATTCAAGGGATGTTGTTGTTGACGTGTTCCATGTTTTATTGAAAAACAAGGGCCTGACAAGCACAGAAGTTGAGAAAAAGGTGATAGAATCAAGAAAAAAAGATAAATTGCCGCAAATCGGCATTGCTTCCTCTAATATCCGGAGGCATCTGAAGCGGCTGAAAGACCTTTTCTTGATTGAAAGCACAGGCAATTCGTACAGGATTACTGAAAATGCCAAGCTGTCTGAGATCTTTACTGAAAAGATTGAGCAGTATTATCTCAAGACAATCTCTGAGAGGGTTAAAGAATATTTTGAAGCATTAGATGGGGAGTGAGTGGAGATGGTTTATGCAAAAAAAATAGAAAGTGCAGCGTATGTGCCAGAACTTATTGTGCCAAATAGTTACTTTTTAGATAAAGAACTGCATTATAAAGACAAGCACGGCGGATATCAGAAGAAAGATAATCTGACTGTCGAAGGCATGATTGGCATTCACAGGATAAAAGAAAGAAGATGGTCTGCTCCTGGTGAAACAACCAGCATTATCGCCAAAAAAGCAGTAGAAAAATTAAGCACGCGGCCAGAACTGCTTATTGTAGGGCATGACGGCGATGTTCCTATTCCTGCTGTTGCAGGCATTGCGCAGTATGCAGGGGGCTACAAGAACGCGGCTTTTTGTGATTTGATCAGCAATAATGACCTGCCAGGCACTGAAATTGCCCAGGCCTTGATTGATTCTGGCAAATACAAGCATATTATTTGTGCCAGTTCTCCTGAAATTTCTGAGATGAGAACAGAAAAAAAGTTTGACAAGGTAAAATTTTCAGAAGCAGCAATATTATTTGAAAAAGGAAGCAAGCCAAGACCTGCGAATCAAGCTCATCCAGAATCAATTGATTTTGTTATTGTTGATCATAAAGATGCATTTGAGTCTAAATCAGATTATGTCAAAAATGAGCTGGACTGGGCAGGCATCAATACATTAGATGTCATTGCAGGCTGTCCAGGATATGTCATGTCTGTTGAGATTGCTGATGCGCTGATCAAAACAAATCAGTATAAGACAATCACTTGTGCTGGCGCTGAAAACCTGGAAAAGATGGCAGACCCCCGGCATCTGGATTACACGCTTTATGCCTCTGCTGCAGGTGCTGCAACTTATCAGGCAAGCAACGAACCCGGTATTATTTGCTCTTACTTTAAGGGGTTTGGTAATCTGTGGAATTATCTCCGGTTAGATGCCGGCGTCCCTTTAGCAGACGGCACTCCTACAGGCCCATATCTTGTTATGGAAGGGCACCAATTATACAGGTTTGCAAGAAGAGAGGTGCCAAAAGGCCTGACTAAACTTATTGAAAGGTTCAGGGAACATACGCAAAATCTTGATTTAAGTTCTTTTATTTTTCTGCTTCATCAGATGAATGGGAAGCTGCTTGAGCATCTTCTTTGTAATTTCTTTGATGTTCCTACAAGTGTCAGAAATCTTAAAAAGGGCATTATTCCAGACCGTATCAAAGAGATTATTGACAATCAGGTTCCCTGGTCTGTTGATGTTTATGCCAATTCCTCTTCAGCAACAATTCCTGTCACAGAAGATCATGCAAGAAGAGGCATTATTCGCAGAAGATTCTCTAAAAAACCATTTGGTGATGTTCTTGCCATTGGTTCTGGCACTAAATCACTCAATTTTAGTGTTGGTGCAGGGATGATTTTAGGAGGATTTGGAGAAATATTGTAAAAATGGGAATATATTATCCGCGTGAAGACTCGTATTTATTAGAAAAGCATGTGAAACATCTTGCTTTTGGCAGTGTATTAGATGTAGGCACTGGCTCTGGCATACAGGCCCTTGCTGCTGCTGGAAACAAGAGAGTCAAGAAGGTTCTTGCAGTTGATATCAATCCAGAAGCTATTAAATACTGCAAAAAGAACTCAAAAAACAGGAAAATAACATATAAAGTCAGTGATTTGTTCAAGAAAGTTCCTAAGCAGAAGTTTGATACGATTATATTTAATCCTCCCTACCTGCCGCAGGAAAGAAAAACAAGGGATATTGCAACAGAAGGCGGGAAAAAAGGCCATGAAGTCATTGAGAAGTTTCTTTTGCAGGCAGGAGATTTTCTCAAGATAGATGGAAACATCTTGTTATTGTTTTCTTCACTCACTGACAAGCGAATTATTGAACAGTTTCTCAAGGAAAATCTGTTTGATTTCAAGATGATTGATTCTATTCATTATTTTTTTGAGGAGTTGTATGTCTATAATATACTGAAGTCTCCGATGCTTAGGATTTTAGAGAAAAAAGGCATTAAAGACCTGAAATTTCTTGCCAAAGGAAAGCGCGGAGTTGTCTATACAGGAAAGTACAAGAATAAAAAGATTGCAGTAAAGATGAAGCGCGTTGAAAGCACGGCAATTGGGCGGATAAAGAATGAGGCAAGATACCTGAAAATATTGAACAAATACAAAATCGGCCCAAAGTTATTGATGTACGGCAATAACTGGCTTGCTTATGAGTTTGTTCCAGGAGAATTCATCAAGGATTGGCTTCCAAAAGCAAAAAAGACAGCCATCAAGAGAGTCTTGAAGATTGTTTTTGAGAAATGCTTTAAGATGGATAAATTAGGCATCAATAAAGAAGAGATGCACCACCCATTGAAGCATGTTATAATAGGAAAGTCTGTGAAAATGATTGATTTTGAGCGCTCTAAAAAGACAAAAGACCCTAAGAATGTCTCGCAGTTCTGCCAATATGTGATGTCGTTAAAGAAAGTGCTTGACAAAAAAGGAATAAAGGTGAATAAGAAGAAAATCATTGATTTGGCAAAAGCCTATAAGAAAAAATTAAATAATGCATCTTTTAAGGCAATTTTAAAAGAGATAAACTTATAAACAATCAAAATTTATATGATAATATGAAATTAAAAAAGCGATTGCAAAGGATGTTGAAAAGACTTCCGTATATCGGAAAGCTTAATATTCAACTTGCAGAGCAAATAAGACTTAACAAGAATTCTGAAAGGCTCATTATTCAGATGATGCGTGAAAGAACAGAATTGAAAAACAGGACAGATACGCTGGAAAAAAGATTAACAGATTTTGAATATGATAAAACCGCGTTTCAAAAAACTGTTGAAAGAAAAAAGCTGGAAATAATCAATTTAAACAGGAATATTGCAAAAAAGCATGATGAATTGCGCAAGGCAGAAATAGCGCTGGCAGATGAAAGGCAAGAAGCAGATGAAAGAGAATTTTTTGAAGCTGTCCATGCGCAGGACCTGCAGGAGCGTTATGAAAAAGCGCACCAAAGACTCGATGACATGATGGAGCTTGAAAAATACAGGCTGGCACAGCATGAAAACCACAAAGCGAAATATGTTCAGCTTAAAAGCAAGGCCATTGCAATAGAAGAAGAAAAAGATGCCTTGCAAAAAGAAGTTTCTGCTCTTAAGAAGGTTGCAGAAGATCATGATCGTTTCAAGCAGTTATTTGGAAGCAATGTCAAAGGATTTGAAGAAGTATATCATGCCTGGAAAAAAGAAGAGCGCAGAAGCGCGCGCCTTAAACATCGGGCAGAGATTGCATTTACAGCTGCAAAGGCTTACAAGCACGGCCCTGTTGCTTTTATTGACAGGGATCTTCCAAGGATTGTGGATCATTTCGGCTATTCTCTGTTGCTGCTCAAGGAAAATGGCGATATATATCACGTCACACCAGCAGCTGCTCAGCAGTTAGGCAAGAAAAAAGAGGCACTGCTTGGCAAGAATTTCAGCAATGTCTTTGATTGCTCAAGCATAGACTGGCTTGTGGATATCGGTCCAGAGTATCCTTTGGGTGTCAAGGACACTTCTGAAGAGATTTGTGCAATGATTGAGGAGATTCCTGGCGGAATCACTCCTGAAAATCCTAATGAAATGCGCATAATCTATGCAATATCCTTGAGGCGCGAAGAAAAGCAAGGGCCTATAGAAAAACGCAGGACCCGCAGGCTGGCTGCCCCGTATGCAATCACTGAAAGGTACAAGCAGGATATTGCCAGTGCAATGAGCGCAGCTACGCAAAAGACAGACAAGAATGTTTATATCGATTTATGGGAAACAAACATCATAGAGCCGGCATTTATTGAATGGGCTGAAAAAATCAATGCAGGCAAGAGCGAGGGAAAAATATATTTCTGCTATCCTTCATCAGAAGTCTCGAAGCAATTAAGTCTGTACGATATGCCTGAAGAATATATAACGCAAAGAAAGCAGAAGAAAAAGAAACTTTCAGGTCCGCGCACAATATGGGAAGGCTTACTCAGCATAAAATTTGCTCCTGCAACATGATATCTGAATTCCAGATTGACTTCAAAAAGAGGTTGTATAAGTTCAAATGATGAATATATTCCTTTTAGGGCTTGTAAGTTTTTTGACAGACGTGAGTTCTGAGATGATTATGCCTATACTGCCGTTGTTCATCAAGCAGTTAGGCGGGGCAGGCATTGCAATTGGATTGATAACTGGCGTTGCAGGCAGTGTTGCTTCATTATTGAAAGTTTTTTCAGGCTATTTTTCTGACATATATGGAAAAAGAAAGAAATTTGTCTTTGCAGGCTATTTTATTTCTGCTGTAGCTAAATTGTTTTTTCCATTGTCAACAACCTGGCAGCATATTCTCTTGCTAAGACCAATTGAAAGGATTGGCAAGGGCATAAGAGTCGCTCCAAGAGATGCAATGGTCTCTTTTTATGCAAAGAAAAAAGTGAGGGGAAGAGGCTTTGGCATCATGCGGGCAATGGACACTTCAGGAGCTGTTCTTGGCTCAATACTTGCCTTGTTGTTTTTCTGGTATATTGGCTTGAGTTTCAGGACAATATTCTTTATTGCAGCTTTATTTGCTTTTTTGGCATTGATTCCGATATTCTTTGTAAGAGAGCCCACAGTAAAGCCTAAGAAGTTTGCCTTGAAAGTGGGCTTTAAGCAGTTGTCAAGGTCTTTGAGAATATTGATTATTGCTGCAACAATTTTTGCTTTAGGTAATTTCAGCTACATGTTCTTTATTCTAAAGACACAGGAAGCTTTTGTTGCAAAGATGGCTTTTGTGATTCCTATATTGTTATATGTCTTGTTCAATATCTTTTATGCTGCATTTGCAATACCAATCGGCATCTTGTCTGACAGAATTGGAAGAAAGAAAGTTTTGCTTGCAGGATATGCTCTTTTTGCAATAACCTGCCTTGGATTTGTTTATTTCAATTCTTTGGCTTATTTTATTGTGTTGTTTATCTTGTACGGATTGACTTATTCTCTTGTTGACGCCACACAGAGAGCTTATGTCTCAGATTTAGCTCCAAAAGCCATCAGAGGGACTGCTTTAGGCACATTTCACACAGCAATCGGTGTAATAACACTTCCTGCTGGCTTGATTGCAGGTTATTTATGGGATATCAGCACTGCTTACACATTTTATTTTGGTTTTGCAATGGCGCTTGTTGCAGTTGCCGTGCTTTGCTGTGTTAAATCTAAATAAAATCCTTTAATCTTCTTATAGCATATTTCCTATCTACACTTCTTTAATTAAGAAATAAAAAAATTTAACCGCGTTTTTTCTTGGTTTTCTTGATTTCCTTGTCTAGCTTCAGCTTGTCCAGCAGTTCCTTGTACCTGTTTCTTATCGTGACTTCTGTTACGCCTGCAACATCTGCTACTTCTCTCTGTGTTCTTTTCTCGCCGTGTATCAATGCTGAGACATACAATGATGCTGCTGCTATTCCTGTAGGCCCTCTTCCCGATGTCAGTTCTGCCTGCTGTGCTTTTTCAAGTATCTCCACTGCTTTGCTTTGCGTCTCTGCAGATAGTTTCAAGGAGCTTGCAAACCTCGCGATGTAATCTGCTGGATTGCTTGGCAATATTGTTATTCCTAATTCTCTTGTCACAAACCTGTATGTTCTTCCGATTTCTTTTTTCTCTATGCCTGACGCTTCTGACAATTCATCCAATGTCCTCGGAACCTCATGCCTTCTACATGCTGCATACAAAGCTCCTGAGACAACTGATTCCATGGATCTTCCTCTTACCAGGCCTCTCTGGACTGCCTGCGTGTAGATCATTGCTGCCTCTTCTTCTACCATCTTTGGCAGTTTTAAGAATGAAGAGACTCTTTTCAGTTCTGCTAATGCTAATTTTAAGTTTCTTTCAATTGCTGTAGAAATCCTGTATTGCCATTTTCTTAATCTGAAGAACTTGTTCCTGCTTTTGCTTCCAAGCTGGAACAGGTCTGCTTTTCTTCCAACCTCTGTTCCAAGGCCCTGGTCAAATTGCGTGTAGGTCATTGGCGCGCCAGTTCTTCTTCCTGACTGACTGCCGCTGTCTGACTCAAATTCGCGCCATTCCTTGCCGAATTCAACCATCTTGTCTTCAATTACCAGCCCACAGTCTTTGCAGATTATCTCTCCCTTTTCGCGATTCACAAATAGATTTATTCCCCCGCATTCAGGGCAGTTTTTTATATAGTACATTGGCACATCCCCCTAATTAAACAAATATTGTGAGATATTCAAACCCCCATATTTATGTCTAAAAATATATACCTCACCACAATTAAGTTTAAATAAGAAAGGTAGTGGTTATATATAAATGTTGCGATAATTTCAGAAGATTTTTAAGCTTTTTGTAACTACTTTTTGCTCTTTTATATAAAATTATAAGTATTTACTGCTTTAAAAGCTTTCTCTTTCGTTCTTCAAGACTGCGTATTTCAGCTTCTTTTCTGCTTATCAGAGCTTCTTTTTGCTTGATATTCTTAGAAATTTTGGCCTGCAACGCTATTGCTTTAGCTGTAAATTTCTTGCCTTCAGAAATATCTTTTTTCTTGCCTCCTTCAACAGCAAATCTGGTTACTTTTCGTTTTCTTTCTTCAAGTTTGATGATATTCTCTCTTATTTTAAGAATCTCAGTTTGAAGCCCTGCGATTATGCCATTAATCTCTTGCAAGGTAAGTTCTTCTTCAGCCATATGCTTTTCAATTGAAAGCAGTTATTTAAAGTTTTCTGTGCACTGGACAGGTCCGCGCAGGATTTATAAAGTCAAAAAATACCAAAGTATACATGCAATACAATACACTAACAAAACCCGAAAAAACAGCACTATTAATCGGAATGTTTGCGGGCGATGGATGTCTACCAATCAAACATAATGGAGAAGGTTATAGAAACTACCAGATTGCATTCTATAATACTAATAAAAAATATGTTACTTTATTTCACAATTTATTCTCTCAATTATTTCAAATTGAGGGCAAAATTTTTTGCAGAAAAAGAGCTAATAAAAAGCCATTGTGGCGTTTCGAGAAATATAGTAAAAAGTTGGCAGTAAAATTTAATCAAGAATTTGAAATTCCTTTTGGAAAAAAAGCTTTGTCTGTATTTGTCCCTTCTTTTATCAAAAATGCAGATTTATCTGCCAGAAAACATTTCTTGCTTGGTTTATTGATTACAGACGGGGGCATTAGAAAAAATGGAACAATTATTTTTCATGCCGCCAGTAAAAAACTTATCGACGATATCGGAAAATTAATGTTTGATATTTGGGAAATTAAGAAGCAAACAAAAAAATATAGGCAGGGAAAATCTCGTTCTTATCAGATAAGTTTAAATATAACTGAAAGCAGAAAGGTACTTACAGACATGCCACCGTCGCATAACCTGGTATTGCGCGGATCTTAATCCCTCGGGGGTTAGGAGCGTAAGCCTTGAGTGATTCTTCACAAAGGATTCAGGTTAGCCCGTTCCCTTCGGGGTATCCCGGTTCAAATCCGGGCGGTGGCGTTTAACTTTTTGGGACAAGAAATAGGCAATATTTATATAGTAGTTTGTCTTTTATAGACGGTATGAAAAGAAAAATTGACATTCATGAGTATGATAAAAAATTAAAAGTTGCGATTTCTAATTTGGAAAAATCTAAGATTAGTAAAATAAATAAAAGTGAAATTAAGAAGTATGCTGATTTTTTGTTTATGGATAATATTGGCAAGGCGAGAATTCTGAAATATGTTTCTACTTTGAAAATAGTTGCCAAGGCAATTGATAAGGATTTTAAGAAAATAACAGAAGAGGATTTGAAAAGGTTCTTGATTAAGATTCATAATAATCCTAATTTAAGTGTTTGGACTAAGGTTGATTATAATGTTTCTGTTAAGAAATTCTATAAGTGGCTTGAAGGGGATATCAAAAATAATGTTTGTCCTAAAAAAGTTAGTTGGATCAAGACAAGTATTAAGAAAAAAGACAAGCCAAAAGTTAAGAAAAGTGAATTGTTAAGAGAGGAAGATATTCAGTTGCTTTTGAAAAACGCGGATAATCCTAGAGATAAGGCTTTGATTTCTTTAGTTTGGGATACTGGTGCAAGGATTGGTGAGATTGGCGGAATGACTATTAAGCATGTTAGTTTTGAAGATAATGCTACTTATGTTGATTTGGTTGGCAAGACAGGAAGCAGGACTTGTTTGGCTATTGAATCTACTCCTTATTTAGTTCGTTGGCTTGAGGCTCATCCTGACAGGGAAAATTCCAGTAGTCCTTTATGGTTGGATAGGAGTAATAAGTCTATGACTTATGCTGCTTTGGCTAAGGTTATTCGCAGGGCTTTTGAAAAGTCTAAGTTAAAGAAAAGGTTTAATCCTCATTTGTTTAGGCATTCTCGTGCTACTTGGTGTGCTGAGAATGGTTGGAGCAGTTATGAGATGTGCAAGCATTTTGGCTGGGAATTAGACAGTGGTATGCCTGCGGTTTATATTAGCATGGTTGATAAGGATGTTCATAATAAGATGAAAGAGGCTTATGGATTAGATACAGAAAGAAAGCAGAAGATTGAAGAGAGGAAATTGCAGAAATGTCCTCGTTGTGAGGTTACTAATCCTAACAAAAGTAAATTCTGTTATAAATGTGGCATGGCTTTGGATACTAAGACTGCTTTGGATGTTGAGAATAAGAGAAAACTTGCTGATGATTTGATGCTTAAATTGTTAAGACAGCCTGAACTTAAAGAGGTTTTGGTTAAAAGATTAAAAGAACAGCAGTTGGATAAGCAGGTTAAGAAGATTATTGGTGGTAATGAATGAATTATTGTCCGAATTGCGGTCATTGTTTGAAAGAAAAAGAAGTTATTGAAGATAGTAATGAGTTGATGCAGGAACTGATTAAAGACCCAGAGTTGAAAAAGCTCATTCTTGAGAAATTATTATAATTATATATTGTATTCATGGCGCGCCGCCCCAAGCAAAAACGCAGTTTTTTGGGGCGGCGCGCAGTTTGGATAGAAAATTTAGAAGTATGTGTGGGTGATGGAGAAATAAATTATTTTGCTGTTTTCCATAATTGGAGAAAGAATTTTCTGAATTGCTCTGAGCTTTCTTCGCTTTGGATTTTTATTGCTGTAGGGGTTTCTCCCCAAGTGACCATCACTATGTTATCTCTGAAGATGGTAAGTCCTTGAGGAAAATTAAAGTCTGTGAATCTGAGTTTTGTTTCTTGAAATTCTTTTTTAGTATAGCTCTGCTCAAATAACTGTCTTGTTTTTGAGTTTCCCAAAAGCCGAATATCTAATTTTTTCTCTTTTCTTTTTTTAATGAAGTTCTTATAGAATACGCGTATTATTGCATTTTTGTGTTCTTCTCCACGAACGGTGAATGCCAGATATAATTCTTTTGGCTTGGCATCTACAATCAGGTTTCTTAATAGATTAAATACTGCTTTAGTGCCTTCGAACATCTCAACTGATTGCTTTTTCTTGGCGAATTTCTGCTTTTCTAAGAGTTCAGGAATCGCTTCAGAAATTCTTTCTCTTTTTTCGTCTAAGAAAGTTAATATTGATTTAGGGTCTGCGGCCTGATAATGCCTTTTATTCTCAATTTTCACATAAGAAACTAGGCCTTTATCCTGAAGCCTATTAAGAATTTCATATATTTTGGAGCTGGGGATTTTTGTCTTTTCCAGGATTGCACCTATTGATGTTGAGCCAAGTTCTAGCAAAGCCAAGTACACTTTAATTTCTCGTTTGGTTAATCCTATGCTTTCAAATGCTTCTATGTCTATCATATTAATAACTTATATTGTTTACTTTATAAAGCTTTTGTTTTATACTCCCTTTAGGGGTAGATAAAATATAAAAAGAACTGACGTTACTACTATGTTGGAACTAATAATTACAAAACAAATGAGGCATAAAAAAATGACAGAACAGAATAACAGAGAAAAACAGATTGAAGGTATGTATTTAAGCGACGCTTTAAAAAAATATCCTAAAACAATGGAAATAGCCGATGTACTTGAATCCATACGAGAGTTAATAATTTGTGACGTCCCTTATGGAAAGAGAGCTCACTATAATTTTTACATTCGCCAAGTAGCACCATTTGAAACAGAAAATTTTAAAGGTGTTGTCTACAAAGCAGAAAATAACGGATGGAGTATGGCTGGAACCCCCCATCAGAATTATCAACTTAGTACAATGTATTTTAAAAAAGGAGAAAGGAAACTAACAGAACTCCCACCACTAGAATATCTCGCCCTGACCGAGGAGAAATTGAAATATGCTGAGTTAGGTGAACATTCCCTTCACATAAAAGTTCTACCTCAAGACAACTTAGAAATAAAATTAATTGGTGTGAAATCAGATCATAATGATAAACCACCTTATAATAGAACATTTTTAGCAGATCTAAAAAAAGAAGAACTGGTTAAACGAGACTGATTGTAGATTTGGAATAATTTCCATCTCCAAATATCTATTTCCTCATGTTAAGTATATTTGGGTGATGGAGAAATCCCACCAATCCAAGCCTGTTTTGGCCTTCTTTACTCCACTCCCCTAAATCGAGGTATATGGTTTATTCTGCAGGAATTCTGGTATTTGAAGCAGTGGAGAAAATTGACTTTAGAGGTCTTTTTGGTGGCAATTAAAAATTATTTCTCTTTTAATTCATCTATTCCTTTTATGTATCCTAATACTGTGGGCATGATTTCGGATATGATTTTCCAGCTTTTGGATGATTTTGCTCTTATTTGTGCGAATCTTAATTGTTCTTTTACTGCAATGGATTCATCGCAGTTTTCATTTTTTAAATAATGATAGGCATGTCCTATTAATTCATGATCCATGCCGCTTTGGTTATAAATTTCATAGAATTCTTCGGGTGTGATTTTTGCATAGGCAGTCATTACTTTATCAATGATATTCTCAGGCATACCTAATGAACTAAGCCCAACTCTTACTATTTCCGGAGAATCTGATGCAATATTTTCCCTATATACTTCAATTAATACTTTTCCTGTAGAATAATGTGTAAATCCATACCATCCTCCAATATCACTTGGAGATGCTCTTCTGGGAATTACATCAAGATAAACTTTATCTAGGTTTAACACAGAAGTATCCAACCCTAGCTTATCAGCAAGCAAGACAGCATTCTTTTTCCAGCGTTGTAAATCTCTTATTGTAATAAGCATATTATCTAATAAAAGACAAGTCTTATTTTAAAGATTTTTCTATTTTTTAATAGTTTAGGGGGTGGAGAAATTTCATCAAAAGGAGCTTGTTTAGGCCTTTTTCACTCCCCCCCTCAAAATGGCAATAAACGCCTTAATACTCTTGAAATCAGGGCTTAGAAGAGTTGAGGGCCTCCTACTTTAGAGGGGTTTTTGGTGGGAATCAGAATTGCTAATTACTTCTCTTCTTCTCTCACAATCATAATAGAAAAAAGCGATCCTAAGCAAGATTTAATTCTTCTTATGATACTACACAAATGATGTAAAATACAATCATCTTTATCGTTTGCTTCTAATGAAGAATATAGTTCTTTTGTTTTCTCTTGAATTTCGCTATGTAATTTGGAGCAATCTTCAATTTTTAATGCTTTTTCTGTTTCTTGTTTCAAGAATAAATTTTTGAAATTAGTAAAGGAATCGTTTGTTTCTTTGAATAGTTTAAGAGTTTTTTTATCAATTTTTTTCTGTTTTAAGTAATATTTACAAATACTATAATACTCATCACCTATATTTTCTAGTTCTTTAATGATATAAAAAAGAAAAGGAATTTGGTCTATATCTTCATAACCGACTTTAGTTAGTATTCTTTCACAAAAGTTTGCATTTCTATTTATTATGCTTTCTTTGGTCATCGCCATTTTGATTTCATTGATATTTTTGGTTTTTATACTCTCAAGACTATCTTTTGAAAATTCCGATAAACTAAAAAGCAACTTTTTTAGAATACTTTTAAATTGTGATTGATCTATCATGGAAATAGATTCTAAAACACAGAAGTTTTTCTTATTTTCCGTAATATCTAATCCGTTTAAATCTGATCCAACAACTTTATCAATTGCATTATAAATCTCTGCATTATTATATGCGAATTCTATATGGTCATAGCCCGCGCGGTATAATGCTGCAGTATAGTGCATTATTGTAGGGCAAGAAATCTTATCAGAAACAGTGATTGTTTTAGATAGAATCTCTTTTCTTCCTCTGCCCCCAACGATTAGATAATGGCCTTCTTCAACTATTTGTATTTCGTCTCCTTTATGAAGTTTATTTTTGTTAATCCACTTTATTGGAAGTGTTATTGTTAATGAGGAGCTTCCGTGTTGTACAATTTTTCTTGTTGCCATAAAAATAAGGAGAGGTTGTTTTGGTGAAACAAATGAACAAACTAAACCAGAGTTTAGAGGTCATTCCCTCTCCCTTAGTACTATAAAACGCACGCATATATAAATGTTTCTATCCAATAAACAAATAAATATAAAATACACATTTTCTAAAAGTTATGCATAATAAACTGCAAAAATACATATATTCATTGTACTTTATATTATTTAACAAGAACTGAAGGGACACAAGCTTCCTTGGTTCGGAGGTGATAAAAAATGAAAAAAGCACAAAAACAAAAAATGAGATGGGGTATGAAATCTTCGGTAATAGATGGATACATATTCGATCGATTTGGAGTTAGTTTTAGACAAATGGGGGCAATAGCCTAAAAAGGGTAGCGTACTACATTACGCTAGGAGGAAATAAAAAAAATGAAACAAAACGCAATTATTGGAGGGGGCAAAATTGAAGAGCCCAGAATAGCTTTGGGAAACACTATTGATGGAACTGGTAGAAGTTTGGATCTTAATGTTAACAAACCGCATAATATTGCAATTATAGGTCCTTCAGGATGCGGTAAAACAATGTTATTATCTACGATTTCTGAAGGTTTAATTTTTAAGAAGAGTAATTGTCTAAAGAATTTTAATACTAGTATGCCTTTGATTTTATTGGATTTACTGGGAAATATGCATGGACTAAAGAAAACGGACAAACAATGCGAATTAATTAAAGAACTAGATCAAAAATCTCTTGAAGATTTAGATTCTAATGTAACACTTAATTATATACCCTCATACATAAGTGATGACGAAATGAGTCCTGAAGAGATATTAGGATTTAATCGATTATCAGTAGACTTTTCCAAGATAACTGAATCAGAAGTTTGTGAACTTTTAAAGATTTCTGTAGCTAGAGATACCAATATGGCGGCACTAGTTAAACGGGTAATGAAGCAGCATCCCAAGAATCCTGGAGAATTTTTCGATATGTTAAATATGTTGAAAGAGGATGCCTTGCTTCCAGATAATCTCGCTAATGCATTAGACAAGGTTCTTTTTAGAGCAGAAGAGTTAGTAAAGTATTCTATTTTTAGATGGAATAACAATAAGGATGTGATTAGTCAACTTAGAAATAGAAAAACTGCAATAATAAATTGTGAAAAGTCATTAATGGAGGCGAAAGAAGTAACTAATATGTGGATAAGGCTTTACTTAGGGAGATTAAAAACTGAGAGAAGAAAAGCAAATGAATCAGAAACACAAAAAAGATACTTTGGAACTGAAGTAGATTTTAAGGATAAATTGCCGGCTTTCTGGCTTGCTATTGATGAAGTTCATAGGCTTAATCATAGTACAAAAGTAGCATATAATGATTTTGTAAGAACTGCAAGGAATTGGAATTGTTCAACTATTGTTTCTACTCAATGTGTGGATGATATTGATAAAGAAACTAGGAAAAATCTAACAGTAATGTTTTTGGGTAGAATGAGTGAAAAAGAAGCTATGAAAGCTTTAAAGGATTTTCCAATCCCAATAAATCATAAGCGAGTTTTGAATAGAGTACAAGATTTGTTGCCTGGACAATTCTTGGTTTTAGATAAAATAAGCGGCGAATTTTTTTATCTTAATACAAGAGAAAGAATCACTCAACACGTAGGCGCAACTGTTTCAACTGCTGATTTGATTGAGCTTTACAAGGATGCAAATGAAGCAAAAATGAAAGTGCCTGCTTTGGTCGCATAAGGTGATGAAAATATTTTTTCCACCTTCTTTTTTATCAACAAACACACACAGTTTTATAAAAGATGTTAGCTTTTTAAGGAACTGTAAAGCCACATTTAAAAAAAACTGAATGAGGATTCAAAAATGAAACTCCTAACCAAATCCAAATATCTAATTGGCTTGCAGTGCCCTAAATATCTTTGGATTGTTTTTAATGATTCTAAGCAGATTCCTAAGGCAGGGGTTCCTGATGAGTTTAAGTTTAAGGAAGGTGAGAAAGTAGGGGAGTTGGCTAAGAAGTTGTTTCCTGATGGGATTGATTTGCCTGCTGATGATTTTGTTAAGAATCTTGAGGAGTCTGAAAAGGCTTTGAAAGAGAGAAAGCCTTTGTTTGAGGCTGGTTTTAAGTTTGGGAATATTTTTTCTAGGGCAGATGTTATTGTTCCTGTTGGTGATGAGTGGGATATTGTTGAGGTTAAATCTGCTACTAAGGTTAAGGATATTAATTATCATGATGTTGCTTTTCAGAAGTATGTATATGAAAGTAAGGGTCTTAAGATTAGGAAGTGTTTTTTATTGCATTTGAATAGTAAATATATTAGAAAGGGAGAGTTAGATTTAAAGGGTTTATTTGTTAAGGAAGATATTACTTCTAAGGTTAGTTTGCATTTTTTAGGTATTAAGGGGAGGATTGATTCTATGTTTAAAATTATTTCTTCTGAGAAAATGCCTGAAATGAAGGTTGGGGCGCATTGTAGTGATCCTTACAAATGTCCTGTTTGTCATTGTTGGGAAGAGTTGCCTGAGAATCATGTTTTTTGTTTGTATCGTGGCGGAAAGTTAAGTTGTAAATTATTTGAAGAAGGAATTGAAGCAATTGGAGATATTCCCGAAGATGTTAAATTAAATGATAAACAAGGAATACAAAGAGATTGTGCTCTTTCTGGAAAACCCCATATACACAAAGAAAGTATTAAACATTTCTTAAACACATTAAAATATCCGTTATATTATCTTGATTTTGAAACTTTTTCAACAGCGATTCCTATGTTTGACGGATTAAAGACTTATTCTCAAGTTCCTTTTCAGTTCAGTTTGCATGTTGTTGAGAAAGAAGGAAGTAAACCAAAACATTATGAGTTTCTTTATAATGGAAATGAAGATCCACGAGAGGATTTTATTTTGGCTTTGAAAAAGGTTTTAGGAGATAAGGGTTCTGTTGTTGTTTATAATCAAGTTTTTGAGATTAATAGATTAAAAGATTTAGGAGAACACTTTCCTAAATATAAGAAATGGGTAGATTCTGTTTTATCTAGAATTGTTGATTTATTAGTTCCGTTCAGGAATTTTTCATATTATAATCCAAAACAAGAAGGTTCTGCCTCAATCAAGAAAGTTCTACCTGCGCTCTGCAGTAAAAGCTATAAAGGAATGGGTATTACAGATGGAGGAACCGCATCTGTAAAGTTCTTTAATATGGCTTATGGAGAATGTGAAAATAAGGATAAAATCAGGCAGGACTTGTTAAAATATTGCGAACTAGATACTTTGGCAGAGGTTTGGATTGTTGAGGAATTGGGAAAGCTCATTTAAAAAAAGAAGTATTTATAAAAGAAATCAAATTAAATATGTTAATATGATTAGCGATAAATTAAAAGAAGAAATAAAAGAAGAGTTAATTAGGAAAATTAAGAATAAAATTGCGAATTATGATTTTTCTAAGAAATCAGGAAATCCATTTATAGATATTGTTTTTGGCAAATATTCTAATATCAAATCATTTATTCATGGAACTGCAACTATGCTGGGCAGTTATTATGAAATACTTGCTAGAAAAATTGCACAAGAAAATTCCAATTTTATTGAAGCAAAAAAAATTGTGCTTATTGGCAAAATATCAAATTCGGAAAGTGCAGTTATTAAACATTTAGTTAAGGATTTAGAAGAAAAAAATATTGCTGCAGATCATGATGCCGAAATAAAATCAGTTTATTCCGCAGGAGCTACAAATATTAGAGATACGCGAATAACTATCGACTTGTTTTTAAAAGATAAAAAAGGAAAAGAATATTTTATCGAAATGAAAGGCCCGGATCCTAATAAGAAAGAAGTTCGCGCAGCAAAAGAAGACTTATTAAATGTAATTGCTATGAAAAAAAGAGAAATTTCTATTAAATCTTTCGATAAAAAGGTTCGAGTTATTTTTGGAGTATATTATAATAATGAAGACGGGGACTATAATAATTGGAAAGTTTCTCCGATGTTCGAAAGAGGACAAGATTTATTAGTTCAAGAGGAATTTTGGGATCTTTTAGGTGGTAAAGGGACATATAAAGAATTATTGAATATTCTTGAGCAAGTAAAAGAAAAGGTATTCCCAATTATTGAAAAAACAATAAATAAATTTTAGTTTTTTTTCTGCATATGAAATATTATTTCTGCGTAGGGTTGTCTGTCGCGTTCTGTTCGGTTTAGTACGGGTCTTTTGAATTTATTTACTATTTTTAATCCGCTTTTTTCGGCGATAATCGGATATAGATTAAATTTATCGTTTGCTACTATAAAAAAGTGTCCATCGTCTTTGACAAATTTGCTGATATTTGTTAAAACTTGACTGATTCCTTCGATATATTCTTTTCTGGCTTCTGCGCCGCGGCCTTTGTATAATGGTCCTATTTCTTGTTTGTCTCTTCGGTTTATTTTGAATAGTTCGTATGCATATGCATGTTGTTCGTGATAGTCTATTTGACCTACATACGGGGGAGACGTAAATATTCCTGCGATTTTGTTGTTTTTTAGGATTTTATATAGTGCTGGATTTTGATTTTTGACTTGTTCTAGTATGTTTATTGTTCTTGAATCGTCAGAAAGTACTGTTTGTTGTGTTTTTTTCTTTAATTTAGAAAAGTCATTTAGTCTTGTTAGTGTATCGTAGGTGTTTCTTCGCAAATGTTTAAGTATGCTGTTAATGGGGGTGCATATTTTTTTGTGTTTTCGGCAATAGTAAGGCCCTCTTTGTGGTTCTTTAAGTGTTGCTAGATCCGAATGTGTTGTTGCTCTGCATGATCTAGCAGTTCTACTCAATACTATTTTCATTATATTTCTTATTTGTTTATCATTAATCGTATTTATCAGCTTTAGGTAAAAATAAAGTTCTTGTTGAATTCTTTTTGAAAACCAGGTATTTAAGAAAGAGGACATTTTTTCTTGGCTGGCAAGATTAATTTTGTTTTTGGTGCCATTGTTTGTCAGGAATTTTTCATTTTTCTTCAGGAATTCTAAAAATCTTTCTTGCGCATATTTTTCTTCAGATATTTTTCCTTTAGATACTTTGTGTTTAAATTCTGGATTAGGAAAATGTTTCTGATTAAATTCGTATAATTTTTCTTTTAATTGTAAATCATAATCGTCATCAAATGTTCTTTCACTGAATTGTGCAGTTCTTAGCAATGCTTCTTGCAATTTATTACTTAATCTTTTTATGTCATAATTATCTAATTTAACTTTTGATAATAGACAGTTGAATTCAGAAATATCTATACCTATTGAATGCATTCCTAATTCAGATGCCTGAATTAATGTTGTCCCGCTCCCCATAAACGGATCTAGTATTATATCGCCTTTCTTGAAAAATATTTGTTTTTTAAATGTATTAATGTGATTATCTAAGAAGTATTCTACTAATTGAGGAATAAATTTTCCTTTGTAAGGATGTAATCTATGAACATGTTTTGTTGTATCTGCTTCGCGCAAATGATCAAAGGATAACGCCCAGTTTAAATCATTTCCAAGATATTTTTTCCAGGCATTTTGTTTTTTAATTACGATATCATCGTAATATCTTTTTAATTCATCTTTATTAACAATTATTTTTCTTTGATTATCTACATATTTACGAATTTTAGCATATTGAACCAAGTAGGTTATATTTGAAGGGGTGACAGGTTTATTTAAATAATTGGTTGCCCAAGTAGAAGCCTCTTTTATTGAGATACAATTATTGATTTTTATCACCCTCTCTTTAATTTATTATTTGTCTTTTGTTATTTATATATGTTACGTGTATATGTCCAGTGAAGCTTCTTTATATATTTTTCTACTTCAAAATCGGAAAATTTACGACATTTTAGTGACATTTTCCGAGACAGAATCTCTTATTTTATCTTCCTCCAGCCATTCGTTTATTAGGAATATCCATTCTGGGAGCTTTTTTCTGAGCTCTTGTTCGTATTCATTGGCTTGGATGATTTTTGTTCACCTTAAGGAATTTAAAGGCTTCATGGCCATGGAAGGAGCCATGAAGCTTTTGCATGGAGGGCAAAAATACACTGTGGTTCGTGGGTTTTCCTTGATTAAGCATGGTAATTCTATTGTTTTCCAAGTTTATATATTCTAGCGACTTTTCGTGGACACAAAGTTTTTTCATAATTTTTCTTATTGTTTTCCTGATTTAAATATTATTGCGGACTTTTGTAGGACTTTTTTCATTATACTGTTTTTCAACAATATTAAACTAAGTCTAAAACTTATCCGATTTCGGACAAAAATATCCATTTTCAGACAAAAAATTAGAAGATGATTAAGTATATAAATTCCCTACTCAGTTTTTTTCCGGTAAAAGTGAATAGGGGGTTTATAAAGAGCGCACATCAGCCACTGGACAAATGACCGAAAAATATAAATACGACCTTATTAATCTAACATCATGTGTATTAATGATGACTGATTTAATATAATAATAACATTTTTATATCAGTTCTGTTTTATTGCACAAATCTAGGTTTGGAGGGAGATGAAAAATGTATGAAACCATAAAAGATAAAATAAAAGAAGTTATTGAAATTACCCAAAAATGTCCTGAAAACTTACAGGAAAAATGTTTTGAATTACTGATGTTACCTTTGCTTCAGGAAAAAGTGACTCCGTCAACTGTACAAGAATCAGAAGAAAAAGAGTCTGTTGTAACAGAAGTTGATTTTAAAATACCCTTAGATGTACGAGCATTCTTAGAACAGTATGGTGTTTCTGAAGAAAAATTGCAAAAATTATTCCTAATGCAAGGAGAAGAAGTCAAAGAAAAGTTCAATATTACTACTTCCAAAAAGGCAAGAGCTCAAATCCAGCTTGCATTATTAAGTGCTTTGCAAAATGCTTTGAAAGGCGAAAAATTTCAATTTTCAATTGCAACTGTTAAGCAACAATGCGAAGATCATAAAGCGTACGACTTGCCCAATTTCAGAGGAATTTTCAAAAAGAACCAAGGACTGTTCAAGAATCTTGATGATGATGAAAATGTCGAATTATCACCCTCTGGAAAAGAAAAACTAGCTGAGACAATTCTTGAAGTAGCAAAATGAAGGACAACATTCTTAGAGGATTAGAAGGAATAGAATCTTCTCTCAGAAGTCTTAAAGGGCTTGTAAATTTAAACAAGTCTGAATTTGTGTCCAAAGTTTCTATCAAGGGACTTTCAAAAGAAATCGCTGTAAAGTGGTTTGAAAGTATTGAAAAACCGCTAAGCAGTTCTTTTTCTTTGCAAGAAGACACAATGAAAAAATATCAGGACAATTTCGATAAACTTTTAAAGCTCTCAATACGCAAAAATGCAAGAAAAAGCACATACTTAAAGCAAATAGACTTATTATTAAGCAATTTCAAGAATGACCTGATTCAGCCAGTATTGAAATATACGCCAGTGACATCAAAACTCAATAACTGGTCAGGCATATTTAAAGATGTAACAGAAGGAGAAAAAGAATATTTAAATGAAGCAATAAAATGTGCTGATTTAAATTTATTTAGAGCATCCATTGTCTTGGGATGGTGTGCAGTTATTGATAGAATTCATAGAGTTATCGAAATGAGAGGATTTAAGGAATTTAGCGAAAAAAGTGAGGAAATGCGCAAGAAGAAGGATGGTCGTTATAAAAGGTGTAATAAAGCATTTTCAATAAATTCTTTAAACGAATTACGTGTCCAAGTATTTGATAAAGACCTTTTGTGGATCCTAGAATACATGAACTTAATCGATCCTAACCAACATGACCGGCTTTCATTATGCTTTACTATGAGAAATAACTGCGCGCACCCTGGAGATGCAGGAATATCGCCAGAAAATCTCCTTTCTTTTTATTCAGACGTAGACAGCATAATATTTAAAAATCCTAAGTTTTTACTCAGTAAATAATACCCTACATTGCTAGTTTAAAAGAAAGAGAAAAACTAAGTGAGTTTATTTAGAATGAACGAAGAACAAATAACACAAGAAGAATACATACTAGAAGTATTAAAAGATGACTTAAATACGGGAAGATACCCTATTTTACAAAAATCGCCATCACTTATTACAAATGCAAATCTTCTGTCTGAAGATGAAAATCAAAAGAGATTAAAGTTAATACAAAATAACGGCGCCTTTGGCAGAATCTTTGAGATTCGTAATTTTGTTGCTTTTTATAAATCACAGATTAAACAGGAAGAGTTTCTAGAACTATTTTGGTGTCCTAAGGGTAATGAAACAGACCAAGATGGAATAGATTTAATGAGCGACAATACTAGAAATATTGCTAAGTTAATTGCTTTTCTCAAAAAAGAATATTTAGGAACTGATCCAAAAATAATACAACAAATCAAGAGTTTTTTTAATGAAGAAATAAGGAAAGATAAAGAAATCCGACTCTTCTTATTTGAAACATCCCGTAGTAAATTAATAATAGATGGGAACCATCGGGCGGGAGCAATAGTAAAGTCAATATCACAGGAAAATATAGAAAATGTATTTCCCATTACTGTGTATGTCGCAAAAATATCCTAAATCCCGTCCCTTTCGGTTTAACGTGGGGCGGTGGCGTCTATATTTCTACCTGAAAACTGCTTAAAAAAAATCCCGAATCTTTATAAACAATCTCAGATTTGTGTATATCGATGAAGACACGTAATGCTGGAGATATTGTTGGCAGGGGAGGACGCTATAAATTAGTGGAAGAGATCGGAGCAGGTGCTGTTCTAGAGGTCTGGTCTGCAAGACAATGTCTGGATATGGGCAACAGGACTGTTGCACTTAAATTTCTAAAAGATTCAAGCAATATAGCACATCTTCAGAGCGAGATAGATTTGCTGCAGAAAGTCGGCCAGCACCCGCACATTGTTAATTTGTATTATAGAGAGCTTGAAAATGACCCTTTTATTGAAGTTGATTTATGCCACGCCACTCTTAATGAAATATTAGGGCCTGATGGACTGCCTTTTGACGATCCTGTTAAAAAACAAGAGGTTGCAGTAAAAAAGATAAGGAACCTGGCAAATGCTGTTCAGTTTGTGCACAACAAGACTTCTGACAGCATCATTGACTTGGACCCGACAAATATAATGCTTCAGCAGTATGATTCTGACAAGCGCGAAACTGCAGTCCAGCTTTTGGAAGGCACAGTAAAGATCTGTGATTTAAACGCGAAAATCAATCAAGTTTCCGTAAGAGATTCTCTTGTAGCTTCATTATCCACATCTATCAGTACAGGCGAGAAAGGCAGCACGCATGTCTTTGCAAAGCCTTATTTTATTGCTCCTGAATTATTGAATTCAGATGCAGAGCCTACTTTTGCTGCAGATGTCTATTCTCTTGGAAAGATTCTTTCAGTGATGCTGACTGGAAGAAAAGAGCTCAATCCAAGATACATGCCCTCTAAGATGGGCATTGCGCCTGCTTATGATGAGGTTCTTGCAACTGCTGTTGAGCCAAAAATTGAGGAAAGGTTCCAGGATATTGGCCAGTTTTTAGAGGCTGTTGAAGCAGCTGAAAAACGGCCTGTCAGGGTGACTGTCAGTAGCTGGGAATGGGTTAAAAGCGGTTTTAGCTATAAAAAAGCACAGGCCAAAAAAGAAAAAGAAGCAGAAGCAAAGTGGCGCGAGGACGTGCAGGGCATTGTTGATACAGCCAGAAGAAAGATTGAGGATGCAGAACGCGATAAAAGATGGGAGGCAGATAGAGACAGAAGTATAAAAAGAGAACAAGAAAAGAAGAAAAAACAACAAGAAGCAGAAGAAGCAAGAAGAAAAGAAGTGGAGGCTCTTGAAATACTACTCAAAGAGCGGCCAGATGAATCCCGCGCTGCGTGGCTCCGTGATGATTCAGATATCGTAATTTATCAGGTTAATAAAGTTCATGATTCCACGTATACACCTACAATATTGAATGTGCCGAGCATTGAAAGGCGTGAGTTTCACATCCAGTGGATGGCATGGGTCAATGGAGGAAAACATCTTGCATATTGTGCAAACTTTAGACAAAAAAATAATCCCTATTCTGAATATTCTGCAATTGGTTTGATAAACACAGACACTTTTGAAATAATCGAGGAATCATTGGAATACTTATTAAAAACACACAATATTCATGCAGATGCAGAAGAACCAATAATTTATGCTGCAAATACAGAAGGAAAATTGATTAAATTTGACCTGTTTAATCCAGAAGAAGAAGGGCGGGCAAAATTCGTCCCTATACGCGGCTTAAGGGTTTGCGAACAAACAAACAGCCGCTGCGGCCGTTTTACATTGCAGAAAAATATAAAGATAGAATCCCATGCGTATAATGAACCCCGTAGCCAATACGCTGCAATAGTAAGCAAAGAAAAACCAGATATTGGTTTTGTGATTGGCAAGCCTTCTAAAATAGCGGTCTGGTATGACCCTGAGAAAAAAACAGAAGAATCTACAGAGCCAGAATCAGCTGTTTAAGACAACATTTTTATACTAGTTTATTCTACATATAGAAAAAAAGAGGATATTGAATGAACTTAATAGCAGACATAGGAATCATACTGATAGTAGCGACTGTTCTCGCAATTGTAGCTAGGTTCTTGAAGCAGCCTTTGATAATTGGCTATATGCTGGCGGGCATAATTATCGGCCCGTTGGGCCTCGGGTGGGTAGTCAATCATGATGTAATAACTACTTTATCTGAAATTGGTATTGCTTTTCTGTTATTCATTGTTGGTTTAGAGTTAGACATAAGAAAACTAAAACACTTAGGAGCAGTCTCATTGATTGTCGGTTTAGGGCAGGTCATTCTGACATTCATAGCAGGATACATCCTTGCAATATTTTTGGGTCTGCCTTCAACTTATGCATTTTATGTAAGCATTGCATTGACTTTAAGCAGCACTGTAATCATAGTCAAGCTTCTTTCAGACAAGAATGAAATAAATGCACTGCATGGAAGGATTGCTTTAGGCGTCTTGTTAGTGCAGGACTTTATTGCAGTCATGATCTTGGCAATGATGGCTAATTCAGGCCAGATAACAACAAGCCACATCATGAGCAATCTTATCACAGGAATCGGCTTTTTTGCAGTTTCAATCGTTATAGGAACCTTATTCTTGAAATATGTATTCAAGCCGATTGCAAAATCAACTGAATTATTGTTCTTAGGCGCAGTGTCCTGGTGCTTTGCATATGCAATGCTGTCTCACTGGTTTGGCTTCTCTATTGCAATAGGCGCTTTCTTGGCAGGAATCAGCCTGGCTCCTTTGCCATATCACATTGAGATAGCATCAAGAATAAAATCATTGAGGGATTTCTTTGCCACAATTTTCTTTGTGACTTTAGGAATGCAGATTGTCTTGACAGGAATACAGTATCTTGTGTGGCCTATAGTTCTTCTTTCATTGTTTGTTTTAGTGTGCAATCCTTTGATTGTTATGATTTTGATGTCTGTAATGGGCTTCAAGGCAAGGCCTTCTTTCTTGACAGGAATCTCTTTGGCCCAGATAAGCGAGTTCTCCTTGATAATGATGGCAACAGGATACACAGTAGGCATAATTCCGCAAACAGTTGTCTCAGTGATAGCTATTATTGCTGTAATCACTTTCACGATCTCATCTTACATGATAACTTATGATGAGCAGTTATACAGATTGCTCAAAAAATTGCTCAAGCCTTTTGAAAACCTGTCAGTCAAAGGGTTTGATCTCGAGTATCTGCCTGAAAAAGAGGCAGATTACAAGATTATCTTGTGCGGCTGCGACAGGATTGGCCATGCAATACTTGAATCTGCGCAAAACATGAACAAGAGCATCCTTGTTGTTGATTTTAATCCAGAGCTGATAAAGAAGCTGATGAAAGAAAAAATACATTGCTTGTACGGAGACATAAGTGATGTTGAGATAATGAATAAACTTAACTTCAGGAAGGCAGAGATCGTGATATCCACTATTCCAGATTATGCAGACAACATCATGCTTGCAAAGAAAGTCAAGAGTGTCAACAAGAAAGCGATTGTCATTGTTACTGCAGAAGATGTTGATGATGCATTGGAATTATATAATAAAGGAGCAGATTATGTCATACTGCCGCACATGCTGGGTGGAGAGCATATCTCTGTATTGCTGCAGGAGACTGCCAAGAACCTTGGCAAGATCATGAAATCAAAAAGATTCAATATCGCAAAACTGAAAAAAAGGCAGGCCAGCAAGAATGGTAGACATTAAGGCACAAAGAGCAAAGGCGCAGTTTTTGCATCCTGCCATGCAGATAGGAAAATCAGGCATCACCGAAGGGCTGATAACTGAGCTGAAAAATCAGCTAAAGCTCAAGAAGCTGATAAAAATAAAGTTCATGAAGTCCTTTATTGAAGACAAGGACAGGAAAAAAGTTGCAGCAGAGCTGGCAAAAAAAACAAATTCAATAATCGTGCTGCAGATAGGGAACGTTGTTGTGCTTGCTAAAAAACAAAAAATTAAAAAGGGCAAATAAGTATGAGGAGATAAAAGAGGAATTATCATGACTGCAGGCAGTAAACGGATGATTTTGTATGGTTTTTATAATAAGGAATTCAAGAAATCCCATCCGGATTTTGATAAATTAGATGATAAAGAAAAGAAAAAGCTTGTTAATTCTCTTTCAGATAAAGATGCAGAGAAGTTTGCAGACCATGAAGTTTTTGAATTAGAAAGAGACCAGATGGTCTTGCAGGATTATCCAAAGCCTGTTAATAGGTATTACATGATATATGAATCTCCTAACGAATCTATTGAGCCGATTTACTTCTTTTGCCTGAATCAGCTGGAATCTTCATGGGGATACCCGCGGATTTACAAGATATCTGATATTTTCACAGCAGCAGAGCACAGCTCTTTCTGGGGAGCTGCAACAGCAAGGCTTGGCCTTGCAGCTGACAAGGTTTCCCAATATCTTGCGACAATCGGCCAGTTCATAAGAAAAGACTTGTTCCAGCTTGTGAGAGACATCAGATGGATTGATGAAAGGCTGAAATTTCATGAAGATGCCCGAAAAAATATTGAATCTGCAGAAGTCACTCTTAAAGGAATCTGGTGTGATGTTGTTGACGGCGTAGTGCAGGGCCAGAGAGTAGGAGCAAATATCTTCCAATTGGCAACTCAGCTGCAGTTCACTACACTTCCTGACTGGTTTTTTACAGTTCATCCTAAAGACGTGGAAGATATTGACAAGAAAGTCGATGCCCTTCCCACTACAAAGGTTGTCAAGAATCTCTTGAAAAGAAAGCTTAACCAGTACATGGTGTGGAGAGATGAAAACTACAAGGAATTAAAGCAGAGAAGGCTTTTTGAATTAAAATATCTCAGGCAGAATTATAATGTCATCAGGATGTACTTGATGTGGCTCAAGCCTTATCTGAAGCATATTGAAAGATTGAGCGTTGATGTGAAAAAATTAAGTTCTGCAGAATTGATTTCAGCATTTGAAGGCTCTTTGATAGAGATTGAGATTCTTGCTGCAAAGATTCCAGAAGGCAATTCAAAATATTTTGACTGTATATTAGAGACTTTTAATTACAGGACACGGCCTTCTATGTCGTTTACCCAGGAAACTCCAGGATATCATCGGGGTCCTGTGCATGTCGGACAGACGAGGATAAACTATCGGGCATATGCCTGGACACAAGAGCAGATAGATAATTTCATCAGGATGAAAGAAAAAGAGGATTTTGAACTATTGAAAAACATTGATGCTTCAATAAAGCAGACCTTGGATGCAATAGGCGATGACATGGAAGAATATCTTACGCAGGCTGGCGAGGCAATGGAGCCAGAAGAAAAGAAAAAAGAACCAGAAGCTCCTTCTGTATTTGAGCCGTTTGCAGCTATTGGCAAGGGATTCAAGGAAATGTTCGGCTCATTTGTCCCGCTTACATTCAGGAAAGAATTCAAGGCAAAGAAGCCAACTAAGGCAGAGATTGCAAAGTGGGCTAAAGAACAAAAATCAGCTGCAAAAGAAGCTAAAGTAATGCTGTTTCAGAACTACAAGGTCTTTAAGAAGGCCCATGGAATAGTCACCTGGTAAACAAAAGATATTTAAAACATCAAGTTCTTCAAGCACATAATTGGGGGTGTTTAAACAATGGAACTAAAGAAAATAGGAGTTTTCTCCTTGGCAAAGATACAAGCTATCTTGATGGCTATTATGGGCCTGCTTGTAGGAATATTTTATGCAATTTTAGGAACAGCAATGGGTCCTGCAATGGGAGCACAGGGGGCAAACCTTCTCCACAGTCTTGGACTTTTGTCAATTGTGATAATGCCGATATTCTATGGAGTGTTTGGCTTCATCAGCGGTCTTATCGGTGGATTCTTGTACAACATTGTCGCAGGTGCAGTCGGCGGTGTTGAATTGCATTTCAAGAAATAATTTTTTTATTTCTTTTTTTATAGAAAGATTTAAATGTTCTAAAACTGAATCCTTCTTAAATGAAAAAAATAATATTATTGCTTTCAGTATTGCTTCTTATTACAGCTTGTGCTAAAGAGGCTCCTGAAATCATAGTTCCAGAACCAGCTCCTGAACCAGAGCCAGAACCGCCAATCAAGATAGAACCTATCCCTGAGCCAGAGCCAATCCCAGAAGTTGAAGTGAAAGAGCCGCCTGTGCAGGAAGTTCCAGCAGGCAGGCCTACTTGCAAGATTTTGACAGAGACCGGCCATGTCTACACTCCAGAAGATGTTGTCAAAGGAATAATCTCTATAGATGAATATCACAATACAAGATTATGCTATCCTTATTTTTCTGAGAATCAAGCCAGTACTGAAAGCATGTGCTGCGTCATTTGATCTCCATTAGCTTAAGCCTGTTTGCGCAGTCAATTGCATATCCAAGCTCTTCTTTGTTATGAGAATATATTGTAAATAATTTGTCTCCTTTCTTTACTTTACAGCCTTTATGGACATGCAGGTATATTCCAGAGCCGTGGTCACTTGGCGCTCCTGCCAGCCGGCCTATCTTTGTTGTGATTTTATTGTCTACATGGGATATCCTGCCTGACTTGCGCGCCCTGAATGTTCTTGTGCATTCTCCGAGTTTTATTTTGTCAGTTTTTATTTCACAGCCGCCTTGTGCCTTGATTATTTTGACAAAGGCCGTGTATGCTGCGCCGCTTTCCAGCAATTGCGCAGCTATCTGTATTCCTTTTCCTTTTTTTGCTTTGCCTGTGAATTCAAGCATCATTGCCGCCATTTTCAATGATTTTTTTCTTAAATCTTGCGGAGCTTTTTTATCATTTTTTAACACCCAGAGAACATCTCTTGCTTCTAGTGCCGGGCCTATGCCGTTTCCTATGGGCTGCGAGCCGTCGTCTATGTAGTATAATATCTTGATTCCAAGAGACTTGCTTATCCTGTCAAAATACCAAATCAGGTGTTTTGCTTCCTGCCGGCTGTGTATTTTTGCGTTCTTGCCCACAGACATCTCAAGAAGAAGATGTGTGGCATTGACACTTGCTTTTTTTGCCATGATTGATGCAATCATCTGACCTTCTGCATCTATCTCAATCGGGTGCTCTATCTTGATAATCTTGTCATCTGCTGGCGCGAGGTTTATCGCTCCGCCCCACACCATGAATCCGCCGACTTTCTTGATGATTTTTTTCAGTTTAGGTATTGGCAGTGCAACTTTACAGAAGACATCCATCGTGTCTGCTGTTCCTGAAGGTGATGTTATTGCTCTTGAGCTTGTTTTTGGCACCTTTAATCCAGCTGCCACAAGTATCGGCACAACTATCGGCGTTGTCCTGTTTCCTGGAACTCCTCCGATGCCATGAATATCTGCTATTATGCCGTTCTTGATGTCAATCACAGATCCTGTGTCTTTCATTGCTTTTGTTGAATCAAGTATTTCCTTGAGAGACATTCCATGGACATAATTTGCAGTGATGTATGATGTCAATTCAATGTCTGTCAAGTCATCTTTTACAATGTCTTTCATTATTTCAAAGGTTTCAGGATATGTCAGTTCTTTGCCATCCAGCTTTTTCTTTATGTAAGATACAGATATTGGTTTCTTGCCGGTGCTTAAATCAACTAAAGCGCCGTGTTTTGCGTTTAATGCATCAAGAACTTCCTCAAACAAGCCTATTTTTCCAATAGGAACTGCTTTTCTGCTTTCTGCAATGTCTAATACTGCTGTCGTGAATCTTTTACCTTTTCTTACGATAACTCTGTCATTATGATGCAGGTCCAGTTTTTCTGCATCTTTTTCATTAAGAAGAACAACCTTGACGCCGCCTGTAGCTATGTCCATGTCTTTGACTTTGAGTTTCATTTGTATATGCACCTTTCAAAGTCAAAGGCTTGAAAAAATTGGAAATTCCTTTGAATTTCCAAATTCACGAAAAACTTTGTTTTTCGCGAAATTCTCAATTTTTCATTGTCCTTTACTTTTAATTTCATCTTAACACTCTGTCTTTTTGGTAGATGTCAATGAATGACTTGAATGCTGTCAAGATCAGCGGGCCTATTATGAATCCTGCAAAGCCGAAAAGTGTCAGGCCTCCTAGAACGCCTAATAAGATAAGCACAGGATGCAGTCCTGCCCTGTCTCCGATTAACTTAGGTTTTAATAGATTGTCTACGCTTGAGATTATGAATGTTCCGTAAAGCAGTAATCCCACGCCGTTCCATATCAGTGTCATGTTTCCTTCTGTTGAGCCTTTTGCAATGAGGAACAATGCTGCTGGAATCCAAATGATTGCTGTGCCTACAAAAGGCACTAATGCAAATATTGCCATTACTAGACCCCATATCAGGAAAGTATTTATGCCAAAAATCCAGAACCCAAGTGCTCCTAGCGCGCCTTGTATCAATGCTATAAGGATTGAGCCGTACATTACTGCATGTGTCGTGTCTCTTATCTTGCCAAATATCCTTTCTTTATGAGCCACTTTAAGCGGCAGAAATGCTTTTATCTGCTTGATAAGACTCGGGCCGTCCTTGAGCAGGTAAAATATCACGAAGAATGTTATTACAATCTGAAGTATGATTCCTGGCAAGGAGAATATCAGGTCTGATGTCTTTTCAATCGCCAATGATGTGAACCTGCCCAGCATGTCCTGCAAGTAAAACTTTACTTCAGGATCTTCAATCCATACTTTTGTGAAATCAGTTGCTCGGCATAACAGCGTGTCCTTGCCTGCGCAATCAAGGTCAAGTATTTCTCCTGTAAGTATCTTTTGTTTTGCTCTTATGTACATATACTGCGCTTCTGTGGCAGATGATTTGAGGATAAATGCAAAAGGGGTTATTATCAATAATATTATTACTACTGACACTATCAATGAGCATATTGTCTTGTTTCTTATGACCTTATTGATCCATTTGAAAACAGGATAGAATATGTATGCTATCACTATGCTTGCCAATAATGCGTTTATGAAAGGCTTAACTACCAAGAAGCTCAAAAAGCCCAGAAAGATGAATATCCCTAGGAAAAAGTATTTTACTGTATTGTTTGGTTTTACACCCATTTTTTAAGAAATAGGATGTTTAAGTATATATAAATGTTTTTATAAATGGGCCCACCCGGGATCGAACCGGGGACCTCCTCGACGTCAACGAGACGTCATACCACTAGACCATGGGCCCGCAACAATTAAAAGTTATATTCTGTTTAAAAAGGTTGCTCTTTAAGGCAAATTATCATAATAGAAATCTTCTACTGTGTTTGATGGGATTGCAAAGCCAACTCCTTCAAAATCAGATATTTTCTTTGTGTTTATGCCTATTATCCTTCCTAAAGTATCTACTAAAGGCCCGCCAGAGTTGCCTGGATTGATTGGGACATCTGTTTGTATGTAAAAGTTGCCATCTACTTTCCTGTTTAGAGCACTTACTATGCCTTCTGTCACTGTGAAGTCTAGTCCGCCAGGATTTCCTATTGCTATCACGCTCTGTCCTATATCTACTTTGTCAGAATTGCCGAAATCCATTGCATCAAATGTTCCGTTGAATATCTTTATCAATGCAAGGTCAAGGTCTTCATCATATGCGACCATTGCAACAGGATGCACTTCCTTGTCATATGTCAATGCTCCTGCACTCTTTGCTCCTTTCAATACGTGATAATTTGTTATTACAAAGCCTTCGTCATTAACAATCACTCCAGAGCCCACTCCTTTGTCTGTTCCTACTGACACAACTGCCTTTAATGCGTCTTCTATGATATTAGAGAAGTCTGTTGTCTTAAAGCTTAGTTTTGATAATTGCGTCTCTAGTTCCTCGCTTTTTGAGGCAACTTCGCTCAACTGCCCTGAAAGGCTTGAAAACTGCTGCTGGCTCTGCGCAGAGACAGATTGTATGTTTGTTTCCAATGAAGTAACCTGCCCTGAAACATCTCCTTTGAAATCCGTGAATTCAGTATAGATTGTGTTTATCCTTCCTGTTATCTTGTTGTCAACATCTGTTATGCTTGATTCCAGGTTCTTGCTTTTTTTCTCTAGTTTTTGGTCCAGAGAAGCGAGCTCCTGCTTTAGGTTCTTGTTATCCTTGTAGAACTTGAATGTGATTCCTGAAGCTACAACTAAGATTAATAATGTGCTTATTATGAAATATTTGGTTGCCTGCTCCATACGCCTGTTTTTGAATAACTAGAATATAAATTTTGTGGAATTATTCCATCTTCAATGTAAAAAGTATCCCGCCGTTGCGCGCAACATCTTTTATTATCTGTGCTGCAGACAAGATGACTAGATTGTCTGGGTTTTTCTTGCTTATCAAGGCAGGCAGTCTCTTGTTTAACAGTTCTCCTTTTGTTGTTGAGAGCCTTGGAATGTCTTTCAGCTTTTTTTCATAGAATATATTGTAGAACATCACATAAAAATCATATGTCTGCTTCACAAAATTGATGCAGTCCTTGCTTATGCGCAGGTTTTTCTTGTTAGACATCTGCTCATAGATATATTCTATTGTATTTGCGCAGGAAATCAACCGCACTATCAAAACATATATTCTTGTGCTCTTGAAACTGTTGAAGATGTGCTTCTTTGCAAGCATTCTTCTGCAATAATCACCGAATTGGTGGATGTTCTTTGTAACTCCTCTTACTTGGTCCAGCTTGTCCAGGTCATTGTTTTTCAGGTCCTGCAATAGCATCTCAATTAAACTTTTGTTCAGCAGAAACACTTTTCTCAGCAGCACAGAGAATTCCTCATTTATTACAGAAGAAAGGTTCTTTATCAAGCAGCCTTTGCTGGACTGTTCTATGATATGGTATCCTATGAGCTCGTCAACTGCCTGGTTCAGGCGGTTTATGCTTTTTCTGTCAAAGAATTTAACGTATATTTCATCATAGCCTGCCAGATACAGGTTCCTGATGATTTGTTTTACATAGATTGGATTATTTGATTCAAGCTGGATCTCTATCCTGCTGCCTTTTCTTGGCTTGCCATAGTTTACAACCAATTCGTTGCCAGATTCCTCGACATCAAGCTCGCTTTCTCCTGATAAACCCATCTCTTTAGTCCATTTTTTTGGGAGGGTCATCGTAAGTGTCCCGTTCCCCTGCTTGATTACCTTGCGCCTCATATTTCCTTATAATATCTTGTTCTATTTAAATGTTACGAATGATATTCAAATATATCAATTATATTGCATAGATATATATTTTTATTTCGCTAAGAAATATATCATGGCAAAGAAATGTGTTTTTATCGAGGCAATGCCTAATAACGGGCCTGCAGGAGATTATCAAGAGCAGAACAAGAAGATTCTAAAGGTTTTGAAAGAAAAATATGCGGTAATAACATATCACAGCCTTGAGCATGCTGCTTATCAGATGACTCATGCTGATGCAGAGCAATGCAGTGATGTTTCTTTCATGGTAACAAACATTCCATATAGTGTGCAGATTCCTGAAATTGCAAAAATAAAGGCAGAAAGCATAAGAAAAAGGCTTGAAGGATTAGTAGGAGAAGAAAAAGAAGCAGAATTAAAAAACATTTCAGATGAAAATGCATTCAGTTCATACAAAGAGGCATTTGAATGCTTAAAGACATTAAAACAAGCTTTTCCTAAGATGAAGATCATTGCTTATTCTGCTGCCCACGAGACAGTCAGGAAAAAAGTGTATGAAGATAATCTGGCTTTTCGCGTGCACCAGAGAAATCACAGGTCTGGCCCTGCCTGGGAGCGCGCTAATCTGATTAATGGCATTGAGCGGGCCTTGGAAGGCTGGCAGGGGTGTGAATGATGCTTGAAAAAATCATTAAAAGTGCAAGGAATCTTTTGCTTTTAGGGGCATTGGCAGTTACTGGATGCTCTGCTTATGCTCCGCTTAAAAGCACGAATATTCTTGATTCAAAAAAAGTTAAAACACAGGTCTGCCTGCGTTCTGGCATTGATTATGTCGGCTGGACTCCGCACACGACAAGCGAGCAAAGAACTGTCCCTATTCATCCTGCAGACGGCGGATCATCAAGAGGCAAGATCACAACACAGAATTATTATGACTGCCCTTTTCGGCCAAGGCTTGGCATTGCAGGCTCTCTTGGAAATGATTCCTGCAGAATCAAGATTGGCCTGGACAATATGCTCAATCTGGGAATCATGAATGGTGAAGAGCAGGATCTGCCGAAACCGTATGAATCTTATGGATTCTCTACTTTTCATCCTGACTTGATTACTTTCAAGCCGTTTATTGGATTGGAGACCGAATTTCTTGACACGCTGCTAATAAGTTTAGAGGCGGGGATTACTTACTCTTCTTTCAGGCTTTACAAGGGTCATTACAGGTGGGCTGATTATGAAAAAATAGAAAAATACTCTCTTGGTTCTGGCCCAGGTGTTTTTGCAGGCATGGATCTTGCATTAAAGCTTGACAAAGACATATATTTCGGTGCAAGATTCGGTTTTGAGAATTATTTTATTGATGGCAGGCCAGACATCCAATGTTATTCTGGTTCGCTTTTGTTAATAAAAACTTTCAGGTGAAAAAATGCTGCGATTTAATATTGAAAATGCCCGCGTGATGATGGATGTATTGTATGAGCCAGATTATACTTTAAGTATTTCTCGCAGTTCTTTTGGAAGTCCAAGTGATGATGAAGAAGGTTTTTGGGTCTATTTCAGCAATGGCAAGGAATCAATTGATATGATTGTAACATACAAAGGAGAAGGGATTTATCTTGAGAGGACTCCTGGCTACAGAAGCCATGCAGAAGACCATCCATTCCAGGAATATAATCCTGCAATAACAGGAGACCCGCAGTCTCTCAGGAATTTTTTTGAGAAGATGAAGAGAATTCCTGCAGGCTCCGGGCCTGGAGAGATTACAGATCTGGTTTATAGAATTGAGTAGCTTTATTAACAATGAAAATCTTTATAGAGGCAAGATGAAGAAATATGGATTGTTTGTTCACCCGAATGTAGAAGATCCTAGTTTTAAGAATTCTGCTTTTGGAAGGCTTGAGCCTAGCGGAAGGATTGCCTGCACTGAGAACGGGCATATTCTTCAAAGTTATCTTGATAACAGAAAGATAATTCAGGAATTAAGCAAGACTTATGAGATGCGGTGGATGAATGATTTCTGGTATGCTGCTTCAAGGATTATCAAAGGGGACCCTTTAGACAGGTTTGATTTCATGATTACTAATTTTCCTCCGAGAAGGGATGCAACAGAGTTAAGCATACGGCGCGGCGATAAGCTGGAAGCATTGGCAAGAGGAAAATCACCTGAAGAAAGAAGAAATATATTCCAGGAGTTCACAAAAGATCATCACGAATTTACAAGAATGCTTTATGAAAGAAGCATTGATTGCCTGGATCAGATACAGGAAAACCTTCCAGATCTCTTGATTATTATCTACACAGGCGCTCCAGGATATATTCGGAATTTATGCCATGAAAAAGGCGCTCATGTTCTTCACAGGAAAAGATACGGGATTGAGATTGAGACTGATGATATGAGAAGGCAAATCAATAAACTCCTAACAAATCAAGAATTGCTTGGCATAATCAAAAATAAAACATCTGGACTTCAAGCAGCTGCACAAGTTCTGGGAAGCCGAAAAGATGAAAGCACTGTTCCTGATTTAATATCCTTGCTGGAATCTCCTGGATTTGCAATGAATGACTATAAGCATATTGCTCAGGCATTGGGCGATATTGGCGATGTACGTGCAATTGCGCCGTTGTTCAGTTTTTTAGAGGAAGCAGGCCACCAATTCACTGGTTATGACAAGGATTATGGTGTTTGCCTGGCGCTTTACAGGATTGGCAACGAAAATGCGGGCAATAAAGCGAAAGTTGTTCAAGGCGCAATAGATTATTTGAATTCAAGGATAATGATTGACAAAAGGCAGTTTAATTGGCAGCATGCAGCTTATGTTCTTGGAGAGCTCCGCGCAGAAGAAGGTGTTGATGTCCTGGTTGAACTTATCTGCGAAGACTATCCAAAAGAAAAGAAAAGCATTGCAATTGATGCTCTTGGAAAAATTGCAACTGAGAAAGCAACAGAAGGCCTGAGAGAATGTGTCAGGAGAGGCTTTAGCGATGTTGTAAAAGCAAGAGTTTCTCAATACAAGTATTTGCTTAAGAGAAATCCTGCGCTGAAAGAGTTCTTGTAAATTATTTTCCTGCAAAAAGGGTGTCTATTTTAATACCCCTTGATAGCTTACATCTAATCGCAGCAATTCAAATTCTCCTTTTGCCTGCCTTTCTTTGTTGTGTTGGTATGCATCTGCTAATTTGTCAAGCATGCTGTAAAACTTCCATGTTGCACAGACTCCCATGTGCTCTCCATCCATGCCGCCTAACAAAACTGCGGTTGGAGTGAGGCTCATTTGGCTTAAATATTTCTCTGCTAATTCTCTTATTGTTATTTCTTTGCCATTAAGCCTTGCAGGTACGATCTCATCAGCATCTGGATGTTTCCGTAGAAATGCCTCTAAGTCCATTCCCATATCCATTCTTCCTGCAAAGATAGACGCCGGTATCCTGTTTAATATTCTTAAAATTGTTTTCATCTTACCCCCCCAGTCTTAACATTAATTTATTTTAATTTCTTTGATGCGGTAGCCCGATAAACTGTACTCGCAACGGCACTGATTTTCTCATTCCTTCATCTCTTCTCCTGCAAGCCTCAAGAGCTTCTTCAACAGCGATAGAAGAATATCCTTTTGGAGACAGGCCGCGTTCTTCTCTTATTTCTGCGCCCCATTCATCGCACAAGTCTTTAATAGAGGTTTGGTCTATATGAGTATACACTTTTTCCCCCATGTTTCCATCAAGTACCGTGCCCATAAACCCTTGTATCTTGTCTCTTAGCAAGTTTTGCGGAACACAATGCAAATTCTCAACTTTTTTTCTTCTTGCATACAAGTCTGCTTCTTCTAACTTGCGATAAACATGATCTTCAATCCGCTCCTTCAATCCAGCCATTGTATATCACTAGAATATATTGCTACTTTAAATATTTTGCCCTGCCGATGCGTGCGATATCCAGCAAATCATAAGTCTCTATCTTGTTTTCCAGCCCTGCGAGTATTGGATTAAGGAATCTTACAACTCTCTCTTCAAGCTCGTCGCTTGTGCGTTCCCAGAAAGTTGGCACGTCTTTCCTGGTCATCTGCAATATTTCCCCTTTTTTACAGGGTTTTTTTGGAAACCTGTGCATCACTGCTATTGGCTTGCCTGCCAATACCTGCGCGCGGATGACTCCTTGATGCAATTGCCCTGTCTTATTTGATTTTGTTGGCATTGCTTCAAAATATTCCTGCAGTATTGATGCCCCCAGTTCTGCCACAGGATACTGCCACTTTTCCCCAAGCATCCAATACCACTTGAATGCATCATTTTTCTTGTCTTCATCTGTATAATCAAATCCATTGTCCATTGCGTCTTCAACTTTTGCTCTTATGCCCTGCAGATCAAGCTTTTTTTCCTGTTCAATTAGTTGCTTAATATCTTCTTGTGAGAGAAAAGAGACTGAAACACCCATGTGGGTGCAAAGCGGTTTTTTTACAGCAACAATGCCGCCTGGTTTTAGTGTCTGCCTGAATTCTTCCAGTTCTTCAGGAGTGCTTATGCCCATTCCAAGATAAGTCTCTCTTGGAAATACTTCTTCAGGGTTTTCAATAAAATTTCTTGCAGTCCATTTTGGCACATGGGTATTGAGTGCATAAGATATCTGCAGTGAATTCAGGACAGGAAAAGTAATTCTTGCCGGTTCATATTGCTGATACCAGTAGATGCCTGCTTCTGGATGCCTTTCATAATCATGCCCCCATAAAACCAGAAGCCCGACATCATCAAAAGGCGCCAGCTCTTTCCACATTTCCATTCTCTTGAGGTTTATATGTTCAAACAGCACGCCGTCTTCTGGTGAATATGCAAACAAGTCTCCAAAAATAAATTCAACTTTGCTTCTTCTTGCTGCTTTTACAAGAAATTCTATTTCTTTTTTGAACACGCCGTGCGTAAGATTCTCATCGAATACTTTTTGTTCAGCCCGCCACTCAAGATGCGCTGCTCCTTTTGGAAGGCTGTCATAAAATTCTTCCAATGCTTTTGGAAAATTGTAAGGCTTTCTTTCCTTGGAAACAGACAAGTAAAGTATTTTTCTGCCTTGGCTTATTTCCTTAAGCATATCCATGAACCTGTATATCCTGGACAGTCTTGGCTTGTATCCTGCTTTCTCGCTAAAACTTATAGCATCGCTCAATCCATGCATATCAAGAATCTTGAAAGTGTCTTCTTTTGTGTGGATTACATCAATGCCGTAGTAGTTCTTGGGCTGCATAGATATCTTCAAAGATATAGATTTATCCTTTCTGCAAGCATATCCCCTATTTCGTCATTAGTTGCTCCGTTGCTGATTGCTGCTGCAACTCTGTTTAAGACATTAGTTATTGGGTATTTCTCAGCTCCACTCTCGCTTGTTCTATCTGCAGATATCTGCAAGATTTCATCCCTAGTTGCTCCACTGTCAATTGCTGCTGCAGCTTCTATTAAGACATCAGTCAGTATCCTTTTTTCTTCCCAGCAGCCGCCTAAGCGATGATACGAATCCTTTAAAATCTTTCTTAAATCCTCCAAAGCGTAATATGCAAGGTCATCAACAAAGCGGTAAGGCTGTCCTGACAAGGCTTTTTTTAAAAAAGTATGATACCGCATATAAGCGCGCGTTGCGCTGTGTGGTTCCCCTTCATGACCACATTTTTCCCAGAAATCCTCGCTCCAATCAAAGCCTCCTCTGTCTTCCTGAACTGTTGCCAAGCGCAGCAGTTCATGCTCAGGATCTTTTGCCTGTAATTGCTCATACTCCCCAAGTATAATGCTTAATATGCTTGAGATATCATCCATTGCGTTTCCCATTTTTTATCTCCCCCGATACCAATAATTCGCTTATAATAAATATCTCTTTAAATATTTTGCTGAAAAAAAGCTCCACAAAAACTGATTGTCTTACAAAGTTACAATTTCGTCAAGTCTATGCCTGCGGCCAAAAGCTTTAAAAAGAAGAATCTGCTGTAAAAGAGCAATGATAAAGCAGATATTTATTTTGCTTGCTTTATTTTTGCTGGTTGGGTGCAATGCAGAATTAAAGCAGATAACAGAAGGCCCTGATGAAGGCTTTGTTGAATTAGGCAGGGAGTATTTCTACGCAATGTGGCCTGCGGATATTGACGGCAAACTGGCGTATGTTGCTTCCAGGGACTATAAGCATTTTGTGATTTTGGACGGGGTGCAGGGCAAAGAATATGATTATGTGCCAGGATACGAGCTGATTGCTGTTGACGGCAAATTAGCATATGCTGCGGGGAATTATAAGGGAGACAGGGGCCAGTTCATCGTGTTTGACGGTCATGAAGAAGGGCCGTATGAAACAGTCCGCCATCTGACTGGCATTGACGGCAGACTGGCTTTTTTGACTTACTTGAAGGCTGAGCTGGAAGAAAAAGATAAATGGTTTGTTGTTTATGACGGCCACGCCTCTCCAAAGTATGATTATATTGAATGGATTAAAGAAATAGCCGGCAAGCCTGCTTATGCAGTAAGAAATAACGGCAAATCTTACGTGGTCTTTGACGGGAAAGAGCTTGCTTTTTATTATGATGATGTCTATGGCTTTACAGATGTTGGCGGCAAAATGGCGTTTATCGCTGAGCAGGACAAAAAATTCTTTGTTGTCGTTGATGATGCAGAAGGAAAAAGATATGATGAAATCAAAAGCGACAATATTTATGACATTCAGGGCAGGCCGGCTTATGCTGCAAGGAAAGAGAATCAATGGTTTGTCGTTCATGGCGCAGAAGAATACGGCCCGTATGAAGAAGTGCACAGAATACAGGATGCAGGAGATAAACTTGCCTTTTCTGCTGTTCAAAATGGCGAATCAATCTGCTTACTTGATGGAAAAGAGCTGCGGCCAGAACCGCAGGCATACGGTGAAATAATTGATGTGAACGGCAGATTAGCATATGCACGGTATGATGATGTCGGCGCGCATATCATCTATGACGGCAGAGAGCTGGGCAGGCAATACGACCGCATACAAAACCTCCGGTCTATAGGAGATAAATTAGCATACCAGGCCACAAAAAACAATAAAACATTCATTGTGCTGGAAGAATGAATGCGTCTATTTTTCTTTTCTAAGTTTCTGATAAACCGCTCTTGCCCCGTAATACGTCATCGCACCACCCAGCGCAGTCGCCAAAATTGGCATAACAATGCAGTATGAAACTGGCGTCATGATGCATGACAGCCCCGCATCTTTCGCACCCTTTGCAACAGAAAGTAGAGAAAGTTCTCTATCTTCTGATAAGGTCTCTTCCAGGTCTTTTTTCCACCCTTCTTTTGTTAAGTAGTCTCTTAGTCTCTGCATTTTCTTCACCTCTAGTAAATATCAAGATATTCAGCACTTATAAATCTTTGTTGTTGTGATTAACCACAACATTTAAAAACAATCGCGTATTTCTAGTGCAGATGGAAGCAAAAGAACTCATAGAGCTGGGATTAACCAAAAACCAGGCAGCAGTCTATATTGCCCTGGTCAAGAAACCAGAGCAAACTGCAGGGCAATTAGCCAAAAAACTGGCAATAGACAGGTCATTTGTATATGGAATTCTAGGAAGCTTGATTGATAAAGGCCTGGCAGGACACATAACTAAGGAGAACAAAAAAATATTCCATGCTTTAGATCCTGAAAATCTAGTTAAAGAGATAGAAGAAAAAAGAGCAAAAGCACTAAAGACAATTGAAAAATTAAAGCAATTAAAAAAATTAACCAAAGAAGAAATAATTGTTAAAGTATATGAGGGAAAAGCAGGACTTAAATCATACATAAGAGATTTCTTAGAAAGCGATATTTTTCATACACTAGGCGGAGGAGGGCAATTAAGCATTCTTGAAGCACTAAAATATGAATACCCCCATTATTTGAAAGAATTATCAAAGAAAAAAATGAAAGGGCAGATACTAACATCTTCTAAAAATATACCCAAACTGAAAAAATTATTCAAAAAAACGCAGGTAGAATTAAGAACACTTGAAAATATCGAAAGCCAGGCCAATTTCACGATATTCAAGAACAAATTAGCAATCTATTCTGCAGAAGAAAAGCCATTTGTCATAATAATAGAAGATAAAACAATCACAAATGCCTTGAAAAATTATTTTGATGTTCTATGGCAGATTGCTAAAAACGTCCCAGCTATTTCTCAATCTTAAAAGCAACGCTCTATTATTCTTGATACAAAGCACGAACAGCGTCATCTACAGATAATATTGCAGATTTTACTTCCTCAATGTTACTGTCATCAAACGGCCCAACCAGCTCTATGTTTGTTTCATCAGCATCCAATCCAAATTGAGTGTCCTTAAATTGTTGTGATAACTGGGTTGTTATTTCTGAGCGTTGCATATATTCGCATTTTGCAGGAAGGTTTGCGCTAAAAGAAAATCTCCCTTTTTGGTAGGTTTCTTGATCAAACTCCAGTTGTAGGTCCAGATTGCCGCATTTTGAGTTTATAACAGTCTCTGGACATTTATCTGGGCCAGAATAGCGTCTTTCATAAGTTCCATTTAAGTAATGTTCGCGCGTGAACAAAGCTAAAGCAATATCATCGCTTATTCTGCTAAAATTTTTTAATTTTTCTGATTCATCCATTTTATCTCCCCCAACCAAATATTTTCAATATAAACAAGCAATAGAATATAAATGTTACGCCCCAGCTGGGCATTAAGGAAAACCCTTAAATTATTGTTTTAGATTATACACGGCCAACACGATAACAGCTATTAAGGGTGGAAGCACCCAATAAAGCCAGCCTCCTGGCCAGCCCAACTTATAACTTCCGAAAGCACACACATATAAAAATATTGTTATTAAAAACCAATAAATCGTTTGTTTAAGCCAATATTTAAGTTTATTATTCATCGCTCTGTCAATTTCCCGCAGTTCTGTCTACATCAGCACCTTGTTTTATTCTTCGTTGTTTTCTTAATCTTGTCAGATACCTTACGCCATTAGGCAAATAAAATTCATACCTGTCAGGGAATTCTTTTTTGACACAATTACACTTTACACAGATCTCTTTTGTGCGAGATATTCTTTTTCTAAGGTGTATACAGTTACTTGGCCGAATAATCATTTTTTACTTACATTAGCTTTTGGAGTATTTAAATTTTTTTAATTTAAACATGGTTTAAGATAGTATTTTTTCTATTTGGTCTTTTAACTGATGCAGTTCTTGAACTAATTCAGGAGTTGGCTTGTTGATTTTAGCTAGTTCTTGCCTGAACTCCCTTACTGTATTGGCTATTTTGTCTGCTTGTCCAGTGTCCAGTGCTTTTTTACCGGGATTCCCGGCATTTTTCTTTGTCTTTAAATCTTTGTTTAACTGCCTGACGCTGGTTTTTTGTGCTTTAATAATAAGCCTGTTTTGTTCTTTTGGATCTTGGTTCAGTATTAGTAATAGTTTGGCTATGCCTAATTGTTCTATTTTCAGTTTTTGTTCTGGATTTCGTAACATTGATTTTACTTTATTATAGATTCTTATCATGTTATACGCGTGTTGTCTTGTGAAGCTGAATCCTTCTTTTTCCAGGTATTGTTCAAAGCTGTTGTATTTTGCTTTGTAGGCCTTTGTTTTTTGAATCATGCTCAGGGCTTTGCCTATGTCAAGAAAGCTTGTTAGAATGGCTTTTTCAAGCTCTTTTATGCATTGTGTGGCTTGGTTTAGATTGTTTTGGAATGTCATTTTTTATCACCTGTTTTTAAAATTTTTTTTTGGGGGTTGGATTGAAGAAAGAAAAAAAAAGTTTTTTTTTAGAGCCCGATTAGTTCAACCGCTTCTTTGAACGTTTTCTGCCAGTCTGCTGTTTTTGTTTCTAGTAATTTGTTTATTAAAGCTGTCCGATTGTTTAGTTTACAGCATTTGACCATGTCGTTATCTTGACTTTCATTACTATTTTTTGGGGTTTTGCTTTTTTTCCAGCAGTCAATGCAGAGTTTTTGGTTTTGGAATTTAGGCTGGAATTCTGCTTTGCATTGCTCGCAAGTGCGGGGGTTTCCTACCATTATATTTCACCCCCGTATAGAACTAGCTGACCGCTTACTATTTGTAGTTGGCCTGTGCTTATCATTTCTGCAAGCAAAACTTTTATATGCTTGCGTGTTTTTTCCTCTTTTGAGGACTTCATTTGTTCGCGCATTTGGGGTTCCTCCAAGGGCTGGGACTTTGGTCCTGGCCTTTTTTTATTTTATTTTTTTAGTTTGTTTCTTTTTGTTTTTTTTGCCAGTTGCTGTTTTTGCAGTGCGGGCATAGTTTTGGTAATGTTTGGTTTCTGGTGTTCCATTGGTGTTGGCATTTTTCGCATTTGCATTGCCAGTGGATTGTTTGTTTCTTACTCATTTTACCTATGATAAGTAAGGGTGGTATTTAAATCTTTCTATAAAACTATATACTACAGAATACAAATCAAAAAGAAAAAAAACAGTTCCACGAGAAACACACCCCAAAAACGCATTTCCTATGGAAAAAAAATTATTTTAAATCCTTCCCAAAATCATTGCTCAAAACCTTAACCAGCTTACAAACAAGCTGTTCCTCAGTCTGAACCTGCCGGTAACTCACAAGCTTCTTCATACAATCAAATAAAGCAAAATTCACATCACATTGTTGCTTAAAATGCTGAGCCACAAGCACATGCACTAATTCGTGCAACAACACCTTACTCACGAACTCGCTCTGTTCAGGCAAAAAATCCAACAAATCCTTATGAACCTTAATCTCAGCCCTTAAATAATTACTCCAAGTCTGGACTTTAGCCGCGGTTTCGTTATCAAACTCCCAATCTTTAGAATAAAGAATTGTAATCTTCCAGTCAGTTAAGCCAAGTAATCTTTGTAAATCTTTAACTTTTTGTTCAACAAAAATTTTTTTTTGCGTGACACTACAAGATTTAACTATCTTCTTTCGGCCTGGTTTAGTTTTCATTCCGATTTTTCAACCTTTTCAACCAATTCACAAACTAAAACATCCATACTATCCGCATCAGATTCCGTGCTAAAACCATGCAAGTCGTATTCTTGCAATTCTTTAGCATACTTGGACTTTTCTAACAGTTCTTCAACTTCTTCCGAACTCAACCTTATTTTTAATTCTTTCATGTTAGTTCCTCCTTAATCTTACAATATTTTTTGTATTCTTCAAAATATTTTTTTTTAGCTTGCTCAAGCCGTGCCCTATTATAAACCGAATTATCTTTACATTTACAATTTTGCTCTAAATCATGAAATAAGAAAACAAACTTGAACCGTTCAGCTTGCTCTTGTAAGTGGTCAGGTAAAAACTTGTATTCCAATTTTCCGGTTTGTTTAAGGCATGCTATTCTTAAAATAGTTTGAACAGCTTCCAAACTCTTCTTTTTTAGTTTAAAATCCAGCCAAGCCTCAGCCTCCACTTTATTTAAATCACATAAAAAATTTTTAAAACTTTCAATCATCCTTTAAATCCCCCAAAATTTCTTTAATTTGATCATCAGAACAAACCCTAAACAAACTCTTTTTCAGTTTTTCATAATTTTCCACGCTCACTCCAGAATCAAGCACGACATGCTCGCTTAACCTTTCTTTCCAACCATACCTTTCTAAAACAGTAGTTAACTTATCAGCCAAGTAAGCCACTGTTTTAGCAGCTTTAAGCTGTACCATCACATCATTGCTAGTCAACATTGCTTGATCACATTTTCCAAGCGCGTTTTTCAAACTAGTCCATAAATGAACGCCTATTTCTTTAACATCGCCTGGCTCTAACTCTTGAATAATCGCTTTAATATCCTTTGAAACCATTTGTTGACTTACGCCAAACTTGTCTGCAAGGGCTTGTTGTGAACTTGCATAAAAGCCTACTTTGCTAATTATTTTTTTTATTTTTTCTCGTCTTTGTTTGACTGGCAGTTTAGGTCGTGTTAATTTTTTTTCCATTGTTCTACTACTTATACAACTTTGGTTAGGCACTATGTAATTCGTTTAGTACGGGAGCTGTCTTGCCTGCCTGTACACACTTTTATCATTGTTGCTGAACGGCATTTTACAAAAAATTATTTTTTTTGCACGAATTTGGTTTTCAGAATGCTCTATTGTTTCTTGACATTTAGGACAAACTGCTTCTATTAAAGCTTGTCTGGTCATGTTTTCGTAGAGTTCTGTTATTACTGGCGTAATTTTTGTTCCACAAGTGGGGCATTGTATGACTAGTTCTATTTCGTGAAATATTTTTTTTTGTAATTGCCTTGCTTCTGCTATGATTTCACGTTTTTTCTTATCACTAATCTCTTTGTTTAGTTCTTGCACTTTTCTTTGCTCTTCCGCAATATTTGTATTTATGTTATCCCAAGCTTTTTTTTTCTTTTGAAGCTTTTCTAGCCTTTCTTCAGCTTCGTTTTTGATTCCCAACAAATCCATTATTTCTCCCATTATTAACACCTCCAATGCTAAAAAAATTTTTTTATTTAGTTTTGTGTTGAAAAAAACCCTTTTTATGTGTATGAAACAGATAAAATAAAAAACTGATTTTCTTATTTCAAGTGTTTTTTCTCTTTTTCTGTAGTTTTATGTTGATAAAACTCTATTTTATGTGTATAAAATTGTTTGAATGAATTCTGAGATTGCTTTTTATGTTGTATTATAATTATAATATATAATATTATAAATATATATTTATAATATAATATAAAAGTCAAAAGATACTTCACTTTACAGCTTACTTGCGCACACAACAGTTTTATGTTGATAAAACCTTTTTTTATACACATAAAATTCATTATCGCTTCACCCCCCACCTTTTAAAACAGACTTAACACCACCATTATTCCACCAACAATTTTTACAATATTGATACCGAAAATAATCAGTATCTTGATTTTGAATTTTGTTTCCGCAAACCTTACAAAATAATTTTTTATTCTCAAGCTCTTCTTCTCGTTGCTGTTTTTCTTCTAATTCCTCTTTCGCTCTAGCCTCCTTTTCCTTCAACACAGAAACTTTAACAGCTTTATCGGTTTGCAAACTCAATATTTGTCGGTCAATATTATCAATTTCCAGTTTCAACCTTTCTATACTGCAAGTTTGTTTGCCTATAATTTCAGCGAGAGCTTTGTTAAAAACGTCACTTCTATTCACTCCTAGTTTTTCGGCGGCTTCTAATAATTCAATATCCGCGCTAACTTGTGTTGGTTTTGATCCTCTGGGGTATTTTCTTGGTCGTCCGGTCATGCTTCCACTCCGTTACTGTTATCTGGTGGTAGCCATTGAATTACGGCTTGTGTTTTTGGCACGGTATAATGACTTTTGTATTCTCCTTTACCGTCTTTCAAAAAGATCTCCCACAATAACAAGACTTCTTTATTGCTTTTAACTATCGCATCCTCTTTGATGCTTTCTTCGCCGAACGTGAATGCCACTATTGCTTTTTTCATTGTGGTACCTCTCCAAGAAATTCTTCTTCAGTGTCTGCAATATTTTTAAGATACCTCTTATTCAGAAAATGCGTTTTGTTTCGTGTGCGAAATTCAATAAAAAAGTCTGTTTCGCCAACAATAATTCCTAGCAGACTAACTAGTTTGCCTTCGGCTCCATAGAACTGAACCTTCTTACAATACCTTTTTTTATTCATTTTTTTGCCTCCATTTCACTTTCTGGTTTCAGAATTCAGTTCCTTGGCGCCATTCCAGCTTTTACGGTTGTTGTAATCCTGATTTTTTTAGCAATCTTTCAATAACGCAATAATATGGTTCGTGTTTGCATAATTTGAGTTTTTCAAGCCGGTTTTTCAAATCATGTGTGACCGCAACATGCGTTAAATCAATCGCCATAAGTATCCATAAGTCGCAACTAATATAAAAACACTAACTTTTTTACACGATAAAAAATAAATTTTTTTTGGGTTGGAGGTTGAAGAGGCAAAAGAATGATGAAGTAAAATTCTCTTGCCCCCAAATTTTTTAAAGATTTGAAACAACCCAAAAAAAATTTATTCGCCACTTCCTTGAATCAGAGCAATCTCCCACGATACCGTATTTGGGTTTCCTTCCAAGTACCGCCACCGCACACTTTGAATTTTAACAGTATAATTAGAATTAGTAGTATCGCTATGGTATGTAGCACTGCTTTGACTTCCAGTAATTAACGCTTGCAAACAAGGATTTGATGCGTGGTAAATAAACTCTCTGCATTCAGTTTTCGTTCCAGTAAAAGTGCCACGAACAGTAAAAGTTGAGGTAGCGCCAAACATGTCAAACACTAAAGCATTGTCTGCACTGCTTGCCGGCATCGGAAAATGCATCAATTGAGCGTCTAAAAATTGTTCTTCTTCGTTCAGTACGGTTAGCGATAACGCTCCACGATTGTTTGTTATACTATAAGCCATTTATTTTTTACCCCTTAACTCTTTTCTTAAACTTTCTAGTTCATTGCTGATTTTGTATAAAAAATTATTAGACATTCTAACCTGATGAATTAACTCAGCTAATTTGGATTCCATTCTTTCGTTCATGCTCTGCTCCTCCTTAATTTATGCATCGCGATAAATAATTTTTATTGTGGCCGTGCACGCGCCTCCTGTTTGTGAAAACATGATTTTAAGCCCGTCACTGCTTGTGCCAAAACAGTTTGTTGGTGTGTAAGCGTATGCCGTGCTCGTATCTGCATTTTCTGTTTTTTCAGGGTAGTCATTTGTTCCGTCATTAAAAGTTATGGTGATGTTTCTGGATTGAGCCGTGCTAAACTTTATTAAGATTCTGCTGATTTCCCATGCTTTGCTGAAATTAGCGGTGTATGTTCTATTGCTTGCTGTTCCGTTGGTTAAGTCTAGTGTGTTGCTTGTTTTTACTTCTGTTGTTCTTGTTATATTGACTTTCATGATACTAGTTTCCTGTGATTTTGTCTCCTTCGTATTTTTGCCTGATTTCGTTCAGGTTTTGCATTAGTTCAGTTAATCTACTAAAAATTATGCTTCTGGTTTGTTTAGAATGCCCTTCAGTATTTGGTAAATCAAAAGTGTCTAATAGCCATGTTTGAAAATGATCCAGTATTTGTATGTAGAACTTGAATTGTTCGTCTGAGAAAGTGCTTAATTGACTGTTTGTGGTTTCCAAAGCTTTCAATAATTTTTTTGCTTTATCATCTTTTTCCTCAGGAATGTTATAATAGCCGGATTTAATTTTCATCATTTCTTCAACTGACGGTTTGATTCGGCCTTCAAGTAAAAAATCTTTTTGCAATTGTTTTAGTTCTTTGTCTAATGCTGCTATTTCTGATTTTAAGCTTTCATCTCTTTTATTTTTTAGTCTTTGGCTTAAATTTCGCATTCTAACTATCATTCTTTGTAATCTTTTTGTGATGTAATTTTTTGCTTCGTCATGTAACTCGTTTGGATTTAGTTTTTCTAGTTCTTCCAGCCAGTTTTCAAAAGCATCACTGTTGTTCATGAAAGCTTGTAGTGTTCCGCTTTCGTCTGCTTGAGCAAGTTTTTGCACTATTAAACTTTTTCTTAATTCATTAAAATTGTAAGAATTCATTTTTGTAACCCCTTTTTTTGTCTTGCTTCTACTTGTTTTTGAATGTTGATTCGCATCATTTCTTCAATGCTGGGTTGTATCGTTTTCAGGCCTAGTTCTGATTGTATTGCTTTGCTGAGATTTAATAGTCTGTTGATGACTTTGTCCCAGCTTTCAAAACTTCCTTGTTTGAATTTTTCCAACTCGTTTTTTGTGTTTATTGATATTTGTATCGTAGTGTGTAACATTGTTTTTTTTACCTCTAATTCTTTGTTAAGATTTTGTTATATAAAAACCATAACTCAACTACAGCATAGTTATAACTAATATAAAAACACTAACTCTCAAAATTGCTGTGAGAAAATCAAGTTTTTGTATCGTCTAAGAACACAGTAAAATTTAAATAAGAAAACAATTAAAAAAGAATAAAAAAAAATTTATTTAAGCACAGCTCTCAACACATCTCTGAACTTTTCATTATTAGCAATTTTTTGAGCTAATTCATCCAATTCATTACTCGGGTTATCCACACCTATAAAGTTTTCTTCAAGGTTTGGTGGCTTAATAGCTTCAATACCGCAATCCATTCGGTCAGCAACTAATCTTTTAATATACCTATAAGTGCTGTTTACTTGCGAGTGTCCCATAAAATGTGCTGTTGTTAAAAGAACGTCTTGTATTCCTTTTTCCATACACGCCATTGCATACCATGTTGCTCTGCTTTTTCTGAAAGCATAAAGACTTAGTCTTTTAATGCTTCGGAGTTCTTTGTTTGGGCCTCCGTATCTTTTCATTACTTCGTCATTAACCCACGAATATCTTATCCTATTCGTGTTTATCATTTGTGTTCTTGTTCTCCATAAAAAGGATTCCCATCCGCTTACGCTCATTGGTTTTTTGTTGTTTCTGTTGCTTGGAAACAAGTACCCGTCTGCCATTGTGTGCCAGTTTTGGCGAATGTATTCTTCTAAATAATCTCTGAACCATAACGGTATTAGTCTGGTTTTTTTCTTGATTATTCGCGTGATTATTTTGTTTCCTGCTTGGTCGGTTCGGATTGTTCTTTTGTATTTGGTTATCAGATTTGATATTTTGGGTTGTGTTCTGTCTTCAAAATGTAGGTTTTCTATTTGTGCTCTTGTGCATTCTATTGGCCTGAACCCTGTTAGTCCCGCAAATAAAAAATATGCTTGGTGTTTGCTAAATGGTTGTAGGTAGTTGATGAAGTCTTTGAATTGTTGGTATGTTAAGTACCTGTCATCATCTAAGTCTTTTAGTATGGTGACTTCTACAAGGTTTTGTCCAGTGTTTTGATTCATTCTTTTTTTTCCTCCAAGTAAAGCGAATCTTAAAGAAAAAACTTTTATTTCTTGCCAGCTCTCTGAAGCTTTTTTCTTTTTGATTACTTTTTTTAGAGGATTTATTCACGTTTTTAAGGCATCACCTCACTTCTTTTTTTTAGCATTTGTTTGAATATACTGCGCTCACACAGGAGCTTTCACAATTACTTATTTGCATTTTAGTTTCTCCAAATTCTGATTTAATTTCTTCAATTCAGCCAATATCAACGCTTGGCCTACCACGTCTACACGCACGTCATTATTTTGCCGGGATTTAAGTATTAAATCAAGGCTTTGCTCAAAACCAGAATCAACAATGTTTTTACCCATTTTTTTCAGCACCTCACTTTTTTTTATTGTTTTACGAGTATAAAAAACTTATCATTCCTGCTCTTTAACTTTTTTTTCAAAATCTGCCAGGCTCTTCTTAACACCACTAAATAAGTTTGTCATTAAAGGATTATCCAGCATTTCTTGCATTTGAGCCTTCATGTCACTTAATTCTTTTTGTAACCGATCTTGTTGTTCCTGCAAGCCGATGTTTTCTTTTTTGATTTGACTGACTTGATCGTTTTCCCACTCTTTTTTAACAACTTCATTAGCATCTATTTCGTCAGTGTTCACGTACCTGCGTAAGCTTTTGCTTCCTAAAACGTGCCCGCTTCGTTTTCCTAGCCTGATCAGGTTTCCGCCTAAGACTTTATCTCCATAATACGTGATGCTGCTTTTTCTCATAGTGTAAAGATTGTAGCTTTTGTTCGTAACTATTTTAGTGGCTTGAGCGAAACTTCTGCGGTATTGGTCATAGCTTAGATTAAATAATAACGCGTTTTCGTTATCTTTATCCGGGTGTCTTTTCAGCCATTCCCTTAACAAACTAGTAGCTATTGGCACGTTTATTTTTCTTGGACTGTTTGTTTTAGTAGCATTAAGGTTTAATTGAATCGTTTTTTGTTGTGTATTCTTGTCTGTTTGAATCAGGACGTCTTTGATTTTCATGCTTAATAATTCCATTGGCCTGGCTCCGCTGTCAAATCCTGTTATGATTATTGCTTTGTTTTGCCAGTTTTTTGCAGTGTGGGCTATGTCTAACCATAAGTTTTTGTCTATCGTGACTGGGTTTGATTCTATTATTTTGTGTCTGGCTTTTGGTAAGAAATTGAGTTCATAATTTTCTTGTTGGTTTAGGTATTTTAGGAATAAATTGAATGCTTTGATAGTGGAACTTTTGGTTTCGTCACTGTAACTTTGCCCGTTTTGTTTGAGTACTTTGTCTTCTGTTAGTTTGTTGATTAGTTCTACATAGCTTTTTTTGGTTAGATTGATTTTTTTGTTTTTCGTGATTGGTTTGTAATCATTCCAGGTTATGAAGTCTTTGATGTGTTCTAAGTACCTGCCTCTTTTTGCTTGGCCTACGCTTGTTCTTCCGCCGTGCATTCCTATGCTTGCGTCTCTTTCAAATTGCAGGATTAGTTTTTTGGTTTTTGAATCTATTTTTTTGTGGTTTTTGATTTGGTTGATTAGATTTTGTAGTTTTTGGTTTTGTTTATGAATATCGCGTTTAATGTTTGACATAGTTTTTCCCCTCCCTTTTAGAAATAGTATAGACTAACTAGTATTTAAACCTTATTATTAAATTAAGGGTTTTTTCAAACGCCCCAGCTGGGAGTCGAACCCAGGTCGGAGCCTTTCTGCGCAGGGCTTTACGCCCGGCTGTTTGATCAAACTTTTTTAAAGTTTGCTCGACAGGGCTCCATGATAGACCACTACACTACTGGGGCATATCTTGAGTAATAAGCTGGTGGTTTTTAAATCTTACTGTTATCTTTGCGGTCTTTTCATCAAGTATAATTTTCCTGTTTTTAATGATTTTGAAGGCATGAATAAAGTTTCATTTATAGCTGCTGTTGCATATTTGTGTCCCTGGAATTTCCAAAGCAAAAGTTTGTTAAAATAAAAATTATAATGCCTTATCAATAAATCTTTGAATCTCTCAGAAACTCTAAAACCATTTTCAATTTCTTTTAATTGGTTATGAAAAGCTCTTAATTCAAGCATGTTCAAATACATTCCATCTCCTACTTTTGATGGAAGTATTTTTTCGCCGCAAAGCCGTATTCCATTTGCATGGTCTAATGCATGAACCGATTCATGATGATTCACTATGCTTTTCAATTCGTTTAAACCGTATTGTTCAAAAACATTTGGAAAAATAATAATAACTGATTTTTTCCCTTTTCCCAAACATCTTTCAGGCATTGATGTCTGTGCAAAAGTTTTCTTTTTCTTTGAAAGAGAATTCCAATATTTTTCAAATTCACCAGAGCTTATTCCAAAAACCCTGTCAAGTGATTCATAACATCTTTCCTTGTTATTTTCATGAAAATAGATTATATCTTCAATATTTGGCTCAAATTCTGCTATTTCCTCCAAAGTTCTTTGTCTTTCTTCTGCTTCTGAAACCAATTCATATATTCCTATTCCAACACTTACTCCGCCAACTGGCTCAGGAATAAATGACTTTTCAGCAGAACAGCCTATATAAAGTGCCAAAGTCGCTGTCAGTGTTAGAAATAATTTTTTCAATTTGCCCCAAATTAAAAATATCCCCGCTCCCAGATTTGAATTTCCCGGCTTTTACGTTGGTTAAAAACCTCTGGGAACCTCGCGGTCTCGGCTGTCTGTTTATCACCCCAAGCTTTATGCAAAGTCAAAACAGCGATTTTATCTACAGCCGCGCGCTCTACCGTTGAGCTAAGCGGGGATAATAGAGGATAACTATACAACGCTTTATAAAGTTTTCGAGACAGTTGCTCTGTAATATAACTATTTGCTTCTATAAAACTTTAAATAAAACTGTCTTTTTCCAGATACTTATGGGGAGAAAGAAGCAAGGCGTTTTTGTGGAGGCATATGAACCAGAAAACTGCATAGATTCAAGAGTCAGACAGCTGTATTTCAATGCTTTGGAAAGCACAGCAGTAAGAAAAGATGATGTTCCGCAGGTCAGCACTAAAAACTTAGTAACGCCGAAGTTTTATTTGTTTGAAAAAGGTTTGGGATTCTACCATCCTAGTCTGCACAGCCCTATTCTGGTCATTTCTGGCAAAACAGAAAGTGATGTTAAAGAAACCTTTGTCTATATTCAAGATAAGCTTGAGCATCTGTTCCATAATGACGAAACTGTTGATTCGGGTGTGTCTAGCACTCCTGGCAGAAAACCCCTGGCAGAATACGGCCAATTTGAAACTCCTCATTTTGTAGAAGCAGATCATAATCAGCAAATGAAAAGCAAGATCAAGAAGTTCTTGAAAACTCTGGGAAGCTATAATTTAGCTCTTGAACAGCAGTTTGAGCTGGCATGCAGTATTGATAGTAATTATTTCCCTGTAAGATCTGCTGATCAAAGAGGAAAGAAGCCCTCTAAAAAGAAACCTAAGAAAAAATCTTCAAAGGATATTCCATTTTAGATTTATCTTGTCTGCGCTTTCTACCGAATAAATCCAATAACTGCCTTGTTAGAATTTGCTGTCCTTGTTCTTTTGCCTGCTTCAAACTTTGCAGCTGCAGACGGCAGGGTAACTCCGCCTAAAATGCTTAATTTAGACTTTATCTTGTAGCTTATCACGCGTTCTTCGCCAGGATCAATGCTTTCTATGCCCCACTTGACAAGCGTCCCTTTTCTTTCATGCTTCACGACCTTATCTGGCTTTAATGTCCCTACGTCATAATCTTTTGCAAGGTTTGCTATCCTAGGAACATTATCTATTATTTTGACGTGCTTGACTGGCTTCTTGCTCCTGTTCACTATTTCTATAATGACTTTCAGCTCAGATATGCCTCCTTCTTTTGTTGCAAGGACTGTTGCTGTTTTTCTCAGGATTACTGGGCTCCTGAAAATAATGTAAGCAACAATAAGCACAATTAACACAATCGTGATAATCAATATCGGCTGGTAATTGAAAGTGTACATGATTAGTTCGCTTTCGCCGCTTTTAATATCTAAGTCCCACACAAGATATCCTGCTTCTTTTTTAGCAGAAGGCGTTGTTGTCACAAATATGTTCTTGAAGAATGAGCTTGGAACTTTGTAATAATCCACATAAGGAATGTTTCCATTATTCTTTAAAGTAACAAGATAATTTGTTTTCAAGAATCCCTTGTCTATTTTCACTTCTTCCTGAAAATCCTCATAATCCTGCACCTCAAATGCCACAGGATCTAAATCAAACCTGAATCCACGGTCTTTTTCAGGAACTATAATAGAAACTTTAAGCAAATCTTTCTGTGGCGCTGTATAAGGCGATAATTTGATAAAGAATTTCAGTTCTTTTTTCTCTAAAGGTTCTAAGCTGACTGTGTAGTCCTTATTGATGGTGCTGCTTCTCAGCTTTACATCCACTTTCTCTAAATTCCGCCTGTTCTGGTTTTCCAGCATCACTCTTACTTTCAGTTCTTCGCGGGGGTCTACCTTGTCTTCCATGTAGACTTCTCCCCGGACTGCAGGAAAGTAGGATTGTTCTGGGGGAACAAGGGATTGTATCTCTAATAATACGTCTTTCTTTTCTTTCAGGTCTGTTCCGACCATCTTCACTGTCAATGGCACCCTGTATGCTCCAGGATTAATGTTAAGAGGCCTCACAAACAGTCTTGTGCTGAAGAATTCAGAGGGCTCCACCCTTAAAGAGTCTCTTACCCTGACATCCCAGATTACATTTTCAGAATAAATCTCAAAAGTCTTTATCTCATCTGCGGTATGGGTTATGCTGAAATTGAATTCAGCAGTCTCATCTTGCTTTATAACCACTTCACTTGGGAATATCTCTGCATTGAAGTTAACTGATGCATATGCTATTGCAGAAAATAATATCAATGCAAGCATCCATAATCCCAATTTTTTATTCAAAATCAATCACCCGTACTAGAATCAATTTATATACTAGTATTTATACTTTGCGGTGCTTACATGCTCCTGTTTTTGCACGTTTATCACGTGGTCTACAAACGTTTCTATCTTAGGCTCGTGGCTAACAATGATCACCTGCCCTGCATTCAACTCTTCCAGCACATCTCTTATCTTGTCCAGCTGTTCTGTGCTGAATCCGTCTGTAGGCTCGTCAAGTATTAGAATCTGTTTTGTCTGCACAGATGTTATCAGGTCATTGATTACCTTATTCAAGGCCAATCGATAAGCAAGTGCGCAGGCTGTTTTTTCTCCACCACTTAAATTCTCAAGCAACACATCATAGCCGTTCTGCTGCACAACAGGCGTAAATGCATCATCAAGCCTTGCCTGTATTGCCTCGTCTTCTATAAGCATGTCAAACCAGCTCTTGAAAAGCTCGTTGAATTCCCCATATACTCTTGTCATGACTTGTTTCTCAATAACGTCTATAAGATTAAGGAAATAATCACCGAACCAGTTCTGGAATTTTTGTATCTGCTTTAATTTTTGCTGGATTTTAATCTTCTCCGCAATTTCTTTTTCAAGCCTCAATAGAATCTCAGCAACAACTTCTTTTTCTTTCATTAAAGTGTTGTATTTTATCTCAATCTCTCTTTCTTTCTGGTTTTTTTCTTCAAATTCCTTTCTTTTCTCTGCAAATTTCTCTTCAAGAGCGCCAAGTTCCTTGATTTCATCGCTTAATTTAATCTTTTTCTGGTTTATCTCGCCAATTTCTTTCTTTATCTGCTCCTGCTCTCCAGATAATGTCTTTTCTTTTGCTTGTTTTTCTTTCAGGTTTGCTTGTTTTAATTTAATCAAGGCCATTGCTTTCTCTTTTTTTCGCAGTTCTTCCAGTTCCTGCTTGAGAATTTGCAGCTCTTTCTCTTTTTCAGAAGTAAATGAGTTGTGCTGCTCTATCTGCTCTTCAAATATCTTTATCTTTGAGTCTTCTGCCTGCGTTATCGCGGTCTTGTGCAAAGCAGTTACTTCCTGCAGGCACGTCGGGCAGTTGTTCATGCTGCTTATCTTGTCTTTTGTCTCGTGGCTCATCTGTTTTTTTGTCTTGCTTTCAGTTATTTTTGCATGGATTTCTTTTAATCCTGCATCAATCTTAATTATCTGATCGTTTTTTTCCTTGATTTTAGAAGCAACATCCTCTGTTTCTTTTCCTTCAAACTCTTTTTCAAGGGTTTCTATCTCCTGCTTCAATGTTCCAAGTTCAACAGCATTCCTGCTGTTCTGCTCTGTCTTCAGTTTCAGCCGGGCTTCTGCAATTTCAAGCTCTTTTTTCTTTTCCTGCAGTGTCTTTATCTTTTGTTCAGTGTTTTCAAGTGTTTTCTTGCTTGATGCAACTTCTTTTTTTGCCTTGTCAAGCCTTGGCTTCTGCTCAGAAAGGTTCTCTGCAAGCTCTTTTGCCTTTGCATCCTGCTCTTTTTTCTGTTTTTTCTTGTCATCAAGGTCTGAAATCATTCCAGAGTATTCCTTGCTTTTTTCCCGCAGGGTTTTGTTATAATTAGCAGTGTTTTCTTTTATTCTCTTGTATTTATCAATGTCAAACACCTTTCTTAATATGTCCAGCCGTGATTCCTGGCTGTCAAGAACGATTTTTTTCATGTCTTCCTGCGGGGTGTAGACTGTATACCTATACACAAGGCTCTTGCTTTTTGAAAGCATGCTTTTAGGATAGCCTATCAATTCCAGGATTTCTGTCTTAAGCTCCTGAGGCGTCCCATCCTTGCGCGCATTATTCCTTATAATATAGCCAGCTTCCTGCTCTACTGCGTTCTTTGTTCTTTTAAGTTTCCTATGCACTGTTATTTTCTGCTTGTTAAGCTCAAATTCAAGCTCTACAGAGCCTTTTTCTTCCCCATTGCGCAATAAGCTATTGCCGGAAAGATCTCCTCTCAGGATACCAAAGAGCGCGAATTCAATCGCAAGAAGTATTGTTGATTTTCCAGAGCCGATATCTCCTGATAATAAAACAGTCCCTTCTGGAAACTGCAGCTCCTGGTCTAGATAGCTTCTGATATTCTTTAGTTTTAGAGATTTAAGTAGCATAAGTCCAGAGAATCAAAGCTGGTTAATATTTATTGTTGTGGTAGAGAAGATAGTTTAGACAATAAACTTACTGATATTGATCCGCTAATCGCGCTAAATCTCGGCAATTTAAAATTTTTGCAATTTTGCGTTGATTACGCACAGCACTCAATTTTGTTAATGCATTTTTAAAAGTTAAAACTTTATCTCTTCCAGATTCTTTCGCAACATATAACGTTGCATCCATCTGTCGAAATAATTCGTCTCTAATTTCAAACTCTGCAGGCGTTCCAGTAAAGAACAAATCTTTATTTGCGAGCAAAGACTTGGTGGTTTGTATACCTCCACTAAGTGTTAGACCTTTTCGTTCCCCGACTTGCAAAGTACTGAAATATCTTTTAACTCTTGCACGTATACCATTAGCAAGCCTATATGCTTCGCCCAGTCCTACTCCCGGAAACACTGCAACAATCTCTTCACCACCAAAACGGCCTAATTGTTTGTGTTTTAACAAGGTGCCAAAATCTATGGGTTTTTGAAATAAATCAATAATACATTTTTGCAATTTTTCATCTTGAATTTTACTAGGATTTAACAAATAATCTCTCAATAAATGTTGATATGAAGCTACAATGCCCTGTTCAGGATCTCTGAAACTTTCTTGCAGAACCGCGCAAGTTCCTTTTAAAACCTCATCACCTTTAGCATGACCCAAAGTATCGTTTACTTTTTTGAAGAAATCAATATCAAACATCACTTGTGCAAGATCAGGTATCTTGCCTTGCAAAAACAGGGCAATATTTGCATCAAGCAATGCGTCAAATGCTGCTCTGTTATACAGATTTGTTAAAGGATCCCGCTTAGCATATGACTCTATTCTCTGCCGGATTCCCTGGTATTGGAGAAGTAATTGATACATTATTTTCTGATAAATATGCTCACCTACTACTTTTTTTACTTCGCAGTATAGTTCTGGCCGCGTTGCGGCAGTAACTAAAATCCCAGATGTTAAACAGTCTAACTCAAATAGAGTAAAAATATCTATTTTCTCTCCTTTGTCTAATTTGAAAAGCAAATCTTCAGAATTTAACCGTTTTTCTAAATCATCAATTTTTTTAAGTTCTCGCGCCAGCATACTTTAGTCACCCGAAAGTAGTTAAGCTTAGCTACCTTTATAAAGCTTATGCACACACACCGGAATCGGTCAAAATCTTTAAATATTTCAGAGATTTATGAGCAAATATGACCCATTCAGAAATAAGTAATCTGGTAGAATCAATCATAAGTAGAGCAAAGTCTATCACAGCTAAAGAAAGCCAAGAAAATGAATATCGTGTTTTTGTTCCATATGCCGAAATACGAAATACTGGCAAAAGTAAACACCACGTGGCAGAAATCGTGCTTACAGAAGCATCTGCAGAAGATGCTAGAAATCACGCAATACGGCAAGTGCAAGATTCTTGTATGGCCGCAAGAAGCAGAAAAGACATTACTTCTTTCAAAATCGTTTATTCTGATGTCGATGTTAAAAAAATAACAAAATATTAATCACGCTTTCTTTTAAAACAAGTCAAGAAAAAAATTAAAAAGAGAAATAAAAAATATTTAATTAAATGCGCCAGGGTCAAACACCGGCGGCCTGTTCTTGTCCACTACATTTACAGTTACATCTTTTGTTGCTGTGTTTATGCCGTCTGTCGCTGTTATTGTAACTGCGTGCGTTCCTGCGTCGTCATAGTCTGTCTGGTAGCTGCTTGATGTCATCCATCCAGAGTATGTGATTGTCAGCTCATCATTCTCTGGATCAGTTATGTCTGCGTCAATGTTCACTATTTCTCCTTCTTCTACATTGATTGTCTCTAGTGCAAGGGTTATTACAGGCGGATTATTCAGGGACTGTACATTTATCTTGACTTTCTTTATGTCAGTCAGCTCTCCATCAGATGCTGTCACATCGATTTCATATGTGCCTGCATCTCCTGGCTCTGTTTTCCAGCTTCCGCTTGTTCCTATAGGCGATCCAAAGGAGATTGTGATTTCATCCCCGTCTGGGTCTGTTGCATCTGCCTCTACAAACACTTTTTCTCCTTCCTTGACTGTTATTTCTGCGATTTCACCTAGTTTTGGCGCGCGGTTCACGTTGTTTACTGTTATTGTAACTTCTTGTGTGGATTCTCCTTTGCCATCAGATGCTGTGATTGTTACTGTGTGTGTTCCAGCATCATCAAATGTTGTTTCTCTTGTTGCGCTGTCCATCCAGCCAGAGAAGGTGAGTGTCACTTCATCATTATCTGCATCCTGTGCCTGGGCATCCAGAGAGATTGTTTCTCCTTCATCCACTGTGATTGCTGTTGAGCTCAGCGTGATTGTTGGCAGGGCATTTGCCATCTTGACAACAAGCTTGATGTCCTGGCTCACTTCATTCTTGCCGTCAGATGCTGTGATTGTTATGACATATTCTCCTGCATCTCCTTCGCTTGTCTGCCAGTTGCCTTTTTCATCTAATGGTGATGTGAATGTGTATGTGATTGGGTCTCCATCAGGGTCAACTGCTTTAAGATTAGGGAAGCTTACAAGGTTGCCTTCTGTGACTTCTTTTATTGGAAGCCCTTCTGCATCTACTGTTGGTGCAGGTTTTGTTTCTTTCTTTTCAGGTGTTGTTTCTTTCTTTTCTGGTTTTTTCGCTTCAGTCACATTTGCCGGCTCTTTTGCTTTTTCTTCTTTTTTGACGTCTTTTTTAGCGTCCTCTTTTGCAATCTGCTTGTCATCTGCTTTTTTATCGCCGGCATCCTTATCTTCAGACGCTTTCTGGAGCTTGACGCATCCAACCAAAGACAATATTACGACTATTGTTAGAACAGCTAATATCACTGATTTCATTCTTTTCATTTTAAACTTCCCCCTTTAAAATTGTTGTTATTACAAAATAACAAACTCATTTATATATTTTATTGTAGTGAAAGATATAAGTCGCAGTTTTTTGCTCGAGAAGGCAGTTATCACCAACCCCAGACAAAAACCACGCAAAATTATTGATTTTGCAAAGGCTTGGAAGAATTCAAGAGGATAAAGGTTGACAAGCAGGTCATTTATCTGGAAAATCCATGTCCCTTTTGCGAAAAATAAGCTGTGCATCTGGGAAAATATACAGTCAAAAGGCAAAATCAAGAATAAAACAGGCAGGACAACAGATATTATCCCCCCATACAAGAATATTTTTCTTTTATCTTTGATAAATCTAAGCGAAACAATAAAATATACCAGTGCAATCATGAAAAAGCCAAGCAGATAATGTATAACTGTCCGTACATCCTGCAGATGAGTCATTTCTCTTTCATTGAATTCATTAAAACTTGCAGGAACCTGGCCTGTAATAAAATAATTTACCATGTCTTTGTTCATCTCTGCAGCTTTCTCTGGCATCAGGCTGTATTTTTGCGTCAGTTTTGTGTAAAAGCTGGAATCATAAATCAATATCCCGAATGAGAACAAGTAAACAAGTACAGGAATAAGAATTATTAATAGAATTTTACAATACTTTTGCATTGTCGCCTATCTTTGCCTTTATTTCTTCTTTTTCTGTCTTGAGAGCCTTTCCTTTGTATCTTACTTTTTTGTCTTTTGTTGTCATCTGCACCTGCTGGAATTCTTTCAAGGTGATTTGTCCTTCTCCTGGCTCTATTCCCTCTACAAATACCTTTTCTCCAGGAGAACTTTTAGGAGCCTCTACCAGCGCCACTTGCTTCTTCAGCTCTGCTGCCAAGAGTATGCCTGCACTTTCCACGCCTTTTAATTTTGCAGGCTTCAAGTTAGTCACAACAACGATGTGCTTGCCTTTCAATTCTTCTGGTTTAAAATAAGGCTTCAGCCCTGCAACTAATTGTCTTCTTTCTTTGCCTAAAGTTATCTGCAGTATATACAGCTTCTCTGCTTCAGGATGCTCTTTGACTTCTGTTATCTCTGCCACCTTTAAATTTAGTTTAGCAAAAGGGTCTTCTTCTTTTACCTCAAATTTCTTGAACAATATCTCTGGTTTTGGTATTGTTCCTTTTGTAGTCTTCTTGAATTTAACATCATTGAATGTTCCAAGCTTCTGCCCTATCTGTTTTGCTATTTTTTCTCCTGTCTCTGGGATAAATGGATATACATATATTGAGATGGTTCTCAGGCATTCTGTCAGGACATATAGTATTGTCCCTAATCTTTCCTTGTCTTCCTTTAATTTCCATGGCTCTGTGTCATTGATGTATTTGTTGCATGCCCGGATAAAGCTCCAGATCTTGTCTATTACCTTGTTCCACACAAACTTGTGCATTAATTCATTGACTTCATCAAAAATCTCAGATTCTTTTATCAGTTCTTCATCTATTTTCTCAAATTTGCCTGGTTTTGGTATTTCTCCTTCAAAATTTTTCTGTGTAAGCACTGTCACTCTCTGCAATAGATTGCCTAGAACATCTGCTAAGTCTGAGTTTGATCTCTCAACAAGCGCTTCATAAGAAAAATTGCCGTCTTCTCCTGCAGGTATCTCTTTCAAGAAGAAATATCTTACAGGGTCTGTGCCATAATCATCTAATAATCTGACAGGATCAACTACAATGCCTCTTGATTTTGAGAGTTTCTCTCCGCCTAAGTTAACAAATCCGTGGCAGTGCACTGTTATCGGCAGTTTCAGTCCAGCTGACATCAACTCGCACGGCCATATGACTGTGTGAAACCAATTTATGTCTTTGCCGATTATGTGAACATTTGCTGGCCAGTATTTCTTGAAGTCTTTTCCATCTGGATAGCCTATTCCAGAGATGTAATTCAATAATGCATCAAGCCAGACATACAGTATCTGGTTTGGATCTCCGGGTACTGGCACTCCCCATGGAAGGGATGTTATTGGCCTTGAGACGCACAGGTCTCTTAGCGGCTCTTTCAGCCTGTTGATTATCTCTTTTCTTCTTGATTCTGGCAGTATGAAGTCAGGATGCTGATTGATGTGCTTGATTAATCTATCTTGATATTTTGACATCTTGAAAAAATACGTGTCTTCTTTCAATATCTCTGGCTTTTTCTTGTGCACAGGGCAAAGCCCTTCTTCCAGCTCTTTTTCAGTATAATATCTTTCGCACCCCACGCAGTACAGCCCTTCATATGCCCCTTTGTATATGTCGCCTTTTGCTTTCAGCTTTAGGAAAACCTCTTGGCAAACTTTTTTGTGTTCTTCTGAAGTTGTTCTGATAAACTTATCATATGATATGTTTGCTTTTGTGCATAATTCCTTGAAAAAAGGGACATTCTTTTCCATCAATTGCAGTGGTGTTATTCCCTGCTCTTTTGCTGTCTTGTAGTTCTTCTGGCCATGCTCATCTGTCCCTGTCAAGAAAAAGACATCCTCTCCCAGTAGCCTGTGCCATCTTGCTATGGCATCAGCTATTGTTTTCTCGTACAAATGCCCAATGTGGGGCTTTGCATTAGGATAATCAATTGCTGTTGTTATGTAAAATGTCTTCTTGGCCATGGCTTAAAGAAAAAGTATAGCATTTATAAATCTTTATATTCTCTCAAGTGCAGTTCAAGTCTTCCAGGGTCTATTTTTGACGTGTCAATTGTTACGTCAGGATCATGTATCATTTCTGTTCTTGATTTGACATGCTCATACACCTGCTGGCCTGCAACATATTTGCCATCGCTGGACTGTTCAAGTCTTTCTTTTATTCTTCGCAAGGTCTCTTCTTCAGGACAGATTATTTGTATCAGTTTTGAATCAGGCGTTATTGCTCTTGCCTCATCAACCAACGTCTTTGCGTATAGTGTTGCATCTATTATTACATTTATTCCTTGTTCAATAAGATTTCTTGCGCTTGCAAACAAATCAGCGTACATTGCATCAACTTTTTCATTTGGAAACACCGCATCCTTGACACCAGGATCAACATCAAAGAAATCCTTGCGAATATCATCCATGCTCAATACTATTGCATCATGTTTCCTTGACAAGAATCTGCTTATTGTTGACTTCCCTGTCCCAGGTAATCCGCGTATTATGTATAGCATCATAAAAAAGAAATTACAAGTCTCTTTTAAAACTTTTGTTTCACCAGTTGTGGACAAATTTAGCGGCGTGATCCAAACCCAGATTCTTTTTCAGTTATGCCAAATCTTTCAATGTATTTTTCTGCTATCTCTTTCATCTGCTTTACTTCATCATCAGTAAATTTGGCTCTTTCGCGTTCAAAAGTCCTTTTGCAGTTTTCTACGTTGATTTCAAAAGGGTCAAAGTTCAGTCCCCATGAAGAGATGTGGTATCCAGACATGTTGCTGTGCGCCTGGTTCAGCTGCCTGCTGTCTATTCCCGCAGCACCCTTGTTCCTGAATGGAATCATCTCTAGCACAGAATATTGATCTCTAAGCTCGTAAAAAAAGTCACACCATTCCTGCATGCGTTTCTGCCGGTAATACCTTTTTTCTTTTGGAACAAAAGAGAAAATACCTGCCAATAAATCTTCAATAAAACGCACCATAATATAAGGAATGACCTTGAAATATTAAAATTTTTCTACTATTTCATCTTTTTTGTTATCAGGATATCTTTGCCGCATTTCTGGCACTGGAATTTGACAGCATCCATTGATTTCTTCTTTTGCGCTTCTTCATCAAATACCTGCACTTTCTTTCTCTTGAAAGGCACCTGCAGTTCGCCTTTGTTTCCGCAGTGCGGGCAGGTGTACTCAATATTGCAGGTCAATGTCTCTTCATATGCTTTTTTCTCAACAGTGTGGCCGCATGCAGGACACACATATTCTTTTGCCCTTACTTTTACTTTTCCTGTTTTCTCATCTTTTGGCTTGCTCATCTTTGCCTTGCCGCACTTAGAACAAGTTTCTTTGAATACCCATGCAACGACCTTGCCGTCTTTTATTGTCCTTCTGGTAAAATAAATGCATTCATCCATTGATTCTGGGAAGCGTAAAGCCATATAATCACCTCTCTAAGAATTGTTTTTTCTTTTCTGTATTTAAGGGTTTTGGTATAATGCATTCAGTGAAACCTGCAGTTCTAAATCATAATAAAAAACTTTTTGTGCAGTCTCTCTTGCAAGCTTGACAAATTCATCATTAAATGCTTTCCTGATTTCTCCTTTCCTGCGGCTGGTAATCCGGGTAGGCTGCTTTAATGCTTTGCTGCTGAGCTGTTTCTTGAGTGTTTCTAAAATCTGTTCAAGTTTTCCAGCATCTGTTTCCCCGAATGTTAATGTTTCCTTGACATACTCATCTTTCCAGACCGGCTCAATTGTCATGATGTAAGGATCTTTAAGTTCTATTTCACCTGTGCTTTGGTTAAGTTCTGCTATCGGAATTATCCATCTTAATCTTTCTGCATCTCTCCAAAGCACGCTTCTGTAGCCCATCACTTCAGACTGATTGCCTTGTGCTGTAATGCTTGCACCGCCGCTATAAACATTGTTATGGCCGTGATTATTTTGAAACAATAATACTTTGGCTGGCAATAATATGTGTTTTTCGCCGTTGATAGAGCTAGTGCGATTCTGCATTCCATGTTGCTGCGCGTGCCATTTTTCTGGATTTGTTCTTCGCATTTTTTGTTAAGAAAAAATAGTCTCTTTTTAAAGTTTCAGGTTCTCTTAACCTCTATAGAAACAGCATCGCAATTCACGCGGATATATCGAGGACAGATTGTATAAGGCAGTTTGTTTTCATCGCAGTATTTTATTATTTTCTCTTTTTCTTTTTCATCTTTGAATTTAACAATTACATTTATTCCTGTCTTTTCTTTGTGGATTATGTCAAAATCTTTCAGGTCTGCCTTGATTTTCCAGTGCATTCCGTTCCATCTCAGCTGCCTTGCAAATAATTTATCTAATTCCTCATCCAGCGCAGCCAATTTAGCGGAGTCAAATTCTCCTTCAAAAGAATAATCCTCATCAAAAGCAATAAAACCGCCATAATGCAGATTGACTGGCTTGTCTTTCCCAAAGCTTCCTATGATTATGTCTCCGATCTGGGCCAGTTCTGTTCCAATGCTTCCAGAGGCATCATTTACCAGCAGGCATTTTTTTTCAGCGCATATTTCTGTAATCTCTTCCATTGGCTGTTCTGAAAAATAGCCGTTAAGAGAATTGACCAATAGCACAGATTTTTCATCTGCTTTTTCTTTCAAATCAGAAATATCAATTATTCCATAATCTGTCTTTAATTCAACTTTTTCTAAACCAGCTTTCTTAGGATAATCACGGTAAGTCAGCCATCCGCCCTGGTCCTGTATCAAGACCTTTTCCTTGCCAATGCTTTTCAAGAACTTCAGCACAGAAAGTATTGCATGGTCTCCTGATTCAACTAATTTTATTTTCTTTTTCCCTGTTAATTCCTGCAGTTTCTCCTGAACTTCCATGACTATGGAGTATTCAATAAAGTATTTAAATCAATGCATTTTTATAAAAAAAATGGCAAAGTATATCACTGTGTATCTTATTCGTCATGGGGAGACTTTCTGGAATGTTAAAGAGATCACACAGGGCCATAGAGCTACCCGGTTGACTAAAAAAGGAGTGATGCAGGCAGAAAAATTAGCAGAGTCTTTCAAAGATATTCCTTTGACGAAGATTTACTGCTCTCCTTTGTTTAGGACCATGCAGACAGCAAAGAGAATATTAAAGTATCATTCACCCTCAAAATTAATCAAGTGGCCGGAGTTTGTAGAGATAAAAAGCGGAGCGCTGGAAGGCCTTTCCCATAAAAAACAAAGAGAATTGTTTCCAGAGATACAAAAAGATATGAAGTCTTCTGAACGCCTGGATTGGCGCCCCCCTAATGGAGAGTCTGTCCGAGAATTATATCAAAGAGTTATCAAAGGTTTTAACAAGATGATACGGCAGCATAAGCCTGGAGAAAACATCTTGGTGATAACTCACGGAGGGGTCTTGCTTTGTCTTTTGCTTGAGTTTCAAGGCAAGGGTGTTCGCGACCTTGCATTTAACAAGTGCATAGATAATTGCGAAATAATCGAGGTTCTTTGGGACAAAAAGCCAAAAAGAATCAGGCACATAAAATGAATTACTACGACGAAACAGCAGAAAGCTACAACGAGCTTCATGGAGAGGAGCAATTAAAAAAATTAAAGATTATTGCGAATGAAATAAAAGCAACCAAAGACACGAAACTGCTGGATGTTGGCTGTGGAACAGGACTGTCAGCAAAAGTTTTTAATTGCGATATCACAGGCATAGATCCTGCAGAAAATCTTCTAAAACAATGCTCTTTCAAGACAATTAAAGCAAAGGCAGAATCTCTTCCTTTCAAAGACAATGAATTTGATGTAGTAATCGCAGTAACAAGCATCCACAACTTTGATAATCCAGAAAGAGGCTTAAAAGAAATCAAGCGTGTTGGAAAAGACAAGTTCGCCCTGACTATATTAAAAAAAGCAAAGAACTGTGATGAAATAATCAATAAAATCAAGGAATTATTCCAAGTCTCAAAGGAGATTGATGAAGATAAAGACAAAATTTTTATACTTAAATGAAAATTTAATGCACAATGCAGAATATAATACGCATAAAAGAGGTGTTGAATAGCTTAAGCGCATTAAGAGCAGATTATATGCAGTGTGAAGACCTTGAAAAATTAAGCAAAGATTTGAGTTCTGTCAAGGCAAATCTGTTAAAAACATATGACAATACTGTTTCAGAAAGATTTGCAAGCCTTGATTCTGAACTGCATCTTTTGTTCAGGCAGCATTTCAGCTCCTTGATTCTTTCAATAGGGGACTTGCAGAAGATGCACGTCCAGCACAGGATAGAGCCGGTTTATAATTTTCTTACAAAATCACACTCATTGTTGAATAAATTAAACCAGCAGATACAGGCAATCCACGCAGCTTTGCGGGGATTAGGCATTGCTGCCAAAAGAAATCCTTAAATATAACTTATAACCAGCATAATAAAATGAAAACACCGAACTTCATCAAGGACATAATCCACTCATTCAATCCAAAATACTTAGATAAGCTGACAAATGGCACGTTTGGCCATGCTGTGGGATATTTCAGCATGATTCTTGCGTTTGCATTTGTCATAATGATGGTTCTTTATGCTCCGCAGGTTGGCTTGCTTCCTGGCTATGTTTCTGAGCAGATATCTAAGTTTGATGCAATCAATGTCTCAGGCACTGCAAGCATGAACACAGCAATACATATTCCTGAAAAAAAGCCTGTCTTGACCATAGACATGACTGGACAAGAAGTAAAGCCTACCACAGAAAGGGTTATCATAACAAAAGAGTATGTATTATATAGCTTGCTTAAAGGCCCTACAAAAGTGGGGACAAAAGAGCTTCTAGAGCCTACTGAAAACAAGCCTATTGTAAGCCAGTTATTGGCATTATTCATAATTTTCATCCTGCCTTCAGTTGTATTCTATTCTTTTATTGCACTATGGCTGAAATATTTCATACTTATATTATTGGCAGGAACAATAATCTTCTTGTTAGCAGAACTGACATCGTACAGGAAAAAGTGGATAAAGACAGTGAAGCTGGCCTGTTTTGCAGCAGGACCAGTGATAGCATTTGAAGTCATCTCTATTTCATGCAATACAGACTGGCTTGTTCCCCTGATACACGTTGTGGGAGTTCCTATATATCTAGTCGGCTCTGTTGCATTGCTGATTCTTACTGGAATTACTGTATTTTTAACTCATTATTTCAAGGCAAAAGATGGTGCGCATAAATAATCCAAGACAGACTGTTCTTGTCAGCTGCAGGGGCCCTGCAAAACTATTGGGTGTTGAAGAGGATATAAATGATATCTTTCCTCTTGACTGGCATTCTCCTGCTTCTTACGAGCCAAGGATGTATCTTATACTTGTCAGTAAGAAAGCTCCTGCTTTGGAAAGGATAAGAAGTTCTCAGGCTTTTGTGGTGAATTTCATGCCATTTGATTTGATTGATAAGATCATAGCCTGCGGCAAAGAATTCAAGAAAGACGAGTTCAAGCAGGTCGGACTAACTGAAGCAAAATCTGAAAAGCTGATAGACTGCCCAAGAATCAAGGAAGCGATTGCCTGGCTTGAATGCGAGGTAAGGAATGAGATTGACGCAGGCGACCACGTATTGTTCTTAGGAAGAGTAATGCATGCAGAATTTAGCAAAGAAACAAAAAGGCCTTTTCACATTGATGGAGAGTTGTATACAACTACTTTGAACTAGTATTCTCTAACTCGCGCAACATTGTGAAGGCGAGAGAAGGGCAAAATTAATATACCCCGTACACTAACTTCTGCGAATGGACCCTGAAACTGCTCAAAAGATAAACAAATTAGCTCAGAACCTGAAAGAGCTTCACATGGCAGCAACAATGGAAGAGGCCACTGAAAGAGCAAAGGAAATAATTCTAGGAAACCAGGATACCAACAATAAAAGTATTCAAGAGCTTATGAAAGAAGTGGATGAAGAGAAAAAAGAGCTCAAGAAAGAGACAGAAGAGCTGAAAGAGCTGGAAAAGGATATTAAGGAAGTAAAAAAGATTCAGGAAAAAGATGAGGAATTGCAGGAAATGCAGACAGAGATGATTCAAAAGACAGAGAAAGATTTAGAGGAAGCTAAGAAAGAGACAGATCTTGTGAAAGAGAACATCAAAGTGGCTGAAAAAGTGCAGGAAGAAGAGTAAAGTTTATATATAGCACAATCAAAAAAAGCACCATGGAAAAGCTGAAAAAGTTTCCGACAACATGGGTTATTGGATCAATAGCACTGGCAGTGTTATTAGCTATCTTTCTTATAAGAAAAGCAACAATCACAGGCAATGTCGCGACAGGAGGAACAGCCAGTTCCTTGGCAATATCCCCTATTTCTGCAGGGATGATCACAGTGGTTGCAGTGTCTGCGCTTATCTTGATAGTGATATTCGCAGGAATAGGAAAAAAAGAGCATTAGGCTGTTTTTGCTTAAAATAAAGTATATTCTGCAAAATATATATTAAAATACCATAAGCTTTATATATATTGTGACTACTTTAGACTAATAACACATCATGTGGGGGGATAAGTCATGAAAAAACAACACGTACTTATTGTATTGATGCTGCTTATGATAACTTTAGCAGCGGCAAGTGCAAGTGCGCTGCAGATTACAAGCGCAACTATTGGAGACGATAACCAAGACCGGGTAAAGAATGTTTCTGTGCAGGTAACTGTAACAAATGATGGAAACACCACGCTAAATGATATCAATCTAGGTAAAAATGTAGACTCTAAGTACAATATAAGAATCAATCCTTCCACAATCACAACATTACAAGGTAATGGCGGGTCTACAACTGTAACTGTCACCGGCGATATCCCTCTAGACTTTAGCGCAATTGATACAGACGATAATTCAAATGATTATATGGAAGCAGTCGCTCTTAAGATTGGAACAATAACTGCCAGCGCAACAGGAGCAACACCAGCAACAGCTGACCTGAAGATGCAGGCAGTTAACCAGCTGGAGCTTAAGAAAGCAACTCTTGAATGCGGCGACACATCAAAAAGAATCAAAGATGGAACTGATTTTGAAGACCTGAAGCCAGACACAAGCTGCTCAATCCTTGTTGAAGTTGAGAACAAGTTTGATGACAAGGACAGTGATGATGACAAGACAGGAGATATTGACTTTGACGAGGCAGATGTAGAGATATTAGTTGATGATTCTGACTTTGATGTAGACGAGTCTGACTCAGTTGATCCAGATCCAGACGATACTGATGAAGTCACTTTAGACTTTGATATTGATGAAGATGTCAGCGATGGAAGCTATGATTTGATCATAAGAGTCATCGGCCAGGATGATAATGGAGCTTGGCACGGCGAGCAGTGGAAAGCTGACCTGAGAATTGACAGATTAAAGCACGACCTTCAGATAAAGAATGCTGCTATGAATCCAACAAAGATGGACTGCAAAGGCGGACAAGTGAAGGTTGATGCAAAGATAATCAATCTAGGCAAGAGAGACGAGGATGATGTTGTTGTTGAATTGACAATACCAGACCTTGACTTGACAACAAAGAAATCAGGAATAGAGCTTGATGAAGATGACTACACACGACTTTCATTTGTTTTGACAGTGCCTGAAGATGTTGATGAAGGAGTCTACCTGGTTAACCTGAACACATACTTTGACGGAATTGCACCAAGCAATACAAAGGTATTCAACCTTGCTGTTGAGGCATGTGAAGTAGAAGAACCAGAACCTACAACAACCACAACAACTACAACTGTTACAACAACTCCAACAGAGCCTGCTGATACCACACCAGCAGCAACCGCACCAAGTGCAAGAGTAAGAACCACATCTGAAAAGAGCGGTTTCTGGGACTCAAGCTCTTACTTGTGGATACTTGGAGTACTGATTGCAGCGATTGTTATCATAATAATCGTGCTGATTGTTGTTTTGGTTAAAAAGCCTAGATAAGGCTTGATTTTTATTTTTTCTTTAATATTCTTGTTTCTTGCAACAGCTTTTTAAATCGAGAATAGCTGTTAGCCCTTGATGAAGAAGAAAATAGCATTAGTGCTGCCGGCATTTAATGAAGAAAAAGGCATTGCAAGCTCTTTGCTAAACATAAGAGCAGGCATCTGCGAGTTTCCACAGCATGACTTCAAATTATTTCCAATCGATGATGCAAGTTCTGACAATACGTATGAAGCAATCCAGCATTGGGGGCGCGTGTATGAGTTGAAACTGCGGCCTTTCAAGAACCAGCAGAATATGGGTGTTGCTCAGTCCTTGAAAAAGATGTACAAAATCATAGCCAAAACAGATGTTGATTTCATAATCAAGACAGACCTTGATTCTGATTTCAATCAAAGGATTGTCTTGGAAGAGCTTGTTCCTTATTGTGATACAGATGAGAAGATTGTTGCAGGAGTGCGGTGGCGGGAAATCACTCCAGAAGAAAATGCATACGAGGTTGAAAGAAGGAATGACATCCTGAAGATACTCGAGGAAGAATTAGGCGTAACTGAACTAGATCCTCCTTCTGTTGGAAGCCAGTTCTACAGCAGAGGCCATCTTGAGACCTTGCTTGAACAGCCGATGGTCCAGGCATATGATAAAAGATGGGGTTTTGAATTGCTTTTAGATCTGGTTTCTGCAAAGATTGGGGTAAAAGCTCCTGTTGTGCGCATTGAAAAAGGCCAATATGACCCTGCAAGAAGACCGCCAGAAAAAGTAGACGGCCAATATAATGCATATATTGAGATAGTGGCTGCCTTGATAGGCAAGGCACCGCAAGAATTGTCTAAATTATACAATAAATAATTCCGAAATTCTCGCAAATCTTCTGATTCTTATCAATAAAACCCAGAATTTTTTCAATCTAAGCAAAAATATTTCATTTTTGCAAAAATATTTCCGGCTTTTTCTCAGAAACTGATTTTAAGATTGAAAAAAAGAAAAAAACCAAGGTCGCATAACCGCAACCCTCCACCAAGGTATCTGTAATAAGGCGTTACAGGTATATAAAGTTTGCTTGAAAAGAAAAACGGCCCCTAACGGCCGGAATAAGATTGAGTCCCTAATGAAAGAGAGGGAATCAAGATATATAAAGTTTACTATGCCGCGGTCTCCTAACGGTATGGAGCGAGGTTGAGTCCCTCGGCCTGAAAAGGCATCCGGGTTCGACACCTGCGGGCGAAAATCCCGGCCGCGGCGCACAATCAAATGAGGTGAAAAAATGAAAAAACACTTGCTCACATTTTTGCTGGCATTGATCATACTCCCAAACTTTGCATCAGCTGTCTACATCAATCAAGTATTGTATGATCCTGAAGGAAGCGAGACTTCTTCTGAAGCTATCGAGTTCTACAACCCTCAACCCCATGATGTCGACATCTCTGGCTGGATCATTGCTACAGAGACTTCTTTGAAAGATGCAGTGATTCCAGCCAACTCTATTATCAAGGCAAAAGGATATTACTTGATTGCAGATACTGGTTGGAATAGTTCTGGATGGAGAGCTGCTGACCATGAAGAAAAAATAACGATGAATAATGATAACAGCGGAATTGCATTAAAGGATGCCGATGAAACTGTCATTGATGCTGTTGGCTGGGGAAAAAGTTCAGAAATAAAAAACAATTTGTATGCAGGAACTCCTGCAAATGACGTTAAAGAAGGAAAGGTTTTGCTGAGAAAAAAAGACACTGGCAATAATTCTCTTGATTTTATTGAGGCAGAGCCGGATTTTGCTGACCTTAATTCAATCAAGATTATTGCCAATGTCACTAATTCAACTGGAAATGTTTCTACGGCGCAGATTGATGAAGATGACGATTCAGAGCGAGAAGGAATTCAGATTAGGCCTGTGGGCGGCGGCAAACGCAGGGTTAAGGTTGTTGCAACTGCTTCTGAGGAAGTGACTGCAACATTCCTTAACCAAACTATTGTCCTGGAAGAAACAAGCAATAATACTTATGAAGGCTTTGTAGAAGTGGATTATGACTTAGAGCCGGGCAATTATTCAATAAATATTGCTGGATACAAGATTTTCTTTGAATATCTGGAGCTATTGGATTTCACAGTCACTGCAAATAAAGTGCAGTTCATTGCTTTGCCAGGCAAAGATACTGCTGCAGAGACAAATGCAGTGATAAAAAACACAGGCAATGTTGACTTGAATCTTTACCTTGAAGCCAATGATTTAAAATTTGCAGATAACAGCATTGATGCAGATAATATCAAGATAAGCACTGACAAGGAGAACTTTGGAGCTCTGGATGAGACATTTGTTTTGAACCCAGGAGAAGAGTTGAGTCTTTACTTCAGCTTGTTTGTTCCTGCAAAAACACAGCTTGGAAGCTATTATTCAATTGTTTCATTAAAGGCTGAGAAGGTTTAATCCTCTTTCAATCTTTTGAAATAGTCTTCCCACTCTTGGTCAGAGAATTCTTTATCTTCTTTTGTTTTTTTCTTGAATTTGCTGCCTACTTTTTCTTTTGCAAACCTGTGGACGTGGCCTCTTATCTTTGCATTAGAATAAGCAAGTGTTCCAAGTCCTAGGAGGAATAATACCAAGGCTATCCAGGTTGTCGGGCCTCCAAGGCCTACTGCAGAGCCTGTTATTTGGTTGCCTGGCTTGCTTAAGATTTGGTCAATCACTTCTTCTGGAGTTTGCTCTTCTTCAGGAGCTTCCATTGTTCCTGCATCTTCTGTTACAATAGGTTCTGGCTCTGGTTCAGGCTCTTCTATCTCCATTGTTCCTGCATCTTCTGTCTCTTCCTCATAACCGCCCCAGTCTGCGCCCCATCCGCTGGAGTGGCTTACAGGGCTTGTAACTGTTAATTTCTTGGTTTCTGAATAAATATAACCGCTGTTAGCATAAACTCTTACGTGGATGTTATAAGTGCCTGTATTCTGCGGAGCATTGAAAGTGTGGCTGAATGAGCCGTTTGTCAAGGTGACATTTGTTTCTGCTCCTTTTGCATTAATTGCTACCTTGTTTTCTGGAATGTCAGAGCCGTTGGCAAGCTTTACTGTTCCGCTTACCTGAATAGCTCTTCCTGGTTTTGCATTGCTTGGCTTTAAGGTAAATGTGATGTCATAGACAGGAACCAATGTGAAATTAGTGATTACAGAGCTGTTGATATTTCCTTTTGTGTCATTTGCAACAAATCTCACAGTGTATGTGCCTTCTAAGGCGTTTGTAAATGTGTTTGCATAGGTGTCGCTTCCTCCAGCTTGATTTAGTGCCAATATTGTTGTTGTTCCGTCAGGATAAGTGATGTTTGCATACACTTCATCTACTGCAGTTTCATTGTCTGTGACATTTGCAGATATATCAACTGTGTCTGTCACAAGATAAACATCATCTGCCGGTTTCACGCCAAATACTGATGGAGGAATTCCTGTGAAATATATCTTGCCTGCTTCTGTTGCAGTTCCGCCGACATTGTTTGCTGCTGTTACAACATAGCAGGCATAGTTTCCTTCATTAAAGCTTGAGAAATCCGCAGTTCCGTTGCAGTTGTTTCCTGAGCAATTCAATGTGATTGTCGTGGCAGCTCCTGTGCAGTTTGTGCTGTTTGCTGTGCAATTGCAGTATGTGTAATTAACTGTTGCAATCTGAGACTCATTTTCTTGTATGTTTGCAGTAATCAATCTGTTTGCATTATTTGAAGGAATGCCTGTGCCATTTGCAGGGTTTATGCTTATTATGTTTGGCGGTGTTGTGTCGTCTAATATAGTTATTGTGTGGTTTTCTGAAGCAGCACTGTTGTCTTCATTGATTTTAGTTACAATTAAAGTAGTGTTTGTATCTGTAAGCACAGGAAATATAAATGCGCTAAATTCAAAGACGTCATTTTTACTAATTGTATTAACGGTTCCATTAAACCAACGTATATACGTTGCATTATGATTCTCTCGCCAAGTAGTTAGAGGTAATAGAACAACATTTGTTACATTTACCTTAGAGAGAGTTACATGAATTTCTTTAATTTTTTGACTTTGATTATAATTATTTATTGATATTTCAAAAGCTTGATCTGCCCCCTCATAAACCTCTGCAGGAGAAGGTTCTGCTAATGTTGAAAAATTAAAAGCACTCACACTACTCGCCAAAAGAACTAAGAACACTATTAACATCAACCCTCTTTTTTGCATGAAAATATCACCAATTGAATTAGTATATAAACTTTTTTATTTTTTATTCCTAAATCTAACTAAACATGATTGTTTAATCCAGCAATTCTCGCACTGCTTGCATTTTTCGTACTTCTCGCCAAAGCAGCGATCAGACTTTAATTTAAGCATCTTCACTCCGTCTATAACACCCATCTACATACCTATTGCCTCACCCTATTTAAAACTTTTCATATTATTCTGCTTAATCACTGTCTTGACACTAAATCAACTGTTTTAACGCAGGAGAAGGGTTTTCCAGCTCTACTCTCAGAGGATTAGGTATTCCTGCGACGGCAATATCTCTGATAGAATGCACTTTGCAGTCGCATATTGCTTGGCCGTCTTGGTTTACAAACTTGCAGTCAAGAGAGGGTGTGGCAAACCTGCCGTGCTGTATATAAAAGAATTGGTTTGTTATGCCGTACAAGTCCATGTTATAGAATGTCTTGCGCGTCTCTTTAGGGGTGCGCACAACTGCTTCTGTGTTGATGCTTATCATGCTGTCAGCGCGGGGATTATCAATAAGAGATGCTCCTTTAATCATGTCAATTGTGCCAAAGTGGCGTATCCTATCTAAAACAAAATTGACTGTCGCTGCTCGGCTTGGCCCTTCTGTGTTAAAGCCCACCATCTCATTCGCTGGTGTGCTTATGGTGCTTTCATACAAGCCGTGCGCAATATCACCGCAGTCTCCTATTGGAAAGACAACTCCGCCGATGCCAAAGAATTCATGCACTTTGTCTGCAGGCCTATTTGCAGATCCTGCAACGTCTCCTATCACAGAACCGCCTGTTATGGATGTGCTGCCTAGAACTATTATCAATAAAATAAATGATTTGATTAAAAGCAATGCTGTGATTAGCTTGTGGTTCATCTTTCCTCTTTTTTGAATTAACAATTCTTAAAAGAATATATAAACTTGTCTATTTTTTCCTTGTTTTTCTCCAGCTTCTTATTGCATTCTTCAACTAAAGAAGCAATATATTCGTCAGAAACAATTATTTTTCCATTTTTTGCAAGGATTGTAGAGACATTCTCTGTACTGATTATCTCAACAACAAATCTTTTGTTCACAGAAATCATTCCAGTTCTCTTGAATCCAAAATTCTTTGCCAGGTTAACAAGCTTTTCTGCATCTTCAATTGTTTTGCAGCACACGTGCAGTATCATCCCTTCTTCTTTCAGCCAGACATCTTTATCAGACTTCAAAGAATCCTTTATTTCTTCTATTGTTGCAGGGCCGTGCTTCACCAGCAGCCACTTTGATTCGTCTTTTCTGCCAGACTCTGGAATCTCTATCACAACAATTCGCCCAGAGCAGGAGCTTGTTGTATAGTATTCTTCTTTAGAATTAATCAAGTCAACTAATTCTTGGATATCTTCATCTATCTCTCCTTTTTGAGATTTATCAATCTTTCCTAAAACATTCTTTTTGTCTAATTCAAATGTCATAAGGATTGATAGAAAAAGATTCTTTAAAAAACTATCTCGCTTCTACAACCTTTTTCATCTCTTTCACAAAAGCCTCTGCTTCTGTCTTGTATCTGTCATACTCTTGTCCTGTTATCTTTCGCACTTGCCTGTGGGTTATTTTTCTGCTCATTTTATAGAAAAAGTCCATCACTTTTGGCGCTTTTTTTGATACTAATTTCTTTTTAGCTAGTTTTTCATAAATCATGTCAGACATATGGCTCGGACTTGGAGGGATCTCTCCAACTCTTATCAAGGCAGCATGCCCTGCATCAATGACTGCCCAATACAAGTCTAGTGTTGCTTGTAAGATATGCCAGTCTGCATTGACTAGTGTTGCAGGCGCTCTTGCAAAATAGATATACATGCTTTCTCTTGTCGGCCGTATCCTGCCCTGGAATAAAAGCATCTGCAGGGGCTCAAATATGCCGACATCTAATAACGGAACGCCGTCTCTCAGCATGTTAACTGCAAGAGGATCTCCATTCCTGACATATTCCCAGAAATTTGTCAGCTTCATTGTGGTTACATGCAGTCTTTTTGATATTTTTGAGGCAGTCCTTTCTGTTATCACCCGGTAAGCCTCTACAACCTCTGGGCTCAATATAAGAGTCAAGTCATCTACAAGCATCAAGACATCTATATCTCTTTCATAGAGCGGTCTTTCTTTTCTTGCTGTGCTTCCAAACAGAATCGCAGATTTAAGGAACTCCCCAAGCTCTTTTTTCATCGCGTCAGCGAATTTTACTGCCAGCTTATAATCTGCAGTTGTATAGTTCTTTATGTTTGGATGTTTTCTTTCCTCAATAGTAAAATCCATATTCATTTATTTTTTAACAGCGTATAAAAGGTTTTATAACTATTAGAGAATAATTACAGGTTCTGAAACTATATCTTTGAACTACGAAAAGTATAAAAAGAAGTTCAAAAATTAAATTTATCATGACAAAAAAGAGTGATAACATCTCCGACGATTACAAGGTTGAGATTGAGCAGGCATTAGAAGAAGTGATCCAACGGCCTGTCGGCTCTGATTCTTTAGAGGCAAAAGTCATTGATGTTGTTCCAGACACTATTGAACAAGTACTTGGATATTCAAGACATTCTGCACAGACAGAATATGTTCCTGAAGTCAAGATTTATGAAGATTCTGAAGAGACAAGCACAAAGTATCTGTATGATTCTGGCAGCCTGCCTGAAACAGTTGAGACAGACGGCTCAAATACTGCAAGCCATACTTTTTCTGTGCAAGAGACCTTGACATTGCAGACTGCTGAATCAAAGATTTCAGATGCAATCCTGCAAAGCACATTCGGGGTTAGTGATGCATCGTTTTATATGAGTCCTGATGATGCTGCGCGGCTGGAGGATTTCAAGAGACTTCACAGGACTGACTGGATTTTCATGTATCAGGCAGCTTCTTGGTGCGTATTTTAGCACCACTTTGTAGTGACTAAATTTCCGATAACTTTATATACCCCTCTTGCATATTAGTTCTTGAGTGAAGATGGGAGAACAGAATAAACGCGAGTTAAATGGAGATTTCGAGGAACTGCTAAATGGAGATCTATTCACAGATGCAATGAATACCCGGATAGTTTTCAAGGACCAGGAAAGAAAAAGAAAAAAGCTCGCCCCAAAAAGAACTGCAAAAGAGCAGCTTAATTATTCTCAAGAAATCATACACTTGTTTCCAGAGCATCCAAAAGCGCCATACATGCAGGAAGATACAAAATATTCTCAGTATCCTGTTAACATAGCATACACAATTGATTTCATTTTGGACTTAAAAGCAGATCAAAAAGGAGAGCCAAGATGCTCTAAGGAAGCTTTGACAGAAAGAACATACATCGCACTGATGGCCAGGACAAACATAGATTATGCAGATGAGCCGCGAAAAAAAGAAGGAACATTGAACATGCTTGAGGATGCAATAGCTCCAGATATTGCTGAAAGATATGGCTGGGACCAGGAATATGTAAGAAAAGGCGTGCTGGAAAAATGCGTGGCTGCAATGGTTGATGCATTTAACCAGAAACCAGAGCTTCTTAACATATTTAAAGGCGCAATGAAGAGAAACGGCCAAAATTAACTATTTACTACTTTTTGGTGGTTAAAAACCGAAAGCTTTATAAATGACTACTACAATATATACATTATAATGGCACAAACCAAAGAGGTCATTGGCGGAGCATAGCAAATCCCCCTGTTTCCATTCGTGGAAATACCTTACCCCAAAGATTTCTTGCTCTGCAAATGACTTTCTTATTTTTTTAGAATTCTGATTATTAAGAGCTTATTCAAAAGGAATCTCAGACCACGGCTTGTATTCTCCAAATGGAGGAACATAGCTGCCGAACATCATCCTAGGAGAATATGTTCTTCCCTGATACCGATTATGCACGTCTCCAAACCCTTGCGCAGGAGGCATTCCAGGGCCGTATTTTGATTCAAAAGGAGCATTGAATGCTCTCCATGTCTCGACTAAGATTCTGCCTTCATTGAAGCTTTCTTCTTCATGACCTTCTGAAACCATGAATCCTTTAAAGCCTTCTTTCTTGAATTCTTTAGCAGCCTCTACCACTGGAAAGATTCCTTGTCCAGGAGGAAGATGGCCGTGCGCCCCTGATTGTGAATCAACTAATTGTATTGAGCCGACAACATCTGATTTTGCGAGTTTCTTGACTTCATCCATGTACCATTTGTTAAACTCTTTTACTCTTTTTTCCCACGGAAGCTCTGGCTTGAAATGCTGCAGCCACATACCCATGTGAGATGTGTCTAGACATCCTTTGATGTGGTTTTTTGCTGCTTCTTCTGCTTCTCTCCTGCTCATGCCTGGCTCATAATGCGGGTTTTCAATCCACTTGTCTGGATTCTTAGGGTCTGGTATTTTTTTGTCTGTCAAAAGCGTTATCATCTCTTGTCTGGACTGCTCTATTAATTCCTTGAATTCTTCTGGGTGAGAGCCGTATGCATGCGGCCACCCGAGCTCAGGACCAACATATAAGGGCGATTTTATGTTCTTATTGTACAAGGTTTCCTGCCTTGCAGCAACTCCAAGTTTTGCATAAGAATTGACTGTTCTTTTCATGGCATATTTTCCCAATGGCACGTAAGCATTAGCCATCTGCTCGTTTTCAGCTGCCTGCTGTTCATAAGATTGTATTGTGTCAACTTCCTGTTCGTATTTTTTTTGCGCATCATAAAGTTTTGCCTCAATTTCTCGCTTTTTTGCTACAGTATCAGCTGCTTCAAGTTCTTCTTTCAAGTCTTGGATATCATTGTATGTTCTCTTTGCAGATTCCTTGTATGTTGTTGCCCATCCTCTTGCCTGCTTTATTTGGGCCTGCATTTGCTCTTTTGCAAAATATTCTTCAGGTGTGATTTTTTCCCCTTTTTTTTTAGATTCTTCTTCTGCCCACTTTTTATAATCATTCCATTTCCATGGCTGCAGCCTATCAACACAAGGAATTTCTTTTCCACCCTGCTCTACAACATACTTGCCTTCGCCAATAGACCTTGTAGTATATGGCTTGTCTTTATCTATTGGCGCGAATCTTCCGATCTCGTGCACAAAAGCATATGGTTTTCCAGTTTTTGGGTCTCTTGCAACAGGGATTCTTTCTATCTGGTTTATTCGCCACATGTTTATTCTTCCGGTTCTTTCATCAACTACCTGCACAACTGGTTCTCCTGCTTCTTCAAACAATTGCCTTCCTTTTTTGTCTTTCTTGTTCCACTCTGCATTGAATAATGGCCGTGCATATTCCCACGAGACTATGTCAACACCGCCGCCTTGCGCCACTTCTGAAGCAAACTTTATCGCGTCTTTTACCTCATCCATGTCTCTTTTCATCTTTTCGTCGTCAAAAGTCCCTCTCTGCGGATCATAGCCAGAAAGGTTATTTATAGAAGTAGGCATCTCAACTCCAGAAAGTATTGCCTCATTTGCTGCAAACACATCTCTGAGTGCTTCTCTCACTTCCTTGCCGTATGCTTTTGGTCTTCCGCCGATTGCAGATTCTGACGGAACATTGAACATTAATTGAAGTTTTCCTGCGCCGGCTCTCATCGAAGCCTGCGCTGTCTGGATTATATTCTTGAATCTTCCTGCAGGATCGCGTTCTGGAATAGTCTGTCCTAGTTCAGAAATAGGAATTATCGGCTCTTCTATATTAGCGTGAGAGCTAACTGGATCTACTTCGATTGTCTCATGATACTGCCGGTCCATAGTATTGTATGGCTGTGCTGTTCTGATCTCTACCATATTATGACAAAAATGTCTCAGCAGTATTTAAAGTTTACCCTTTTAAATACTGAACCATGCGCTCTCCAGCTGTGAGGGTCGCCTCTTTTTTAGAGCCAGAGACATAATCTCCGTGAGCTCTTTTCAATGCAAATGCCTGTTCTGCGGCATTTACAAAATTTCTTTGGTACCAGGTCTCTACTCCTGTCTTTGCAACATCCTGCCGTATCTCGTACAGCCTGTTTTGGATGTTGTCAACAGACATCTCGCGAGCTATGAATCGTGCATAATCTGCTTGTTCTGAAGGAGGCCTCTGGTCCGGAGCCTCTTCTGCAAGCCTTTCTAATTCTGCTCTTTTTTCAACTGCTTCTTCTTTTCTTTCAAACAGTTTTTCTACTTCAACCTTCTTGACTTTAGGAGTCTCTATCTCTTCTATTAATTCCTGCTCATGCTTTGCTTCTGCAAGAAGCGCTTCTGCTTCTTCTATCTCTTTCTGCCTTGCTTGGATTAGCTTGTTAAGTTCTGCCTCTAGTTTTTGTATTGCCTTTATCCTCAGTTCAGGAGGCAGCTTCTTGAGCTTAGAAAAATCCAGTTTAGCCATGTAAATACCTAAGTGTCTTGGCTATTTAATGCTTTCTGTCCCCACAAAAGCAAAGCCCTATGTTCTTGACAAGACAACCATTGTCTGCGTCTTGTCCACACCTTCCACTTTTCTTAATTGCCTGACTATGAAATCATTTAATTCTTCTACATCCTTTACGCGCACTTTAACAAGAATGTCTGTTCCGCCAGCCATGATCTCGACTGATTCAATCCCTGCAAGCCCTTTTATTTCTTTTGCCACATCTTCCTGGCCTATCTTTATTCCGCTGGGAAGCATGTAAATCACAGATACAAGCACATAAGCTGCAATTGGCTTGTCCAGCTTCTTGTAATCAATATCTACTGTATATCTCTTGATAATACCCATCTTCTCCAGTTTCTTTATCCTGTTGTGCACCGTAGTTATAGGCAGGTTTATCCTCTTAGAAATCTGGCTAGTGGTTCTCTTAGCGTTTTGTTTCAATTCTTCTAGTACTTGAAGGTCTTTTTCATCTAAAGCCATATTTTGGAATAATATTCCACGTATATTTAAATGTTTTCATTATATTCTTTATAAATAATCTTTTCGGAAAGACATTTATTATTGGAAAAATATTCCGTTTTTTAGCCAATTTTAGCTAATTTCGGCAAAAAAATCCATTATTTTTGGGATATTTTATTATTGAAGCGTCTCTTTCAAGTGGTTAATAGTGATTTCAGCGATAAAGCAGAAACACGAAAATTTAAATAGTGACTTCAAACTCAGAGTTCCATGCCAACACTCTTAGAATCATACGATGCTGAAAAAGAGACAACTTTGTTAAGCGCGACGTGGGATAATTGTTCAGCAGATATTTCTTTGGTTGAGATAGTTGAAGATGAAGCACAAGTACTTCTAAACATAAAACCCGGGTCAAATGATCAAGATGCAATGCACACAGTTATGATGCGCTGGACCCGTGCTCCAAATCGGCACGTAACTCCAGGAAAACAAATACCAAAAATGGACATATATCTGGATGATATATACCAGGAGATATGTGATGCGCTTCAGAAAATGAGAACAACCGCGTCATACAGGAAAGCAGAATCTTGCAGCAAAGAGGGTTATCCTGTGGATGATGCTGTATTCCGAAAAATCCTTGATGCTGCAAAAAAACAAGAGTTTGCTGATGTTGTCTGCTCAGGCACCAGTTCTTATTCTGATGCTATTAAAAACATAGCATATTCACGCGTGACTGTGGAATTCAACAAGAAACCGAAAGCTTTATAAACCACCAAAATCCATTAATATTTCATAAGCATAATATCGACGAGAAAGCACTTGATCATTATCATGAACATTTCGCTTTTTCTTTAAAGTGCTTAAATAGAAACATGAGGTAAAATAGAAAATGAACTTATTTGAAAATTTTGGCTTAAGCCAAGAACTAGTCACAAGTATAAACGATTTAGGATTCACTAATCCTACACAAATCCAAGGGAGGTCAATTCCGCCGATTTTGAAAGGCAAAGATGTCATAGGAGAATCAGCTACTGGTTCTGGAAAGACTCTTGCTTTTGGGTGCGGAATCATTGAGAATGTAATCCCTGGAAAAGGCCTGCAGGCCCTTATTCTCACTCCGACAAGAGAGCTTGCAGAGCAGGTCAAGGGAGTGATACACCAGCTTGCAAAAAATAAACAGTTGAATGTTCTGAGCATTTATGGAGGTGTTGCCATCAACCCGCAGATACAGAACCTGCCAAGAGCAGACGTGGTTGTCGCGACTCCAGGAAGATTGCTTGACCATCTGCAAAGAAAAACAATCAATATCTCAAGAATCAAATTATTGGTATTAGACGAAGCAGACCGAATGTTTGACATGGGATTTATAGAGGATATAGAGCAGATAATTGGCGCATGTCCTAAGAAAAGGCAGACATTGTTTTTCTCTGCGACGATTTCACAGGACATAAAACGATTTGCCAACAAGTTTATGATTAAGCCGATAAGAGTATCTGCAACAAAGATGGTTGATCCAAAGAAATTGAAGCAGATTTACTACGACATTCTTAAGAACAAGAAATTGTCATTGCTGGTGCACTTGCTGAAGCATGAAAACGCAGGACTGGTCATGGTTTTCTGCAACACTAGGAAAAACACTGATTTTGTGGTCAAGAATCTGAAGGCAAACAAGATCAGCGCTATTGCAATACATGGCGGCCTGACACAGAATAAGCGAACCAGGACGATTAATTTGTTCAACGGAGCAAAAGTCGGCGTATTGGTTTGCACAGACGTGGCAGCAAGAGGATTGGATATTGATAATGTATCTCACATATACAATTATGATATCCCAAAAGATCCGAAGGATTATGTCCACAGGATAGGAAGGACTGCAAGGGCAGGAGAAGAAGGCAAGGTAGTCAACCTGTTGTGCGACTATGACCATGATAATTTCTCCAGGATACTCAATGAATATCGCGAGTTCAATATAAAGAAAGTGATAAGCCCTGCTTTGAAAAAGATAAACATCCGGATTGATGCAAGAGCACCAAAAAGAAGAAGCTTTTCACGCAGGCCAAGGCGGAAATACTAGAAAAAGCAAGATTTATAAAGGACGCGCGGTTAAATCAGTAAAAATAGTTTAATGAGGTAAAAAATGAAAGGAACAGTAAAGTTTTTTAACGAAATGAAAGGATTCGGCTTTATAGCTGGCGAAGACGGAAAAGAGTACTTTGTACATCAGACAGGATTAAAAGACGGTGTAAAACTACACGAAAATGATGCTGTCGTATTTGATGTAGAGCAAGGTGACAGAGGTCCGAAAGCAGTTAATGTCGGTCCAGCAGAAGGAGAAGCTACTGAGGCTCCTGCCGAAGAAGCTCCTGAAGAAGCTCCTGCTGAAGAAGAAGAAGCTAAAGAAGAATAATTAAGATATTTCTGATTATTTTTTGAATTTATTTTTTTTATTTCTCTAGATGGAACTCTCCTGCAGGAAGCGCAGAGATTATTTCATCCAGGTCTCCGCCTATTTGTTTCTGTATTTTCTTTGCAATATCACTTTTTTTATGCTTGCCCTGAACCAAGACAACCATCTTTCCGCAGTTTTTCTTGACAGCACCAACAGGGCCGCCCATCACTTTGCCGTCTGGCAGGATGCCGACTGCAATTTGCAAGACCGGTTCTGAATAATTTCTTTTGCCGTGTATCATGAAGCTTCCTTTTGGCAAGCCAAGCTCTTTTCTTACTTGTTCTGGTTTTATCCAATACGTACGTGCTGAAGCCAGGCCCATCTTCCACGCCCTGGAATAAGCAGCAGTTGCCTGCGCAGCCTCTTTTAAGGTAGCATCTCCAACTTTTTTCCCCTCTGTCTTCACCACAAAAAAAGGACTGCCAGGCGCTTCTGTGTGAAAGACAATATCCTCTTTGTCAGCATGCTTCTTGACTATAATTTCATTAGTCGTTGCATCCTTGCCCCCGATACACAGAAAGCCTTCAGAACTGATGAACCACCTGAACTTCTCATACCATTTTTTTGTCTTTTGCCTCTCTTTTTTCACTTCCTTTGCTTCAAGTATCTTTTCCTCTCTAGAAACCGCTTTCTCTTTCTCTTTCAAGAGCGCTTCTTTCTCTCTTTCAAACTGCATCAATGCTTTTTTTACGCCTTCTATTTTTTTCTTTGCCTTCTTTGCCTTGTCAAAATAGTCTGAAGCATTCTTTTCAACTGTCTTGCGCAAATCAAGTGAAAGTTCCATAAATTTAGTATTATTGCCCGCCTATTTATATTTTTGCGATTTTTACTACCAAAAAGCGAAAGCTTTATAAACAAACCAGGAGTTTCAAGCTGTATTGCCAGAGGGGACTATTAAAATTGATAGAGACATACTGCTCATATTTTAACAAATTTATCACGATGTAGGGTGGAGACTATCAAAAATGGGCCGGTAGCTCAGCCTGGAGAAACAAATTTGTTTCGGGCAATAGAGCACCTGACTTTTAATCATTGAAAGGAAATCAGGTGGTCGCGAGTTCGAATCTCGTCCGGCCCGTCATGTTGAAGAAAAAATGGCGCAAAAATACGACGTAACAAAGCACGTGCTGGTTCCGACGCATACAGTTGTGAGTGAAGCTGAAAAAAAGAAGATTATAGCGAATTACAATCTTAGCGGACAGGAGCTTCCTAGAATCTTGAAAGAAGATCCAGCTATAGCTCACCTGAAAGCAAAAATTGGGGATATCATCAAGATAACTAGAAAGAGCGTCACAGCAGGAACATCTATATTTTACAGGAGGGTTGGAAGTGCCTAATTACTCTAAAGTCTTGATAAAGAAATATTTTGACGAGAATTCCTTCATCAAGTCAGATATAGAGAGCTTTAATTGCTTTGTAGATAAGGAATTGCAGAAGATAATTGAGGAAAACAGGCTTATTGAGCCGACAATAATCCCGCCGAATGTCGAGAGCTTCAAGATACGGTTGGACAAGATATGGATTGAAAAGCCTGAGATTACAGAGGCTGATGGAAGCAAGAGGCCGATATATCCTGTTGAAGCAAGATTAAGAAAAATAAGTTATGCTGCTCCTGTTTTTATTGAAGTGAGTTCTCACATAAACAATGTCCAGAGAGAGACTTTTGTGACGCAGATAGGCAACCTGCCGATAATGCTGAAGAGCAGTTTCTGTCACCTGCACAACATGTCAAAAGAAGATCTTATTGAGCATGGCGAGGATCCTGATGATCCTGGCGGTTATTTCATAATCAACGGAACAGAAAGAGTTTTGGTCAATATAGAGGACCTTGCCGCAAACAGGTTCTTAGTAGAGCCCCAAAAGACCGGCATAAGCAAGTATCTTGGAAAAATATTCTCTGAAAGCGGGCCTTACAAGATTCCTCACACCGTCGAAAGATTAAAAGACGGCATTTATTATCTGACATTCACAAGAGTCAAGCGTATTCCCTTGGTTGTCATCATAAAGGCATTGGGCCTCATCAAGGATGAGGAGATAATGCAGTCTATTTCTAAAGAAAAACAATATGACGAGGTTCTCATCAACTTGTTTGAATTTGCAAACATCAAGACGCCAGAAGAGGCACTTGATTATATGGCAAAGAAGATAGGGATAACACAGTCAAAAGAGATAAGGCTTGAAAGGATGCAGGAGATTATTGACAAGTATCTTCTGCCTCATGTCGGCACAAAAACAGACGACAGGATGCAGAAAGCATACAACCTCTGCAAGATGCTTAGAAAGTATATCTCTGTAAGTACTGGGGAAACACCGCGAGATGACAAGGACCATTACATGAATAAGAGGATAAAGATGTCTGGCGACCTTTTAGGAGATCTTTTCAGGACCAACCTGAAAGTCCTTATAGGAGATTTGTTGTACAACTTCCAGAGGATTGTAAAAAGAGGAAAATTCCCAAGCATCAAGATAATCATCCGCGATAAATTGCTTACTTCAAGGATATATTCTGCCATGGCCACAGGAAACTGGGTCGGAGGCAGGAAAGGAATCTCACAAAGAATTCAGAGAGTTAATTATCTTAGTATATTGAGCCATCTTCAGAGAGTCGGCTCTCCATTGTCTAATACGCAGGAGAATTTTGAAGCAAGAGAATTGCACGCAACTCATCTTGGAAGATTGTGCCCTAGCGAGACTCCTGAAGGAACCAATATAGGATTGAAAAAGAATTTCGCCTTGATGGCGCAGGTCTCAAGGGATATCAAAGAAGGAGAAATCCTTAAGCTGCTGAAGAATGCAGGACTGAAGAGCATATAAAATGACAGAAGTTTATCTTAACGGAAAATTTGTAGGGGATGTTGAAAATAAGAATGAATTCCTTGAGAGAATAAAATCTGACAGGCGCTCTGGTGTGATGGACGGCAGCATCAACTTCTATTATTATGATAAACTAGACCAGATTTTCGTAGAGACATTGAGAGGCAGGACAAGAAGGCCTTTGATCGTCGTAAAAGACGGCATTCCTTTGCTGACTGAAAAGCACATAAAGCAGCTACAGAAAAAAGAAGTCTCCTGGAAGGACCTTGTTGACCAGGGAATCATAGAATACCTTGATGCTGCAGAAGAAGAGAATGCATTGGTTGCATTCTATGAAACAGATCTTACTCCTGAACATACTCACTTGGAGATATCTCCATTATGCATGCTTGGTCTTGTAACAACACTTGTTCCTTTTGGCCAGTTCATACAATCTGCAAGGCTCAGTATCGGAAGCAAGAACCAGAAGCACGCAATCGGTTTTTATGCTGCTAATTTTCCTGTAAGAGTTGACATGGATGTCAACATGCTTCATTATCCGCAGGCTCCTATTGTCAATTCCTTGATGCACGAATTGTCTGACTTTGACAAGCACCCTTCTGGACAGAATATTGTCATTGCAGTCATGTGCTACAAAGGATACAATATGGAAGACGCAATAATCCTTAACAAGGGAAGCATTGAAAGAGGCCTTGGAAGAAGCAGCTATTACAGGCCTGCTGTTGCAGATGAATTAAGATATTCAGGCGGAATGACTGACGAGATATGCATTCCAGACAAGGAAATAAAAGGATACAAGTCAGAAAAAGATTACAGGCTGCTTGAAGAAGACGGCATTGTTTATCCAGAAGCTGTTGTAAAGGAAGAGGATGTTGTCATTGGAAAGACTTCTCCTCCAAGATTCTTGAGCTCACTTGAAGATTATTCTCTTGCATCAAACATCAGGAGAGAAAGCTCTGTTGCTTTGCGGCACGGCGAGCGCGGTGTTGTTGATTTTGTCTTGATAACAGAGAATGAAGAAGGCAATAAGTTAGTTCAGGTAAGGATAAGAGACCAAAGGATTCCTGAGATTGGCGACAAGTTTGTTTCAAGGCACGGCCAGAAAGGCGTCATCGGCCTTATTGTCCCTCAAAGCGACATGCCGTTTACTGCTTCTGGCGTTATTCCTGATTTGATTTTTACTCCTCATGGTATACCATCAAGAATGACCGTATCTCATCTTCTTGAGATACTTGCTGGAAAGACAGGATGTCTTGCAGGCAGATATATTGACGGAACAACATTTTCTTCAGAACCTGAAGAAAGGATCAGGAAAGAGCTTCTTTCAATGGGCTTCAGGGAAGATGGAACAGAGACAATGTACAACGGTATCACAGGAGAGCAGTTCCAGGTCAAGATTTTTGTCGGAAATATGTATTATCAGAAGATCAAGCACATGGTTGCAAATAAGCTGCAGGCAAGGGCAAGAGGCCCTATCCAGCTTTTGACAAGGCAGCCGACAGAAGGCCGTGCAAAAGAAGGCGGCCTAAGATTAGGAGAAATGGAGAAAGACACTCTTGTTGCTCACGGAGCTTCATTGCTGCTAAAGGAGCGGTTTGATTCTGACAAGACAGTTGTTCCTGTGTGCGAAGGATGCGGCCTCATTGCAATCTATGATGCGCAGAAAGACAAAAGGTATTGCCCGATGTGCGGCGATTCTGATGTCAATGATATTGAAATCAGCTATGCTTTCAAGCTAATACTTGATGAATTCAAGTCACTGGGAATTTATCCAAAACTTCAGTTAAAGAGCAAGTACTAAAATGGCTAAGAAAAAAGAAGAAAAAGTGGAAGAAGAACCAAAAAAAGAAGAAGCTCCTGCTGCAGAGCCTGTAGAAGAGGCCAAGGCAGAGGAAGCTGCAGAAGAAACTAAAGAAGAGAAAAAGCCTATGAGCCGAGAAAGGATTGAGGCTATGCAGCATTACGTGTTCAAGCAGGTTGAGAGCGTTGTATTTGGTATTCTTAGCCCTAAGATGATCAAGAAGATGGCTTCTGCAAAGATAGTCACTCCAGAGCTTTATGATAAAGAAGGCTATCCTGTTGACGGCGGATTGATGGACGTAAGATTAGGAGTCATTGATCCTGGCCTGAGATGCAAGACTTGCGGATGCAAGTTAAAAGAGTGTATCGGCCATTTTGGTTATATAGAGTTTGCAAGGCCTGTTGCGCACATAAAATTTATTCCAATAATACATAACTTATTGAGATGCATTTGCAAAGACTGCGGAAGACTGCTGATTCCAAAAAACAAGATGTCTGCTTTTGCTAAGCATCTTGCTGCTGTTGAAGAGGCAGAAGGTGCTGACGCAAGGCGTGATGAGATAAAGAAGCAGATTGCAAAGATGAAGACTGTGAAAAAATGCCCTCACTGCAAGGCTTCGCAGCAAAAAATCACTCTTGAAAAGCCTTCCACATTCTTTGAGGGCGACAAAAAGCTCAGCCCGATTGAAATCAGGTCAAGGCTTGAGCAGGTTCCTGACGAGGATGCAGCGTTATACGGCCTTAATCCTAAGTTTGCGAGGCCTGAATGGATGATAATTACAGTTATGCCTATTCCGCCGGTCACAATAAGACCGTCCATTACATTGGAATCTGGCGAGCGTTCTGAAGATGACCTTACCCACAAGCTTGGAGATATTGTCAGAATCAACCAAAGATTGTTTGAAAACATCAATGCAGGCGCTCCTGAGATAATCATTGAGGACCTTTGGGACCTGCTGCAGTATCATGTAACTACTTTCTTGGATAATACTGTTGCTCAGCTTCCTCCTGCGCGCCATCGTTCTGGCCAGCCTTTGAAAACAATCACTCAAAGAATCAAGAGCAAGGAAGGAAGGATAAGGCATAATCTCGCAGGTAAGAGAACAAATTTCTGCTCCAGGACTGTTATCAGTCCAGATCCTATGCTCGGCCTTAACCAAGTCGGCGTTCCAAATGTCGTTGCAAGAAAGCTGACTGTTCCTGAGACAATCAATGAATGGAACATGGCTTATCTGAAAAAGTTTGTTGAAAATGGGCCAAATGTTTATCCTGGTGCTAATTATATCATACGGCCTGACGGAAAGAGAAAAAAGATTACAGAAGAGACTAAAGAAGCTGCTCTTGAAGAGCTTCAGCCAGGCTATGTTGTTGAGAGGCACTTGATGGACGGAGATATATCCATCTTTAACAGGCAGCCTTCATTGCACAGGATGAGCATGATGTGCCACAGGGTCAAGGTTCTTCCTTACAAGACTTTAAGGATTAATCCGGCTGTTTGTGCTCCGTATAACGCAGACTTTGACGGCGATGAGATGAATCTTCATATTCCTCAGACAGAAGAATCTCGTGCAGAGGCAGAGGTGCTGATGGAAGTACAGACTCAATTGATCAGTCCAAGATACGGCCTGAGCGTAATGGGCTGTTTGCATGACGGAATCTCTGGAAATTATTTGCTTACAAGAGATGTTGAACTGCCAAGAGAGCAGGCAGTTGAATTGCTTTACCAGGCAGGCATAACAGATATTTCTGGACTGCCTAACAAAAAAATTGTTTCAGGCAAAGAAATATTCAGTGTTGTTCTTCCAAAAGATTTTAGTTTCAAAGGAAAATCACGGGACGGCAAAGATGTTGTCATTGAGAACGGCAAGCTGATTGAAGGCGTTATGGACAAGACAAGTCTTGGCGGAGAAGGAGCAGGATTCCTGCTGAGGAGCCTGCACAAGCAGTATGGCGCAGACAAGACAATTGAGATTCTTCATAATATCCTTAAGCTTGGAATTGAAACTTTATTGATAACTGGCTTTACTGCAAAGCTTTCTGATCTTGACCTTCCTAAGGAAGCTAATGATTTGATTACAGATACCTTGAACAAGGCAGAAGAAGAGGCTCTTCAGATGATTAAGGCTTTTGAGGCTGGAACCTTGGAGGCATTTCCAGGAAGAAGTGTTGAAGAAACTCTTGAATTGCGAATATTAGAATTGTTGAATAAGGCAAGAACTAAATGTATGAATATTGTCAAGGAATATGCAGACAAGACAACTAATACTATTGCGATGGCAGAGTCTGGTGCAAGAGGCTCTTACTTGAACATTTCCCAGATGTCTGCATGCGCAGGCCAGCAGGCTTTGCACGGCAGCAGGATAGGGAAAGGTTATGCCGGCCGGACGTTATCTTGCTTCAAGAAAGGCGACTTGAGCCCAGAGGCAAGAGGCTTTGTTAGGCACGGCTTCAAGCACGGATTGAATCCAAAAGAGTTTTTCTTCCACGCGATTGTAGGAAGAGACAGTTTGATGGATACTGCCTTGAGAACGCCTAAGTCCGGTTATCTTTACAGAAGACTTGCTAATGCAATGCAGGACTTGAGAGTGGAGTATGACCGGTCTGTGCGTGACGCAAATCACAGGATAATCCAGTTTGAGTATGGCGAGGACGGTATTGATGTCTCTCGGTCAGAAAACGGAAAGATTAATGTTCAAAAAATAATTGATTCGGTGTAATAAAATGCATGAAGCGCTAAAACCATATGTTAAAAAACTGCCTAAATCAATCTTAGATGAGATAGAGGAAAAATGCCCTGCCTCTAAGATAAAGAAAGTGGCTGAAAAAGCAGTAGAAGAGTTTAATCTTGCAAAGATCTCTCCTGGCGAGGCAGTTGGTCTTGTTAGTGCTGAAAGTATTGGCGAGCCAGGCACGCAGATGACCTTAGATACATTCCACTTTGCGGGTGTTGCAGAGATGAACGTTACAATGGGCCTTCCGAGGATAATTGAGATTCTTGACGGCAGAAAGACCTTGGCAACGCCTATGATGGAGATTTTTCTAAAGTCACCATATAATAAAGGAAAAGATATCAGGAAATGCGCATTGATGGTGAAGGAATCAACTCTTGGAGAATTTGTTCTTGAGTATGTGATTGATATTGTCGACCTGAAAATAGAGCTTAAGCTTAATCATGAAAAGATGAAATTGCTTGGCCTTACGCCTGCTAAAATCACGAAGATTGTGAGCGTTTCTAAAGTTCTTAAGAAAGAAGCGTCTGTCAAGGAAAACAAGGAAGGCAATATTGTATTGAAGCTGAAAGGCAAGGAAGAAAAAGGCCTTAATGACTTGTACAAGCTTAAGGAAAAGTCAAGAGATATCTATGTTTGCGGAATTAAAGGAGTCACGCAGGTCTTGCCTGTCAAAAGAAAAGATGAATTTATCATAATCACAGCAGGAAGCAATCTGAAAAAGATACTTGAGCTTGATTTTGTTGATCCTACAAGGACAGTCAGCAATGACATCTTTGAGATTGCACATACTTTCGGCATTGAGGCTGCAAGGCAGGCCATAATCGAAGAAGTCTTCAAGGTTATTGAGGCGCAGGGCCTTAACGTCGACATCAGGCACATCATGCTTGTTGCAGATACCATGTGCGTCTCAGGAGAGATAAAAGGAATAACAAGATACGGTGTTGTAAGCGAGAAAGCATCTGTCCTGGCAAGGGCAAGCTTTGAGACTCCTATAAAGCACGTCATCAATGCAGCGCTTGCAGGCGAGATGGACCATCTTAATTCTGTTGTTGAGAACGTCATGCTTAACCAGCCTGTTCCAGTTGGTACAGGACTTCCAGGGCTTGTTACAAAGATAAGGAAAGAAAAATTGAAGTGATATCATGGCAAAGAAAAGAGTAGACAAGACTGCAGCTGAAATTCGTGCATTATTTGCTGACAAGAAACTGATCATCGGCACTGAAAGGACTCTTAAGATGTTGAAGCAAGGCAAGCTAAAGCAGGTTCTCTTGGCAAAAAACTGCGCAGAAAAGACAAAAAAAGACGTTATGCGCTACAGCAAGATGACAGACACTGCAGTGAGAGAGCTGAATTATCCTAGCGAAGAGCTGGGCGTCATCTGCAAGAAACTTTATTCAATCTCTGTTCTTGGAGTATTAAAGTGAGCGCTAAAATTGTTTTTGACATGAACACAATGAAATTCATGTCTCTTTTTGAAAAGATAACAAGAGCGCAGCTAAAAGATTGCATAGTTAGAGAGAACATGATTTTGTTCATAGTCCAGCCAAATGAGATTGCAAAAGCTGTTGGCGCAAAAGGGGCGAATGTAAAGAAGCTGGAAAAGCTCCTTAAAAAGAAGATAAAAATAGTGGAATTCGACCCAGAACCAGTAAACTTTATAAAGAACCTGATACACCCTTTAAAAGTCAAGGAGATAACCCACGACGACGGGACTTATACAATGACAGCAAGCGACCTCAGGACAAGGGGGCTGCTTATCGGGCGCAATGCATCGTATTTGCGCGCTTATGAGGATGTTGTCAAGCGTTATTTTCCTATAAAAGAACTGAAGGTAAATTAAGATGGGAAGCAAAAGCAATGGATTGAACACTGCAAAATCACTTAAAAAGCGCAGATATAACTCTAAGATGCTTCAGAAATCTTATGTTACACGAATATTCAATCTAAGGGAAAAGGCAGATCCTCTTGAAGGCAGCAGCCAGGCAAGAGGCATTGTTCTTGAAAAAAGGCAGGTTGAGGCAAAGCAGCCTAATTCTGCAATGAGAAAATGCGCAAGGGTTCAGTTGATAAAGAATGGAAGGCAAGTAACTGCTTTCATGCCTGGAGATGGCGCTTTAAAGATGATTGACGAGCACGATGAAGTTATGATTGAAAGGATTGGCGGAACAAAAGGAAGAGCTAAAGGAGACCTGCCAGGAGTCAGGTGGAAGGTCATCAAGGTTAATGATCAAAGTCTTAAGGATTTACTTAGCGGCAAGCTGGAGAAGGCAAGAAAATGACTGAAGTACTTGCTTTTAACAAGTGGAGCACAGCAGGCATCGGCGTGGCAGACGAAGGCTTAGTAAAATATATCTGCCTTGAGCCAAGGATTGTTCCGAAGACAGGAGCTAGATATGCTGGAAAAAGATTCCATAAGAGCAAGGTTTTCATTGTCGAAAGACTGATGAATAAGCTGTTTGTTCCAGGGCACAAGAGCAAGAAGCACTTGAGAAGCTCTGGCCACTGCACTGGAAAAACTTCTAATGCTTATTCTGTTGTTGAGGAAGCGCTAAAGATTCTTGAGCAGAAGACCAAAGAGAATCCAATAAAAGTTTTTGTTCAGGCATTGGTCAATGCAGCTCCTCGTGAAGAGATTGTAACTATAGAATACGGCGGTGCGCGTTATCCAAAGGCAGTTGAGTGCGCTCCCCAAAGAAGGATTGACATTGCTTTGAGATTCTTCGTGCAGGGCTCTTATGACAAGTCCTTCAAGAACAAGAGATCAATTTCAGAAACGCTTGCTAATGAGATTCTCGCTGCTTATAAATTAGATCCAAAATCATTGGCTATTTCTAAGAAAAACGAGACAGAAAGGCAGGCAGACGCTGCTAGATAATCACGCAACCGTTTCTTCAGGAGAAATACTCTTCGGCAATACGTAAAAATCAGAATGTTTTTTTACCGTGATTTTTTGTTTATCAAAGAAAGTTAAGATATTTAAGTTACGAAGATTCCAGTTTGTATCCACGTCTCTATGTTCTGCTGAATAAAAGAAATCAGTCAATTTGAAAGCATCGCAATCATAGCTCTGCGCAAGCTCTTCTTGGGTCTCATAGATAGGATTCCTTGATGTCAATTCTTTATGTCTGGAAACACCTATCGCGCCGAACAATCCAGTTTCAGGATCTTGATAAGCGCACACCGCGTGGCCAATGCCGTTTTCTTTTTCTAAGTAAAGTATGCTGGAGTTATATTTTTCATCTAATAAGCTGTCTGCTGCTAAAGCAGCTTCAATACAGATTGCTTTTTTGTCAGCCAACACTTCAAGGGCAGAACGAAGCGGCGCATTAAAATTCTGCTCAACTTTTGCTATTTGCTCGAAATCATAACTTACGCCGGCCATGAATTGCTTTATTCCATCAGGTGTTCTTCCAATACGCTCATAAAGAGTATTTTGCAAATTTTGAATCTGGGGCTCGTTTAAAGATATTACGCGCCTGCCAGACGCAGATTCGTCTAGTCCAAAGAAATACCTAATATTTGTTCTTAATAAGTCCCGCTCCCCCATTAAAAATCTTCCCAGGGTTGCTAATAGGACATCATTTTGCGTGTCTCTGTTTGGAAGTCTCATTTTCACCCTTTTTGGTCTAAAACCCAATATATCAAATTAAGCAGTTCTAGTATTTAAACCTTTCTATTTTAACCACTTTTAAGTGATTAACTAAACAAAATTCTGCTACCGAGGCCCCGCCGAAGGACTTCTAAAACCCTTGAATTCGCCCATTTCAGCCTTTCTAGCCATTATTTTCAATATACCAAATAATCACTCAAGAGTGATAACAAACCGAAAGCTTTAAATATAAGTTAGCCTTTTAAAGCTGTTGGGTGGTAGAAAAAGAGGTTTGTGCTAGGGAGTGGAGGCAAAAATGATAATGACTGAAAGTTGTCCAGATTGTGGGTGTAAGAAATTTCTCACAAACAAGAGAAGCGGAGAAGTTATTTGCAGACAGTGTAACTTCGTTATAGAGGATGGTCTAGTCGATCATGGTGCTGAGACAAGGTCTTTTGACATGGAAGGTGTTGAAAAGAACAGCAGGTCTGGCGCGCCGTTTGACCCAAGGGTTGCAGACAACCTGGCAACAAGCATTGGTAATCGTTCTGATCTTGCAAAACTGAATACTAAAACAAAAGCAATGATTCATAGGATCAAGAAAAAGAACGCATGGACAAGTTCTAGCTTTGAGCAGAATCTTAAGCATGCTTTGACTAATCTTAAGCTTATTGCAGGCCAGCTGAACATCCCTAACAGGGTTGAGAAAGAAGCAGCTGAAATCTACAGGAAAGCAGCTGAAAAGAACCTTACTCTGAAAAGAAGCATTGAGAATATCGTTATCGGCGCTCTTTACATCGCTTGCAGGGTAAATGACATTGCAAGGTCTTTGAAAGAGTTCTCTGAATTGACAGGAACAGACGTCAAGATCATAGCAAAGACATACAAGATGATACTGAGAGAGCTTAACATAAAGATTACTCCAATAAATCCTGTTGACTACACTGCAAGGTTTGCAAGCGCTTTAAAATTGACTCCAAAGGTCCAGACAAAGTCTGTCAAGCTTGCAGAGCAGTTAAAAAGGAAAGGAATGACATCTGGATTGAGCCCAGTCAGTGTCGCTGCATCTACTCTTTACATCGCAGGACTGATGCTTAAAGAGAAAAGGACTCAGAGAGAAGTTGCAGAAGTTTCTGGAATCACAGAGACAACTTTGAGAAACAGGTGCAAGGACATAATCAAGGCACTTAAGCTTAAAGCAAAGGTAAGGTAATAAAAACCTTTTTATATTTCCTTCTTTTTCTTGTTTTTCTGGTGGTTTTAATTGAGCAATAAACCTATTCAATATCCTGAATTCAAGGCCGCAAGATACGGCCCGCTTGTTACTTCTAATCCTAGAAATGTTCCTATGGTAACACCAGAGGTTTTCTTTTTAGGCAATGCATTATCAACGCACCCTAAAAGATTATACCAGGAGATTGCTGCCTGGCAGCGCTTTAAAAAAAGCCCTAAAGAATTTAAAGTAGAACTATTTCCGCTTGACAGGAAATTTGTTGTGTGGCTTGGTGAACGAAAGCCAAATGAGCAGAAGCAAAGAAGAAAAAGAAAACTGCTTGACTTAAGCCTTGAAGAGCTGGCAAGGGCTCTTTCAGACAGGGTTGAGATAAACGACCGTAACAAAAATATCTTGATGTATCACGGCCATCAGGACCCTAACAGAAGAGCTATTTCAAGGATTCATGGAGGCCCTAAGGTTATTACTGCCAAAGTCAAGCATTGCGGTGATAAAAGAGACCAGGATACGGCGCAGTATCATTCTGTGCAGATTGACGGGCCGTATATTGACAGCAATCCGCTGCTTAATGATTTTAGATGCACCTGCCAGGATGCTTTTTGGAGCGACACCAAGCGCGGAGATGCTAATTTTCATGCTATCTGCAAGCACGTGGCTGCTTTGATGGAATATGTAAGTAGAAACACGCAAGCTTTTGAGAATTATATCAGACTTAGACAGAGATTCCAAAAAAACAGAAGACCGTTAAATATTTTTACGCCGTTTCACACAGATTATGTGCGGCCGGATGTCATGGAATTTTTTGACATGGAAAAACTGCCGCATGTTGCCCGCGGAAAAAAACAGCCAAGACTGGATCATTTGAAGATAGATGTTCTTTTAGCGCATTATTTTGAAAAGCAAACCTATGCTGATTTGAGCAAAAAACTCCTAAGACTGCCGATTTATGACATTAGATTAGTTAATATGATTCTAAACGGCGATGTTGTATTTGAAGTCATGCCTCAAAGCCAGTTATTTGGAGTAGACAGCACTGTTGACAAGCGTGTCCGCGAACTTTACCGTAATATCAACAAGTCATTGAATAAAGAAGGATTCAAGATCCAGGGTTATTGCTATGAAAAAAGGAATTCAAAAGAAGAAGTGATTGCAATCAATTATCTTCCTGATCCTAAAAAACCCAAAGCAGTCGGCGAAGTGAGGGTTTTGTTCAGCGAAAGATATCCGCCGATAATATTGAGAAGAACGCCTCTAAAAGGCGCGCGAATCTATCCTTTCAGAGAACACAAGACCCACTCAAATCCATTTTCAGAATTATTTTCAGATCCTGAAAAAACAAGAAGGTTTGATGACAGGATTAGAAAATACACAAAATACACTGCTGAACTGCCTACTTGTTATATTCCAGAGGAAGTTCTGCCAGGTTTTGCAAATGCAATAAGGCAAAACTTCAAGGGCGGTTTCAGGAGACTCATTAGAATGGTTGAAAATCCTGCAGAAAATCCTAATGTAAATCTTCCTTCCAAATCATTGGTTTACCGCATGGCTAAACTTAAGTAAGATTTAAATACTTCCAGAGTAATTCTTAACATATGGAAAAAGAAGAATTTGATTTTCCAGAAGAAGAGCCTGAGCTTCAGAAAGATTTTGAAGATATTGAGTCAGCTCCTGAAAAAGAAGATACTGAAGAATTAGAGCATGCATTAAAAGAAGCAAAAAAGAAGGTTCAATAATCAATACCTTTTTCTCCTGTCAGTTTCTTGGGTCCTTTCAGCATTCTTATCTCATTCACAAAGTCTGCTCTTTTCCGCAATCCAGGTGTTGCAGACCTGCCTGTCAGGTAAACTGTTGTTTTCTTTGGAACAGAATTCAAGAATTTCACAACATCTTTTTCGTCAAGCAGCCCTATCCTAACTGCCAGATTAATCTCATCTAAGACCAGCATAAATGGTTTCTTCTTAAGAACTTCATAAGCAAAATCCAGCCCCTTCTGCGCAAGCTCCTTATCTTTTTGTGTGGGCTTCTTCAAATCTACCCATCCCTTGCGCCCAAACTGATAAATTTCATAATCTTTTATCCTTCGCCGAATCTTATACTCCCCAATCTTGTCTCCCCAGCCCTTCATGAATTGTATAATCACAACTTTATAGCCATGGCCGACTGCTCTAATACTTGCTCCAATAGCAGAAGTTGTCTTTCCCCATCCATTGCCAGTCCAAAGATATACTTTTCCCATTTTCAATAAGGGCATACTGTTCCAGGAGGGCATCCTGTGAACTCTTCCCCGATTTTAAGATATCCTTTAGGAGCCTTTCCTATATACAAGACCTGCTCTTTTTTTGAGCCGTATCTGTAAACAGTCACTCCTTTGCATTTTAATTTGTGAGCCAATAAATATACTTTCTCAACATCATCAAGTTTAGCATCTTCAGCCAGATTGACAGTCTTGCTGACAGCATTGTCAGTATGTTTCTGGAATGCTGCCTGCATTTTCACGTGCCATTCTGGCTTTATCTCAAGTGCTGTCTTGAATAATTTCTTGACATCAGCAGGAATTCCTTTTATTTTCTGGACACTTCCTTCTTTTGCAATTTTCGCAAATATTTCTTTTGTGTAAAATCCTCTTTGCTTTGCCATTTCCTCAAAGGTCTTATTCACTTCAAGCATCTGCGTCTTATCCAAAATTTCGCGAGTGTAAGTTATTGCAAAGAAAGGCTCTATGCCTGACGTGACGTCTGCAAATATGCTTATTGTTCCAGTCGGCGCGATTGTGGTTGTTGTTGCATTGCGCATGTGCTTGTGCTTCTTTGCGTACACGCTTTTATCAAAATTTGGAAAACTCCCTCTTTCCTTGCCAAGCTCCTCAGATTTCTTGCGAGCTTCGGTTGTAATGAACTTCATCAGTTTCTCAGCAAACACTGTTGCTTTCTCAGAATCGTAAGGTATTTTCAGCTTGACAAGCATCTCTGAAAATCCCATCACCCCTAATCCAATTTTTCGATTTGCTTTGGTCATTTCTTCAATCTCTTCAAGCGGAAATTTGTTGGTATCAATCACGTTGTCAAGGAAATGCACTGCAGTGCGCACAGTCTTTTTCAGCTTTGTCCAGTCTGTCTTGCTGTTGCGAACCATCTTGGAAAGGTTTATTGAGCCGAGGTTGCAACTTTCATACGGCAATAAAGGCTGTTCTCCGCAGGGGTTTGTGCTTTCAATCTCTCCTGCAGAAGGCGTCGGGTTTTTGTCATTTATCTCGTCGATAAAAACAATTCCCGGATCCCCCTGGCCCCATGCTGATTTTATCATGAGTTCAAATATAATCTTTGCACTGACCATCTTGACTTGTTTTTTTGTTCTTGGGTTCACAAGCCAGAATTCTTTGTTCTTTGCGACTGCATTCATAAACTCTTCAGTCACTGCGACTGAAATATTGAAATTCTTGAGCATGTTTTCTTTTGTTTTTGAATTAATGAATTCAACAATGTCTAGGTGGCTGACATGAAGTATTCCCATGTTTGCTCCCCTTCTTCTGCCCCCTTGTTTTATTACTTCTGTTGTCTGGTCAAAGACTGTCATGAAACTTACCGGACCTGATGCGATTCCACGCGTCTTTCGCACAATGTCTCCTTTTGGCCGTATCTTGGAAAAGCTGAAGCCTGTCCCTCCGCCGCTTTGGTGTATGATTGCCATGTTCTCAACTGCTCTGAATATGCTTTTGATGGAATCTTCAACAGGCAGTACAAAGCACGCAGATAACTGGCCTATTTCAGTGCCGGCATTCATCAAGGTTGGAGAATTTGGCAAAAATTCCAGGTTTGTAAGCATCTCATAGAATTCTTTTTCTGCTTTTGATGTGCTTCTTCTATAAAGTGCCTCTGCCTGGGCAACTGCTTTTGCGACTCTTCGAAACATTCTTGCAGGCGTCTCTATTATCCTGCCTTGTTCGTTCTTCAGCAGGTATCTTTTTGCAAGGACTTTGACAGCGTTCTGGCTCAAGCCTATGTCATCCCTCACACCAAGCACTGTCCTGAATCCTATGCTTTCTTTGTGTTTTTTCTTGTAAGAAAGGTATGCATTTGCTATTGGCTTGTATTTTTTGCTTGCAAGAGTTTTCAATAGAATGTCTTCAACATCTTGTGTTGTAGGTATGAGCTTGTCCCCAAATGCAGTCTCTAGTTCCTTGATTATCTGTGTAGCAAGCTTTTTTGCAAGCCTGCCGTCCTTGATTTTAGCATCAATTATCGCCTTGCTGAGAACTTCAGTTATTTTTTCCGGATTAAATTCAGCTAAAGAACCGTCTCTTTTTTTGATTTGGGTTATTTTGAGCATTGGAGTCAAAATGCCTCTTTTTTAGAATGAAGCAGGGCTGTTTATATAAATTTTTCTTCAAAAATATTATTTTCAATATAAAAAATAATATAACAAGAGAAAAAGTTTACTCGCTTGCAGGCGCTTCTGCTGGCTTTTCCTCAGCAGCTTCTTCTTTTACATGTATGCATTGAACAGGACACCCTGCTGCAGCGTCTTTATTGCATTTTACGTCTTCTACCTCAAGCTCGCCAAGCTCTCCTTCATCTTTTTTTTTGTACTCAGCATTTTTCAGGTGAGCCTTGCCATCAGAACCCATTTCCCAAAATTCAGGGCAGGCTGCTGCGCATGCTCCGCAACTGATGCATTTCCATTTCTCATGTGTTACTTTTGCCATAAATCTACACCTCACTAGCTTGAGAAAATAACTGATTTTTAAATCTTTCTATAAAAGAATAAGAAAAGAAAAAAAGAAGTTTATAACTTCTTCTTTACATCCTTAATTATGGTTTTTGCTTCGTCTTTGAATGCCAATCCAAATCCGATTCCTAATACCATTGCAATTGCCAGCATCACTCCTCCCAATATTATTAGGAAGCTTGTTTGAGCAACTGCTACCTGTATTCCAATCTGGTCAAGCACAATCAGCACAGTGAATACATATATTATCACTTTTGCAATCAGTGCTAGTATGCTTGCAGCTTTTGCTTTTGTCTCTATGATTTTCTTCTCTACATAGTACGCAAAGCCCACACCAACCATTGCAACAATTACTGCAACAATTATGTTTGGTATCCACATCGCTACTGCGAGCAAGAAGCCAGATAGTGTTCCTAGTTTCACCAAGCCTGCAGCAGGTGGCAAGAACAGTATGAACACATACCATTTGGTTATCAAAGCCAAGAATTTGCTCAGCTTGAATTTGCCAAATACTTTTGTGGCATGCGTCTTGTCAAGCACCCATTTGTCAAACTTTATTTTCTCCAGCACTTTATCAACTATGTATGCAATAACTAATGCAACAATATAGCCGACAATCAATAGAATTATTGCAGCCACTATTCCAGGAACAGTCTGCAGCAGCCCGTACCAGATACTTCTTAGCGGCCCCATTATTGAGACGCCTAATTCCGTCAGTACAGCCATTTATATTCACCTCTTTATTTTTTTGTGGAACTTACAAATGCCAAGGTTTGCACTTGCGAAAGATGCCATTGTAATAATTTAAGAATTCAAAAAGAAAAGAAAAAAAATTTGTTACAGAGTTTACATTTCTGTAACTGTTGTGTCTGTCAAGCTGGTACCAGTGACCATTGCACTTGTACCTGCAATACCAGTTACCTGACCGGTTGCGACAGCTCTGCAGCCCTGCCTTGTATTCTTAGCAGTTCGTCCTGCAATTAGCATAGCAACTCTGCCATTAGCGTGGGTGTACATCTTGACAATAGCCTTGTTCTCAGGGACTGCTTCCCAGCATGGATCTGGGTTGCCCATCAACTGAGCTGCTATTGGGTTTGCACATGGTCCGCCAACAACAATCGCATTCCATTGTGTAATGTCTGCGATTTCGCTTGCCAACTTTGCAGTTCCTAGCTGGATTGGCTGTACTTGCTCGGTCATTCCACCAGTTGCAACATCTGCTACAGCGATCTGTCCACCAGTTACAAAGGTTCTTGAACCTCTCTGGCTCAATGGGTATTCAACAGTCAAGTCTTCAGCTTGTGTGCTGGACTGTGGCCTGTATACTTCAAAGAATACACCATATCCGCTCATAGCATGCTCAAGGTCCTCATTCTCTTCCAAGTCAAATGGTCCGAAAAGAGTGCCTCTTGCAGCTACTGGTACTGGATCTATCAATCCAATCCTGTTGTTTGCTCTTGCTTCAACAGTTACATTGATAACTTCATCGATCAGTGCTTCGTCAAACTCCTTAGCCAAGGTAATTAATTCCATTGTTGCATTTGTTTGGAATAGAGTACAAAGTAATTCATTACCTATAGGTACCGGTCTTCCTAAGTTTGCTGCTGGTTGACTTGCGTTTACACACTCTGAAGTATTGAAGTTTATCAATCCTTCTCCTTGCAATCCAATCAATACTCTTCTAGATGCATTAAATACGCCGTCTGCATCTAAGTCAGCTACAATATTTGTGTTAGTTGCTCCGCAAACTGCTGCTTGCCTGTTGACTTCTAGCAAGTATGTCACTCCGCCAACAACAAGATTTGCCTGACATGTGTTTGCATCGTATGTTGTCTCTCGTGTACCTGTTGCAAGATCTGTGAAGGTCAGCCTTCTATTAGCTGTATCGATGCTGTTATACCTTAACACGTGCGTGAAACAAGTGTTGTCTGCTGCATTTGCTACATTTGTGTTGTATGGGAATGCAGCACAATCACTTAATATAAAGTAGTCTCTTCTTGCGATTGGGTATGGGCCCGCAGTTGGTGTTGCGTTGTTTGAACCTTCTGCAAACCAGAGTCTGTTGTCATCATCTCCCCAATAGAAGTTTGCTCCTTTGTTGCTTATCAATGGTGTGTCATACATTATTCCTTCTTGGTTTGTGAACTCCAGGTCATATTCTCTACTTCCTCTTGCATCCCATCTTACTATTGTCACTCCAGTATCCATCAAGCCTTCGTAGCGGATGTCCCAGAACGGTGTAAGCATACCTTCTGGCTCATCAAGCTGCTCTCTCAAGCCTGTTCCTGGAGGTATATACACGTCTCCTAAGACAGCATCTGCAAAAAGTCTATATCTGATGTCTGTAATCTCAAACTCATTACCAACAGCCATAGCGCCTCTCATCCTAACTCTAGAGTCTTCAATTGTCTCTTCATTGACCTTTGTTCCAGAACTCTCAAATGCAGCATCTGACACGTTTGAATCATAGAAAGACACTTTGTATGCTCCAATGTAGAACTGTACAATGGATTTTTGTATGTCTTTTCCTGTAGCCAAGATGTCTCTGATACCAATCTGAGTACCGTCTGCAAGAACATCTGTCTCTCCATCTCTTAGCTCGCTGGTAATTTCTCCATTAACTCTAAACTTAACAGAGCCTTCTCCAGCTGCTGCTGTCTCTGAAATAACAAGCACTTCAACTTCATACTCTTTTCCATCAACAACATATGTCTCTTTGTCATTCTCTCCAAGGATTCCTGCAACAGCTCCGCCCATCAAGTCCATCTTTAATGAGATGTTGTTCAAGAACAGGTCTGTGTCAACAACTACAAATGGCTGGCCTAGCATGAACAAGTCCTTGTCTTCAAGGTCTTGCAAGTCTCTTTGGTTTGTTACACCGATGATTCTTGACCTAAGGCCTTCTTCAAATTCAAGCTCCCATTCATATAATTCCCTGTTTGCTCTCCAATATAAGTAGTGTCCTACTTTGTCTCTTTCATCTTCATCAAAGATAGTAGATCCGCTTGGCGGGAATGTTGCGTTGGTTGTTGGAAATCTTATATATTGGTTGTATTCTGTTGATCCCCTGTTTGTGACTATCTGACCGCCCTTAAGCATGTCCAAGTCAACTTCTGTAAAAGTCTCTCTTACGTCTCCGATTGTTTCGTTCAATTCAAGCAGGTCTGATGTACTGCCTACTTCTGCAGCGTCACCAGTTACTACAACTCCAGTAACCGCAGGTGTAGTTGTCTGAGTCTTAACAACCGCTGCTTGCTGTAACGCGCCTTGCACGTCCATTGCTCCTACCACGTCTGAACCAGCCGCATTATCTCCAATCACCACTGCCAAATTTGGATCTGGCATCCCGTCCTTGACAAACGGTGCTGGAAAATCAGCCAAGCTCCACGCTGAAGCCCCAAAAATCGTTGCCCCGACCATAGTCAATCCTACGCCTAAAGCAACTATTTTCTTCACATTCATTATTCAAACACCTCCGTGTTTTTTTTGGCTATCTTTACGTGTGTAAAGATCTTGCTTTCTTGTGTAAAAACATAAACGTCTCCACACGTTTTTAAGAACACATATTCACATACATGTCCTCTTTTTTTCTGACCAGCATAAGAGTATGATTACTAGTCAGATTTGTTAAAAGGATAAAGTTTGATTTATAAATTTTTCTAAAAGTCGGGATAACGTCGACAAACCACAAGGCACCATGCACCTCATCTGCCTAAAATCAAAGGATTTGGCGTGTTGCCACTCCAAAATGAGAATAACTTTTTTGGCACAAAAACCTTCAAAATCCATTTTTGCTTTATAAATACCCTCTTTTTCTTTATAAATGAAATGCGGGGTGCAGGACTTTCGATAAGGGATCACATGATCGCATGTCCCGCCAGGTCTCTGAAAGAGCACCTGGCCGTACGCCAGTACGTATAGGGTGCAGTCCCTTACATTCGAACCTGCGTAGGCACTAAGCCATCAGGTGTCTTCAAGTCATCGCCCTTCTGGGCTCAGCATACCTGAAAACGACTTGCCTAAGCCTGACCCGTTTGGCCACTCCGGCAACCCCGCAAAATTTTAAAAAAGTTGGCAAAAATCTTAGTTTTTGGCAACCTCAAAAACGTTTGACGTTTTTGATGTTTGATCAAAGCGCTCTTTGTTCGTGCTCCAGAAGCAACCCATCAAATGTTTGCTCTCGCAAACATGGGCTCTACTCTTCTCTCGCACTCACAATGTCGCGCAGTCGCATGCAAGCAAAAGCATTTTTACGATGCCTGCGCATATTGCCTGAGTAAAGAAGAAACAAAAGCCACGCATATATAAAACTAACTGTAATTTCGCTTGAAGAACTATCAGGAACTTTTCAGGAAAGAATCAAGCCTTTTTCTGCCAATTGTAAGATCTCAGCTTTGAGCTTCTTCCAAATCCGCAGCTAGCACATTTTTTCTTGCTTGTGTGATAAGAACGCTTTCCGCACCGCCTGCAAACTATGTGCGACTTGCCTTTTGACTGCTTTCCTTTTGATGGCGTTCCTTTTGTCATCTTGCTCAGCTCTTTATGCTGGTGAGATCAGTATTATAGTATCTCCTCTTATGAACACTGTTCCAAGCTTTCGCTTAACTTCACCGTCTATTCTTTCTTCTGTATCATCTAATACGACATTTATGTGTATGTCGAACGCTTTCAGTGTTCCTATGTACTGTCTCTGATTTTTCAGATCCACTATTACTTTCTTGTCTTTTGCCCTGTTAAGAGCATCCAAAGGTCTTGCATCAACCATTTATTGCACCCCTCTAAAAAATTTAAAATAATTTATCTTGAAAGATAGATGCGCAGTATTTAAAGCTTTCTATACTAGAAGCAATGTCGAGTCCAACAACAATGCTGCCTGCGGAGTTCGCAATTTTACATGCCTGCTTTGATAAATCCGAATCACAAACAGTTTTAGCAGCAGAACGAAGCGCAGCATTACTGCCTGCGTAGTCTGGGGTTATTAAGTTTTTGCGTTCATAAATCTGTACGTAAGCGATGAAACAAGCGAGACGTAGCGCAGCATTTGACTCAAGACTAGAATCTTTTCTTTGATTTTTTGAGTCCAAACAGAACCGCATAAATAATGCACCCTATTCCCACAAGTATCGCAAGAATCAAGAAAAACCACGTGAAAAATCCTTTGCCTTTTTTCTTTTCTTTTTCAGCTGTTTTCAATGGCAGCGGCTTTCTTTCTATTTTTTCTTCGCTTGTTTTTTCTGCCTGTTCAGTTTCTTTTTCTTCTGCTTTGACTGATTCCTGCAAATCTGCCTCTGTATTTTCTTCGATTAAAAGTTCTTTTGGCATCTCTTCTGATTCGCTTGTCTGCTCTTCTTTTGTTTCTTCAATCTTTTGTTCTTCTGCAAGCTGTTCTGTGCAGGCATCTCCTTGCCCGTCTTTGTCAGAGTCCAGCTGGTCTTCATTGGCAAGGTCTGGGCAGTTGTCCACAAAATCAAAGACACCGTCATTATCCAGGTCTTCTGCAATCACCAATCGTATAACTGAATCTGTTTCGTCATTATCATTGTTAAGGTCTCCTGCCAATGCCTCATTTGTAGAGAAGACTAACTTGTTCTCAAAGATCCTCGGATTCTTGCCGTAGATTTCACTTTTTGCAAAAGTGTCTTTGTCTATATCATATACTGCAAGCTTGTTGTCCTGTGTGAAAGCAATGAGGTTGTTTGTTATTGCAGGCTCTGCTGCCTTTATTCCTGTTTCAGTTAAGTCTTCTTGCGGAATATTGTAATAAAAAAGAATATTTTTTGGAGTGACAGATGCCGCGATGCTTTCTGCATTTATTGTCGGTTTTTGTCCTGCAGCAAAAGTGCTTAAGGTCCTTTCTGATATTATCTTATAGTATCTTAACACAGTGTCTTCTTTGTCATTGTCTTCATTCAGGTCCTCATCTTCTTCTTTTTCTTTTGTCTCAAATATTATATATTCATCTGATATTGAAGGGTTTGTTCCTGAAGCCAGCGTGTTTGTCAGCTCTTTTGTTGATATCTTATAGTATCTTATTATTGAGTCCTGCTTGTCGCCATCATCATTGTAATCAACACCCATCCAGGATTCTGGTGTTGAAAAAACTATCATATCTTTGAATATCCTTGGATTCTCTCCTTCGACTGTCGTGCTTCTGACTTTCTTGTCTTTCAGGCTGTAATATAATATTACATTATCATTTGTGTCCCCATCTTCATTAAGGTCAAGATCCTGGTCTGATTCTGTTGTCTCAAACACGATGTAGTCCTCATAGATGGATGGGTTATGGCCTGCAATCTCTGTGCTGGAAAGCTTTCCTGAATCAATATCATAATATCTTATTACCTTGTCTTGCTTATCATCATCCTTGTTCAGGTCTATATCAATGTCTTGTTCAGATGCTTCAAAAGCGATTATGCTGCCATAGATCACAGGATTTCTTCCAACAGCTTTTGTATTTATAACTTTCAAGGCCGCAGCATTAGCAGAAATCAAGACAATCAATATGAATAAAAATACTATTTTTTTCATACCAGAGAGAAAAAACTGTTCTTATTTATACTTTTCTCTCAACAAGCATAAAGTTTATAAAGAATCACCCAATTTCGTGGGTTATGGCTATTTCACAGCGAGGAAGACAATCCAAGAAGGTCTCTGGGGGGACATATAAATCTCCTAGGGCAAAGAAGAAGTATGAGCTAGGCAGGGTTCCAACTAACACTTCTATTGCAGAAAAAGATGCAAGAAAAGAGCTTCGCGGCATGGGCGGAAACAAGAAGACAATTCTTTTGAATGCAAGCACTGTTAACTTGTTTAACCCAAAGACAAAGAAGTTTGAGAAAGCAAAGCTTGCAAAAGTAACTGAGTGCCCTGCTAACCTGAACTATGTCAGAAGGAACATATTGACCAAGGGCACTATTGTTGAGACAGACAAGGGCAAGGCAAGACTGACCTCAAGGCCTGGCCAGAACGGTTCATTGAACGCTGTGTTGATTTAATTCTTTATCGTTATTGTTCTGTGATACCAAATACTTAAATATAAGTTTCAGATTCTCTAAAATAGAAGATAAAAAGTTGTGGTGTGACAGGGTGAATAAACAATCTACAGGCTATCTACTTAGACATGTGCGCAGCGGACAGCACGAGCTTTCTTCAGAAGAATTGAAAAGAATTGATGCAGACTTGACAGCGCGTGTTAAAAAAGAGTTTCCAGACGGCATTGTATCGGTCAATAAATTAACTAAAACTCTGAAGGATCTTCTTGCTTTTCGTGGATGGGTTGAGACAGGAACTCTTGCGACAGGCACAGGCCTAAAGCATCTTGGCTTCACGCTTATCAGCGAGGTAAAAAGCAAATCCACCGGAGCTTTGTTAAGGCAGGCATATGATAATGGCCGCAAGCTTTCTCCTGAAGAACTGAAAAGAATTGATGCTGATTTAAAGAAAAAAGTCAAAAGATTTTTTCCTAAAGGCCCTGTTCACACAGAACAATTAAGAAAAAAAGACAGCACTTTGTATAATCAGCTTGCCACGCGCAGCTGGCTGATTAAAAAAAAACGCAATGTCAGTTCTGCTTTAAATCATCTTGGCTTTATTCTTTTCAGCGAGTCAAATGGCGAGACAGTAGGAAGATTGCTTAATCAAGCAGACTGTTTTAACCGCATACTTACAGAAAAAGAAATTGAAAGAATTGATGCCGATTTGACAACACGCGTTAATTCTCTTTTTCCTGATAAGATAGTAAATTCAAGCGTAATAAAAGATACCGCCCGCACTCTGTACAGGCACATCATACAGCGAAGCAAAATTCAGGATGAGTTTTCTGCTCCAAGAGAATATGTCAAGTCTCTTGGCTTTTGCATTGCGAGTGAACAAGAAAAAACATCAACTTCTTCCTTATTATGGCAGGCATATGATAAAAAGCGCAAGCTAACCCCCTCAGAATTAAAGAAAATAGATGCAGATTTACGCGAAATGATTCTTAAAGATTTTCCTGACGGAGTTGTTGGAAAGGATCAGCTTTCTTCTAAATTAAAATATCTTCTTTCCTTGCGCGGCGGGGTTGCAACAGGAAAACGTTCTACAGGCAGTGCAATAAAAGCTCTTGGTTTTATGCGCGTCATTGATGCAAGCGAGCCCCTGACTCCTGAAGGCATTGTTGAGCGGTTAAAAAAATATAAACTGACTGAAAAAAAGCTTGTGCGCCATACAGACGTGATAAATACAGGAGACAATTCGCTTGTCTATCATCTGGGCATGCTTGGAATGAAAGTCACAGGAAAATATAACATCACTGCAGGCCTTGAAGAGCTTGGCTTCAAGACAAAAAGAAATCTTACAGGCGCAGAGATAAACAGGAAACTACAGGAGATCTGGCCTTTTGAAAAAGTAAAACAGGCGTATGAAGAAAATGATCATACAATAGTTGTTTCTCTTGAGGAAGTCAGGCTTCTACACAAAAGATTATACAATTCTATGAAATACAGGGGCTCCTCATTAAGTGCCAGAAGAAAATCCAGAGACAAGCCGATCAATGTAGAGCAAAGAATCAACAGCCTGTACCCAGAATTCCCCCACCTTTACAGCTTTGTTTCAAGGGTTACTTCTATTGACGAGAAAGCGCTTGGAAAAAGAATACGCGCTGCGCACTACAGTGGCATGATTGATATTGCTCCGCGGGCACTTTCAGATAGTAAAGACCCTCGCGCGCAGAAAATGTGCAGGCAGATACAGAAAGCAAATAAGAACCGTCTTGAATTTGGCGTTGAAGAGACAATGAAAGAAACAATTGCGAGAATCTCCGGTCTCAGGCCAAAAGATTATGCAAGGACAGTCTACAAGACAACAACACTTGGTCAGATTACCGAATTTGCTGCACATCTGGTTTTCCTTGTCACTCATCTGGTTGACCCCGCAGGAACATATTTTCAGAATGGTTATGTTGACTTTTTTCCAAAAGTTGATGATGTTTATGCCCAGTTAAGGATTCCTAAAAAAGACGGCAGGCGCATCCAGCCGGACTTGCTTGTCTGCTCAGAAGATGAAAGATGCGCTGTTGAAGTGAAGTCAGGAGCAACTGCAGAATCAATCAAAGATCTTCCTGAAAAATATCAGGACATGTCTGTGTTTAGGACAGATAAATTTCCTGGCCTTGACAGTGTTGTAGCAATTTTGCAGGTTAATGAGAGGATTTATAATGAAAATAAGGAGCGTCTTGAAGATGCAGGAATAAAAGTTATTTCTGGAGAAAAATTCATGGAGTATTTTACCATTGCAATTGATCAGCTAACCTGTTCACCGTGTCACACGTATGTTGCCGGGGCTGTGCCAAGAGTGCACAGCCTGGCAAACATATGCCGGTTCCATGAGCAGGTGATTGAGAAGCCGAACCTTGTGCTTCGTCCTTCAAACAGGCAGCTGCTAGATCATTATTCTGCCGCATTATCATCTCTCAGGGGCTGCCTTGTGAAAGCCATGCGTGAACAAAAAATATTAAATATAGGCTTGTAATTCTTGTTTTTATGGCTAAGGGGGAGCGCATAGAAGATATTCTTAAAGGCAGAAGAACCACCTGCGAGGGCATAGAATATTACCGGGTCAAGACTTTTATAGAGGATCTCCGCATTCCTATCACAGAATACCTTGAAGCGCATATCGCTGACTGGCAGACAGGCAGGATAAAGAGCAGGCAAAACCAGGATTTTTACATTCCACTGGATAAAGTCGGCTTCTATGATATAGAAAACAGGGGGCTGAGCCACAATCACCAGATTTTTCTTAACGGCCTGCTTTATTTCAATGGCAAGAAAAAACTGGTTTATGACGGGCTTTTTGCAAGGGACTCGCTTGAGGAAAAAGCAATATTGAAAGCATTCCTTAAAAGGGCAAAATCACTTGAAGGGCTCATCACTTTCAATGGCGCTTTTGACTTGAGCAGGACAAAGGAAAGATTGAGAGAGCCGCACGTGACTTACTGGTTGTGGCCTGAAGAAAAGCATCTTGATGTAAGACATGCTATCAGCCCGTATAATAACATACATGGCTTAAAAGAAAGCACTCTTATTTCTTATGAGATTGCATTATTTAATTTTAAGCGTCCTGCAGATGATGTTTCTGGTGCAGAGATTCCCAAGGCATACACAAGATATCTTAACGGCGGAAATCCTGAGCCTCTTGCGCGCGTTGTCAAGCACAATATTCTGGATCTTATTACAACAGCAGCTATCTATGTCTGGCTCTTAAAGAATCCAGAATATTTTAACAGGAATCTTATTGCCAATCTTAAATTTTAAGAGAAGTTTCATGCAGCTTATATTCCAATTCAATCTGTTTTGGCATCAACAATTCAAGTGCTCTCTGATTTTTCTTGAGCCGTGCATCTTCCAGCTGTTCCTGCAATTCATTTAGTTGGAAGCGATAGTATGAGTAAAGCAGTCTTTTCGCGACTTTTTCTGCAGATACCGGCGGCGCAGGTGTTCTTTGCAGTGTGCTCACAAGCCTATAGACTTCTGACTCAGTTATCGGAAGCTTGCCTGTTCTTGCATGCTCAATCACTTTTCTTGGAAGGTCTTCAGTAGCTTCTTGGTCGTAAAATTCAGGCGCGCTTTGCAATCCGTGGTCTGAATTTGCTTCGCCGTTCTTTGGTTTCTTGCTCTGGAAATAAGAGAAAAACGCGCGCATTGTGACATCACTGAACTGTTCTGGGGAAAGCTCCCATGCAAAAAGATTCCTGTACGCAGGCCTTCTTAGCAAAAAACAGCAAACAAGGTACTCATATTTTCTTTGCAAAAACGGGCTTATCTTCAAGTCTATTTGCTGGCTGAATTTATCAGAATAATTAATGAATTCTGCAACAGTGTTAGGATCTAGATCAAGTTTTTTTGCTGCTTCATCGACATAAACTGCGCATGCAGGGGCGTCTGGCGCCAGGCGCAGGAATGGAGCAAGCTCTCTTAACACTGCGTTTTTGTTTTCTGCGGTTTTAATTTCATGCCTGCTCAAAATATCTTTAAGGGTGAATTCAAAAAGGGGCTTTGCAGAATCTATCCTTGACCTGAATCTATCTCCTTCTTCTGCAATCATTTCTGCAGGGTCTTTTCCAGGCAGGAGTATCAAGCTTACATTCAGGTCTGCGCTCATCATGAGTCTTGCTGCCTTGATTGCATTTTTTTTGCCTGCAGAATCAGGATCAAAACAAAGAACAATATCATCTGTTATTTTTTTGAGCGCAATCGCATGCTGGTTTGTGAAGGCTGTTCCTGCTGTTGCAATTGCATGCTCTAATCCGTATTGATGCGCCATCGATGCATCTGTATACCCTTCAAAAACAAGAATGTGCCCTTCTTTGCGCGCAAATCTTCTTGCAATGTGCAGCAGGTAAAGATAGTTTTCTTTCTTGAATATTGAAATCTCTCTTGGATTCAAGTATTTTATCTGCTCATCTGGATCAAGTGTTCTTCCTCCAAAACCAAGCACCTTGCCGTCAATATCATGGAGCGGAAACAAGATCCTGTTCCTGTAAAAATCAACATGTCCTTCTCCAGATCTTTTCTTTGTAATCAAGCTCGCTTTTTCAAGGACTTCTGCACCGTATCTTCTTTCAAGCCTCTCAAGCAGAAAATCCCATGCAGCAGGTGCATAGCCTATCCTGTGCTTCATTAGATGCTCTTCTGTGAATCCTCTTTTTTGCATGTAGTCTCTTGCTGCCTGGGCAGCTGGCCCTTCTTTGAAAAAAGCATAGTAAAGTGCTCTTGCTTCGCTGAGTGCAGTATACAAGGCATCTGTCTCTTTTTTTCTTGTAGGGCGTCCGGTTTCCTCTATTTCAATGCCAGTCTCATTTGCAAGCATTTTCACTGCTGTTGGAAAATCCACGCGGTCCATCTCCATCACAAAGGTATAAATATTGCCTGCTTTTCCGCACCCAAAGCACTTGAAAATCTGCCTTTGGGGGCTTACATTAAAAGAAGCCTTTGTGTCTGGATGAAAAGGGCAGATTCCTGTAAAATTCTGTCCTGTTTTTTTCAGAGGGACATATCTATTTACTATCTCCACTATATTTACACTGTGTTTTACTTTCTCAATTGATTCTTCTTTTATATGCCCCATTTACCAGCCCCGTTTTAGCTGAATTGCGCAAGAAATATAAAGATTTCTCTATTTTAATCAGATATGGCGGGGAGAATAAAGAATACTTTCTGTATTGTGCAGGAGAATGGCTTTTTTTGGGAATTTCCAGATTCAGAGTTTTTGCAGGTCATCGTAGATAAATTAGACAGAAACGAAGTCAGGAGAGCTGCGCAGAGAGATGTTAATATTCTCACAGAACTTATTGAAAGAAATTATTCTACAGCAGGGATCAAGAGGATTAAAGAGCTTGGCCTTGGCAGTGTTGAGAAAATCTGGCAATATCGCCAGCACCTGATTGACAGGTTTAACTGCAGGCTGCGGCAGACAAGGCTTGTGCCTGCCTGGATGGATTGTGACTCTTTTGATTACAGATTTTACAGCAAGACAGAAGAGTTCAAGAAAGCGCTTCCAAGAGAATATTATTTAGAAGGGGTTGTCCTCACCCAACAAATACCTACCGAACAGTAGTTAAAAGCGAAAGATTTAAATACTGCCGTCTTGTTTTCAATACTATGTTTTCAGCAGAATCAGACGGAAAAACGTATTATGCATGGGATGTCCATGACCCAAAATCCCGCGCATTTGCCTGCAGATATTGCAAGAGGGATGTTATTTATATTTCTCCAAGCACAAGGGATTTTGGCAAGATTCCTGTTTCTGCGCATTTCAGGCATAAGCCGACTGGCGAGGAGCAGGGCATACTCTGGCATCCTGAAAGAGAAGCATCTTTTGCAAGAGGGGATGTTGTGCAGGCGCTTGTTGAGAATTTTGAGCCCCTGGATTTTTTCTATGAGTTTGAGACTGACAAGGTGCATGATCTAGAGGGCCGCTGTTTTGCAAGTGATTTTTCTTTAGTCAGGAAACATTCTGGCAGAGAGACTGTATTCTTTGTGGAAGACAGCAAATTTAATGCAAGGGAATTAAAGCAAAACATCCGGGCATTGACAACTAATGACATATCTTCAGCAATCATTTTCTGCGCGCAGGGAGAAAAAAATCCGCAAGGTTTTTATTTCAGGGACCTGAACGACCCTAAGAGGCCTGCTGACTTGAAAAAAATCGACGGCAATGAAAAAGCAGTATATGATCTTGTTGAAACAAATTTTTATTTTGACCATGACACAAAAGAATTTTTTGCTGCGCGCTTTCATTCATATCGCGAACGCGGAACAGACTATTGGGGCAATCCCGCCCAGATAGAAAAAAAGACCTTCAAGAAACCTCTAATAGCCTGGCGCTCAAGAAGAGTGCTTCCAATAGGCACGATAAACACAGGCCTGCTTTTTTCTCGCCTGATAAATCCAGAACTCGAGTATGGACCTATGAAATGCATCGGAGAGCTGGATAAAGCAAAGAAACTGATTGCAGCAAAGACTGGCGAAGGATCTATCCGAGATGAAGCAGAAGAGCATTTTCTTACTGATATGCGCGAGAATCTCAGCATCAAATTGGCTGATTTGAAAGGCAAGGACAAAGAAAAACCGCACTGGCCTTACAATAAGTTTCATCAATGGCTTATTGAGATATGTGACGAACTCAAAGTTTAAGAATCCATTACCTTCTTTATATGCTTGCAGACATGCTTTTGATATTCTTCAGCAGAAAGAGTCCTCATATATTCGTCATAGCCGCCAAACTGGCGCCCCCAATATTTTTTAGTAGACATCTTCTTGAAATGCATTCCTTCGCAGGTGCAGTCATAACCTTGACCAGGAGTGTGCGTAACTATGTGAAAATCACCTTCTCTTGAGTCAGAGGAAACAACCATCTGCTCTTTGCTTGCATGAAAATGCTGGACAGTATTTTGCGTGATTGCATTCATTGCCCACAATGCTTTTGCGCACTGCCTGTCTTCATTCTCAAAATCTGCTCTGAATCCATTCCTGTACGCCCGGTATGATTTATAGATTTCAAGTGCAAAATCATTCAAGACATTGCCTTGGTCCACAGTCTTTTTTACTAATGCAGTTGGTGCTTGTTTTAATTCTTCCCTGTTCCAGCTCTCAAAGCCATCTTCTGGATGCTGCTCATGCAGCACTTCTGTCACGAATTTTTCCTCTTCTTTTATCGCGTCTTCCAATGGCTTCAATAACTTGTTTATCCTGTCGTGGAATCTTGCTGCATATTTCGCTTTGTCAAGCTTCAGGTTTTCTATGGAAGTTATGTAGATTCTTTCAAGCTCGCCTTTTTTGTTCGGCTCTACTGTATAATGCATCTTGAACTTCACGTCATAAAATTTCTTTCCTTCATGCCTGAGCCTGAATTTTATTTCTTCTCCTTTGACATATGCCTTGTATGTCTGCGATTTCTTGATGAAGAACACAAGATAATCTTTTGGCACCCTGTTGCTGTCAAATGCGTTTCTGCAGTATTTGATATGCTTCACTGCTTCTTCAAGATAGCCGCTGAACAGCTTGTCAAGAAAACCCCCATACGCATACATCTCAAAAAGAGTGAGATCTTTTGAGGGCTCATCCTGCACTTTTATTCCGCCATAATACCCTTGCTTTGGATAGTATATCCTGTTTCCTGATTTTGTGGGGTCTGCTGCAATGTATGTTTTTTCATGCGTGTCTATTCTTATTGCAAGGCAGTCCTCTGGAAATTTTTCTGCCCCCTCAACAGAAGCGAATATGTGCTCGTCTTTCTTGTGTACAATCTCTACTCCTGCTTCTTCTAATTCTCTTGATAATTTCAATAATCTGTCTTCAAATTGCATTATCTCTATGCTTTCAGGGTCTGCCTTAAATGGCGCAACAACACGGTTTCTTTTCTTTGCGACCTTAAGCCATTCATTGAGCAGTTCCTGGAACAAGTGCAGGTCTATGTCTTGTTTTTGCAAAAGCTCTCCAACTTCTTCTATCCTGCCGCGTACAACGTCTTTTAATTTTTCTTCATTATATTCAACGCAAGGCATTTCAGATTCCTGCCAGCACTCTGCAAGATACAAATCTGGATCAAGAACTGCTTCTAGTGTATTTAAGTTGACGTATGCTCTCCTTAATTGGTCTTTGTCATGCGTCTCTTTAATCAATTCATTGCAGAGCATGCAAGCAAGATCCACATCATGCACTTTTAGTTTTGCTTTCTTGACGTTCTTGTCAAATTCATCTCTTGCCTTGATGAATCCTGCCCATGCTTCCAGCAAATATTTGCAGAATGCATCTGCATACTGCGAGAGTGTGTAATAATCTTCTGGAATTCCTTTTTGCTGCTCCACATATTCAAAAAAATCTTTTGCTGCTGGAAATCTGAATTCCATATCTTCCTGCAGGAATGGCCAGGAAGGGATTGCAAAATGCGCAATATTTTTTCTCAATCCTCTTTCTTTTTCTGCAGGCCTTGTCTTCTTTTTCTTTTGCGCCTTGACAAATCTTCTCAGTCTTTGCTCTGCTCTTCTTGATGCTTTTGTTATCCTGTGGATAGTATCCATGTGCGTTCCTGTCTTTTCAAAGAATTCTTTTTTCTGCAGGTTGTTTATTGTGTTTGCTGTGTGCATTGCTTTCTGTATGTTTATGTCTGCAAACTCGCATATCTTGTCAAGATGCTTGAAGTATCTCTGCATTTCTGGATGGAATATCAGCTCTGGAAGGATATCGACATCAGCTCCGACATATTTTGCAATTATTTGCGCGCACGCCTCTTTTAAGTTAGATATATCCTCTATCTCTCCGGCATGTTCTCTTATTTTTTCCTGCGTGTTCTTTGATGCTTCTTCTATAGACATGCCGTCTATTATATCTTCAAGCTCTGCCATCATCTTGTAGTCTATTGATTTCTTGAAGTCAAGCCCCAGCTCCTGTGCAATCATTGCGATTTTTCTGTTAGGCAAAAATTTCTTTGCAATCTTTGCCCACGGCAATGGGTCTATGATTATCTTGTCTTTCACGTCTATTCTTTCAAAGAATCTTGTGGTGACTTCTTTTCTTGGTCTCGCTTTTCGTTTTCCTAATGTCAGGCCGTGGTCTGTCTCCCTTAGTTCGATGAAGTCATAAGAGGTATTGTATGCGCACAGAACTTCAGGATTCATTGAATTGATTGATTTCTCTATTCCTGCCATGAGCCAGTCTTCATTTTCGTAATGGTCGATGATTGTGCAGTCTTCTTCAGCAAACTGTCTCTTGAACTCTTCTCCCACTTTCTTGCTTGTGTGAATCTCTTTCTTGAACTGCCCATCTGGAGTGAAATATTTTATTGCAACCCAGCTCACTTCCTCTTTTGGCGTGTTGAACCTGGGCTTCTCTATGTCAATAAAGCACCAGGTCATGTCCATCAAATCTTCTGAATTGATGTATCTCTTGAAAGCAAAATGCTCGTCAGAATCAAGTATCACTTTGAGCTCATCTTCTTCTCTTTCTATTCTTCCAAGGCCAGGCAGTTTCTCTCTCAATGATTCAATGTCTTTCTGCACTTCTGTTCTTTCTGCAACCAAATCAGGCCCGAGTTTTTCTGCAAACTTTCTTTTTTTGATGTCCTTGAATCTCTTTGTTCCGTAGAATCTATCAAAGAATTTGTTCATGTCTGTGATTGTTCTTTTGACATTATCGTCAAGTGTTTTCTCTGCTTCTGTCCTTATTTCACGCAGTTTTTGTTCTATCTTATTTCTTTCCTGGAGCAGTTCAACAAGAGTGTCGGTCTTTATTTCATGATAGCTCCAGGGATGGTGTGCCCCCCACCTTACCATCTCTGTGTAATGTCCTGTGACAATCTTATTTGATATTGCGAATCCTGCTTTTTTGTAATCTTCTTTGTATCTCTTGATTATGCATTCAAGCAGGTCCTTGAATCCCTCATCTTTTGTTGTTCCTTTTAATCTCTGCAGTGCTTGCAGCTTGTTCTTGTATCTTTTCCAGATTTTTTCAGTTTCTTTCTGTTGTTTTTCGTCTAATTGCTCTTCCAGTTTTTTCCACAATGCCTTGTCTCTTTCTTCTCTTATCAGGCCAATCATGTCGCTTCTTTTTGCTTTGACCTGCAGAATTCTGAAAGGGCTGTCTTTCTCAATTATCTGCGATTCATCAAAGCGCTGAAGGAGAACCTCTTCAAGTGCTTTTTTCTCGTCGATATTTGGTTTTCTTCTCTTTCTTTTCTTGACAGTTTCTTCTGGAAGCGCGTCTTCAAGAATTTCAGTTGTGAAGGTGTGAGTATAATCTATATAGATATCGCCTAATTCCTTGAAATGATAATGCTTGAAGTCTCCTTTTGCATCAAGCTCTGTAACTAAACGTTCTATCGTCACAAACCCCACCATCCATAAAGTTTTAATAAGGCTGGTCTTTATTTAAAGCTATGCAAAAGATTTTCAAGACGCTTTATAAAACCTATGGAGCACAGAACTGGTGGCCAGTTACATCAAAAAACAAGCAGTTCGAGATAATAATAGGAACAATTCTGACGCAGAATACTTCTTGGAAAAATGTAGAAAAAGCGATTGCAAACCTTAAAGAAAAAAATCTTATTCATCCTGCAAAGATCATCAAGACAAACAAGAATGCCTTGGCAAAACTTATCAAGCCGAGCGGCTATTTCAATCAAAAAGCAGAACGTCTTAAAATCGTGTCCAAGTTTCTTCTGCAAAATAAGAATCTTTCTAGGCTTCCTGTTAAAAAATTAAGAGAAACTCTTTTAGAAATCAAGGGAGTTGGCCCAGAGACAGCTGATTCAATTATTTTGTATGCATTCAACAAGCCGAGTTTTGTCGTCGATTTGTATACAAAAAGAATATTTTCAAGATTAGGCTTCTGCAATCAAGACTGCAAATACGACGAACTGCAGGACTTGTTTCACAAAAGCCTTGCAAGAGACGCAAAACTTTTCAATGAATACCATGCATTGATTGTCGAGCATGCAAAGCAGTTCTGCAGAAAAACGCCGGAGTGCAGGGGTTGTCCATTGACTAAAGTTTGCCGGAAAAGAATTTCAGTATAAGTTCTTTCCATTTTGGCATGACTTTTATTTTGTCTAGATCTTTTACAGGGAAAAACTTAAGCGCCTGCCCTTCTGTCAGTTTTAATTCAGAAATATCGCAATCAATCTCTGCAGCAAAGACATTGTCTTCAACTTCTATATCTCCTTCTTTTCTTATGCCTTTATGCACCTGCTTAAAATCTTTCAAGTTATATCTAATCTCTTCTTTTACTTCCCGCTTTAATGCTTCTTCAGGAGTTTCCCCTTCATCGATAAGTCCTCCAAACAAGCTCCAATAATTAGGAAAAGGTATGTCTGGCTTGTCATCTCTTAATTGCAAAAGTACTTCATCTTTCTTGTATAAAATTACTTTGGCTATTCTTTTCATAACTCAAAATAAAAAGTAGGATTATATAAAGTTAGCGCAGAATAACAAAATTTATATATTTAAATAAATAAAGCCAGATTATGACGAATATACTCGGAATATTGTTCATCATTCTTATAGCCGCATTAGTTGTTGCAATAATCCTGGCATTCCTGAAAAAGATAACAAAGATGGCGATTCCTTTGATCATAATCGCGTTATTGATTGTCGGGGCGTTTTATTTTGTGTCAGACACAGCTGACCTGCAGAAGAATTTTGCAGTGGAAAACAAGATATTCCTGCTGGACATGGACGGCAGGATAGCAGGAGCATTTGTGTCAGGAGCAGACAAGCAAGAAATAAGCACAGAACTAGAGCAATACAACAAATTATATCCAAACAACATGGATGAGATTCTTGGAAATTATTACAAGGTGATTGTTGTTCACTGGGATGCGTTCTCAGGAATTAAAGAGCTTGACATGGAAGTGAAAAAATTATCCAACGCAGAAATCAAGAACTTGTTAAGCGCAGACAATCCTATGATTGTGCTTGAGGAAGGCCCTTTCAAGGGGATGTTTGAGTCAGGCAATACTTTGAAAAGCGTGATTTTCAGCTGGCTTTTTGCAGAAGAAAACCAGAAGACAAATCTTATAGTGCAGTACAGGAAAGGAGTTGTTGATATTTATCCTGAGACAACAAGTTTGAAGGTCATAAAATTAATTCCAGAACCAATCCTTGAGAGATTGGTGAAGGTGGAGTAAAATGTTTGAATCATTGAAGTTTTGGAAGAAAAAAGAAAAAATTCCTACAACACCAGACATCGCGCCTCCTGACAAGCCTCCTGGCTTGGATGAAGCACCTATGGATCTTACAGGTCCTGAGATGCCTGGCCTGCCAAGCGAAGCACCTGCGCGGCCTACTTCTGGCCTTGCTCCTGAACAGGCTGTTGCTTTCGGGAGAGAAGCTGGACCTCCGGAGATGTCTTCTCCTTTGACTCCTCCTGCTGAGACGCCTGTGGAATCTGGCAAAGAATTTCAATTAATCAACGCAAAGCTTGACACAATCAAGGCAGGCATTGACCACATTAATGCGCGTCTTGATAAGATAGAGCAGCCCAGGGAAGAGAAAGAGATTATTGCTTGGAGATGAGAAAGAACACGATTTTCTTTTGCATTGCATTATTGATAGTAATCCTTGATCAGCTTACGAAATTCTTGATAACTTCAAGACTTGCATTTTCAGAATCAATCCCAGCAATAAAAAATGTTTTTCATCTTACATTAATAAAAAATTTTGGCATTGGCTTTGGCTTGATGAACACGCCGGCAGCAAGATGGATTCTTGTCATTGTTACAATAATAATCATAGGAATAATTCTGTACTATTATAAACATATGCCAAAAAAATATCTGCCTGTTGTTTCAACTGCATTGATAGTAGGTGGCGCTGTAAGCAATCTGATTGACAGGGTTTTTTTTGGTTTTGTCATTGATTTTTTTGATTTCAGGATCTGGCCTGCATTTAACATTGCAGATTCGGCAATAACAATAGGAATTATATGTCTGATTATATACTTTTGGCGAGAGAAAAAATAGTTAAAAAAGCGAAACATTTATATAAAAGAAATAAAACTTATGTTTTATATCTGATTATGTACAACCAAGAGAGGTGAAAAAAGTATGGCAGAACAAACAAAAGGCATTGCACTTGCAATTCTAGGAATCGTTGCAGTGATTGCAATAATCGGCTTAGTTCTAATGTTTGCTAAGATGAAGACAGGCGCAGCTGTTGCAGGTGTATATGGTGGTGGACTTGATGTCGGTCACGCTGCAAGAACATACACAGATGACAGGATTCTGTATTCTGGAATTGTTGAGCAGCCAAACATGCCGCAAGACACACCAGTAAGGTATAAGGTAGAGGGTTCCTGGAAAACAGGCTACAGGCAGGACATGACATACAACCCATACACTGGAGCTGGAACATGGGAGCCAAAAGAAATAACACTTACAGGCAACGTGCCAATAACCAGCTGCTTTGATTTTGCGCAGTATGCACTGGTAAATGCAAAGTATTCTGAATACAAGGATTACACAGCAACTGCAAGTGTCCAGAGGGCAATGAGCCAGTATGACGGAAAGTGTGTAAACATTAAAGTCAACGGAAGAGAACCATTCCCAGGACTTTGCTGTTACGAACCAGGAAATCGAATGTAAATTTTTTTTAATATTTTTTTTCCTTCTATTTTCTATAGAAAAATTTATATATTCAAATATGTTTTTCTACGATACGCATCATAATTAAAAAATTGAGGTGATATGATGGATGAAAAAAGTCTTACATTGACTGTTCTTGGAATAGTTGTCGTTATTGCTATTGTAGGCTTGGTTATGCTCTTCACTGCTGCTAAAACAGGAGCAGGTGTTTATGGCGGAGCATTAAAAGGCGACCCATTCCCGTATACAAGATATCTTGAAGGGCAGTCTGTTGTTGAATCACCTGGCTATGAGACAACATTGATCGAGCCAGAGCCAGTTGTATTTGGCGGAGCAGATGAAACATTAGTTAATCTGGAAAACGTTCCAAGAGAAGTTCAGAAAGGTGTGAGCTACAAAAGAGACCCAAAATTAAAGACAAGAACAGGACTTGTTACCTGCGCAACATTAAGATTCCCGAATAATGCTTACGCACCGGTTAATGTAAATCAGCAGCAATGGGAATCATACCTGCAGATGGGAAGGACCTGCTTCACAAAGACTATTGACGGTGTTCCTGTGCGGGATATCTTAGGAGACCACGCTTGCTGTGCAAGAGTTTCTTAATTTTTTTCTTTAATTTTTAGAAAAGTTTATATACGATTAGTTATATTTATCTCTTAAACGATTAAAATTAAAAAAAGTGAGGTGAATCGTGATGGAACAAGCTAAGAGCATCGCTCTGATAATTACAGCTATTGTGGCAATAATTGCAGTAGTTGGGTTAATTCTGATGTTTACTGGAGGAAAAACAGGAGCAGGAATATATACTAATTTTGAAGGAAATCCTTTCCCATACACAAGATGGATTGAGAGGAGTCCGACAATGGAAAACCCTGCGGCATATGGCTTGATTGCAGGACAGCCAGCACCAGCACCATTGATGGGCGGAGCTAGCGAGAAATTCATTACAGATACAGAAGAAGCAGTCAGCAACGCAATCAGCTATGGAAGAGACCCTTACAGCCACATCCCATCAGCAATGACAACATGTCAACTGCTTCATTTCCCAGGCAGCGTGAGAGCTCCTTATGGCTATGGCTACCAGCTCTTCATAAACAAGCAGGGAATGGGATACAATTGCTTCACAGAAGACATGTACGGCAATAAGGTAAGAGACCTTCTGCCTATGTTCTACGGCTGCTGTGACAGATAAATAAATTTTTATTTTTATTCTCTTCTTTTTAGCAAAAGGTTTAAATACTAGTTTTATAAATTCTGGAGTAAAGAGGTGACCGAAAGTTCCATTCACGACTTATGACTGGATTTATGGGATTGTGCAGTTTTCTGTAGCATTCTTGTCTGTTATTGCAGGAATAATCGCTATAAGCATGTTCCAGGCTGCCAGAGAGCAGAAGAACCTCAGAAGCTGGAAATATATGATTATTGCTCTGGTTTTGTTTGCTGTTGAAGAGGTTATTGGGGCCCTTAAGACCTTTGGCATCTATTCCACTCCGTATCTCACCCACGTCATTCCTTTTTTCATACTGCTGCTTGTCATTGCAGCAGTAATCACGCAGATCAACATAACAAAGGGGTGGCTTGAATGAGCGAGTTTTTTTCAGCTCTTGGGCTCATAGCGCCTTACTATAATCTTGTGCTTGTAGTTGTGCTGTTTTATATGTTCCTCAAGCTTTTTGCCACGCCTGTGAAGAACAAGAAAGCATTTCAAAAGCCTTGGACACTTATTTTTGTGGCATTGCTTATCTTTATTGTAGAAGAAGTATTGACTGTCTTGCGCACCGCAGGCCTGCTTAATATTCCTGCGCACATCAATGGTTTTTTTGAGTTAGGAATGATAATCCTGTTCATCTATACATTATTCCTGCAGAAGGATATGATCAAGAGAAAAAAATATTAAACTTTTAATTCTCTGAGTTTTCTTGAAATCTCTTCTAGATGGTCCTTATCTGGCTCTGGTCTCGCAGCTTCTCTTGGAATAAGCCAGGTCAGGATGACGTCCAGCACAAACACCAGCATTATTGCTGCCACTGCAAATATAGCTGGGTAAAGCAGCTGTTTTATGAGTATTCTTGTAATCACTATAGATGCTATTGCCAATGCAAGCAGGGCATACAATAGATAAGACCAAGCAGAATGAGTCCTTTTATCCATTATGTGCTCTCTGATCAAGTAAACAAGCAATACCACAATCAATATCGCGATTATTCCATAGGTTATTGCAGGCATAATTGTCTCCATTATAATAGCCTCACTCTTTTTTTCTTTGTTTTGCATTTCCAGTATGCAAAGAATTCATCTACTTCTTTTTCTTTATTTATTTGAACAAGCAGCACTGTTCTTCCTAATTGTTCTAGCTGCAGCCTCTCTATTATTCCTTTTTTGCCGTTCCTGCCCTTTAAAGCATAAAAAAACCGCACTTTGTCTTTCTTAGGAAGGTGTGTCAAGGAATAGGTATAAATGATTGCTTCTTTATGATTTTTAGCCGCCAATTTTACCTCTTATTTGTTAAATAAATTAACATACATTTATAAGTTTTTCCTTTTTAAAAGGTTTTTCATGGGTGAAGCACAATGAAGATACTTGTAGCAGATGATGAAGCAACAATTTGTAAGGTATGCAAATTTATATTAGAAAAATCAGGCCACAAAGTAGTTACTGCAAGCAATGGGGTAGAAGCACTCACGCTTGCAAAAGATTTTAAGCCAGAATTCATTATTTCTGACATGCTCATGCCTGTGATGAATGGATATGAGTTTGTTGAAAGATATCAGAGAGAAAATCCTTCTGTAAAAGTCTTGTTGATGACAGGAACGGTCTATGCTATAGAAGAAAACGGATATGATCCAGGCAAGTATCCTATCTTAGAAAAACCAATTCGCGCATCGAAACTGGTAGAAAAAGTCAACGAGGTTTACACACAAACCGCATAAATTTCTTGCAGTTCTGACAGTAATAAACAACTTTTCCTTTATGTGTCCTTACCCTGCAGTTTTTTCCAGGGACTAAATACTTGTAACAATGCTTGCAGAATTTTCTTTTTAATTCTCTGGGGATTCTTACTTTATATTTCATTGACAGCTTTCTTGCCAATGTCACGTATCTGTTTGATAAAGAAGGGTTCTTATTAAATGCTTCAGCAGCTCTTTCAAATAAATAGAGTATTCTTTCTTTTGCAGTCTTCTTCATTTCTTTTTGTTTTGAATGTATCTTCTTCATTATATTGTTAGTTGCACCCAAATCTATATAAATATTCTCCCTCTAGCTAGATGTATGTTAGGTTTTTTAAAAAAGTTATTTAGCAAAGAGCCGGAAGTCCAAACAGAAGAGATTGAATTAGCTAATTTAAGTTCCTGGTTTGAGGAAAAAACAAAGCCAAAAATAGAAGAGCTTAATTCCTTGCTAAAAGAGACTAATCAAAAGATTTCTCAGGAAATAGAGCAGGCAAGAAGCAATATCAATGCACTGAATGAAGCTAAACTGATGAATCCAGATATTCCAGAAAGAGCAAAGCATTTCATGCATGGCAACAGGGACGCGTATTCAAAGAAAATCAATCTATTCTTAGACAAGATTTATGCTCCAGATACAGTGCATAATTTTCCTGTGTTTCATTCTGCTGTGCAGAATGAATTAAAAGAGCTTATGCAGGGAACTGCCAAGTCTTTCCAGATTCTGCAGGAGTTTTTTGCAAACGAGTCAAGGCAGGCCATGGCTGGCGTAGGCAATATAAGCAAAGAAATAAATTCATTCAAGCAGGCATTTGATAATGCAGGATTGCATATCCTTGATGATACTAAAAAAGCGATTGTTGATTTCCAGACAAAACTGAAGCTGAAAACCGCTCTTGAAAAAGACCTTGAAAATGCTCAAAAAGAGCTTGACGATCACACTGCTGAAATAGCTAAGTTAAAGGAAGATATCGCATTGCTGCAGAAAGATAAGGAACTTAACGCCTTGAAAGATTCATTGAAAAAAATCCAGGCAAAGATAGAAGAGACCCGCGAAAGGATAACAACACCTTTTTCTGTCATCAATCATGCCTTAAGAAAATTTGAGAGGATAACTTACAGGCACAGGCTTCTTGTACAAGGATATATTGAGTCTCCTTTGGATGCATTGATGAAAGATCTTCACTTGAGCATCCTTAAGGCGCTGCATGACTTGGAAATGGCCGTAATGAACAACAAAATTGACTTGAAGGATAAGAAAAAAGACCGCACACTTGAAACATTGAAGCTGCTGACAAAAGATTATCTCGGCAGTTTCTTGACAGAATACGGCCAAGCCAAGCAGGAGCAGGACAAGATCAGAAAACAGCTGGAAAATCTTGATGTTGTTGTGCTGCTGAAAGAAAAGAAAGCAGACATTGAAAAAAGAGAGAACATGCGGATTGATGTTGAAAGAAAGATTGCATTATTTTCAAAAGAGCTTGAAAAAACAAGCATCAAAGAGCTTGAAGATGCCTTGATTGAGAATTTAAGGAAGATAACAGGTACGCAAGTCAAGCTTGTTGTCTAGCCAAACCGTTTCTTGCTTTCTATCAATGCTTTTATTCCTGGCAGTTCTCTGCCTTCTACATATTCCACTGCTGCTGTCCCCCCTGTGCTTACGTGAGTGAATCCTTTTGCAAGCTTGAACTTGTCTATTGCTTCTGCAGTATCTCCTCCTCCTGCTATTGTCACCTTGCCTGCCTGCGAAAGTATTCTTGCAACTGCTTTTGTTCCTTTTGCAAACTTGTTTATCTCAAACAAGCCGGGAGGCCCTGACCAGAATATTGTCTTGCTGTGTCCTGCGACATCTTTTATTTTTTTAAGGGTCTTGGGGCCTATGTCCACTATGATCCATTTTGCAGGCACATCATTTACGTCAACTGTTTTAGTTTTCGCACCAGGAGCCAGTTTGTTTGCCACAAAAACATCCTCTGGGCTTATGACTTTCCTGCTGTTGACAAATTTCTTCTTGAGTTTGACTTTCTCAATCTTGGATTTTCCGATTTTGCAGCCACGCGCCTTTAATAAGATATTTCCCAGTATTCCGCCTATGAAAAGATTGCTTGCTTTGGTAAACATCTTCTCTGCTGCTTTTAGCTTGTCTTCTTTTGCTCCGCAGATGATTGCAAAAAACGGCTTTTTTGGCTTGCGTGCTTTTTCCAGCTGTTTTATTTCTTTCAGGACAAGCATTCCTGCACAGCTTGGCAGAAAATAAGGCACTCCTGATACAGATGCATGCTCTCTGTGCATTGTCGCAAAAGCGTCATTAACATACACGTCTGCAAATTCAGCAAGCCCCTGTGCAAACAGCTTGTTGTTTTTTTCTTCCTCTGGATAGAATCTTAAGTTTTCAAGCAGGCACACCTCTCCTGTCTGCATCTCATTTATCTGGTCTTCAACAGTTGCTCCAAGACAGTCATCTAATTTTATTACATGTTTCTTCAGCAGTTTGCTTAGTCTTTTTGCAATCTTGTCCATACGCAGCTTATCGTCTACTTTCTCTGGCCTTCCCAGATGCGACATCAGGATTACTATGGCTTTTTTCTTTGTCAAGTAATTTATTGTAGGAATAACTGCCTTTATTCTCCGGTCATCAAGGATTTTTCCTTTCTTGTCCATCGGCACATTAAAGTCCACTCTTACTAGAACTCTTTTGCCTGCAACATCCACGTCTTTTAGTGTGTTGAATCTCATATCAGTTTCTTTAATATATCAACCATTCTTGCAGAATATCCCCACTCATTGTCATACCAGCCGCAGATATTTACAGTGTTTCCTCCAACAACCTGTGTTGTAAGAGAATCAAAGATGCATGAATGTGGATTTTTTATTATGTCTGTGCTTACAAGTGGCTCTTCTGAATACTCCAGCAATCCTTTAAGTTTCTGAGCAGCTTTCTTGAATGCTGTATTGACCTCTTCTGATGTTGCTGTCTTTTTCAGGACAGCTGTAAACTGGCATATTGAGCCGCACACAACAGGAACCCTTAAAGCCATCCCGTTTAATCTGCCTTTCAGCTCTGGAATAGTCTCTACCACTGCCTTTGTCGCTCCGGTAGTTGTCGGCACTATGTTGACTGCTGCGGCTCTTCCTCTTCTTACGTCTTTTTTTGCGGGCCCGTCAACAAGTTTCTGTGTTGAAGTATATGCATGCACTGTTGTCATGAAGCCGTTCACTATGCCGAATGCATCATTCAAAATTTTTACCATCGGCGCTATGCAGTTTGTTGTGCAAGACGCATTTGAGATTATGTTGTGCTTTTTCTTGTCATATTTGTCAAAGTTTACTCCTAACACAACAGTTATATCTGGGTTTTTTGCAGGCGCGCTTATCAGAACTTTTTTTGCTCCTGCTTTTATGTGCTTCATCGCCCCGGATTTTTCTGTAAAGAAACCTGTGCATTCTGCAACAACATCCACTTTCAGTTTTTTCCATGGCAGTTTTGCAGGGTCCTGTTCTGCAAAAACTTTTATTTTTTTGTTGTCAATTATTATGTGATCCTTGTCATAAGAAATCTTTCCAGGATATCTGCCGTATACAGAGTCATATTTCAAAAGATAAGCAAGTGTTTTTGTGTCAGTGAGATCATTTACTGCAACAATATTTACCTTGTTTTTCAGCGCAATTTCAAAAACCTGCCTTCCTATCCTTCCAAAGCCATTGATTGCAACGTTGACCATAAAGCTTCACCTCTTTTAGTTCAGCTTAGTGGATGAGTTATATAAACTTTATGATAAAATTTATATATCCTATCATTTTAATTTATCATATGCTTGAACATGATATCTCAGATTTAGATGAAGAAACCCAGAAGTTCCTAAAGAAAAACCCCCGCGCAATGCTTGCATACCAGATTATGGGCCCTCCTGCTCCAGAGCCGTTGTTCAAGTCAGAGGAAGAATATGAGGCTTTTGCAAGAGACTTGTATGAAAAATTAGAGCAAAAAGACAAAGAGCTGTGCAGGGCTGCTGCGAGTTCCCGGGCAAGAGCGAAATATAAGATACTAGATTAACAAAGCTTAAGGATTGCTTCATGCGCCTTTACAATATCTTTTTCCTGCACATAAATAAGGAATTCTGGAGGGCAAACCACCATTTCCTGCAGGTTTATGTTTGCCAAAGCAATCTCGCTTGAGATCCTTGCCAAGACCCCTTTTGTCTCCAGGGATTTTGTGCTAAGCTTTACAGTTATCTCGCTCAGACGATTTTGTATTTTTTTGATATCATCTTTGTCAAATATTTTCTTGAGTTCAATTAAGCGGGGCTGTTCAACCATCACTTTCACTTCCCCGCTTCCAGTTGTCATCCTCACCGTGTATTTTGGTGCTGTGCAGAATTTCTTGAAAAAATCAATAGGGCGCAGTTTCAATGTAATGCATGCTACGTTGTTCTTTGTTGAAACAATTGCTCCCTTGAAGCAGCTCTGCAAAGCAGTCTCTTCTTTTAGGTATTTTTCCTGGCTTTGGAACCGCCTTATTGCTGATATGACTGAATCAAGTGATGCTCTCAGCATGTATTTTGATATGATAAATTTTGCCAAGGCTCTTGTGTTTAATAATTTCCTGTGCAGATCTTTCTGTATTGCCAAGTCGCTTCTTAGAATGTGCCAAACTTCCTGGTTTATATTTTTTTTATTCGCCATGCATATTTCTAAGACGTTATCATTAATAAAACTTTCGCAAATTTGTCATTTTCTTTATAAATTTGTCATAATTCTATGTTTTAAGGCAAATATGTCGTCGAATATATATAGCTTCCAGTCTTTTCGTCTAAAGATAGTGATTAATACGTGAGTGAGAAAAATGGCAGATAGAGACTTGCATAATTTAAGAATAAAGAGAATACTTGGTGAGGATATATCTCCTGACGACCCTGGCTTGCTCAAAGAAAAAGCAAGAGAAGAAAAAAGGAGAACACCGTCAAACATAGGCCTGCCTCCTGAAAAGCCGTCTGCTGACAAGGGGTATAGGCGCATCCTTTTGGTGGGCTACAACGGCTCTCTCATGAGTGTTCTTGAGAAAGTTTATTCTGGCACAGATGTTAAAAAGCTTGAATTTGTGGTTGCAGATTCAACAGACGAAGCAAAATATCATTTGACTGATCCTGCGACTAAATTTGATTATATTTTTACTGCAGGATTGATAGGAAATCCTGAAAAAAAGAACAAATACAGGTGTTTAACCCCGAACAGGGGCTGGGAAGATGTTGAGATTTCTGAGATATTGATAGATGGCTATGATATCAGTTTTGTCGCATCTTACAAAGGAATAACTTCCTTTATTTATGGCGGCGGAGTTGATGAAGGCCGGGCAAGGCTTTCTGGAGCAATTCATGCAAAATCCCCTGTCAGCCTGGAGTGTGAAATAAGACATTTTGAAGAATACCACGCAGACAGCTTCAAGGTTTTTGAAGAAGAAAGAGAAGCGTTTCTTGAGAAAATCCGTGCAGAGCGAAAAAATAAGGAGCAGGTTCCTCAAAGAAAAGAGAAAATCAAGGACAAGATTGCATGTTCTTATGTTTAACAAGCTTTATATATCCTCTTCTTTTTATTGACGGCATGAAAAAAGCAGTAATCATTGGAACAGGAGCAGTGGGTTCTACTGCAGCATACGCCTTGATGAAAGACGGCGCTGCAGATGAAATTGTTTTGATAGACGTCTGCAAGGATTTGGCAGAAGGCCATGCAATGGATCTTTGTCATGGCATGGAATTTGTACCTAATGCAAAAATTCATGCTGCAGATTATTCTGCCTGCAAAGATGCAGATATTATTGTCATCTGTGCAGGCCTGCCAAGGAAGCCTGAAGAGACCCGGCTTGACTTGATTAACAAGAATGCCGTGATACTGAAAGACATCATTTCAAAGATAATTGAATTCAATAAGGATTGTATTTTGCTGCTTGTGGCAAATCCAGTTGATGTCCTGACGCATCTTGCGATTAAGTACAGCGGATTTCCTCCAAACAAGGTCTTTGGGACAGGAACAATGCTTGACACTGCAAGATTCAAGTTCTTGCTGGGAGAGCATTTCAATGCAGAGACTTCTACGGTTGATGCCTTGGTCTTAGGAGAGCATGGTGCAACTGCATTTCCCTGGCTGAGTGCTGCTAAGATAGATGGCAAGAATCTGGAAATAACCCCTGAAGTGTTGGATATCTTTGAGAATACAAAGAAATCTGCAGCAGAAGTTATTTCAAAGAAAGGCGCAACATATTATGCAATTGGCTTGTGCATTGCAAAAGTTGTCAATGCTGTCTTGAAAGATGAAGAGATTACAGTTCCAGTATCAACTTTGCTGCCAGATCATAATGTCTGCCTGAGCATGCCCTGCAGAATCAATAAGGATGGAATAAAAGAGCAAATAAAGATAGACCTGAATGAAGAAGAAAAAAAGGCTTTAGAAAAGTCTGCTAATGCTTTGAAAGAAGTTGTTGATAACGTTACTTCTTGATTATCTTCGCTACGAAGAATCCCTCAGTATCATTATCTTGCGGCCATAATCGCAGGCATTTCTTTATGCTTTTATCATATTTTTCCTTGCCAAACTCCAGAACAGCCGGGCCATGCTCTATTTTCAGTTTGATATCAGCGACTTTTGCATCCTTTCTGTTCCTCAAGAGATAATCAACTACTCCTTCATTCTCCTCCGGCTCTAATGAGCAGGTGGAGTATACCATTGTTCCGCCTTTTTTCAATAAGTCAAATGCATTTAAAATCAGTTTCTTTTGCATGCCTGCAATATGCCTCACTGTCCCTGGATTCCACCACCTGATTGTCTTTATGCTTTTTCTTATGGTTCCTGTTCCAGAGCAGGGAGCATCTAATAACACTTTGTCAAATGCAAATCCTTTCATTTTCTCTCCTTTCATCTGCGTGATTACTGCATTGCTCACCCCGCATCTTTGCAGGTTGATTCCTAATGCAGCAAGCCTCTGTCCTATGACATCATTTGAAACTAAGACGCCTTTATTTTTCATGTATTGCGCCATTTGCGAGCTTTTGCTTCCAGGAGCTGCGCAGATATCAAGAACTATCTCTCCTGGTTTAGGATCAAGAACAACTGGCGGAATCATTGATGCAGCTTCCTGAACATAATAATAGCCAAGGGCATATTCAACGGTGTTTCCAACGTCTAATCTTCCTTTTTTGTGCTCTACCCAGAATCCTTCCTTGCACCAAGGTATCTGCTCAAGCTTCCAGTTATTGCTCATCCGCTTCTTGATCTCGCTTATGGGCTTTTTCAAGGTATTTATGCGGATAGATTTGCGGAGAAATGATAAAGTGTACTTCTTGAACTCATCCCAATCAGTCAAGGCAGAATACCGCTCTATAAATTTAGGCTTGAATTCAATGTCTTCTGTTCTTGGGATTGGTTTTAGCTTGTGCATTTTATTTTTTGTAGAACTCTGAAACAAACCTTTCAAATTTGGCTGTTAGCTCATCTTTTTTTTCTGGCGCTGGCTGAACTTGCTCAAATCTTCGCAACAATTCCTCGCGAGGCACGTTTTTAATAGAAATTTCCATTTGTCCTAAATCCTGATAATCGCTATCTCTACCTGCAAGCACTTTAGTTAATACTAAATCAACAGTATCTAAAAAGTAAAGTTCAATATTTTTAAAACTGCGCGAAAATCTTTTTGCATTGTTTGCATAACTTGAATACTTATAATCAGGCAAAAGCCCATCAGGAAACAAATCAAATCGGACACGTTTTTTCCATTCTATCTCGGCAACAGGCCCGCTTAAAGTTCTAAAATCCTCTCTGCTAACTATGAAATCAACGTCTTTAGAAACATATCTAATTCCGGAAATGACTAAAAAAGTGCCTCCTAGCCCGTATAATTTAACTTTTCTTTGAATACCCTCTAGATTATCATCTAGTTCGTGCAATATCCCTAACATATCCGTTTTATTAAGCTCTTTGCCTTTTTGGTGTGGTAGCATATTCCTCTGTAATATACAAATCTATCCAGTCTGTTAATTCTGTCGGCGTAAATGCTGCATATACTTTCCATTTATTATTCAATTCTGTTTGAGACGAAGAATGCGCAATAATTCGTTTAGCAAAATCTGGAAGAGTGGAATCTAAATACTGCCAGTTTGTTGGCGCACGATACAGCTCTTGAGCCAGCTGAGATGCTTTTGAAGCAGGTATTGCGCTAATCTGCGCGGCTTTGGCAGTAACATCGCAGATATAGCCCAATCTTTGAGCAATTCCTTCTTCTTTTGCCCGCGCTGCAAGATGCTGCACATTATATGATTCGGTAAGTAAATCTAATGCAATATATTTGAGATTTCTGCTATGTGATCCTTCGCAGTCAGAAGAAGCATTTTTTATTAAGTTTATTGCATTTTCTTCAAATCCCATGCTACAATACAGCCTAATAAGCTATATAAAACTTTCGGAAAAGCTATTGACAGAATTTATTATCTTATACCGCCGGGAATCGGCTTTAGCTTGTGCATTTTATAGACGCTTACTAACATAAACTCCGTCTCGTTTATATCCTAATTTTTTGTAGTACTCTCTAACTCCAATTCCAGAAATAACAAGCATCTTATTACATTTGAATTCTTCTTTTGCTATTTTCTCTGCTTCAGACATTAACTTCCTGCCCAGACCCTTGTGCTGAACAGCTACCCCTTTCTCGCCTACTGGAACTGCCGCTCCATAGACATGCAGTTCTCTTATGCCTGCAGAGTCTTTTGTTATCTCTGGCCGGAATGGCTTAAATGGAATCCTCAGCCGGCAGAAACCCAGCAAGATATCTCCTGCTTCTGCAGACAAAAACACCTCTTTACCGCCGCTTGCTTCATAATCCAACCTATGAATTTTTACTTTAGAAAAATCAATTTTTCTTCCTCTTGGCTCCCTGCATCTTATGCATTTGCATTTTATTTTCTTTTCCTTCAGCATTTGAGAGACGTACTGCCTTAGATTGGTCCTGTCAACTCCTGCAGATATCATTGTTGTAGGAATATCTCTCTGAACTCTCATCACTCTGCAGTATTTTGGAATAAATTTCTTGACATCAACAAGTATTTTAGCAGCAGTTGAAGTTGTCAATGGCTTGTACTTTTTTTGTTTCCATAAATCATAAAGCTCTGTTCCCTCAATGACCATGCAGGGATATATTTTGAGAGCATCTGGCATGAAATCAGGATTTGAAAACAAATCCTTGAACATCTTGACATCTTTTGCAGTGCTGGAGCCAGGAAGGCCTGGCATCATGTGGTAGCCGACTTTCAAGAAAGAATCCTTGAGCAATTGTGTTGCTTTTGCAGCGTCTTTTACAGTGTGCCCTCTCTTTATTTTCTTCATGACCTGCTCAAAAACAGTCTGCACGCCCAGCTCAACTCTTGTTCCCCCTAATTTCAGCATCTCATCAATCTCTTTCTCAAAGCAATAGTCTGGCCTTGTCTCAAGGCACATTGCAACGCATCTTATTTTTGCAGTCTCATTCTTTTCCTGCTCTTTAGAAAGAGTTGATTTTCCTTTCAATTTTCGCATTCTTTCCTGAATCCTTTTAACTCTAGCTTCATCTCTCATGTCTCCAGGCATCTCAAAGAATTTTTTGTACTTGACAAAATCCAGCTTTCCTTTAGAAAAAAATTCTTTTCCAAAATCATTCATTGCTTTTAATGCATAAGTAATAAATTCTTGCTGGTATTTCAAGTCAAAGCTTGGGAAAGTTCCGCCCATAATAATCAATTCAATCTTGTCAGGCATGTGCCCGAGGGCAATGTACTGCTCAAGGCGGTTAAACACCTGAAGATAAGCATCATACTTGTTCCTTATTGCCCGCATTGTTGCAGGCTCTCTTCCAGTATAGCTTTGGGGAACATCTCCAAAAAAGCTTTCAGGACCGCCGGGACAATAAAGGCATCTTCCATGCTTGCATGCAAAAGGATAGCTCATTATAGCAACCACAGCAACTCCTGACTGTGTTCGCATTGGTTTTGCAACAAGATTCATCTGCTGAACATCTTCTGGAGAAGCATGCAAAAGTATCTCTATGTCTGTTGGAGGCTGTCTTACCTTGTATTTCTTGCATAGCTTGTTCTTTATTTGAGAAAGCTTCTCCTTAGACAGCTTTTTCTGCTTCAATTCTTCTATCAGTTCTGCGAGTAATTCTTTGTTCATAAGAATGAAAGATAAGCAGAGGCTTTAAAAAAGTACCTCAAATTTCTTCCAGCGTGGTATAGACCAGGTCTTTTATCTTGAGCTTTGTTCCTGGCTCTACGTAGAAATCCAGCCTAAACCTATTGCCCACAAAATTCTTTGCAGTCAGAAGGCATGTTTCAATACATACATGGTTGAATGTTCCAGTTACAGTGCGATAGCCGGCAGGCACTGTTTCAAACCCATGCAGTGAACTTCCTTCAAGCAGGTCTAATATAGGCCCTTCTTCTTTAGGAGGCACTGCATTTCCTGTAACACTTAATCCGCTTAATGTGCTTCCTGCCACGCTCGTACCTGTGATCCTGTTGTGGGTGCTGTCTTTTCTTTTCAGGTTCCTGAAAACAAGGTGTTTTATTCCGTCTTCATTGCCCATATAGACTGAGGCAGTTCCATTTCCCAGAACTTCGCCGCTCACTGTCAAGGATGTCAAATGAACTGGTTCTCCACTTATTGACCGCAGATAAAAGCTTTGGCTGTGGTCCAGAACAAGATTCAAGTCCTGGCTGTGTATGTTCGTGCTGGCATAACCTATTATTTCAGGTCTTGAAAAGACCATCGCCAAAAGAACAAGCACAGTCATGAGCAAAACAAATTCTGCCTTTACAAACCTTAGTCGTGCCTTATCCACCTTGTGGAGTATTTTTTTCATCTCGATAAAATGCTTATTATCTCAAAAAATAAGCTGTCTTTCTCAGCGCACACGCCGTTGCAGTCAACTATTTCCTGCCATTTGTCTGAGACTGCTTTGTTGTGGAGGGCTTCGATATCTGTATTCGCTGCTGTCAATGCTTTTGAAAAATCTACAATATTCTCGGTTCCCCAGTATCTTTGCGTTATAAGTATATTTGTCAACAGATTGCTGTACTTTATATCGTGGCTTTTTTCATTTATTACAATCATGATAAAATTAAAGTAGTCGTCTGGAACGCATTTTTCTTTAAGGCAGTCCAGCATTGAAAGCCACGCGTCGGTAATGGCGGTATTGTCAATATCTGTCACTATCTCATCTATTTTTGCGATATCCTTTGCTTTTTCCACAGAATCTATCCTGTGCTGGTGTAAGTCCGCTATGGTGGGAATCAGCTCAGGTGTCGGACTTTCGCCTGACGTGAAGCTTAATAGTATGGCAATAGCAGTAACTAGAATACCCAATCCAAGGGTTCCTATCACCACAGTTTTTAAGCTCATTTATACTGGAATTTTACTTCATAGTATAAATATTTTGCTATATATAGAACTATTCAATAAATGCAAGTATCTCAGCGTTTTCTGTGTGATTTATGCCTGTAGAACTCTGATATGCAAGCGTGACATCTGTTTTCAGCCGCTCTCCTTTAGCGCCGTGCTTGCATTTAGAAAGCACAAAAGTTTCTTGTTCGCTGTTTTTGACTGCTTTTCCTTCTTCAAATGAGCATTTTCCTTCAACATCATGTATTCTCTGAATAAATATGTCTTGTCCGAGCTTGTTTTCTATTGTTAATGTAAGCGCATCTCCTGTTGCTCTGAATTCAGCGCACTCCAGCCCGGGAATTATTTCACAATGCGGCCTGCCAAATGTCTCTGGGCTCAAGAATCCAAAATAAAGCAATGCCCCTACTGCAACTATCACCACAAGAATTACCCAGCCGTAAGTAAGCATGAATTCGATTGCTGCTTGTCCTTTTTCCATTATACCCCTTTACTTTTTGGCCGGTGCTTTGCCGCCTGCTGCAGGCTTTGCTCCTGCTGCTGCAGGTTTTGCTCCAGCTTCTTTTGTTTCTGCTGGCAGCAGCTCTTCTATGATTACAGAAGGCACGCCAGCGTCCAATAGTTTTGTTTTTATTGCTCCTCTGGTCTGTCCTTCCATCTTTGAAATTATGTCTTTTGCTTTTGTTTCGTATTCTTTTCTCTTCTTCTCAAGCTCTTCCTGCAGTTTCTTCTTCTCTGCTTCCAGTTTTTTCAGTTCTTCTGCAGAAAGCTCTGTCTTTCCTGCCTTGATCTTTTCTACAAATTCGCCTTTGTTGATAGCTTCGATGATTTCTCTTGCCTGCTTGCCTTCAACCATCACTCCCATGCTGTCGCATGAGCCGATTATTTCTTTTGCTTTTGAAATCATGTCCTTGCCTAGAAGGGCATCTGTCTTCATCTTTGCGATCTTGATTATCTGTTCAATCTTGAGGTCAGCAACCTTGTCTGTCAACGGATTAGAAGCGCCTTTCTCTATGCCTGCCTCTTTCTTGACAAGAGCAGAAACCGGCGGCGTGCCGACAGAAATCGTGAAGGACTTATCGTCCTTGACAGTAACTTTGACAGGAACTTTCATTCCTTTGAAGTCTGCTGTCTTCTTGTTTATTTCTGCAACTACCTGTCCTATGTTCACTCCTGCTGGTCCTAATGCAGGTCCTAAAGGCGGTGCTGCTGTTGCTTTTCCACCCTCCACCAATGCTTCAATCACTTGATCTGCCATTTTGTTTTATTGTTTGATGATAATTTATAAGGTTTGCGCTTCTTTCTCCTCTTCCTCTTCTGTCTCTCTTCTTATGACTTTGACTGAATCCATTTTTACTGTTATAGGAATCGGAACTGCCGCGCCCAATAACTCGACAACAACTTCTTCTTTTGCCTTGTCTATTCTTGTTATCTTCGCCTCTTCTCTCTTGAATGGTCCTGAGATTATCTCTACAATGTCATTTTTCTTTATGTTGACGTCTCTTTTGACCTGCTCAAGCATGTGCTCTATTTCCTTGTAGTCTATCTCTTTTGGAAGTATGCCTCTTGCATACGGCACGTTGAATGCAGCCTGTTCTGCATTTATCCTGTCAGCTGCTTCCACAAAGATATAGCCCCTCATGCCGTGCGGCCTTATTGCTGCATAAACAGCAAGCCCTTTCTTCTGGACATTAGAGCTGAGGAAGTCCAATACCTGGTCTTCCCGGTTCGCAGTTGTTCTCAACGCGAAAATATGTGTTTTTGGTTTTTTTTCTTCAGTCATTTTAGGTTACCCTACCTCTTTATTTCTTGAAAGAAGATTTTATAGAGTAAAATTATTTAATAGTTTAAAAAGGTTTCGATGATATCAGCAATGCTGCCTGCGAAGTTCGCAGATGCAAATGCAGGGTCTTATAAATCTGGGTAACAGGAGATTTCCACAGCAGAACGTAGCGCAGCATTGTGATGATTAAAAAAGCAGTTCCTTGATAAAGTGTATTATGAATCCTATCAAGCCGATTGCTATGATTCCCAGTCCGGAAATCTTGACAATTGTCTTTAATTCTACCTTGTCTGGCTTTTTTGTGATCTTCAGGACTCTCTTGCATTCCCTTAAAAAAGCCCACAATCTTTCTTTCCACGACGGTTTTGCAGAAATCTTTTCCTCGTCTCTTTTCTTTGCTATGAACATCTGCGTAGGCTGCTGCTCTACTTTCTTAGGTATCTCACCGCCTGTAGGAGACTCTTCTATTTCTTTGATGTCTTTCTGCATCTCTGGTTCTTCTTTATGCTCTTCCATAGTACTCAGAAAAAATAAGGAGTAGTATAAAAAGTTAACGAATAGTTCAGCTAAGTGCAGAAAGTATGCCAGAACCTGCTATCACAAGCGCTAATCCAAATATCTTCAATAAAGTTATAGATTCTCCTAAGAAAAACCCCAGCACTGCTGCAATTGCTACACTGCCTCCGATAATGACCGGGCCTCCTACAGAAATCGACAATCCAGAACCGTATGCTTTCAATGCAAAAAAATCAATTGCTAAAGCACAAACACCTGCAAGTGCTGCAAATAAAATACCTTTAGGATTGCTGTATATTGTTATTGTTTTTATTTGCGGTATTAAAAAAACTAGCCCCAGAATAACTGCAGTAAGAGAAACAATTATTGCACCAAACAAATAATTAATGTGTTCTGCTGCATATTGGTGAAATACAGTCCATACACCAAAAGACAACGCAGCGATTATTGCAAAAAGTATTCCCACATTCATAGCGATAATAAAAGTTAGAAGGTATATAAAGTTTCGTAAATTCTAATCCACAAACTCAATACCTAATTCTTCTTCAATCTCTCTTTTCTGTTCTGTTGACATCTTTTTTGCAGGGCCGAATATCTGTGGTGACTTGACGCCTGTAACAATCAGCATTGTCCGCAGGTTGCCGCCTAAATCTTCGTATATCTGCGCGCCCCAGATTATTCTTGCGTCTTCAGAAAGCCTTTGTGATACTGTCTCGACAACTTTTCTTGCTTCATTCAGTTTCATGTCTTTTCCGCCGCAAACATTTATCAAGGCACCTGATGCTCCTGTGATGTCAACATCCAATAGAGGATTGCTTATTGCTTTCTCTACTGCCTCAACAGCACGATTTTCAGAATCGCTTTCCCCGACTCCAATAAGCGCGACTCCGCCGTTTGCCATGACTGCTCTTATGTCTGCAAAATCAAGATTTAATAATCCTGCTCTTGTCACCAGCTCTGCTATGCCTTTAACAGCGTTTGTAAGAATTTCATCTGCTACCTTGAATGCCGTGTGCAGCGGCAAATCAGGGGCAAGCTCTAAAAGCTTGTCATTTGGTATCACGATTAATGTATCAACAACATGCTCCAGTCTTTCCAGCCCGATTACTGCATTATCATAACGCCTGTTGCCCTCCATTGTAAAGGGCATTGTTACAATTCCAACAGTTAAAGCACCGCCTTTTTTTGCAACTTCAGCTATTATTGGAGCACTGCCGGTTCCTGTGCCGCCGCCCAAGCCGCACGTCACAAACACCATGTCAGCTGTTCCAATCGCTTTTTTTATTTCATGTTCGTTTTCTCTTGCAGCCTCTTCACCTATCTTAGGGTCAGAGCCTGCTCCCAGTCCTTTTGTGACTTCCCTGCCGATGAGGATTTTCTTGTCTGCTGTTGTGTACAGCAGATCCTGGGCATCTGTGTTTACAGCCACTGTTGCTGCGCCTTGTATACCTACTTCTGTTATCCTGTTTATTGTGTTGTTTCCGCCTCCGCCTGAGCCGAATACTTTTATGCTTGCCTTTTGCTGTGCAAGAAGCTCTTCCAGCTCTGCATCCTGCGATGATTTTGATACAGAAGGCTGTATTGACTGCGGTTGTGCAGGTTGTGCCGTTGGAATGCTTTCCTCAGAATTGACTGGTTTTATGAAATCCATTTTCTCCCAAACCCTCTTTCCAGACTAAGAAAGAACTAGTATATATACTTTACTGTGCTGGAGTGGTAGTTTCTTTTTCCTCTTTTTGCTCCTCTTTTTTCTTTGTTTCAGGTTTCTTTGCTGCTGCTTCTTTTCTGACGTCTACAAATGAGACATCATCCACTTTTGTTAGCTCTTTTATCTTTTTCTTGAGTTCTTCTGCAATCTGCGGAGGAACATTTGCAGGCATTGCCACATTTGCTTTGTTTCCCTCCATTGTAACAGTCACATCTTTTATTCCTATAAGCAGTTGTATCAATGATTCTATCTGTTCTTTCTTGTCTGTCACGATTCTCTTGACTTCAAGCTCATAGATTATGTCTTTTCCTGACAATGGATGGTTGAAGTCAACAAGAACTCGTCCGCTTGATACTGTCTTGACTGTTCCCATTGCATTATCAATATTGACCTGCAGCCCTGGAAACGGCTTGATCTCGTTCTGCGTGAATTTCATCAAAGGAACCATCTGGATAAGTTTTGCGTCTTTTTTTCCAAATGCCTGCTCAGCTGTCAGCTCTATCTTGTGCTTTCCGGGCTCTTTTCCAATCAATGCATCGTCTAATCCTTTCACTATCTGTCCTTCTCCAAGGCAGATTATCACAGGTCCGTAGCCTGCATTTGGATTGTATATCTCGATTTCTTTTGCCAGGTTTTCATCTGTAGTATCAAATACAGAATTATCTTCTTTTAGCCTGCCGGTATATTCAATCTCAATGAAATCGTCTTTTTTTATTGCCATGGCTCTTCTTTTTCTTAATCAGAATTTAAAGCTTTCGAATTGACCCATTCAACAGCTTGTTTTATGCTCTCTTCAGATGTCTGCCCGGTTGTATCTATGATTAAATCATATTGTGATTCGTCTGTTACATCAATCTTAAAATATTTTTTGAACCTGTTTACCTCGCTCTCTTCTCTTTTCAACAAGTTTTCCTTTGTCTGATCTATTGTCATTTCTTTCTCCTCACCAAGCTGACGCCTTTTTTGCACTCTTTTTGCAGCATCATCAATATCCACCTTCAAATAAATCTTCAATGATTTTGGCAGCAAGCGAAAAGCTGTTCTTCCATCTATCACAAAATTATCTTTTGCTTCTTCAACCAGCTTTTTCGCTTTTTCCTCGACAGCTTTGTCAATAGAGGGGTCATCTTCTGCCATCTTGTTCAATTCCAGAAGAGAGACTCCTTTTTCTTCAGCCAATTCCCTGAAAAAATCGCCTTCAGAATAAAGCTTTAAGTTGAATTTTTCAGCAAGTGCTTTTGCAATTGTCGACTTTCCAGAGCCAGGTTCTCCTGATATTGTGATTATCATGTTTTCCCAGAATTCCTGCAGATATATATTCTTTTTGGTAGAGATAACCGCTTATTGCGAAAACAAGAATAGCAAGCAATTTCGTACGCGCGATATTGTGAAGGCGAGAGAAGAGTTGAACACATATTTGCGTAAGCAAATATCATATAGATTGCTTCTGGAGCCTGAACAAAGAGCGCTTTAGTCAAACATCAAAAACGTGCAACGTTTTTGAGGTTGCCAAAAACTAAGGTTTTTGCCAACTTTTTTAAAAATTTGGTCACAAGCTTTATAAACCTCTGTAAACTTTCAATGCACATTCGTGGAGGAAGACAAAAATGAATAGAAGAACACTTGCTGAAGAGCAGCTATTGCAGTCACTTGCAGAATCATTTTATTACACAGGCGGCGAGGATATTGCAGACTTTGTTGCTTCTGCATGCGCAGGAAATGCAGAACTTGCCGAAGTATATGCTAAATCACCAAACATTCGTGGAGGAGAAGACACAGCGCCTTTGCTGGGAAATGGAGCCAAGTATGAAACCCGCGAATATGAGGCAATGTGCAATAAAATAGCTACGCCTCAGAATTAAAACAGGATCGGCGGATTTACAAAAATTTATATACTTATTCTTTTTTCTGTTCAAATTCGGGGTGAGGACTAAATGGTTAGTGGAAGAAATAAAGCATACACAGATATGCCGGCAAAAGATTATTCAACAAAAGATACGAGTGAATTTACTGCGAGAGTACAGATAGAAGAATCGCGCCCGGCAAAAATAAAAGAAGGATTCCTTGCTGAATGCGGGGTTGCTATTCCTTTAGAAGAGCTTGCTGACGTTATTTTTGATATTGAGCATGACGTGCAGACTCCTGTATTTGTAGAGAGTTTCAATAAAAATTCTCTTAAAGACAAGCAGTATGCTATTGTTGATATCGGCGGGCAGGATCTTGTGAGCCATGTACGTTTTGTGTTGAAATGGACAGGAAGCGATAAGAACAAGACATTCATTGCTTATAATCCGCATGAACAAACTATTGAGAAACTAGTATACAGCGGCCAAAGAAATAAACTGCCTACAGGAAGCGGAAAGAAATAAGCGCAATTTCATAACCAACAAAAAATCAAAGAATTTTTTGAGGTTCTAAAATTGCGTTGCAATTTCATAACCTTTATAAAGTACCGCTTACTCATTTTCTTTGTAATCAGGGGTGGATAATATGTCTAAAGAAGTTCAACCAATATTCATTTTGCCAGAAGGCACTCAACGGACTAGCGGAAAGAATGCTCAAAAAAACAATATAATGGCAGCCAAGCTGGTCGCTGAGACTGTAAGGACTACTCTTGGGCCGAAAGGCATGGACAAGATGCTTGTTGATTCTATGGGAGATATCACTGTTACAAATGACGGCGTGACAATCCTTGAAGAGATGCAGATTGAGCATCCTGCTGCAAAGATGATTGTAGAGGTCGCAAAGACACAGGAAGCTGAGATTGGAGACGGCACCACGACTGCAGTTGTCATTGCAGGAGAGCTGCTGAAGCAGGCAGAAACCCTGCTGGAGCAGGAGGTCCATCCTACTGTCATTGTCAGGGGCTACAGGCAGGCTGCTGAAAAAGCAAATGAGATATTGAATGATATTGCTGTAAAAGTCACTGAAAAAGATGATGCAATCCTGAAAAAGGTTGCGATGACAGCAATCTATGGAAAAGGCGCAGAAGCTGCAAAAGAAAAACTCAGTGATATTGCGATAAAAGCAGTCAAGAAAGTTGTTGAGAAAAAGGATTCTGGCATTTCTTTTGATACTGAACACATAAAGCTTGAGAAAAAAGTAGGCGGAAGCGTTGAGGACACAGAGCTTGTTGACGGTGTTGTTATTGAGAAAGAAATCGTGCATCCAGGCATGCCAAAGATGGTCAGTAATGCAAGGATTGCATTAATTAATACAGCAGTCGAGATAAAAGACACTGAGATGGATGCAAAGATTTCAATCACAGACCCTATGCAGATGCAGGCTTTTCTTGAGCAGGAAGAGAAGATGATTAATGCAATGGTTGAAAAGATTTCTGCATCAGGGGCGAGCATTGTCTTTTGCCAGAAGGGCATTGATGATATTGCACAGCATTTCCTTGCAAAGAAAGGCATCCTTGCAGCAAGAAGGGTGAAGAAAAGCGACATGGAAGCTATTGCACGGGCCACTGGTTCGAGGATTGTTACAAATCTGGATGATTTAAGTGCAAATGACCTGGGAAAAGCAGGCCTTGTTGAGGAAAAAAAGATCGGCGATGAAGAGCTGATATTTGTGACTGGTTGCAAGAATCCCAAGTCTGTGACTGTTCTTGTGAGGGGCGGAACAGAACATGTTGTTGACGAGGTTAAGAGAGCTATGACAGATGCTGTCGGTGATGTTGCCTCTGCATTAAAGATCGGCAAGGTTGTAGGAGGCGCAGGCGCTCCTGAGATCGAGGTTGCCAAGCAGTTGCGAAAGTTCGCAAACTCATTGTCAGGAAGAGAGCAGCTGGCTGTTCTTGGCTTTGCAAATGCACTGGAAATTATTCCAAGAACTCTTGCAGAGAACGCAGGACTTGATCCTATTGATGTCTTGACTGACCTGAAAGCAGCTCATGACAAGAAAAAGCTTTGGGCAGGAATCAATGTCTTTACAGGCAGGACTGTTGACTCCTGGAATGCCGGCGTGATTGAGCCGCTTCAGATAAAGACCCAGGCTCTAAGCTCTGCTTCAGAAGTTGCTCAGATGATATTAAGGATTGATGATGTCATTGCAGGCGGAAAGGCTGTTGCTCCGGGCGGAATGCCACCAGGCATGCCTCCAATGGGTTAGATTTCTTATTTTTTTTCTGTGTGCACAACTTGGCTTTGATCAAATCTAGGGCATGTTATGACAATCAAGTCTAGTGTCTTGTCTTTGCTCTCATTTATTACACAATGATCTTCATGCTCTGGAATGCGAACAAGGGTGCTTTTTGTTATTGATTTTTCATGTTCGCCGATAACAATTCTTCCGCTGCCTTCGTCAACTAAATAGAATTCCAGGAAAGGATGCCTGTGCATATCTGTTGTTCTTTCAGGGTTGATTTTAATATATGCTATACTTACGCCTCCGATATCATTAACCAGCTCTCTTAAAGGGCCGCAGGTAGAATCAACTGTTTTTCCTCCTGAACGAAAATTAACTGTTGGAATCTCATTTTTTGCAAAAGAAATATTTTCCACGTCAAGCGGGAAATTGGTTGCAATAAGCATCTGCAGCGGATTTGCGCTGCTGTCATTAATAATCCTATGTGGGACATATTCTGCAGGAATACAGTCTATTCGCCGGGATATCTTTTTCCGGTCTTCCTTGAAGATAAAGCGCCCATACCCATTTTGATAATGGTATATTATTTTTTTGCCAACATCTTTCTCGCTCGGCATTATTCTTGCAACGCAGTCTGGCGAAATTTCCAAAAGATAAGATGAAATATCATCAGATTGATGAAGAATATCCACTGCTCCGTATTCGCCGGTTTTCATATTACCCACCGATCAAAAGAATCTTGTGCTCATATAAAAATCTTTATGTTTTTTTAACAAAAATTGAAAATTCTTTGAAGTTCCAAATTTGTTTAAAAATAATCTTTTTAAACGAAATATTTATAAACCAAGTATATTTTAAAGTCTATAATAAAAAAGATGGTGATATGATGGCCAAGAAAGCTAAACATGTTTCTAAATCAGAACCTGAAGAGTATGAGCTAATGCCTCACAGGGAAATTGAAGAGCTTAAGGAAGAGCTCAGGAAGCTAAAAGAGTTTGAGATTACGCCTACTAAAAAAATGCATGTTTCTCTTGTTGAATTGAACAAGAAGCTGGACAAGCTGCTTCAGATATTTGACGAGGCAAGGCATGAGATAAGGACAGAGGAGATTGGCTTGGGCTTCAAGGAGAAGATGAAGCCTTTGACTGAAAAGATGGACAAGCTGCTGGAGCAGCAGGCAGATATTGCAGAGGGAATGGTTGCTCTTGCAGATATTGTGAAAGGAGAGAGAAAAGCTCTTCCAAAGCCAAGGCCTGCTCCGCCTATGCGGCCTCCTGGAATGCCGCCTGCAAGGTCAGGCATGCCTCCAGGACCGCCACCAAGGCCTGCCCCTGGAATGCCTCCGCCAAGAGCTCCTCCAGCACCCCCTAGAAAGAAGAGATTCGGAATAATATGATTTCTCCTGACATAGACCTCGGGAAAACAAAAACATTATTGCTTTACCTAGGCATTGCCAAGCATAAGCTGGACCAGCGGGAGTTTGCAAAGCAGAAGCTGTCAGCACAGATATCTCAGTTAAAGAAGATCAGCACTTCTTCTATCAAGAAGCATGTTGAAGAGCTGGAAAAAGACATTGCTGATGCACTTGAAAAAGAAAAAAAGATTCATTCTGTGCAGCAGGCAGAAGCAGAGCATCACAGGAAATTAATTGGCAAGATTGACCAGCTTGAGAAAAAGCTTGGAAAATATCTTGAGACAAAAGAATCAAGAAAGAGGCACATAAAAGAGCTTGAGGAAAAGATAAAGAAAAAGACTTCTTCCAGGCAGGAGCAATTGAAAGACTTGAAAGCATCAATTAAGCGGCTTGAGAAGCTTCATTCAGAAGCAAAAAAAGACAAGACTGTTTCTAAAGTGCGCCTAAAGACAATAGAGTCAAAAATAAAAAAGTTAAAAAAAGAAGTGAAGGCAAAATTATAGGTCTTTTGCCATTACTGTTCTTCTGTTGTTTCCTTTTGCTCTTTCAACAGCATCCTTGATTAACTGCTCAACTTTCTTGTCAAGCGCTTCTGCGAAATCGCTAGCTACATTAGCGTCTCCTGTAACTTCCTTTATCTTTGCTTTTACTATTAACATTTTTGTTCCACCTCACTATTTGTATATTGCTTTTTAAGTATCTGATATTTAAAGTTAACGCAAATTTAAGGGCTAATACCGCCTTGTGAAGTTATCAGCTTCACCTGTGAGTAAACCAGAACTTCAGCTTCTTTGCCTTTATTTCATCTAATCTGCAGAACCCGAATCTCTCCAGCTGGACAATATCTCCTGTTTTTAGCTTGCTCATGCCTGCCTCGCCAAGGCCTTTGACTGTTGTATTGTCAGGCATCAGCACTTCAACATCAACCAGGTCCTTTGATACCGGAAGCCAGTGTATTATCGCAGTTCCTTTTTCCTTATACTCATTATAATCTGTGCTTTCAAATAAGAATTCTTTTCCTTTTTTCTTGAAATTAAGGCAGTCCATCAGTCTGTACAGCTTGTTTGCCTTCAAATCCTTGTGGTCTGCTTTTGTTATGTAGAATTTATCAGCGCATTTGAATTTCCTGAGGCCTTTTTTTGGATTGTCTGGATGCAATTTTAGCTGGACTTCTTGTGCAGGCGCATTTTTTATCAGGATTTCCATTGGCTCTTCCACAAAAAAATACCGGTTTGCTATCGGGTCTATAACGTCCTTGTTAAATGCATCTATTGTCTTGAAAAATTCATCCTTGCTCACTGTCTTGTCTGTTAAAGACACACCCATGTCAACTGCAAAATGAATGAATGCCTCTGGCTGGAACCCTCTTCTTTTCAAAGCGCGGATAAAAGGAAGCCGTATGTCATCCCATCCTTCAAATTCGCCGTATTCTATTTTTTGTTTTGTTTTTGAGCAGCTTACTTCCATGCCTTCAAAATTGATTCTTCCCCAATTGATGTATTCTGGGCGTTTCCATTTGAAATAATCAAATATGTATTTCTGTCTTTTTGCATTGTCTGCATGCTCTTTTCCATTTATAACATGCGTCAATCCTAATAAATGGTCGTCTATTGCCACGCTGAAGTTCATCAAGGGCCACACCCTGTATTTTGTTTCCTGCTTTGGGTGCGTGTGGTCATTTATTCTCATTGCAGGCCAGTCTCTCATTGCAGGGTTCTTGTGCGCAACGTCTGTCTTTATCCTGCATACTGCCTCTCCTGGCTTGTACTCCCCAAACATCTTGTCCCATCTTCTGCCGTTTTCCTCTATAGACAAATCTCTGCAAGGACATGCTTGTTTCTTCATTATTTTTTCCCTGAATTCATCTGGATCGCAGGTGCAGACATATGCATTGCCTGCTGCTATAAGTTTTTCCATATGGTCATAATAAAAGCCCAGCCTATCTGACTGGCAGATGACTTTGCTTACATTGTTTTTTGTGAGCCATTTTGCATCTTCTGGAATCATTTCATATGCAGGCTCATAGATATTTTCAGGATTAGTGTCTTCTATTCTTATGATGAATTTGCCTTTATACATTCTTGCATATTCTGAATTTATAGATATTCCATAAGCATGCCCTATGTGCAGGGGTCCTGACGGAGAAGGCGCCATTCTCAAAACTACTTTCTTTTCTTTTGCATCCTTTAACGGCTTTAAGCCTGTTCTTTTTTCTTTGGGCTTTTCTTCCAGCAGTTCTGGAGCTGTTTTTTCAAGCTCTTTTCTTTGTTTTTCAATTCCTAATTTATTCGCTTCAGAAATGATTTTGCTTATTTCCTTGCTTAAGGTCTTTAATTCTTTTTTCAGTTCAGGATGTTGGCTTAATAGTTTGCCGATGACTGCGCCCTGGTTTGCTTTTCCATTGTATTTCAATGCGTTCTGAAGGGCCCAGTTCCGGATATCTGCCTTTATTTTCTCATCCATGTGCCATAATTTGACTGTATAGTATTTAAACTTTATCACAGAATAGCATAAAACATAAATATGAGTTCTTGATTACTGACTATATTCACTTAATAGGGGGATATTTATGAAGAAGCATAAGAAAAATAATGGATATTACAGGATAAGCAAGAAAACATTAGGTTTCTGCATACTTGCGCTTGCAGTCATCGTTGTCTTGATTGCGCTTTATTATTCTGGGACTTTTGGAGAAATAACTAAAACAGAAAAAAAGGACGCGGTTCCTGAAAAAGAAGAAATACCGCCGCCAGAATTTGAACTGATGATTATCACTGCTGACTGCGAGGAGTGCATCAATGCAACAACTGCTGCAGAGATATTGAAGAGCGCGCCGACAATAAAAATAACTTCTGAAAAGTTTATTGAATACGAGTCTGAAGAAGGCAAGACAATGGTGGCAAAATATGACTTGAAGAAACTGCCGGCATTTCTGCTAAAGGGAGAGAACCTGGATATAGATTTGCCGCCGTTTGAGAAAAATGATGACGTATTGGTCTTTGGCCAGACACCTTCACCGTATTATGATGTGGCTACAGGCCAGATCAAAGGCATTGTCAGTGTCATCAAGATTGTTGATCCTGCTTGTGAAAAATGCTTTGACCTTGAGAAGCTGATGAATAATCTCAAGATGTTCGGGGTATATGTAAGCACAGAAAAGACAACACAATTTGACAGTCCAGAAGGAAAAGCTCTTATTGAAGAGTATGATATCAAGAAGATCCCGACAGTCATCTTTTCTGAAGGTGCGCAAGAATATGCGCAGATCAATGATGTTTGGGAAAGTGTTGGAAGTGTTGAAGAAGACGGCATGATGATCCTCAGAGTGGTCAATCCGCCGTACAAGGACCTTGATACAGGCACTATAAAAGGAATAATTGACGCAACTTATCTTGTCGATGAAAGCTGCGAAAAATGCTTTGATGTGAGCCTGTTCAAGCAGATGTTTGAGCAGCAGCTGGGAGCAGCATTTGACGAGGAAAAGACAGTCGATGTCTCAAGCGAGGAAGGAAAGAAGCTTGTTGAAGATTTTGACATACAGTTTGTTCCGACAGTATTGCTGTCAGAGGATCTTGGCGACTATCCGACAATATCAGATACCTGGGAAAATGTAGGTGTAATAAAAGATGGAACATATGTCGTAACGAAGATTGACACAATTCCAGGCATTGTCTACAAGGATCTTGAGAGCGGAGACATAATCGGCTTGAAAGAAGAGTCTGAAGAAGCTGAAACAGAGGAATAATTCCTCTTTTTTCTTTATCTTTTTACCTTTAAATTCCATAAGTTTTAAAAGAGGGGTGCTTTTTTCAGTCCATATGATATGCATACTGGCATTAATTGTTTTTAGTGTGTTGGCAATATTCTCTGCCAGCCACAGGCCTCTTGCAGCAGAGGCTTTTGACTGTGTTTTTAGGAAGGTCACGCTTAGAAAATGCAGGACAAACCTAGACCAGCGCCTGAAAAGCCAGATAACTGGCAAGCTGATAAATAAGAGCCCTTTTCTTGCAAGGTTTGTATACAAGCGATTTGAGATACTGTCCTGGGTTTTTGTTGTTCTCTTGATTTCAAGCCTTGCATATTCTGCATATGGCTTGTATAACTATGCTAAATACGGCCATTGTGATGGCGCTGATGCAACAGGTTTTTGCGTTTATAATGCTGTTGAAGGAACCACAGACTGCAATGATAACACAGAAACTGCCCTTGCTTCAATAGCAGAAATATCTGATGAGAAAAAAAATGAGCCTGAACGTTGATAATATTAGAAAAGATTTTCCTGTTCTGCAAAAAAAGATTAATGGCAGGCCTGTAATCTATTTGGATAATGCTTGCCAGAGTCTGCGTCCTGTGCAGGTTATTGAGAAGATAGATGAGTATTATCGTGATTTTCCTGCTTGCGGCGACAGAAGCATGCACAAGCTTGGAAAAAAAGTTGATGCAGCAGTGGATTATTCAAGAAAAGCATTGCAGAAATTCCTGAATGCAAGAAAGCCTGAAGAGATTGTTTTCACAAAGAATGCGACAGAGGCGATAAATATTGTCGCAAATTCCTTGAATCTGGTCAAGGGAGATGTTGTGATTACTACAGACAAAGAGCACAATTCTAATCTTATCCCGTGGCAGATGCTTGCCAGGAAAGGAATAAAGCACGAGATTGTTGAGTTCAACAATTTAGATGCGTTGAAAGACAAATTGACAGAGAATGTCAAGCTTGTGTCCATGGTGCACACCTCTAATATGGATGGAACCAGCATAAATGCAAAAGAGATGATCAAGGCTGCGCATGACAATAACAGCTTGTTTTTGCTTGACGCCTGCCAGTCTGCTCCCCATAAGCCGGTTGATGTCAAGAAGCTTGATGTTGATTTTCTTGCATGCTCTGGCCATAAGATGCTTGGGCCAAGCGGTATCGGGCTGCTCTATGGCAAGCAGGACTGCCTGGAAAAGCTGCAGCCATTTGTTGTTGGAGGAAGCACTGTTTCAGAATCAACTTATGATTCCTGTGAATTAGAAAAGCCGCCACACTTGTTTGAGGCAGGTCTGCAGAACTATGCCGGAATAATGGGTTTTGGAGCTGCTGCAGAGTATTTGAAAAAAATTGGCCTGGAGAACATTTCTGCTCATGAGACAAAGCTGAATGAGAAAATAACCAATGCGCTTGCAGATTCTGTCGAGCTGTTGGGTCCGAGGGATCCAAAGGCAAGAGGCAGTATCTTCAGCTTCAATGTGCCTGGAATGGAGACGCATAATGTCGCTATAATGCTTGATGAGGCTGCAAATATAATGGTCAGAAGCGGCGCCCACTGCTGTCATTCCTGGTTTAATGCGCACAAGATGATGGGCAGTGTCCGTGCTTCATTATACTTGTATAATACTGAAGAAGAATGCGAAACATTTATTCAAGAATTGCAGAAAATCATCAAATTATTGTCCTAATTCTTCTATTTCCTTCACTATGTTGCTTGCATCTGGTGCAGGCTCTTCCTCTATAGCTGCTCTGCCGCAGTACGGGCATAAGGTTGGAGTGAAGTTTCTCGTGAACTTCCAATTGCATGCTGCGCATCTGAATTTCTTCTTTGTCATCTTTATTCCCCCACAATATCATTAGTTAAAGAAGTATTTAAATGTTATGCTTAACGCGGAGAAACTTTTTTTGATTAGCCGTATATTCTTCTACATATTTATCAAATCTATCATCTTTCAGAGTTCTTGTTACATTAGCATATGTCTTGGGCGCATCACTTTTGTTCGCTGCAAACTGATTAATCAAAACTACTTTGCCTAGTTCCAGAGGTATTTCACATGATTTAAAAGAGGTATCTAAAAAAATCTTTAATATATCTCCTGTATGAATTGGATTAGCAAAGACCATATTCTCTAAAGTGTCTTCTCTTGAATCTTCCTTGTCGTCTGTTTGTGACAAAATACGCAGATTATATATAAACCCCATAACGTTATCGTAACTTTGAAGTAGTATATAAAGTTTTCGATACAGCATTCATTCATTTCCGCAGGATAGAAAGTTATTTAATAACAGACATTTTTATACAGTTAAAAATGAGGTTTGCAGTAATATTCGCGATAGTGCTTTTAGCGGCAATAATTATGGCAGGCTTTTATGCAGATAATATCAAGAGCTATGCTGTCAAGTCGATGCATGCAGACTGTGAAAACGGCCTGTGCTATGGCTGTGTTCTTAATGGAGTGCCTTGCACTTGTTACAGCAAAGAATGCGTGTGCGGCAACAGGATTGTGCCTTTAGAGACCTGTCTTAATGCAGGATAATCAATCTAGAATTACCCGTGCATCAACCACTTTTCCTGTTTTTTCGTTGATTATAAAAGGGTTTATGTCAAGTTCTTGTATTTTAGGATATTTTGCAGGGATTTTGGAAACTGCAACAATTGCATTCTTTAATATTTTCAAATTAACTGGTTTTGCACCCCGGAATCCAAACAAGAGTTTCTTTGCCTTCAGTTCTTCTATCATTGATTCTGCATCTTTTTCTGTTATCGGGCAGACCCTGAAGCTGACGTCTTTCATAAGCTCTACTAACACTCCGCCTGCCCCAAATACTACAACGTGGCCGAATGTCGGGTCATTTTTCAGCCCGATTATTGTCTCTACCCCTTCAATAAATTCCTGCACTAATATTCCCTGCAGCGTGAATCTTTTCTTTTTGGCAATTGCAGTCAATTCATTGAATTTTATTTCAAGATCTTCTGCATTGTCTGCTTTTCTTATGCCTTTCACCTCTGTCTTGTGCAGGGCCTGCGGCGAAATAATCTTCAGCATCACAGGGTATGTTTTTGCAAATCTTTTTGCATCTTCAACTTTCTTTGCAAGGATACTTTTTGCTATCGGAAGATATGCTGCAAGCATTTTTTCAGCTTCTGGTTCTGTCAGGATTTTCATTTTTTCACCTTTCTTAATGCAAGCAGGCCGAGTATGAAGAAGATTATCAATGACCCGATTGCAATTGAGTAATTGAACTGCACAACAAGGAAGCCGAAGATTATTGGGCCCA